>Ga0193726_1000028_pt1 | contig 387222 bp, 347 predicted proteins | sample H2c1metaG_FD_144928 | JGI IMG/M metagenome (GOLD analysis project Ga0193726, IMG submission 144928) | Soil microbial communities from a riparian zone of the East river system, Colorado, United States - H2c1 | ecosystem: Environmental > Terrestrial > Soil > Riparian zone | place: USA: East... | reverse complement strand
GACGACACAGGAAGAGCAGCGTATCGCCATGCAACAGACAAGGGTAGACGATATCTGGGGGGTCGGCAGGTCCTATGCCGTCAAGCTCGTCAACTGGGGCATCACCAGCGCCTGGGAGCTGTGCAATATGCCGGAGGAATGGGCGCATACCAATATGGGGGGCGTCGTTGGAGTGAGGCTGATCCGGGAATTAAGAGGGTTTCCCGCTCTCGTCATGGAAGAAGAGCTTGTCAATAAAAAAATGATCGCCACCACCCGTATGTTCGGTCGCCCGGTCACGGACCTGAACGAAATCAAGGAAGCCGTGGCCACCTATATTTCAAGGGCCGCGGAAAAATTGAGAAGACAGGAAAGCGCCGCCCGGGTCGTCAGCGTATTCATCGTGCCCAGAGAACAGGACCATCTGGCGGATTTCAAACGCGGCGCCACAATCAGCAGCTATGCTACCCTTGACCACGCGACCTCCCTGACGCATGAATTGATCAGACCCGCCCTGGAGCTGGTAGAACAGCTTTTTGAGAATGGAAAATCTTATAAAAAAGCAGGGGTGATGCTCAGCGGTCTGGTGCCTGACGCCTCCATTCAGGGCAACCTCTTTGTGCCCGCCGAACAGAATCAGCACCGTTTCCTGATGCATACCATCGACAATATCAATTTCAGCATGCGGGACGATGCCGTGAAATTCGGCTCCTCGGGGATGAACAAAGATTGGAAAATGCGGCAGGAGAAACGCTCGGACCGGTATAGTACGAGATGGGAGGATCTGGTGGTGGTGAGGTAGAGAAGATATTTATTGGATTATTATTCCCTTTCGTTAAGCGTACGTAAGGCGGAAAGAAAAAATGCCGAATAGCATTTTTCTTAAACCTAGGATTTAATTTGCTCTCGTTTCTCAATATAAGAATATACTTCAGTTGTAAGGAATTCCATCGTAACAGGTTGACCCTTTTTAAATATATAATTATCAAGATGATCATTTCGTTAGTTTGCCCTCGCAAAACTCCCCTGACAAACTTCCATCTGGATTAACTTTCGAAACTTTCCGTTTATTACAAGGGGAATATTTCTTTTCCCAAAACACCTCGCCGTTCTCCTTGAATGCAATTACTTTAACAGGGTTTCCATTATCATCGTAATTCACAGATCGGTACACTTTTCCATTTTGCAAATTAATAAGCTGCCAATTGCCTCTAGGAATAATTGCTGGATCTGAAAAACCTAAAGAGATCTCCTTAAATTCTCCTGGGGGTTGAGCTACCGAATCATCGATAACAGCTATGATTTTATAGTCAACACTATCCCTAGGGTCATGGAAAACTGCCTCGTATGAGTTGTTATCAAAGGTGCCTGTTAATTTTTCACCTGAAGCTCCTATATAGGTAACTTTTTTTGCTGGCAGATAATTTACAGCGCCTTTTTTGTAGGTCAATTCCCCTTTAGCTGCTATAGAAGTCCCCGTTTGCTCATAATATGGACCTTCCGGCAACCCATTCCGGTAAGTTTCATAACAATTAAGGTCAAGGTAATGATAATCTGTAAATAATCTCGTCCCATTCCCATTATATAAAGTGCCGGGGTTTAAAGCTTTTCCATTTGAGTCTGACCGGGAAATTGTTTCCCATAATCTTCCATCCAGATAATAATTAATCTCCTTTATCATCCCATTTGGATGGTAAGCAATTTCAAGGCCGTTTTCCTCGTTATGAATATAGCTCGTTTCATATAATACCTCTCCAGTACCCATACTTCTAGCAAATTTCCTAACCAGCGTATCGCCACTTCTAGAAATATTAATTTTATCCTCCCAGTTTTTAATGCTGGTTTCACCTATTCCTCTTTTCCTATTATAATTTATCCATTTTTTATTTTTCAAGGAGTCATTTCCTTGGGAAAAGGAACAAAGTGGAAATAAAAAGCATACTATTATTTTTATCAATTTCATTATCAGTTTATTAAGTTTTTGTACTCTGTATCTGAGATACGAAATTCCCATCAGAATCGGTTAGCCTTTGTCCGTTTTGACCTGTCACGTTTTTTGGAAATGCGCCAGACGGCAAAGGGGCTTTAGACTGGTCTCCTTTCGGTGCCGGCAAATTTGAGCTAGCCGGCAAGACTTTCTGAGCAGGTGCACCTCCTGGATTTATCGGATCGCTTTGTCTGATAATCTTCACCCCGTCGCCAGAATTGGTTGCTCCAATTATTTTGTTTGGGTTTTGGGAACCAGCTTGCGTTTTAATAACATTTTGAATTGGATCGGTTGTCATGACCCCGTACCCGTCGGTTTTTTGACCAGGATGCTTAATTTCATTATGAACTGCCCCAACCTTGTCATTATCTTTAACTCGATTCCAAGCATTTCCTGCTCCCGGAAGTTCCGCTTTTGAATATTCTTTGACATTAGTTACCGATTTGCCATCACTTGCCACTTCATAAAATCGATCCGTACTTTCATTAGTTCTTACTACCGCTAAAAGATTTCCTTCATTATCCATATAATAGTTATCCAAAGGTCTCATCCCATCGGGATCCAAAAATCTTATCGGATTATCAAAACCATAATTATAAGGACTGAATCTTCTCATGCTATCTGCCATTGGATCAGCTACATCCCACCTTCCAATTTGTGGATCATAAAAGCGTTTACCATAATCATATTCTTCTAAACCTGATCCATCGCTGAATTCATGATTTTGCAATTCTTTCTTATTATACTTAAACTTATTCTCCGCATAATTCCCTTTGACCGCTTTGTCGGATATCCCGGCCATAGTCAGCCCGAAGGGATAATAATCGGTCGTCTCTAACAAGGGGCCCCGGGTATGGATCACCTGCAGGTTATCAAAGAACACATCTACATTACTCTCGTTACTACAATATACATACAAGAATCCATTTTTGCCAATGTTGACTGTTCTGTGGTGTGATTTTAACAGATCCGTTGTCGCACTCACCCCGTCATATCCGCTGCCTGCAGATATCGCATTGAACTGATCGTCAAACAGGATCCAGTTGATATAGGCCCGTGGGATCGTACCTCCGGGATTGGGCACGCCTGTATTCAGCCAGCCTGTCAGTTCGCCCGTAAATGACGATGAACCTTCCAGCGCGGTGGCTGTCGCACCTTTTCCGGAACCCGCTATGGCGGGAGTTCCTGCCAATGCGCCGATAAAACTATTTATTGCCGAGCTGATCAGAAAAGAATTTGTAGGGGTCTGGCCCGTGTTCAGGTGATAATACGACTTGCCGTAGATATCCACCATATCCCCGCTCATGACCTTTAATGTAATACCCAATCCGGATTTATCACCAGTACTTCCATTCAACCGGTACATGATCATATTCTGAGCCGAAGTGTTGGAGCTGGGGTTATTATTGTAAGGCGGGTTCCCATTATTATTATAATAGACATTAGCGCCATTCCCGATAAACCCGCTGATCCGGCTCGTACTGAACGTATCGGCCATATTGATCGTGTAATAGCTGTTCTCCACTGCAAGGGAGGCGCTGTTATTTTCCAGGGTAGCCGCAGGATAGGTGTTTTGTTCCTGTTCATCCGTCAGCACTACCCTCGTATCTCCCAGATGATCCCTTTCAAAATAATCATAGTAAACCGTATCGGTCTTCCCAGGCACTTTTGGTCTTGCCCTTCCTTCCTCCTGCTGGGCAAACTGCAGCGTATCATTCTGATAGATAAAACTCCCCAAATAGCTCGTGGTGGTTATTTTAGCCGGAGTCACGGTATTATCAGTCGTGATTTTTTGCCATTTTGTTCCCTCAGCATCATAATTATATGCAATGGTCCCCTTTCCTGCGATGGTTATCTGCTGGGGTAGGTTAAGGAAATTATAGCTTATAGCCGTGATGCCTTTGTTATTGTCAATGGTCATATTGCCATTTCCATCATAGGTATAATCCTGGGAGGTGTTGTTGTTTTTCTCCGTAAAATCACCTAAATGAGCTGTCGTGTCGTTCTGCTTATCCGTGACATAGTTCAGTTGATTGCTGTTGCTGTTATAGCCATACAATAAGCTGTCGACAAGGACAGACGCATTCAATTTTACCCCCTTCTGCGACATGCTCTGGATATTCCCGTTATAGTCATACGTAAGGTTACGAACGCTGAAATCGATATTGGCGCTGGTGTTCCAGGTGCTGCCGCCGGCATTCTGCGTAAAATCTCCTCTGTTAAGCCTGTTGGCCGGGTCATAGCTGAACCCATATGCCCTTTGCGCGCCATCCCCGTTATTCCTCCATTTTGTGCCGGAGATGTTCCCATTCAGCTGGGTCTGGTTGAATCCAAAATCATAGTTCAGCTCCATGCCAAACCAATTATTGGATCCACCGACAGCATTGGCATAATCTTTATTGATCCCCCTTAACCATCCCCTGATATTATAAACATATTTCAGCGAGTCCAGCGGTGTTGATGTATACGTGTTCTGGTTGAGCGTTACCCGTGTCTGACCCAGATTCTTTTGCTTAAGCTGCCCCAGTTCGTCATACTGACTGGAAGACACAATGACCTCCGGGCTGATCCCTATTTTTTTATTGATCTGGGTTACCCTTCCTGCCGCGTCATAGCCGGTCTTTGTCAGAACAAGATAAGATTGCGGGTTGCTTCCAGATTTGCTATGTCCGAGCAGAGTCCTTAAAATACGTCCCGTAAACCCGTATTGGTTGGTCAGGGTATCTTTGCCACCGGAATAATTAGTGGACTGTGTCTGTATCACCCGATAGTGATCATCATAAAAATTTACGCCGTACAGGTAGGCGCCGCTGGTAAGCCCAAGTGTTTTAGTACCTGTCGCTAATCCTGTGGTCAGGGTCGAGGCAGCAACGGCTTGTGGATAGGGGAATGTAGTATTATCCGCTGTATAAAAATAACTGGTGTTCGATGCGTACGTACTGATAAAGCTCGCGCTCAGGCCGCTGCCCTCTGCGCTGACCCAATTATAATTATCATAGAAAGTTACTTTTAAAGGGGTAAAGGTGGCGCCGGAAGGCAGTGGGTTTCCAATTACCTGTATGCTATCCGCAGATCCACCAGAGCCGCCACCACTTCCGATACGAGCACTGAATAATGTCCCACTGACAAAACCAGTTGCCAGCGTGATGCTATGTGTAGCCAGATAGTCTCCGCTCGTTGGATTACTGTTCAGTACGATGTCAGCCAGTCCGCCATCCGGGACATACGAATTGCTTCCAGTGCTGGTTTGTGCTGTCACCAACTGCTGCAATTGCCCCTGTGCACCGGAATAATTGAGCAACACGGTCATGACGGGCCTGTTCAGTCCATCATATAAGGTTCCCAGCCACTGATTCAGGCCACGGAGATTGGGGTCCTGGGTAAATACCATTCTGTCCCGGGTATCATAGATCATCCAGGCTTCGCCGGCTCCAGGTATCCTTTTGATAGTCATTCTTGCTCTGTCGTCGTATTCATAGCTGAAACATAATCCTTTGGCGATGGCCGATGTGCTCCATGCCGAAGCATCGAAATTCCAGCTGTTTGCCTTTAAGGCGACTACTCCCTGCGGCTGGATAACGAAACGTAAATTCAGCAGATCATCATAAACGTAATAGGTGCACAGCCAACCGGTGTGCCCGGAATAAACGGTAGTGCTTATCTGCACTTTTTTCAAGATTATATGTCCCAATTTGTCCTTATATTCTATGCCCTGATTGCCGGACTCATCCGTTGTAATGGTTTTTCCCAGCTCGCCCGCTGCATAATATCCGCTGCTGGCCGGCACATTGCCGCTGGTAAACCCGATCGTCCAGATGACCACGCTATCGGCTGGCGTATTGATAAGGTATTGTTTCCTAATGCCAGCGCCACTTCCCACCCAGCTGTTTCCCGGGGAATAGCTTTTAAGCACTCTGTTCAGTGGAGATGCCTCGAAATCGGACTGATTGTAAAAGAATTTTTCCCCATTCGGGTCATTGGTAGAATTATAAAAGCCTTTGAGGAAAATGCTGTCCTCGTTAAACGCATTTTTCTTAAAGCTGCCATCCGTCCCCGGAGAAACATAAGGCAGGTATTTGTACGCCTCCCTTCCAAAGGCATCGTAGATGACCGGGCTAACGAGGTCGAAGCCAGTAGGACTAAAGCCTTTAGCAACTGTCTGCAGCGGCCTGCCCAACCCATCCACATATTGGGTCGCCTGCTTTACTTCCTGCACCGTCCGGGAATCGGAACTGATATCCGAGACCAGACTGAAAGGCTTTTCCGCCGTCCAGGTCCTTACATAATTGAGCATGATATTTGGGCTGTATGCGAGTGGGTTCGGATTGACCGTTCTTGTTCCTGCCCCTGGCTGGGTCTGGGTATTGGGGATTACTTGGGCAAAAAGCGAAAGGCCTGTAGTCAAACAAAGACATAATCCTAGAATTCGTTTCCCAGCCATGAAATAGTATTTTTTGCTGCTCATCGGTCGTTAGTTTAAAAAGAATATCCTACCCGGAATTTAAAAGGAGAGGCAAGAGGCACTTCTTTCATATACAACAGATCGTATAATAATTGAATACTCCCGCTCTTTTTGCTGATGCTGTATTTCTTTGTTAATCCGATCAGGGCGCTCTTCTGCCACAGATCGATCTTTTTGAGATCGGCCAGTTTGGAAAAGGCTGTCAGATAATTGTATTCCATTCCTCCTGTAATCCAGAGACTTCTCTTGGCTTTTATATCCACGTAAGACCTCAGACTGGCTCCCTGATTGCTAAGGGATATATCATTAAATCCTTTCCCCCATCCTAGTTTATATCCGACACCAATTCCTGTCGTTGCCTTATCGCTTAACCGGTATCCCAGGGTAACAGCAATATCGCTGATAGCGGGCAGTAAGCTGTTGCCAGGTACGCTCTGAATATTGAATCCATATTCTAACCTTGAAAAAAAGCTTTTTGTCTTTTGGTTATCAGGATTGAAATCCGGCATCGTCATATCCCCACTGCCACTGTTACTCCCCAACTGGCTCGCCCGGCTCTTAAGCTGGTCAAGGGTCGACCGTGCCTGCTGCATCTGCTGCTGAAGAGCAGCCATCGCATCCGGAGAGGCGGCGCCGGTCGATTGGCGGATCATACCCTGTATCTGGGTGTTGGTCTGAAGTCCGGCCAATGCCTGCACGGTGCCATAATTAGCCGGAACCGGGAACAGCTGGGCTATCCAGCTATTATGCTGAAAGAAGTTTGTAAAGGCGGGAAATTTCCTGGCTGCGTCCAGTACGGTCTGTTCCAGCTTCTCCTTGTTGTTGATCATGTCCTTATAGCCCGCCAGCCGCTGCTGATAATACCATGCTTCCTGGTTGATGCCCAACAGCTGTTTATCCAATCCATATTGAGCAAGCTGACCTTTCAGCAAGGCTTCCCTGTCGCTGATGTATTGCTGAACTGCTCCGGCAGCCTGCCATTTGCCCTGCAATTGTTGCAAACGATCACTGACCGCCTGAAGCTGTTGAAGCTTATCCGGGGAAATACCTTTGATAGAAATTCCCTTTTGTTCCAAGAAATGGATGGCTGTCTGAATACTGTCCAGACCTGGAACATAGCTTTTACGGTCGATGGAGGCGCCAATCACAGGTTGCCTGAGCTTATTTTCCAGCTGACTGTACCTCGATGCCATATCTGCAAACAGGGCTTTGGCCTTCAGACTATCCTTTTGTTGTACTTTCTTTTGCAGCTGTTCTTCTTTTTGCCGCATGCTTTTTAATACTTTTTCCGTTTGCTGATCGATGCTCTTATCAAGGGCTGCATACTTGGTATCGATAAACCGCAATGACCTGCCCGTAATTCTTGCCGGAGCCATCTGTTGATCAGTTGCGGGAACGGTGGAAGCGGCAGGGTAATCCTGGGCCACCGCTTTCTTGCTGAATACCGTGAGCATTAACAATATTATGCCCATGAATTTGCTGAATGATATGGCAGGTGACTTATTCAATGGAATATTTTATTTTCGTTTTCAATGCATTATTTTTTGAATAGATCGCAAACTCAATCCCGTCCGGGCATCGTACACACCACACAGGTAACCCAGTTGATCGATAAGGAATTTCTGATTGACCCCGCCAGCGTCCTGGTCAAAATGCCCATTCCGTCCTGCATCTGTCAGCCATTTAAAAAGAGGGTTTTGTGCGGATTCAGTGTTCTTCCGCGTATGCATGCCAGCAGTTATCAGTAGATTTGGTCTGCTATAAGCGCTATACCAGGTTTTGAGAACGGCTGACAGAGAATCTCTATACCCATCTTCGTAGGAAAGAACCCCAATGATGACCAGGCGGTTACTATTATGATCGCAGACCGATGCCAACTTCTGAATATACACCGTATCCGATACCGCGTGTGCCGTCGGCAAAATAATCACGAGAAGCTTTCTCCCGCTGTATTGGCTGAGCATCACACTCTCCCCCGAAAGCTTGACAATACTACTGTCCATTAAACTGCTCTGGGCTGCGGCAGGCAGGCAGAAAATGCTTAGAATCATTATGAGCGCGTACTTCATTCCGTTTCTTTTAATCATTTGAGTCAAGTGTTACGTTCGTACAACTGGTCGGGCTAATGGATAGATTACTAAAGCTGGCCGAAGTGCCGATCGTTCCCAGTGAACCACAATTCACATAGAAACCGTACTGTGTGCTATTCCCCGGTTTTGAAATGACCAGATTATACGTGGCGATAGGTATTGTTCCCAGTGTTCCTCCTGCCGCAGGAATGGTAAAGCTGTATTGCTGACTGGTGGTTGTATTTGTATATACCGCAGTGAAACCCGTAACCCCGATAAAGTTGGTGCTGGTTATCGTTGCAAGGGTGGGAGGAGGAGGCGGGGGCGGGGCAACCGGGGGTGGGGCAAAATAGTAGAAAAAATTCTTCAGGATATTATGATTAAAATCCCTGATATCGGTTACCCTTTTGAATTTGTCGTACTCATAGTATGTTGTTCTCCCGTTCATATCCGTCTCTGATGTAATTCCTACGAAAGGAGTGTAGGTATAAATGGTCGTCTGGGCCCCGCTGATGGTACGGAGTGGGGCCAAAGCCATGCGGAGCAAAGAATCGTTGGTAATGCCCTGGATCGCAGCACTGTCAATTTTTGTCAGGACCGTAGAGAATCGCGCCCCGACTATTTTGGCCACCGGATACAGGTAATGATAAGCCCAGACATAAGACGTCGGAACATTCATATTGCTGTCAAGAGCCGTCTCGATAGTATTGCCCATTCGGTCATATCTGAACCGGATCTTTTCCCGGTAACGGCTGTCACTGATAAGGGTGCTGAATAAGGGAGGATCGGCCATCAGTTCATTATCCAGTGAATGAAGAGGCGAACTGACGAATAGAAAATACTTTTTAGAAGGCTTGAAGGTGACTGTATCGTAATCATCCACTACACCTTTGATCACAGAAGAGTCGGAAGCTGTTTTTTGCCAGATCTGTGTCTCGACTGTGGGGGTAAGAACATTGGCGAGCGACATATGGTAAATGTTATCGGTCGTTTGTCCACCGGCTGTCCAATCCTCATAATCATCGGGGTATTTGTATTTGGTCACAATCGTTTTGCCATTGTTGATCGTCTCGTCCGTTCGGCGCAGTTCCCGCTTGAACTTATCGAAGGTATAATTGGTAGTCACGGTATAGCTGTTTCCGGTGGTATCGTAGTCCGTCTCCCGTTTATAAACCGGATACCGCCACAAACAATGAAGCGTGTACGCATCAAAGGACCAGGCCGTCCGTTTGATATCGGTGGTAGTTAACGTGGCATCCGTCAGGCTGATGGGGCGAACGCCAACAAAGGAGGTATCCTCCACCATGTTAAACGCCGAGCTTATGGATTTTACCTTTTTATAGCCGGAACTGGTGTTATTCCAGTCGACGGTCAGGACCTCCACAGGATCAGTAAGTACTAGATTTTCAATCACTGCCTGATCACCCGGAAGCTGGCCCGGATCGGCGGTTTCTCCGGCATAGATGTCCTGCGTGATATATTGGGAAAGGATCAGTATCGGATCATAATAATGTTCGGAGAAATAGGTATTACTCTGCGCAGGGGCCGTATATTCCCTTACCCCCGAATAGTTGAACCCGAATTGCAAACTCGCATTATAAATTCCGTTGTTATCGCTGGAAATATTATACACCAGGTTTGGACAGGAAGACTCCTCCGTGACGAAGGATTGATATTGGGGTAGCTGCCGGAGGTTTCCAGAGCATCGCCCGGTAGAATCCGTGTAAATATAAGATCTCTGCAAGGATGACTGAGAGGTGGTCGTATCCGTATAGTCCGTTATGGATGCAATCCGAAGGCCTGGCGCTGCAGGAGAGCCCGTATTGGTATAATAGACCGGATGTACTACCGAGAATTTAAATCCTGCGACGACATTAAAGGAGGCGCTCTCGCAATATACTGTGTACAAATAATGGCCTGGAACAAGTGTTATAGAGTCTGTGTAGGAGTTATCCGTATAGAGCTGAGGGCTGGAATACACGATATCGAATGTGCATGCTACCGGGGGAATCAACAGATCATTGCCACAGGTGGGGAAGTTATTTATTCTTTTGAGAACGACGATGGGCTTAAAATTGTGATAAGGTAAACTCAGTGAGTCCCATAAGGTCCTGCTGTTGGTAATATAGGCGGTGGTCGTGTTGTTAACTACGAATGCCCCTGATGTAGAGTCGATCTGCGGCGCATGCAAAGAATAGAATAGCTGGTTAAAAAAAGTTGTGTCGACCGTTCCAGAACTGCTGAGGGCCGTATTATTTAAATAGCTGTACCTGTTCTGCTCGAAGGCATAGGAGGAATATCCCCCTGTGGGATAATGGATTTTGCTGATCAGTCCATATTGGGCATAGCTTACATCCGGATCCACACCATTAGGGACTGGGAATATGGTAGTCTGTTTAGTTCCGAGGGAATAGGTCGGAAACGAAGTATTCGGTACGAGAGAAGCTTCCCCCACTAAATATCCAGGTTTATTACAGTATCCCCACTGATCAACCGAAACAGTTGTTTTGGCTGGAAAGCCGGCGAATTCATTCTGGTATTCGAAACTGTAATTATTCAGGGTATCCCCAGTAGCACTGAGCTCATAGAGACCGCTTAATTTCAGACGGGCGTATACAGGAGAGGTCGAATCCCCGAAATAACCGTATTGGAAGGCCAGCCTCCTGACCACCGTATCCGGATGACCGGTCTGTCCATAAACAACGACCTGCTTCAGGGCATTTTGATCGCTGCCAATATCTTTTCTGGCTGCCGGGGATTGTTTAAAGGCGATGGTCTGTAGTTCGGATGTGGTTATCGAACTCAAACTCTGACCGTAGATATTGTTACCGACCGGAGTATTAGTGTTTAATTGGGTGGACGGCTCTACAGGACTGCAGGTTGAAGTATTATTAAGGGCTCTTTCTCCATAACCTATCCGGTAGGTCTGACTAGCGACGGTATTGAGTTCGGAATAAGTATACGAAGCATAGTAAAAGTTAATCCAATGTTTCTGATCGGCCGAAATCACCCGCGTAAGTTGCCAGCAGGAGATCCATCCTGATGGATTAAAAGGATCCTCCTTGGACGGTACTTTTGCCTGAGTACGCTCAATTGTAGTGAACAGGTATTGCGTACCATTCTCATCGGTGATAAAAAAGCCTCCATCGTCACTGAATTTGGTGACTTTCCAGCGTTCGTATTCAATGAAACGAGGTTTGTTGTTAATAAATAGAAATTTCCCCTGGTGCCCGAAGAAGTTAAAAATATAAATGTCAGGTTCGGTATCGTAATATTGAGTGAAAAATGTGTTGAACAAAAAGATCTGATAAGGATAGGGGTTATTGACCGGATCGCTATTTGTCGTATTGGTGGCCAGGGCATAGGGATTTATATCGTCATAATTTCTTCCGGCCGGTCTTGTTCCATCAATCGCGCCTCTTTTCATACGTGTAATGCATCCTCCGACATTCAGGTTCCAGCCAAGGCCCGCCCAGCTGGCCTCTTCTTTTGGCTTCAACCCGTTATAATGATAGCTCAGGGTGATCGGCATGGACAAATCGCCTGTCTTTACCTCATACACAGGAATACTGATATTTGGGACCCCCGTATTAAAAGATACGGGCGTCAGTCCGTATTTCTGAAAGCTTGCCGCATTGGGGCTGGGGGGGATAAGAGAAACATTCGTATTGGTCGCATAAATACTTTGCCATCCGCCACTCTGCGCCTGTACGCGGCCAGTAGCGAGATCAAGGCTTCCCACAGCCATAACATATAGATATACTTTTCTGAAGTTGATCATTGTACTTATATTATTCTAAGAATTTCAGTCGATACTATCATTTTCGAATATGCCGTCCGTTAATTTTTGTCTTCTTGCCCTGATACTTAGCCAGTTCAATTTTCCGATTCTGTCTTTGTAAAGCTTCGATCTGCTTCTGCTGCTCGATAACATAAAGCGTGAGTTCTTCAATTTTTGCCAGCAAACGGGTCTGGTTATCCCCAAGGTCCACTCCCCGCTTCTGCATCTCTTCTGCCGGAGCGATACCAGGCAGGTGGTGATGCTCGTTAATGAATCTTTCCAATTTCTTCAGTGGCGATAACTTATAGTCGCTGCCAAAGACAAAGTCGGCACCCGTGGTATTGACCACCACCGAATTGGCTCTCACATTGCCATTGACATCCAGGACATATCCCGTATTCGTTTGAGATGTTTTGCCGATCAGGACATTCCCATTCACATCGACACGCATTCTTTCCACGTTATTGGTGCGGAAAGCCACCGGTGTATTGTCCGTAGTACCCAAGAAAGTAGTTGCTGGGTTAACGGCCGTGTTGCCGGTCAGCGCCCATCCAGATCCGCTGCCACCTAAAGTAGAAGCATCCCTGAGGAATAGGGTCCCGTTAGTAGTATTGCATACGACAACCTTGTTCTGAGTATTGTCCGCAGTCAAGGTTGGAAAAAGAACGGAACCAGCCGTGACCCTGAGCCCTCCTCCTACAACATTGACATAGCTTACGCCATATTGGAATCCAGGGTCGAGGATAATACCGGTTGACCAGCCAACCTTCATTTGCTGATAGTTGGGGCCTGCCCATGTGCCTGGCGTCCTGGAAATACCAAAGCTGGTAGGGTCGGGATTGTACCAGGTAATTCCCGTAGCACTATTCGAAAGATTGAGATCTATAAAACTCAAGGCGGCGGCGGGGGTCGTCGTGCCGATCCCGACGTTACCACTAGAAGGAAAAGTGTTTTGACCATAACTGCTCATCTGGAGGATAAAAAGGAACAAAACGGTTAGGCAATTTTTCATTACATTTTATTTTATGGGGTTGTTTTTATTGATCCGGCTCAACTGATCTTTCAATATCATCATCTGTCCGTTCAGGGTTTCCATTTGCTTTTGCTGCTCGATAACATACAACGTCAGCTCTTCTATCTTGGCCAGCAAACGGACCTGGTTATCGCCGAGGTCCATTCCTTTCTTTTGCATCTCTTCTGCCGGGGCGATACCAAGCAGATGATGATGCTCTTTAATAAATTCATCTAATTCCTTCAACGGCGATAACATATAGTCCTTGCCAAATACATAGTCGGCGCCACTTGTGTTGACGACTATCGAGGTGGCCCTTGCATTCCCGTTCAAGTATCGTAAATATTCGGGGCAGATGTGGTCCATTGTGCACGAGCTAAATAGCAAGAACAGGACAAACTGATAATTAGCAACAGCTTTTTCATTTTAACTATTTCTATTTTTTGAAGGAGAATAAAAGGGTGATCAATAAAAGATAAAATGATATTATGCAGAGAGCATCGGGGCAATAGCATGCCCATACTCAGGAGAGGGGTCTCTTAGAATAAGTTTAAGGTTAGAAATCAAGTTAAAATGGGTGGGCAGGATTTGAAAGGCAGGATTAGAAAATTCTTATGTAAATAAGGTCTTTCAATATTGATTTCCAATACCACCAAACGGTAATAACAAAAAAAATTCTGATGGATCGATAACCTGCGTTGTGACCTACCGGGGAAAAAACATGCTCAAAAGAGCGATATGTGTGTCAATTTCGACAATGAACATGCACGCGCGATTTGAAGGATAGCAGAAATATAAAGTTGAATAAAAATAATAAATCGAGGAAAACTACTTTTCGTTTTTGTGGTTTTCCACATAATGTTGGTTATGAAAAATCTGTATATGATCATTCTCCTTAAGAAAATGAAAATGTAATTATAATGGTAAACATTTATATAGCCATCGCGACTTGAGGCAGGTCAAAATCTTATGCTGATCCAAACAGGTAATAATTCAAGAAACATTGACCCTGTAAGTGTAAAATATTGATAATCAATGTAAATAACCTTCGCAATTTGTCCCCGCTCCAATCTTTTACCCTATTTTCAAGAATATTTCAGAAAATTTAAAATATAGCCTTTACTCATCCGTCTACCTGTTAGCATGGATGAGCTATTGACGATAAACCCGGTAATGAGTCAATCGACCAGGAAAAATATCACCACGGTGATCAGCCAGTTCGGTAAGAGGCTGATGGGCTTTATCCGCCAGCGCGTGAGCAATGAGGCTGATGCCGAAGACGTACTGCAGGATGTCTGGTATCAGCTCACTACTACGGTAGATACCCAGCCTATAGAACAGATAAGCAACTGGCTGTTCACCGTAGCCAGGAACAAGATCACCGACCGCTACCGGAAAAAGAAACCGGAGTCCCTCGAAGGGTTGCTGAGTACAGAAGAAAATGAGGAGGATGGGTTCAGCTTTTCGAGGATCCTTTCCGACACCAACCCCGGACCCGAAACGGAATATCTCCATACGCTTTTCTGGAAAGCGCTGGAGGACGCTTTGCAGGAATTGCCGGAGGAACAAAGGACTGTTTTTGTCTGGAATGAACTGGAGGGGCTGCCTTTTAAAGAGATCGCCGAACGTACCGGCGAGAACGTCAATACGCTCATATCGCGCAAAAGATATGCTGTACTCTACCTGCGGGGAAAACTACAGGAACTGTACGACGAAATTATAAATCATTAAAATACTACATCATGAAACGTTTTTGGATTCGCAGGATCGCCGGTTTTATCGCATTGGCCATCGCCGGAGCTTTTGTTTTCGGAGGAGTGGTTATGCTGCTGTGGAACGCCTTGTTACCCGTTCTTTTCCATTTCCCTGTCATCAGCTTCTGGCAGGCCCTTGGTCTCTTGTTACTGATTAAAATATTATTCGGCGGCTTCCGCGGGGGCGGCCCGAGGGGGCGCTGGAAAGAGAAAATGAGGCAAAAGTGGACGAACATGCCCCCCGACCAAAAAGAAAGATTCAAGCAGGAATGGGAAAGACGTTGCGGCAAAATGCCATTTGACCAGGAAAAAAGCACCACCAATGACAGCCAATCTAATGCATGAAACATTTCGTCAACCTGCCGGTAAGCTCGGAAAGCTGGCAGGTTGCCTCATGTCTGCGAAAAACAAACAAAGAAGCGACTGGACGGTCGAACAACTGAACATCCAGCCCTACCAGCATATACTGGAAGTAGGCTACGGGCCTGGCAATACCCTGCAGGAAGTAGCCCGGAAACTGAAAGTAGGCTTCCTCGCAGGCATCGACCATTCCCTGGTCATGTACCAGCAGGCGTACAAGAGAAATAAAAGATTTATCGAACAGCAATTATTACAGCTCCATATCGGAGACCTGAACGAGCTGTCCTATCCACCTCATTACTTCCACACGATCTATGGATCGAATGTTCATTTCTTCTGGAAAGAACCTCAGCTGGAATTCATCCGCCTTTCCAACATGCTGAGGACCGGTGGTAAGCTGATCATGGTATTCCAGCCCCGCTGGGCCGATAAGGAAGAGGCGGTCCTGCAGGCCGCAGAAAAAATAAAAAGCGAATACGCGTCAGCGGGACTCAGCAATATTTCCATTGAATACCGTGACGTGCATCCCGTCACCTGCATCTCAGCTACCGGCTTCAAAGCCTGACCGCTTCTTCAAAAGAGCCTCTTTTCCTCGCCACTGCGGACACATTTTCCCACCCATCCATGCAGCACATAATTTGCTGTAATTCATGCATTTATGGCCATTTATCACAACTTTAACAGTCGGCCGTTAAATTATTCCTTTCGTTATCCTTCTTATATATAAGGCTGAAAAGCCGAATGAAAAACATCCAGTAACAAATAAATCTACAGACATGAAAACGAAGAAAATTTTACTCGCCGCTACCCTGATCATCGCAGGTAGCATGATAGCCACGACCGGTTACTCACAGGTATACGTAAATGCTCATGTAGGGTTTGGCATCCGCGCTCCCCGGGTCGTTATCGCAGCAAGACCTGCCCCGGTGCTGTATCAGGACGCATACGCTCCGGCGCCTGCTCCGGTCTACCAGGATGAATACGGCGCTCCGGCACCCGTATATCAGGATGGCTACGCTGACCCAGTAGTATACGAAACAGCGTTCCCGGGTTATGCTTATTATAACTACCCCGCATGGAACGGGCACTACAGGGACCGTTTCTACTTTGCACACTACCGTCCTTTTTTCGAAAGAGAACATAGCAATTATTTCCGCAATGGCCGTTTTGAGCACCAAAGGTTCGAACATGAACATCTTAACCACGAACGTGGCGGACGTGGCCGGGATCACCGCAGATAACTAGCAAAAAGGGGCTCATGGCTCCTTTTTTACTGGGTATCATTATTGCATAAGCCTAAAGTATAGAGATACATCTCCTAACAAAAATAGACATATATGAAATCTAAGTTATTTATTCTCGCCGCGATCCTGGGCCTTAGCCTGACAGCAGGTTCCGCCTATTCGCAGGTTCGCGTGAACGTAGGCATCGGAACGCCAGTGATTTATGAGAGGGATTACCCTGGGTATAGCTATTATAGCTATCCTGCCTGGCGCGGACATTATCATGATCGTTTTTATTATCAGCATTATCATGCCGCTTTTGAAAGAGAGCACAAGGGCTACTTTAATGGAAGAAGATTTGACCATGAACGCTTTGAGCGCGAGCGCCATGCCCACCCCTATCGCGGAGGAGAACGCAGGAATCACGAACGCGAGCATCATTGATCTTTTAAAGACAAGAAACCGTCACCAGTATTTGTGACGGTTTCTTGCTTAATCGTCATCCTTCCTGCTCTTATTTATCCTCACAAATGCCGCCCGCCTGGGCACAGGGGTTGGTGAATCTGCTCCTTTGATCCCTTTCCATAAGATCTCATTAAATTCTTTGTCGGGCGCCAGATCCTCACGGGTGAAATCAAGGGCCGCAGATCTTTTCGACATCTCATTCGAGGCCATATTTTTTTCGGTAAGGTCTATATCAGAAGGAAGGGCGTGAAATGGCGACAGATCCGGCGTCTCGGAAAAGCATCTCCACATTGCAGTGGCGGCGGCATCATATTGCGTCATGGGTGGCAGACCAAGGATCAACTCGATCGTCCGCAGCATCGAAGTGGTAGAATACATCGTATGATCCACAAAATGGCGCTTCACGAACCCGCCGGCGATATAGGCCGGGCTGCGATGTGCGTCCACATGATCGGGACCGTTCTGCGCATCATCTTCCAGGATAAAGATCACGCTTTCCTTCCATACCGGGCTCTTACTGAGATATTCAACAAATTCTCCAACAGCCAGGTCATTATCGGCAACGTGCGCAAAAGGAGTGGGCTTGCCTTTTTTCAGGCCCTCCGTATGATCGTTGCCAAAACGCAATGTATTGAAATGTGGTAATGCGGCCGCTGCCAGAAGAGAATCAAAATCTCTTTTCCATTGGCTGAACCTTACCGTATCTCTCACTCCAAGGTCCCAGCCGGTATAATTGGCGCAATAGTGCCCCTTCAACGCAGGAATATTTGCTTTACCCGCATCGGCAAATTCTCCGTAGGTTCTGTAGCTCACGCCCCCTTTACGACAGTGATCCCAGATAAAGCCCCCTTTATTATTGGCAATTTCCCGGTTGCCTTCCCCATCATAAGACCCTCCCCTGCCCCCATAGCTGGTGGGCCAGGTCTTTTCGAGGTAATCGGTCGCATAGCCACCCATGCTCCAGTTATGTCCATCGGCACTGACTTCAGCGTCACAATAAAAATTATCCAGCAATACGAATTCATTGACCAGCGAATGCAGGTTCGGAGTTATCCTTCTTCCAAACAAGACCAGGCTGCTATCGCCATTCCCTTCTTTTACATCCCCCAACACCTGATCATAGGTCCGGTTCTCCTTGATGATGTAAAAAACGTACTTGACAGGAGAAGGATTCCCAACCTTCATAGGGACGGGATTGCCCGGCTCGCCCTTCGCCAGTAACTCTCCGGCTTTCGTATAAGGAACATTCTGATAGACCAGCTCAGAATAGACACCTAGTTCTTTTTCGTCGGGTTCATCTATTATGCTCATGCTCCCTCTGAACAGACCTGCTATATATTGCACCGGAATCGCTTTTTTAATCGTATCGCCTTTCTGGTAGATCACTTCTTCTTTCCTGTTCACCGGGTTGGGACCATCAGGGTTTGGCATGGAAGAAAGTCCTTTCCCGTTGGCCACCCATATTTTTTTGCCGGTCACCCGCACGGCATCAGGATACCAGCCTACCGGAATAAACCCTTTTGACCTGCCTGACCCTGGCTGGCTCACATCGAATACCGCGAGACAGTTATTATCCGCATTAGCCACATATAATGTTTTTTCATTTTCGCTCAGCGCCAGCGCATTCGTGGTAGAGCCTGAAGGCGCATCGCTATATAACGCTGCATTGAGCGTTTCCAGCACCTTCCTGTTCTGCACATCGATCACCGAAACAGAATTGTCATTGGCATTTGCCACAAAAAGAGTACGGTCATTCTTCGTCAGGCAAAGGTCATTCGGGTTATCCCCTACGGAGATCTCGCCGGAAAAAGAACGGTTTTCCGTATTAAAGATCAATACTTTGTCACAGCCCCAGCAAGTGATATAGAGCTCCTTTCTGTTATGCGAGAGCAGGCAGGTATAAGCCTCTCCCCCCAGCCCGATACGCTGTAACACCGACTTTCCGGCAAGGTCCAGAATATACAGAGAATTATCTTCTTTTGTCACGACATACAGCAATTGTCGTTTGTCATCGATATCAAGACCAGCCGGGGAAATTTTTTCCGGCCATTTTTCTCCAAGGATAAGGCTGTCCGACAGGTTAAGCTTCTTGTCCCGGATCGAATATTTCAAAATGCGGTTGTCATTTCCCCCGGAAGCATATAAAAAATGCTCATCCCGGCTGAACTTCAGGCCAAACCAGGATTTAGGTATAATAATACTATCCAGCACCTGCTCTTTTTCGCGGTCGATCAACTGGATGGTCTGGGTGCTTTGCCCGTTATTGGTGACGGCAATGAGTTTTCCGGAAGTGGAGACCGCTATATTCAGCGGGAGATCACCCAAAGCCAAACTATGACCCGCCGGTGTAAGGGACCAGCCATTCGGCAGCCTGACCTTTTTCCGGATCAACTCGTTCCTTAGATCTGTAGTTTGTGGATAAACCTGGAAAGTCAGTCCTGCTAACAAAAAGCTTAGAATTAATTTTTGCATGGCGGGTTATGTTGTCTGAAGGATCGCTTAAAAAAATAGTACACGTCAAAGATATTTTTAATATCAACCATTCATACGGGAGCTCAAATATTTAATGGTAAAATAATTCAGGGGAACATCCGTTCTGCCTCAGCCACAGCCTCTGGCTTGCCTACATCGATCAGCTTTGAATCGCTGTGATCAAATCCTCTGATCGTGTGTCCTGCGGCCGCCAGGTCGAGATAGAGATCTACCATGGAAAACTTTCCTTCCTGGTGCATCAGCGGAAAGATCCCGGGGGAGATTACATGAATACCGCTGAATGCTTTTTGGATCAAGGGACCGGTTGCCACCGCGCCAGGTGCCGGACCCGCCGCCACAGGACCTGCCAATGCCGGATTTGCCGGACCGGCAATATTTGCGGGCTTCGCTATTTTCTCGGCCCCCGTCTTTATATTTCTCCAGCCGCATAATTCTTGTTTTTCATCGAACAGAAAATAACGGGATGTGGAACGGCCCGTGACGGCCAGCGTAGCCAGGGGCCGGTGCAAAAAGTGATCCCGGATCAGCGCCGACAGATCGAGGTCCGTCAGGATATCCACGTTCATCATCAGGAAAGGGGCTTTTTCAAGCCACCAACCGGCTTTCTTCAATCCTCCCCCCGTCTCCAGCAATTCTCCCGTTTCATCGCTGATCGTGACCTTGCTGCCCCATCCGTCAGCGGAGGAGAGTGCTGTTCTGACCTGATCCGCAAAATGATGAACATTTACCATCACCTCGCGGATCCCATATTTTTGCAGGTATTCGATATTGCGCTGGAGCAGGCTCTTACCGTTCACGGGCGCAAGCGCCTTGGGATGCTTGTCTGTCCAGGGCTTGAAGCGGGTCCCGAGCCCGGCTGCCAGGATCATCGCCTTCGTTATTCCGGGAACTTCGTTAGTATTCATAAAAGCAAATATATGTTCATCGGAGAAATATTCCGTTCTGCCGAAAAATCCGCAGCCTGGGTTGTGAAAATCGGTTTCATCCGCTATCTTACAAGAAGCTATCGATACCCCAAATCCTTATAAAAGAAACCATTGCCTCTTATCTTACGAAAATATCTCCGTTCACTCTCCCTTTTACTCATCCTGCTCCCACCCGCTGTGATCGTAAGGGCGCAACTGACGGCTGATTTTACGGCCGATAGGATCGCAGGTTGCTCGCCGCTTACGATTACCTTTACGAATACCACTACCGGCGCCTCGACCAACACTACCTGGTCATGGGATTTTGGGAATACAAAGACTTCCACATTGTTCAATGCCGGGACCATTTACCTGGATGAACAAACGTATACCGTTACCCTCACTGCCAGGGATGGCTTGCAGACCTCCGTGAAGAAGATGCAGGTAATGCTGTATAAAAAACCCGTCGTGGATTTCTCTGCCAGCCCCGCCATGGGATGTCAGCCCCTGCCGGTGAATTTCAGTAGCAGCTCAACAGCAGGCGATGGGGAGATCGCCAATTATTTCTGGGACTTTGGAGATGGCGCCATTCAGCAGGGGACAGCGCTTTCCCAGATCGGTCATGTTTATAACTTTGTGCAGACGGCAAATGTAAGTCTCACCATAACGAACAGCCATGGCTGCTACCATACGCTTATCAAACCGGCCGTCGTGATCGCACAGCCGGTAGCCGCATCCTTTCACGCCGATAAAACGGTGCTTTGCCAGATCACCGATGCCGTCCAATTTACGAATACCAGCACTGGCGGGGGCACCCTCAGCTACCTCTGGGATTTCGGAGATGGCAGCACTTCTGCGGATAAAGATCCCACCCATGTCTTCAGCAAAAAAGGCATCTATTCCATCAGGCTGACAGTAAGCAGCCCGGGCGGATGTCAGGACATCGGCACGAAAACGGATTATATCAATGCCGCCAATTTTACCGCTGATTTCAGCATCCCTTCGCTGATCTGCAAGGGGACGACAGCCGTTTTTTCAGATAACAGCATACCGGCGGCGACATCGGGGGAATGGCAATTCGGGGATGGCAACAATTCTACTACCTATGGGGGCGGCCCGGTCAGCCATCTTTTCAATACGACCGGACAGCAGACGATCATCCTGACCAATTCCTTCGGAACCTGTCCGCAGACCGTATCGAAACAGGTCTATATCCATGACGAGCCCTATCCGCAAGGCTTTCTCTCCGAACCCGCCGGGGCATGCGGAGCACCCATCAACGTTAATTTCAGGGATACCACCACCGGGGCCGTGCAATGGAAATGGAGCTTTGCGCCGCAGTCATCCGCTGGCCCTTCGACTTCCCTGCAGTCCATATCCCATTACTATGAGACCGAAGGCTTATTTACGGTACCGCTCACCGTTACCAACGCAGATGGCTGCAGTAACACCACCAGCAAAATAGTCAGCACCTATAAGCCAGCCGTATTCATCTCCTGGGCGAACTCCACCAGTCCGAAAGGCAATTCGGGGTGCGGAGACTTCAGCATGGACTTTGCGGCAAGCAGCAACAGCGATCCGATCACCAGCTATAAGTGGGACTTCGGCGATGGGGGAATATCTGCGAACCCGGCTCCCCAGCATCATTTCAGCATCCCCGGAACCTATATCGTACACCTCGGCTACACCACGAAGAACGGTTGCGAGGGCATAGCCGAATACAGCTCCATTCACCTTTACCAGAAGCCGGTAGCCGACTTTGTCGTTCTGCCCGGCACGACTATCTGTGGTGACAACCCGGTATCTTTTTCAGACAGGTCCAAAGGACCGGTCTCCGAACTGCTGTGGAATCTTGGAGACAATACCGGCTATTTTCCTTCGCCAGGCCCCGGCAACCGGTATTATAACAAAGGGACATACACCATCACCCTGATCGCTACCAATGAGTTCTGCAGCGATACGATGATAAAAAAAGACTATATCACGGTATTTCCGCCTTTTCCCAAAATAGGGGGCGCTGTGGGTACCTGCGATGATACCCGGGGCATGGTAAGCTTCTCCCAGACTTCGAAGGAAGCCATCGGCTGGGCCTGGGATTTCGGGGATGGCAGCCCTGCACTGTCCCTGAATACCGATGAGCCTACCCTACAGCATCTGTACATGAAGACCGGTGTTTACAAGGTGGTGCTGTCGACCACGAACGGACAATGTACCGTGAAGGATTCTACAGGCGTCGCTGTGCTGCTCAGACAACATCCCATACTGAAGGCAGATCAAAAAGAAATATGCGCCAGTGATTTCCTGAATGTCAGCATTTCTGGCTTTGAGCTCAATCCCTTCCCCCCTTCATATTATTATAATTATGGCTATACATTCGCCGGCTGGCAATACGGCGACCTGAGCCCGTTCACCGGAACGGTCAGCCCTGCGGGCATCGATTACCGGCTGACCACCTACAACGGCACATTCCTGGGCCTGACCAACGGTAAAGACAGTCTGCGCGCCATCCTGTTGTCGTCGGGGCTGGGATGCGCAGATACCACCAATTTTATTCCGCTGAAAATAAAAGGCCCGGTGGCAGACTACTCCGTCGGGGCCGATAATACCTGTTATAAATCGCCCATCATACTGAAGGATAATTCTCATGGGACGAACGATGTGCCGATAAAGACATGGACATGGAGTTACGGAGATGGACAGACGGAAAGCGCTGACAAGGGGGGTTCCATGTTGCATTTCTTCACGGTCCCGGGTGTTTATTATCCTGATCTCTCCGTGCAGGACGGGGATGGATGTTATGCAACAGCCCCTTCGGTCAAGGTCCGGGCAAACGGCCCGAAAGCGGATTTTTATTATCAGCCCACGGCAGTATCCCCGAATACAATCATCAGCTTCAATAATACAACCAATAACACGGGCGTCATCAGTACCCAATACCAATGGGATTTCGGCGATGGCAGTCAGGCCACTGGATATTATGCTTCACACAGCTATCCCCTTATCGGTGAGGATACGGTAAGACTGATCGCTCAGAGCCCTGCCCCCGGTTGCACCGACACGGCCTGGCAGGTGGTCTATGTAAAGACGATCCACACCTCCTTTACTTACACTACCTCATATATCAACAATAACAGTTGTCCACCGGTGGTCGTGCGGTTTGTCAACCAATCTGTGAACGCCAGCAAGATCTCCTGGGATTTCGGGGATGGCAGCAGTGCAGACGACCAGGATCTTCCCAGCCATACCTATGATCAGCCGGGTATTTACAAGGTCGTTCTGTATGGCGTCAGGGACAATAAAGAGCAGGATTCTACGGCGATGATGGTAACGGTCAACGGACCTTATGCCCAATTGAAGGCAGACCTTTTGTCGGGTTGCACCGGGCAAACGGTGACGCTCAGCGCAACGGTGAGGAATGCCAGCTCCTTCACCTGGGATTTTGCAGATGGAGCGCTCGGTGAGACCAGGGATACCTTCGCCGTACACCAATACCTTACCGGAGGGCTTTATACCCCTGCCCTCATCATGAAGGATGCCAACGGATGCTCCGCTACTTCCAGTCTGCAACAGCACATCATTATCGACAGCATGCATGTCGGTATAAAAAATATGCCCGGCCATGTCTGTATTTCTACGGGGATCTCTCTGGACCCGTTCGTAGAAAGCATCGCTTCCGATGAATTGCAGCAAGCATTGCAGTACAAATGGAATTTTGGTACAGGCGTTCCGGCGGACACTTCCGATGCGATATCGGGCCAGTTCATCTACCGGGAACCCGGCAGATACCTCATCTCCTTAACCGTCGTTTCGCCTTATGGTTGCGTAAGAGAATTAACCCATACCCTGCTCGTAGCTTCGCCTCAACCTTTCCGGCTCAAGGTAGCTGCCGATACGTTTGCTTGCCCGGGCCTTCCCTTCCAATTAAAAGCCCAGGGTGCGGCCTCCTATTCCTGGATCAACGCTACAGGGCTGGATAACAGCCTGCTTGCCGATCCGGTGGCAACGCCCCCTTTACAGGCAGCCTATACCGTAGTCGGCTATGATCCCTATCAATGTTTTTCGGACACGGCGACAGTGAAGATCCGCATAGCGCCCCTGCCCTCCGTCTCCACCGGGCCGGACCGGGAGATACCGGTACTTACGGGCTCGGCAGTGAACCTGTCAGCCGCGGCCAGCAGCGACGTGACGGAATGGAACTGGTCGCCCCCGGATTTTCTCAGTTGTACCGATTGCCCATCTCCTGCCAGCATGCCAAGGTCTTCCATCAGCTATATGGCTACCGTGAAGAACCAATATGGTTGCACGGCTTCGGACACCGTATCGCTCAAGCTTATCTGTGACAACAGCCGCGTATATATCTCCAACGGCTTTACCCCCAATGGGGATGGAAAGAACGATGTTTTCTATATCAAAGGGAAAGGGATCCGCACCATTAAATACCTGCGTATATTCAACCGTTGGGGAGAGCTTATCTTCGAGCGTGCGAATTTCAATATTGATGACCGGTCTGCGGGATGGGATGGATCGTTCAAGGGGCGGCTGGTGGAGGCGGGGACTTATGTATATCTCACCGAGCTCGTATGTGACAGCGGTGAGGTGTTCCCGATCAAAGGAACGCTGACGATCATACGATGAACCGAATGCCAGCCGGCAGGCAGGATGAGCATCTGGCCGGGATCATACGGGCTGGATCAACCCGATGCCTATAAAGCTCCATTCCATCTTCTCGGTCAGTTTATAGACGCCTTGCTTACCGGTCTTACGGATCTCTGCGGGTAATTGCATATTGGGGTCGTTCGCATCCAGGAAAGGGACCTTGTAATATTTGCCGACCATATCCGTGCTTGGCTGGGGCAAAGACGAGCGGGTCATCTGCTCGACCTCTTTTGGAGAAAATTCTGTGTTTGTCATTCCTGTAAAGCTAATCAACTTAAAGCACAATATTCTGCACCAGCGGGCTCTTTTCGGGGTAATCCGTGTTAAAATGCAGGCCCCGGCTTTCCCGGCGGAACTGGGCTTCCTTAACAATAAGATAACCGACAGTGATCAGATTGCGCACTTCGCATAGCTGAGGCGAGACTGCCGAAGCCTCATACAAAGCCTCTATTTCTTCATGGAGAAGGTCCAGTCTCTTCATGGCCCTTTGCAAACGGGTATGGGTGCGGACGATGCCGACATAATCGCTCATCAGGAGTTGCAGCTCTTTCAGGCTTTGGGTGATCAGGATCATTTCGGAGGGCGCTGTCGTCCCTTCTGCGTTCCAGCCGGGAATGGATTGCCTGAAGGGTACCTGATCTACCTGCTGTACGCTGTCCAGATAACAACGGTGGCTGAATACCAGGGCCTCCAGCAGGGAGTTGCTGGCCAGCCGGTTGGCTCCATGAAGACCCGTAGACGCGCATTCCCCGCAGGAATACAGGTTTCTGATGGAGGTGCGTCCCCATTCATCCGTCTTGATGCCTCCGCAGCTATAATGCGCAGCAGGGGCAACAGGGATCATTTGCTGGGTAATATCGATGCCGATCGACCGGCATTTCTCATAAATATTCGGAAAATGTTCGATGAACTTATCCTTGTCCATATGACGGCAATCCAGGTACACATGCTCGGTACCCGCCTTCTTCATCTCGCTGTCGAGCGCCCTGGCCACGATATCACGTGGAGCGAGATCCTTTCTTTTGTCATATTTCTCCATAAAGGCCTCATCCTTATTATTCCGCAGGATGCCGCCATCGCCCCGCACCGCCTCGGTGATCAGGAAAGAAGGGCTGACACCCGGCTCATACAAGGCCGTGGGGTGGAACTGTATGAATTCCATATTTTCTATCCGCCCTTTGGCGCGATAGGCCATGGCAACTCCGTCCCCTGTCGCAATTCTGGGATTGGTGGTCGTCCGGTAGGCCTGTCCATTGCCACCCGTAGCGAGTAATGTGATGCGGGAAAGTACCGTCTCTATCTTGTTGGTGTGCTGATCGAGTGCATAGACCCCGTAACATTCCACATCCGGCGTCGATTTGGTGACCAGATAGCCGAGATGGTGTTGTGTGATCAGGTCGAGAACGAACCAGTGTTTAATGATCTGTATGTTCTTCTGGCTGCCCACCGCCGCCAGCAGGGCCCGTTCTATTTCTTTACCCGTTACGTCCTTATGGTGCAGGATACGGAATTCGGAATGGCCGCCTTCCTTACCCAGCTTGAAGTCCCCGTCGGAGTCCTTGTCGAAGCGGGTCCCCCATTCTATCATCTCCTGTATACGCTCGGGCCCTTCCTTCACCACGATCTCCACCGTCCGCGGATTGCAAAGACCATCCCCCGCGATCAGCGTATCCTGGATATGCTTTTCATAGCTGTCATTTTCGAAATCCGTCACTCCTGCAATCCCGCCCTGTGCATATTTGGTATTGGTCTCATCAACCTTTGTCTTCGTAATGACCAACACTTTTTTTTCAGGATGGCGCTGAGCTACTTTCAACGCATAACTCAACCCCGCAATGCCTGAACCGATCACAAGAAAATCTGTTTGCATAACTGCTAGTATTCTATGCTGTATCCGAACTGTTCGGGATGATCGAATACATCGACCAAATTATACTTGATGGTAACCGTTTTTTTATCTTCCGAAAGCTTAGCCAGGGGATTGTCGATCTTTTTGACGGGCCTTGGCAATTTCAGTATAGTGGTGTATAGGATCTCGATGCCCATTTTCCCCGCTTCTTTCATCTGAGCAAGCTGTGGATTATCCTGCAGGGCCTTCCATTTATCCATATTCAGCTTCTTGCTCATCATTCCATCCCTGCTGACGAAATCATAGATCCCATTGAACTGATTGATATCCGGGCTCGGCCCATTGATCTGGCCGCCATCAGATCCCCCGGGGTTCATTCCTTTGAAAAGCTGGGTGGCCCCCAGCGATCCATCGCTCATGGCCCCATATAATTTCTGGAGCTCATCCTGGCTGTTGAAGGGGAACTGCATCTTGATCCGGAATACTTTTTCATCCATATTCAGTTTGATGGCCACACTACCCCGACGCAGCAACGCCTTCTTATCGGCGCTGAGCGTACTGATGGTGTCCACGACATCCTTCATCAGAATGGTCGTATCCATCTTCTGCATTCCTTTCTTGGCCAGCTCTTCCTTTCCAACGTAGTTCTGTAATAATTCGACCATCTGGCTCAGGTCCGTATTCATGGTCAGCGATCCGCTGCCATCATTTTTCAGGTCTACCGTTTCATCGATGTCCAGGCAGCCGGTAAAGCAGAACGCGAGGCACAAAGGCAGTACAAATTTCAAGAATTTCATCTGTTCATTATTTAAGCTGGCAAGTTAGTTTTTTACTCAACGCCAACCTTGTAATTGACGGTAAAAGTTTGTGAATCCCCTGCACCCAGCAACAGCAATCCCATTTTGTTATTAAAGGAGTCGGGGGCCGAGCTGAGATTCTCGACGGCAATGCTTTGTCTTCCCGGTGGGGTGTACAATTGAAGATAGGGGTAGCCCGCTCCCGGAAAGAAAGAGACCCTGAGACCGTTCTCCCGGTTAAAAAGCTCGCAGGCAGGCACGGTTTTATTTGCTGTCCCGGATGTTGGGAGCACCGGAGGTTCCAGCAAAAAACAATTATCCATCTCTTCGGTCCCGATCAGCCGTCCTTTATTGAAGGAATCGTATTTCAGCAGCCTGCCCGTGGGGATGAGCTGCGCATCGAATTCCACGATCGCCGCCGCACCGAATTGCAGCCACCAGTCATCGACCCTCCCACCAAGCTGGAAATATGGATGCCATCCATCTGCGATGGGCATTGTGCCTTCGCCGGTGTTGGTGACCGTTGTGTCTACTTCCAGGATATTTCCGGGCCTCAGCGTATATTTTACCCGACAACTATACTGGTGAGGATAAGCCGGATCCAGCCGGTCATAAAGGTATTCCATCGTCAGGCAGGCAGATGCCTCACCGGCCAACGCTTCTTCTATGATAAACTCCTTGTCAAACAGGAGCCCGTGAATGGCCGTCCCATCGGGGAAGAGGCCGTTGAAAATATGTTCCTTATTCTCAAAACTATATTTAGCTCCGGCTATACGGCAGGGAAAGGGCGAAAGCTTGGACCCTTTAAAGGATCTTCCCATTTCTGTTTTCAGCTCGCTCAGGTCTTTATACGTATCGATCACATTGAAAGACCCTTTTTCCGTGCGAACAAGAAAAGCAAACACGGCAGCGCCATGAGCGGGCATGAGGATAGCCTCCGTTCCGGTACTTTCTTCTTTCAGGCTCACAAGGGACAGGCCTTTTTCCTGTAAATGACTGATGGAGAAGCTCATTGCAGAATAATTATATTTCTGCAATGTAGAGAAAAAAACATTGCCCATGAGGGGGACACGGTCACCGATGATGCGTATATGCTTTTTCCGCCAGCTCCTGCATATGCCCTTTCAGCGCATCGGGGGACTCGATCCTGACCGAGTCGGTAAACATCAGCAACCAGCGGCTGAAATAGGTCAGGGAAGATACCAGGAATTTCATGCGCAGGAAAAGGCCAAGATCTTCTTCTGATACAAAACCGTAGAGATATTTCTGCTCCCCGATATATTTCGCTTTCCCTTTGTCAAAACAAACGACAACCTCCTGTAGTTCGGATTTGGAATCCGCCATGATCTTCTTGAGATATTCCTGCACGGAGGGGTGGGACGAGCCATTGAAGATATCTTCGGTAAGGGACGCCCGGAGGATGCGGCTCGATCTGAAATCCCGGTAATCATTGCGCAGACGGCACCAGGCGATCAGATGCCAGTTCGATCCATAATAGATAAGACCGATGGGCTCGACGTCTCTTACCGTGGCCGCCTCATTGCCCACTGCCTGGTATTGAAGATGCAGCACCCGTTTGCCAACGATGGCCTGCTGCAACAGGGACAGGTATTGTGGCGCCAATCCATCCCCTCCGGCAGGGCGCTTTCCATATACGGCAATATGGTCGGTGAGGCTGTCGACATGCTCTTTGTCGGTGGTCCGGAGCACGGCTTTGATCTTAAAGAGTGCGGCGCCGAAATGCCTCCTGATCGAATCGTCCGTAAACTGTTCTGCCAGCTTTGATCCCAGCAGCAGGGCACTGGCTTCTTCCTGGGTGAACATGACGGGTGGGAGACGGTAGCCCTCCATGATGGTATATCCGCTGCCCGCCTCTCCGATAACGGGGACTCCCGATTCATCGAGGGCCTTTACATCCCGGTACACCGTGCGCAGACTGATGTTAAACCGGTCTGCCATTTCCTGGGCAGTGACCCGTTTCTTACTCTGAAGATGGGTGAGAATGGCATGAAGTCGGTCGATTCGGTTCACGTATGAAAATTTTTATACACTGGCGGGATCCACCCATGCATCACTTTCCTTTAGTAAATTGACAAGCTCTTCCACGGCGATGGAGCTCTCCACTCCTCTTTTCACGACCTCCTTTCCTTTATAGAGCGTGATCTTGCCGGGGCCACTGCCCACGTACCCGAAGTCGGCGTCTGCCATTTCACCGGGGCCATTGACGATACAACCCATAATAGCGATCTTCACCCCTTTGAGATGATGGGTCACGGCGCGGATCTTCGCGGTGGTCTCCTGAAGATCGAACAGGGTCCGTCCGCAGGAAGGGCAAGAAATATATTCGGTTTTCGAGATGCGTGTCCTGGTGGCCTGCAATATGGAAAAGGATGTATTATTAATGAACTGATGCGTGTTGAGCCTATCGTTCATCAGCCAGATGCCGTCCCCCATCCCATCCAGAAAAAGAGCGCCCGCCTCCGTGGAAAAATGGATGAGTTGCTCATCGGTCGTGCTGTCCTTGCTCTCTACGGCCAGCATCACCGGACAATTTATATCCCTGTTCATCAGTTCCATCATGAACCGCCGGACTGAAGGCATAGCATGCGGTTGCGAAGACCAGAGACATAAAACCACGGTGTCGTCCTCGCGGATCCTTTGCAGCAACTCTTCCGTCTCCCCGCTGGCCGCATCGGGTAACAGGCTCTTGTCCGGAGGCATCGCCGCACCGGAAAAGGCCGCCGTATCCAGAGATACGAAATTTAGCAGGGTGGAATGCTCGCGGGCATCCAGATATTCTTTCCCCTGATAAAGCGGGAAATATTTTTGTTTATCGGCGGCCTTCAGCCAGGTCCCATGGTTGCAGATGACCTTCAGGGTTCCCGGCAAGGCAAAACCGATCTCTTTATCTCCGGTGTACAGATAGTCTGCCGCCGCGTCGCCGATATTCCATTTATCATTTTCAGGATCATAGCCATAGCCTATCGCACGCAGATCTTCGTGCTTTATCGTTGCGGCCTCCATAAAATCCGCCACCGCCACGGGAACATGGTGATCGCCTATATTGGAGACGGCCAGGGATTTCCTCCGCTTGTACGCGAATGGCGAGTAGGGTATTTTTTCTATGGGAGCGATAGCGGGGCTGGCTGGTTTGCCGGAAAAGGCGCCGGCAGGGCCAGTTGCGGAAGCCAGCGCAGTATACCTGTTCACCAGGTCACGGCAAACCGGGATCTCGAATTCGGGATCTTCCGTCAGGGAAACGCGGATCGTGTCTCCGATGCCATCTTCGAGCAGGGCGCCGATACCGATCGCAGATTTGATACGCCCATCCTCTCCATCTCCAGCCTCCGTAACGCCCAGATGCAGGGGATAGCAGGCGCCGAATTCCTGATCCATTTTCTGGACCAGCAGACGATAGGCCTGCACCATGACCTGTGGATTGCTGGATTTCATGCTGAGGATGATCTGGTGATAGCTTGCATCCCTTGCCACCCGGAGGAATTCCATGGCGCTCTCCACCATTCCCACCGGTGTATCGCCATAACGGCTCATGATCCGGTCGCTCAGCGATCCATGGTTGGTACCAATACGCATAGCCGTCCCATATTCTTTGCAGATCTTTACGAGGGGTGTGAAACGTTCGTGGATGCGGTCGATCTCTTCATTATATTCTGCGTCCGTGTAATCGATAAACTCGAACTTTTTTTTATCGATATAATTGCCGGGGTTCACCCTCACCTTTTCAACGATACGGGCCGCGATCTCCGCCGCATTCGGGGTAAAATGGATGTCCGCTATCAGCGGGGTATTATACCCTCTTTTCCTCAGCTCATTTTTAATATTAAGGAGATTCTCCGCCTCATTCCTGCTGGGGGCCGTAATACGCACCAGCTCGGCGCCGGCCTCAATACAGCGGATGGACTGTTCCACCGTGGCCAGGGTGTCCATGGTATCGGTGGTGGTCATGGTCTGCACCCGCACCGGATGAAGATTGCCGATCAGCAGGTCCCCGACCTTTACTTCCAGCGTCCGGAGCCGTGAATATGCTGTTAGCGAATTACAATATAACTGCATGCTGCAAAAGTACGGATTACCAGTCTTTCTCCGGCTGTGAGAGGGATTTTACCTTATTCTGGTTCATTTTATCCTGTGCCTCATTTTCCTTTTGCTGCAGGGCCTTCAGCAATTGCTCCACCTGCTGCTTATTGAGCCTGCTGGGCTGAGGTTTTGGCTGCTGCTGTTGTTGCTGTTGCTTATCCTGGTCTTTCTTCTTGTCTTCCTTTTTATCCTTCTGATCTTTCTGGTCTTTCTTATCTTTTTGCTGCTGTTGCTGCTGTTGTTTCAATTCCATCAGGGCTTTTTGCAGGTTTTCCCTGGCGTCCTGATCCGAAGCATCCAGCTTCAGCGCATTTTTCCAGGAGTCGATGCTTTCCTGAAGCTTTTTTTGTTTTATCATCGCCACTCCCTTGTTATATAACCCTTTTTCGCGGGAGGCATTGTCCTGGGCATGCGCTATGCTGGCGTCATAGGACCTCGACGCCTCTTCGTAGCTGTTCCTTCTGAACTGGGCATTGCCGAGGTTATAATTTGCGGCGGGGTTATCGGGCTCCTGCTGTACGGCCTTTTCATATTCCTTCTGAGACTGATCGATCTGTTTCTGTTTATAATAGCGGTTGCCGCTGCGGATCAGCGCATCCGCCTTCTGCGCCTGTGAAGACAACGATGCTCCTGTTATCAGGATCCCTATGAATAAAGTCCGGCCAGCCAGCTGAGGATTGAGAACGGAGACCTGCGGCCTGCGGGGAGCCCTTTCGTTCTTCCGTTCGGACAAAAAGAATTCAAGGAGCAATAAGAACAAGGCTGCTCCCATGAACCACTGAAAATAACTTGTATAGTCTATGAATTCCGAATCGTTGAGCGACCTTTTTTCAATGCTGTCCAGCTGCTGGGTAAGGGTGATCAGGACATCGTCGATATTATCGAGGCGCATATATCTTCCATTGGTGGCGTCAGCCAGCTGCTGCAATTCCACTTCATTGAGTTTGGAAATAACGGTGTTCCCCTGTTCGTCCTTTTTCAGCTCGTTGGTGACGGGATCGACGATCGGCGATCCTTCTACGGAGCCGATCCCCACCGTATTGATCATGACCCCATTGCCGGCCAGGCCTTTGGCGACCTTAAGCGCTTCGGGATCATGGTCCTCTCCATCGGATATCAGCACGATCGATTTATATTTCCGCTCCTTACTGTTAAAAGAGGTATTGGCCATTTTCAGGGCTTCGGCGATCACCGTACCCTGGGTAGGAACGATGTCGGGACTTGCATCCTGAATATACATCCTGGCCGCACCGTGGTCGGTGGTCAGGGGCATCTGCATATAGGCCCTGCCGGCGAAGACCACCAGCCCGAGGCGATCGTTTTCCAGCTTATCCACCAGCCGGGTCAGCAGCTGCTTAGCCCTCTCCAGACGGTTGGGCTTACTGTCCCTGGCCAGCATGCTCTTGCTGACATCCAGCACCAGCATCACATCCACCCCCTTGCGGCTTATATTCTCCATGGCGCCCGGTTTTTGCAGGTTGCATGCTCCAAGGATCACGGCAGTAAAGGCCAGGAGCGCCAGGGTGAATTTTATCAGAAAACGGAGAGGGGAAAAATTTCTGATCAGCTGCTGCACGAGGGCAGGATCGCCTACACGGGCAGCCGTGTTCTTCTTCCACCGGAGCAGCAGGAAGAACAGGGCTCCGAGAAGGGGTAGGATGGCGAGGCCGGTCAGGTATTCGATATGTTGAAAACGAAACAAATTATTTTACGGATTTATATGGATTTCAGAGAATTACGCAACCATTTGCAATATAACAAACTAAAACTTGCAAAAAGAAAGCCAGGACTTATTTCTTCCCTTCAAAAAACCCCATCTGGCCGAGGATCCCCCTGAGGATCTTCATCCGGACAGCCATCATGTCAATATTCGGGTCTGCCGATTCGAGGTTGAGCACAAAAAAGTAAGCATGCTTGTTCTCCTCTATCCATCCCACCATCCAGCCCAGGGACTGGCCGTCTTCTTTAAATCCCCAGCCCGTCTTATAGCTGAGCTGGTAATTGGCGTTATTTTCCATCAGCATCATGCCCCGGACGATCTTCTGGGTACGCTGGAAAAAAGGCAGCTGGTCGAAATACAGTTTTTTGGCCAGGCCCAGCTCTTCATCGGGCGTGACCTTCAGATGATTGTTCAGCCAGAAGGAGTCGACCGGACCGCTGATGTCCCTGTTCCCGTAATGCAGCGAGTCGATCCATTTTTTCAGGGTGTCCTTCCCGATGCGCCTGGCCAGTTCCTGGTACCAGTTCACGCAGGAGAGCTGAAAAGCCTGTTTCATGGTCAGATCCCCGTTGCAGGCTGTCCTGCTCCTCACCACATGGTCCCAGGGGATCACCGCGTTGTCATCCCTGACCACGCCCGTCTGGATGCCGATAAGGGAATTGACGATCTTGAAGGTAGAAGCAGGCAGGAAAGCGCTGTCGCGGTAGCGGGGCAGGTTATAGATCGTAAAATGTCCCTGCCCGTTGTCGAAAAATCCAAAACAACCCTTCACACCCGCCGAATCGAAATATTTCCCAAAGCTGTTATCTTCCGTGACATTGTTCTGGGAACAGGCAGCCAGGAAGAAGGGAACGACGAGAATGGCAAAAAAGGTCTTTTGCATCTTGGAAATTTTGCGCAAAGGTATGAAGTCGACTTTATTCCTTCGGCAGATTATATTGTCTGATCAGTCTCAGCAATACCCCGTTGGTCCAGCCAAACCCGTCCTGACCGGCATATTCTCCGCCGCCGGCGTCCTTATTGATATCCGCCACATTGTATTTTTCCATCAGCTTGCCCGTCTCCTTATATACTTTCTCATTCAGCTTGACCCAGCGCCCGGCTATATCAGCGGCAAGGTCCTTCTGGCCGCAGCGGTCAAGACCCCAGATCGTCATCCACTCCAGAGGGGCCCAGCCATTTGGCGCATCCCATTGTTCGCCTGTTGCAAACTCCGTGGTGACGACCCCACCCGGCTTCAATAACTTCTGTCGGATGACGGCAGCGACCTTTTTGCCAAGGAAGCTCATATAATCCGGATGCTCATTGACAAAGCAGAAAGGATACATTCCGGCAGGGTTGATGTGATTGCTTTTCTTCAGCGTCCTGAAATCAAAATCGGTATAATACGTGACGGTCTTATTCCAGAAATACTTATCGATCATCTCCCCTCTTTTTATAGCCTTCCTGCGGTAAATATTCGAGGTGCTGTCTTGCTTGTCCATCAGCTTAGCCTTCGAGATGGACATCTCCAGATGATAGAGCAAGGCATTCAGATCGACGGGCAATATATCCGTAGTCCGGACCGTCCTGAGCGTTTTTTGATCTGCAAACCAGCGGCTGCTGAAATCGATCCCGCTCTCAGCACAAGCACGCAGATGTTTGTACATCTCGATCTTATTCCTGCCCGATCTTTCGGCAGTAAGGAAATCTTCCCGCCAGCTCTCCTGCCGCGGCACCGTGGCGTCGTCGTAATAACGGTTGAGCACATCTCCATTCCTTAATTTCACCACCCTCCGGAAGGATTGTCCGGGCTTCAGCTTATCGCTGCCATCCATCCAGAACTGATATTCTTTCTCCATCGCCGGGAGGAATTCCTGATATACGCTGTCCCCTTTTATCTCGGCCAGCAGCTCTACCATCACGGAAAAGAAAGGCGGCTGCGAACGGCCCAGGTAATAGCTCCTGTTCCCATTCGGGATATGACCGTATGTCTCGATCAGATAGGCAAAGTTCTTCACCATATTATCGATCATCTCCACCTCACCGCTCTCTTTGAGACCCAGCATGGTGAAATAGGAATCCCAGTAATAGACTTCGCGGAACCTGCCGCCAGGAACGATATAAGGATAAGGAAGGGCCAGCAGGGAACTGCCTTCAATGGGCTTATCGGGGTTCCTTTTGAGAACAGCCCAGAGGTTTTTGATATGGGTGACTACATCTTCGCTGCTGTTGGTCTTGTAATTATTGAGCGGATTGGCGGGTACCTCGAAATTATCGTCCACGAATTTCTTCAGGTCAAAGCCGGCAGCTCCTTTCATCGTTTCGTAATCGGCAAGGATCTCCGCCGGCTTCCGTTTGGGAAGACAATCCACAAAAGTTTTTCCATCCACAAACACCTTGCTCATCTGCACGTCGACAAATAATTTTCCATAGATCTTGTCGGGTGGCGTGGCTGTCTGGAGAGGTTGTCCAAACGACAACAAGGAAGAAAGGAAAAGCAGACCAACGAATGTAAATTTTTTCATATGCACCTAATGTAGGGCAAATTTACTAAATTCGGGTATGGCTTTAAAAAAACACCGCGAGGAATCGCGGCGTTTGTTTTGCTTTTGCTTATGATCCAATAAAAACAAGTTTATTCTGCGCCATCTTTCGTGGCTCGTTGAATTGCGTAATTTCCTATGCTCTGGCCCACCGTAAGTCCCACCGCACAATCGGTCCGGTAATGGATCCCACCCCACATTCTCGAATTGGAAGCCTCCTGCGCCATAGCTGTATAAGCCCCGGCTCTCTCAGGCACGATATGTCCCAGGACAGTAGCCGCTGCTCCGCTGAACGTCGAATGCCCGGAAATATAAGCCGGGAAGTTCGGGATGCCCGTCAGGGTCTTGATGGCCGGATCCAACTGGGTCGGCCGGGGGTTGAAATAATGATACTTGGTATCCCAGCACACGATGCCGGCATCCATAATGGCCATGTTCAGCAAGGCCATATTCCTCGCCCATCTCACTTCGCTGAAATTTTTCTTTACAAAGTCTTCCGCGGCAATAGCGTCCCAATGACCGCCCGGGGTATAGGTGCCCACACCATCCGCCCAGAACTGTACGACCCGTAAATGCTCGCGGCTGGCGTTTGTTATGAAATTATGCGCCTCTATCGTCTCCGCCTTCATCTGATCGCTGCCGGTCAGTGGCGGAGGGCCGGGACGAAGGGACACCGCTGTGGCGCTGTCGAATAAGAAAGCCTTTACTTTTCCGAACAAGGGCAGCATGGGCGGACGCTTGGGCGCGTCAAGGCTGAACCATGGGGTCTGGCCTGCGGCCTGGGTCTGCGTTACGAAACCAGCCCAGTCGGTAGGGGTGCCGATCGCCTTGCCGGCATTATCGGCCCTTCCTCTTGCCGTGAACAAGATCGCTACCTGCCGGCCAAGGGCCTCGCCTGCCGTGATCTCGGCCCTGGTGGCCGAGCCGGACTGAATGGCGCTCAATTCATGCTCCTGCAGTTTCTGCTGGATGGAGGCGATCTCATCGGGGAACAATAATTTCATCATTTCAGCCGTGACACCAGCCAATACCGCCGCTTCGGATGGATAAGAGGGCAGTGCCGTTCTGGGCACCAGCGCCTTGACGGAAGAATCCACCACATAAGGCGCCGATCTGTTGTACAATTTCTTAAAATACCAGCAGGCCACCAGGGCATCGTATTGGGCTGCGCTCACGTACGCATAAGCCCTGCCTGCATAAGGAGGGTTAGAGAACGGGAACAGCGGATAGGCAAAGGGGTTAGCCGAATTGGGAGCGGGATAAGTTCCGTCGGCATTCTGGTAAGGGGGCAGGTTATATTTTGCGACCAGGCTCCGCATGATCTCATTCCATCTCAGCACCCCGCCGGCGCTCCAGTATTTTATTTTGTCCATATCTCCCCCGCTCAGGCTCTTCTGGTACGCCTTGATCTCAAACAAGTCGGCCTGATAGGCAGGCGAGCTCGTCGCCGCAGGCGCCGCCACGGCAAAAGTATCCGGTCGCGGGATCAGTACGGGCTTCCAGCTTCCTGCATTGAGGTCCAGACTGGCTGGATTAAGCGCCGGGAGGTCGGATGTTCTGTCCGAAACACTCTTGTTGCAGGCGATCAGGGTAACGAGAAGCGATGAAAAAAATATTTTGTTCCTCATATCATTTATTTTTTACCTTCTTGTTTGGAAGTCTTTTTTGCCTTTTTCGCCTTGTGGGAAAAATCAAGGATATAGAATACGCCGCCATCGAAAGCCGTTGCCTGTCCTACATTCCTGCCCGTAAGCGTATAATCTCCGCCGCCTATCAGCGACAGCCCATTCACCGCCTTGAAATTATATTTGAAATGGACGCCCAGCATGGACGCGTTCATTTTATTGCTGGGAAAGGGCATATCATTCTTGCGGATATCGAATCCTCCCAGCGTGTACATCCTGGAGTACACCACTTCGGCGACCCCACGTTCGCCACGGTAGCCGGCCCTGAAATTCAAGGCGCCCATATCCGGCATCTCCACTTCATTGGTCAGATGCTCCGAGGTGGTATAGTAAGAGGTCCTGTCGATCTTTATATTGTCGCGCAAGGTATAGGTGCCCGAAGCCGTCGCAAAAAAGTTACCGGTCTGGTAATCGGCAATGATCCTACCGGAAAGCGTCCTGCTGTGCAGTCCGATGGACAAAGGCAGAAAATCCGCGATATAATTCGTCAGCGGGAGCGAACCCCCGCCTACTGCGTATAGGGACAAGGTGCCGCTTCCTATGTTCTGCTCCACGGCCAGCCATTTTACCCAGAGGGAAAGATCCTGTACGCCGTGCATACCATGCAGGGTGCCGGCCGATGCATGGGTCGAAACGTATGGGGCGCCCACAATAACGTTCAGCTTGCTGCTGATCCCATATGTTCCCATAAGGCTGAACATCTGGGTCGATACCGTTCCAATATTCTGGTTGTTCCTCTTGAACGTTCCTTCCCAGTAGTTCTTCCAGCTGTTGTAGCTATACATGCCTCCCAGACATAAATTATTTTTCGGCATCATGATAGCGTCCTCATCTGTCTGCGCCTGGAGCCGCGATGCAGGCAACAGTAACAGCATGACGACGGCAGGCAGGACGGGTTTGAAAAAATTCTTAACGTTCATAAGCATAAATTTTGGTTGTCCACAGATCATTTAAAACCGGAAAGTCGCCCCGATATTGATTGCGTAATCGGCAAAAGCGGCATCTCCATGGGTCGCAACCCCGGTCAGCTGGGTTGTGATCTTGTCCGGGACGCTCTGCGTACGGTTACGCACCAGCGCGAAAGGGACATAAGCGTATATAGAGGTCTTTTTCAGATTGTAGGTTACGCCAGGCTCGGCGGAAATGATATAACCCGGTCTGCGGAAGCCATTGCTGCCACCCACAAGGTCATGAACGGGCAGGCATTCGTCACGAACTCCTGCCGAAAAAACGAAACGGTTGGCCATGATGTTTACCCCGGCCCTTGCCATAAGCTGGTCGGGTACGCTCATTACGTCACTGCCATTCTTGACGGTTGAGGCGGAGGGTGTTCCACCACGGGAAGTGGATGTCCCGTTGACCTCTCTGGGATTGCTGAGATAATAGAAGTTCCCATATACGCTGAAGTTACTGGACAGGTTGTAAAAGGCATTCAACTCCAGCGTGATGCCGGTGCCGCCATCGCCGAGTTGTACGGACTGATCCATTGCGCCCAGCCTTTTGGTGCTGTCGGTAAGGCGAAAATAATCAAGGTAATTATAACTGCCGGTCGGCAGCTTGATCCCAAGACCGACCTGGATGTTTCCGCGGGGGGATTTTATCGGGTCTACCAGCCAGCTGTAAACGGCAAAGCGGATATCGCCCACTCCGAATGAATGCGTGACGAAGCGGCCCAGATTGTTATGTTCGTACAGGGATGACCGGGAATTGCCCTCGATGGGCATATCCATCATAATGGACCATCTTGAGTTGAGGGTTCGGGTGATGGCCAGGTCAAGGGTATACTGGTGGTTGATCACCTCATTGCCCAGCTTCTGGCGCTGTTTCTGCTCATCCGTTCCAATAAAATGCCGGAATGATTTGAAATACCGGTTGTTGGCGCTGAGCTGCCATTTGCTGGTCGTGTCCAGATGACCCTTGCCTGCATTGGAAAAACCTCCGGTGCTGCGGATGGCTACACAACCCTGTGCGCGGGCTTCTTCCTGACAGGCGAATAATACAATGGCTAAAATGGATAATAATAACTTTCTCATTTTTTGTTGCTTTGGTGTTTTATAATAAATGTTTATAGTCATCGGTTCTTTTTCATTTTTAAGCGTTCTGCCACGAGCGCACCCACTTTTTTGCCCGCTTCCGTGCTGACGATGCAGGAATGATGGAAATGGATCCCCCCATAGAATCTCGCCCAGTTGTTCTCTTTGGCTGCCTCCCGGAAAGATTTGAAGGAGCGGCTCTTTATACCGAACTCTTTTTCCGTGGTGTCGGTATATGAGAAATTATCGCCGAATACGCTGGTCAGCGCCTCTGCTGCGGCAGCCGAACAGGTGGAATGACCACAGGTGTACTCCGGGAAAGGAGGCGTCTGCAGATGCGGGCGCCAGTTGGCGTCGATATATTTGTTGATCACCGTTTCGGGCCTCACCGTATTGTACCGGTATTTGGCATCCCAGCATTCGATAAAGGCATCGAAAAGAGCGATCGCCGTTTTTGCGTAGGCACAGACCGTGGTCGGGAAATCGGCATTTGCTTTTTTTGCGGCAATGCCTACGATGCTCATCCAGTGTCCCGGTGGAGAAAATTTTTTGGTGCCGAACATCAGGTGGCCGGATACGTTCAGCTTGAACGGATTGTCGTCCCAGAAATCCGCAATATGTGCTTGTTCTTCCGTCAGGCTGTCAACGGTGGTTTTGATGCTGATCAATTCTTTATAATAATCGCTGTTCTTGTCCGTAACATTGAATTTGTAGGGTCGGGGCGCCTGGAACTGAGTTGAACTGTCCATGACCACCGTACGGATAGTGGTCCAGTGCGGCTCCATGGCCGAGGCATAAGCCGGAGGGGTAGGTACCCAGCGGCCCGGGGAATCCATGACGGTATATTCCGGAGCGCCGCGGGTCTCCAGGTAGTTGTCCTTCTTGCTCCATTTCATGATGGCCGATGAAACGCTGTCGGCAAAGGCGATGGAGTTATCAAAAGTAGCGGAAGGCATGCCGTGGTCTCCGGCCATTTTTTTCAGACTGTCTACATACTCCTTCATGCTGCCCGCCGGGAAGGTCACGGCTTCCCCCAGTTTACAGAAAGCCAGCAGCGCCGCGAACTCGAAATCCACTGGTTGACCGGCAAGGGGTTTGGGTATGGCCTTCAATCCTCTTACCTGTCCCGCCAGGGAACTGTACTGGTCAGGGTAACCTGCTGCGATCACCTCGTATGCGGCTACATTGGAATACAGATAGTTCCGGGACCCGACTATCGGAGAGAAATTGTTTCCCATGACCACCGTATTCAACTGGTAAACTGTAGCGCTGTACAGGTTGGGGTCCCTGAAGACAGCATCGTAATCCTTCTTCGTGTTGCAGGCTACAAGACCCGTCACCATACAGGCAATAACCAAAAATTTGTACATACATTGATTTTACTAAGCCGGAAAGCATCAGGGCCGCTGTTTGCGTTGCGCCGATGGGAAGAATCCCTTATTCTTCCAGTACCACTAAATGGGCAGGCTGCAGATCTCAGCGGGAAATCAGCACTGGCCGGAAATAAGGTCCGGAGGCTGTTCTGCTGTCAGAAAATAAGAGGAAGGAAGTGTGGTCGCCTGATGGTCAACCAATGGCAATGAAGTAAAATATAGATTACCAATGACATACGTGTGGTCGGTGGCATAATACTCGACGGAGGATGGGCTCTTTGAAAAATCGGAATGGGAACCCGCTTTTTTGCTCTGCCCGTTGACCTGGAGGTCGTTCACCAGCTTGAAGAATTCGTTCCTGGCGGTCTGCAACTGCATGGAGGCATGGTTCGGGATACAGAGCAATTCTACCGAATCATTAAATATGCGGCGCTTGACATAATTATATCTTACTCCCCCGAATTCGATCTGGCCGTCTACCCGTTCAAACTGTTGGGAGCTGTTGTAATAAGAAAGATGAGTGGAGGGGACTTTGATGGAAACGAGCTGGGATTCGTCGTAGTTATTGGCGTCCAGGCTGCTTTCCAGCTGGCTGTCGGCGCGACCTTCGAGCCAGGAGCTCATTAGCCGGTAACCACACCAGTTAAACAGCAGGATCCCCATAAGCAATATAGCAGCAAACCTTTTCACCGGGTCCAAATTAGTAAATTTTCTCAATTATCAGCAATTTTTTTTCCAGGATTTCCCCTGGGTCTATACTAACACTCATTAGTTTTTTGAGTTAAATTTGCTTGTTTTCCAAATGTTTAACACTATGAGTACTCCTGTAAATACGATCCGGATCGTGACGGCTGCCGCCCTGTTCGATGGCCATGACGCCGCTATAAACATCATGCGCCGCATCCTGCAGTCCAGGGGGGCGGAGATCATCCATCTGGGGCATAACCGCTCGGTGGCCGAGATCGTGGAATGCGCTATCGAAGAAGATGTACAGGGCATTGCCATCACTTCTTACCAGGGAGGGCATATGGAATTCTTTAAATACATGAAGGACCTGCTCGACGAGAACGGCTGCGGTCATATCAAAATATTCGGGGGTGGAGGTGGGACCATCCTGCCCAGGGAGGTCAGCGAGCTCCACGATTATGGCATCACGCGTATCTACTCTCCCGACGATGGGAGGAAAATGGGGCTGGAAGGGATGATCGACGACCTGATCAAAAGCTGCGATTTTCCCCTGAACGGCAATCCGGAAAATTTCAAAGGCGAGCAGAAGCTGGGCGAATGGAAGGACATCCGGAAGATAGCCAGGGCTATATCCAATGCGGAGAACGGGGTGGCGGCTGGAAACACGGGCATACCAGCCGCTGTCAGGCGCACGACGAAACCGGCGCCAGAAAAAAAGGTGCCCGGGGCGGGAAAGGCTCCGGTTGCCGCGCAGCGGATCCCCGTGCTCGGCATCACGGGTACGGGCGGCGCGGGGAAATCTTCCGTGACGGATGAGATCGTAAGACGGTACCTGAACAATTTCCAGGACAAAACAATTGCGGTGATCTCCGTGGACCCTTCCAAGAAAAAAACCGGTGGCGCCCTGCTCGGAGACCGGATACGCATGAACTCCATCTCCGGCGTGCGGTCTTATATGCGGAGCCTCGCCACCCGGGACAGCGACCGGGCCCTGAGCGGGCATGTGCAGGAGGCGATAGACATCTGTAAAGAAGCTGGCTACGACCTCATCCTGCTCGAATCCGCCGGTACCGGTCAAAGCGATGCCTCGATCCTGGATTATACTGATCTGAGCCTGTACGTTATGACCCCCGAGTACGGGGCAGCCTCGCAGCTGGAGAAGATCAATATGCTAGATTATGCCGACGTGATCGCACTCAATAAATTCGACAAGGCAGGGGCACTCGACGCCCTGCATGATGTGCGCAAGCAATACAAACGCAACCACGGCCTGTGGAACGCAAAGGACGGAGAGCTGCCCATTGTCGGCACGATCGCTGCGCAATTCAATGACGCGGGCATCAACGAATTGTTCGGGCTGCTGATGACGGCCCTCGATAAGAAAACGGGCATCCGTTTTGGCGAGATCGTATTGCATGCCCACAGCAGCGATACGACCACCCGGGCGCAGATCATTCCCCCCTCCCGCATCAGATACCTGTCCGAGATCAGCGGTAGCATAAGGGAGTATAATGAAAAAACGGACCAGCAGGCTGGCATTGCTTCCAAACTCTATCAGCTGGACGGAGTGCTGAAGGACCTGCCCGCCGATTTCCAGGGAAGGCAGCAGCTGGAAGGGCAAAAAGATAAGCTTGAAAAACAGCTGTTGCCTGTCTGCAAAAAACTGATCGGCGAATGGGAGGCGACAAAATCGCTTTACCGTGCCGAGTTCTTCGAATACGATGTCCGGGGAAAGATCATTCAGCAACCTTTATATATCGAATCGCTTTCTCATACCATGATCCCCAGGGTGGCCGTTCCGAGGTTCAGGGACTGGGGTGATATTTTAAGATGGAGGCTGCAGGAAAACTTCCCTGGCAAATACCCCTTCACCGCTGGTTCGTTCCCGCTGAAAAGGGCCGAGGAAGATCCCACCCGTATGTTCGCGGGAGAAGGTGGACCCGAACGCACCAACAAACGGTTCCATTATGTCTCATCGGATCAGCCGGCCAAACGCCTGAGCACGGCCTTCGACTCCGTGACCCTGTACGGCGAAGACCCGGCCCATCGTCCGGATATTTATGGCAAGGTCGGCAATGCGGGTGTGAGCATCGCCACGGTGGATGACGCTAAAAAGCTCTACAGCGGATTCGACCTGTGCGATCCCAAAACATCGGTGAGCATGACCATCAATGGGCCTGCGCCGATGCTGCTGGCCTTTTTCCTGAATGCCGCCATCGATCAGCAATGCGAAGTGTATATAGAGAAGCACGGCCTCTGGCCTGCGGTAAATGAAGCCATCGCCAAAAAATATGGGAAGGATAAAAGGCCCGTCTATCTTGATCCTTCTTCGTCTGTGGGGGAACCGGATGCAACGGGCGGAGGAGCACGCGGGGACCTGCCCCATGGAAATACGGGTCTGGGGCTCAAGCTGCTGGGGATAAGCGGCGATGAAGTTCTCCCTTCAGCCGTCTATGAAAAGATCAGGGCGGCAGCGCTGTCGCAAGTAAGGGGTACGGTACAGGCAGATATCCTGAAGGAAGACCAGGCGCAGAACACCTGCATCTTCAGCACGGAGTTCGCGCTCAAGCTCATGGGCGACGTACAGGCTTATTTCATCGACCGCGAAATACGAAATTTTTACAGCGTATCCATCAGCGGATACCATATCGCCGAGGCTGGCGCGAACCCCATTACCCAACTGGCATTCACCCTGTCCAATGGCTTCACTTATGTGGAGTATTATCTGAGCAGGGGGATGTCCATAGATGATTTTGCGCCCAATCTGTCCTTCTTTTTCAGCAATGGCATGGACCCCGAGTACAGCGTTATAGGCAGGGTGGCCCGCAGGATCTGGGCCAAGGCCATCAAGCACCGGTATCATGGCAACAGCCGTTCGCAGAAACTGAAATATCATATTCAGACCAGCGGCCGCAGCCTGCATGCGCAGGAGATCGACTTCAACGACATCCGGACAACGCTCCAGGCATTATACGCTATTTATGATAACTGCAATTCCCTCCATACGAACGCTTATGACGAGGCCATTACTACGCCAACAGAAGAGAGCGTGCGCAGGGCCATGGCGATTCAGCTGATCATCAACCGCGAGCTGGGCAGCGCCCGGACCGAAAATTTCATCCAGGGCAGTTTTGCAATCGAAGAGCTTACCGACCTGGTGGAAGACGCCGTAATGGCCGAATTCGACCGGCTCACGGAAAGAGGCGGCGTGCTGGGAGCTATGGAACGCATGTACCAGCGGAATAAGATCCAGGAAGAAAGCCTTTATTACGAAAGCCTCAAACACAGCGGTGAGCTGCCCATCGTCGGCGTCAATACCTTCCTCAGTAAAAAAGGCTCCCCAACCATACTTCCGAACGAAGTGATCCGGAGCACGACGGAGGAGAAGGAACAACAGATCGGCAACCTCCTTACCTTCCAGAAAAGGAATGCTGCCAGAAGCGCAGAGATGCTGGTCCGGCTAAAGGCGGCAGCAGTCAGTAACGGCAATTTGTTCGCGGAATTGATGGAGACCGTAAAATATTGCAGCCTTGGCGAGATCACGCACGCGCTGTATGAAGTCGGTGGTCAATATCGCCGCAACATGTAACTTTGCGACCCTATGGCAAGGATACCGATGATACCTATAGCATTTAAGAAAGATATTCAGGCCGCAGGGCCATCCGCAACGATCCTGGCAGGTGATGCAGGAGGGACCAAGACCAATATGGCCCTTTACCGCTCGGATGGCGGCAGCCTCGAACTGCTGAAAGAAAAAAGATATGTCTCCCGCGATTATCCATCTCTGAAAGAGATCATTGCCGATTTTTCCGGGCAGGAGCTGCCGGACCGGATCTGTACCGCCGTAGCGGGACCCGTCCTGAACGGGAAGAGCAGTCTCACCAATCTGAGCTGGCAGCTCGACAGCACCGAACTAAGCAAGGATCTGAAAATACCCGTTTGTTTCATCAATGACCTCGAAGCGACGGCATACGGGCTGGCTGGTCTGGAAAAAAATGAGCTGGCGACCCTTGCGCCGGGTGAGGCAGGGGCTAAAGGCAATATTGCGATCATCGCGCCCGGCACCGGTCTTGGGGAAGCTGGTCTGTATTGGGACGGCGAGCATTATCATCCTTTCGCCACCGAAGGCGGCCATAGCGATTTTTCACCGCGTAACGAAACGGATATCGAGCTCTTTCGTTACCTGCAGCAACAATTCGGTCATGTGAGCTGGGAAAGAGTAATATCCGGAATGGGCATAAAGACCCTTTATCATTTTCTCACCGAAGCGCGGAAAGAGTCCGTCCCCGACTGGCTGACCCAACGGATGCAGCAGGAAGATCCGGCGGCGGTGATCAGTGAGGCAGCCATAAAAAAGGAAGACCCCGTCTGCGCAGAAGTCATGGATCTTTTCGTACGCTTCCTGGCTACGGAAGCGTCCAGCCTGGTGCTGAAGCTCATGGCCACCGGCGGGCTTTATATAGCAGGAGGCATCCCGCCCAAGATCCTTCCCCTTCTGCAAACAGGGAGCTGGGATAAAAATTTCGACAACAGCGGGCGCATGCACCTGCTTTCAGAGAAAGTACCTGTATACGTCGTGCTCAATGATAAAGTGGCCCTGCTTGGCGCCGCTTATTTCGGGGCCTATAATATGTAGCTCCTGCGGCAACGGATCAGGGCCGGCGGGTCAATCGCAAACTTTACTCATACAGCACCTGACTGTCCCTGCAATAAAAGGTCCTTCGCTGGGTCTTCCCAAGACGAGCCACTTTTATGACCGGCTCATCGGATCCCGGGCAGGTTTTTTTCGCATACACCAGCCAGTGTTTCTTCAGCTCGAACGCTTTCTTCCATTTCAGGAAATCAAAACTATAATTCCTCGCTTCTTTTATCAGCTCGGTCAGCTTGCGGGGAGGCAGCTTGCCGATCCGGCTTTCCGGGTGGACCTTTATACGGAACAAGACTTCGTTCTTGATAATATTTCCGACCCCGGCAAAAATATTCTGGTCCAGTAAGGCATCACATACCATAGTCTCCGGGATAGCCTTCAGTTTTTTCCTCGCCCTTGCCGCATCCCATTCCTCATTCATGACATCGCCGGTCCAGTCGTATACTTCATCGGGATCGCCTTCGACAACCTTTACGGAACAGGTATAAAAATACAGATCGCCGTTACGAAACTTCAGGTGCAGGCGCGGATTTGGCTTTGTCTGTTCATCGATGCTGTAGCTGCCGAACATGAGAAAGTGTATGCGCAGGGTCAGCTCCGGCAGGCAGATGAGGAAATGCTTGCCCCAGCTCTTAAAGTCCGTAACCTTCTGATTGTCCAGCGGACCCATATCGATCTTTGCATTTCCGCTGGCTTGCAGGATCTTCTTTCCTTTAAAAGACTGAACCAATTCTTTTACTATGACAATGGAAGGTCCTTCGGGCATTATAAATTATCAATTACCACGGGTATATGCAAAAGATGGACCACCTGCGGGCGTTAATTTCTGCACGCTTAAAAACCACAAATCGCGTCGCTGGATAAATAACTACAAAAAGCGCTAGAGGCTCGCACCCGTCAAACCTAAATAATACCATTAGTTTGAATAATCAATGCGGCAGCGGACGATATCCATATGCGGGCCTGTCCTAATTTCGATCCAAGGATCTCTGATTATGATAGACTATACCAAGGAAAAAGCGGAAAAGGCAAAGGCTTTTAAAAAGTTGATGGTAAAATGGCTCGCTATGCAGGAGACTGAAAGCAAAGCCACAATGTTATTGGCAAGAAACCCGGAAATAAAAATACCTAGGGCGATAAGGGACCGTAAAGCCTCCTGAATTCCCTTGCCCGAACTGCTGCTCGCCCTCCGTATCTGCACGATTCATTCCTCTCCTTCCGATCAGTTCATCCAGACTTCCCGATGGAATAAAATCCTTTTCCCCCTATCCCCCTTAAGGGGGTATGCTGTGGTCTATTTGATGAATGGTATATGGCCCTGTTCCCAAAATCTTATTTTAACTCATTATTCAGTCATAAAAATCCTGCAATGATAAAATTCTGTTACCTGACCGTCTGCTTAGTGGTGGCCCTCGCTGCTTATTCCCAGGAAGGCCTTCCTTCAGATTATCTGACCAAAGAATTTCATGCAGGCCGCAGGGAAGCGCTCCGGAAGGCGATGCCGGCTAATTCCGTGGCCGTCATTTTCGCATTTCCCGCCCGCACGTTCTCCAATGACGTCACCTACCCCTATCATCCCAATCCCGATCTGTATTATTTTTCCGGCTACAAAGAGCCCAATGCCGTGCTGCTGATCTTTAAAGAAACACAAACGGGGCCGGGCGGCAGCTATAAGGAGTTGTTCTTTATCCAGAAAAGGGATCCCTCGGCGGAACAATGGACGGGCCGCCGCATGGGCGTCGAAAAAGTAAAGTCCGAACTGGGCTTCGATCACGTTTTCAATGGCAGCGACTTTAAAGATTATCCCACCGGGCTTTCTTCTTTCAGCCATATATTATTTGCGGGCCTTCCCACCGATATCGCCGACGACGCCTCCGACTCCGCCGACCTCTATGATCTCCTGCAAACATTCAGAAAGAAAGCGGACATACCGGATAATTACGATGCGGAGGTCGAAGAAATATTGAGCCAGATCGTACAAACGGCGACCGTGCGCTATCTTCCGCAGATCAAGGCTTATTTAAATAAAAGAATGGCTGGCAGCGAAAAATTCAGCAAGAACGAGTCGATCCGGGCATTTCTCGATGTAAAGGATTCCGTCGGGCTGGTAGCTTATGCCCAAAAATTATCGTCACAAAAATTAAGCACAGCCGCATACACACAGGCCGTGTATTCGCTCCGCGAAATAAAAACGCCGGAAGAAATGGACCTGATGAGAAAGACAGTGGCCATTTCCAGCATCGCCCATGCCGAGACCATGAAGGCAGTCCAGCCGGGCATGTCCGAAGGTGAGCTCCAGGGTATCCAGGAATATGTCCATAAGAAACTGGGAGCGGAATATGTCGGCTATCCTTCCATCGTCGGTGCGGGCGCCAACGGCTGCATCCTCCATTACGAAGAAAATTCAAAGACCCATGTGGGCAACGATCTCGTGCTGATGGATGTGGGCGCAGAATACCACGGTTATTCCGCCGATGTCACCCGTACCTTTCCGGCCACCGGCAAATTCACCCCAGATCAGAAGGCCATTTACGACCTGGTTTACAAGGCCCAGGAAGAGATCTTCTTGCTTTGCCACGAAGGCACGCCTTTCGGAAACCTGAATAAAAAGGCGACCGAAGTGCTGGCCAACGGACTGATCAGCCTGGGCATCATCAAAGACAAAAAAGATGTTTCTCTCTATTATCCTCATGGCTGCTCGCATTTCCTCGGGCTGGATGTCCATGATGCCGGCAACTATGGCCAGTCCCTGAAAGAAAATATGGTGATCACCGTTGAGCCTGGAATTTATATTCCCGCCGGCAGTCCCTGCGACAAAAAATGGTGGGATATCGGCGTGCGTATCGAAGACGACGTGCGTATCGGAACAACGGATTATGAACTGCTCTCGCGCCTTGCCCCCCGCAAATCGGAAGATGTCGAAAAAAAGGTCGCTGAAAAGAGCGCGCTCAATGATCTCGTTCTCCCTGCCCTGAAATAGGCGGACCCGGGAGGATCGGAGCGTCGTACACTGAATTTTGCCAATCTGATAATAAACATTTATTTTACAGAAATGAATGTCCCGGCGTCCGCATGTACGGACCGGGAATATGCGGGCACACCAATATTTTGGCCTGTCCTTTGCAATCCTGTCTTAAACACCACAGTCTGGCAAGCCTGCCGCTGACCTGAAAATTCCGTCGTTACCCTTTGTATCTCTATTATAGCATAAAACCCAATTTTCATAAATATGGTAATAAGGATCATCCTATGCAGCGCTCTCTGCCTGGCCCTTTTTGGCCGGACCGCTTGCTGGGCGCAGGATAGCACGGCCCTCCCATCCCGATGGGACCTGCAGACCTGTCTGGATTACGCCAAAAAGAACAATATCCAGATCAACAGCCTCCGGCTTTCGGAAAGGATCAGCGAACAGGAATTCCTGCTGTCAAAGGCCGCCAGGATTCCCAATCTTACCGGTACGGTAACCCCGAATTATACACATAGCAAGAACGCCAATTCGGTGATCGGTGGCTTCCAGACACAGTCCAGCTTTGCCACCTCGTATTCCCTCGGATCCTCTATAATGCTTTACAATGGCGGACTCCTGCAAAACGATGTCAGGGAGAAGCGCCTGCAGATCCAGTCCGCCAACCTCAATATCATACAGAGCGAGAACGATATCACCCTGCAGATCACCCAGGCATACCTGAATATCCTGCTGGCCAGAGAAAACATCGTCTATATAAAAGATCTGCTCAATACGACGACGGCGCAGGTGGATCAGGGAAAGAAACAATACGAGGCCGGCAGCATTGCCCGGAACGCGCTTATCTCTCTGCAGGCCCAACTGGCCAATGACAAATACACCCTGGTGACAGCACAGAATACCGAAAGGCAAAATAAGCTCACGCTCAAACAATTGCTCCAGCTTCCCATTCCGGACAGCTTTGAGATCGTCGCACCCGATACCATCATTTCCACGGAAGCTATCCCTTCCCTGGACCAGGTAGAAAGCAGCGCCCTTCAGAACAGGCCGGAAATAAAAAATGGGCAAATAGGGGTAAATATTGCCCAATTAGAGCTGGCGAAGGCCAGGGCAGGCTTCCTGCCTTCCCTTATTGCATCGGGATCTTTGTCCAGCGGTTATTCCAATAACGAATCCATCGATTTCTTCCGGCAGGCCGATGATAATTTCTTTCAGCGGATAGGTCTCACGTTGACCATCCCCATCTTCACGAACCGGATCGCCAGGACCAATGTCGAGAACGCCAGGATCCAGATCGATCAGTCCAGACTTAACCTGAAGAACACACAGACCGTATTGGCGCAGGCCATCGAGCAGGCGTATATAAATGTTCTGAACGCCCAGGGTCAGTACGATGCGGCGGTGGAAGAAATGAAGGCCACCGGGGAAAGCTACCGCATCGCGGGTGAAGAGTTGAAGGTGGGTGCCTCGGACCAGGTAAACTTCCTCCAGCAAAAGACCCTGTACACGCAGTCCTTCCAGGCTTATATACAGGCCAAGTACAATGCGGCGCTCAGCGTCAAGATATATGATTTCTATATGGGCATAGCCATCAAATTATAAATGCCATTTTATATGACCAGGAAAAGGATTATCACGATTATTTGTTTGGTGCTGCTGGCAGGAGCGGCCATCTGGTTTTTCGGCTTCCGGAAAGAAGAAAAGCCCGTCGTGCTGCAAACGGATAAACCCGCGTACGGCTATATTTCAAAAAGCGTTACGGCGACCGGTATCATCGAGCCCGTGGATACGGTGACCATCGGATCGCAGGTGTCCGGGACCATCAAGAACATCTATACCGACTTCAACGCCAAAGTAAGAAAAGGACAATTGATCGCGGAACTCGACAAAGCCCTTTTCCAGGCGCAGGTCGATCAGTACAGCGCCAACCTGGAAGTTTCCAAAAGCACCCTGGTCTATCAAAAAAGTAATTTCGACCGGCAGACCCTGCTTTTTAATACCGGGGCCATCAGCAAGGCCGATTTTGAGAACGCCCAGAACCTCTACCTCACGGCAAAATCCAATGTGCAAAGCGTACAGGCCCAGCTGGATGCCGCCAATAAGAATCTTTCCTATACCAACATCTATTCTCCCGTAGACGGAGTCGTGCTCACCCGCAATATCAGCATGGGCCAGACGGTAGCCGCCAGTTTCAATACACCGACCCTGTTCATCATAGCAAAGGATATTTCCCGCATGCAGGTACAGGCTGCGGTGTCGGAAGCGGACATCGGGGAAGTAAAAGAGGGATTGCGGGTGAGCTTCACCGTGGATGCCTACCCGGATATCACCTTTACCGGAACGGTCAACCAGATCAGGCTGGAGCCCGTCGTCTCCGCCAACGTTGTTACCTATACTACGATCATCACCGCCCCAAATGAGGACCTGAAGCTAAAGCCGGGCATGACGGCGAATATTTTCATTTATACCAAAGAGGAAGAAAATGCGCTGCTGATACCCGCCAAGGCCCTGACCTTCAAACCGGATGCCTCGATGGCCAAACAATTCAAGATACCGGCCGATCAGCTGGAAACTGCTGCCGGGGGGAATTCCAGAAAAGGCGGCGGAGCAGGTGGCGCCGCCGGTCCTGCGGGCAGAACGGCATCTGCCGATGGTGCAGGCCGGGGACAGCATACCGGCCGGTCAAAGGACAGCACAAACGGCTCCAGACGATCGAGGGACAGCGGTGGCAGGACCATCGACAGCAGCCTGACCAAAACGACTGTGGGTCATGTGTGGGTAAAGGTTGGCGACAGCCTTGTACGCAAAAGGATAAAGACGGGCCTGAATGACGATACGCAGGTCCAGGTGCTCAGTGGACTGACCGTCGATGATGAAGTGGTGACGGGCGTTGAAATACCCGTCGCAGGAGCTGCGGCCAGCGGATCCGGTGCTGCAAGAAGTCCTTTCATGCCCCCAAGACGCGGTGGTGGCGGCAGACCGGGCGGCGGAACGGGCGGTGGCGGAACGGGTGGCGGTGGCAGGCCCGCAGGTGGCGGGAGATAGCAACGGCGAACAGACTGCGCCCGGGCCATGGCGGTTATGTTAAATCACAAATACGATGAGCAACAAGATCCTGGAACTAAAGGATATCAAACGCGAATTCAGAATGGGCGTCGAACTGGTAAAAGCATTGAAAGGCGTATCCTTCGATGTAAGTGCCGGGGAGTTCCTGACCATTATGGGCAGCAGCGGTTCCGGCAAAACGACCCTGCTGAACACGCTTGGATGCCTCGACAAACCCACGGACGGCACCTATCTGCTGGACGGAGTGGACGTCCGCAAGCTGTCCCGGAACGAGCTGGCCCGCCTGCGCAACCTTAAAATAGGATTTGTATTCCAGTCGTATAATCTGCTTCCCCGGACCTCTGCCCTTGAAAATGTAGAGCTGCCCCTGATGTACAATCCCGATATAAGCGCCAAAGACCGCAGGGAAAGGGCCGTAAGGGCACTCGAATCCGTCCAGCTGGCGGACAGGCTGGACCATACGCCCAACCAACTGTCGGGAGGACAGCAGCAACGGGTGGCTATCGCGCGCGCCCTTGTTAATGAGCCGGTTATGATCCTGGCTGACGAGGCCACCGGCAACCTCGATTCCAGGTCTTCGTATAGCATCATGGCCCTGTTGCAGGACCTGAACCAGAACCAGGGAAAAACGATCGTATTCGTTACCCATGAGCCGGACATCGCCTCGTTCAGCAACCGGACCATTACCCTGCGGGACGGAAAGGTGATGAAAGACAGCATCAACGAGAACAAGCGTTCGGCAAAAGAAGTGCTGGCTTCTATACCGACCACTGACGATTATTAAACCTTCCAGGCGATCTTGGCGAGACCGCTGATAAAATTAATACCATGAGCATGATCAACCTTCTACGGATCGCATTAAAAGCCTTGCAGCGTAATAAGCTCAGGGCCTTTCTGACTATGCTGGGCATCATCATCGGCGTGGCTTCCGTAATTTCCATGGTCGCCATCGGGCAGGGATCCAAGCAAAGCATCCAGCAACAATTATCCGGCATGGGGTCCAATATGATCATTATCCGCCCCAACAGCAATATCGCGGCTGGCGCCCGCCTGGATGCCACCAGCGTCCAGACCCTTACCCTCGACGACGTGAAAACATTGCAGAAGCAGGCCCAGCATCTGAGCGCAGTCTCCCCCCTTGCCTCGGCCCGGGGGCAGGCCATCAATGGAAATAACAACTGGCCTACCTCCATACAGGGCGTGAGCACGCAGTACCTCGACATCATCCGTCAATGGCCGCTGAAGGACGGCGTACCCTTCCAGGAAAAGGACATCGTTGCTGCAAGCAAGGTCTGTCTGCTGGGACAGACGGTGGTGACCAACCTCTTCCCGAATGGCGATAACCCGATCGGCAAGTATATCCGGTTTGGCAAGATCCCCTTCCTGGTCATAGGCACCCTGTCTGCAAAAGGGGAGAGCGCATTCGGTCAGGACCAGGACGATGTCATCATCGCCCCCTTTACCACCGTGCAGAAAAGGATCCTGTCCACCATCTATTTACAGAATATCTATACTTCGGCGACCGATGCGGCCTCCAACGATGCTGCAGCCGCCGAGATCTCGACGATCATGCGGGCGTCCCACCGCCTGAAGCCCACGGATGACGATGATTTTGCCGTGAGGACCATGCAGGAGCTGATCAATACCTTCAGCTCCACCAGCCAGTTGCTGACGATACTGCTGGCGGCCATTGCCGGCATCTCCCTGCTGGTGGGCGGGATAGGCATCATGAATATCATGTATGTATCCGTGACGGAACGTACCCGGGAAATAGGGTTGCGGATGTCTATCGGAGCGCGGGGAAAGGACATCCTGCTGCAGTTCCTGACGGAGGCCATCCTGATCAGCATTACCGGGGGGTTGATCGGGGTAGCCCTGGGCATCACCGCTTCCAGGCTGGTCACCTATTTTCTGTCCTGGCCGACCCTCATCACCGAATATTCCATCATATTATCCTTCCTGGTCTGCGCCGTGACCGGCGTCTTTTTCGGTTATTACCCCGCTCAGAAAGCTTCCCGGCTCGATCCCATAGAAGCTTTACGATATGAGTAAAAATCCATGATCAATCCTTATCTTGTGCTAATTTTGCCATATGAACAGAAAAGAAGAGGTACTACAGGATGTAGTCATAAAGTTCGCCGGAGACTCGGGCGATGGTATGCAATTGACGGGAAGCCAGTTCACCAATAATACGGCGATGTTAGGGATCGATCTCGCCACTTTCCCCGATTTCCCCGCCGAGATCCGCGCACCGCAGGGTACCCTGCCCGGAGTAAGCGGCTACCAGCTGCGTTTTTCCAGTGACAAGGTATTTACGCCAGGTGACGATTGCGATGTGCTCGTCGCCATGAATGCCGCTGCCCTCAAAGCGAATCTCAAAGGCCTGAAAAAAGGCGGTAAGATCATAGCCAATGTGGAAGGCTTTGACAGCAAGAACCTGCGTCTGGCCAACTATCCCGATGGCATCAATCCCCTCGAAGACAACAGCCTCGACAACTATGAGGTCATAAAAATAGACATTACCAAAATGACCCGGGAGGCGTTGAAAGACATCACCATGGGCACGAAGGAAAAAGACAGGGCCAAGAATATGTTCGTGCTCGGCTTTCTGTACTGGATGTACAACAGGGACATGGAGAACACCCTCAAATTCCTGAAAGATAAATTCGGAAAAAAGCCGGAGATCTTCGAAAGCAATGCCAAAGCCCTGCAGGCAGGGTATAATTTCGGCGATACCACGGAAACCTTCACCACGACCTACCGGGTCGAGAAGGCAAAGATGTCCCCGGGCGTATACCGCTCCATCATGGGCAATCAGGCGCTGGCCTATGGGCTGATCGCCGCTTCGCAAAAAAGCGGTCTCCCGATATTTCTGGGATCCTATCCCATTACCCCCGCATCGGATATCCTGCATGAGCTGAGCAAGTATAAATCTTTTGGTATACGCACTTTCCAGGCCGAGGACGAGATCGCCGGGATCACCGCGGCTATCGGTGCCGCCTACGGCGGGTCCCTCGGCATTACCACGACATCCGGGCCCGGCATGGCGCTGAAGGCAGAAGCCATGGGGCTGGCTGTTATGCTGGAGATCCCCCTGCTCATCATCGATGTTCAAAGGGGAGGCCCATCCACCGGTCTGCCCACCAAGACGGAACAAAGCGATCTGCTGCAGGCTTATTATGGCAGGAACGGAGAATGCCCTATGCCCATCGTTTCCGCCTCTACACCCAATGATTGTTTTGACGCGGTTTATGAGGCCATACGCATAGCCGTACAGCATATGACCCCGGTAATATTCCTGAGCGACGGCTATATCGCCAATGGCGCCGAGCCCTGGAAATTCCCAAAGAGCGAAGAGCTTGTCCCTATCGAAGTAAAATTCAAAAAAGAGCTGGGGCATGGAGAAGAAAAATTCCTTCCCTACCTGCGTGATGAAAAGCTCGTACGCCCCTGGGCGATACCCGGTACTCCGGGACTGGAGCATCGCATCGGCGGGCTGGAAAAACAGAACATCACGGGCAACGTCAGCTACGAACCGGAGAACCACCAGCTGATGGTAAAGATCCGCGAAGAAAAAGTGGCCAAAGTCGCCGACTTTATCCCCCTTCAGAAAATAGACAGCGGTCCGGAAAAAGGCAAGCTACTCGTGCTGGGCTGGGGAAGTACCTACGGAGCTATCAAGAGCGCGGTATCGGAGCTTCAATATGAAGGCTATCAGGTCGCTCATACCCACCTTCGTCATCTGCGTCCTTTCCCAAAGAACCTTGGCGATATGCTGCATAATTTCGAGCAGGTGCTCGTCCCCGAGATCAATAACGGCCAGCTTATCAGGATCATCCGCGATCAGTATTTCGTGGATGCGAAGGCGCACAACAAGATCATGGGCATACCCATCACGAAGACGGAACTGGTGATGAAAATGAGGGAGATGCTGGGCTCGAATAATTAAGTTCCAGACTGAGTTTTTCCATATCGGCAGCTACTTTAAAAATAAAATTGAACTGGTCTGCGACCGGCTTGAATTCGGACAGCCGCAGCCTGGTGTCGCTGTCGGTAATGCCCCGGTCCAGTTCCGCCTTGCGATCCCGCATCAGCACCTCCCCTTTTTCATTAAGCTGCCTCAGACCTTCCTTGCCGGCTGAGGATCCGTTCTCCGCAATGCCAGCGCGCCCCGATGGTTCTCTCAGGGACTGCATGGCATTTTCCATTTTCCCCGTAATGGCCTGCACCACCGGCAGATATTCATCCGATGCATACTTTACCGCCAGACGCGGCACATAATAGGCCAGGGTCGCAATATGCGAGGTAAGCATATGATTGGAAACGACGAACTGATGCATCCGCACCGAATTCTTCTGCTTGGCCCTGGGCTCGGATAACATCCGGCTGAAAGCGTCGGAGAGGTTAGCCAGCGAAACAAATGCATGCTTACGGGATAATTTGTATTGGGTCACCGTGACCGGCTTTCCCAGAAAGGCGCCCGATACATCGGTGAAATAATGAAGGTTGTCCTCCATGGTCTTAACCATATAATTCACGATCTGCTCATGCTCCCAGGATGGCACGATAAAAATATTGGCCAGGAAGGCGATGCCCGATCCGATGGCCGTATCGATCACCCGGTCGGAAATGATCGTCCTGAAATCGCTCGGGTAAAGTAAATGGAAGAGGAGCAGGACATACGGCGTCATCAGGGTCACGCAGATCAGATAATTCGTCCGCAGGAAGGCATAGGTGCCGACCATGAACAGCACCATTAAGGTGAACAAGGCCGTCCTGTCGCTGATAAAGTAAATGATGAGCAAGCCGGCAAGCGCACCGGCAAAAGTGCCGAGCAGCCTTTCAACATTCCTTTTCTTCGTGAGGCTGTATGCTGGCTTCAGGATGACGATGATCGTAAGCAGTATCCAATATCCATGGCCAAGCGGCAGGAACCGCGAGATAAGATAGCCCGCGATGGTCGCGATGCTGACCCTGATGGAATGTCTGAAAATATTCGATCGCAGCGTCAGGTTCTCCGCGAGCAGCTTACTGTCGATGTCCTGGTGGGTAATGAATTGCTCGAAGTCCGCCTGCGTCAGACCGCTCTTGCCGGGCTTAAGGTCATAGCTCGTATACCCATGCAGGGTATGCAGACGTTCCGCAATATCCTGTATGCTGTCTAAAATATGGCGCAGGCTGATAAACCCTTCCACATTCCCCGCTCTTCTGTGCTCATCCCTGAATTTCCCAAAAGATTCTTTGACCTCCCGCAGGCGGGAAGACAGGAAAGAAGTCTCCTCCGATGGCTTGCCGCTCTTGATCGCGATGCCGATCTCATCCAGCTCCGTCGCCATGTCCACGATCAGTTGTCTGCATTGTTCCAGCAAGGGGCTGTCGTCAAATGCAAGATGCAGCGCTTCGTAGTCCTGCTGCGAGGTCATTACTCTTTCGAAGAGATCCACCACATCGAGGAAGATCATCAGCAATACCCTTCCGATGGGCGTAGATTCTTTGACGATATCACGGCTCTTGAATAATAATTCCCTGACAAGGTCCTGCTTTTCATGCACATCGATCTGTTGCTCCACCAACTGCCGGTAGCTTTTATCATAATCCGTCCCCCGGCTATAAAAAGAGGCTTTGATAAGCAGATAGCGGGCAGTCGCCTGTACGCAATCCCCCAGCGCCTGCTGGGTCAGCTTATATGGCCGGATGCTGTAGAGCAAAAGGCTCAGGACCATGTACCAGATACCGCCGGCCATTACATATGCGGCATTGATAAGGATATCCCACCCCTGATGCGGACGATCGATGCTCAGCACCATCACAAGCAAGGCGTTCACCCCGATGGAGCTGGCCCTGTTGCCAAATATTCCCATCATGGAAAACACAAAGCAGAACAGCGTGACCAGCACGCCCGTCAGCAACGGCGACGCCGAGGCGAGCCCGGTCAGCAGGGTGACGGTGAAAAGGATCAGGATGCAGGCTATCATTCCGTTACGCCGGTGGTGGATGGGCCCGGGGTTGTCCGCATTGCCCACGCACATCGCGCCAAGAGAAACAACGATCCCGGCAGATAAATAGTTGAAATAGCCCAGGACGACGGCGGGAAGTATGATACCAACAGTAATACGTACGGCATCGCTGAGGTTGTGGCTATTAATAAAACTCTTATATGTCCGGATGTAATCCATTACGCGGTTAAAGGTAGCAAATACCCCACCGAACTAAATATACCATTCACCGGACATTTTTTTCCGCTCACCGTAAGACTCTTTTCCGTTAAGCGTTTGGAATTTAGTTTTGTGACCTCAATTCATCGCCCTCTGAAAAAAACGCTAACCATTGACTTGCCGGTCAAATCTAAAAAACACCAGAACATGAGACGCTTAACTGTCATTCTCTTTGCAACCTTATTCAGTATTTCTTTACAAGCTCAGCAAGTGACCGGGATCGCCCGGGACGAACAAGGAAAATCTTTACCGGGAGCTTCGGCGGCCCTGAAAAAAACCAAAGACTCCACTGTTGTCAAGCTGGCCGTCTCCAACCAGACGGGAAAATATGAGTTCGGCAACATCCCTTCAGGCCTTTATTTCGTGAGTTTTTCCCATGTAGGCTATGCTCCAAAAAATTCAGTGGTTTTTGAAGTGAAAGGAGAAGGCCCGACGGAGGTCCCCGGAACTACGCTGATAAAAGCGTCCAATGACCTGAAAGAGGTCGTGGTCACCTCACGCAAACCACCCGTGGAAGTCAAGGCCGATAAGATCATCCTCAATGTGGAAGGCAGCGTGAATGCCGTGGGCCAGGACGCCCTGGAGCTGTTGCGCAAATCACCCGGTGTGATGGTGGATAAGGATGACAACCTCAGCGTAAGCGGAAAGAATGGCGTGCAGGTATTCATCGACGGCAGGCCCACCCCCCTTTCAGGCAAGGACCTGTCCGAATACCTGAAGACCCTCCAGTCCTCATCCATCGAATCCATCGAGATCATCAGTAACCCATCCGCCAAATACGAAGCGGCGGGAAATGCCGGCATCATCAATATCCGGCTGAAGAAGAATAAATCATTTGGCACCAATGGAACGGTGAACGCGGGTTATAATATCGGCACCTATGCCAAGTATAACGGCGGTCTGTCCCTTAACCACCGGGACCAGAATATAAACCTGTTCGGCAATTACAACTACAATCACAATCTCACCGAGACCAATTTCAACCTGTACCGTAAACAGCTGGATACGCTGTTCGACCAGCGCTCTACCATCAAATCCGACAATAACAGCCATAATTTCAAGGCCGGGCTGGATTATTTCGTCAATAAAAAAACGACTATCGGAATGATCGTAAATGGGACATTCTCCGATAACAACCTGCAAACCAAAAGCAGCACGCCAATATCCTACATCCCGACCGGACAGGTGGACCGGATCCTGGAAGCCAATAACCGGAGCAAGGGCAGACGGGATAACGGTAATCTGAACCTTAATTACCGGTACGCGGACACCAGCGGCCATGAATGGACTATGGACGGGGATTATGGGATCTACCGCATAAAGAGCGACCAGCTGCAGCCAAACGCCTATTTCGATCCGGCCGGCAATCCACTGTACAGCCTCGTATATAATATGCTGGCGCCTACCGATATCGATATCTATAGTTTCAAAACGGACTATGCGCAGAACTTCAAAAAAGGAAGGCTGGAATTGGGGGCCAAGACCTCCTATGTGACAAGCGGGAATGATTTCCAGCAGTTCAATGTATTCACCGGCAATGCAAAGGTCCAGGACACCCTGCATAGCAATAATTTTAATTACAAGGAGAATATCAATGCCGTTTATGCGAATTATAACAGGCCCTTTAAAGGCTGGACGATCCAGGCAGGTCTGCGGGTAGAGAACACCAATGCCAAAGGCGTCTCCACCGGTTACAAGCTCGAGAACGCGAACTATATGACCTATGATTCCGGTTTCGACCGTCATTATACAAATTTCTTCCCCAGCGGAGCGGTCACATACAACAAGAACCCGATGAAACAGGTGACCCTTACCTATAGCCGGCGGATAGACCGTCCCGCATACCAGGACCTGAATCCATTCGAGTTCAAGCTGGATGAATATACTTTCCAGAAAGGGAATACGCAGCTGCGTCCGCAGTACACCAACAGCATCGGGCTTACCTATATGTATAAATATAAGCTGACCACCACGCTGAATTACAGCCATGTCAACGATGTGTTCACCCAGCTTGTCGACACTGTCGACAGGTCAAGGGCTTTTATTTCCAAAAAGAACCTGGCGACCCAGGATATTGCCAGCCTCAATATCAGCTATCCTTTCCAGTACAAATGGTACAGTGTTTTTGCCAACGCGAATACCTATTATTCGATCTACAAGGCCAATTTCGGGACCGGCAGAACGGTCAATGTGAACGTATTCGCCGTCAATATTTTTGCACAGCAGACGGCGAGGCTTGGTCATGGATGGACGGGCGAGATCAGCGGTTTCTATAATTCCCCTTCGGTCTACCAGGGTACTTTCAAGACCCGGACCATCTGGAGTATCGACGGAGGTCTTTCAAAGACCGTGATGAAAAACAAAGGAACGGTGAAAGCCTCCCTCAGCGATATTTTCAATACCCTGCACTTCACCTCGACCAGCGATTTTGCCGGGCAGTTCATCAGGGCCAGCGGGAATTTCGAAAGCCGTCAGTTCAAACTGTATTTCACCTATCGTTTTGGGAACACGCAGGTAAAAGCAGCCCGTCAGCGAAAGACTGGGGCGGAAGAGGAAGGCAAACGCGTAGGCAGCCAGGGCGGAGGATTGGGTAATAATTGATCCATCCGGCGGGCCGAAGGGGTAATAAGGGATAATAGCCCTAAATTTGCTCCCCACAAACCGATTATGCAAGCTATCACGGAAGAAATCAGGCAATTGTTCCATTCCTATGATCCGTCACCGGTCACCCGGATGGAAAAGATACCGCAATCAGGAAGCAACCGCGTCTATTTCCGTCTCGAGACGGCCGGTCGCTCCTGTATCGCGACCTATAACGATAATATCAGGGAGAACAGGACCTTTATACATTTCAGCCGCCATTTCCGCAATAGCGGCTGTCCTGTGCCCGGGATCTTTGCGATCAATGAGAGCAATACGATCTACCTGCAGGAAGATTTCGGGGACAGGTCATTGCTGGGAGAGCTCGAAAGCCAGGGCCACGATGACTATGTATATGGGCTGTTTCAGAAGAGCCTCAAAGAGTTGGCGCATCTGCAGATCGCAGGCGATCATCAGCTGGATTATTCCTGGTGCCTCACATCAAGGGAATTCGGCAAGCAGGCGATCCTCAGCGACCTCCTGTACTTCAAATATTATTTTCTGGATACGCTGCAGATCCCCTATGATAAAGAAAAGCTGATCGATGATTTTGAGGCCCTCAGCAATTATCTTACGCATGTGGATCACAAGTATTTCATGTTCCGGGACTTCCAGAGCCGGAATATCATGATCCGCGAAGACGGGGTGCATTTCATCGATTTTCAGGGCGGTATGAAAGGTGCGCTGCAATATGATGTCGCCTCCCTGCTATGGCAGGCAAAGGCGGAACTGCCGGACCAATGGAAGGACGATCTGCTGGACTACTATATGAATTGTGTCGAGGAGATCCTGAAGAAAAAGATAGACAAAGGAAGGTTTACCAGCCAGTACAACGGCTATGTGATGATCCGGCTCCTGCAGGTACTGGGCGCTTACGGATTCCGCGGGCTGTTCGAACGTAAGGCGCATTTTCTGACCAGCATTCCGCTGGCCCTGCGCAATTTAAAGTCATTCCTCAACCATAAGCACGTCGGCATCGTGTTGCCGGAATTCGAGCGGTTGCTTGGTCTGATCATCGAAGAAGAAGTGATCCATCGCTTCGAGCCCCTGCGCGCGGACGAGACCACACCACTCATAGTCAGGATCAACAGCTTTTCGTACAAGCAGGGTATACCGGAAGATGACAGCGGCCATGGAGGAGGCTTCGTATTCGACTGCCGGGGTATCCTGAACCCAGGCCGGATCGATGAGTTCAAACATCTTACCGGGCGCGACAAGACAGTAAAAGATTATCTGGAACAACAGACCCGGATGCCCGATTTCCTGAACAGCGTCTATAATATCGTCGACATATCCGTCGAAGATTTTATAAAAAGGGGTTTCAAAGACCTTTCGGTCGGTTTTGGATGCACGGGTGGTCAGCATCGCAGCGTATATGCGGCGGACGCGCTGACCCGCCACCTTAGAAATAAATTCAATGTCAAGATAGACCTCCATCATGTCGAGCAGGAAAAAAAGAACTGGATAAACTAGCGGCGGAACGGATCCTTTAAATGAACTGTGATGTATTACGTAGTCTATGGAGTGTTGTACGGGTTGTCCCTGATCCCCATGTGGTTGTTGTACCCGCTCGCCGATGGCCTGGCCTTTCTGCTCTATCATGTTATCCGCTACCGGAGGGATATTGTCATGGCCAATCTCCTGATCGCCTTTCCGGAAAGGACGGAGGCGGAACGCATCCGCATCGCCAAAGATTTTTATCGGAATTTCGTCGATAATTTTATCGAAACGCTGAAGCTGGTCTCTGCAAGCCGCTCGTACATTACCAAACATTTTGTCATCGACAACCCGGAATTACTGGAAGAACATTATCGCAGCGGCCGCAAATGCCAGTTGCACCTCGGGCATATCTTCAACTGGGAGATAGCAAACGTGGCCATGCCATTCTTTACCCCTTATACGTTTATCGTCGTGTACATGCCCGTTGAAAATAAAATATTCAACCGGATCTCGATGAACCTGCGCCGGCGGACAGGCACCATTCTGCTGCCCGCTACCAACATGAGCAAAGCGATCATACCCTACCGGAACTCGCAATATATGCTGACCCTCGTGGCCGATCAGGCGCCCGGGAATTTCGACAAAGGGTATTGGCTGAACTTTTTCGGACGGCCCACGCCATTTGTCCGGGGCCCCGAACGGGGAGCGCGCATTGCGGATATACCCGTCGTATTCGTCCGGCTGTACAAGACCCGGAGAGGTTATTACAGGGCCCAGCTTTCCAGAGGGGCCGATAATCCGGCGCAATTACCCGAGGGAGAGCTGACCCTCAGGTACGCCAGGTTCCTCGAGGATGCCATCCGGCAGGAGCCCGGCAGCTGGCTCTGGAGCCATAAAAGGTGGAAGAATGAGTGGAAGGAGGAATATCGTAGATTGTGGCTCGAATAAAAATCCCATGTACTACTTTTTTTACGGATTGCTTTACCTGGTATCCCTTCTTCCCATGCGTGTGCTCTATCTTTTATCGGATGGCATTTACGGACTGTTGTATTACGTATTTGGGTACCGGAAGGAAGTGGTGATGGGCAACCTGCTCCTGGCCTTTCCCGACCTGACGGAGGGTGAGCGTATACGGATCGCCAAAAAATTCTATCACAATTTTATCGATTCTTTCATCGAGGTGATCAAGCTGGTCTCGGCAAGCGAGGCCTTTCTGCAAAAAAGATTTACGGTAGACCTGGGGGAGCTGAACGAAGTATACAAGACCGGGAAAAGCTGCCAGATGCATCTGGGTCATACCTTTAACTGGGAATGGGGCCAGCTCGTGCTCACCAGGCTGACGGGTTATAAGATCCTCGTCGTATACATGCCCATCAGCAATGCTATTTTAGAAAAACTTTTCTATAAGCTGCGCACCCGCAGCGGCAATGCATTCTTACCCGCCACCAGCATGCGCGAGGCCATCTGTCCGTATCTGGAAAGCCAGTATTTATTAGGGCTGGTCGCCGACCAGAACCCGGGCAACCCGGGGACCTCCTACTGGGTGAATTTCTTCGGCCGCCCAACGCCTTTTGTCAGCGGCCCCGAAAAGGGAGCAAGAGCGGCGGGGCTGCCGGTGATGTTCGCCAGTATCGAAAAGCCGCGGCGGGGCCATTATCACGCAAAAGTGAGCCTCGGCTCTCCCGATGCAAGCCTGCTGCCGGAAGTAGAGCTGACCCGTCAATACGTACGCTATCTGGAGACCGTCATCCGACGCAATCCCGATATGTGGCTCTGGAGCCACCGGCGATGGAAACACGCGTGGAAAGAAGAGTATAAAGACATGTGGGTCGATACGGGAAAAGAGTGAATTAACGGGATTAAATAGGGTGGTTTCCCTTGACAGACTCTTATTAATTTGGGTTGATCACCACCACCATTAAAACCCTGAATCATGACAAAATCAACCCACAACCTGACTGATGCGGATGGCGGCAGCAGGATCCCGCAAAGCGTCGCTCAGCAACTGATCGAAACCTACAAAACGGAAGAAGGATGGGCCGATAACAAGACCCGGGCCGTCTGGTTCTCCGCGGCAAATTTTACCGATATCCTTGCCCTTATCAGCGAGAACAGCGGAGACGGGGCGAGGATCTATTTCGGGAAATATCCCGGGAATGCAGATATTCCCGGAACACCCGATCCGAGCGATAAAGGAATGGTAACCCTTGTATTCATCCCTACCCTGGCTACCGCCTCCGGCGGCCACCAGGACCTTTTCCCCGCAACGCCACCCGTAAGCGTGGCGGTAGCGGCAAGGAATGGGGAGGATTATCAGGGATATAATCACGGAGACTTATGTCCACCCTGCTGATGATGTCACTATCTGCCCATAATTACTTCGAAATCGGCGCGCTGACCGCAAGCGTTCTGGTCTATGCCAGACTGAGGGGAACGGCTTTCCGGCTGTTCCCCTTTTTTCTTTTTTTTATCGTCGTGGTAGAGCTGACCGGAAGATATATGAGGATTGTATTAAAAGAGCACAATGGCTGGGTCTACAATATCGGCACCACCGCAGAATTTATTTTCTACGCCTATATTTTCGGAAAGGCACTGCAAAATAAAATATACAAGAGGCTTGCCTCCCAGTTCATGCTCTTCTATCCGCTGGCCGTGCTCCTGAACCTGACCTTCATCCAGGGGTTTCTTAATTTTCACTCTTACACCATGGTCCTGGGCTCTTTCTTCATGATCATCTTCTGCTGCCTTTTCTTTTATGAAGTATTCCTCAACCCGCTGAAACTGGAACTCCACCGGGAGCCCATGTTCTGGATCAGCACCGGGATCCTTTTCTTCTATCTCGGGGACTTCTCGTATAATTTATGGTATCCGATCCTTACCAGGTATGGGTTGGATGCGGGCAGAAATCTCTTCCTTTCTATTAATAATAATCTTAATTTGGTCCTTTATACCTGCTTTATAATTGCGTTCTTATGCCAAAGGAGTCCTCGGAGATCATTGTCACCATAATCGCAGGAACGATCACCTTATTGCTGCTGGGCGCTTTTATCATATCCTTTCTCTTTCTTTACCGGCGACGTCATCACCGCTATCTCCAGGAAAAACAACAGCTCAAGCTCTCCTATGAAGGGGAATTGCTCAAAACCCGGCTGGAGATCCAGGAACAGACCTTCAAACATATTTCCCAGGAGATCCATGACAATATAGGTCAGGTGCTCAGCCTGGCTAAGCTCAATATCGCCACGATGGATATATCCCAGACGGCCAGTCTGGAACAAAAGATCGGCGACTCCAAAAAGCTGGTCAGCAAGGCCATTCTCGACCTCAGGAACCTCTCCCACGGGCTCAGCACGGATTATATTACCGACCAGGGGCTGGCCAAAGCGATAGGGCATGAGCTGGAAATGATCAAAAAATCCGGGAATTACGAAACGGTGCTGGAGATGGAAGGAACGCCATACTACCTTGATAAACAGAATGAACTGATCATTTACCGCATCATGCAGGAAGTATTGAACAATATCATTAAACATGCGTCGGCTCAAAAAATAATAATATATTTACTCTACGGGCAATCAACATTTACACTGAGTATAACGGATAATGGGAAAGGATTTGATCTTACTCCTCTGAATGAGAATACTTCATCATCGGGTCTGGGCATCCGGAATATGCATAGCCGGGCCCAGCTTATCGGCGCAGGATTTCTGATTAGCAGCACACTTGGAAAAGGAACAAGCGTCAGGGTCACCGTACCCGTAAGCGCTGCCACTTCCTGATCCAAAACCTGAACTGAACCTAAACCTGAACCGAAATGAATAATTTCAAACCTGCAGTAGCGCTGGTGGATGACCATGTGCTGCTTAGAAACGGGCTGGCTGGCCTTATCCGAAGTTTTGGCGAATACGCCATTCTTTTCGAAGCTCATAATGGCACGGATTTTATCAGGCAATTGAAGCCGCGGTACCTGCCCGAGCTGGTCCTGCTGGATATCAATATGCCTGAAATGGACGGGTACGAAACAGCCCTGTGGCTGAAACGCAATTTTCCGGAAGTAAAGATCCTCGCGCTGTCCATGTATGACACGGACAACTCCATTATCCGTATGCTGAAGAATGGAGCAAAGGGATTTATCCTGAAAGACATAGAACCCTGCGAGCTGAAGATCGCGCTGGACTCCGTTATCCGGAAAGGGTTCTATTATTCCGAAATGGTGACGGGCAAGCTCATTCACACCATCAACAGTCTGGATGAACCGGAGCAGAAGGTCCGCCATCTCCTCACGCTGAACGAAAGGGAAATAGAATTTTTAAAGATGGTATGCACCGAGCTCACGTACAAGGAGATTGCCGATCAGATGTACCTCAGCCCGCGGACGATCGATGGTTACCGTGATTCGCTGTTCGAAAAATTAAATGTAAAAACAAGGGTGGGCCTGGTATTGTATGCGATCCGGAATGGGGTCGTGAGTATCTAAGATCCGGGGCGCGGACATCGGCGATCGGCCGGCGGCTAATTCAGCACGCTTTTTTCCCTGATGATCTCGATGCCGGGCTGTTCCTGGATCTTGGTCCATCCGCCCGCCACATTACGCAGATTGTGGATACCCTGCCGCTTGAGGAGCGAAGCGGCTATTATACTCCGGTAGCCTCCGCCGCAATGCAGGTAGATATTCTGATGGTCCTCGAAATTCGCCATGTTGCCGGGATCCATCAGGTCATTCAATGGAAGGTTGATCGCGTCTTTGATATGACCGTCTGCAAATTCCGCTTCGCGGCGTACATCCACGATCACCATATGCTCGTCAAATGGAATATCCATGGCCAGCTCATCCGTCTCCACGTCGATGATCAGATCGATGGGACCTCCTTCTTCTTTCCATTTTTCAAAACCTCCTTCCAGATATCCTTTCATCCTGTCAAAGCCCACTCTGGCCAGCCGCACAACGCTCTCTTTCTCTTCGCCGGGCGTGGTGACCAATATGATGGACTTGTCAAAAGGCAGCAGACTGCCCGCCCATTCGGCAAATCGTCCATCCAGCCCGATGCTGATGGCGCCGGGGATGAACCCCTCCAGAAAAGTGGTCGCTTTTCTCGTATCCAGTAAGATTACGCCATCCTCCTCCATGATCTCGCTGAATGCGGCCATGTCCAGTGGTTTAAGCCCATTCTGCAGAACGCCTTCCAGGCTTTCGTATCCTTCCTTGTTGATCCGGGCGTTGATAGGGAAATATAAGGGCGGCTCGTCCAGACCGTGCGTAACGGCTTTTATAAACTCTTCCTTGCTCTGTTCCTTTAATGCATAGTTACCCTGCTTTTCCTCCGCGATGGTGCTATAGGTATTCGGGCCCAGGTTCTTGCCGCAGCTGCTGCCGGGTCCATGAGCAGGGTAGATGATCACCTCATCGGGCAGCGTTGCGATCTTCGTGCGGAGAGAATCATAAAGCATGGAGGCCAGCTCTTCCTTTGTCAGATGACCGCTGCTGAGATCGGGCCTTCCCACGTCCCCGACAAATAAGGTGTCGCCGGTGAAGATCGCATGGGGTCTGCCATCCGCATCTTTTACCAGGTAACAGGAGGATTCCAGCGTGTGGCCAGGGGTATGCAAAACTTCGATGCTGATCTCGCCGAGCGGGAATATTTCCCCGTCCGCGGCTTTATGAATGGGGAAACTCGTTTCTGTATCCGGGCCATAAACAATGGGGGCGCCCGTAGTCCTGGCAAGGTCCAGGTGACCGCTTACAAAATCCGCATGAAAATGGGTCTCGAATATATAACGGATATTCGTATTCCTTTCTTTGGCCAGCTGAAGATACGCGTCGATATCCCGGAGCGGGTCGATAATGGCCGCTTCGCCGGCGCTTTCAATATAATAGGCTGCTTCACTCAGGCATCCGGTATACAATTGCTTGATGTACATACCCTGGCACTTTTTTTGCAAAGTTAGCTATTATTCCGGAATAGGTCGGGAGGGGTTAGTCGATCAGTTCATCCACGCATTTCATGATCTCACCAAGACGATCATGATTGATGATGTAATAAATGAATTTACCATCACGCTGTGTCTTGACGATGCCCGCCCTGCGTAAGATCGCAAGATGCTGGGAAGCTACCGATTGCTCGAGACGGAGATGCACATAAATTTCGGTTACCGTCAGTTTTTTATTCTCATCCAGGAGACGGATGATCTGTTGACGGAGCTTGTGGTTAAGCGCTCTTAAGATCAGGGCTCCTTTCTTCAGGTTAAGAAAATCCACTTTTACAGGGGCCCCTTCGGAGCCCTCTGCATTTACTACCATCCAATAGTTATTATTGTTCATCGTTAAGCTCATGAGCGGTTACCGTTTTAAGGATTTCAACAAGATACGTGATAAAGCCGAGCAAATTTATAGCCTACCTACTAAAAAACTGGGCCAAATCAAGGTAATATGATAATATAGTCATTTTCCTTTATGAGTGTAGAATTCTTTAGTATAAGCGGGCTCGCTGTAAACCGTGTCGGTGAATTCACGGTGTAAATATCGTAAAAAAGATAGAATACCCAGATACCCTGCATCATATTTAATTTCGATGAAAGCCGCGCTGGTAGCAGCAAGTAACGGTTTACACTTATAGCTTCCACCGCCAAAAAACGACATACTGTGGAGGTTCAGATACTCCGAAAAAGAATTTTCGTCAATTATCATCGCAACGGGGCTCATTAGTTCTACTCCGTCACTTCTGTAGACTGCCGTAAAAACCTCCATCCTGCGGGCATCGATCATGGGGCAGAAAAGGTCTGTTCCCGGAGCCTGTTCCCTGGCCGCCAGCTCCATTACTTTTAACGTACTTTCCGTGATCAGCGGAATACCCAATGCGTAGCAAAATCCCTTAGCAGCCGACATTCCAACGCGCAGGCCCGTATAAGAGCCCGGGCCGGAAGTGACCGCTACCGCGTGCAGGTCCCGGAGCCTGTGGCCCGTCTCTGCCATCATTTTCCCGACAGCCGTATGCAGCCAGGACGCATGGTCCCGCTGCTCGTTATTTTGCAGTAAAAGCAGCGATTTTCCGTCTTCCGACAAGGCAATTCCAGCTGTTTCCGTCGAAGTATCAATATTCAGGATCAGAGCCATGAAACGCTGGGTTTTGAGAAAAAATTTTAACTTAATTTTAATCTTTCGACTTCCTCTTTTAACGCCGGAGCCACCGTATAGCGGCTGTCGGTTGCGCTGAGAATAGTCAGGAGCTCATCGATAGCCCCGATACCGATCTTTTCCGACCATTCAAAAGGGCCGTAAGGATAATTTGTACCCAGCTTCATAGCCACGTCTATTTCCATCCTGCTACTCACTTTATCCTGTAAGGTATAGTAGGCTTCATTGATGATCATGGCCAGGATCCTGGCGCTGATCATACCGGGTATATCCGCGACAAAACGATATTTCCAGCCAAGCTCATCGAAGGATCTGGCAATATGTTGTTCTTCTTCCTTATGACGGACCGCGAGCTCATTGCAGGGCCTGTTCAGAAAGCCGGGCCAGGCGCTGATGCGGATAAAAGGCCTGCCGATCTCCTGCAGGGTATGGGCGACGGAGTTGATGACTACAGGCCGGGACAGGCGGCTGAGCTGCCCGATACGGTCGTTGTCCATTTTGAAATCAAGGTCGAAGTAAAGGGCCGCGTCGGAGTGACGGGCCAGCTCCCCGGCAGAATCTGCCCAGACCCATTCCACGCCGGAGGGGATACCTTTATCTTCCGTCTCTTTTCGCATCCGTGTATCAGCCAATGCCGCAATCTTCATGGTATAGCTTCAGGCCGCAAATATAGCCACAAGTATAGCTATCTTTGGCGCATGGAAAAAAAGATCATCAATACCCCCAATGCCCCTGCCCCCATCGGACCCTATAACCAGGCGGTACAGGCCGGCAACCTGCTCTTTATATCCGGCCAGATCGCCATAAACCCCCTTAATGGAAATGTCGAAGCCACCGATGTGTACGGAGAAACACACCAGGTCATGCACAACCTGAAAGCCATCCTTGCCGACGCCGGAGCGGATTTCAGCCATGTCGTAAAAACCACTATCTTTTTAAGCGATATGTCCCTGTTTACTACCGTCAATGAAATATATGGCAAATACCTGACCGGCGATTTTCCTGCCCGGGAGACCGTTGCCGTAAAAGGATTGCCAAAAAATGTAAATGTAGAGATCAGTATGATCGCGGTGCTGTAAGCGGTGGCCGCGTCGGCCCCTGAACCCTTACCCGGGTACTCCGGACTGTCCGGTCCGCATGCTGGCCATCCGGCCCTAATTCAGCACACCCAGCTCCTTGCCCACTTTGGTAAAGGCCGCAATGGCCTTGTCGAGATGCTCCTGTTCATGCGCTGCGCTCAGCTGCACCCTGATCCGCGCGAGGCCTTTTGCCACCACGGGATAGAAGAACCCGATCACGTATACACCTTCATCCAGCAACCGGGCAGCAAAGTTCTGCGCCACCACAGCCTCATACAACATGATGGGCACGATAGGGTGATCGCCGGGTTTGATGGCAAAACCAGCCTCCGTCATCCTGGTCCGGAAATATTTCGTGTTGTATTCCAGCTTATCCCTGAGCTCGGTCGTCTCGCTCAGCATGTCCAGTACGGCAATGGAAGCGCCTACTATAGACGGCGCCAGGCTGTTGGAGAACAGGTAAGGACGGCTGCGCTGGCGCAGCATTTCGATGATCTCCCTGCGTCCGCTGGTAAACCCTCCCATGGCCCCTCCCAGGGCCTTGCCCAGCGTGCCGGTGATGATATCGATCCGCCCCATGACCCCACGATATTCATGCGTGCCACGCCCCGTCTTTCCAAGGAACCCCGATGAATGGGATTCATCGACCATGATGATAGCCTCATACCGGTCGGCCAGCCCGCAGATCTTGTCTAGCTGAGCGATAGTGCCATCCATGCTGAAAGAGCCGTCCGTCACGATGATCCTGCTGCGGGCATTCTGTGAGGCCTTCAGCTGCTCTTCGAGGTCCTGCATATCGTTATGTTTGTAGCGTAAGCGCTGAGCCTTGCAGAGACGCACGCCGTCAATGATCGAGGCATGGTTCAGCTCGTCGGAAATGATCGCATCCTGGTCTCCGAATAACGGCTCGAACACCCCGCCATTCGCGTCGAAGGCGGCGGCATACAGGATGCTGTCCTCGGTCCCGAGAAAAGCGGCGATCTTCTGTTCCAGCTCCCGGTGAATATCCTCCGTTCCACAGATAAAACGGACGCTGCTCATGCCGTATCCCCTGGCATCGATAGCCTTGTGGGCGGCGGCGATCACCCTGGGATGGGAAGACAGGCCGAGATAATTGTTTGCGCAGAAATTGAGCACCTTTTTCCCATCGGTACGACCCGGCAAGGTCACGGTGATCTCGGCGCCCTGGGGGCTCGTAATGATACGTTCTGACTTGAAAAGGCCGGCGCCCCTGATCTCTTCCAGCTCGGTGGTCATTCGTTTGACAAAGGATGCGTTCATAGAAAATTTTTAAGAGGCCAAAGGTAAGCGGTTGACAGATGAAAAATTTTGCCCGCCTGTAACAAATTTTGCCTAATTTCGTCTAAGAAGGGAAATATACTGCTCATGAAGTCCAGAACTTATATCCGGTTGTTTTTTCTGATCCTGATCACCGCGATCAGCTTCCTTCTTTTTTCTTATTCCCACTCCAGCTCCTCCGGTAACCAGGAAAATTCAGACTGCGGAAAATGCCAGCAGAAAAGAGCACAGACAGATTTTATAATCTGGGAATCTCTTTCACGCAATTTATTGTCTGTCAATCGTTGATCTCGGGAAATAACCTGACCCCCTCCTCCTGAGCTTACCCGGATCCTCGTCTCCCCTGTAACTTTTTCTTTACCCGGCCGTATTAGAGTACAAACAATACAGGCGATGCCTTTTCATCAGACCAGACAGCCCTGCTTATGACGGAAAAAGAATATAATGAATGTGTAACGAATTATGCAGATAATGTGTACCGCTTCATCCTGAAGAACCTCAGGCATGAAGAGGACGCACGCGACGTGGTGCAGGGGGCCTTTGAAAAATTATGGAAGAACCGGAAAGAGGTGGAGTCCGGTAAGAGCAAGTCCTACCTTTTCACCATCGCCTACCACCAGATGATCGATCACCTGCGGAAAATAAAAAGAGTGCAGCTGCGGGAAGAATTCCGGGAGGAAGCCCGGATCCAGGACCGTCCTGCCCATAACCTTAAAAAAGTACTGGAAGACGCCCTTGCCCGGCTGAATGAAACACAGCGGTCGCTGGTGCTGCTGAAGGACTATGAAGGATATTCCTATGAAGAGATAGGCCGGATCACCGGCCTGAATGAGAGCCAGGTAAAGGTGTACCTGCACCGGGCGCGCATTCAATTAAAAAATTATTTGGTCAGCGTGGAAAACATCATTTAGATCCCATGATCACACGTGATAATTATGAAGAATTTTTCTTGCTGTATGTGGATAATGAATTATCCCTTGCAGACAGGAAGGCTGTGGAAACTTTCGCAGCCGGCGACCCCGGCCTGGAAGAGGAATTACGCGCCCTGCTGCGCTGCAGGCTGAAGCCGGACAGCCATCTTTCTTTCGGCAACCCGGGAGCCCTGCTGAAAGGCAGTCCCGCCGACGAGACCATTCATGCCCTCCATCCGGATGCCGGTGCCAACCCGATGGATGGCATCCCCCACACCTATGAAGGACCTTTCTTGTCCTATATCGACGGCGAGCTGGATGAGACGGGCAGAAGGGCGGTGGAGGATCTCATCCGGCAGGACCCATCCCTGCTGAGGCAGCTGGAACTTTTGCGCCAAACGGTGAGCATGCCCGATCCAGGGATCGTATTCGAAAACAAAGAGGTCCTTTATAAACGTGATTCCCGGGTCCGGCTCTTTGGTATCCCGCCAGCATTTTTCCGGGTCGCCGCTGCTGCGGTTATATTGCTTGTGATCGGTCTGCTCATTTTCAACAGGACAGGAAAAAATACCGCCCATGACCTGATCGTCCAAAAGAAGGACAAGCCCCCGGTCACCGCCCCGTCAACCCAACCTGTCACGGATCAGCATGATGCTGCCACCCCCGATATGGCCAGATCGGATGCCGCAGGAGCCGATACGGCGTCTGTCGTAAAGAATGATCTTCCGGGCGGCATTGCTGCCACGGATAATAAAAATAAAAAGGAGACTGTAACTCCCAGGTCTTCCGGCGCGTTATACTCTTCAACAGGACAGCGTGCAAGGCCTGGTGAAGACAGCGGACGAACAAAGGAAATTGCAGGGAACGATCAGGCAGCGGTGCAAAAAAGAGGAGGTCAGACGACCGGACGATACAGGAGCCCGGCTGATACAAGGCCAGCAGATCCCGGGGCAAAGAACAGCGGCGGAACGGTAAGCATAGTCGCACCGGATCCGGGATCGAAGGAGAACCCGGTGAACAGCCGCCTCTCCAGCCTGGCAATGGTTACTACCGGTAGCCAGCAACCGGAGAACAGGCTGTCCTCATTCGCCACCCAGGCCCTGCTGAAAGATGCCGCCAGGGACGATGAGGATGTTGACGACTATGCCATGGAACAACCTTCTCCCAAAAAAAATAAACTTCGTGGGATCTTCAGAAAAGTCTCCCGCGTTTTTGAAAAAACAGCAGGGTCCGACGATCCGGACAATAAACACGGCGTGCTGATCGGGAACTTACAGATCGCGCTGAAATAATGGTTCACCAAAAATGAAAATCATGAAGGGACAATTTTTACTACTGGCAGCGCTATGCCTGTGCCTGACGGGCTGGGCGCAAAGCGATACAACGGCAAAAAGCACTGCGGCCCCACCGGATGCGGGCGACACGATCCACGTTGGCAACCTCCTCATCGTCAAGAGCGGAAGAGAATATGATGATGACAGCACCTACCGTTTGCACCGTCGCCATAACGATCATTCCACCTACAGGCCTTCGAATATCAGCACCAACTGGTGCATACTGGATCTGGGATTTTCAAACTTCAGCGACAAGACGGATTATGGTTCGGCTTCGGCGCAGCATTTTGCCCCCGGCGCCACGGGTGATTGGTTCCATCTGCGGACGATCAAGTCCGTCAATGTAAATATCTGGTTGTTCATGCAGCGTCTGAACCTGATCAAACACGTGGTGAACCTTAAATATGGGCTGGGGATCGAACTGAATAACTACCGCTATACCGAGAATATCAAGTACCTCACCAATCCCACCCGCGTGATCATGGATACGATCAGCTACAGCAAGAACAAGCTGGCGGCCGATTATTTTACGATCCCCTTTATGCTCAATTTCAATTTCACTCCCGGCAGGAGAAACGGCTTTGGCCTTAGCCTTGGCGCCAGCGCAGGATATAAATACTCATCCAGACAGAAAGTAAAGAGCGGCGTGACGGGTAAAAGAAAAACTTTCGATGATTTCGATATGGAGCCCTGGAAAATATCCTGGATCGGGGAACTACAGCTGGGGCCTGTAAGGCTATACGGCTCCCTCGCGACAAAAAGCATGTTCCGGAATGGACTGGACCAGACTCCCTATACGGTGGGCATCCGGTTCAGCAACTGGTAGGGCCGGGGTGTAATCCGGAACCGGGGCCTCCCCGGCCGGTCGTCGCCTTTCCAGCCGGTCATAGCTATTGCCTGTTTGTTATCGGTTCCCTAATTTTTTCCACACCGGAAATAAACCTTCCGCTCCTGCGTTGATCATATGTAAAATACCCTACTATGACTACTACGGGCACAAAGCGGATCGTCCTGTATACGCTGTTGAGTTTCATACTTTTCGCGTTTAAGGATGCCGGCCACAGATCGGCCAGCAAACGCTTCTTCCACCGGCATTTGGAAGGAGAAGTATATATCCTGGTCATAAAATCCAATTACGAATTGCAGGTCTTCGATAAGGATGGCTGGTATGCCACCTACCCTGCCGTTTTCGGCAGCAAATCACTCGACGATAAAATGGTGCAGGGAGACCGCAAGACGCCGGAAGGCACCTTTCATATCCTGTCCAAGAGACCACACGAAAAATGGGATAAGATGATGGACCTTGATTACCCCACCGCAACCGATCAGGCAAAGTTCAATGAAAGGAAGGCAAAGGGCCTCATCCCCAAAACGGCGCGGATCGGTGATGGGATCGCCATCCACGGCACCTGGGCCCATGATGATATAGCGGTAGACGCGTACCAGAACTGGACAAATGGCTGTATTTCCCTGAAACGGGAAGATATGGATGAAGTGTACCAGATGGCCCCGGTCGGAACCAGGGTCATCATACAACATTAAACCCGGTACAGGCCAGGCTCCGCGAACCGCACCCTACACCCGCCCATTCTTGATTTCTTCCACGACCGCGGGATCCAGCAGGGTGGTGATGTCACCCAGATTGTGCGTTTCCCCTTCGGCGATCTTCCGCAGGATCCTGCGCATGATCTTTCCGCTCCTGGTCTTGGGCAGGCCGGTCACCAGCTGGATCTTATCCGGCTTGGCGATCGCTCCGATGACACGGGCAACGGTCTGTATGATATCCTTGCGGATCTGATCCTCTTCCGTAATATGCCCCTTGAAGATCACAAAAGCATAGATGCCCTGTCCTTTGATGTCATGAGGATATCCAACCACCGCGCTCTCCACCACTCCCGTATGCATATTGATGGCATTCTCGACCTCCGCTGTGCCGATCCGGTGACCGCTTACGTTCAGCACGTCATCGACACGTCCCGTGATGCGGTAATTTCCGGCCTCATCGCGCAGGGCGCCATCGCCGGTGAAATAGAGTCCCGGATAGGTGGCAAAATAATTCACCCGGCATCGCTCATGGTCCCCGTATGTGGTCCTGATGATAGAGGGCCACGGGAATTTTATGCAAAGATTGCCGCTGGCGCTGTTACCTTTTATCTCCTCGCCTTTTTCATCCACGAGCACCAGTTGTACGCCGGGCAGGGGCAGCGTGGCATAGGAAGGTTTGGATGGCGTGATCCCAGCCATATTGGAGATCATCATACCGCCGGTCTCCGTCTGCCACCAGGTATCCACGATGGGACAGCGGCCTTTCCCTATATTTTCATCATACCAATGCCATGCCTCTTCGTTGATGGGTTCGCCTACCGTACCCAGCACCTTCAGGGAGCCAAGGTCTTTATTTTTTACAAAGTCCAGACCAAAGCCCATCAGACTCCGGATCGCGGTAGGGGCTGTGTACAGGATATTGACCTTGAATTTATCTACAATGTCCCAGAAACGTCCGGCATCGGGCCAGGTGGGGATGCCCTCGAACAGCAGGCTGGTGGCGCCGGCGCCCAGAGGGCCATATACGATATAGCTATGGCCGGTGATCCAGCCGATATCCGCCGTGCAGAAATAAACATCGCCGGGCTGGTATTGAAATACGTTCACAAAGCTGTAGTTCGTATATACCATATAGCCCCCGCAGGTATGCACGACTCCTTTCGGCTTGCCGGTAGAGCCCGAAGTATACAGGATGAAGAGCATATCTTCCGCATCCATGGATTCCGCCGGACAGGGAGGATTACCCTGGGCCTCTACAGTTGCGACCTCCTCTTCCCACCAGACGTCCCTCCCTTTGATCATGCTAATGGGAATAGTTGTACGCTCGAGCACGATTACCTTCTTAGCCGAGGGACAGCTCCCGAGGGCATCGTCGATAACGGCTTTCAGGGGGATCGGTTTATTCCCCCTGTACGCGCCATCGGCCGTGATCACCAGGCTGCACTGGGCATCCTGGATCCTGTCTGCAATGCTCTGCGCGGAGAAGCCTCCGAAGACCACGGAATGGATAGCGCCGATACGCGCACAGGCCAGCAGGGCGATGGTCAGCTCCGGCACCATGGGCATATAGATACAGATCCGGTCGCCTTTTTTCACCCCATTATTCTTTAATACATTGGCGAACTGGCAGACCTTAAAATGCAATTCTTTATAGCTGATCACCCGGTATGCTTCCTTCGGATCGTTGGGCTCCCAGATAATAGCGGGCTGATCGCCTCTGCCGGCAAGGTGCCGGTCCAGACAGTTTTCGGTAATGTTCAGCTTCGCACCGGAAAACCATTTCACTTGCGGGCCGGTGAAGTCCCATTCCAGCACTTTGTCCCATTTACGGTGCCAGGAAAAATGGGAGGCGATATCTGCCCAGAAACCTTCCGGATCTTCCACGCTCTTCCGGTAGGCCGACTGGTATTCTTCCGATGACCGGATCTGATAAGGATAATGCATACGACGGATTTGTGATAGTGATTTATGATAAATTATACGGTGCCGACCGGGAGCACTGTTCTTCCATACAACTCATTCAGCAGGGCGGCAACGCCCGTATAGATGGCCGATCCGCCGCAAACGATACCTTCAAATCCGGCCAGATGTTTAATTCCGCTGTTCCCTGTGGAATCCCCAAGGGCCAGTAAAACAAATAATATGGTCAGAGATGCAAAAACGAATTGCAGCGCGCGGTTAAGCTTCAATGTGCCGAAAAAAAGCAAAAAAGTAAAAAGCCCCCAGACGGCCAGATAAGCAGCCATTGCCGTCTCCGATGGAGCGGCCATCCATCCCAGTTTCGGCATCACGATGAGGCCGACCAGCGACAACCAAAAGAATCCGTATGAAGTAAATGCAGTCAATCCAAATGTGTTATTTTTTTTAGCCTCGAGAATTCCGGCGATCACCTGTGCCAGGCCTCCATAGAACAGGCCCATGGCCAGGATCATGGAGTTGATCTCGAAAAAACCGGCATTGTGAAAATTCAGGAGTACCGTGGTCATTCCGAACGCGCAAAGACCAAGAGGCGCCGGATTTGCAGTACCATCCTTTATGGGAGCAATCGTTGGTTGGGTCATAAAAATTTAGGTTGAGTTTGACTTAATACCACAATTTTAATTCATTTTTATTATAATTGACAAGTCGGGCGGTCCGATGTCCCGCAGCAAAGGATAAACAAAGAACATTTAGCAGGATTAGCCTAATTTCGCGGTGTAAATCAGCAGCATGTCCATCGAAGTAAAAGACCTTGTAAAGATCTACGGCGAGCAAAAAGCGGTGGATACCATCTCTTTCTCGGTAAATAAAGCGGAGATCGTCGGATTTCTGGGGCCGAACGGCGCAGGAAAATCCACCACGATGAAGATCATCACGGGCTATCTCGGTCAGGATGGCGGTCAGGCCTTCGTATGCGGGATCAATGTCAATGAACATCCGCTGGAGACAAAAAAAAAGATCGGCTACCTGCCGGAAGCCAACCCTCTCTATCCCGATATGTTCGTCAGGGAATATCTTGACTTTATAGCCGGTGCGCATGGCGTTTCCGGCAAAAAAGAGAAAATAGAGTCCGTTATCGCCACGGTGGGCCTTGGGGCTGAAAGCAAAAAGAAGGTCGGGCAATTATCCAAGGGGTATAAACAACGGGTGGGTCTTGCGGCAGCCCTTATCCATGATCCGGAAGTCCTCATACTGGATGAGCCTACCACCGGTCTGGACCCAAACCAGATCGTCGAGATCAGAGAAGTGATCAGACGGCTGGGGAAGGATAAAACGGTCCTTTTCTCCTCGCATATCCTGCAGGAGGTAGAAGCCATCTGCGACAGGGTCGTGATCATCAATAAGGGGAAGCTGGTGGCCGATAACAAACTCAGCCTTCTCCGGCAGCAGAATACCAGCAAGACGGTCCGGATCGCTTTTAAAGAAGAGCTGGATGCGGATCGGCTGCAGAAAATAAACGGAGTGGAAAGGATCAGCCGGCTGGGCGCCCAGGAATGGGAACTGCTCACCGACAGACCCGATGAAGTAAAAAAACAATTGCTGGAGCTGGCTTTGCAGAACAACCTGAACATTGTTTCTTTGCAGAGTGAGGGTCAGAGCCTGGAAGATATATTCCGGAGCCTTACAGGGAACTGAGTGGATCCGGTTCCGACGATCCCGGTCGACGATCGCTTGCCATCAACAATAATCAACACTTAAAAAACTACGAACCAATCATGAGCTACATTGCCGACATTCATGCAAGACAGATCTTAGACAGCCGCGGAAATCCCACCGTTGAAGTGGATGTTACCACCGAGAATAATCACCGGGGACGTGCAGCCGTGCCCAGCGGCGCCTCGACCGGCATCCATGAGGCAGTCGAGCTCCGTGATGGAGATAAGGGTCTTTACGGAGGCAAAGGCGTTTTAAAGGCGGTGGCAAACGTGAACGATATCATTGCCGATCAGCTGATCGGATTTCCGGTGAACGAACAGGCATCCCTCGACGCCAGGCTGATAGACCTGGATGGCACGGAGAACAAAAGTAAGCTGGGAGCCAACGCATTGCTGGCCGTCTCTATGGCCGTCGCCAAAGCCGCCGCCAAGGAAAGCAAGCTGCCTTTATACCGTTATCTCGGAGGCGTGAACAGCACCACCCTGCCCATGCCCCTGATGAATATCCTCAACGGTGGCGTTCATGCAGATAATAAGATCGATTACCAGGAATACATGATCGTGCCGGTGGGCGCTGAAAGTTTCAGCGAAGGCCTTCGCTGGGGAGTGGAGATCTTCCATCAGCTGAAGTCCGTCCTGAAGAAAAAAGGGTTCAGCACCAACGTGGGCGACGAAGGCGGATTCGCCCCGGATATCCAGAGCAATGAAGAGGCCATCGAAACGGTGTTACAGGCCATCGAGGCTGCCGGTTATAAAGTAGGCAGCCAGATCGGGATCGCCCTGGACGCGGCCAGCAGCGAAATGTTCAAGGACGGAAAGTATAAATTCTATAAGAGCAGCGGGAAAGTGCTGAGCAGCGATGAAATGGTGGCCTACTGGTCCAGCTGGGTCGACAAATATCCGATCATCTCCATCGAGGATGGAATGGCGGAAGAAGACTGGGATGGCTGGAAGAAATTGACAGAAGCTATCGGACATAAGGTCCAGCTGGTCGGGGACGATCTGTTCGTCACCAATACGAAGATCCTGCAGAAAGGGATCGACATGGGCGTTGCAAACAGCATCCTGATCAAGGTGAACCAGATCGGAACGATCACCGAGACCATCAATGCCGTGCAATTGGCTCAGACACATGGGTATACGACGATCATGAGCCATCGCAGCGGCGAGACGGAAGATACCACCATCGCGGATCTGGCCGTTGCCCTCAACTGTGGGCAGATCAAGACCGGCAGCGCTTCCCGCACGGACCGGCTGGCTAAATACAACCAGCTTATCCGCATCGAAGAAGAACTGGGCGATTGTGGAATTTACCCGAAAGGAAGATTTAAATTTTCAAAATAATTTGTACTTTGTGGTCCCGGCGGAGCCGGGACCACATTTTTTACAACATCTATGAATCTCCTGAGACGCATACCATCCTGGATCAGGAATAAATACTCGCTGACGGCAATTGGTTTTGCCGTCTGGATATTGTTTTTCGACGCCCGTGATTTTATCAGCACCCATTTCCACGAAAAGCAGGAACTGAAAAAGCTGGAGCTAAGCAAAAAATACTACGAACAGCAGATCGCTACCACAAAACTGGAACTTGAGCAGTTAAAATCCAACCCGGCCCTGCTGGAAAAATATGCCCGGGAAAAATACCTCATGAAAAGGGACAACGAGGATCTGTTCCTGATACGTACCGAAAAATAGGATTTAACTTACTATTAATCAACAATTTACATTTGAAAGACCCCAGTGGTCCCGCTTATTTTTTATGCGGGGCAATAAGGGCGCTCAAATATCGTTTTCATAACGGACGTTTTTCTTTTACTGCATCGGAAAATATTGGACTATTAAATGGTTTTGCCTATGTCACTCTTTACACCGGAGGATCTTTTGCTGTATCTATACAAAGAGTCTTCCCCCGAATTAACGGTTGCTGTCGAGACAGCCCTTAAGGAAGACTGGACGCTTCGCGAGAAGCTTCAGGTCATACAATCTTCTGTCGATGAATTAGATAAGGTTGTCGTTTCCCCCCGCATCGAGGTTATTCTGAAGGTCATGGATTATGCCAGAAAGACCGCTGTTGCATCGGTGGAACACTCCTGATCGGTTTTATCGGTCGCAGACACCAGGGATTGCCTTAAATTCGCGGTCATTGAAACCGGCCGCCAATGACCAGAAAGGAACGCTATCAATTCGTGCTGGACTACTTCCAGCAACATATCCCTGACGCAGAAACGGAGTTGATCTATGATGAGCCCTACCAGCTTCTGGTAGCGGTGATCCTGTCTGCACAATGCACGGATAAAAGGGTCAACATCACCACCCCCGCCATCTTCGAAAAATACCCGGACCCACTGACCTTGTCCAAAGCAAGCTTTGACGAGCTCTTTCCCCTTATAAAAAGCATCTCCTATCCCAATAACAAGACCAGACATCTGATCGGTATGGCCAAAATGCTGGTCGAAAAATTCGGTGGCGAAGTGCCCCTCACGGTGGCGGAATTGATCCAGTTACCCGGGGTAGGCAGGAAAACGGCGAATGTCATCACTTCCGTGGTTGACAATCAGCCTAATATGGCTGTCGACACACATGTATTCCGGGTATCGGCCCGCATCGGCCTCACGATCAAGGCCACCACACCCCTCGCCACTGAAAAACAGCTCCTGCAATTCATACCCAAAGAGCTGGTGCATGTTGCGCACCACTGGCTGATCCTTCATGGACGGTATGTCTGCGTGGCCCGGAACCCAAAATGCCCGGAATGCGGGCTGAAGCCTGCCTGCAAGTATTATGCACGCCTCCCGCGGTGACGCGCCGCCTTCGGCGGCGTCACTGAAGCCCCCTCGCCTACTCCCATCGCCTGATAGATCGTCTCCTGGATCCTGCCCCTTATGCTCAGCGAGGAAAGCCTCGGATTATTTTCTTGCGGGCTCACCCTGTTGGACAGGAAGATAAAGACGAGATGGTATTTCGGGTCCACCCACACACAGGTGCCGGTAAACCCGGTATGACCAAAGGTCTGCGGAGAAGCGGACAAACAAGGGTATGGCTCCTTGCGCTTCGCATTGTCCTTTTCCGGCTTATCGAAGCCCAGCCCGCGGCGGCTGATCTCGCTATGGTATGCGCTGAAATAATCGATGGTCTCCTTTTTAAGATAGGTCCTCCCGTTGAGACTGCCCCCGTTCAGCAGCATCTGCTCCAGCAATCCCAGATCATAGGCGTCGCTGAACAGCCCGGCGTGACCCGCCACCCCGCCAAACATGGCGGAGCCCGGATCATGCACATCCCCCCTTATCAGCTGATTCCTGAAAATGGGCTCCAGCGCCGTCGGCGCCATACGGCCCAGGGGGAACCGCTCTCTTGGCCGGAACCCGGCCGAGCTCATGCCCAGCGGATCATAATAAGTCTTTTTTACATATTCATCAAGGCTCATGCCCGTAATGGCCTCGACGATCTTGCCCATGAAAATAAAATCATTGTCACTGTATATATATTTCCCGCGCGGGCCCACATCGCTTTGCAAAATGCGTTTGTACAGCGTATCCTCCCAGTCTTTCCGGATATACATGTTCTCCGCCACGCGGATGCTGTGCAGGCTATCCGGCCGGGCCGCATAGATCCCAGGTAAAGGAATACCATCCTTACTAGTGTCGATCGTCTCCTTGTAAAAAGGGATAAAAGACTTAAGGCCTGCCTGATGCAACAGCACATCCCAGATCTTCAGCGATTCTTTATTGCTGCCCCTTGTCCAGGGCAGATAATCTCCAAGGGTCTTCTGCAGGTCCAGCTTCCCTTCGTCATACAGCTTCATGACTGCCATCGTCGTGGCGCAGATCTTGGTAACCGATGCCAGGTCATAGATCGTCTCTTTATACACCGGTTCTTTTTTGTCATAGCCCATATACCCAAAGGCCTTTTCATAGGCAACCTGGCCATCTTTGATCACCAGCGCCACACAGCCGGGCGTTGCCTGCCTGGCTATCGCCTCTCCGCAGATGCTGTCGATCTTTTGCAGCCGCCTGGGATCGAAGCCCAGGCTTACGGGATCGGCAGCCGGCAGGACCCGGTCGGCTGCCACAATTCCATCACCGGCCTTGTAGGTATCGCATACCGAGACGGGCAGTTTGCCCGCCGCGGAAAATTTACCGTTCAGCAGGTCCGCCCCGACTCCCTGCGTGATCTCATCGTCTTCATAGCAGGCGATCAGCACTTTGGCCCCGCAGCAATTCTTCACGGCATAGGGATTGCCAAATACCATCGTCACCACGTTATTCCTTTTCTCCAGCTCCGCGATCAGCCAGGCGGCAGAACGGCTGATGCCGAAATCATTCGCAGGGAACCGCGCGGAATTATGCAGGCCTATTACCACCACATCGTACCGGTCCTTCAGCAGCTCAAGGGCGGCAGTCGCCTTGACGCTGTCCAGCGAATAATCGAAATAATAAACATGCGCATTATAATCCGCACGCATCCTGCGGCTGAATTCATTATCTCCTGTCAGCCCCATGCCGACATAAGCGATCTTTTTCTTTTTACCCGCATACAGGGGGAAGATGGCCGGCTCGTCGTTGCGCAATACCGTCAGCGCATTTTCCGCTACTCTTTTTCGCATCTCTTTCACGCCTTCGTTCAGATCCTCCGTCAGGTTATTGGTGTTTATAGGCTTCCATTCAGCCAGCCCGTACGTATATTTCGCGTATAACACTCTTTTCACTCTGGCGTCGATGTCCTTCCACCTGAGCTTCTTGTCGCGGATCGCTTCATTGATCTTCGCGATGCTCAGAGGGATATCGCCTGGCAGGCAGAGCATATCGTTTCCGGCGATCAGCGACTGCACTGATGCCTCCCCATCCGGGTAGAATTTTGAAACGCCTTTCATTTCGAGGGCGTCGGTAAAGCTGATCCCTTTGTAATGAAGCTGCTTACGTAAAAGTTTGGTGACATTTTTTGTAGACAAAGAAGTGGCCTGGTTGGGCGTGTTATCGATAGCAGGAATATAGAGATGTGCGATCATCACGCTGCCGACCCCGGCCCTGAACAGCTCCCGGAAAGGGTAGAGCTCCAGCGAGTCCAGCTGCTTCATATTCTTGTTGATGACCGGCAGGTCGAGATGTGAATCCACCGATACGTCGCCATGCCCGGGAAAATGTTTGGCGCAGGCCATTACGCCGACGTCCTGCATGCCCTTCATATACTGTACGCCATACTGCGCTACCTTGAATTTATCCTCTCCGAACGACCGGTCGTTGATCACAGGATTGTCGGGGTTGTTATTGACGTCCACAACGGGGGCATAATTCACCTGGATGCCTATCCGCTTGCACTGTTCGCCCACCAGGCGACCATACTGATAGATCAGGCCCGGATCGCTTGTAGCGCCCAGCATCATCTGCCGGGGCAGACCCATGACACTGTCCATCCGCATCCCTACCCCGTTCTCGGCATCGATACAGAACAAGACAGGGGTCTGGGCAATACGCTGAAAATAATTGATATACCCCGCCTGCGTCACCGGCCCGCCCTGGAACAGGCAGATGCCGCCTATATCGTATTGACGGATAGCCGAATCCACCTGCTTGTCGAAGAACACTACCCGGCCATGATCGATGGACGATAGCCTGACGACCATCAGCTGGGCGATCTTCTGATCGCCCGTCAGGGTCTTGAAAACGCTGTCGACCCAGGCATCCGCGGGGAGCCGCGGGGAGCGTTGGGCAATAAGATTGAAGGATACGGACAGTGCGACGATGGCCAATAAATACCTCATAATAAAAAGGGTTGAGTTCTGTGCATTCTTCTGCAAATTAAGGAGATGCGGGGATATATATTATTCCCCGTAATTTTACCGCTAAAATAAGGAGAGCGCATTGCCGGATATCATTCAATTATTGCCCGATAATATCGCTAATCAGATCGCTGCGGGCGAGGTGATCCAGCGTCCTGCCAGCGCGGTGAAGGAATTGCTGGAAAATGCCGTGGATGCGGGGGCTACGGAAATAAAACTGATCGTCGCCGACGCCGGAAAAGCGCTGATCCAGGTGATCGACAACGGAAAGGGCATGAGCGAGACCGATGCGCGCATGGCTTTCGAGCGCCATGCCACTTCGAAGATCAGGAATATCGAAGATCTTTTCCGTATCCGCACCATGGGGTTCCGCGGTGAAGCGCTGGCCTCCATCGCTGCCGTAGCGCAGGTGAACCTGAAGACCCGCAGAGCGGAGGATGATGAAGGGACGTTTATAGAGATGGAGAACAGCGCCGTCGTCAGACAGGAGCCAGTCGCCTGTCTGCCAGGAAGCAATATCTCCATGAAAAATCTCTTCTTCAATGTCCCGGCCCGGAGGAATTTCCTCAAGAGCAACGCGGCGGAGATGCGACATATCGTCGAAGAGTTTACCCGTGTGGCCCTGTCATTCCCATCCATATTCTTTTCGCTGAACAATAACGCGCAGGAACTGCTCCATCTGGAGAAAGGCAGCCTGAAACAACGCATCGTCCAGATCCTTGGGGCCGCTCATAATGCCAAACTGGTGGCCGTGCAGCAGGAAACCAATTATCTGAATATCTATGGCTTTGTGGGGAAGCCCGAGACGGCAAAAAAAACAAGGGGAGATCAGTATTTCTTCGTGAACAACCGTTTCATCCGGAGCGCCTACCTCAACCATGCCGTGATGAACGCTTACCGGGAAATGATCGCGCTGGACAGCTTCCCGCTCTATGTGCTGTTCATCGATCTCGATCCCGCCCAGTTGGATATCAATGTGCATCCGACCAAGCAGGAGATCAAATTCGAAGATGAAAAGATCGTATATGCCTTTGTTCAGGCTGCGGTCAAGCATGCCCTCGCCCAGTTCAGCATCAGCCCTACCCTTGACTTTGACCTGGACCCCTCCATCCAGAAGCTGGACGCGGTGAGCAAGCCCATCACCGAAGAGACCAGGGCTGCCGTCGCCTCCTCTTCCCTTTATCAGACCTTCAGCAAGAAGAACCAGGCTCATTTTATCGAACCGGCCAATAAAAGCGAAAAGAGTGAACTAAAACACTGGCGGGAATTCTATACAAGCCCGGAAGACCAGCCGGCAAAGCAAGGCATAACAGCCGGCAATGGCGCCAGCGACAATGGATCCGGACAAACGACCAAAGAGTCCCCTGGAGACGATGCCGGCTTCAGGGATCGGCCGGAGGCAAGGATGCAACCCACCCCTGGCGCCCCGCTCCAGCAACTGCGCAATACTTATATCACGACCCATACCAATCGCGGCTTTATCCTGATCCATCAGCAATCGGCCCATGAACGTATCCTTTATGAACGCTATGTCGCTGCGGCAGCCGGGAAAGGCATCCCCAGCCAGCAGAGCATGTTCCCTGCAACGATCCAGCTGTCACCCTCCGATACTATCTTATTGAACGATCTGATGGGAGAGCTACAGGTCCTGGGCTTTATGATCGAGCCATTCGGAAAAGACACCTTTATCGTCAGGGGAACACCGGGTGACACAGGGCAGGGAAATGAAAGGTCCGCGGTTGAAAGTTTGCTGGAGCAGTTCAAACATTTCAGCAGCGAACTGAAATATTCCAAACGGGAAAAGCTTATCCGCTCAATGGCCAGACAGCAGGCCGTCAGACCGGGCACCCCTTTGGGCGAAAAAGAGATGAGGTCCCTCTCAGAGGAATTATTTGCCTGCGCACAGCCCAATACCACACCCGGCGGCGATCCTACTTATGTCGAATTCAAAGACGATTATCTCGAAAAATTATTCGGAAGATAGATGTAATCTCAATATTTTCCCCTGATCTCCTCGATCAGATGTTCTATTTTACGGCGCACCGTCACTCCACTTCCGCTGTAGTTGTTCACCAGCACCGAAAAGATCAGCAATCGGTCCTTGCGGGTGATCAGATAGCCGCTCAGTGCGATCACACCTGACAAGCTGCCTGTCTTGGCGAAGATATATCCGCTGTCCTGCTTATAATAGCTGGCCAGTGTGCCCTTCCCTCCCGTAGGCAGGATCCTCTTCATTCTGTCCAGGCCAAAATCTCCCTTCATCTTATTCAGCAGCCATACAAAATCCTGCGGCGTGAAAAGATCATTCCGGCTCAGCCCGCAACCGTCTACCCAGAAGGGCCGCTGTGGCAGGTCTTTCAGATCGTTCTTCAGCAACTGATCGATGATGCGCGCGTCGTTCATCAGCCCGAGGCGTTCGTTGCTGACCATCAGCAAAGTCTGTTCGGCAAAAAAATTATCGCTCCGGTACATCATCGACCTATACAGGGAATCCACAGGCTGGGAACGCACGATGATCAGGCCCGGAGCCGTGAAACCGGCGCCGGAATAAGTGACGCTGTCTCCTGCACGCTGCCTGGGATGGCCCTGGCCCGCAGATGTGAAGGGAGATCCATGTCTGACAAAGACCCCGCTGCCGATGGTATCCTTCAGGAGCAGGGCTGCCGAAGCCAGCCCATCGGTAATGAATGGCACTTCCTGCTCCTTGTGCTTCTCCCGGCCCTCCGTTATCAGGAAGACATTTGCATTCCGCTCCCGCTGTACAAAAAAGTTTTTACTTGTCGTGTCCGTCGTGAACTTCACGGGCCAATCGACTTCCGGGACCGAATAGAAGGAAGGCGAACTGTCAAAGGCCTCATCCGGCTTATTCTGCTTTTTTCCTTCTTCGATCCAGCGGATTGTATTTCCATACACGGGCAGCGGGCTGCGTTCGGACATATAGTCGTCATTATAGTCATCCCAGGCCCAGCCTCTCCCGAGAGGCCTGTCCTGCCAGTTGTCGTCGCAGAGGTAAATATTCTTACCGGCTTTCTTTAAGAGATCGATGACAGGCTGTTTTGGAAAAGCGGGATGCAGCAGGGTTGGATCGCCGGATGGCCATACGAACAACGCGGTGTCTGTCTCCCGGTAACGCATACCTGCGAGGGAATCACCCAGCCATTTCATCCCCGCATATAACGTAAAAAGCTTGGTATTGCTGGCAGGGATAAAATATTTATCGTCCTGATACCGGTACAGATAAGCCGCCGATGCCGGATCATAGAGACTTATCCCTATCTGCGCCGACCGGAGCTCGGGGGATTGCAGAAGGTCGCGCTGGGCAGCCCGTCCGATAGAGTGGGAGGGCGAGCAGCTCTGTAACAATATAATGGCGGGTATCAGCAGACCCGGCGCCAGCCTCACGGACAGATCAGATTTTTTTTGCATAGTATACTTGCTGCCTCAAACCTACAAACATTCGCACGCGCAGGCAAAAAAATCGGACGCCGCTCCATTAGCCCATTGCTCTGCCATAATTGCCACCTATCCATAAAAAAAGGACGGTATACCCCACAATACTGTAAATTGATAACCCTAAAATGAGTCTATGAGAAAATTTAAAACCCTGCCGCTGGCCCTGCTGGCGTTATTTGTCCTCAGCTATGCTCCGCCGTCGGAAAATCCGCCGGGAAAAAAGAAAAGGAAATTCATCGATCAGGCCAATATGGACCTGACCGTAAAGCCCGGTGACAATTTTTACCAATATGCCAACGGCGCCTGGATCAGACAAAACCCCGTCCCCGCCTCCAAGACACGCTGGGGAAGTTTCGACGAGCTGCGTGAGGAAAGCAGCAAACGCCTGCGGGCCCTTCTCGAAGAGGCCGCAGCCAATACCGCAAAAGACGCCCAGACACAAAAGATCGGTGATTTCTACAGCAGCGGCATGGACAGCGCTACGCTGGAAAGTCTCGGCTACCAGCCGATCCGGGCAGACCTGGACCGCATAGCGGCTATCAGGGATCTGAGCGGGATGCTGAATGAGATCGCATTCGAGCGCACCCATGGCATCTCTGCTTCCCTGCTGGCCCTGGGTATAGGGCCTGACCGAAAGAACGTCTCGCAATATATTCCCCAGGTAGGACAAGGCGGCACTACACTGCCCGACCGCGACTATTATCTGAAGGGCGATGCCCGCAGCAGCGCGATCCGGGTAGCCTATGCGACGCACCTGAACAATATGTTCAGACTGATCGGCAGGACGCCGGCAGAATCAGCCCGCGCTACCGATGCCGTCCTCCGTATAGAGACGGCGCTTGCCAGAGCGCAGATGAGCCGGGTTGAGCTGAGAGACCCTTACAAGACCTATAATAAATTTGCGTGGAAAGATCTTTCCGCCACAACACCTGCCGTCGACTGGAAAGCGCTGGCGGAAAAACTACAGGTGAGAGGTGCGGATAGTCTCATCGTCTCCAATCCCGCCTTCCTGAGATCGGTCGACCTCTTGCTGACGGCCGTTTCGCTGGATGACTGGAAAGCCTATCTGCAATGGAATGTGCTCCGGTCTTCCGCCCCTTTTCTCAGCGACACATTCGTGCAGGAGACCTTCACCTTCAATAAGGCATTGACCGGCCAGAAAGAACAGACCCCTCGCTGGCAAAGGATCAGCGGACTGATCGATGGCAGCCTGGGCGATCTGCTGGGGCAGCTGTATGTGCAGAAACATTTCAGCGCCGCAGCCAAACAACGCATGCAGGACCTCGTGAACAACCTGCAGCAGACGTTTGGCGAGCGTATCAAACGAGTAGACTGGATGAGCGAAGAGACCAAGCAGAAAGCCCAGGAGAAATTACAGGCATTTCTGAAGAAGATAGGGTATCCCGACAAATGGAAAGATTATGGCAGCATCACCATCCGGAAAAACGATCTGCTGGGTAATGTCAGGGGCTGTGTCGTCTATGCCTACAACGAGAACGTGAGCCAGCTGGGAAAGCCCGTGGACAGAACCAAATGGACCATGACGCCGCCCACCATCAACGCGTATTATAATACTTCCAATAATGAGATCGTTTTCCCAGCAGGCATATTGCAGTTCCCGTTCTTCGACTTCGATGCGGACGATGCCGTAAACTACGGCGGCATCGGGGCCGTGATCGGGCATGAGATGACGCATGGATTTGACGACCAGGGACGGCAGTTCGCCGCCGACGGCAATTTAAAGGACTGGTGGACCAAAGCAGACGCCGATAAATTCAAGGCAAAGGCCGATGAGGTCGTGGCACAATACAATGGGTACACCGTGCTGGATACTCTGCATGTAAATGGCAGGCTTACCCTCGGGGAAAACCTCGCCGATCTCGGCGGTCTGTCCATCGCCTACGAGGCTTTTACAAAAACCCCGCAATTCAGGGAAGGTAAAAAGATCGATGGCTTCACGCCTGCCCAGCGCTTCTTCCTGAACTGGGCGCAGGTATGGAGAAGCAATACGCTGCCGGAGACTTCCGCTCAGCTGATCCTGACGGACCCCCATTCCCCCGGCAATTATCGCGGGAACGGTCCTCTGACCAATATCGACGCCTGGTATGAAGCCTTTGACGTGAAAGAAGGAGATAAAATGTTCAAGCCGGCGGACAAGCGGACGAGGATCTGGTAACAAAACAATCATGGCCCCGAAATTTTCGGGGCTTTTTTCTATCCGCGTTCCTGAGCCCGCAGCCATCTCTCCGGGATCTGGTTGCTGCTGGCGAGCAGGTAGTCGTGGTAGGAACAGGCGATATATTTCTTGTCCGGCAACTGCATCCACCAGCGCTGGGTCTTCTTGCTTTGCAGGAATGTGGTCTCCACTTCCGCAAAAGCGGTATGGTATTCTATGAACAGGTCCCTTTCGGTGATCGAAGCCTCCCTCCTGCCCTTGCTTTTCCCGTCTATCAGATACCATAACATATGACTGATCTGGATGGCCGTGAGATGGTCCCTGTCCTTTGCAGGGTCATACCCGTAGATACCTACCGTATTGGCATTTGGGCTAAGACCCGCATAGCGCATCAGGATACAGGCCTCTTCGCCCGTAAAGCCATTGGGAGAAAGCCTGCCGGCAGGTGCGAAAGCATTGGCTATGGCCGAAATATCAAAGCTGAATAAATGAGAATTGCGGATGACCGGCTCCATCTCTTCTATATTTTCCTTCACGCTGCCAAGCCTGAAACAATCGAACCGCAGCTTGTCCATGGTTTCCAGCATATGCGGATGAACATAATAGCTCTGAAAGCCTATATGATTGTAATGATGGATATAGTTCGGCTCGCCGGTGAGCATTTCCATAAGGAAATTATCGCTTCGGTGCAAGGAATGGATGTCCAGATCAATTCTGGCATCCACGCAGGTGGCCTCGATAATGTGTTTCTTATCCGCATAGGAATAATATTGGGACAGCGTGAGGTCATGCCCGCCCCCCAGGATGATCGCCGTCTTGCCGATGCCCGCTAATTCCGTCAATACCGTTTTGAGTGCGGCATGGGTATCCGCCAGGGTGGCCCCAGCCCGGATATTTCCCGCATCCGCCAGCTTTATATCGGGATGCCAGGAATAGAGCCGGTAGAATTGTTCCCGGATGGCATCCGGGCCGCTGACGGCCGTCCTTTCCCTCCCGGAGCCTCTCCCTTCCTCACAACCCACGATCACCATATCCGCCTCGTAAAGATCGGGGAAGAATTCATCATGGACATCGATCAGCTTACCTATCTGCCCATCCTCATATCCCTGGTCCTGTGATAGCTCATGCAGGTTTACCGGATCCAGAAAATCATTTATATTCAGGTTTGGCGGCATGTACTATTCCTTATTTGCTGACGAACTTACGACAAAAAATTTTCCCCGATTCTTATCCCGAATTTTCAAAAACAGGTTGCAGGCGGTCAAAAAACGGCTTTTGAGGGGTATCTTTGCAACATGGAGCAATTGTTACAACAGATAGCTGCTTACCGGCAGGAGATCGGGTCCATGACTCCCGTCAATGCGGAAGCCCTCGAGACTTACCGCATAAAATTCCTCGGCACAAAAGGTATCGTGAAGAATCTTTTTACCGAAATGAAAAATGTTCCGGCGGATAAGAAGAAGGAGTTCGGCCTGATCCTGAATGAATTCAAACAATTGGCAGAATCCAGCTATGAGACCTGGAAGAGCAAAGAGGCCGGCCCTCACAACGGACAAGCGGCAGCAAGCGCTATCGATCTCAGCCTGCCCGGCGATCCGCTGCGTCCTGGATCCCGTCATCCGATCAGTCTTGTCCGCAATGAGATCGTCCATATTTTCGGCCGGCTGGGATTCTCCGTCGCGGAAGGCCCTGAGATAGAGGACGACTGGCATAATTTTACCGCCCTGAACCTGCCGGAAAACCATCCGGCAAGGGATATGCAGGATACTTTTTATATCAATCAGAACCCGGATTGGCTCCTGCGCACGCATACCAGCAGCGTACAGGCACGGGTAATGGAAAAGCAGAAGCCTCCCATACGGATCATCTGCCCCGGCCGTGTATACCGGAACGAGACCATCAGCGCAAGGGCCCATTGTTTCTTCCACCAGACAGAGGGCTTATACGTGGATGAGAATGTCAGCTTCGCCGATCTTAAACAAACCCTCTATTTCTTCGTCCAGGAAATGTTCGGAAAGGACGTAAAGGTCCGTTTCCGCCCCTCTTATTTCCCTTTCACCGAGCCCAGCGCTGAAATGGATATCAACTGCCGGATCTGCGGTGGCACAGGTTGTGCGGTATGCAAGCATACCGGCTGGGTAGAGATCCTCGGCAGCGGGATGGTGCATCCGAAAATGCTGGAGAACTTCGGTATCGACAGCAATAAGTACACGGGATTCGCATTCGGGATGGGCGTCGAAAGGATCTGTCAGCTTAAATACCGGATCAACGATCTGCGCCTGTATTCTCAGAACGATACACGATTCCTCAGACAGTTCGTTCCGGCAGTGTAAATTATCCAATCATGATCCAGACAATCTGCATTTGCGGGGCAGGCACCATGGGCAGCGGGATAGCCCAATCCGTTGCGATGGGTGGCTTCCGGACCTTGCTCTATGATCTGAATCCGGACATGCTGCGGAAAGCCGCCGGGGCAATAGAAAAAAGCCTGGGGACGTTGAAGGAGAAGCATAAAATAAGCCTGGAAGAAATGCAGGCTTGTCTGGACCGGATCCGTTATATCAGCGAGGCCGGCGATTGTATTGCCGACCTCATCATCGAGGCGATCGTGGAAAGACCGGAAGCCAAGCTGGAGCTGTTCCGCCTTCTCGCTCCGATCAACAAGCCGGCTACGATCCTGGCTACCAATACGTCTTCCCTGTCCATTACCGCACTTGCCGAAAAATTACCTCATCCCGAACGCGTGGCCGGCATGCATTTCTTTAATCCCACCCCGGTTATGAAGCTCGTGGAGGTAGTAAGAACGGAGCTGACCAGCGAACTGACTACAAAGACGATCATGGAGACGGTCATCCGGATGGGAAAGACCCCCGTATTGTGCAAGGACTCACCGGGGTTTATCGTCAATCGAGTTGCGAGGCCTTATTATCTGGAGGCCCTGAGACTGGTGGAACAAGGCATGAGCGATATCGAAAGCATCGACACGCTCATGGAAGCGGCAGGGTTCAAAATGGGCCCCTTCCGGCTCATGGATCTTATCGGCAATGATGTGAACTATGCGGTCAGTTGCTCGGTATACGAGGCGATGGGACGGCCCATACGGCTGCAACCCTCCCCCATCCAGGCGAAAAAAGTGCGGAACGGCGAACTGGGGAGGAAATCGGGCCGCGGGTATTATGATTATTAACCAATAACCCACCAATTTGGCGACCAGCGTATTGATCACCGGCGGCACAGGCTTTCTCGGCTCTTATATCATCAGAGAGCTCGTGGAGCAGGGCTATGCCGTCCGCGCGATCCGCCGGAGTGACAAACTGCCTTTCTATATACCCGCCCATTATTTTGCTAAGGTGGAATGGGTGAACGGGGATGTGCTGGACGTGGCCGGTCTGGAAGAAGCGATGGATGGGATGGATGCCGTTATCCATGCGGCGGCAATGGTCTCGTTCGCCAGCGGCGACCGGCGCCGTCTTTTCAGCACCAATATCGAAGGGACGGCCAATGTGGTAAATGCCGCATTATTGCAGGGTATACCACGGTTCATCCATGTCAGCTCCGTCGCCGCGCTGGGCAGGACGGCAAAAGAGGAGACGGTAACGGAAGAAAAAAAATGGGAAGACAGCAAGTTCAACACCTCCTACGCCATCAGTAAATACCACGCGGAAATAGAAGTATGGCGGGGCATGGGCGAAGGGTTGAATGCGACCATTGTGAATCCCAGCACCATCCTTGGATTTGGGGACTGGAATGCGTCAAGCTGCGCGATCTTCAAAAATATCTACGGGGAATTCCCCTGGTATTCCAATGGCATAAACGGTTTTGTCGACGTCGCCGACACAGCGCGCGCGATCGTTTCGCTGCTGGAAAGCAAAAGCACGGGCGAACGTTTTATCCTCAGCGGGGAAAACTGGTCGTTCCGGCAACTATTCAATACCATCGCATCGGAATTCGGTAAAAAACAACCCACCCGGGAAGCAACGCCCTTTTTAGCTGGCATCGCCTGGCGGCTGGAAAAAATAAGAACGCTGTTCTCCGGCAGGACCTCGCTCGTGACCCGGGAAAGCGCCCGGATAGCCAGGACCAGGACAAGGTTTGACAACAGCAGGATCCTTTCCCAGTTGCCGGGGTTCGCCTTCACGCCCCTCCAGCAGACTATCCAGCATGCCTGCCGGGCCTATCTGGAACATATACAAACAAAAACACCATATCCATGAAACAAGGACTGATAAAACCATTTTTGCTTGGCCTTACTGCCCTTTTCCTTTCATCCGCCGTGCATCCGCAGGATAAATTTTATATAGTCAGCGGGAAGGTTATCGACGGGAAGACCCAGCAGCCATTGGCAGGAGCTTCCGTGTTCTGCGAAAACACCACGGTAGGCGCCGTCTCGAAGAACGATGGCCGGTTCTCCCTGCGGCTGAATAACGGAGGCTATGACCTGATCGTATCCTACACGGGATACGAGACCAGATCGATACGCATCGCCAGGGGCAATAAGGACAACGATTCGCTGAATATCGAATTGAAAGAGCAGGATAAGAGCTTGAGCGAGGTGGTGGTGGCCGGCAGTGCGGAGGTCGCCGACGGATGGAACAAATACGGGCAGTTCTTCCTGGATAATTTCATCGGCACCACCCCGAATGCGGGGCAATGCACGCTGGAAAACAAGGATGCCGTAAAGTTCTATTTCTATAAAAAAAGGAATAAGCTCAAGGTAAAAGCCACAGCCGACCTCGTCATCACCAACAATGCGCTTGGGTACAAGATCAAATATCAGTTGGACTCTTTTGTTTATGAATATGGCAGTAATGTCAGCAGCTATACCGGTTACCCGCTCTTCGAAGAAATGCAGGGGACGCCGCAACAGCTCGATGAATGGAAACAGCACCGCCTGAATGCCTATATGGGCTCCCGGTTGCATTTTATGCGTAGCTGGTACGACAGTACCCTGAAGGAAGAAGGGTTCGTACTAGAAGTTTCGGACAGCGGCTCCGGAGAAAAACCGGCTTTGGTAAAGAACCCCTATGAAAGCAAGTTCTATAATGTCGACAGCGGGGATGTGGAGATCAATATCAATGGGAGGCTGCGGGTGAGCTATACCAACCAGGCGCCGGATAAGAAATACCTGCTGGAACGAAAATTTCCGCTGAGCATGCGGGCCCAGATCTCGGCTGTCGATATAGCCGGGGGATTCGTCATCCAGGAGAACGGGTATTTCTATGATCAGTCCGATGTTACGAATATCGGATACTGGGCATGGAAAAAACTCGCAGAAGTGCTGCCTTACGATTATCTGCCGCCTGCGGACCTGATTCAGTGAGCCGCCCGGACCTCCACGGGCAGATTGGCTTTGGCTCACCCGATCCATATCAACAGACCGGCGTTGACGCCTCCGCTATGCGCCGCCGCTCATGACTTTCTTCCAGAGCTCCGGGATGCGTTTGATCCAGACAAGCTCTCTTTTCTTGAGGGAAGCATCCTCTGCGGGCGATCCGAAATAGACTTTTCCTGCTTCCAGGGTGGAACCTACCCCGCTCTGCGCAAACACAACGGCGTTGTCACCGATCGTCAGGGTCTTGCTGACACCTACCTGGCCCCATAGAATAACCCCGTTGCCGATCTCAACGGCGCCCGCGATGCCTACCTGACCGGCAAACAAACAATTCCTGCCTGTCACCGTATCGTGTCCTACATGGATCAGATTATCCATTTTAGTGCCGCGACCGATCCGGGTATCATGGCTGACTCCCCGGTCGATGGTACAGCCAGCCCCGATTTCCACATCATCCTCGATCACCACGCGCCCACAGCTTTCCATTTTCTTATACCATACTTCCCGGTCCTTCTTCGAATTGTAATAAAAAGCATCGGACCCGATGACGGTCCCAGCCTGGATAATGACATTATTCCCGATAATACAATGGTCGAGGATGGTGACGCCGGGATGGATAATACAATTCTCTCCGATTCGCACATGATGCCCTATGAATGCATTGGGATAGACCGTAGTTCCCTTACCGATGATCGCCGAATCGCTGATCGCTTTCGTTGCCGGCTCAAAAGGGCGGAAATGGCGGACGATCTTGAGATAGGCCTCAAATGGCTGATCTACCACGAGCAGCGCTTTTCCAGCCGGAACGTCCACCGCCTTGTTGATAATGATAAAATCCGCCGCCGACTGTATGCATGTAGCGTAATACTTGGGATGATCTACAAAGACGAGATCGCCATGCTCCACTTTGTGGATCTCATTAATCCCGCCGGCATGGCCATTTTTGTCGCCTATCACTTCAGCGCCCAGGAAATCGGCGAGCCATTTAACGGATACGGGAGAAGGAAATTTCATGATAAAAAGTTTGCGCAAAGTTAGTCTGTCCGCACCCTTTTCCACAGCCCAAAAAAAAATGTTAATAAAATTTCTTGGAAAATTTTTTAAGTTAGCAAAAATTATTTTTAATATTGTGTAGGGAAATGAATTTCCCGGTACTTACTAACCCATCCATATATTGAAGGTCCCGCTAACTGGCGGGATTTTTTGTTTATAAGAATCGTCCATTTTGTTTCTCCTGTTCACAGCAATCCACCGATCGTGCAACAATATTTCGTTCTATACAAACCCTTCCAGGTGCTGTCTCAGTTTACTTCCCCGGAAGGGAAAAAAACACTGAAGGATTTTTGTCCCGTAGCCGGAGACCTTTATCCAGTGGGCCGTCTGGACTATGACAGCGAGGGATTACTGATCATCACCAACGACACACAGCTCAACCATCGACTGCTCGATCCGAAGTTCGCGCACGACAGGGAATATTGGGTGCAGGTGGAAGGAAAGATAGACCGCGCAGCCATCGATCAACTACAAAATGGTGTTGTGATCTCCGTGGATGGCAAGTCCTACAAGACCAAACCGTGCTTCGCCAGCATATTTGCCGGGGAGCCCGGAGTGCCGGAAAGGAATCCTCCGATCCGGCATCGGGCCAATATTCCTACCTCCTGGATTAAAATAGTCCTGCGGGAAGGCAAGAACCGTCAGGTTCGTAAAATGACGGCAAAAGCGGGGTTTCCAACGCTGCGGCTCATCCGTTATCGCATCGAAAAGATCTCCCTGGAAGGATTGCGACCAGGCGAAATGCGGGAAATGAAAAAACAGGAAGCCTGGTCGTTGCTCGGCTTGTAGTCCCCAGGGAAACCCCATTAAAGAAACTATGCTTACCTTGCCAGATAAATACAGATACTATGCTGAAATCAATGACCGGCTTTGGACGGACAGAACAAACGGTAGGTGATAAGACTTTCCTGGTTGATATCAAATCCCTCAATGGTAAACAATTCGAGCTGCAACTGAAATTACCTGGCTTCCTGAAACCATTTGAGTTCCAGATCCGGAAATTGCTATCTGAAAAACTCGGACGCGGCTCATTGGATTGCAGCATCAGTCTTAAACAAACGGGCAATGCAAAGCCGGTCAGCATCAATACCGACCTGGCAAAGGCCTATCATAAGGCCCTGGCTGAACTATCCGCCGACCTCCACCTGGACCCATCGAATATCCTGAGCACCCTCGTAAAACTACCCGAAGTGATCACTCCCACGGGCGATACCCTCACCGACGAAGAATGGAAACAATTCGAAAAGGTCATCTTATCGGCCATCGAAGACCTCGACACACACCGGTTGAATGAAGGAGCTTCTCTGGAGACGGACCTGCTGCTCCGGATCGGGAACATCCTCCGTCAGCAGGAAGAAGTGATAAAGCTGGAACCGCTCCGGCAACAGAAGATAAGGGACGGACTTACCAAATTGCTGGAAGAGAATGTAGGCAAGGAAAATTATGACGGCAACCGGCTGGAACAGGAGCTTATCTATTATATAGAAAAAATAGACATCACCGAAGAACAGGTGCGCCTGAAGAACCACTGCGATTATTTTAAGGCGATATTGGAGGAACCGGGGGAAGGAAAGGGTAAAAAGCTCTCTTTCATTCTTCAGGAGATCGGAAGGGAGATCAATACCACCGGTTCAAAAGCCTACGATTCCTCCATCCAGAAATGCGTGGTCCTGATGAAGGATGAGCTGGAAAAAGCGAAGGAACAGGTGCTGAATGTCCTGTGATAATGGAAACTTCTTATTTTGACCCTATTTTTGCAAAAATATAATTCATTGAAAAAGCTTTTCCCCTTGCTGGCAGCCTGTAGCTTGCTGTTTGCAGCCTGTAATCTCCCCTCCGATACCTTCGAAAAGGACGTGGTCGTTCCCGGGCAGCAATGGGAAAGCAGCTTCAAACCCCGGATCGAGTTCATCATAAAGGAGCAGGATACCTCCTCCCTGTATAATATCTACCTGGTGCTGAGGCATTCCGATGCTTACAATTACAATAATATATGGGTGAAGGGCACCGTACAGGAGCCCGGGGACACCGTCCTCAAAAGCCAGCGCTATGATCTTGTCCTGGCCACCAACGAGAAAGGCTGGCTGGGCAGCGGTATGGATGATATCTATGAGCACCGTGTCCTCGTGCAGCCGGGAACGAAATTCAGAAAGCCCGGCACCTATTCCTTTATGCTCGAACAGGTCATGCGCGAAGATCCGCTGAAGCACGTGCTGAATGTCGGGGTCCGCGTAGAAAAGGCGCAATAGGCGTCTCCGCCTCAAAATTGAGAACCTCAACGTAATAATGAACCTGTTCAAAAGAAAACGACTGTTCATCGCCACCGCCGTCTACTGGGTGCTGCTGGTCTATATCATCTCCCTGCTGCTCTGGTGGTTTATCGCCCTTCAGACGCAGAGCCGGCAAATGAGCAATTACAGGCTGCTGGAGCTCAAGATGGACGATCCTGCATATGAGGCCAGGTTAAATGCCATCAGCGCCGAGGAAGACCGCAAGACCGCCCAGTATATTGGTGAAGGCAGCACCTTTCTCTTTGTGATCCTCGTAGGGGCCATCTTTGTGTACAGAGAAGTAAGGAGGCAGATCAGGCTGCAGGTCCAGCAGCAGAATTTCATGATGGCAGTCACCCATGAATTGAAAACACCCATCGCCGTCACCAAACTGAACCTGGAGACCCTGCAGAAACACCGGCTGGATGAGCAGAAACAACAGAAGATCATCCGTTCTGCCCTGCAGGAAACGGACCGGCTCGATGCCCTGGCCAATAATATCCTCGTCGCTTCGCAGATGGAAGGAGGAGCATATATCCAGGCCAAAGAAGAGCTGGACTTCCCGACGCTGGTCGGAAGCACTATGGAGGATTTCATCCGCCGCTTCCCAGAAAGAAAATGGCAGTTCGCCACCGGGCCCGCGTTCACCATCCTGGGAGATCCATTCCTGTTGCGGATGCTGATCAACAACCTCGTGGAAAATGCGATCAAGTATTCACCCCGGGAAAGCACGATCGCCGTAACTTTAAAAAATGAAGGGGCCCATCCCGTCCTGCTGATAAAGGATGAGGGGGCCGGAATAAAGGACGAAGAAAAGAAAAAAATATTTTCCAAATTTTACCGCAGCGGTAACGAAAAGACCCGGAACACGCAGGGAACAGGTCTCGGATTATATCTGTGCCGGAAAATTGCCAATGACCACAAAGCCTCCATCGGCGTATCGGATAATTCGCCTGCCGGAAGCATTTTCACGGTGATATTCTAAATCAATGAATAAAAAAATTTCCATACTCCTGGTCGAAGACGAGGAAAATCTTCACGAAGCCCTGAAGCTGAATCTTGAACTGGAAGGTTATGAGATCACTTCCGCCTTTGACGGCAGCCAGGCCCTGAAGGCCATTCAATCGGAATATTTCGATCTTATCCTCCTCGACGTCATGCTGCCCGGTGTGGATGGGATCAGCGTCACCGAGACCATCCGGGTACAGAATAATGATGTGCCCATCCTGATCCTCAGCGCCAGGAACGCCAGCGCTGACCGGATCCTGGGTCTTAAAAAAGGCGCCGACGACTACCTTACCAAACCCTTTAACCTGGAAGAGCTGTTGCTCCGGATCCAGAAGCTGATCGAAAAGAATAAAAAAATGCAGGAGAAAGATTCGGTCGGCGATATGTATTCTTTTGGAAAGAACACGATCGATTTCAAGGCCCAGGAAGCCACCACGAAAACAGGCGAGCGCATACAACTGAGCAAGAAGGAAGCGATGCTGCTGAAGCTGCTTATCGAGAACAGGAATGAAGTGGTCACCCGGGAAAAAATATTACAGGCCGTGTGGGGTTATAATGTCTATCCGACTACCCGCACCATCGATAATTTCGTGCTGAGCTTCCGGAAATATTTTGAGGTGGACAGCCGTAACCCAAAACATTTTCATTCAGTAAGAGGAGTTGGTTATAAGTACACTGAATAAAGTTTCCGCTTGTCTCAGCAATTGCTGCATATTATAAGGATCGTAAGCAGGCGTGTATAAATTCATTTCACATTCATTCAGAAGGTTGTCCAGTGAGCGGGTGGTATCCGCATCCCATCCTCTTGCCTGCAGCTGCTTCGCCATATTGTATTTATTCAGTTCGCTTGAGGGAAGATTGAGCTTTTCCGACACGGCTTTCCAGACGGCCCGGTTCAGCTCCCGGTAAAAGCCCTTGTAATCGCCGTTCGCGAGTAAGAGCCTTGAGTCCTGCAACGGGTCCGCTGCGATCACGGGACGGGAATAATAGCCCTTTTCTTCTCTGGCCAACGCTCCTTCTCTGGAAGGAGTTGGGTGTTTCGCCGTAACCGCCTGTACGGCAGCCGCCGCCTGCTGTTGCTTTTCCGCCGTCCTCAGGCGAAGGTTTTGCCGCAGCAGATAATAAGCCAGACCCGAAAGGATAAGTATGGCAAACAGGGATTCGAGGTGTTGCTGAATAAAATTTTTCACGCCGGACGAGGGAGCCACGGTCGCAGGCGCGGGGGCAAGTCTGGCGGAAGTTCCGTTCTTTTTTACGGCGGCGTCCACCTGAAAGTCGATCGGGGCGCTCTGGACCTTTTTATAGGTATGTGAGGCGGGATCGAAATAGGAGAAGGGTATGGATGGGATCGTGTATCGACCTGCGACCCTTGGACTGAATACATATTCGAAGCTCTTTGATCCGCTCATGGGAACGGTTGTCTTATTAAGGTCTTCTTTGGCGGTGGGTTCATAGGCTTCGATGCCGGAAGGCCATGTTACGGAGGGAGCATTGATAATGGGCAGGTTTCCTCCCCCTTTTACCACCACCTTCAACGTTGCATCATCCCGGACGCTGATATTCTTATTGTTGCTCAGCGATGCCAGTATGGAAAAATTTCCGACAGCCCCATTATAATCCGCGGGCTTGTTCTCTTCCGGAAGTGGTTTTATGGTTATGGCGAGGGGCTTGGTATCCAGTACCACATTTTCTTCAAGCTCGGGACCGGTAGCATTATCATCGGACATACGGTCGAACAGATCCCTCAGCGAGTTGCCGCCGCCGGCATGGTCCTGTCTGCTGCCCTTGACAAAATGAACGGTATTCTCCACTTCCACGGGATCGAGGTCGATGGTCCCTGCCTGGAGAGGGATGAGCTGCGTTTTACGGATGATATGCACCGTAAAAGGCCTGCCGTTCACCTTCTCGATGGAAGAGGCGTCGGAAGATGGATCGACCATATCGTAAACGCTGAAGCCATTGAGGGATGGACGCTTCGTCACCCGGGATTCGGAGCTGAGGCGGGAGTAGAGCTTGTAGGTCGCCACAATGGGCTCGCCTACATAACAGCTGGTCTTATCGACCTGCACTTTTACAAATAAGTTCTTACGGATCTTTTCTTTTATGTTATCGCCCGGCCTCAGCATATATTCCCTGTCGATATCCGTGGGGTCTCCGCCCGGTGGATCCGGCCAGTTCATCTGAGGGAAAATAGTATTGGGGTTGACGCCGCCACTGGAAGGGTTATTACCGCCACTATTACCGGAAGATCCGTTGCCGGCGGAGGCATTGACGGTGACCGTGATGGAATTGGATCGCATAGGCTTGCCATCCACCACTGCCCCTGCCCCGCCGATGGTGAATTTTCCGGTCTTCACCGGCTGTAATATAAAAGACAACGCCTTGTACTGGGACATATTGCCATTTACGATGCTCATCCCGCTGGATTGGATCGGCCCCTGGACAACATGGAATCCCGGAAAATCCGGTGGGTTAAGCTGATCGATCTGTTTGGCATTTTCTACGACGAATTCCACCTGCAGATACTCGCCCCGGCCGATCTCCTGCCGGTCGGCAATCGTAGTGAATTTCACCTGCCCGGAAACCAGAAGGCCGGGAAGCAATGCGATCAGCACGATAAGAGAGGAACGTATAATTGTAACCACCTGCAAATATAAAATTTGATTCCCGGCCGCCCCTGTCTGGCCTGGGTTAAAACTCAGTTAAATCGCCCTCAAAGATCCCCCAACTGTGGTCTCAGAAGGATATCCTCCACCGTCGCCTGCGGGGAGAGTTGTGTGGCAGCATAGACCATGGCCGCGATATCCTCCGCCTCCATGATCCTTTGTGGGTCTATTCCGCTGCCGGCCCATGAATCGGTATAGGCTGCCCCAGGGTACAAGCTGGTCACTTTTATCCCATGTGGCTTCATTTCTTCCCGCAGATTCTTTGAAAATCCCGCCAGCGCAAATTTACTGATGCCATAAGAACCCCCGTTCGGATAGGCCTGCAGGGACGCAATGGAACAGATATTGAAGATATGGCCTTTCCGCTGCTCCATCATTTTGGGCAGCAACATTCTGGTCAGATGATACGCGCTGAGGAGATTCACGCCGATCATTTTTTCCAGCACCCCATCCTCTTCGTCGGAAATATTTCCCGGTATGAACTGACCCGCATTATTCACCAGGATATCCACGGAGATGCCAGTCCCGAGGATCCACTGCCCGAACTGCCTGGCCTGGCCTTTTTCTGCCAGATCGAAGGCCTTGCCGCTGACGTTCACTGCGGGATATTTTGCCTGTAATTCCGCCATGGTCCGGGACAAGGCCCCTCCTCTAAGGGAACAGAGCCATAAATGCCAGCCAGCTCCCGCAAATTTTTCGGCGATGGCCTTCCCCAGTCCCCTCGATGCCCCGGTAATGATAATGTTCATAATTCGTATTTTGCAACATGCAATATTTGCACACTATGCAATATAAACACCTTTTCTTCGACCTTGACCATACCCTGTGGGATTTTGAGGCCAACAGCCGGCTAACCCTCGAAGAGCTGTATCACACGCTCCAGCTGAGGGAAAGGGGAATATCCGATTTCAATCTTTTTCATAAGAATTATCTCATTCACAATGACAGGCTCTGGGAACGCTATCGCAACGGGAATATCAAAGTGGATGAGCTGCGCTGGAAACGTATGTGGCTTACCCTGCTGGATTTTAAGATAGGCGATGAACCGCTGGCAAGAAAAATGGATGTGCTGTTCCTGGACGCTCTGCCTACCCGCCGTCTGTTGTTCCCCCATACGCTGGAAATACTGAACTATCTCACCGGGAAGGGATATGTCCTGCACCTGATCACCAATGGCTTCGAAAAGACCCAGCATAGCAAGCTGGAGCATGCGGGGCTATCCGGTTATTTTACGGAAGTGATCACTTCGGAGGGCTCGAACAGCCTGAAGCCGCATAAAGAGATCTTCGAATATGCTTTCCGGGTCACGGGCGCGGAGAAGAAGGAAAGTATCATGATCGGAGATAGTCTGGAAGCAGATATCCAGGGGGGCATCAATGCCGGCATCGACCAGGTATATGTAAACCATCTCCGAAAGGAGCCGTCTATACGGCCTACCTATACCGTGTATTCGCTCCGGGAATTAGAGGATCTTTTCTGAGCGTGTTATGCTTTTGCAGTGGTTTTTTTCTTACCACATTCCTTGCCCGGACAGTTCTTCGTGCAGGTTTTTTTTGCTTTGGGCTTGCCCTTGTCTCCGCCATTGTAAGCGAAACTAACACCCGATACCAGGAAAGCGGCGGTGGCCAATATCAATATTTTTTTCATATACTTTTTTTATCGTTGCTTAAAGATAGCTATAAAACCCGGATTGGCAACCCCACCGATCTTTGCTTTGCAGCATACCGATCCCCCTGTCCGCAGACCTCGCCGGCCGGATCCTCGCCTTACCAGGTCGCCAATACGGTGACGCCGCCCTGAACTACCTGGTTCAACTCCACATTCACCCGGGTACCCAACGGGAGGAGGATGTCGACCCGTGAACCGAATTTGATAAAGCCCATTTCTGCGCTTTGTTCCGTTCTCTGCCCCACCGTCAGGTAATTCACGATCCGTCTGGCCAGTGCCCCGGCAATCTGTTTGACCAGCACCTCGCCGTGGCCGTTTTGTATAACGACGCTGTGCCGTTCGTTCTCCGTCGAAGATTTGGGATGCCAGGCCACCAGATATTTGCCTTTATGATACTGATTGTATACCACTTCGCCTGATATCGGGTTGCGGTTCTGGTGGACATTGGCCGGGCTCATAAAAATAGAGACCTGCAGGCGTTTGTCTTTAAAATATTCCGTGTCGGTTATCTCTTCGATGACCACTACTTTCCCATCTGCGGGACAGATCACAAGATCTTCACCGGTGGTCAGCCTGCGGTTGGGCACCCGAAAAAAGGAAATGAGGAATAACAACAGGCCAAGGGTGAGAATAAAGATGACCATGCTCAGCCAGAGCAGGTAAGAACTGATAAAGTAAAAAGAAGGAAGGTTGATCAGGGCGAAAGCGAGCATTCCGATAGCAATCGATTTATAACCTTCTTTGTGAATTGTCATTACATTTATATGCGTCCCAGGGTTCTATCCAAAACTAACCCTGGGACGCATAAGGGCTAATGATGGGCCTTCAATCATGATGGACCTTTGGTCCATCATGATTGAAAGTCAAAATTAAGCAAAAAGATCATCGTATGATCCACATGACGTAAAGCCAGACAAAGGGGGTGGCCACCAGCAAGGAGTCAAAACGATCGAGAAAACCGCCATGTCCCGGCATCAGATGACCGCTGTCCTTCACACCGGCCATACGCTTCAGCTTGCTTTCGAGCAGATCGCCAAAAGTGCCCGCAACCGATGCGATGGCGGCAATCAGCATCCACTGCGCTATCCAGTCCCAGTCGGTCGAATCGTTCAGATAAAGGTTGAGATAATAGCCTGCGACTCCCATGACCAGCACGGATAACAGGATGCCGCCCAGGGTGCCTTCCCAGGTCTTTTTGGGAGAGATCTTTGAGAAAGGCGTTCTGCCGATCAGCGACCCCACGATATAGGCCATCGTGTCGTTGATCCAGATCGAGAAAATGATCATCAGCACAAGCAGCCTACCCCAGAAATTGACAAGATTGCCGTAGAACAGGGTCCTCATATGCGTGAGCAGTCCAAGACTCACCGAAATATAAAGAAGGCCCAGGGCCGAATACAGTATATTCTTGCTGTTTAATTTGCGGGAAAGCAATATTTCGCCGGCAGGCAGCACGAACAAAAAAAGCAGGCCCACCCACCATCCTATCGCGTGAAAAGAGGTCCCGCCTATTGTGTATCCCACATTGGTGAAATACCACATCAGACACCAGCCTGCGATCATGACCCCGTACCGGTGAAAGGGAGTGATCCTCGCATACTCTGCATCAATCAGCGTTATGATCTTCTGGTATTCTACCCAGCAGCCAAAATGTATAATGGAAAATAAAACAAAAAAACTCCATTGGTTCCATAGCAGACCAGTTAGCATTACCACTACAAATACTGCAGCCGTAAGCGTCCTGGTCTTGAATATGGTCAGGTTCAGCGCCATGATAAAAAATTAATAAATAAAGAATGGTCAGTCAAGGGATTCTTTATAGCCATCCGCCTGCCCTTCCTCATATACCCTGGCATAGCTCGCCGAGGATTGCCGGCGGAGAACAGACAACAAACCTACGACTATTGCCATACTTATCAAGGCCGCATATAGGGGCACAGAGGGATCTTCATGGATGAACCGAGGATAGAAAGTTACGGCGACCACCTGAATGCCGTTCGTGAAAAAATGCGCCAGTATGGAAGTCCACAGGCTCCCGCTATACCAGTAAAGCGCCCCAAGCAGGATGCCCAGGAACATGCGGGGAAGAAATCCCTGGAACTGCAGGTGAAACGCGGAAAACAAGGCAGCCGAGAGGATTATACCTGCCCATGGGCTTTTAAAGCCTTGGATAAGAATGCGTTGCAAAGCTCCCCGGAAACAGGCCTCTTCACAGACAGCAGGCAGGATGGCAATAATAAATATATTGATAAAGAGATCTGATACCGAATTTGTCCGGAGCAGGGCGCTGATCTGCTTTTCTGCGTCCTTTTCCGCACCGATCATCCAGCCGGGAAGTGGGATATGATGGTTGATCTGGCCCAGCCACCCCTCCAGGGGGAAGGCCAACAACAACAGAGCGATGCCCAGTATATAAAAACTGTTTCTTTCCGCCCGGCGGAAGCCGAGAAAATGAAGGGATCCGGTCCGGAAAGTGATCCGGGAATAGAGCCAGGCCGGTCCCCCGAACATGATCAGGGTGGAGACGGCCTGCATGAATTTTATGGTCCCCGCCATCTGTGGATCACTAAAGTTCAGGGTGTGTACCCCCGGCGAGACCAACCCTTTTGCAACCAGAAGGGCCCCGGCGAACAGATTGGCTATCAGCCATGCAGCTCCCAGAAGAAAGAGGAAAAGGCCCATTTGTGCCCGGGGTGAGGAGATCTTCCGATTATAGCTCATATAGAAAAATCCGCGATAATGCTGTATTTTTGTGAGTTCATCGTGATAACAATCGGCAATATACAACTTCCTGACTTTCCGCTCCTCCTGGCCCCCATGGAGGACGTGAGCGATCCCCCTTTCCGCTATGTATGCAAGCAGCATGGGGCAGACCTCATGTACAGCGAATTCATCTCCAGCGAGGGCCTGATCCGGGATGCGATCAAGAGCAGACAGAAGCTGGATTTTCTGGAATACGAACGTCCTTTCGGCATCCAGATCTTCGGCGGCGATGAGGAGGCTATGGCCTTGAGCGCGAGGATCGTGGATACGGTACAGCCCGATCTGGTGGACATCAATTTCGGATGCCCCGTCAAAAAAGTCGTGTGCAAGGGCGCGGGCGCGGCCGTATTGAAGGATGTGGCCGCTATGACCCGTCTTACGGCCGCCGTTGTAAAAAGCACGGCCCTGCCCGTGACTGTTAAGACAAGGCTTGGCTGGGACGAATCTTCCAAAAATATCGAAGAGGTGGCCGAGCGGCTCCAGGATACCGGTATCCAGGCGCTGAGCATCCATGGCCGCACCCGCGCCCAGCTTTATAAAGGAGAGGCCGACTGGAGCCTTATCGCAAAGGTGAAAGAAAATCCGCGTATCCGGATCCCGATATTCGGCAACGGGGATATCGATTCGCCGGAGAAAGCAAAAGAATACCGCGAAAGATATGGCGTCGATGGGATCATGATCGGCCGCGCAGCTATCGGTTACCCCTGGATCTTTAACGAGATCAGGCATTTCCTGCAGACGGGAGATCACCTGCCACCTCCTTCGATCGAACAACGCGTCGCCGCTATTCGCGAGCACCTTTCCCGCTCAGTGGCCTGGAAGGGTCAGGTAGTAGGCATCCTCGAAATGCGATCCCACTATACCAATTATCTGAAGGGGTTCCCCCATATCAAAGAATTCCGCAACCAGCTCGTGCAAAAAAAATCCGTGGAAGAGATCGAGGAGATCCTCCAACAGGTGCAGGGGCGATATAAGGATTTTGTTCCGGAACGGCTGTCCGCCACATTTGCCCAAAGCCAGGTGGAAGACTGCGCTTACTGATCAGCGGATGAACAATTTAAACCATTTCATTTTCCCTTTGAAAGGCGGGTACTTGATGGATGGATCGATCCAGACCGGCGTTTTCATCACGGGCTTGGCATGCGTGAAGCTGTCAAAGCTATACTTTCCATGATAGGCCCCCATCCCGCTGTAGCCGATCCCGCCAAAAGGCAGGTGATGATTGGCAAAATGCCACTCTGCATTATTTACACAGCCGCCGCCAAAGGAAAGTTTGCCCATCCATGCTTTTTCTTTTTCGGCATCTCCTGTAAACAGGTAAAAGGCCAGCGGATCGGGGTTCCGCCGGATGACCGCCATGGCTTCTTCCATGGTATGGTAGGTGAATACCGGTAACAGGGGACCGAAGATCTCCTCTTTCATCAGCGGTGTATCGAGGCCCACCTGGTCCATGATGGTCGGGGACAGGAATAGCTCAGACCGCTGATACCGGCCACCGAACAATATTTTTCCCTGTGGCAAATAGCTTATCAGCCGGTCGAAGTGTTTTTCATTTATGATCCTGCCATAGTCATCACTCCGGTCCTCCTGCTCCCCATAGAATTGGCGGATGGCCTCCCGCAGCTCACCAAGGAACCTGTCCTTTATATCCGCGTGCAGCAGCAGATAGTCGGGAGCTATGCAGGTCTGCCCCGCATTGGTGAATTTGGCAAAGGCGATCCGTTTGGCGGCTGTCCTGATCTGCGCATCATTCTCCACCACCCCCGGGCTCTTGCCTCCCAGCTCAAGGGTGACGGGGACCAGCTCCTTCGCGGCCAGCTGATAAATGGCGCGGCCGACAGGAATACTTCCGGTAAAGAAAATATGATCGAAGCGGAATGAGCTTATCAGGGAAGGCAGCACGACCGATCCTTCGCCCTGCATCACGCGGACGAACTCGGGCGCGAAAATGCCGGTCAGTATTTTTTCAACGATCGTGGCGGTCGCAGGCGCCAGCTCGGAAGGTTTTACTACGCTGCAGTTGCCTCCGGCGATGGCACCTACAAGAGGGATCAGCGACAGCTGAAAGGGATAATTCCAGGGAGCGATGATCAATACTACGCCAAGAGGGTCCCGATAGATCTTCGAGGTAGAAGGCAGGTTGAGCAGGTTGGTCCTCGCCCTGCGCGGGCGCATCCAGCTCCGCAGGTTCTTCACGGCAGTGGTGATCTCCGCCAGCAAAAGGCCCGTCTCGGTCCCATAGGCTTCTTCGGGGCTTTTTTTCAGATCGGCATAGAGGGCCGCGGCGATATCCTGTTCATATCCGGTCACCGCCTCTTTCAGCAACAGCAATTGTTGCCTGCGCCAGTCATAAGACCGGGTGACTCCCGTCTGGAAATATTGCCGCATGGCCTGCAGGTCTTGCTGATGATCGGGTGCTGTCATGATTGTACCAGCAATTTCCTGAAATTTAACGGTATTTAGATTATTTTGCCCCCGCATGACCGACGAATATTATATGCAGCAGGCGCTCAAGGAGGCTCAGAAAGCCTGGGATGAGGACGAAGTCCCGATCGGCGCCGTGATCGTGATGGGAAATAAGATCATTGCCCGGGGCCACAACCAGACCGAAAAGCTGACCGACCCCACCGCGCACGCCGAGATCATCGCCCTGACCTCCGCCTTTAATTTTCTCGGCAGCAAATATCTTCCCGATGCCACGATCTATATTACGGTGGAGCCCTGCCTCATGTGTGCCGGCGCGCTGTACTGGAGCAAGATCGGCCGCGTAGTCTATGGCGCGGAAGATGAAAAGAACGGATACCGGAGAGGGTTGCAGCAGAACAGGTTGCCGGAAGGAACTCCACAGGGGATGGTCCCGACGGGAGCGCTCCCGCAGGCTACCTACCTTCCTGTTCAGGGAGCGTGGCCTTTCCATCCCAGAACGGAGCTCGTGAAAGGCGTAATGAAAGAGGAATGCACCCGTCTGATGAAGGAATTCTTTCAGTCGAAACGCTAGCAGGCTGCCGGATACGGGAACCGATACCCGTCCGTGCTCACCACTAACGATATCCCCCGCGCATACTGCTAATGGATCACCCGGATCTTTATATTTTTGAACCAGGCCCCGCCTCCATGGTCCTGGAGATCGATCAGCCCGGTATGCGTGCTGCCATAATCAGGATAATCCTTCCATTTGCCCGTCGTTCTGAGTTGATGCCATCCGGGCGTCCAGGCCCTGAAATCGGCCACCCTGATCCCATTCAGCCAATGCTCCACATGATCACCGTCCACGACTATGCGCGTATGGTTATATTCGCCTTGCGGTCTGGATGCTATTTTCATCGGAGGATGCATGGCATAGTCGGCGCCGCTTTTCTGCCAGTCGGCTAACCTCCCCGGGTAACCGAGGTCATCGATCAGCTGATACTCCGGTCCCGTTTCATAGGGATGCGCATGCGTCTCGGCCACATGATACAGGATACCGCTGTTGGCGCCCTTGTCTATTCTCCAGTCCACCTGCAATTCAAAGCTCGCATACTCCCCATTGGTGACGAGGTCCGCATGATGTGCAGCCGTGTCCTGTTTACAATGCAACTCGCCATTCACAACCTCCCAGGCGGTTGAAGGCATGTTCTTATAAACCCGCCAGCCTGCGGTGGTCTTTCCGTCGAACAACAAGATCCAGCCCGCTTTTTTTTCGGCTGCCGTCAGTTCATTATCCTGTCCGCCCATCCGCCATTCGCTCGCCCGTACCGGCGAAGCGGCAGAGGAAGGCGCTGCGACAGGCCCAAAGGAGAAGTACAGCGGCAGCATGATGACAAGGACAAAACCCACGATCTTTGTGTACATAAGCACGATTTTATGGAGAGCAGAAAGTTACTGAAAAATGACCTTTGTCCGCCCGTTTGTTTATCATTTTTACGTAGGTTTGCCATCCCTTCAGCCATTAACAACACCTATTTAAATAACATTAAAAACATTTTTTATGGCATTTACATTACCGGCGTTGCCTTACGCATTCGACGCATTAGAACCACATATCGATACGACCACCATGCAGATCCACCATGGCAAGCATCATCAGGCTTATGTAGACAATCTCAATAAAGCGATCGCCGGCACTCCGAATGAAGGCAAATCCCTTGAAGAGCTGGTGCAGAAGGCTGGCAGCATCAGCCCCGCGGTCCGCAACAATGGCGGGGGTCACTGGAACCACAGTTTTTTCTGGGAAAGCCTGGCCCCCAAAGCCGGCGGAGCTCCTGCTGAGAGGCTGGCCGACGAGATCCATACTACATTCGGCAGCTTTGACGCCTTCAAGGAAAAATTCAACGCTGCGGGCATAAGCCGTTTCGGCAGCGGCTGGGCCTGGCTGATCGTAAAGGACGGCAAGCTGGAGATCAGCTCCACTCCCAACCAGGACAATCCCCTGATGGAGGTGACTGAAGTTAAAGGTACTCCCCTTCTCGGCGTCGACGTTTGGGAACATGCTTATTATCTGAAATATCAGAACCGCCGCGCCGAATATCTGGCCGCTTTCTGGAACGTCGTGAACTGGAATAAAGTGGCAGAGCGTTATGCAGCCGCCAAATAAAAAAATCACCTATGCAAAGATTTTCATTTTCTCTCATACTGGTCGCCGTCTGTCTGCTGACGGCCTGCAAGGCGCACAACAAAAAAATACTCATCTACGCCAGCAGTAAAATAGAGGTCGATAATACCCAGAAGAACATTACCGTCACCGAAGGGACCACGCACCACGAGCAGGAGCTGGATTTCCAGGGTGCTGATCCCGTGACGCTGAACATCCAGTCCCCCACGGGGAAATATACGCTGGAGGCAACGGATGACGGTCTCTATATTGCCAATCTGAAAAATGATACGGTAGTAGGCAGCTTCCAGCATGTAGGAGAGGAGAGCGGGGACTCAAGGATCACTCAGGATGCATTGAAGCAAAAACTGGACAGCCTGCAGAAGCTGGTTGCCGGAACGAACGCGAATGCAGCCAACAAGAATTATTTTATCGTCCCCGGCAAGATAGCAAAGATCACGGCCGATACCCGCGCAAGGGTATTCGGTCCCTTTACTACGATCCCAGGATCCTTCGATGCAGGATCGGTCCCCGAGATCTATAAATTCTACACGAATAAAGAGATCTGGGAGATCATCAACAAGCTTACGATAATGACCATTGGCAAGAAAGTGTAGGGCGGGCTGGAGCGCACGCGATCAGGGCCGGACGGGGCAACGGGCAGCATCCAGGCACTAGGGCACGGGATCAACCCCATGACCACCCCATGGATGGCAACGGGCGATCCGTTTGAGCGAAAGCCATGCCCCTTTGAAGATGCCGTATTTTTTCAGCGCCTCTATGGCATAATGCGAGCAGGTGGGAGTAAACCGGCATTTGGGGCCGATCAGCGGCGAGATCACCCATTGGTAGACCCTGATGAGGGCCACAAATGGAAGGCCGGATATATACCTGATCCTTGTCAGTATCCGGTGTTTCGATGCAGCTCTATCCCGTTCAAGTTCATTTTCAGCGCACATGATCGGTTTCTTTTAACAGTTTCTGCAAAGCTAAGCCGATCTTTCCCGACACCGTCTGGTAATCAGGAAGCTCTTTCCCTGTATAAATAAAAAATACGGCCAGGGGCTGAACTTTTTCTTTGAGATGAGCTTCGAGCGGGTGTTTTTGCAGGCGGTAAGCCTCCCGGGTCAATCTCTTGATACGATTGCGGTCGACGGCTTTTTTAAAATTCCGGTTACCTGCGCCAAATCCGGCCTGGAGGAAGATATGGGGCGGCAATCCACCGGAAAGATAAAATACGCGGAAGGGGAACAGGGCAAAACTTTTCCCTTCGCGGAACACCCGTTCAATAAGCTTCCGGCTTTTCAGCCTTTCTTCTTTCCCGAGCGTACATTTCATGTTTCAAAATAAGAAAGGGGCCGTCTCAGAAGAAAAAATGAGATGGTCCCTTTCACTGGTTATTTATTAGTCCTGAAAAGAGCGGAAGGCCTGCGGCCTGTCGCCCCGGAATATTATTTCAGTTTAGATTCGTCGGAAACGGTGAGTTTCGTGCGACCCTTTTTACGGCGGCTTGCCAATACTTTGCGGCCATTGGCAGTCTGCATACGCTGACGGAAACCATGAACATGTTTGCGGCGGCGTCTATGTGGTTGGAATGTACGTTTCATTGCTGATTTTTTGTCTTTTTAGTTACCCCTTTTCGGCCGAAACAATTCTATAACCAGTGAAAGGGAGGGCAAAATTAGGGAAAAATCGCAAATCGGCAATAGGAAATGTCAATTTTGGCCAAAAATAGGCGCCGGCGGGGTCGGAGTCGGGGAAGCATGGTCGGGCGGGGATGGCCGGCGGGGCTCAGGACAGCGCCAGGTGTTCGGACTTCAGCGTATTCCCGTAGAAGGTACTGGCATGGTTATCAAAATCCTCCGTGGAATCGGTAGTAAAGAACCGGAGCTGCCCATTCTTGCTGCAACGGCTTTCCATCCCGGGATGACGCTGGAAATAGTCGGCCAGGCTCGCTGCGACGATCTCCCCCTGCGACACCAGCTTACAGCCAGCAGGCAGGAATTTTCCGATCTTTTCCTTCAGCAGGGGATAGTGGGTGCAGGCCAGGAGCACCGTGTCCAGATCTCCGGGAGTCTGCGACAGCAGCTGGTCCATATACTCTTTTACAAAATAGTCCGCTCCGGGCTTGTCATGCTCGTTGTTCTCCACAAGGGGTACCCAGAGCGGGCAGGCCTGCTGGAAAACGTTTACCTCCGGGAAGAATCTGGCGATCTCGATGGGATAGGAATCCGATAATACGGTGCCCCGGGTAGCAAGAATCCCTACCTTTCCTGTCCGGGTATACTTCCCGATCACTTCGGTGGTAGGCCGGATCACGCCCAGTACCCTGTTCTCCGGGGCGATCTTTGGGAGGTCGGTCTGCTGGATGGTCCGCAAGGCTTTTGCGGAGGCGGTATTGCAGGCCAGGATCACCAGAGGGCATCCTCTGCGGAATAACCATTTTACACATTCCAGGGTGTACTGATACACCGTTTCGAAAGACCTTGTTCCATATGGCGCCCTCGCATTGTCACCCAGATAGACATAATCGTATTGCGGCAGCCTGGCCACGATCTCTTTCAGGACGGTCAGTCCTCCGTAGCCGGAATCAAAAACACCGATAGGTTGTTGCGAAGAAGGCATAATGTAAAATTCAAAAACGCCAGGAGCTGAACTCCTGGCGTCTGATATAAATAAGATAAACGCAGCTCACAACAAATCCCGGCTATTTAAGACCGAGCTTCTTCTTCACCAGGGGAAGAAGATCTTCCGCAGGCGGAGAAACGAACAAGGCCTCCTTGCTCAGCACATACGTGAATCCGTTCTCACGGGCCACTGCCTGTACTGTTTCTACCGCTTTCTTCTGTATTGGGGCGATCAGGTCCTGCTGTTTCTGCTGGTACATCTGCTGTGCCTGTTGTTGCCAGCCTTGTAATTTAAGGTACATTTCACCCAGGTTCTTTCTTTTCAGTTCCAACTGGGCCCTGGTGTATTTAGCTGTATCCTTTGAGTTCAGCAAGCTGTCCTGTTCGCTGAATTCCTTCCGCATATCGTCATAATTCTGGCCCAACGCTGTCTGGAAGTCGGCCAGGGAAGTATCTGCCTTTTTATATTCTGGCATAGCGGTAATAACGTCCGCCAGGCTGATAAACCCGATTTTTGTTTGTGCCTGAGCCTTATTGCCTGCCGCTGCGAGGCTTATAACCGCTACTACAAGAATAACAATCTTTTTCATTTTCATGTTTGTTTTTTTGATGGCCCATGAAACATCCGGAGACGGCTTCATGTTCTTTATGTATTTTAGTTGTTAAGCAATTATTTGATCCCCAGCGCTTTCAGCACCGCTTCGCTTATATCCAGTTTTGGGTCGGCAAATATAACGGTAATTCCTTCACTTTTGTCCAAAATAATATCATAGATCCTGTTAACGGCGATCTGCTGGATGGCATTGTAGACCTTGTCCTGTACGGGTTTAACGAGCTCCTGTCGCTTTTTGAACAGATCTCCCTCGAAGCCGAACCGCCTCCGTTGCAGGTCGCGAACCTCTTTTTCCTTATTGAACAGCTCATCCTGTCTTTTCTTCTTCAGGTCATCGCTCAGCATGACCTGTTCAGCATCGTAATCCTTGTACATCTTGTTCAGGGCCTCCTGCTTGTCATCGATCTCCTTCTGCCATTGTGCGCTTACCAGATCGAGCTGTTTCTGCGCATCCTTATATTCCGGCATTTTATCAAGAATATATTTTGTGTCAACGATGACGATATGTTGTGCCTGACCTGCAAAGGCAAAGGCCAGCAAGGAAAAGGCGAGCCATACTATTTTTTTCATAACCTCTCTTTTTGGAGATTGGAAATTAATCATTATTCCGGTTCATACCCTAACATAAATGTAAACCGGGTGGCGCCTTTTATGGAGCCATTCTGGATCCGGTCGAGACCTACCCCATAATCGAAGCCCAGCAAGCCGAACATCGGAAGGAAGAACCGCATGCCCACCCCTACGCTCCTGCGCAGACGGAAAGGGTTGTAATCCGAATAGTTATACCAGCCGTTGGCGGCCTCGAAGAAGGTCAGACCGTAAATGGTGCTGCTGGGGTTGGTCGTGAACGGATAGCGTAATTCAAGGGTATATTTATTGAAAATGGTAAAGAACTGGCTGGCCTGCTGCTGATCGGGGTTCACCTTTGGATCGGAGTTCTCATAAACGGGATAACCTCTCTGAGAAATGATGTCATAACCCAGCAGACCGAAGTTATTGGTCAACCCTGCGTCTCCAAGCTGGAAGCGTTCGAAAGGCGAGAACCCAAGGGAGCTGTTGTATCGTCCCATAAATCCGTATTTGGCAGACGCCTTCAGCACGAACTGACGGCTTTTATCCGCACCCATCGCATTCCCGATCGGAAGATACCAGTCGCTGGTAAATCTCCATTTATGGAATTCCGGCAATTTATAGCTGTTTGCCTGGGTGATATTTTTATCGACCAGCGAATAAGGCGGCGTGAACTGGACGCTTAACAGCAGATTGGACCCGCTCCTTGGATAGATCGGCTGGTCAAGGCTATACCGGCTCAAAGCCACTTTAAAGCTGAAATTCGTGGAAAACCCATTCCGGAAAGCCTGCGTGAACAAGGGATAGTTGGTCAGATCGTATTGGGTATAGTTGACGGAATAGGTAAGGGTAAAGAAGTCATCCGGCCATTTCAGCTGTTTGCCCAGCGCGACGGTGACCCCGAAGTTCTTCAGGGAGTTGGTATCGCTGAAGGCATAGGTGTTGCTCCGGGAATTGTACCCGCCGGTCCGGAAAACGCTCCGGTAAAGGCTCACCGTAAGAGAGTTCCTTTTTTTGCCTCCAAGCCATGGCTCGGTGAACGAGAAGTTGTAGGACTGGTAAGCCTTGCCATTCGATTGTATACGCAGGCTCAGCTTTTGCCCATCTCCACTCGGTAAAGGGTCCCAGGCCGATTTCTTGAATATGTTGTGGATAGAAAAGTTATTGAAGGTAACCCCTACCGTACCCGTCAGACCGATACCGCCACCCCAGCCAGCGGACAGTTCCAGCTGATCTGCGGATTTTTCTTCCACGCTCCAGTTGATATCCACCGTTCCGTCCTCCTGATTGGGGTTGACGCCGGGGGTGATCTTTTCCTGGTTGAAGAACCCGAGATTGGCGATCTCTCGTTGCGAACGGATCAGGTCCTGCCGGCTGAATTTATCGCCCGGGATAGTCCTCAATTCTCTGCGGATCACATACTCCTTGGTCTTTTCGTTACCGGCAACGGTCACGTTCTTGATCGTAGCCTGTGGCCCTTCGGTCATGCGGATCTCGAAGTCGATGGTGTCATTGTACACCGCTGTCTCCACCGGATCGACACGGAAGAAAAGATACCCGTCATCCATATACAGGCCGCTGATATCGCCGCCTTCCGGGTTCATCTGCTTGCCAAGTTTTTTATTCAGGATATCCAGATTGTAAACGTCTCCTTTATGAATGCCCATGATCAGGCTGAGGATCGAATCCGAATATTTGGTATTCCCCTTCCAGGCGATATTCCCGAAATAATATTTATGGCCTTCTTCGACTTTGATATCGATGGTCATCCGGCCATTCTTAATGACCTGCGTATCGCCGGCCAGCGCCGCATCCCGATAGCCAAGAGAGTTATAATAGGCCAGTATTTTCTGCTTGTCCCCGTCGAATTTACTGGCGCTGTATTTGGCCGAACTGAATAATTTAAACCGGAAATATGGATCGAGGAATTCCTTGGTGCTGGTAAAAGAAAGAAAGCCCCAGTTGTTGATGTATTGCTTAATCGATACGGGCGTGTGCTCGCCATATGGGCTCTTGTTATCGGGAGGGAAGAGCGTAAGCCGGCTCAGTTCCTTGGTATCCTTGAGCTGCTTCTTTAGCTTCGGTTCCGAGATGGCCTCGTTGCCGAAAAAATTGATCTGGCTGATCCGGACCTTGGGGCCCTTATCGATATTGAAGGTCAGGATCTCGGAATTGGCTACGGATGCATCTCTCTTCTCGTCGATCTTCACCGTTACATCCTGATATCCTTTTTCCCCATAGAATTTCTTGATGGCTTCCACCGCCGAGCGTTTCATATTCTCGGTCACGACCCTTCCTTTCACCAGTGCGCTCTTTGGTCCCAGATCATCCCCATCCCCTTTCTTGACTCCTTTGAAATAAAAATTAGACAGGCGCGGCCTTTCGGTCACGGCAATTTCCACATAGATGCTTGTTCCCGCCAGCCGGGTAAAATAGATCGTGATATCGGAGAACAATTTCTGACCCCAGAGGTTATTTATAGCTTTACTGAAATTATCCCCTCCAGGTATGATGATCTTATCTCCAACCGTCAATCCCGAGATGGAGAGGAGCAGGGACTCATCCAGATATTTGGTTCCAGTGATCTTGATGCCTGCGAGCGTATAGTCTTTGGGAGTTTTTGAGGTAGATAAAGCGACGAGTTCGGGGTCTACGGAAGCGCCTGGATGTGTGGTATCGGTAACGGCTGGATGATGGATCGTATCGGCAACGGCTGGATGGGTAGTATCGGTCACCTGGGCTTTTGCAGCATTTATGTTCAGTAAGCAGTAAGTAGTTAGTAAAAAAACACAAAACAGTGATCTTCGTTGCATCCAGTCGGTTTTTAAAGCGGCAAATTAAGGTGAATTATATAAAAGTCTTTGTTAAAAAGCGCCTCAGATGCTTATTTCATCGCGTATCTGTGCGCTTGTCTTGCCAAAGCGCCTTTCCCTGCCCTGGAAATCCAGGATGGCTTCATACAGGTTTTCCTTCCGGAAATCGGGCCAGCGTACATTCGTAAAATACAATTCTGCATAGGCAAGTTGGTATAGGAGGAAGTTGCTTATACGATATTCACCGCTGGTCCGGATCATGAGCTCCGGGTCCGGGAAATCCCTGGTGCAGAGATATTTCTGCAGGGTGTCCTGGTTGATCGCGGCCGGGTCCAGTTTTCCCGCCCTGACATCCTGTGCGATACCCTTCACGGCCTCCGCCAGCTCCCAGCGGCTGCTGTAGCTCAGGGCCATGATCAGATGGAGGCCTCCGTTCCTGCTGGTGATCTCAAGCGCCTCATTCAGCTCTGCGCGGGCATAATCGGGGAGCATGTTCATGTCGCCGATCACGTGCAGCCGGATATTGTTCTTGTTCAGGGTCTCTACCTCTTTTCGTATGGTCTCCACCAGCAATTCCATAAGGCCGGTGACCTCATAAGCCGGCCGGTCCCAGTTCTCCGTTGAAAAAGCATAGAGGGTCAGGTAGCCGATGCCCAGTTCCGCACAGGCTTCCACGATGGTACGCACGCTTTCTACGCCATGAAAATGGCCATACAGGCGGTCCTGTCCCTTTTCCTGGGCCCAGCGGCCATTGCCGTCCATGATAATGGCAATATGACGGGGTAGTCTCTGCAGATCTATTTTCCCCTTATCCGACTCCATAGAAAGCTTTTTTAAAGGGCACGAAGATAAGAAAATTAAAGTGAGGAACCCAGCTCCAACCAGGTTACCGGCGAAATCCAGCGATGGTTCCGGCTAATTTGCCGTGGGGCAGCGGTAGGAAGTGATGTTGAACGTGAACATGAGCTCGGCCAGCACATAGCCGTCCTTCTGGTTCTGATAGCCTCTCTGACGATCTTTTATGCCTATCGGAGTGCCCGTTTCGTAGGACCGGTCCTGGAGGGCATACCAGAGGGTTGGCGTACCGTCGGGGAGGAAATGCGGCTGGGCGTCCGGTGCGTAGGTCTTGCTGACGTCGTCGATATAGTCCGTGGAAGTAAACCGGTAGACCACTTCAAAGCCAAGGTTCATGCGTGGATTCAGGGAATATTTGATCCCGACGCCAAGCGGGAAGCAAATGGCCATGTTCCCATAAGCCTTACGCTGGGGATAAAGCGCAGACCCCTGTCCCTCGGTTCCCAGTGGCCGCAGAAATACTTTCTTGCCATGATAATAAGCATAGGGATCGTAATTGAAGACGCCTATGCCAAAGGTGGTATAGGGCGTAAACCGGTTGCTCTCGCTGCCGGGCACATATTTGAAAAAATTGAAATCACCCTGAACGGCGAGCTCGAAGATATTCGTGTTAAAGCTCAGATTCCGCTGGAGCTCGAACTGGTTCTGCGTGTTATAAATATCGGAATATCCCAGCTGGGCAAAATGACCGGCTACCCTCAGCGCCACATAGTTCCCGTATTGCTTGCGGAAAAAAACGCTCACTGATGGCTTTGGACGATTGAGATGGGAGTCGGGGTTCAGGTCCCCAAAATAATGCGCTGCCCCGAACGAAATGCCGATCTCCCCTGTCTGGGTAATGGCATTTTCCTGTCCGAGGACCCTTAGCGAAGCACCCCATAAAAGTATTATACCCGTCAATAACGCCATCTTCCTCATCAGCATATATCTAATTTCCTTTACTCCGTAAACGAAAAACAGACCCTTTTCGTTTGCGGCCCTTTTAATGATATGTTAAATTACCCAGGAGCCTGTGCAAACCCCGTTCCAGGGAGCAAATCCGTGAAATTTTTTGGAAAGGATCATTCCGGCCATGATCAGGGAGGTCAATTGCGTGTATCCAGACCCCAGGAGAGCTTGCCTCTGAGGGTTTGCAGGAAATTGTTCTCGTTAAGCCGGATAAGGCTGAGGGTAAAAGACTCGCTGCGGACTGCCAGTTGCACCTGCTTGTCCACGATCTCCTTCCGGGAGTCCAGGACGCAAATGAAATTGTCCGCACGTCCTTCTATTTCGAAAGAGATGATGTTATTGTCGGGGACTACGATGGGGCGGACATTCAGATTGTGGGGCGCTACGGGCGTGATTACAAAGCTGGTGGATTCCGGAAATACCACCGGGCCGCCACAGCTCAGCGAATAGCCGGTAGAGCCGGTAGGAGTGGCCACGATCAGTCCATCCGCCCAGTAGGTGTTCAGGAATTCCCCGTTCAGATACGTATGGATCTTGATCATCGGGGAGGTATCGGTCTTATGAATAGCAAATTCATTCAGTCCGTAGGGCACGTCTCCAAAAAGAGGCCTGTTCGCATCGAGGTGGATAAGCGATCGCTTGTCCACGATAAAGGTCCGGTTGACAAGAGAGGTCACTGCGGTCACCAACTCTTCCTTGCCGATGCTGGCCAGAAAGCCCAGACGGCCGAAATTGATCCCAAGCACAGGGATGTTCTTATCCCGTACCAGGGAGACGGTATCCAGCAGCGTACCATCCCCTCCCAGACTGATCAGGAACTCGATGGACTCATCCAGGTCCTTCGATTCCCGGAAACTGGTGATATCGGATGGCAGCACGAAAGCAGATCCTATTTTATCCAGAAATGGCTGATGAATGACGGGCTGAAGGCCCTGGCGTATCAGCTCGTCAAACAGGCGTTGTACCCCGCTCTGCTGCTCATATTCAATTATCCGGCTATATATGGCTACTTTCATCCGTTAATTTTTATTTTTAGGGGTCGTCCGGGTAAAAGTTCGTCCGGGGTCAGATGCCCGGACGGACCTTCGGTTCATCAGAAATCATTCTTTATGTGTAAAAATAACCCGTTTTGTCCTAACTGATTAAAGCTATAGTCAAACTTAAAGCTGATATCATAGAATGTAACAAGGTCGATGCCAAAGCCCGCGGTATATAACATTTTGTTTACCAACGAATTATCTTTGAAGTCTTTGTTATAAACATATCCATAATCGGAAAAAGCCGTGGCATAGATCCGGATAGGGATATGATCATGGGAAGGCACATGCAGGAAAGGTATGTTGAAATTAAACAATTCCCTGAACAAGGTATTGCGCAGGACCACGCCCGCCACCCCATCGATGACATACCGGTCAAGCCCCCTGATGAACAGGTCCCCATATCCGACCAGCTGCTGGTTATAGAATGGCTGGCTGAGCGGCAATTTGAGCGAGTTCGAGTTCTGGAAGCCAAACCATGTCTTTCTGGCCAGCTGCCAGCTTCTGGTAAGCTTGGCATAGAATTGCCAGACATTCATATCCTTGTTGATCCCTCTGCGGTTGATCCCCGTCTCAAAAATGATCCCTTTCAGGGGATAAGCCACATAATCCACATCGGTATAATTCATGCCATAGGATAACTCCGGATAAGTGATCCGGTTCCTGCCATTGCTGAAATAATGCGGATTCCATACTGTGACGGCACTGTCGACCTGAACGTCAACGATGTTCAGGCGGAGCTGGTGACGGGTTGTGAGTGAGGGACGATAGAAATAGCGCAGGGAAAAGGTCAGCTCTCTGTTCAGGTATTTTCCCGCATACGGGATCGTGTCGGCGTTTATAAATCCCTGTTTGTTGGCCACCGTTATGACATCCACCTCTTTCAGCGCGGCATACGAAAAGCCCATCCCGAAACCATGTTTCAGGGATTTATCGGCATAAGGCTGGTTATAGTACAACTCGAACTGCCGGGAATAACCGGTTATCAGCCATGCGGTGAGATTATCGTTGCGGCCGGTGAAGTTGAAATGTGAGAATTTCGCGCCGTAATCCACACGGGAAAGGCTGTAATGTTTCTCTGCCCATGCCGTCAGGTTTCGGTCTACCGGCTTGAAATAAGGGACTGGGAAAATATACCAGCGTTCTTTTACATCGATCTCGATGTCGGCTATATATCCTCGGAAGCCCTTGAGAAAGATAACGACCTCGTTGAACAATGCCGTGTTGATCAGACGGGAGCGACCGGCTTCAAAGGATTTGACCAGGTCCGGAAGATAGAGGGAATCCCCGGGCTTAAAAGACAATTCCCGCTCGATGATATAGGACTTTGTCTGCTTGTTGCCCTTTATGATGATCTTGCCGATGACAAAAGGAGAGGCGGGTGGCAAGGTATCGGATCGTCTTCCCGTCGTATCGGACCGGGCGGGGATCCTCTCTGCAAACTGCGCATAGGAATAATGGAACATAAATGCAGGCACAAGGATCAGACAATATTTCAAGACCTTATTTATGGCCATAAAGCTATGCTGCAGCAAGTCTTTAATTGATGTATTAAAAAGAGGTTAGCTGATCAGATATTCAGGTAATTCATCAGGTGATCATAATTGCTGCGCAATTCATTTTCATACAATTCTTCGCCGAAATAGTATTTCACCTGATACTCATATCGTTGAAACGTAGCGACAATATCGGAAATTTCAAGCTTGTTGATCCGAAGAACAATATAAAAGTTACCGGAGAGAGCATCCACGTAAGTATTTAGCTGTGTGATCTGGGCATCGTTGGTCTCTACAAGCTTGCTGAGCTCAGAGAAAGAAAAGCTGACTTTTTCCATTTCCAGGACGATCACGCCTCCCGTATCGGCGGCCCCGGTGACCTTGCCCAGATGCTTCAAAAGATCGGTAGCAATGATGGAGCCCGCATATTCTCCTTCTTTCGTAACGACCGGCAGGACCGTGAGGCCGAATTCGTTCACCAGCTGAACGGCTTCGAAAAGCAGGGCATCGGCATGCGCCACCGTTTTGGAAAAAAGGGATTGCAGCTGGGAAAGCCTGGTAGAGTCGTCTTCCACATTCAGCAGGTCATCCTCCCCGATCAGTCCGGCCAGCTTGTCCTCTACCAGCACCGGCAAGTGCGTGACATGGAAATCCGCCATCAGATCCAATGCCTGTGAAACAGGGTCATTCAGATGTAATGAAGGGATCGTAGCAGATATGACTTCTTTGTTCAACACGATATATAGGACGAAATAAATCAGGCTACCGCTGCCGGCTCATTCAGATTTCTCAAAAATTTATGAAGGATCACATTGAATTCATTGGGCCTTTCCATCATCGGGGCATGTCCGCAATTATCGATGAAATGCAGCTCGCTGTTGGGGATCAACCGTTGAAATTCCTTTCCCACGAACGGCGGGGTGATCGCATCATTGGCGCCCCAGATGAGCAAGGTAGGCTGTTTGATCTGATTAAGCTCCTCTCCCAGGTTGTTCCGGATCGCGCTTTTGGCGAGGGAAATGATCTTGATCGCCTTCATGCGGATATTGACCGTTTCGTAGATCTCGTCCACCAGCTCTTTTGTGGCAATACCGGGATCATAAAAGGTCAGTTCGGTCTTTTTCCGGATGAACTCATAATCCCCGCGCTTGGGATAGGTATCGCCCATTCCATTCTCGAACAGACCGGAACTACCCGTAAGCGTGACCGACTTGATACGTTCCGGGTGCTTGAGCACATGCATCAGGGCAACATGGCCGCCCAGCGAATTGCCAAGCAGGTTGACCTGCTTATAATCGCGATGTTCCAGGAACTTATGGATAAATTTCTCAAGACCGCCTACCGTGGTGTGCAGCAGGTCCAGCTCAAACAAGGGGAGCAGGGGCACCACAACCTTGTAATGATGACGGAAATACTCGATCAGATCCATGAAATTACTCAAAGCTCCGAAAAGCCCGTGCAATAACACCAGCGGTTCGCCTTCCCCTTCCTCAAGGAATCTGAACTTATCGTCTTGTTTGATTTCGTATTGCATCAATTGCATCGGCTAATGAGTTCTATACCAATAATTATGCGCTAAAATAAACGATTTAATGCAAAAATCTCTCCTTGCAAAGCAAATTTACAATATCTATGACCGATAATATTTTAATTAGTTCACGCTTTGGCCTCAGCGAGTATCCACTGCACTTTTTTTACTGTTTCCCCCCTGACAGGCGACCGAAAAAATCTTCCAGCTGGGTGAACATTCCTTTGAAAAAAGGGAGCACCCTGGCAAATCCGTCGATCACTACCGGGCCCCAGGGCCTGATAAAAGGATAAGTCACCGAGGAAGATATGGTGTGCACCGGTATGATCTTTACCTGCACGGCGTAAAAAAGCAGCACACTGAGTACGATGCTGTACAACGCCGCATAAAGAAGAACGCCCCCCAGTTTGTTGATCCAGCCCATCATGGCCAGGTCGATGGCCGCCTCGAGCAGTCTTCCTCCCCATCTCACCAGCAGCACGACGAGCACGAACACGCCTGCAAACGCCAGCACCGGAAGCCAGCGCACCGAAACATTCATACTATCTTTCAGCCAGGCGGCAACGGTGGCCGATAGCTTAATGGCTGCTGCGAGACCCACCACGAAACCCAATCCGGAAAAGACGGCTAAGATGAGGCCCCGCCTCAATCCGGAAAAGACGGCCATCAACATAATCAGGAGAAAAAGAATATCGATCAGCATGAAGAGCCTGGCTAATCATTTATTTAGACAATAGTTCTTTGACCAGGGCACTGATCGTTTTTCCATCTGCCTGTCCGGCCAACTGCTTTGTGGCCACGCCCATCACCTTCCCTATATCGGCGGGTGAGGAGGCTCCTGTTTCTGCAATGATCTTCGACAGTACCTCTTTCAGCTTGCCCGCATCCATCTGCTCCGGAAGGAACTTTTCGATAACGGCTATCTCTTCCAGCTCTTTCTTGGCCAGGTCCTCACGCTGCTGCTGCTGAAAGATCTCCAGTGAGTCTTTCCGCTGCTTGATAAGCTTCTGCAGCATTTTGACCTCGTCCTCCTCTTTCAATTCTCCTCCCGCACCCTCTGCCGTTTTGGCTATTATGATAGCGGCCTTTATCGCACGGAGACCACGCAATGCTCCCTCGTTCTTTGACAGCATAGCGGTCTTCAGTTCGCCCATTACTTTTTGTTCCAATCCCATACCTGTAAATTTAGCGTTTATACTTTGTTTACTTTTAATTGCTGCTCCCGGAATTTACCAAAGAAATCTTTGGCAAACTGTTTCATTTCATTCCCCAGGGCAGCATCCTGCGTTGCGCGCTGCCAGGTTTCAGCCATCGTCATAAAGGTCTGGTAAAAAAAATCGGCCATTTCATCTATCATCATATCTTTTGTCCACAGGTCTATGCGCATGGCCGTCTTATCTGCTCCATCCCAGAAGGACAGCATCATGGCCTTGGCCTTCCTGGCCGTCTCGGCAGTCGTATCGGTAGCATTCCAGCTGATCTGCTCCGGTACCTTTCCATCATCCAGCAGCACATCGATCTTTATTGAAGATTGTTGCATATAAAAAATTTAGCAAGCCGCAAGTTAGGGCATAATTACCGATCCTGGGAAATCCCTTACGGCCGCCTCTATCCCATTCCAGACCTTGATAGCCGCCTGTTCCCAGCCCACCGGCAATGCCTGCGAAAGAGCCTTCCCGATAAGCGCGCTGCGCATTCCCTCATCCTTATACAGCAGCATCAGCTGGCCGGCCAGGGATGCAGGGTCGTCCGGCTGCGCATACAGGACCCGGTCACCCGCCGATCCCGGTGGAAAGCCCGTGACCGTGGTGATGACCGGAACCCCGGCCTTCCAGGCATTCAGCACCGGCAATCCCAGACCTTCCCCCCTGAATGGTGCGACAAATGCATAGGAGGCAGCCACGAGCCCGGGCATTTCCTGTTCCGGAAAATTATCATAAACATGGACGTCCTGACGATATCGGTAGGTATCCAGCCTGCCATCCGGAAAGACGATGCCCCGCCCCGCGCCCATCCGGATTAGAACAAGCTGCATATTGGACTGCTGTCTTTTCTTGAACCCGGAAAAAGCCTTCAGCAGACTGACCAGCTCACCGGGCCGCGCATTTTCTGCGATCGTTAAAAAATATTCCTTTCCCTGTGCATACTCTTTTTTCACGGTCTCTTTTTCTTCCAAAGGCAGTGGTGCATACCTTGCATCCGCCCCGCCTTCCACCACCACAATTTTTTTTCCGACATTTCCGGCGACGATCCTTTTACCATCGCTACCTCCACCCGCCGGTCTTCCTTTTTTAAGACTCTCTTCCAGAAACAACTTGTCCTCTTCCGAAAAACTGAAGATCGTTCCGGCCTCCCGGAGGTTCCCGACCAGCCTTTTCCGGTAGATCTTCCTATAGCTTTTCTTTTGCACCCATGCCGCCGGATCCGCTTTTCCAGGCATCCACACGCATTGGGGCACTCCCACATCCGGGGCAACAAGGCCTCCGGTTGTCATAAGCAGATCCGGTCTGTATTTCCGGACTATCCGGGGGATCTGCCAGTCATACCAGACCCTCCAGCCCATATTACCGGGCAGCGCCGCCCGGATCAGCAGTTCATGCGCCGGAATACCCGGCAACAGACCCTCCCGGCCTGCCCCATCCACCAGCAATAGCCATTCAATACCCTGTTTCTCCGTAAGCAGATTGACACAGGAAATGATAATATGAATTCGTTCCAATTCAGACCGGTCGTTTATCAACGGTCTGCAATCCAATAAAATGCGCATATATATAAGTGTCCAAAGGTAGTTCCGCAGGTCTCTAAAAAAAAACAAAGCCTTAAATTATTGATAATCAATTATTTGATGATGGCGCCTACGTAGTTTTCTGTAGATGAAATGTGGTTTTTACCGTGTATTCATTTTAAGTAAAACTGCTTTGTGTTCCTTCTTGTCATTATATAACTTTGTTTCTTAATCCGACATACTCTTTAATCCGTCTTAATCCGACTTCTTAAAATCAGTGCCTATGAAACGTGTGTACCCATCCTTGCTTGCTGTTTGTATATGCATGACGGCAATTGCTCCTGGCGCATCCTTTGGTCAATGTACTTGTTCGGGCGGTGTTCCAGCCACTCCTGTGGTCAATACTTTCTCTCTCCCCGTTACTTCCAGCTCCAGTGCCAATCTCACTTTCCCACAATTGAATCCGAGCGTCGGGGATTTAGCCTGTATTACATTTGATTACAAGATATCGGCGCAAAGCGTCACCGGGGTCCGCAACCTGGCGCCTTCCACAGCCTTATTACCCACAGATAACGCCCAATATAGCCCAACCGGCAGACTGGAATACCAATTCGACCTGCTTACCTCCGCCATTATAAGCGGACCGGGCCTGAATATCACCAAACCCTATCACACTACCTACGGGCCCGACTCCCTTGGCGCTTATGGTCAACCGGACGATACCATTACTTATGGTCCGGATAATGTGCTCAACGGCATCACCGGCACCAAGAATTTCGGCGGTAATTCGGCTTACCTTGGCACGGGAAATATCAACCTCTCTTATTCCATCAGCGGTGGGCTGAGTACGATTGAAGGAGGACTAAATTTTAGCCAAAAGATCCAGACCAGCTACTGGGGAGACTTCAGCCTGACCTATTATTGGTGCCCTGCTGCGCCATTGGCCATTTCCATCAAAAATTTTACGGCCATACATTATGCCAATTCCATCCTTTTACAATGGATAACGGATAATGAACAAAACAATTCAAACTATGAAATCCAGATCAGCACAGACGGGAAAAATTTCACCCCACTCGGACAGGCAGAAAGCGACCCTGCTACAACAGGTTCTGCTGCAAAATACCAATATCAATACAACCTTGATCAGGCTGATATGGGCAAATACTGGTTCCGCATCAAGGAGACTAATGCAGCCGGAAAAATAAGCTATTCGGCCGTCCTTATGGTCAGGCCGGGCGGATCGGGCGATGAGCCGATAAGCTATCAGACTTATCCCAACCCCGCCACCAACAGCCTGTTCTTCCAGTTCGATACCAACCAGACCGGACGTTATATGCTGGAACTGGTCAATACGGCCGGACAGATCGTCCTGCAGAAGGCAGTGACCCTTACCGGCACCAGTCAGATCCGGCTCGACCTGAGCCCGCATCCGCCAAGAGGGCTTTATTACCTGCGGACACAGGACCTGACGCATGGGTTGCATTATACGACCAAAGTACTTATAAAGTAAAAGTGGCCGGGCGGCTCACCGGGCCGGGCAATAACAACTAAATAGCCTGTGAAAAAACAATAAATCCATCCTGCGAAAAGCTTCCACAACGGAGGCTTTTCCTTTTTTACGGTATTTTGCCGGGGAGTGTTTATTTGGCCTGTTCCGGCCCCCGGTTGGCATCATAATTTGTCTGTTAAGCTTTTTACTGTAATTTCGTAGTCTATGTTGAATATGGAAAGTATGGAATACAATACCACGCGGAATCACCTCATCATGCGTGAATACGGGCGGCATATCCAGAAAATGATCGAATATCTGCTGACCCTCGAAGATAAAGAGAAGCGTCAGCGCAATGCGTATGCGGTGATAGAGTTGATGGGATTCCTCAATCCCCATCTGAAAAATGTGGAGGATTTCCGGCATAAGCTCTGGGATCATCTTTTCCTGATCTCCGACTTTCAGCTCGAAGTGGCTTCGCCATATCCGATCCCTACCCGCGAAACACTGAAAGCAAGGCCTAAACCGCTCAAATACCCCAAACGCTATCCGAAATTCTCCCACCTGGGAAAAAATCTGGAGATCGTGATCAATAAGGCGCTGGCCGAAGAAAATCCGGATAAGAGGAATGGCTTCGCAAATGCAGTGGCTTATTATATGAAGCTTGCTTATAACAACTGGCATAAAGAGACCGTTCACGATGACGCCATCCAGAGCGAGCTCTCAGTCCTCACAGGCGGTCAGCTGGAATTTACAAATACGCCTTATGTAAAGAGTTTCCGTCCCAGCGAGAACAGAGAGAGGGACAGAGATCGCGGCGGATATGGGGATAACCGGAACAAACGCAATCAGAAATTCCAGCCCAGAGGAGGCAGCAACCGCTATGACAGGAACGATCGCAATGACCGGAATAATGATCGTGGCGGAGGCAAATTCAAAAAGAAAAGATTCTGACAAGCTCCGGCTGTAATATGAACGAAGACCATAAGATCATCATTATTACGGCCCCTTCCGGTGCGGGAAAAACGTCCATCACCCGCTACCTGCTGAAAAAATACCCGCAACTGTCTTTCTCCGTTTCGGCGGCTACACGCCCACCCCGCTCGCATGAAAAGAACGGCGTGGATTATTATTTCTTACCCCTCGATGATTTCAAGCAAAAGATCGTGAATGGCGAATTCGCCGAATGGGAGATGGTGTATGAAGGGAAGTATTATGGCACCCTGAAAAGCGAGCTGGAGCGCATATGGAATTCCGGAAGGACGCCCCTGCTCGATATCGAAGTAAAAGGAGCGATCCATATCCAGGAGCAATATCCGGGGTCGGCCTTATCCATATTCATCGAGCCTCCCTCCGTTGACGAGCTGAAACGCCGCCTCGAAAGGAGGGGAACGGAGACGGATGAATCCCTTCACGCAAGGGTCAGCAAGGCGGCCTACGAGATCTCCTTCAAGCACCATTTTGATAAAATAATCGTAAATAACGAACTGGAGGCCGCCTGCAGGCAAGCAGACGCCATTATCGGGGAGTTTCTGGGTTTATAGGGGCCTTACTCCGCTGTCCCCGGCATCGAAGGCGACCGCCGCCGCCCGCGTTAGCTAAATCGCCCGGAATTTAGAATTTTCGATTTTTCCGGTTAAATTCGTAGTCAGTATGATGATCAATACCTATACCCTTGTCTGGATCGTGGTTGCCTGGATCATGATCGCATTTTTTGCGGGGATCGAAGTGGCCTTTGTGAGCGCTAACAAACTGGCGATCGAACTGAAGAAAAAACAGGGTCTTCGCAGCGGCATTATCCTTTCCCATTTTATGGAGTATCCCGCGCAGTTCATCGGCACTACCCTTGTCGGTTATAATATTTTCCTCGTGATCTTCGGACTGATGGTTGGCGAGACCTTTGCACCCCTCTGGAGCCTGGCCATTACCAGGATCCATTTTCCAAGCAGCTATGTAAATGCTTTCCGTCTTTTTGCCGAGACCCTGGTAGCCTCCTTATTTGTCCTTCTGTTCGGAGAGTTTATTCCAAAGGCCCTGTTCCGCGCCAAGAGCGATGGCCTGCTGTCTTTCTTTGCCAGAACGACGGAATTTTTCAACCGCTTCTTTTACCCGATCACTAACTTCTTCGTGACCATATCGGAATGGGTCCTGAAATATGTTTTCAATGTCCGGATGGACGACCGCAAAGGCCCATTCTCCCAGGCCGATATCGAACATTTCTATCAGCAGCCAAAGAACGATAATGAGGAAGATTCGAAGGACCTGAATAAGGACCTCTTCGAGGCCGCCCTCTCCCTGCCCAAGGTCAAAGTGCGGGAATGCCTGGTGCCACGCAAAGAGATCGAGGGCATCGACCTGAACATGCCTATTGAAGAAGTGAGGAAAAAGTTCGTGGAGACCAAGCTGAGCAAGCTGGTGGTCTATGACGGCAATCTCGATCATATCGCGGGGTACGTCCATCAGCTCGACCTGTTCAAAAGGCCTCCGCTCATCAAATCCATCCTGCTGCCCATTCCCGCCGTACCGGAAAGCATGAGCGCTACCGACCTGATCAATAAGTTCAGCCGGGACAGAAAAAGCATTGCCTGGGTGGTGGACGAATTCGGGGGCACGGCCGGCATCGTAACCATGGAAGACCTCCTCGAAGAGATCTTCGGCGAGATCCGCGACGAATACGATACGGAAGAATTCGAAGAGAAGAAATTATCGACCGATGAATTCATTTTCTCGGGAAGGCTGGAGCTGGATTATCTCAATGAAAAATATGGACTGGAATTGCCCGAGAATGAATCGGAGACCCTCTCGGGTTATATCATAAACGAGCACGAGACCATTCCCCGCCTTAAAGAGCGTATCATAATCGGCGACTATGAATTCGAAATACTCCAGGTAAGCGATACACGGATCGAAATGGTCCGGCTGAAAGTGCTGAAATAGGCAGGCGGGGCGGCCGGATCGCCAGCCGGAGCCTTGCCCGGTGATCCTGGAGCAAAGCCGCCCGAAGCCGCAGATCTACGTTAACCAATGTTAACCCGTGGTTAAACAGCCCCGATTTCTTTTTATCCTCCTCCTTCTTCTTCAAATTTGTTCTATCAAAGACAAATGGCCTGACTGAAGTCTTTTAAAGATATTGTCACTCGTCAATCTTTTTGAGGGGGATTTTTTTTCATAGGTCAGTTAGGAGTAAACAATGCACTTCGCAAGGAGTGCTTGTTTTTTTTGGGGGGGTAAGGTGAGCAGGAAGTTATTCTGCGTGTTTCTTACGGATCTCTCTTTTCATTTCGGCCCTTTCGATATCCTGCTTGTAGTCTTTTATCTTATCATCGTTCTGGCTGGCTAAAATGGCCTTTTCAAAATAATAGACCGCCTTTTCGAAATTCTGCTTCAGCTCCTCCATCAGGGCATAACGGCCATAGACCCAGGACTTGTCGATCGTGCGGGTCCGGAGGCATTTTTCAAGGTGTAGCTCCAGTTCCCCAAAGCGTTCCATATCCATCAGCAGGGCTGCGGTGTGAAAATAGGCGTGCGGATACATTGGATCGCACTTGATAGCGGCCTGAAAATGATTTTCGGCCTTGGCATAATCATCGAACTGTGTCTTATAGAGCCACCCCATCGAATTATGCGCAGGAGCGCTGTCCGGCTCTTCATACAGAATGCTTTCGTATTTTTTAAATGCCTCGGCGTAGTTGTTATTCTTGATATCGGCCTCGGCCTCCAGATACAGCTCTTCAGAATTTGCGTTCATGTGTTAAAAGTTTTTCAACGGCCTCGTTCCATGTTTACCAGCCCAATACCCACGCGAAGATCAGTGGGGCAACTATCGTGGCATCACTTTCAACAATAAATTTCGGCGTATGGATATCCAGCTTGCCCCAGGTGATCTTCTCATTGGGCACGGCCCCCGAATAGGATCCATACGAAGTGGTCGAATCGGATATCTGACAAAAATAGCTCCAGAATGGAACATCGTGCCACTCCAGGTCCTGGTACATCATAGGCACGACACAGATGGGGAAATCCCCGGCAATCCCGCCTCCGATCTGGAAGAACCCTACGCCTTTTCCGCCCGAATTCTTACGATACCAATCGGAAAGCCAGACCATATATTCGATGCCGCTTTTCATCGTAGTAGGCTTGATCTCCCCTTTGATCACATAAGAAGCAAAAATATTGCCCATCGTGCTGTCCTCCCATCCCGGAACGATGATCGGCAGGTTCCTTTCGGCGGCCGCGATCATCCAGCTATGTTTGGGGTCGATCTCGTAATCTTTCTCCATCACCTTGCTGAGCAATAATTTATACATGAATTCATGCGGCAGGTAGCGTTCTCCCTTCGCATCGGCATCCTTCCAGATCTTCACGATATTATGCTGGATCTTCCGGAAGGCTTCTTCTTCGGGGATACAGGTATCGGTGACCCGGTTGAGTCCTTTTTCCAGAAGCTCCCATTCCTGCTGAGGCGTCAGGTCACGATAATGCGGAATTCGTTTATAATGCGAATGGGCGACAAGGTTCATGATATCCTCCTCGAGGTTGGCCCCGGTACAACTGATGATATCTATTTTATCCTGCCGGATCATCTCGGCAAGCGATATGCCCAGCTCGCCTGTACTCATCGCGCCAGCCAGCGTTACCATCATTTTCCCTCCTTCCAGCAGATGCGTTTCGTATCCTTTTGCTGCATCCACAAGGGCGGCCGCGTTAAAATGACGGTAATGATGTTCTATGAACTGCGAGACGGGACCTTTATTCATGATTGTCGTGTTTTAGCCGGCTATCCGGATTGGAGCCGCAAAACTATGATTTTTTTCGGCAGTTATGAAGTTGCTGTATTCCGGTAAAAAAAGAAGCCGTCCTTGAAAAAAGACAGCTTCGTGTTCCAACTAAAAACCAACTTAAGAAATCATTATACTATTACTCTACTTCTTTCTTTGTCTTGGAGTAAACGCCCCAGTTGCTGACACCGGAGGATTTGAGCACCAGCGTCTTGTCCGCGTTCTCCAGGGTTACATACCAGGTGGTCTGATCATCAGAGGCCATCTCGAATAATTCGGAGATCCAGAATCCGCTGTACTCTTTTTTCAATTGGGTCAGCAGGCTGATGGGAAGCTGGTCTGAAAGGATATTCCGGACCACTGCCTGAAGCTCGCCGCTATTATTATAATAAGCGAACAATACCTGTTCATTAAAGGAAAAAGTTACTTTGACATAGTCTCTTTTTTGTTCCCAAACGGCATTTTTGGCGCTTGCGAAATCTTTTGAGAAAGCTCTTACAGCTTGTTGGTTCACTTCTGTGCCTTTGTCGGCAAATGCGCTAAGTCCTATCATAAGCACCGTAGCGAGGGATAAAATGATCTTTTTCATGTTTTTTATTTTGTAAGTTTCGTGTTTTATTTTTCTACCTATTATAAGACGCGGGGTTTTCTCCGATGTTGCAGATTTTAAAAAAAATATTTTTTTTCTTTTCTGCCGATTGCCTCTTTATAATAAGAACTTACCCTTTGACGCAGCAAAGCTATTTATGTTACAGGCTGGTTGCAAGCCAAAAGTGATCAATGGCATGTTATGTTATCGGGTGTTGACGGGAGCGGCGTCGCATTAACAATGCCGTTGTCCCTTGGTCCTACAGGACCCTTTGCTGGCAAGGGTTTGGATCGATTTCTTAATAAAATACTAAAATCGTCTTAAAAGATGTTAAAATAATTTTCCGGTATCGGAGCTGGTGAGATTATGCTGCAGAGCCCGTTATTCATGCGTATTTTTGCTATAATGAATTACTTAGCGCACGCGTATCTTTCTTTTGAGAACCCCGAAATGCTGGTGGGCAACATGATCAGCGATTTCGTCAAAGGGAAAAAGAAATACGATTTTCTTCCGGGCATCCAGCAGGGCATCGCCCTTCACCGGGCCATCGACGGGTTTACCGACAGCCATGAGATCACCAGACAGGCAAAAGCATATTTCAGAAAGGATTACGGCCTGTATGCCGGCCCGCTGGTGGATGTCGTTTACGACCATTTTCTGGCCAATGACCCGAAACAGTTCCCGGGGGAAATGCTGGCTTCGTTCGCTGAAAAGACCTATAGCCAGCTCGGGCCCTTTCGGGCTGTTTTCCCTGAAAAATTTGCCCGGATGTTCCCTTATATGCAATCGCAGAACTGGCTTTACCATTACCGGTTCAAGGAAGGCATCGTCAACAGCTTCGCCGGTCTGGCGAGGAGGGCCGCCTATATGTCCGCCCCCGCTATGGCCGGAAGGATCCTCGAAGCCAGCTATCTTGAGCTGGGAGCCTGCTATACCGCTTTTTTTCCCGCCCTTAAAGATTTCGCCTTTAATTTCCTGCAACAATTGCTGAGGGACCCCGATTCCTTTAACTTTGTCGGGTGAAAATGTTTAATATGATGCAAAAACTTGTTGCCATTGCGGTCTTTCTTGCCTGTATGCATATCACAAAGGCACAATCTCCCCCCTCTTCCATAGATAAGTCTCCGCTTGACATCAGTTATTATCCGGCAAATTATCCCGTTCTAAAGATCCAGGATAAGATCACCGAAGCCCTGGTCGCCCGGGTGGTATACAGCCGTCCTCAGAAAAAAGGAAGAAAACTGTTCGGGGAGCTGGTGGAATATGGCCAGGTATGGAGGCTTGGGGCCAATGAAGCGACGGAGATCGAATTTTTCAGAGATGTAGAGATCGATAACAAAAAAGTAAAAAAAGGACGCTATACCCTTTATGCGCTGGTCGATACGGAAAAATGGACCCTGATCCTGAATAAGGAAACGGACACCTGGGGCGCTTTCCGCTATGACATGCAGAAAGACATTTTGCGGACTACCGTTCCGGTGCAGAAGAGCGCCGGCATTGCGGAGATCTTTTCCATGGAATTCGAGAAAACCAGGGGCGGCGCCAAACTGATGATCACCTGGGACGACATATCCGTAGAGTTGCCCATCAGTTGGTAATTCACTAAGTTTACACATGTGTGGCATTGCAGGCATTATATCGGCAGATCCGGCCCAAATCACTGTTGGACGGTTGAAAAAAATGACGGACGCCATTGCGCACCGGGGTCCAGATGGTGAAGGGGGCTGGATCAGCGGCTCAGGCCTCATAGGCCTGGGTCACCGGAGGCTGTCCATTATCGACCTGAGTGATGCAGCCGCGCAACCCATGCACTACCTGGACCGATATACGATCGTTCACAACGGGGAGATCTATAATTATACCGAGCTCAGGAGCCTGCTGCAATCAAAAGGCTATCAATTTTCTTCCCGCTCGGATACCGAGACCATACTGGCCGCTTACGACCACTACGGCGCAGATTGCCTGCAATATTTCGATGGCATGTTCGCCTTCGCTATCTGGGATGAAAAAGAAAAAAAGCTGTTCCTCGCAAGGGACCGCTTTGGTGAAAAGCCGGTGTTCTTCTACCGGGATAAAGAACAGTTCCTTTTTTCCAGCGAAATGAAATCCCTCTGGGTAGCCGGCGTAAAAAAAGAAAGCAACAAAAGGCTGGTCTTCAATTTTATTACCATTGGCTACACCCAGAACCCAGCCAATCCCTCCGAAACTTTTTACAACGGTATTTTTAAGCTGCCGGCCCGCTCCTACCTGGTCTATGATGCGGTAAGGCAGGAAATGGAGGTATCCGTCTACTGGGATATAAAAATAGAGAACACCAATCCCATCAGCGAAAAGGCTGCGATCGGACAGTTCACCGCGCTCCTCGGCGGCTCGGTGAACAGGCGCCTGAGATGCGATGTCCCTCTTGGGACAAGCCTCAGCGGAGGACTGGACAGCTCCTCGGTAGTGGCCACGATCCTGCAGCAGCCGGCATTTTCCGGAAGACTACCAACCTTTTCCGCCGTTTTCCCGGGTTTTGAAAAAGATGAATCCCCGTTCATCGGGCACATGACCAGGCGTTTTCCCATCGATAATTATATGGTCACGCCGGATGCAGACGGGCTGATCCGTGATTTTGAGAAACTGGTCTGGCACCAGGAAGAGCCTTTTTCCTCGTCCAGCATTTACGCACAGTTCAAAGTATTCAGGCTGGCCGGTCAACACCAGGTAAAAGTATTGCTCGACGGGCAAGGAGCCGATGAGCTGCTGGCCGGTTATCATAAATATTATCACTGGTACTGGCAGGAATTATACCGCAACGACAAAAAGGCCTTTGCGCTGGAGCTGGAGGCGGCCCGTGAATCGGGTGTAGACGACCGCTGGTCCTGGCGGAATAAGCTGGTAGCCAACCTGCCCGTGTATGCAGGTTTGTTCCTCCGGAAAAAAAGAACGGCCAGGCAAAGAAGGAATAAGGATCTGTCGGCGGATTTTGTCGACAGCTATGGCACCTCATATTATGACATCCCGCATTTTGATAAGCTGAGCGGCATCCTTTATTATAATACGTTCATGAATGGAATGGAAGAACTGCTCCGGTATGCCGACCGCAATTCCATGGCTTTCGGGGTGGAGGTCCGGCTACCTTTTCTCGATCATGAACTGGTAGAATTCCTGTTCTCGCTCCCTTCCTATTTCAAGATCCGGGAGGGATGGACAAAATGGTTGCTAAGAGCCAGCATGGAAAAAGCCCTCCCGAAGGAGATCGTATGGAGAAAGGACAAGACCGGCTATGAGCCGCCCCAGCAAGTATGGATGCAGCACCCTGTTCTGCAGGATTATATTCAGGAGGCCAGGAGAAGCCTCGTCCGGGAGGATATTCTGAAGGCTACGGTCCTGAATAAAAAAATTCAGCCGCAGAATGCTCATGCGGCTGAAAATCAGGATTGGAGGTATCTGGTTACGGCGGCCTGTCTCACAGGTAAATAAGATCAGAGCGGTCCCCTGTCAGGACTTTTTATATTTTTCAATGACCTCCATGTTACCATCTATATTCGATTTAACGGTAGTCCAGGTCTTCTCGTCTTCCAATTTGATATAATACTCCACGGTAGACTCCGTAGTCATTTCGGTAACGCCGAATACGGTCTTGCCGGCAAATCTCTTCTTCAGCTTGCAGATGATATTCACGGGAAGGTTCTTTTCATAATAATACCGGACAGAACTTACGAAATTACCATCACGGTCGTAGTCCACCTTGGTAAGGATGCCATTGTCTTTGAAATTGACCGTGAATTTATCGGAGAGCTCCAACCATTTCACCTGCTCTGCATTCGGGAAGGTCTGTTTGAAGGTCTGCAACAGTTGCTCGCTGATGGTGACGCCTTTATCGGCAAACACGCCGGCGGAGACGGACAGGAGGCAGAATAAAATGAGAAGGCTTTTTTTAAGGCTGGTGATTGAAAGAATCGGGCTCGGTTTCATGGCTGTTATTTTTTAAAAAATGATAAATGCAGATTTGATTAATAACGTAAAACTATCCAGGTTTCTTTTTCGTGTCAAGCCAATATACATGTCCGGTATAAAATTTTTCACTCCATAAGCGGAGACATAAAACAGGAATGTACCAAAGGCTGTAAAACGAGTTGCGAAGCCTTGTAAATAAGGTGTGAAACGGTAAATCGCATGTTGCTTTTTCCGGGTTAAGCTTTTGTTAAACTGGAATAACGGATTTCAAGATGAGGAAATACTACCTTTGCGCCTGGCCAGCGCCCATCATAAACCAAAATCTATCGTAATGAAACTTTCGACCAAACTGATCCATGCAGGCATAGAACCCGATCCTTCTACAGGCGCCATCATGACGCCGATCTACCAGACTTCCACTTATGTGCAGACCGCTCCGGGCCAGCATAAAGGATATGAATACGCACGCTCGCAGAACCCGACCAGAAAGGTCCTTGAAAGCGCGATGGCGCATATCGAGAACGGGAAACACGGGCTTTGCTTCAGCAGCGGCGTCGCCGCTACCGACGCCGTGCTCCGTTTGTTGCAGCCGGGCGACGAGGTGATCGCAGCCAATGATATGTATGGAGGCACCTATCGTCTCTTCACGAAGATCTTTGAAAGGTCCGGGATCGGATTTCACTTCGTGAATATGCAGGATACGGCTAACGTGACAGCTCGCATCAACAAGAATACAAAGCTCATCTGGGCGGAAACGCCGACCAATCCCCTGATGAATATCATCGACATTGCCGCACTGGCCGCTATTTCCAGGGGCAAGGGCATCCTCTTATGCGTCGATAATACTTTTGCATCGCCTTATCTCCAGAATCCGCTGGACCTGGGAGCGGACATCGTACTCCATTCCGCCACCAAATACCTCGGGGGGCATAGTGACGTCATACACGGATGTCTGGTTATGAACGATACCGACCTGCGGGAGAAATTATATTTTATCCAGAAGAGCTGCGGGGCCGTGCCCGGACCACAGGATTGCTTTCTCGTCCTGAGAGGATTGAAGACCCTGCATGTCCGTATGGACAGGCATTGTTCCAATGGAGAGAAGATCGCCTTCTTTCTCCGGGACCATTCCAAAGTAGGGAAAGTTTACTGGTGTGGGTTTGAAGATCATCCCGGTTATGCGATAGCAAAGAGACAAATGCGCGGCTTTGGAGGCATGATGAGCTTCACGTTAAAAGACGATAGTCCGGAGAATGCGATAAGAGTGCTGTCCTCTACAAAGCTGTTTGCCCTGGCGGAAAGCCTTGGCGGCGTCGAATCCCTGATCAATCATCCGGCTACCATGACCCATGCTTCGATACCGCGTGAAGAGCGGATAAAGAATGGGCTCAGCGATTCATTGATCCGGCTCAGCGTAGGCATCGAGGATGCCGATGACCTCATCGATGACCTGCGGCAGGCCATCGGGTAGTCAGCGACCGGCGGACAGACCTCGGATAACAGATGATCCTTCCACCGTCCGACCGTCGGAAAACAGATGACCGGCAATCCCAGCTTTTAAAATCAGGCTATCAATGGATCAACGGGACTTAAGAAAATTCCTGAACAGGAAAACGGATGAATACAACCGGCCCTCTTTTATAGCCCAGGACCCGGTGAGCATACCGCATCGTTTCAGCAAACGGCAGGATATCGAGATCGCCGGTTTCTTTGCAGCTATTTTTTCCTGGGGCCACCGCACCATCATCATCCGCAAAACGAGCGAGCTTATGGCCCTGATGGACAATGCGCCGCACCAGTTCGTCCTGCAACATGGGGAAAACGACCTGCGAAAGCTCCTGGGTTTCCGGCACCGGACCTTCAACGCCACCGACCTCCTGTATTTTGTGGATTTCTTCAAACAGCACTATACGGGCCATGATTCGCTGGAGGATGCATTTTTGGGAGCGACCGGCAAGGAAGCGCTTACGGGATTCTACCACTATTTCTTTTCCCTCGGTCAGGCGCCTCCCCGCACCTATAAACATATTGCGTCCCCGGAAAAGAATTCCTCCTGCAAGCGCCTGAATATGTTCCTGCGCTGGATGGTGCGCAAGGATGACAAGGGCGTGGACTTCGGCATCTGGCAAAAAATCTCCCCATCCAGCCTGATCTGTCCGCTGGATGTGCATGTCGCCAGGGTGGCAAGACGATTCGGCCTGCTCACCCGTACACAAACGGACTGGCAGGCTGCCCAGGAGCTGACCGATCAGCTGCTTGTTCTGGACAAGGACGATCCGGTGAAATATGATTTTGCTTTGTTCGGGCTGGGCGTGATGGAAAAATTCTGAAGCAGTAACCGGCCCATGATGCGGACCTTGCCTGCCGGAGGATCGACGGAGCCAGGATCGAAAATACTTCAATATGGATAATCCCGAAGATGGCAGAGAAATGATAAAAGACCTGAACCGGGTCTGGGACCTTGAGCTGACGGAGAACACCGGGGCTGCCCAGCTCGAAACCGTGCTGGCTGAGAAACTCAACGCGCTGATCCAGTCCGATTTTTCTGCCCTGGTGCGGCTTCTTTACCGGATCGATATCAATGAGGCCAGGCTCCGGGATCTGCTGAAGGAAAATGCGGTGGAAGACGCCGGGAAGATCATTGCCAGGCTGATCATAGAAAGACAGCAACAGAAGATCCTGAGCCGCAGGCAATTCAGGGGGTCAGGGGAAGGGGCCGACGGGTCGGATGCCGACAGGCTCTAATACATCAATTCTCTCACTTTCTCTTTATCCTCTTTTGTCTCCTTTTCTTTGGTCAGATCGAACATGGTGCCAAATACATGATCCCAGATCGTGCTGCTGACTCCGAAGCCGCGGTGGTCGTTCTTATAATGATGCAGGTGATGATTGCGCCATAAGGGCTTCATCCATCTGAAGGGAGGGTTCCAGGCATGGATCGCGTAATGCATGCTGCCATACATGAGATAGCCAAGCATGAATCCGGGCCAGAACATAAAGGTGAGGTTCCCTATAAATACGTACATGAATAAAAAAATAACGGAAGAGATGATCAGGCTGGGGACCGGCGGCATAAACAAACGCTCTTTGTCCCGGGGAAAATGATGGTGATTCCCATGCATGACGTACACTACTTTTTTAGCCTTCTCGCTTTCTGCCACCCAGTGAAAGGCAAAGCGGTGCATCAGGTATTCAAAAAAAGTCCAGAAAAGCATACCGGCCAGAAAGGTCAGCACCACCCACAATATGGAATAACCCAGCCTGGTTCCGCTATAGTACAGCCCATAACCGATAATAGGTATATACATGCCCCAGATCACCAGCGGATGAGTCTTGGTGAGCATTTCCAGGTACTGGTTCTTGAACAGCTGTGCCTGGCCTTTATTATGTATTTTTTCGAACTTCATTATTTACCTGTTGGACTACAAAAATACGAAGATCAGGGGGAATATCATCACCTGGCTCCCCGGATGGGCAGGGGACTAAAATACCCCTGGAGCATAGGAGCATCCGAATGCCCCGGCTCCGGAGCCAGGCCCGATAAGCAATCTTCTGAAATTTTGCATATTCCTTTACCTTTGGCGCCTTAAAGTTAACCCGTTACATCCGCTTAAAAAAAGACTGCCGATATGAAGCTGGTATCTTACCTGAAAGAAGAAAACGATCAGCTGGCTATCCTTGTGGACGGCCTGCTTTACGACATGGAGCTTATCCATCCCGATATCCCTGGCCATATCAGCCTTTTTCTGAATTACTGGGATGAATTGCTGCCCCTGGCGCAGGCTGGCGACCTGGCCATCCGGGAAGGCCATATCGGGCCCGGGAAGGCGGTAGCGATTGGAGATGTCCAGGTACTGGCGCCCGTTCCCTCGCCCCCATCCTGCCGGGATGGGTATGCTTTCCGCCAGCATGTCGCAGCGGCCAGGCGCAACCGGGGAGTTCCCATGATCCCGGAATTCGATCAATACCCTATTTTCTATTTTACCAACCACCACTCCATCCAGGGACCCGGCCCCGTGCGTTGTATGCCGGACCATTTCGAACAGCTCGATTTCGAGCTGGAAGTGGCCATCGTCATTTCAAAGCATGGCCGGAATATCCCGGTGGAAAGAGCCGACGAATATATCGCGGGCCTCATGATCATGAATGACATGAGCGCGAGAAAGCTCCAGATGGAAGAAATGCTGTTAAACCTGGGACCAGCCAAAGGAAAGGATTTTTCTACCTGCACCGGCCCCTGGCTTGTGACCCTGGATGAACTGCAACCATTTGAGACGCCCTGTAAGGAGGGCCATACTGGCCTCAGCTGGAACCTGAGGATGCAATGCCGGGTAAATGGTATCCAGGTCAGCGATGGAAACCTCGCCGATATGGACTGGACCTTTGCCGAGATCATAGAAAGAGCTTCCTATGGGGCAGACCTTTATCCCGGCGATGTGATAGGCAGCGGGACGGTGGGAACGGGTTGTTTCCTCGAGCTGAACGGTACGGGCAGGCTGAATGACCCGGGATATGCCGCTCAGTGGCTGCAGGAAAATGACCGGATCGAGCTGGAGGTGGGGGAACTGGGGATCCTGGAAAACACGATCCAGCGTGAAGGAACGGGTTCGGGCGAAGAAGCGGACTCCGGCGAAGAAATGGGGACCGGCGAAGAAGCATTTTCCCTGTTAAAGAAAAAGAAGAATATATGATCATCGATCTGGGAAGCCTGTCGCCCATGTACCGGCAGAATTATCTCCAGTATGCCATCGCACCCCGTCCGATCTGTTTTGCCAGTACGATCGACCACAAAGGCCGGGTGAACCTGAGCCCGTTCAGCTTTTTCAATATGTTCTCTTCCACTCCTCCCATCCTTATCTTTTCCCCTGCCCGGAGAGTAAGGGACAATACCACCAAGCATAGCCTGCAAAATGTACTGGAAGTCCCGGAAGTCGTGATCAATATTGTCGATTACGACCTGGTTCATCAGGCCAGCCTCGCCAGTTGCGAATATGGCAAAGAGGTCAATGAATTTGCCAAGGCCGGTCTCACCGAGCAGCCCGCCACCCTGGTCCGGCCCCCGATGGTGAAAGAGAGCAAGATAAAGATCGAATGCAGGGTGATCGAAATAAAATCCCTTGGCGATCAGGCCGGGTCGGGCAACCTGGTCATCTGCGAAGCATTGCGCATGCACGCAGACGATACGATCCTGGATGAGAAAAAGATGATCGACCAGCGCCTCATCCACCATGTAGCAAGGTTGGGCGGCAACTGGTACTCGCGGGTGGATGCCGGGAGCCTGTTCCAGGTGGAAAAACCCAATACGCAGACGGGCATCGGCGTGGATTCCCTGCCCACACCCATCCGCAACAGCAGGATCCTCAGCGGCAATGATCTCGGCCAGCTGGCAAATGTCCAGGAGATGCCGGTCATAGACCCTTCCTTTGATGACGACAGGCTCCGGAATATTTTTCAATATTATTCCATAAGCCCCGGAGAGATGGAAAAAGAACTGCATGTCTATGCAAAGGAATTGGTTGGGCGGGGAGAAATAAAGGCAGCCTGGCAGGTATTGCTGGCGCTGAATTAAGTTTGCAGAAATCTTTCATTTATTTATTGGAAATTTGCCGTCTTAGCTTTCCTATGGCGATCAATCCAAAGAAATATATGAAATTGGCGGTAGACGTAATGAAACAATCTATTGCAGAATCCCGGGCTGATGGAAAACCTTGTCCCAAAGTTGGTGCAGTGCTGGTTTCCCCCGATGGAAAGCATATTTCGACAGCTTTCAGAGGAGAATTACGAGAAGGAGATCATGCAGAATTTACCTTGCTGGAAAGAAAGCACAGGGACAAAAATCTGACTGGATATTACCTCTTTGCTACTTTAGAACCATGCGCTCCAGGCGCTCGCCGCAATCCGAAATTAGCCTGCGCGGAAAGAATCGTCAATGCCCGTATTGCAAAAGTTTGGATTGGAATTGAAGATCCGGATCCAACAGTCGATAGAAAAGGAATTCTATATCTCGGACTAAATAACATTGAGGTAGAAATGTTTGATGAAGACCTCCAGGATGAGATAAGGCAAGAAAACAAGATATTCTTAGCTCATGCAATTAAAAGAGGTGAAGAGGCCGCGCTTCCTAAGGAGATTATCCTGTCTCCGCTTGAGAATCAAGCTCCAAATACTGAAATTGAAAATTTATCAAAGGATGCATTACAATTTTATATTGCCAGGGCCAATCTTCCTTATAAATATGACTCCGATGAGTTTCACGACTTCCTCAAAAGGCAGGAATTACTTATTTATGACAAAGAATCTGATAGATTAAAGCCTAGTGGTTTGGGACTTCTATTATTTGGAAACAACCCTCGGTTAACTTATCCTCAAGCTATAGTTAAAGTTGAGGCGAGACACAAAAATGCCGAGCCAAAGATCAAAGACTTTAACGAACCTCTGGTCTTATTACCAGAAAAAATAGAGCACTGGCTTAAAGGAATCATACCTTCTACAATTTCAAGAGAGCAATTTGCTCGTTCAGAAAATTACGAATATCCTATATCCGTACTTAGAGAGGCAATACTCAACGCTATTGTGCATAGAGACTATGATATACCACAAGCAAAAATCTATATTATAGTTGAAGAGGATAAAATTATTGTCAAAAGCCCGGGCGCCCCGGTTAAACCCATTAATTGGGATGATTTTAGAAATTTCAGAGCCCCATCATTAAGTCGCAATCCTAAAATCATGAGCGTCTTTAACCAAATGGCCTTTGTGGAAGAAAGAGGCATTGGCATGAGAGAGATGAAGTCTCTTCCCACCAGGTACCAACTTCCTCTTCCCGATATAAAAATGAATGAACCTTATCTTGAAATCGCTTTCCCACGAACAGGAAATTTTCTAACCGAGATTATAGGCGAAAAGCTGTATTCGGGGTTGAATGAAGAAGAAAGATCAGGCCTTTTATTTTTACATAACAATGAAGCTGTTTCCAAAAAAGAGTATGCCGGACAGTTTAAATTCGATCCCAAAAAAGCTCAGCGTCATTTATCCAAATTCCGGAATCTTAAACTAGCTATCACAAAAGGGAAAGGGCCTTCTTTAAGGTATATATTTTTCACACGCTAAATAATCGGGACAATAATCGGGACATTTTGTCCAGATTGGCCTTAATTTAGCGCATGTCTTGTTTAATCTGGACATTTCATAATCGATTTTGTCCAGATTTCAGCTATTCCGGATTCCTATCTCTAATACTGTACACTAAAATCATTTCATTTACATTTGCAGCAATTTTTGCAATCGCATATCTGAATATGAGCACACAACATTTATCCGAGCAGGAGATCATTCGCCGGGAGAAGCTGGCAGAACTGATAAAGCTGGGCATCGACCCCTATCCTGCACCCCTGTACCCTGTCTCGATCACTGCAGCCTATATAAAAGAACATTATAAAGGAGAGGAGAATAAGGATGCCTTTACCGAAACCTGTCTGGCGGGCCGGATCCTGAGCAAGCGGGATATGGGCAAGGCCTCCTTCGCCTTGTTACAGGACGGCAGCGGTCGCATCCAGCTCTATATCAAAAGGGATGAGATCTGCCCTGGAGAAGATAAAACCCTGTATGACAATGTCTGGAAACATCTGATCGATCTCGGGGATATCGTCGGCGTAAAGGGCTGGGTCTTCACGACCAAAACAGGCGAGACATCCATACACGTAAAAGAGCTGGTCCTCCTTACCAAGGCGCTACGCCCTTTGCCGGTTGTCAAAGAAAAAGAGGGAGAGACCTTTGATGCGGTCACCGATCCGGAATTCCGTTATCGTCAGCGATATGCCGACCTCATCGTCAATCCGCAGGTAAAGGACACCTTTATCAGACGGACAAAGATGATCAATGCCATCCGCGGCTTCCTCAACGAAAGAGGGGCCCTCGAAGTAGACACTCCGGTGCTGCAGAGCATTCCCGGTGGAGCGACCGCCCGGCCATTCATTACCCATCACAACGCGCTGGACACTGCATTCTATCTCCGGATAGCCAATGAATTATATCTCAAAAGATTGATCGTGGGCGGGTTTGACTGGGTCTATGAGTTCAGCCGTAATTTCCGTAACGAGGGAATGGACCGTACCCACAACCCTGAATTCACCGTCCTGGAATTTTATGTATCCTACAAGGATTACCTGTGGATGATGGAGACGACGGAACAGCTGCTGGAAACGGCCGCCCTGGCGACCAATGGGACCAGCAAGGTAATGGTTGACGGCAAGGAGATCGAGTTCAGGGCGCCTTACCGCCGGATCACGATGTACGATGCCATAAAAGAATATGCAGGCATCGACATCAGCAAAATGGACGAAGCACAGTTGCGGGATGCCTGTCACGGGCTTGGCCTCCACCCCGATGCCAGCATGGGCCTGGGAAAAATGGTAGACCTGATCTTTGGTGAGAAATGCGAGCATCACTTTATACAACCGACCTTTATCATCGACTATCCGATAGAAATGAGCCCGCTGACCAAAAAGCACCGCAGCCAGCCGGGCCTCGTAGAACGCTTCGAGCTGATCGTGAACGGAAAGGAGATGGCCAACGCCTACAGCGAGCTCAATGATCCGCTGGACCAGCGGGAGCGCTTTGAAGAACAGCTGAGGCTGATGGAGCGTGGCGATGACGAGGCGATGTTCATCGATCTGGATTTCCTGCGCGCACTGGAATACGGGATGCCTCCCACCGCCGGCATAGGCTTCGGCATCGACCGGATCTGTATGCTGTTGACCAATCAGCCAAGCATCCAGGATGTGCTGTTGTTCCCACAGATGCGGCCGGAAGTATTCTGACAGATCCGCCCCTCCGGATAGCCCGCAGTACGCTTCGCCCATAGCAAAAAACCTCCCGTCTTTGAACGGGAGGAGGTTGTTGCCTTTTACCCAGGATTAAAAATGAAAAAGATTAATTGCTTATCTGAAATGAGCGTAAGTAAGCGTATGCCTTTATAAAAAAAGATCGTTCATCAGTTTCTGCTCGGGATTGACGGCATATTTGCCGAGATCCGTTATCCCTTCCCCCTGTAAAACGTCCTCATCGATAAAAAAATTGCCCGTCGTTTCAAAAGAAGGTTTTTGTAAAATATAATACGCCGCGTCGGCCACGATCTCCACGGTGCGGCTTCTCTGCATAAGGAAATCTCCGCCCAGCAGGTTTTTCACCGCGGCCGTGGCGATGATCGTTTTGGGCCACAAGGCATTAGCGGCAATTCGATACTGCTTCAGTTCCTCCGAAAGGCCCAGCACCACCATGCTCATTCCATATTTGCTCATGGTATAGGCCATGTGTGGGGCAAACCAGCGGGGGTCCATATTCAGCGGGGGGGAGAGATTGAGTATATGCGGGTTATGCGCTTTTTTCAGGTGAGGGATACAGGCCTGGCTCATAAAAAAAGTCCCCCGCACATTAATGCTGTGCATCAGATCATACCGCTTGGGTTCCGTGTCCGTAGTGGGGGAAAGATTGATGGCGCTGGCATTATTCACGAGGATATCGATGCCACCAAATGTCGATGCCGTTGTCTCCACGATATGGCGGATCTGATCGTCGAAGCGGATATCGCCCTGCAGCGGCAGCACTTTTCCAGGCCCTGCGGCAGCGATCTCTTCGGCTGCCGTATAGATCGTTCCTTCCAGTTTGGGATTGGGTTCAGCCGTCTTGCCCACTATGGCAATATTAGCCCCTTCCCTTGCGAGCCTCAGCGCGATCGCTTTACCGATCCCCCGGGAGCCCCCTGTGATAAGGACCGTTTTGTTTTCAAAACTCATAGACTTGTGAATGATACCGCTTTAAAAACTACAAAATAGGCTAATTTATGATGCAGCCAAAAAAATAGGGTGAATGTACCACAGCGGTCCACGTAGATCTACGACGAAAAAGGTAAAAACTGTACTATTGAAAATCAGCGTTATTGCTCTTGTGATACCTTTAACAGTGTTGTATGTTTGTATTGTTAAGTATGACTGACGAACGATCCCGATCCAATGTTCCTGAGAAAAGCCGAATGAATGTAAAATCCTGAAAAACCAAGTCCAGTAGTCCAAAGAAAAACCAATCCAAAGAGTCCTGAAAAACCATCCAAATCCATTCTGAAAAACCTTTAATCGTCATCGGTCAAACTTATCAGGAAAATCCAAAATCCAGAAATCCAAGCAGATCCAAATCCTAAGAAGAAGCCAACTTAAAATTTGTACCTATTGATGGCCAGAAGCTGTTGGTTAAGTATCGTACAAAAGAATTGAAAAAGCCCTGAGTAAAATCAGGGCTTTTCTTTTAGCACGAACTCCAGAATGGTGATTCTTCTCTTTTACTATTTCCTTCCTGTCCGACTATTCCTAAGCATCTTTTGAATATCTTTTGCCGCTTCGCCGGTTTACCGGCCCACTATGCCCGTATGCCTAATGCGCATCTACCGGCATGGCTACGTTTTTCTTGAACTTCTGCAGATAGACGATCGGGATGCAGAAAAGGACGAACAGCCCGATGGTCAGATAAAGGTTATCATAGGTGATCAGCAGGGTCTGCTTGACCACCGTCCCCTCCATGGCCCTGTTGGCCATATCCTGCGCATCGATGGCAGAATGCCCCTTGCTCATGAAATTCTGCACCGCAGCCCCGTTACGCTGTATATAGGCAGGGTTATAAGGATTTATCTTTTCGATCAGCGCCGTACGTACCTGTCCTGACCGGATATGGATCAGGGTCGTGAGGATCGCAATGCCGAATGAACCTCCGAGCTGGCGCATCATATTGTTAAGACCCGCTCCCTGCCCGATATCGGGCCCTTTGAGCTCCTGCAGGGCAAGGGTGGTCAATGGAACGAACAGGATGGCCATGCCGATCCCGCGGATGACCAGGGGCCAGAAGAAATCACTGGTCCCCGATTCCAGGGTAGAGTTCGACAGCATCCAGGTGAATACGAAGAATAAGAAGAAGCCGCCCGTGGCCATGAACTGCCCGGGCACCCCTCTCTTCAGCATCATCCCTACAAAAGGCATGAGGCAGATCGTGGCCACGCCGCTGGGGAACAGGATGATCCCCGTCTGCTGGGCCGAAAAGCCAAGCAGGTTCTGACAAAAGACGGGAAATACGAACACCGATCCATACAAGGCAAAGCCAAGGACGAATGAGGTGACGATACCGATGGCAAAGCTCCTGTTCTTCAGGATCCTGAAATTCACTACGGGATGATCGGTGGTCAGCTCCCTCCAGATAAAGCCGATGCCCGCCATGACGGTGGTAAAGATCAGCACGGAGATATAGGGCGTGGCAAACCAGTCCTCCGTTTCTCCTTTTTCCAGTACGATCTGGAGGCTGCCCACGCCGACAGCCAGCAATAAGATCCCCCACCAGTCGATGGGCTTACCCTTGGCATATCTCGGCGAGTCCCGCACAAAGGTCGATACAAAGAAGGCCGCGATGGCGCCTACGGGTATGTTCACGTAGAATATCCAGGGCCAGCTGAAATGATCGGTAATAAATCCCCCGATGGTCGGACCTACCGTGGGGCCTACCACGGCGCCAAGCCCAAAAAGGGCCGTAGCCATGCCAAGCTCTTCGCGGGGCCAGGTCTCCATCAGGATGGCCTGCGCCGTGGACAACAGTCCTCCGCCTGCAAGGCCCTGGAGCACACGGAAGGCGATCAGCTCGCTCAGGCTATGGGCATTCCCGCAGAGAAAAGAGGCAAAGGTGAATACCAGTATCGAGGTGATAAAGTAGTTCTTTCTTCCGAACCGATCGCCCAGCCAGCCGGACATCGGTAATATGATAACGTTGGCGACCGCATAGCTTGTCACTACCCAGCCGGCATCTTCCAGCGTAGCACCCAGGTTGCCCATGATCTGCGGCAGCGCGACATTCACGATCGTGGTATCGATCAGTTCCAGCAAGGAGGCCAGGATCACCGTTATGGTGATGATCCATTTTCTAAATCCATGTTCAGCCATGACGCACAATTTTGAATACTACAATTAAATTCACAGGGCCGGATCCGCAGTGTCACGGATTCATAGGGCGGATCGGGCGACGCATTATTTCGTGTGTACGATCACCTGGACGCTCATGCCCGGACGCAACAGACCAGTATAGGCAGAGTCGGCTTCCAGCTTGATCCTCACCGGCACGCGCTGCACGACCTTCACGAAATTGCCCGTGGCATTATCGGGAGGCAGCAGGGAGAACTTGGCTCCGGTGGCCCCGGCAAATGATTCGACGGACCCCTGTACGGTCTTGTCAGGATAAGCATCGGCGATCAGATCCACTTTTTCTCCTATCCGGAGATGCTCCATCTGGGTTTCCTTGAAATTGGCCGTTATATAAATGTTCTTATCGTTCACGATAGCAAAAAGGGTCTGAGCGGGCTGTACCAATTGTCCCAGCTGGATATTCCTTTTGGAGACGATGCCATCGGCCGGTGCGGTAATAACGGTATAGGTCAGCTGTAATTTAGCGAAGTCGATATCGGCCTGTCTCGAAGCCAGGTTAGAAGCAGTAGCGCCAACCTGCCGTTCGTTTGTGCTGACCCTCCTGCTTTGTGTCGGGACCTGTGTCTGGGCAACCACCAGCGCAGCATCGGCCGCATCCTTATCGGCTCTGGCGTCATCGAACTGGGCTTTGGTGATAGCGTGGTCGTTATACAGGTTCTGATAGCGGTTAAAATCTTCGGTCGCCTTCCATACCCTTACCTTGGCCGCGTCTACACTGGCTTGCGCAGTGACGATGCTCGTCTTAGCCTCGGACACCTGGTACTGGGACACATCGACGGACTGGCGGGCCGAACTGAGTGCCGCCTCTACCTGTTGTAATTTGATAAGATAATCCCGGTCGTCCAGGACCACCAGGGTGTCCCCGGCTTTTACATGCTGGTTGTCCACAAACCGGATCTCTTTCACATAGCCTCCGACCCGGGCAACGACGGGACTGATGTCCGCATCCACCTGGGCATTATCCGTCACCTCATGGCTCTGATAATAGATATATTCCTTTGCAGTAAAGACCAGCGCGCCCACCAGCACCAATCCCAGGATGATGGGGAAAATGAGCTTTTTACTTTTACGCTTTGGTTGATTCTCGTTCATATTGTTGCTTTTAAATATTTTATAATGAGTTATGTTCAGGGTTGAATATGTCCGGTCGATCTTAACAGGTCGTAATAAGCGATGGTAGCATCCGACTTGGCCAGCTCAAGGTTTACCCGCGACTGATAGATCAGGGTCTGCGCATCGATCCGGTCCGTGGTAGTGGCGAGGTTGTTGCGGAATTTAGATTCCATGATCCGTTCATTTTCCGCTGCCTGGGTCACCGCATCCTGTAATACTTTTATCCTTTCCAGCGCCTGGAGGTAACCGATATAATACTGATTCACGTCCTTTTTGATCTGATCCATGGCATCCTCCCTGTCATTCGACAGCGACTGTTTCTGGATCGTGGCTTCCCTCACCTTGTTCTTGTTCGTATAGAGGGTGGCGATATCCCAGGAGGCCCCGACGCCGAGCGTTACCGGTGCGAGCACGGTGTGACCGGTCGGGATCGGCTTGCCGGTAGGGTTGATATAATAGGCTCCGACATTCGCAGACACGGTGGGCAGCCGCTGGTCCTGTATCTTTTTGATATTGATGCCCGCCAGCTTATCCTGATAGCCAAGCTCCTGTAATTCCCTGCGGTTGGCCTCTGCCTGCTGCAGGAAATCGGCAAATACAGGATGTTCGTCCAGTCTGTAGGAGGGTTCCGGCAACTGGATCGTGGTCGAGTCGGGAAGGCCCAGCATGATATTCATATTAAAGTTGGCGATCCGGCGATTGTTCTCCAGTTCGATCTGCGTCAGCTGGATCTGTGATTTCTGCAGGCGGAACCTCAGCACGTCATTCTGCGTAGCCAGGCCCTGACCTTCATACTTGACGATCTCATCCAGCTTGCTCTGAACGTCCTGCATGTTCTGCGTAACGATCTGCTGGTTTTGCAGGATCTTGTTATAGTTGATATAGGAGCTGATGATGAGGTAGGTAATATCCTCCTTGTCCTTATCCGCATCCAGCCGGCTAAGCTGGACCATCAGGTCGGCAGACTGGCGAGCATATTTCAGCTGATTGCCTTTGAAGATGGGCTCCGATACGGCAAGGGTGCCAAGATAAGCGGGGAAGTCAAAAGGCAGCTTCAACGGCTTTCCGGCATCCGTAAGGCCGGGTATATTCACCGTCCGCGTCATCATCAGCGCATGGAGGTACTGAAAACCCACGGTCGCGCTTGGCAGATAAGCGTCCTTCGACTGGTCCAGCCGGGCCAGCGCCTCATTGATCTTGTACTGTGATCTTTTTAATTGCTTGCTGTTCTGAACGCCCAACTGCACGGCTTCATTCAGGCTCAGGGTCCGGGTCTGTGCAGTAGTGGTAAAAAAAGCAAAGAGTAAGAGGCCGATCGCCCCCGCTAACTTTTTCACGTGCATAAGTGCTTTGCAGTTCATGTTGTTGATTTGTTTAATGATCTTCATTTTTTATATCCAGATGGGCTCTCAGCAATTGTTTAAGATGGGACTTCAGACGAGGGGAAAGCACCGTCCGGTAAGCTTCATCATCCGTCTCGTCTATTCCAAGGATCCGGCAGGCAAGCGTCCTCGACTGGGTATAAGAGGAGATGGTGCCCATGATCGTGCCTACGGTCATGGCGATATCCACCGTGCGGAACAGCCGCTTCTGCTGGCCATCCGCGATGATCTTCATGATCACGTCCAGGTTGCGCAGCTTGATGGAAATGATCAGGTCTTTGATCTCCTGCGAACGGGCGTTGCTGGCCTGCTGATACATGATATTGTGAAAACAGAGGTTGTTGAGGATCCTGTCCACATAAAAGTCCACCAGCCGTTCGATCTTATCCCAGGGGCTCAGCGATTCATCCTTGTTCAGGTCTTCGAGGATCCCGTACGCATAACCCGCCCTGAGCTCCACCAGCGATTCCAGCAATTTCTCCTTGGAGCCGAAATAATAAGAGATCATAGCAAGATTGACCCCGGCGATGTTCGCGATATCCCTGACAGACGTGCCGTCAAAGCCGTTGTTCCCAAACAGGTCTTCCGCCACGGTAAGAATATGCTCTCTTTTATCTGTAGACATGTAAAAAGATGTATTAAGGGCACAAAATTAAACAAACGTTTGAATTAAACAAACGTTTAATTAATTTTATTTTCAGACAGGCAGATTCTTAAGCGGAGAATGCCGCCAGGAAGGCCCCTCCATGGGGCCTGTTCGCGTTGCGGGTGCTATTTAGGCATGGAATGTTCGGCAGTAAGCACCGATCCGGTCAATTTCTTAATGGTATACCACCGGAAACTCTGATCGGCCTCCATACCGGTCCCAAAGAGGATTTTATCCTTGGTATAGATCTGGACAGGCTTATCCGTATAGAATTTGGACGTGCTCTGATCCCACCAGAGCTCTTTACAATGAAGCGTATCTCCTCTCAGGATATTCTTGACCACCACCTGGTCCCGGAGAAAGACCTTGCTCTGGTTCTGGAAATATTTCCCGTAAAGGGCGTCCACCTGGCTTTCGATCACCAGGGAATCGTTATAAAAATCCACATGCAGGGTCCTGGGGAACTCCACATAGGGGGAGTCGGCCTGCATATAACGCAGCATATAAGGAGAGGAGAGCTTCCCTTTTACTTTCGCGCCTTCGCTTAAATAACTTTCGATCTGCCGGCCTGTTTCCGGAATGACCTTTTTTTTACCCGAACCGGGGAGGTCTTTCATATTATTCTCGCAACCTCCCATGCCGAGGCCAATCAACAACACCGGAAAGAGCATCCAGCGCAGCCTCGCCTGGACATTACGCCCGGGCCGTTTACGAATTATATTCACTGATAGCATATAGCCCTTTATAAATTAAATGGGGGTCCGCAAAGATCTTCTTTTTCAGGTGACGGGTGAAATAGACGCCGTCGCCCCCGCTTAAAAGCACGTTAAAATTGTCATACTTTTCTTCATAAGCCCCGATGATCCCATCGATCTCCCGGGCCATGCCCAGGATCACTCCGCTGAGTATATTGGTCCGGGTATCATAACCGGCCAGCGGAAAATTCCAGTCGGCCTTCACCAGTGGTAATTTGGCCGTGAACTGCTGCAATGACCGGAAGCGCATTTCCATACCGGGAGAAATACCTCCTCCGATGAACTCCTTATATTTATTGACAAAATTATAGGTGATCGCCGAACCAAGCCCGATCGCCAGATTATGCTTACCAGGGAAAAGGGTCACCGCCGCCACTACCAGCGCAAGGCGGTCTGCCCCGATGGTCTCCGGCTTCCCTACTGGCGTGGTGACCGGCAGCCTGGTATGATGGTCAAGCTTATGGAACCGGGTTTCGCGCGCAAGGATCTCCTCCATCACCGGATCATGATCGATGACGGAGGAAAGGATGGACCGTGTAGGATGGTATTGCTGAATGAGCCCCAGGATCGTTTCTGCCCGGTCATTCTCCAGCACCTGTTCTTTAAGGAATTTACCATTGATAAAAACGGCGCATTTCATCCGGGTATTGCCAAAATCGAAGCAGAGGGTGGTTGACATATACAGCTTAGTCTTCAAACTTGAACGAAGATAGGTTTTTGAAATGACCATTTAATTTTACCCTTTCCTTCAGCGACTCCATCCCGGCAATTACGGGCAATACCTTGCTCAGGTGGCGCTTAAGAAATTCCTGCCGCTGCTCTTCCCGCACCAGCCCCAGCATTTCGTATTCCTCTTCAAGAGAAAGACCGGCATGATGAGCGACATCATAACTGACCAGGTCCTCGTCGGGCTTTGCAAAATCCTTGCTGATCTCCAGCAGACGGTGCAGCTCGCGTATGGCCTTTACCACCTTCTGCATCAGTTCCTGCTTACCACCATCCTCAATATTTTCTGGATAATTCACAATGGCGCCGCTGAATAATTTATCCGGTACCGATCGGATCATCTCCAGCACCCTGAACACACGAAAGCCCCCGGTCCGGATATCCATCTCCCCATTTTCGTAAATGGTTACCATTTCCGTGATCTTCACCAGGGTACCCATCTCGTTCAACTTATTGTTGATGATCGTCGGGATACCAAATGGCTTGTCTTCTTTATAACATTCGCTGATCAGTTGTTTGTACCGGGGTTCGAATATATGCAGGTTCACGCTTTCGCCCGGATATATCACGATGCCCAAAGGAAAAATAGGAATGAAATTCGTCATACCATTATTTGATGAGCAAAAATACTAAATAGTGCTTACCGACCTTCAACCGCTGGCTACTCACTATTTCCGTACTTTTGATTTATCATGAACCAACCCGCTCCTGCGACCGTCATAAGCTGGCAGACCTGCCTGCAATCCATCCGGGGAAAAGACATACGCATACTGTCTCGTTGCATTTCTCTTGTGGAGAACGAGGTCAGCGGGCATGAGGAATTATTACAGGCGCTGCCGTATAACGATACCACCCCGGTGATCGGAATTACCGGGCCTCCCGGAGCCGGGAAGAGCACCCTGACGGACGCGCTTATCGGCAAGCTGGTAGCCCAGGGAAAAAGAACGGCGGTATTGTGCGTGGACCCCTCCTCGCCTTTTCATCAGGGGGCCTTGCTGGGCGACCGCATCCGCATGAGCGAATGGTATCTGCATCCGGATGTATTTATCCGCTCGCTCGCTACCCGTGGGTCATTGGGTGGGTTGCACCCGCGGATCCTTGAGATCTCCGACCTCCTGAAAGCCGGCGGATTCGATTATATACTGATCGAGACGGTAGGCGTTGGCCAGAGCGAGATCGAGATCGCCGGTCTGGCCGATACTACGCTGGTCGTGCTGGTCCCCGAAGGCGGCGATGAGATCCAGACGATGAAATCAGGCCTTATGGAGATCGGCGATATTTTTGTCGTCAACAAGAGCGACCGCCCCGGAGCAGACCTCTTTCTCAGGAACCTGCGTCTGATGCTCTCGCCCGCCTTCCATCGCCCCGGTCTGCAGCCTGCCATCATTGCAACGGTCGCTTCCAAAAGACAAGGGCTCGATGAGCTGATGGAGAAGATAGAAGAGCATTTACGGCAACACCGAATGGATTCCGGCAAATACCGGCTGCTGGCCGAACGCGCCTATCATCTGATCCGGGAACGGCGCATGAAGGCCATCAGTAAGAACGAATTGCTGGAGCAGATCGGAAAGGAGTTTACAAAAGGCGAATTCAACCTTTACCGGTTTGTAGCCGGATACGTATAATGCGGTCCCACGCGCGCATGCACCGCAGAGGGCTGATCTCAGGCCGGCGCATGCCAGGGGGTCGCCGGCTTAACCCCGCCATGCGACGCTCAAACGCTTGAAAAGATTTTTCAGCAGCAGGAAGGCCGGGAGCCGGGGCTCAGCCAGCATCCCGTCAAAAGGTTCGCCGCGACGGAGATACTGTTTGGTCAGCGTGCTGGAGGTCATTCCCCATTTTGAGATAAAACGATAATATCCTTTATTTTTTACCACACGGCCCGTCGATTTGCTACCGAAATGATAGGCCCGGCTCTTACTCACGCCCTTGAATAACCGTATTCCCAGTACCCACAATTTCATCGAAAAATCCGGATCGGAATACATACCCGGGGAGAATTCGACGCTGTACCCTCCGGCCAGGTCCCAGATATCCTTATGGACGACATTCGGAGGCCAGGTCGCGCCCTGCCAGTCGCGCATGGGCAGGGTGGCATACTCCTTCAGCAGGTCTTCTTCCCGGAAATTCTCTATCTCCGTCCCATAATCAGCCGGGATCACGCAGTTGCTGGACGCTACAGGCTCGATCGCAGTCGCCGAAAGGAAGAAATAATTATTCCCGATCTTTTTTATCTCGTCGAGCAAAGCCAGGTCCCAGCCGGGACATACATACATATCGTCATTCAGGTAGACGATATAATCCGTTGTCACCAGGTCCCTGCCGATATTCAACGCGTAACACACTCCTATGTTCTGCTCGCTGAAGGTATAATCCAGATCGGGCTGAGATTCTACCCAATCTTTTGTCCCATCCTTTCCTTCATTGATATGCACGATCACCTGATGCAGCAGCCGGGAATTTTTCCGGATGCTCCCGATGCAAAGCTTCAGATAGGAAAGGTTGTTCCAACTCGGGATGAGTATGGAAAAGACCGCACCGTCCTTCGGGGACCGTCTTTTTTTAAGAACAGGGATAGTAGCGACCATTGGAGCTCCTGATTGTGGAATTAAGATTCAAATTAAATGATTTATACTGGTAAATCAGTTATAAATTTTACATTTACGCTCCCTTATATCATCAAAGTATTTAACCAGGATATGAACCGGCTTACCGTCCTAAAAGCGCTGATGCAGCAGAAAAATTTAAGAAACTATCTCGAGATCGGGGTTTTTAACGGACATATCTTTTTCCGCATCCGGAGCAGCTTTAAAATAGCGGTGGACCCGGGTTTTGCTTTTGACAACAGCAGGAAAGCTGGAAAAATTTTCCTGAACCCCTATAATTTCTATAACCGCTATTTCCAAAAAACAAGTGACGATTTCTTTGCCCAGGACGCAGCCGAGGTCTTCGCCCAGAAAAAAGTAGAACTGAGCCTTATCGACGGTATGCACGAATATGAATATGCGCTGAGGGACGTAGAGAACACGCTCCGGTACGCAGACGATAATGCCGTTATTATCCTGCATGATTGTAATCCCCAGGCTAAGGAAGATGCCTGTTCCTTCGGGGAATGGAAGGCCCGGGAGTTCACCGGGATCTGGAACGGGGACGTCTGGAGGACCATCCTCCATCTTCGCAGCCTGAGAAATGATCTCACCGCCTTTGTGCTGGATTGCGACCATGGGCTCGGAGTGGTCATCAAGCAGAAGAACGATCGTCCTTTACCTTACACCAAAGAGCAGATCGCCCGATTTACTTTTGAAGATTTTGTGGCCAACAGGGAGAAATTCCTGGGCTTGAAGCCCACTTCGTATTTTTCCGAATTCTTCGGCGTGAACCCCTAATCGGTGAAACGCCTGTCCATCCGTTCGGGCCCCTGAGGACTACTCCTGATCTTTGTTGCTTTTCCACCAGCGATAGCCGATGAGGCCGAAAATGGCCAGCGGGGTCATCGCCAGATAGATGATGCCGGCATTCAGGGCCTTGGCGGGCTTTTCGCCAAGCTGCTGCGCAGTCCGGGTGCAGATGGAGCATTGCGCCTTCACCCTTTGGGAACCAGCCAGTGCCATGCACAGGATCAGCAAGAACAGGTTGCGTTTTAACATAGCTGTCCGATTGAAACACAAAGATACGTTACTAACTCACCTCTTCCGTCTTCAGCATCTTCTGATACCTCTTCCTTTCGTCTTCATCAAGGATGGTCTTACGCAGACGGATCTTTTTGGGCGTCACCTCGATACACTCGTCCTGCTGGATGTATTCCATGCATTCTTCAAGGGTCATCTGCTTCTTCGGGATGATCCGTACGGAATCATCGCTGCCGCTGGCGCGCATATTGGTGAGTTTTTTACCTTCCGTAGCATTCACGATCAGATCGCCTGGCTTGATATGCTCGGCGATGATCTGACCCACATATACCTCTTCGCCCGGATCGACAAAGAAAGTGCCGCGATCCTGTAATTTATCTATGGAGTAAGCCGTGGTTTTGTCCTGGTTCTTCGAAAGCAGAACACCATTGCTCCTTCCGGGGATTGGTCCTTTCCAGGGCTTGTATTCAAGGAACCGATGCGCCATCACCGCCTCGCCGGCCGTGTTGGTCAGCATATTGCTCCGGAGACCGATCAGACCCCTCGACGGGATCTCGAATTCCAGATGCTGCATTTCGCCCTTGCTTTCCATGACCAGCATTTCTCCTCTGCGCTGGGTGACCATATCGATCACCTTGCCGCTGAACTCTCCGGGTACGTCGACTACCAATATTTCAAAAGGCTCATTTTTCTTGTCGTTGATCTCTTTCACCAACACCTGAGGCTGGCCGATCGTCAGCTCAAACCCTTCCCGGCGCATGGTTTCGATGAGAATGCCCAGGTGCAGGATACCGCGTCCGAATACGAGGAAACTATCCGCACTGTCCGTATCTTCTACCCGTAAGGCAAGGTTCTTTTCCGTCTCTTTCATCAGACGGTCACGCAGGTGACGCGAGGTCACGAATTTTCCATCCTTGCCGAAGAAAGGCGAATTGTTGATGCCGAAGAGCATGCTCATGGTAGGCTCATCCACGCTGATCACCGGAAGGGCCTCGGGGTTTTCCGCATCGGCGATGGTATCGCCGATATTGAAGTCTTCCAGACCGACCACCGCACAAATATCACCGGCCATGACCTCTGTGGCCTTTTTCTTTCCCATGCCCATAAAGGTGTACAGCTCTTTCACCTTGGAACGCTTGATCACGCCCCCGGCCTGCATCAAAGCGATCTGCTGACCTTCTTTGATCGAGCCCCTTGCCACCTTGCCTACCGCGATCCTTCCGAGGAAGGAAGAATAATCCAGCGACGTGATCTGCATCTGCAAGGGTCCTTCCGCAACCTTTGGCGCAGGCACATATTGCAGGATGCCATCCAGCAAAGGGGTAATATCTGCACATTGTTCGTTCGTAATGTTGAACCAGCCATTCTTTCCGCTGCCATAAAAAGTAGGGAAATCCAACTGCTCTTCAGTGGCGTCGAGGTTGAAGAATAATTCAAACACCGCCTCATGCACTTCCTCTGGACGGCAATTGGGCTTGTCGACCTTGTTGATGACCACGATCGGCTTCAGATTAAGCTGAAGCGCTTTCTGCAATACAAACCTGGTCTGGGGCATCGGGCCTTCAAAAGCATCCACGAGCAGCAGCACCCCATCGGCCATTTTCAATACACGTTCCACCTCGCCTCCGAAATCGGAGTGACCGGGAGTATCGATGACATTTATCTTCGTATCCTTATATTCTACAGCGGCATTCTTGCTGAAAATTGTGATCCCCCTTTCCTTTTCCAGGTCATTACTGTCCATAATAAGGTCACCGGTCTCCTGGTTGGCACGGAATACATGGGTGGCATGTAAGATCTTATCTACCAGGGTAGTTTTACCATGGTCAACGTGAGCGATAATAGCTATATTTCTGATTTGCATAAGTAAAAGCCTCTCAAATTTGAGGCCGCAAAGGTACGCAAAAATTGCCTGAATTCCTACCCTGAAGCCACCGCCGCAGTAGAAATAACACAAAAGACATCTCCCGGACAGCCGGCATCGGGTCTATACGCGTACGTATATTTTTTTTCTGTCAAGCCAATAGCCTACTAACCAGCATACTAGCATAAATGCTACCGAGAAGAAGAAGGAACCCAGAAATATACCCTCCGGCCGGAAAACAGTTTCATAGATCCATTTGTGGACCGGTGTGCCATCGGGGGTGTGAAGAAGATAGATCACGATAGCGCCTACTTCCGAAAGCAGGTAAATGAACAGCGGGTTCTTCCCAAATATGACGAAGAACCGGGTCCAGTTCGTTTTTTGCCTGAAATCTACGATATAGAGGATAAAAGCCAGCAGGATACAATCCAGTCCGACCGTATAGACCACGAAGGAGCTGGTCCAGAGTTTTTTGTTGATGGGAAAGCCAAGGTCCCAGCAATACCCCGCGGCCAGCAGGGCGAAACCGGCCAGCATGAGCAAGGCCAGGCCCTCGTAAGTCTTTCCTTTCTGCTGTACCCAGCGGCCGGCAATATAGCCCCCGATCACATTGGCTATGGCAGGCAGTGTGCTCAGCCAGCCTTCCGGATCGAACGCGATCCCTTCGCCATGATACAGATGATTGTCGCCCATCAGCCATTTATCCAGTTTCAGCACGCCGTTGCCCGTCATGCTCAGGGGGTCGGATGGGTCGCCGGAAAAATAAAGGATGGGCCAGTACAGCAACAAAATGACGATGGCGACGATCATCGACACCCGTGGTTTCCAATAAAGGACCATCAGGGAGGCAATGCCGTACGCCAGCGCGATCCTTTGCAGGACACCCAGTATCCTCGTATGCGAAATGGGCATCAGGCCGAAATGACCTGTGGAGTCGGTCCGGAAGAACGGGAACCAGTAAAGGAGAAAGCCCAGCAGGAAAATAAGGACCGTGCGGCGGGCAATCTTTGCCAGCACTTTCGACCGTGGCAGCGCATCCCATTTCTGCATTACAAAGCTCATCGCATTTCCCACGGCGAATAAAAAGGAAGGGAATACCAGGTCCGTGGGCGTGAACCCATGCCAGGCGGCATGCTTCAGCGGTGCATATGCATAGAGTCCGCTGCCCGGCGTATTTACGATGATCATAAAACAAATGGTCATTCCGCGAAAAACATCAAGCGCAAGAAATCGTTGGTTGGGCTGTATTGCGTTCATAATTACCCCTAATATCGGAACTATTTTATACATTCAGCCCAAATTTGACCCATGCGCAAAAAATGGTTGCTGCTGATCCCCATTGCCCTGATCGCCTTCTACTTTGCAGGCCCCAGCCCGGCAACTCCTTCCTATAAAATAGATTTTCCGCAGGTGCCCACGGACCCCGCAGCCCTTGAGGCCTATATCCGGAATAATGAAGCCCCGCATAAGCTGAAGCCGGATAACGAGGCCAGGATCATCTGGGCGGACAGCAAGGGGGCATCAGCCGGCGATCACCATGCGGGCGATTCGCTGAACGCTGTGGGTCCCGTCAGACAGCGGACGGAATATGCGATGGTCTACCTGCATGGCTTCTCCGCTTCTCAGGGTGAAGGGGCCCCCCTTCACCGGAACCTCGCAAAAAAATTCGGCTGCAACCTTTATCTGTCGAGACTCGCCGAACATGGCATCGATACGACGGAGCCAATGCTCTATCTTTCTGCCGACGGTCTCTGGGAATCGGCGAAACAAGCGCTGGCCATCGGCGGCCAGATCGGCAATAAAGTCGTCCTCGTGGGCACTTCCACCGGAGGTACGCTGGCGCTCCAGCTGGCGGCCGCTTATCCGGACAAAGTTGCAGCCCTTGTACTCCTTTCTCCGAACATCGAGATCAACGACCCCAACGCCTGGGTGCTGAATAATCACTGGGGATTGCAGGTCGCCCACAAAGTGGCGGGATCCGACTATATCATTACCAAAGAAGACTATGGACCTGTTTACCGTCAATACTGGTACCCGAAATATCGTCTCGAAGGGGCAGTTGCCCTTGAAGAGCTGCTGGAGACGACCATGAATAAAGAGACCTTCGGGAAAGTGGCCCAGCCCGTGGGCGTTTTTTATTATTACAAGGACCCCATACACCAGGACAGCACGGTAAAAGTATCCGCCATACTCAGGATGTTCGACCAGCTCGGTACGCAGCCCGGTCTGAAATACAAACAGGCTTTCCCCGAAGCGGGCACGCATGTTATCTGCTCTCCCATCCGTTCGCACGATGCAGAAGGGGTGGAGAATGCGATAGTGAAGTTCCTCGCGGACATCGTTCACCTGACGCCGGCGGACAGCACAAAAAAATAGCGGATATTTGGCCCGGAATTCAGAACCAGCCATGGCAAGAAAAATCATTTACCTCATTAATCCTATCTCCGGTACGCGCGGTAAATCCTCTCTGCAGGAAATGATCATCCGGAGGACCAGGGAACAAAATATCGAGTTCGATATCCTGCCCACCAATGCCGAAGGAGATTATGATTTCCTTCTTCCTTTCATCGAAAAACAACAAGTAACGGACATCGTTATCTGCGGAGGCGATGGAACGGTGAATGCCGTAGCCGCCGCCCTGATGGGCACCGACGTTCGCATCGGCATCATCCCGATGGGATCGGGCAATGGGCTGGCCTTTGCAGCCAGGATACCAAAGTCCCCGGCAAAAGCATTGGATATTGTTTTCGCAGGCAGGGCTTCCGCTATCGATGGCTTTACCATCAATGACCAATTTTCCTGCATGCTCTGCGGGATAGGCTTCGATGCCAGCGTCGCCTATGAATTCGCAAGGCAAAAAAGAAGAGGCCTTCAGACCTATGTCCGGGTCTCTCTTAAAAATTTTTTTAGGGTGAGCCCCTGGTCGTTCCGGATCCATTTCCCCGATCAGGCATATTCTTTTTCCGCCGATGCCTTTTTCATCAGCATCGCCAACGGCAATCAGTTTGGCAACAATTTCACCATCGCTCCAAAAGCGAGCCTGCATGATGGGCTGGTCGATATCGTGGTCGTAAAAAAAATGAACAAGCTGAGGCTGGTATTCTCGGTGCTCAACCAGATCCTGGGGAACAATGCCGTGCTGAAGACCTCCGAACTGGAGCAGCAGGCTGCAGGGAAGAAGAATATCCTTTATTTCCAGACCTCCTCCCTAATTATCGATAATCCGCAGAGAGCCCCACTCCATATCGACGGCGACCCCAGCACGACTTCGGAAAGATTTGTCATCCGCATCGTGCCTCTTGCATTCAAGCTTATCCAGCCCTGATGACCCTTCCTCCCCTCACCCATCCCGCCGCGCAATGACCGGCCTTGTTCCGCTGACGGACCCCGTCAATGCGCCATCATCTCTTTGAACTGCATAAAAGTCTTCTGATTCTGCCCGCTTTCCAGCACGCCTGCAATGTTCAGCTTTTCCTGGGTGGTCAGATGAAAGTTCAGGGCCGCTCCGGCATCTTCGCTCTTAGGGATATATTGAAAGATCAGTTTATTAAAGGAAAAACCCAGTCCGTTCTGCGCAAGGCTCAGCAGATCATCCTGATTATACTCCTGCATCTTATACCAGTTGTTTTCCAGCAACAGGAGGGGTTTGGAAATGATCTCCGTTATGTCTTCCGATTCATAAGGGTTTTCCCAACCTCCCGTCTTGCGATCGCGGATCTGCAATAATACGACGCCACTGGTATTTTCCCTGAACCATTCCCGGAAGGAGTTCAGGAAGCGCACCGTCGTCTGCTCTCCGAAATTGTCCCGGAACCCCGCGTCCATGACGTCGACGACCGGATTGGTGGGCAGCCATACATTCGGCAATACATAGGGGAAGGTGGCGTTCATGCGCAATGCGCTCAGCAGGCGCAGGTTCATCGGGTCTTGCCGGGCGAACAAGGCGCCGAAATCTATCGCGTCCGGATCGATCGGTGGGATCTTCGTGCTGTCATACGCTGGCCGCATCAGAAAGCTGATCGGCTGTGTGCTGATCACCATGGTCCGGCTGTCGCGGGTGATCACGGGATTGAACAGCATCAGGGGCATTCTGGCCTCATTTTCATCCGCTGCCAGGTCCTTCAGCTGGCTGTTCAGCAGTCCTCTTGTATTGATGTTCAGCTTTTGCTCGAAAGCATAGCCCCGGTCTTTGACATATTCATATTTCCCTACGTTGAATTTCTGCACCGGAGATGCCATATCCCTCGCCACAAAGGAAGAGAACAACGGGTTGAGCAGATCGCCGGAAATATCGTCCACCCATTTACGGTCCTGCAGGTTCACAGGACCAAGACCGGCCGGCGCAAGGGATGGGTCGGCCCTTACCCTTGCCAGGGCCCGGAAATAAGCAGCCCCGAACATGCCGCCGGATGCACCGGTGATCAGAAAGGTCCTGCGCATCAGCTGTCCTCCGCTGAGGCTGTCCAGACGCTGGAGCACGTTCATGGTGAAGGTGGCGCTGCGGTTGCCGCCACCGCTGGTATTGATAAGGTACAGCAAGGGCCGGGGACCGGACTGTCTCTCTTTCCATTTTTCCAGGATAGCCAGCATATTCGCTTTATCCCGCGCAAGGTGCGGGTTCGAACACAACTGCAGCAAGCTCTCCCGGTCATACAGCGGTCTTTCGTCACGGTTAGTATAGTTCAGTCCGTACGCCTTATTGCTGGGATCGATGACATTATATTTATACAGGAGGTTCAGCACAAAAAAGAGGGCCACTAAAAATGGGATGCTCCAGCTTTGCAGGAAATAGGAAAAAGCCCCCGACAAGGATATAAGGATGGCGAAAAAAATAAGTATGCTCGCCGCCGCTGGCAATTGAAAGAAGGGGCTGTCCATAAAGAACCCGGTGACGATCAAAAAAATAAAGGCTATGAAAATGGACAGCACTGCGGTGAAATGATGACGGGAAAAGATGCTTTCGATAAACTCCCTGCTGTAATGCGAGACATCTCTCGCTTTCCTGACGATCGTACGCGGTGAGTTCAGGTACCATTGTACGCGGATCAGCCGGCTCTCCGTCAGCCTCGGCTCTTCGCGGACGAACTGCGACTTGAAGAGCTTCGGATTGTTGATCACCGGTACCATCCGGCGGATAATGCTTTTATCGGCGCGGAAAAAATAAAACAGCGAGATGGATACGATAAGTATAAAGCCGGTCAGAAATCCGCCCGACAACAAAAGGATATGGCCTACCGACAACAATTCCTTATCTCTGCCGAACTGCATCACTTTGATAAAATAAAAGATAAGGAATACCAGGGGAAGGATCGCGTTGTTGATACAATATTTCAGGAAAGGTTTGGTGGTAGTGGCGAGGAACCGGAAATGCCTGCTGAACAAAATAAAGGTGGTAATATTCCAGCTCATGATGAAGATCCCTGTGGCGATGCCTACGATCCCCGCGCTGACGGGGCTCACGTCACCCAGATATTCCGGTGAGAGGAACAGGGCGTCGGCGCCATAGGAGCGCATGAAGCCCCCGGCCACGGTGCTGAACAAAATAAGCCAGAACACCAGCAATACCTGGAACTTTTTGAAATGCAATAATACCAGTTGCACGGGGAAGAAGCAATAAATGGCTTTTAGTATTCGCATCATACGGTTACAGAATGTCTAGCTCTCACAAGGTACAACATACCGATCATTGTCACCAGGAATAACAGACCGGTTATCTGGTGCAGCTGGGCCAGCCAGTCGAAGCCCACCCATTGGTTGGGAATGATGCCAGGGCTGGATAACAGGCTCATGATGCCCAGCAGGATCTGCAGGAGGATCAGCAGCAGGGGAAGCCACCTGGTCCTCCGGAAAAGGCCCGGTACGGCCTTGTGCCGGAAGGCGGTTACCGACCAGGCCGATACAAGGATCAGCAACAGGTAGGCCAGGCAGCGATGAATGAATTGCACAGCGATCTTGTTACCCGCAAGCTCCTCCATCAAAGGCCGGTTGCCGGACAGGCCGGCTGGTATCCATTCCCCGTTGATCGTGGGCCATGTAGGGGCTACAGTAGCAGCTTTATGTCCCGCCATCAGGGCGCCATAGATCAGCTGAAAGAATAAGGTGATGATAATGGCCATCGTCCACCGGTGGAGCCTGGTATTACCCGTGATCTGCTGTGGAGGGACGGATAATTCCAGGGCAAACCAGCATGCATACCCGATCAGCACCAAGGCAAATACAAAATGAAGGGCCAGCCGCGAAGGCTGTACATAGATCGCATCCCCGGTCAGTCCGCTGGCCACCATGATCCAGCCGATGGCGCCCTGAAGGGCGCCCAACAAAAAAAGCGTGATCAATGGCGCAATCATCCTGGAATCCATTTTCTTTTTAAGGAGCAGCCAGACAAACCCGACAAGGAATACTACACCGACCATGCGGGCCCAGAAGCGATGAAACCATTCCCAGAAAAAGATAAATTTAAAGTCGGACAGGCTGAAGCCGGAATTGAGGATCTGGAATTGAGGTGTTTGTTTGTATTTATCAAAGGCGACCTGCCATTGCCCATCGCTCAGTGGAGGCAGGGTCCCGGCCCCAACATTCCATTCCGTGATCGAGAGGCCCGATCCGGTAAGACGGGTGATCCCGCCCAGGACGACCTGCACGAGCAGCATGAATACCCCGGTCTTTACCCAGATAGCCACCGGTCGGGAAGATGGTGATGAAAGGGAAGATTGCATAGCGGCGGCAAAGTTACCGGTTATTTTTCCACATGAAGCCACAGGATCCCGCAGTTTTGATCCCGGAGCCTTAATTTTGAAAAAAAACATTTGCTGAAAGCCGCTTACCAGGAAGGATTGATCGAGGCCGGTTGCGATGAGGCAGGCAGGGGTTGTTATGCGGGACCCGTATTTGCCGCTGCCGTCATACTACCGGAAGGTTTTTTTCATCCCCTCCTGAATGACTCCAAGCAGGTGAACGTCAATGACCGCAATGAGCTGCGGGTCTATATCGAATTGAATGCCCTTGCCTGGGGAGTGGCCATGGTCGACCATGAAGAGATCGACCGGATCAATATCCTCAAAGCTTCTTTCAAGGCGATGCACCTGGCGCTCGACCAGCTGATGACAAGGCCGCGGCTGTTGCTGATCGACGGCAACCGCTTCATTAAATACCGGCGGGTCGCTCACCGCTGTATCGTACAGGGAGATGCCATCTACGCCTCCATTGCCGCAGCAAGCATTTTAGCCAAGACCTGGCGGGATGAATACATGAGGCGTCTGCATGAGGAATTTCCGCAATACATGTGGGACAGCAACAAAGGATATGGCACCAGGCAGCACCGGGAGGCCATCGAAAAGACCGGCTTGTGTAAATACCACCGGAAAAGCTTTAACATCAACCCCGACGAAGAGCAACAGATCTCCTTGCTCTGACTGCCTCCCCCTGAGACTTCCTGCTCTGACCCTTCAGGGTCATTGTGCGTCCTTTTCCCGGATCTTCCCCAGATCCGGTGTGATCGCTGTCCCTAGCCGACCGTTTCCCATTCGCCGAGACCTTTTCTGATCACAACCGGCTCCTCTCCCGTACAGTCGATCACCGTTGAGGGAATGATGCCTCCGGCGCCGCCGTCCACTACGATATCCACGAGGTTTTTGAACTTATCGTGGATCATCTCCGGGTCGGTGTATTCTTCTACCATTTCACCCGGAAGGGATGCGCTCAGGATCGGGTGCCCGAGCTCTTTTACTATGGAACGGGCGATCGTATTATCGGGAATCCGCAGGCCGATGGTATCCTTTTTGCTCTGCAGGATACGGGGAACCTGCTTGCTGGCGGGTAAAATGAATGTATAGGGACCCGGCAGGCTCGTTTTCAGCATACGGTACAAGGGCGTCGAAATGCTCTTCGTATAGTTGCTCAGGTCGCTGAGATCGTAACAGATGAACGATAGCTGCGCTTTGGCCGGGTCTACCAGTTTGATCCGGCAGATCCTTTCCACCGCTTTGTGGTGAACTATATTACAGCCCAGACCGTAAATAGTGTCGGTTGGATAGATGATCACCCCTCCATCCAACAGGCATTCGATAACGGTCCTTATATTCCTGGGTTGTGGATTATCAGGGTGAATAGTCAATAACATAAGGTAATTTAGAATAAAATTCCCGGAACTGGACACAGGCCCGGCGGGCGGACTAACAACATTTCCTTAACATGCATTTAGTGTTAACTTTGCGAAAATTTGAGGCATGGAGTTGCAATCGGTAGACAGAGTTCCAACTATCAGTGCTGAAGACTTTAAAGATCAGTACTATGATCCCATGAAGCCCCTTGTGATCACAGGGCTGTCCAGGCAATGGCCGGCCTATGAGAAATGGGACTGGGATTATTTTAAGTCTGTCGTAGGCGCTGTAAAGGTGGGCGTTTACAATAATGTCAAAAGTGATGCCTATACCCCTATCAATACAGCCGACGATTATATGAATTTTGGCAATTATATCGATATGGTCCGTCAGGGACCTGCGGAATGGCGTATTTTTTTGTTCAATATCTTCGAGCACGCTCCCAGGATCACGGAAGATTTCGATTGGCCGGAACACCTGATGAAAGGCTTTGTAAAGAGATATCCCATGCTTTTTGTCGGAGGGAAGGGCTCCATAACCCATATGCATTTCGACATCGATCTTTCACATATCATTCATACGCAATTCGTTGGCAGGAAAAGGGTGTTGCTTTTCCCATTTGAGGAACAGCACAAGCTCTATCGTAAGCCCTGGGAAGTGCTGAGCTTTGTGAATTTTGAAAAATACTTCGACGAGCAGCGGAATAAGCTCGATCTGGAGAAGTATCCTGCTCTGAAGCTGGCAAGAGGCTATGAAGTGATCCTTGAGCATGGCGATACCCTGTTCATGCCCGCCGGCTACTGGCACCATATGGAATATCTTGACAGCGGCTTTGCCATGAGCCTGAGAGCCATGCAGGCCAGCCTGGGCGGCAAGCTGAAAGGCGCCTGGTATTTATTCGGAATGCGCCATATCGATACGCTTATGAAAAAAACAGCCCCTGAATGGTGGTTCAATTTAAAAAAAGAAAAGACGTTCAAAGCCGCGGAAAAAGAACTCGGAATCATCGGTCAGCAGGGCATTTCAGGGCCAGCCGAACTGCTGCATGGTCAGGCCTCCGGCCCACAATCTTAAAAAACTTTCAAAAAATTATTGCTTTTTAAGAAAACAGTCTTTATTTTTACCCGGATTATGCGTTGGCAGCATTCATCTACAAAAGCTAAACACGCAAGCCTGTTCGATCCAATTTCCTCATCCCGACCATCCAATTTCCTACCCAAGATTCCAATTTCCAAATAATATCCGGTTCCAGTTATTTATGTGAAGGTTTTCTTCATGTTTGATCGTTAATATCGTTTCCCCCTGCAACTGCAGTCACCAATAGATCGCTACCCTTTTAAACCCCTCGTTTCCATTATTCCTTATTGGTTATTAATCTACCCGAAAGTAAAAGCATTCAGTTGATTGAGTAAGGCTCGACATAGTCAGGCGTAGGCATTTGCGTGGATTTCATCAAACAGTAGAATAATAGAATCAGCGATCAATGAAAAAGTATCCGACATCATTTTCAAAATATCCGAAGTCTTTCTTTTTGTGGTTTCAGAGGTAAGCACAGGCCGGCGATGTCTATCGCTGGCTCTTTTTTTTACCTTACGGCAAAGGAAGATGGAAGAAAAAAATTTCACTGTGAAAAAACCAACGTAAAAAAAAGGCCCCTCTGATGAGGGGCTTTTTTTATGATGTCCGGAAAGAGCAGGACTGGCCAGTACACTAGCCCAGTATGGTCCAGGTCTCATTTCCTCTGAGTAATTTATCCAGGTCTCCTTTCCCTTTTGCAGCAATGACCTCTTCGATCTGCAGGTTCAGCATTTCATCGTAGCAGGGGCGGTCTGTTTCATACAACACCCCGAAAGGTCTTGGCAAATGTCCCTCGACCCTTGGATCGTCAAACATGCGGACAAGGATCTGTGCCTTATAAAAATCTCTTTCATCATGTATCCAGCAATCTTCTGCATTTATTCCATTCCCAAGTTCTACCACGGTAGGATGAAAGCCTTCCAGCCGGATGCCCTTTTCCTGTCTGGCGCCAAAGACCAGCGGTTTGCCATGCTCGACGAACAGGGTCTCCAAAGGTTTGGAGCTCTTCTCCGTAAAATTCTCGAATGCTCCGTCATTGAAGATATTGCAGTTCTGATAGATCTCCAGAAAGGAGGAGCCTTTATGCGCATGGCTGCGGAGCAGCAACTGCTGCAGATGTTTGGGATCGCGGTCCATGCTCCTGGCAACAAAACTGGCATCCGCGCCCATGGCCAGAGCCAGCGGGTTGAACGGATGATCGATACTGCCAAAAGGAGTCGACTTGGTCACCTTACCCCCTTCCGAGGTCGGAGAATACTGACCCTTTGTCAACCCATAGATCTGGTTATTGAACAACAATATATTTACGTCGAAATTGCGTCTGAGCAAATGGATGGTGTGGTTGCCGCCGATGCTCAGGCTGTCCCCGTCTCCCGTTACGATCCAAACGCTCAGCTCGGGGCGCGTCGCCTTTAATCCCGATGCGATAGCGGTCGCACGTCCATGGATAGAGTGCATCCCATAGGTATTCATATAATACGGGAAGCGGCTGCTGCAACCTATTCCGGATATGATCACAAAATTTTCGCGGGGAATGCCAAGGGTAGGCATGATCTTCTGCACCTGCGCCAAAATGGAGTAATCCCCGCACCCGGGGCACCACCGGACTTCCTGATCGGTTGAAAAATCTTTGGCTGTCAGCGCCTGCGGGGGTATGGCTGTCGTTTCACTCATAAAACAAATTTACTGAATTACGGCTAATAATTATGCACAAAAACCCTCCGGAAAGCACCTTAATCCCGCACGGTGGGGCGCTGTTTCCCCATCCTATAGGCCCAGAAGCCTTGTCTCCCCCTGGCATATTCTTAGCCCTATACCCGGGAAAGGCATTTTATCAATAAAAACATAAGTCATGAAAAAGCAATTGTTGATCATAGCTATGGGCTGCTTCAGCCTTATCGGCATATCCAGCTGTATGGTAGAAGGAGGATTTGTAGAAACAAGACCGGCGGATATCACCTATGTACGGCCTGTAGCTCCCGGCGCGGATTATATCTGGATCGACGGGGACTGGGTCTGGAGCGGAGGCGCATATACCTGGCATAATGGGTATTGGGGCAGGCCACGTGGTACGCGTCATTGGGAAGGCGGAAGGTGGAACCAGGGCGCCCACGGATACAGGTGGAGCCGCGGGCACTGGAGGTAACAGCTGTCTGGGGACAGCCCTCAGATCACGCTGCGGCTGAAGGGCATCAGAGATAGCTCCATCAGCTTAAGGTGCTGACGGGCGAAGGGAATGCCGATAATGGTAAGGAATAAAATGGCGGCAAACAGCAGGTGGATCAAGGCCGTATAAAGTCCTCCGCAGATCAGCCAGATGATATTACATATCAGACTAAGACATCCGTCCCCTCCCCGCGAGGGGACGATCTTTTTGCCGAATGGCCACAATACCACCGTTGCCAGCTTGAAGCATTGCAGGCCAAAGGGGATCCCGATGATCGTGAGACAGAGAACAAATCCTCCGAAGATATAGCCCAGCGCCGCAAGAAATCCCCCGAATACCAGCCAGATGAGATTGCCGATCAGATTCATAAAATAAAAATAAGACTTGTCCGGCAAACCTGGCGGGTTTCAGACCTCCAGGCAAAAAATAAGGGCCTTCTCTTGACAGAGTAGGCCCTCTTTGTATGGAACGGAATAAATTAGCTTAGTATCTGCTATTGCTGTAGTTATTGTTCCTGCGCTGGAAACCTCCACCGCCGCCGCCTTTGTTTCCGCCGCCGCTGCCACGGTCTTCCCTTGGCTTAGCTACAGAAACACCGATGGTCCTGCCGTCAACAGATGCGCCGTCCAGTTCCTGGATAGCTTTCTTTGCGGCTTCATCATCGGACATTTCAACAAATGCAAATCCGCGGGATTTGCCGGTGAATTTGTCCATAATTACTTTTGCAGAGGATACTTCGCCATATTCTGCAAAATAGTCTTGTAAGTCTTCGTCCGTGACGTTAAAACTTAAATTTGAAACGTAAATGTTCATACTTAATTAACTGATTAAAAATGATAAATAACAATCTGAGTAACGAAAGCAGGGAGTAAAGAAGACTAACTATTACCGGAGATAGGTGTAGCAGAAATGTTCGTTCACTTACTAATGCTGTTATCAGCTCAAATTAACCATACAAAGATAGGCAATTCTGATCAAATAACAATTAAGTAATTGTTAGCACTTAATCATCCCCATCTCTTCATATTCCGGAAAGCTAGTATGGCGCTGACCAGGACCAGCACGGAGCCCGCCAGAAAAGGAGCGCCGGGGAGCTGAAAAGGAGCGCCTGCAGTCGTAAAATAAGCAAACAGGTTTGTCATCAGTAACGGACCGACGATGGAGGTTGCGCTCATAAGGCCCGTCAGGGCGCCCTGCAGCTCCCCCTGCGCATTGGGAGGCACATGTGCCGAAATGATCCCCTGCAGGGCCGGGCCGGCGATGCCACCAAGGCAGTAGACCACGGTGAAAGCAAACATCATCCAACCCTGTGTGGCCAGACCGAACAACAACATGCCAAAGCTATATAAGAACAAACCCATATATAAGCTTCTCGACTGCCCCAGCCTGGGTATGATTATACGGATAAGCCCGGCCTGTACAACGGTGATCATTATCCCTACGAATGCGAGGGAATAGCCCACCCATTGCTTGTTCCAGTGAAATTTTTCCATACAATAATAAACCCAGGTGCTTTGGACGCAATGAACGGCGATATAAATAAGCACCAGCGACAGTACGAGCCCTGCCACAGCAGGATATTTCTTGAAATTAAGCAGGGCGCCCGCAGGATTGGCCCTCCTCCAGTCGAAGGCGCGCCGGTTCTCTTTCGCTAAAGATTCGGGCAGGATAAAAAATCCGTAAAGCCAGTTCAGTAAGGTGAGGATCGCGGAGGCGATAAAGGGTACCCTGAGTCCCAGCGTACCCAACTGGCCCCCCAACGCCGGACCAATGATAAAGCCCAGACCAAAGGCAGCTCCCAGCATACCAAAATTCTGAGCCCTTTTTTCAGGAGTGCTGATATCCGCAATATATGCGGACGCCGTGGTAAAGCTGGCGCCTGTGATGCCCGCCAGAAAGCGTCCAACGAACAACCATCCGATCGACGGCGCAAAGGCCAGGAACAAATAATCGAGCCCAAATCCGAATAAGGAACATAAAAGCACCGGCCTTCTGCCATAACGGTCGCTCAGCCCGCCCATTACAGGAGCAAAAAGGAACTGCATGGTAGCATAGGCAAACAACAGCAAACCCCCATAGCGGGCCGCCGCGCTCATGTCACCGTGGATAAGTTTGGCTATCAGTTCGGGCATAACGGGAATGATGATCCCGAAACCTATAAAATCGATAAGGACCGTTATAAAAATAAAGCTCAGGGCTGCATGACGCGACGGGTGTGTGGTCATAATAAAAGTTTAGCGGTTTTTTTATAGGTGGCTGCATACACCAGGAATGCGGCTAAGGTCATGATCATGCCCGCAATACAGACCCCTTTCCAGGAAGCCCTGTCCCAGACGAACAACCCTATGGCCGAACCCAGCGAAGTGCCGATGAAGCTGATGGTCATATACACCGTATTGAGCCTGTTGCGCGCTCCCGGTATCAATGCATACACCCGGCTCTGATTGGATATATGGATGCACTGCATAGCCAGGTCAAGAAGAACGATGCCCACGACCAGCCAGACAACAGACCATGCCAGGGTATAGAAAATCATAAAAGATACGAATAAGATACCGATCCCGTAGCCGATCGCGATCCGGGGATTACGCTTGTCCGCAGAGCCTCCCACCAGCGGGGCGACCAACGCGCCGGCCGCCGCCGCCAATCCGAAAAGGCCGATAAGATTACTTTGAAAATGGAAGGGGCTGCCCGACAAATGGAGCACCATGGTCGTCCAGAACATGCCAAATGTGGAAAACCCCAGAGCGTTGATCGCGGCCGCTTCCCTCAGTAATGGCTGTTCCCGGATAAGCGCGACGAGAGAGGCCATAAGAGAGCCATAAGAACCGCTGAAGCTGGGCCTGCTGACCGGAAATGCCTTCCGCATCAGCAATAACAAAAGAAAACTGAGACCCGCCGCCACCCCGAACATGCCCCGCCATCCCAGCCAGGCCCCGATAAACCCACTGAGTGTCCTCGAAAGCAAAATGCCGATCAGCAGTCCGCTCATAATAGTACCTATTACTTTCCCCGTCCTTGCCGGGGAGGCCAACTGGGCGGCCATGGGCAGGATCAGCTGTGGCACGACGGAGGTAGCGCCGATGAGCAGGCTGGCCATTTCCAGGCTTAAAAGATTGGGCGAGACCGCAGCCACGATCAATGCGATTACGGCAAAGGCCGTCATCCACAGGATCTGGCCTTTCCGCTCCAGCTTATCCCCCAGCGGCACAAAAAATAAAAGGCCCAGCGCGTACCCTCCCTGCGTGAAAAAGGCAATCGCCCCCGCCCGGCTTTCCGGCACCTTGAAGTCTTTGCTGATCAGCACGATCAGGGGCTGGCAATAATAAATATTTGCTACGATCAATCCCGTGCAGACGGCCATCAATATGATATGCTCTTTTTTTAACAGATCCTTTTGCCCATTCTCCATAATGGCCGCAAAGGTATGAACAGAGCGGGGGGTTTGTCAGAATACCATCAAATTTTTACCGATTATTCAAACGCATTTCCCTAAATTGAGGCTCGAAAAAAACCGCTATGCTCCACTACAAAAAGATCGCTGTCGCATTAACGCTTAGTGCTTTTATGATCATCGGAATGGCCGCCACAAGGCCTGCCGGTGACAAACCAAAAAGAAACCTGAAAGTTTTACCAAAGAATATCAGCCATGAAGATCTCGATAAAGTAATGGACGGATGGAAAGCCGCCCTGGGTGTAAAATGTAATTTCTGTCACGCTCCGTCAAAAGACAGCACTTCCAGAAGGCTGGATTTTTCCAGCGATGCAAAGCCAGAAAAGGATATGGCCCGCCACATGTTCCGCATGACGGCGAAGATCAATAAAAAATATTTCAACTTCGACAAAGACGATAAGGGCAATGTCATACCCGCCATTTCCTGTGTGACCTGTCACCGGGGAAGCGCCCACCCCGAAGCAAACTAAAATGCTGCTGATTTGTTTGAATTTCACTTAATTTTGCCCCCGTTCAAACAAACAATCAAATGGCAAACATTTCCTTCGATTTCGGTATGATCGGCCTCGGCGTAATGGGGCGTAATCTCCTGCTTAATATGGCTGATCACGGTTTCGCGGTGGTCGGTTTCGATAAAGATGCACAGAAAACAATCACCCTGGAGTCTTCCGCCACCTCGGGCACCACGGTAAAAGGGGTCAATACCCTGGCAGAAATGGTACAGCAGCTGAAACAGCCCCGCAAACTGATGATGCTGGTGCCTGCGGGCAAGCCTGTGGACGATGTGATCGCCTCTCTTTTACCCCTGTTGGAAAAGGGGGATATCGTCATCGATGGCGGAAATTCTCATTATACCGATACGCTCAGACGCGTCACTTATCTGGAAGATAAAGGCATTCATTTTATGGGCGTCGGTATTTCCGGCGGGGAGAGCGGCGCCAGAAAAGGCCCCAGCATCATGCCTGGCGGAGACCCGGTTGCCTACCCACAGGTGCAGCCGATCCTCGAGGCCGTAGCGGCAAAGGTGAATGGCAGTCCCTGCGTTGCCCATCTCGGCAAGGGTGCGGCGGGACACTATGTAAAAATGGTACACAACGGCATCGAATATGCCATCATGCAGCTCATCAGCGAGACCTACGACCTCTTACACCGGGGATTGGGCCTGGATAATGATGAATTGCATAAGATCTATAAAAGCTGGAATGAAGGCGAGCTTCAATCCTTCCTAGTAGAGATCACCCGGGATATCTTTCTGAAGCAAGACGACAAGACCCCCAATCGCCTCGTGGATATGATCCTCGACAAGGCCGGCTCCAAAGGCACCGGCAAATGGACTTCCCAGGATGCCATGGACCTTGCCGTTCCCATTCCGGTGATCGATATGGCGGTGTCGATGCGCGAGCTTTCCGGTTTCAAAGACGACAGGGTCAAGGCTGCGGCCATCTATAAAACCTCTTCCGTCGACATTCCCGTTCCAAAAGAAATATTTATCCAGCAGGTACATGACGCCTTGTATTTTTCCATCATCCTGTGCTATGCACAGGGCCTGGCCATGTTACATGCGGCCTCCGCCGAACTGGACATGGAGATCCCTATGCCGGAAGTGGTCCGGGTGTGGAGAGGGGGATGCATCATCCGGTCTTCCCTGCTGGAAGCATTTTATTCTGCCTATCAGAAGAACTCTCAGTTGTCTAATTTGTTATTGGATACGGATATCGCCCAATTGTTGCAGGCCAAGAAGCAGAATATGCGCAATGTGATCATTCACGGCATTCATATGGGTTACCCGGTCGCGGGGCTCATGGCTGCCCTGAGCTATTTCGACGCCTACCGCAGCGAGCGGATGCCGACAAACCTTATCCAGGCACAGAGGGATTATTTCGGCGCCCATACCTATCAGCGTATCGACGAGCCGGGTGTATTCCATACGGAATGGGATAAATAAATCATAAAGAATCAACAGTATGCAAAATCATAAGCGACCGCCGGCGACCCTTCTCTTTATCTTCGGGGGCAGCGGTGATCTGAATTTCAGGAAATTATCTCCGGCCTTATATAATTTATTCATCGATGACTGGATGCCGGACAAATTCGGCATCGTAGGTATCGGCCGCAGTAAATATAATGATGAGGACTACCGCAAACGCCTTCTGGACGGCATTCTTCATTTCAGCCGCCGTAAAGGAGAGCCCAATGGGCACTGGGATGAATTTTCACAGCATGTCTCCTACCTGCAGATGGACGCGGAGACCGAAGCGGACTACCAGAAAATAGCGGCCATCGTAAAAGCAAAAGAAACGGAGTTCGGAGAACATCCCAACGTGATCTTTTATCTGGCAGTCGCTCCACAGCTGGTGCCGGACATCGCAAAAAAATTAGGCCCGCTCAATATCTGCTCGGACACCAAGTGTACCCGCATCGTGATTGAAAAGCCTTTCGGCCACGACCTGCAGAGCGCGCATGAGCTGAATAAGCTGCTGACCAGCATGTTCGATGAAGAGCAGATCTACCGTATCGATCACTATCTCGGCAAGGAGACCGTTCAGAATATCCTCGCGACCCGTTTTGCCAATGCGCTGTTCGAGCCGATATGGAACCGTAATTACATCGAGCATGTACAGATCACGGCTGCCGAAACGGTTGGCGTGGAAGGCCGCGGTGGTTATTATGAGAATTCCGGCGCCCTCCGGGATATGGTGCAGAATCATATCCTCCAGCTCATGTGCATGATCGCCATGGAGGCGCCCGTATCTTTCGATGCGAATGAGATCCGCAACAAGAAGGTGGACGTGCTCAACGCCATCCGGAAGATCTCGCGGGAAGAAGCTCATCAGTATGCGGTCCGCGGGCAATATTCCGAAGGCTGGATGAAAGGAGAAAAAGTGCCGGGCTACAAGCAGGAAAAAAGCGTAAACCCGGAATCCAGTATAGATACCTTCGCTGCCGTAAAATTCTATATCGACAACTGGCGCTGGCAGGACGTGCCTTTCTATGTACGTACGGGTAAAAGGATGAACCAGAAGACATCCATTATCACCATCCAGTTCCGCCCTGCTCCTAACTATGCTTTCCCTCCCGAGGCCGCCGAGACCTGGAGGTCCAACCGGCTGACCATCAGCATACAACCGGAGATGGATATGCGCCTTCGCTTCCAGGCCAAACGCCCTGGTCAAGCGATGACCCTCAATCCCGTAGACATGATCTTCAGCTATGAGCAGGCTTATGACGGCCATGAGCCCGAAGCTTACGAGACGCTGTTGCTGGACGTTATGGAAGGCAATGCCACGCTGTTCATGCGCGCCGACCAGGTCGAAGCCGCCTGGAAGATCATCATGCCGATCCTGGAAGCCTGGGAAACCCGTCCGCCGGTGGATTTCCCGAACTATGCTCCCGATTCATGGGGACCTGAGGACGCCGAAGCCCTTATCGCAAGGGATGGCCATAACTGGGTCACCCTGCCTCCACAGCATCAGGAATAAATATCGAAAATTATGGAATTACATGTTTATAAAGACGCTGAAGAACTAAGCCATGAAGCGGCCGCATGGATCGCCGGCTGCATCGCCAGCACGCTGAAGGAAAAGGACCGCTTCACCATCGCTCTTTCAGGTGGCAGCACCCCTCAGCGCCTGCACAAGATACTGGCGGCCTCCCCATACAAGGAACAGATCGACTGGAGCCGGCTGCATATATTCTGGGGCGACGAGCGGGCAGTTCCCTTTGAAGACGCCCGCAATAATGCGAAAATGGCCTATGATACCCTGCTTAATTTCGTACCCGTGCCTGCCACACAGATCCATGTGATGAGAACGGACATTCCCCCCGAACGATCGGCCGCAGAATACGAAAAGATATTACACGAATATTTTCCATCTGTTGCAGACACGGCTGCAGCCGCTGCCGGCGGATCATCCGCAAATCCTGCTGCCGGCGCCCCGCGGACCAGCTTCGATCTTGTATTGCTGGGTATGGGAGACGACGGACACACGCTGTCCCTGTTCCCCGGAACACCGGTCGTTCATGAAGAGAAGGCCTGGGCAACGGCTTTCTTCCTGAAAGAGCAGGATATGTATCGGATCACCCTCACCAAGACCATCGTGAACAGATCTGCCAGAGTGGCCTTTTTGACCACGGGCGCCGGTAAGGCACATGCGCTCCGGGAAGTGCTGAAAGGAGCCTATGACCCCGACCTCTATCCTTCACAGGAAATCAAACCCGTGGATGGGGAACTGCACTGGTTCGTCGACAAGGCGGCAATGGGACAGCCCGGGGGCGGCTGAGGCATCTTACCGTACCGTCAGATCCACCGGATCATAGACCAGCACCTTGTCCCATGAGAGAATATGCGTTTAAAATAATTTTTTTATCAGCTCGCCGGTCATCTTTCTTTCCCCCTTCGTCCAGATAGAATTCGGAGGAGGGAACTCATTGATATTATATCCGGACTGGGCTTCGAAATCAAAGATGGCATGACAATACCCGTCGATGACCAGCGCGCATTTTTTCCAGTCCTTTGACCAGACGATTATAAGTTTGGAGGTTTTTTTGCCTGCGCCCCCTGCCACTCCGTCCGCCTTATTCCCATCCACTTCGCCCGCCTCGTCCAGCCTGTTTCCGTCCACCTCGCCAGGTTCATCCGCTTCATAGATATGCAGCGCGTCCAGCACCTTCAGCCCCTGACCCTCCGCATCTCTCTCCACGGCATAAAAATAGGCCGTCTCTCCGTCGTCCTCGAATATCGTTCCATACTTGTTCTCCGGAGAAAAGCTCTCGATGAAATTGTCCTCACCCCGCACAAAACTTTGCTCCTGCATCAGATACCCGTTCATGGTGTAAGTTGTTTTAGCCAGTCCACAATGCCCAGGTAGATCTTTTGCGATACCTGCTTATGGAATTTCGGATTGAGTATCCTTTTCTCATCCGCCGGATTACTCAGGAATGCCACTTCCACGAGGGCGTTCGGATAATCGGTGGGACCGCTGAGCGAAAAATTAAAATTCCCCACATTGCCATATTCCTTCAGCCCGAGCGTGAGCATTTGTTTCAGGATCGCCACGCTTAACGGACGGAAGCCGATATAACGGTAATAGGTGCTGACTCCCTGTACCGTGTCGTTAGCGGCGGAATTAAGATGGACGCTTATCAGGAGGTCGGGATTGAACTCCCTCAGCATTTCGATCCTTTCCGGCATGCTTAAGGACGTGTCCTTCATCCGGGTCATGAATACCTGTTTTACACCCGCTTTTTTCAAAGTCTTCTGCAGCTCTTTGGCGATCAGCAGGGTGTATTCCTTTTCCAGGACCTTGCTGACATTCCCGCTGGCCCCCATGTTCTCCCCACCATGCCCGGCATCGACGGCAATCCTCAGCTTGCGTATATCGGTCACACGGGGTTGTCTTTTGACACGCAAGACCAGATGCCTGCCACTGCTGTCGTAAAAGAGACTATGTCCCCAATGCTGGGTATGCTTCAGGTCGATATACACGCGGAGCACATCATCTTCGGTCTGTTCATACCAGGTATTCCTGATCTCCTTCGCGCTACTCAGCTGCGTGATCCAGTTGGTATTGCTTGTGACGCCAAAAATATCCAGGGCTATCCGCGAAGGGCCGATAAGCTGCTGGCTCCGGTAGGGAAGACGCTCGTTCAGCGAAATGGAAATATAATCATAAGCCGAATCTCCGTAGACTTTCATGAGGCCGCTGAGGTGTGTATTGTGAGCGACCGTCGTATCCGGGTGTTTGCCCAGCAGCACGACGCTGGTCTTGGCGATATAAGCCGAATGAAGACTGGAGAGGCGGATCTTATAATCGGTCCGGAAACTGTCCACGACCATCACGACGATATTCGAATCAAGGAATCCCATTTTCGCTCCGCCAAGCCGGTCATCGCCGATGCCATATTCAATAAATGGGAGCTTACCCGCCCCTCCGGTAGTCTTTGCATACCAGAGGCTGTCCTGGGAAAAAGCCACCGAAACGTTCAGCAGGAAAATAAGATACAGCACTGATCTGGCCATCGGAAATTTTTTCTAAAGATAGCCCAAAAAAAGCCACACCCGGAAACGCGGGGTGGCCTTCTTCTCATGTGAACCTGTGTGACTCGCCGGTGAACCTTTTGAAGCTTATAATGGATATTTATTATCGCTGATCAGTTTGGCCGCGATCCTTCTCCTGGCTTCCTTGCTGTTGAAAGGATCCACTTTTGTGAACCGTTTCAACCCCAGCAGCATCATCCGCTGTTCGTCCCCGTCCGCAAAGGCGTTGATGGCGTCCTTGCCGGCCTTGTTTATAGAGTCCGCCGCATCGTACAAACAGGTATGGGCTATATCCAGCTCCAGGGAGCAAGCGGCTTCTCCGCGCTGGTCTACCAGTTTCTGCGCACGCAGCAGGGCGCTTTCGGCGACGAAGGTCTCTATGGCCATATCCGCAATATTCATAAGGATCTCCTGCTCATTCTCGAATTTAGCCATTAATTTTTGCACCGCAGCGCCTGCCACCATCAGGATGGCCTTCTTGAAATGCTGGATCGTCTTTCTCTCCTTTGCAAAAGGGGCGTCATCTCCGCTGCCGAAATCCGGAATGCTCATCAACTCTTTCGAAACGGCCATGGCGGGACCCATCAGATCAAGACGTCCCTTCATCGCTCTCTTCAGCATCATATCCACCGTCAGCAGGCGGTTGATCTCATTGGTCCCTTCGTAGATACGGTTGATCCGGCTGTCCCGGTATGCTTTTGAAATAATATATTCATCGCTGAACCCGTTGCCCCCGTGGATCTGCACCCCCTCGTCAGCCACGAAATCCAGCGCTTCGCTGCCAAATACTTTGAGTATGGCGCATTCGATCGCGTATTCTTCTGCGGCGCCGAGCAGTGCTTCGTTGAAAGGCTTCCCCGAGCTCAGCAGTTCCGCTTCTTTATCGTCGATCCATTTCGCGCTGCGGTACAACGCGCTCTCGCCCGACCAGATCTTGATGGCCATATCCGCCAGCTTATGTTTTATGGCGCCGAAGTTGGCGATAGCCGTCTTGAACTGTTCGCGGGTATTGGCGTACTGGATGCTGGTGGTCGCCGCCCTCTTGGCGCCGCCCAACGCGGCAGCACACAATTTCAGGCGGCCGATATTCAGGATATTGAAAGCGATGATATGGCCCTTACCGATCTCGCCCAGCAGATTTTCCACCGGCACCTTGCAATCCTGGAAATAGAGCTGTACCGTAGAAGACCCTTTGATCCCCATCTTATGCTCCTCGGGCCCCTGCGTAAATCCTTCAAATCTCCTTTCAACAATAAAAGCGGAGAACTTATCGCCATCGATCTTTGCAAATACAGTATAAATATCGGCAAATCCTCCATTTGTGATCCAGCATTTTTGCCCGTTTAACAGATAATATTTCCCATCTGCCGACAATTTTGCCGTTGTTTTCGCGCCCAGGGCATCGCTTCCGCTATTCGGTTCCGTCAGACCGTATGACCCTTTCCATTCGCCGCTGGCGAGCTTTGGTATATATTTTTTCTTTTGTTCCGGCGTGCCGAAATAAAGGATCGGCAGGGTGCCGATACCGGTATGAGCGGATACCCCTACGGAAAACGAGAACCCGCCTCCCAAACCTTCATTCACAAGGGTCGCCGTAATAAAATCTTTTCCCAATCCGCCGTATTCCTCCGGAACGGAGGCCCCAAGCAATCCTTGCTCCCCGGCCCTGGCGATCAGGGAAGGCATGAGCCCCGGTTCCAGCTTATCGATGCGATCGATCACCGGCAGCACCTCGGCATCCAGGAAAGCTGCGCACATATCCTTCACCATCTGCTGCTCTTCATTATAATCCTCGGGGATGAATGTATCGAAGGCAGAACTTTCTTTGATCAGCCATTCACCGCCCTTGAGCGTCTGCTTTGTTTCAGTGGAAGTGCTCATAGAAAATAATTTTGTGGTAAGAAAAATAAGGTCATTTTAAATTATCATAAACGATTTGCAAAACTTCTTTACAGATATCGATCCTGTCCGCCGGCACCCCCTGCAACGCTTCGTTAAGCGTCTCTTCTGCAAGGGCCATGCTCTCCTCCTGTAATTTCTGCGCCTGTTTGGTCAGGTAGATCATGTTGATCCGTCGGTCGTTACCGGAGGGGACTCTCTTCACCAGCTGCAGCTTCTCGAGGTTATCTACCAGTCTGGTTATGCTGGGCTTGTCCCGGAAGGTTGCATTACACAGCTCCTGCTGGCTTTTTCCATCCTCCTTCCATAAATGATACAACACGCTCCACTGCTCGATGGTGATCGTAAGACCTGCCATATTGAACTTCTTTTGCAGGTTACGCGCAATAGCCGTGCTGGCCTTACCCGTTATAAAACTATATAACTCTCCTTTTTTGAATTGGTTGTTTGGCATATAGTTAGTTAAACAACTAAATAAAGTTACAAATTAATAACGTAACAGGCAAGGCTTTTATAGCGTTTTTTACCAGATTACCCTTATTTTTGCGCCCCTACCCATCTTTATTGCCAGCCTTCTGAATGACCATCGATCTTGTTGATCTGTCCCCCCATTAACCCCTTTATTCGTTTTTTTATGCGTAGATCAACATTTCTGGCTTTTTGCCTGATATGCTCCTTATTCTCTTTTGCCCAGAAGAAAATAATCGTCGTCATCGGATCGTCCACCGCCGCCGGCACGGGCGCCTCGCCTATCGACAGCTCCTGGGTGAACCTTGCAAAAGCCTGGTATCAGAAGAATGGACAGCTGAACATGCTCTATAACCTGGCCGTCGGGGGAACCACGACCTATGCAGGAATGCCGAACGGTTTCGTCAGCCCTGGCACCCGGCCCACCTACGACCCCAATTCCAACGTTACAAAAGCGCTGAGCCTGAAGGCCGATGTGGTGCTCGTCAATTTTCCCAGCAATGATATCGCCGATGGTTATACGCTGACTGAAATGCTCTTTAACCTGCGCACCATCTATAAAACGGTGACCTCGGCACATAAGATCTGCTATATTACAACCTCTCAACCAAGGGATAACATCAGCAAGGCCCTGCAGATGATCCAGAAGCAGATAAGGGATTCGATCCTCACAGAGTTCCCTGGTTTCAGCCTGAACTTCTACAATCCGATCGTGGGATCGGACTCCCTCGACATCAATAAGAAATATGGTTTTGGGGACGGCATACACGTCAATGACATGGGACACCAGTTGCTGTATCAGGTAGTAAAGAACAATGTTCTGCTATCCGTCAATCCGCTTGCGCTGGCCCTGACCGATTTCTCCGCGAGTATGGAACAGAATTCCGTTCTGCTCCACTGGACCATCGTCAATGATCCCGGTACGACCACAGGTTCATATCTTTCCGAGGTGCAGCGGAGCGCCGATGGGTCTTCCTTTACCAGCCTGCACCAGGAGCAGGGACTGGGCAACGATCTGGGAGACAACTATTCCTGGACGGATCAGGACCCTCTGCCCGGGAGAAGCTTCTACCGCATCAGGATCATTGAAAATGGAAAAGAAACTTTTTCAAGGACCCTCAGCCTTCTCATCGGCGCAAAGGAGCTTGCCATCAGCAGGATCTATGCGACCGGAAATGCTAGCCTCATAGCCGAGATCGGCACCATAAAAGACGATCAGCTGAAGGTAGCGATCATCAGTACCTCCGGAATGCTGGTCAGACAACAGTCCTTCGAAGCCCATCCGCCTTCGACACTGATCTCCATGCCGATCGCAGACCTGACCAGGGGGCAGTATTTTATAAAGATCACGGCAGCCAATGGTCAGTTCGTGACCAGGCCCTTCCTTAAATTCTGACGAGGCCGCGTCTTATCAGGAAGAGTGTGTAGATTTAACGCAGAATGGTTATCTGATGCATACTGACTTTCCCCATCATGGATCTTCCCGGATAAGCTATTCCCGCTGGGGAACGGGGGATAAGCTCCTGCTGTGCTTTCATGGCTATGGCGAATCGGGAGATTCATTTGCCTTTTTGGCTGCGGCGCTGGGAAATGAGTTTACGATCCTGGCCATCGACCTGCCTTTTCATGGACAAACGGAATGGAAGGAGGGCCCTGTCCTGCTTCCGGACGACCTGCTGGCCATACTAAGCCAGCTCACCGCCGGACTGCCGGGGGCAGCGCATCGCTGGTGGCTGCTGGGATACAGCATGGGCGGGAGGGTCGCCCTCAGCCTTGCGGAAAAGATCCCGGAAAAAATAGAGAAGCTCATCCTGGTGGCTCCTGACGGCCTGAAAATGAATCCCTGGTACTGGCTCGCCACACAAAACGCTCCAGGCCGCGGCTTGTTCCGGTGGACCATGAAAAAACCCGGATGGTTCTTTTTCATCCTGAAAATAGCCTCGGCGCTCGGGCTCGTTAACAGAAGCATCTACAAATTCACATTCAATTATATCGCTGACCCCACGGTACGGGAGGAGCTGTATAACCGCTGGACGACCATGCGCAGTTTCAGACCCGATATCCCAGCCGTCCGCTCTTCGATCCGTGAACAAGGCATTGCCGTCAGACTGATGTATGGCCGCCATGACCGGATCATCCGCTGGGAAACGGGGGAAAAATTCAGGAAGGGGATCAGTGCTGGTTGCAAGCTGGTCATTCTGGAAACAGGGCACCGGCTGTTACAGGAAAAGAACGCTGAAGAGTTGCTTGCCCTGCTCAAAGGTTAACGTATTTTACCTTATTTTACCGGCTGAATGTTCCTTTTCTCGTTCATATGCTTGTTCCTCATCGCCCTTTATGGGCTGCTGATAGAATTTTACCGGAGAGCCTGGCTGGCTATTCCTGTTTATGCCTCCCATCCTGAGGTGGGGAAGGATCCGCTTACCAAGATCTCCGTGCTCGTCCCCGCCCGCAATGAAGAAGAGAACATCGCTGACTGTCTGGGATCGCTGTACCGGCAATCTTATCCAAAAGAGCTTTATCAGGTGATCGTTATCGACGACCATTCCACGGACCGCACCGCTGACCTCGTGAAAAGCTTTCAATCTCCCGGTATGTCCCTTGTCTGCCTGCGCCTCGGATCTCCAGGTTCACCGGACCCCGGGGCTCTGGCTGGCGCGCCCGTAAAAGCTTATAAAAAGCTTGCCATAGAGACCGGTATCCGTGCAGCGAGCGGCGATCTGATCGTGACTACCGACGCCGATTGCCAGTTCCATCCCGATTGGCTGAAGACCATCGCCCGTTTCCATGCCGAGAAAGGCGCAAAATTCATAGCCGCTCCGGTCAGGATCGGAGGAGGCAGCCCGGAAGCCAGAGACACCGTGAGGTTAAATGCCTACCCGGGATCGCGGAGCGATGCGCATTCCTTTTTGTCGGTATTCCAGACCCTGGATTTTATTTGTCTTCAGGGAATAACTGGCGCATCCGTTTATAAAAAATTCCATTCCATGTGCAATGGCGCTAATCTGGCGTATGAGAAAACCGCTTTCTGGGAAGTAGAGGGATTCAGGGATATCGATAACATTCCTTCGGGTGACGACATGTTACTGATGCATAAGATCTTTACAAAATATCCCGGACAGGTGTTCTTCCTGAAGAACAGGCAGGCGATGGTCTCTACCCGGCCAGAAACCACCTGGAAAGGATTTTTTAATCAGCGGATCCGCTGGGCCAGCAAAGCCGATTCCTACGATGACCGGCGGATCTCCGGCGTGTTGCTCGCGGTGTATCTCATAAACCTGCTCTTGCTCGGATTGCTCCTGATCTCTTTCTGGAATAGCTGGTACCTGCTGCTGTTGCTCCTGCTCCTGGTCGTAAAAACAGCGGTAGAATTCCCTTTCGTCAGATCGGTGGCCGCTTTTTTCGGACAGCAGAAGCTGATGGTCTGGTTCCCCGCCATGGAACCTTTTCATATAGTATACACAGTAGGCATCGGCTGGCTTGGAAAATTCGGAAGCTACCGCTGGAAGGAAAGAAAAGTAAATAAATGAACCACTCCGACCGAAATATTTGGAAGCGTCTGCGCCGCAAGAAAAGCGCCTTGTTCGGCCTGATCATCATCGGCCTGTCCATTCTTGTGGCGGTCTTTGCCTATTTTATCGCACCCGATTATTCCCCCGACGCCAATCGTATGATCGTAGAGATCGGGGGGAGCAAACCGGGCTTCACTCAAAAATTCCTGCGTCTGAATAAAGAAGAGCGCCCTGCACCTGCTTCATTCCTTCACCAGTTGGTATATGGCAGCGAGGACAGATACCAATATATTCCAATAAACAGTTTTATAGTAAAGAGGGATAGCATGATCGTGCAGAAATATGTTGATGAAGGTATCGAGGAAAGGGTCGGTTATCCCATGCGTCTCGTACAGATAAATTCCTCGGGAGGGGCAGACCCTTACAATATGGCAACCCTCACCTTCTGGCTGGGCACTGATAAATATGGAAGGGATATTTTAAGCCGGCTGCTGGTAGGGGTCCGGGTAAGCCTGGCTGTCGGGCTGATCACCGTACTGATATCCTTAAGCATCGGCGTACTGCTGGGCGCCCTGGCAGGTTATTTCAGGGGTCGCGTGGATGAGATCATCATGTGGCTGATCAATGTTATCTGGAGCATCCCCACCCTGCTCCTCGTCTTTGCGATCACCCTCATGCTGGGAAAAGGCTTCTGGCAGGTGTTTATCGCGATCGGTCTTACGCTCTGGGTCAATGTGGCCAGGATCATCAGGGGTCAGGTACTTGGCGTCAGGGAAAAGGAATACGTAGAGGCGGCAAGAGCCCTCGGCTATTCGCACACAAGGATCCTTTTCCGTCATATCCTGCCCAATACCATGGGACCGGTGCTGGTAGTAGCGGCTTCAAATTTTGCTTCGGCTATCGTAATCGAAGCCGGGCTAAGCTTTCTCGGAGTAGGCGTTCAACCTCCCCAGCCCAGCTGGGGGCTCATGATAAAGGAGAATTATAATTTTATCATTACGCATAACCCTATGCTGGCCCTTGCGCCCGGCCTGGCTATCATGTTGCTGGTATTGGCCTTCAACCTCCTGGGCAATGGGCTCAGGGACGCCTTGAACGTAAGGGTTTGAAAATAGGCCGGCCCATATATGCCAACTCCTTGAATAAAGATTTTATTTAGCGGAATACCGGTAACTGCCTGTCCAGGTATTCGTCGCAGTTGAAAGGGAAGTGACGGTGATGGTCACCACGGATACCTTCGCCACCGGGGTGGCGGTGATGGAAAAATCATTGGAGGCCGTAGTGCTATTCTGGGTAACGCTGAAAAAGGTCGAAGTGGTGCCATCGGGGGCTGCAGATACGGCAATACTTACACCCTTGGAAGGCATGGCGGAAGTGATCTTGACGTTCAACGGAAAATTCGGGCCGGGGGCAGGGGGCTGGGTGCTGTTAATGGCCGGGGTAGTGGTCACTGCCAATGTTGCTTCGGGGCTGCTCTTGCCGCCACATCCCCAGGTGCCGGTCGAAACAACGGCCATCGCAAGCAGAGCTGAAAAAAATCGTTTCATGGAAAGATGTATTATTATCGGAAATAAAGATAATGCTAAAATCGCTATTATTCCAGTACACGTTATTCCTTAAATACCTGTACGTTCCGGCTGAAACTTTCGTCAAGAGAAATAAACGTTTCCGTTCGTTCGATGCCTTTTATCTTCTGTAGTTCGTCGTGTAAAACAAATCTCAGCTGATTGATATCTTTACAGACTATTTCCGCAAACATGCTGTAATTGCCGGTAGTATAGTTAAGCCTCACAATTTCGGGTATTTTCTGCAATTCTTTGGCCACACTGTCATACAAAGAGCTCTTTTCCAGGTATATTCCAATAAACGCAATGACATCATACCCCAGTTGCTTCAGATCCACATGTAATTTTGTACCTTTAACGACGGACAATTCCTGTAATTTTTTGATCCGTACATGGATGGTACCCCCGGAGACAAACAGCTTTTTACCCAATTCGGCATAAGAGATTTCTGCATTCTCCATCATTTCGTGAATAATCTGGAGGTCTAATTTGTCGAGATTCAATTTTCCAGCCATCTTGAATAGTTATTTTAAATTTTCTCTACATAAAAATACAAATATTTGAATAAATTTGAAAACATAAAAATTTTTATTGAAAAAACAATAAGAATATGGCTGTTTTCTTTAATTTTGCGCTATTGAGCTCTTTTTATACCGGCTTATTTTTCTCAGGGCTTCCGATTCAGGCTCTTTCCTGGGCCAGGGTCAGGGCGCTGATCTTTTATACTGTGGGATGATGAAATCTTGGCAGACATGCCCCCTTGTCTCGGGGGTGGGGATCACGGGATAAACGCAGTGTAATGCCGGCCCAAGCAATTGGGCCGACTGGGGTTGACCACCACAGATTGTGCTGCAGCTAACCGCTCCGTGGAGGTTCGAGTCCTCCTCCTACAGCGACTTACAGGATCTCAGGCTGAGATCCCTATTGTGGAGTGATGAAATTTGGTAGACATGCCCCCTTGTCTCGGGGGTGGGGATCACGGAATAAACATAGTGTAATGCCGGGCCCGACTCAAATCGGGTCCGACTGGGGTTGACCACCACACATTGCGCTACGGCTAACCGCCCCGTGGAGGTTCGAATCCTTCCTCTACAGCCAGCAAAAGAACAGAAGTGCACCCCTTTGGGGGTGCATTTTGCGTTTCCGGGAGATAGGATCATCAGATTGCCCGGGAGGGAACGCAGGTAATCCTCCTTTTGAATTTATTTTTTTGCCTTTTTCCTTTGATCGTACTGATTACAAATCAAAGTCAGAAGAATCCTTTTATCGACCTCCAGAAGATCGGCAAGGCGAAATACCTCCTTGACTACAAAGAGATCTACTTTATCACTTAGTTTGTTGATGCGGTTATAATTCATTCCCAGATCACGGGCAACGACACTTTTTGGAATATTCTCGAGGATCTCCTCGATTGAATGAATATCTCCAAAACCAATCAGTTTTTTTACGGTCGTATAGCTTTTGTGCTTCGCCATCATTCCAAAGAAAAGAAGTAAAAAGTATAGAATCTGAAAATAAGAACGAATCGTAACAAAATACTACAATTTGTTGGATTTTAAGACTTTAGGGCCGAATCGGTACATAGAAAAGGTTAAAAAGGGGTAGCTTTAAGTCCCAAAAAGCATGCGTATACCCCAATCCTTGCAAGAAGAATTCACCGTCTTCTTATTAACAGTCCCTGCCAAACGGTTAAAGCAAAATATGCTCAGGATCCTGCTATATTTTCTTACACAGGAATGCACCGAAGGATCGCCGACTTATATGAAAGACGTACTCCCCGATCTGGCGGCATTTTTTGAACTGCTGGACCTTATCGACAAGGAAGTCGATCAATCCGGGCTTTATTAAAGATTAATTATTTTTGCCGCATGGGCCAGAAAAAGCTAATACGGTTCGAGGCGATCAAATCCTTCCCCAATACCCTGGAATACCCCGAAGGAATGGCCGGGAACTGGAGCAATTTTTTTAAGAACAGCCACCCCCTTACCATTGAGCTGGCCTGTGGCCGGGGAGAATATACCGTCGGGCTTGCCAGCATGTACCCCGTACGCAATTTTCTCGGCGTCGATCTGAAGGGCAACCGCATCTATATCGGGGCAAAAAAAGCGCTTGAAGAAAAGATCATCAACGCCGCTTTTTTACGTACGCATATCGACAAGATCGCCACCTATTTCAATCCCGGAGAAGTGGAAGAGATCTGGCTCACTTTCCCCGATCCGCAGCTGAGAAATTCAAGGGCCAAAAAAAGACTCACGCATCCGCGTTTCCTGCGCCTCTACCAGCAGATCCTCGTTCCGGGTGGTCTGATCCATCTGAAGACCGATTCCCCGCTATTGTACGCCTTCACCAGACAGGTCATCGAACTATGTCATCTGCCCCTGCTGGAATATTCGGACGATATTTATTCCGCTCCCATGAAAGAGGAGCTGAAGATCCGGACACATTATGAAAACCTCGATATCGCGCAGAGCAGCCGGGTACATTATCTTTGCTTCGCCCTGCCGGCAGCCCCTTTACCGGAGATAGAGGAGATTCTTTCTCAAAAAATGAACGAGGATGCAACAATTGATTGAAGGCGAAGACTTTTATTTCAGCGAACAGGGCTTTGTGGTACTTACTGAAAAATACCATCTGGCAAGGGGCGCCTGCTGCGGCAACGGGTGCAGACATTGTCCATTCGATTATGAGAAAGTGCCCGAACCCCGTCGCACCGAACTCCTCGACAACAGAAAAACACATGGCTACATCAAAAGGTAAAAAGATCGCAGCGAAAAAGAACCCGGCTAAAGCAAGCGCTGTAAAGCGTGTAGCCCCGAAAGAAAAATTAACCGTCCTCCGGCCTTCAGGAAAAAAGGATGACTCATTTTTTGAGCTGGTCCACGACGTTGCCCGCCAGATCCCAAAAGGAAGAGTTACCTCTTATGGCGCCATCGCCGCTTGTCTCGGCACGCGCATGTCGGCCAGAATGGTTGGCTGGGCCATGAATACCGTACCCAGTGCAAAAAAGCCGGTCCCCGCTCATCGTGTCGTCAACAGCGCCGGACTGCTCACCGGTAAGCACCATTTCAAGCCGCCTGAAGAAATGCAGAAGCTCCTCGAAAAAGAAGGCGTAAAAGTGAAGAACGATAAGGTGATGGAATTTTCGAAAGTATTCTGGGACCCCGCAAAAGAATTGTGACATATGCCGAAGAATAAGATCTTTTATATCGATAACCTCAAAGTGCTGATGACCATCCTCGTTATACTGCACCATACCGTTATCACTTACGGGGGACCGGGATCCTGGTATTATATGCAGAAGACGACCCAGATGGCGGCGCTTATTCCCATGACGATGTTCGTCTCTACCAATCAGTCCTTCTTCATGGGCTTCTTTTTCTTTCTTTCCGCCCTGTTCCTCGAACCATCCTACAATAAAAAAGGGCCTGCCCATTTCTTCGCCGACCGTCTTAAAAGATTTGGCATCCCGCTGATCTTTTATTCCCTTGTCATCTCGCCCATACTGATCTATCTGTCCGAGGTTGTTGGCAGGGACAAACAGCTCTCTTTCTTCAGCTACATGAGCGGATTCCATCACTGGATAGATTTCGGGGTATTATGGTTCGTCGCCGCTTTGCTGGTCTTTACGCTGATCTATATGCTCGTCAGAGCCCTGCTTCCCGCGCCAACGCCGACTGCATTCCCCCCATCCCGGCCACCCTCCGATCCTGCCCTGCTCTTTTTCGCCATCCTGCTGGGGGTCATCAGCTTTTTTGTGAGGCTCGTCTTCCCAGTGGGCTGGACCCTGTCTCCCCTCGGATTCCAGCTGGGCCATTTTACCCAGTACATTGCTCTTTTCGGGGCTGGTATCTTTGCCTCGCGTTATAAATGGCTGGATAATAACGACCCGCGGAAAGGCCGTCCCTGGGCTATTGCAGCGGTCCTGCTGGTGCTGCTGGGTTTCCCCGGCATCTATATGGTAAAAGTGGTCACCAATTGCCCCATACCCTGGTTCAGCGGCGGACTTCATGGACAATCCCTGCTCTATGCCCTGTGGGAACAGCTAACCGGCATGGCTATCATTATAGCTTTGACGGGCTGGGCAAAGGCAAGGTGGAACCGGCAGTCACCCCTGCTGAAAGAAATGTCAAGGGCCGCCTTTGGGATCTATATTATCCATCCCTTTTTTGTGATCTCATTCGCGCTGCTGCTGAGGAACTGGGCTGTGGACCCGGTAGGCAAGCTGCCATTTGTTGCCGTGGCTTCCGTGATCGCCAGTTTCGCCGTGGCGGCTGGATTGGCCCGCCTGCCCGGTCTCAAAAAAATCCTTTGACAGGATATGTTTGAATTTCGTAAGTTTGTGGAATGACCACCACAGAAACAATCGAAGATTTCTACAAGAAGAAACTCCACCTGGTGCCTGACAACCTGCAACAGGGCATCGGCCATTTTAATGTGTTCAGACGGGACAGCTGCGTGGTAGCCGACAGTACGCCTGTAACTTACAACAGAAGGGATTTTTACAAGATCAGTCTTTCCCGTGGCAACAATGTCTTTCATTATGCCGATAAAAGCGTAGAAACGAAGGGTACTACCCTGCTGTTCTTCAATCCAAGGGTCCCCTATGTTTTCGAATCCTTGTCGGATGATCAGTCGGGGTTCTTCTGCATCTTCACCGAATCGTTTATCGCCGGAAAGAATTTCTCGGAACTGCCCATGTTTGCCCCGGGTGGCAGCCCTTCTTATTCTTTTACAAAAGAGCAGGATGACGAGATCAGCGTCCTGTTCGGGAAAATGCTCAGGGAGATCGTCTCTGATTACACCTATAAATACGACCTTCTGCGAAATTATCTCCTCGAACTCGTACACTATGCGCTGAAGATGCAGCCCGCCGAGATACTTTATCGTCATCCCAATTCGAATTCCCGGATCACCTCCGTCTTCACCGAACTCCTCGAAAGACAATTCCCCATCGAATCACCCTCCCAGCAATTCGGTCTGCGGTCCGCGAAAGACTATGCCAGCCAGCTTGCCGTTCATATCAACCATCTGAACAGGGCGGTGAAGCAAACAACCGGCAAGACGACCACCGAGCATATCACGGGAAGAGTGCTTTCGGAAGCCAAAGCGCTGCTTAAGCACACGGACTGGAATATCTCCATGATCAGCTATAGCCTCGGCTTCGAAGAACCTTCTCATTTTAACAACTTCTTCCGCAAACGCACCCAACTGACCCCTTCGGCCTTCAGAATTGTTTGAATTTCGTAATTCTTGGTTTGATCAGCGCAATGATCCTGGACTCTTTATCCCGTAATTTTGGGGTGAATAAAGAGAATAAACCTATGAGCAATGAAAAAGTATGGTTCGTTACGGAAGTTTCGGCAGGATTTGGATTGAATCTCGTAAAAAGCCTGTTGTTAAATGGTCAGCGGGTGGCAGCCCTTGCAGGGAACGCTGATATTTCAAAAAGAATAATGGACAGCAGCAGCCCTACCCGGAGGCTTCTTTCCTTCACTGCGGACCCGGACAGCGAAGAAAGTATAAAAAATGCCGTTGAACAGACCATAGCCCGGTTTGGAAGGATCGATATCGTTGTCAACAATGCCGGGATGTTTGGCGCTTACTATGTGCTGAAGCAGGCGATCCCCTATCTGCAGGATCAGCATGCGGGACATATCATTAATTTCCTGGCGCCTTCTGCGCCGGTGGGGGATTGTCAGATCTGTACGGCAACCAGGCTGGCCCTGGAAAGTTTGTCGGAGGCCCTGCTATCCGGGATAGAAGGAATTGGTATCAAGGTGACCAGCGTCGCGGAACCTGCTCTGTTCGGCGGGGCAGCGCTTGGTATGGCTTTGCTGGGCGAACCGATGTCGCGTTGCCACCAGTCGGTCCGCCGCAGCCCGCAGCTTCAGCTTCAGTAGTAACGACTGATCATCAGATAGACCACTACTCCGGTGACGGCCACATAGAGCCATATCGGCCACGTGATCCTTGCCAGTTTGCGGTGCTTATCGAATTTTTCCTGAAAGGCCCGCTGTAGCGTGAACAATACCAGGGGTATGATGATGCCGGACAGGATGATATGCGAGCTGAGAATAAAATAATAGACATAGCGCAGGGACCCCGCCTGCGCTTTTTCACGGTCGCTCAGTATGCCATCATGATCCAGATCGCCAAATTTCACAGAGGGATTGGATGCATGATAGATCACATAGGATACGAGAAAGATCGTGCTCAGCACCACGGCTGTGAGATTGGCCGTCTTATGAGCCCTGATCTGACCGTTCCGGATAAAATACAGGCTGGCGAGCAAAAGGATGGCCGTACTGGAATTCAGTAGCGCATGGAATAAAGGAAGGGCATGGGTATTAAAGCCAAAATCGATCTTTACCTGCGGAACCAGAATGATAAAAGCCACGGCGGCGGGAATAGCTACCGACACGATAATAATGGGAATGGTCAGGCTTCTTCCTCCGGCGGGCTGCTCTCTCATGGGAATATCTTTCATATATTATTCTTTTTTTGGCTGAAATACCATACCCCTGCGAATGTCCCCAGGAGGACGATGATGATCACCGCCAGCAACGGCTTCAGCTCGGTAAACACGGATTTTTTATTTTTATCGCGCTCCAGCATGATGAATACGATATCGTCGGCCAGCCTGGTAAGGGCCGCCGTATCCGTGCCATGATAATACCCTCTGATGACCCGGTCCTTGTCCAGCAGGGTCACATAGTCGGTATGGACGAAATTAGAATCGACGCTCACGCTGTCCTGCAAGCCCAGCTTCAGTTCCTCCAGGGCAAAATCATAGATCGTTTTCTTCGGCCCGGTCAGCAGCCACCAGACATCGGAATTCACTCCATACCGATCTGCATATTTCTTCATGACGGGCGCCGAATCCCGGACAGGATCGACGCTGAACGAAAGGAACTGAACAAAGGTGGTATCGATACGCTTCATATCGTCCTTCAGCTTGAGGCCATCCTGTAATCTTTTTATATTCCGCATCAGCGTAGGACAGATGCTGGCGCAGTGCGTAAAGAAAAAATCGGCCACGATCACTCTCCCCTGCAACTGGTCCAGAGAGACGGTCTCGCCCAGCTGATTCTGCAGGGTGACATTCCTTACCCTGTGCCAGGCCGTATCCGTAATCGCTTTCCCGTCCTTCATTTTTGTAACGACCGAATCCGGATAATATCTGCCGGGCATGTTCACTACTCCGTAATGGCTGACGACCAGGTAAAAAACGACAGGGATCACTATCGCCACACACAAGGCCAGCAAGGCTTTTTTACTCAAGATTCATGGTTTGATTCAAGCTGATAAGAACGGATAAAAAAACCATCGCCGCGCAGCGATGGTTCCCGTATTATTGATTGCTGAATGATCGGAAGGTCGTGGCTGCTATTCGGCCGATCCGGGTTTGTTCGCTGGTTCATGTCCCTCTTCCGTCTTTGGCGCTGGCGTCTTGCTTTGCTCATAATGATGAGCATCATAACGGTTGCGCAGTTCCTTAAAAGAGTTGCCATCCCAGAGGAAGGCGACGATGAACCATACAAAGAGCAGCGCCGGCACGGCGATGGTCATGATCAGGTTCTTGATCTCATGGCGCAGGTGCATGAACTCCGCTATGATATAAAACGCCTTCGACAAGGTCAGGATCAGGTACATTCCATTAAGCACATATTTGGGAGGAAAGCCGGTCTTCAGGTGGATGGTCGCCAATATTAGTTCCACCAGGGTGATGCCCAGCAATATCCAGAACGTCCTCCAGATAGGCTTTGTTGAAAATTCCGGTTCGTGATGATGACTGACTGTCTGAATATTTTCCATAATCTGATATTTTCTTGATCGTTAATGATAGCGCTGCCTTCAGCAGCGGCGGCGTCCGTCGCCCGCAGCGACAACCTTCCTCTACAGCAAATAGAAGCAGGTGAATACGAATACCCATACCAGGTCTACAAAATGCCAGTAAAGACCCGCTTTTTCGATCATCAGATAATGACCTCTCCTGGCAAAATCTCCCCGGATATTCTTGATCAGCATGATGATATTGATGAGCACCCCGGAGAATACATGGAATCCATGAAACCCCGTAATCGTAAAAAAGAAATTGGTAAAATTCGTCGTAGCTTTTGTCCCGTCGGCATTGACGAACGGGTTCCGTCCCCACCAGGCGCCTTCTCCATGCAAATGCGTCCATTCCCAGGCCTGGCAACTTAAAAACATAATACCGCCGATAATGGTCAGGATCATCCACTTCGTTACGGCTTTCTGATCATTTTGATGTCCCGCGGCCACGGCGAGCACCATCGTCACCGAACTCATGATCAGGATAAAGGTCATCAGACTTACGAATACCAGCGGCAGATGCGCGTCACCCATTCCCGGAAAGGCCCGGAAGACTTCGTTGGGGTCGGGCCATCCGTTCGTTGCAAAACGGATAGAGCCATAGGAGATCAGGAAGGCGCCGAAAGTGAAAGCATCGCTCATCAGAAAATACCACATCATTAACTTGCCATACTCCACATTGAACGGGCTCTTACCGCCGCTCCACCATTTTTGTCCCGCTGGTATTACTTGTGACATGTCGTTATTTTATTTGATTTGCAAATTTATCTGACAAAACTGAAATTAATTTATAGCCATAAAGAAAATGAACAAATACAACCATAGCAGGTCCACAAAATGCCAGTATGTGCTCATCAGCTCTATCGGCACGCTGTTATAGTTGCGGATCCTCGTGCCAAAGGCCTTTATAAAGAGCACGATCAGCGCGATCACCCCAGCCACCACATGCAGCGCGTGCAGACCGGCGATGATATACAGGAACTGACCGGCCCCAGACCCCTTTAACGTAACGCCGCTGTTCCAGATCGTCCGGAAACCTGCCCACTGGAGGATCACAAAGATCACCCCCAGTATGGCGGTGGCCGTTATCAGATTGCGGTATCTCAACATTTCCCGCTCTTTGAAAGAACGGAGCGCCATCTGCACGGTAAGACTGCTCACCAGGATCACGGCCGTCGAATACCAGAAAGCGCGCGGTATGGCAAAAGTCGTCCATCCCGGCTGGTCCCGCTTAACGATATACGCGCTGGTAAGGCCGGCAAACATCATGATGATGCTGCCAAGCGCTACCCATAACGTAAACTTATGGGGATGTATTTTCTTTCTTTGGTCGTTCACTTTACTATTTACTCCTATCGTTTTGATCATTGTCTTTTTTTAACCATTCCACGCCGCGTCGTCTCTGCGATCCTACCCCTGCCATCCGCGATCATGCGCCTGGCTTGCGCAGGCTCAGTGGATCTTGTTGGCCAGCAAAGCAAGCAACACTACCGGAAGATAGATATAGCTGCTGAACATGACCCGTCTCGCCGCATTTACGGTCATTTCACGGTATAAGCGCACACATTGCCACACCATCAGGATATTCGCCACGAACACGATCACCAGACTCACCATCCCACTCATCCCTGAAAGCCAGGGCAGCACTCCGACAGGCAACAGCAACAAGGAGTAAATGATGGCCTGGATCGCCGAATATTTTGTCGGTCCTTCATTCGAAGGCAGCAATTTAAATCCTGCCTTTGTATAGTCCTTATGCGCAATCCAGGCAATGGCCCAGAAATGCGGGAATTGCCAGAAGAACTGCAAAGCGAATAAGATCCATCCTCCCGCGCTCAGATCGTCATTCCCCGCCGCCCAGCCGATCAGACAAGGCAGACTGCCTGGAATGGCGCCCACTAATACGGAGACAGAACTGACCTTTTTCAGCGGCGTGTAAATGAACGCATAGACGAACAGACTGAATGCAGCCAGCACCGCCGTCAGAAGGTTAAAATGCGACAGGATCAATATACCGGCCACGCCCGTAATGATCGCAAAGGTCCATCCCTCCTGCACGCTCATCCTGCCCGAAGCGACCGGCCGGTTGGCCGTTCTCTTCATCATCGCGTCCGTATCCTTCTCCACCACCTGATTGATCGTATTGGCGCTGCCGGTGACCAGCATCCCGCCAACGAAGAACAGCATGATGGACATCCAGTCGTATTCCGTTACTTTCGGGGCCAGCAAATAACTGATCACTGCAGAGAACACGACCATGAAGCTAAGATTGAACTTGATCAGCAGCTTATAATCCTGCAATTTGCTGGCTATTTTAAAAGAGCTCGTTTGCTTCACGGTTTCCTCAGACATCGTCTTTAGTTGTTTTTTATCAGTGCTTCACTTGCCTCGCCTCCCTTTTCCCGCACTTCACCAAACAAATGCCCCGACTCGCATCAGGGCATTCTATGATCTTTCTTTATCACATCAATGCTTGCTTTCGTTTGTGCCCAATGGTTCGGTCTGGGGAATGAACTCCCTTCCATCCTTACCGTAATCATATGCCCAGCGGTGAACTTCCGGGATCTCGCCGGGCCAGTTGCCATGACCCGGGCGTATCGGGGCCGTCCATTCGAGGGTTGTAGACCCCCAGGGGTTCTGGGTGACCACCTTTCTTCCTTTGAAAATAGAATAGAAGAAATTGAATATGAACAGCAGCTGAACGGCGAACACCACCATCGCTACCGTCGAGATAAAACGGTTCAGGTCCCCGAACATATTAAAGGATTGCCAGTTGCTGTAGTCCAGATAGCGTCGGGGCATACCCGCAAGACCCTCATAGTGCATCGGCCAGAATATGAGATAGGCCCCGGCGAAAGTTATCCAGAAATGGATATAGGCCATCGTATTGTTGAGATAGCGGCCATACATTTTCGGGAACCAGTGATAAATGCCACAGAACATTCCGAGGATACCGGAAACGCCCATTACGATATGGAAATGCGCGATCACGAAATAGGTGTCATGCAGATGTATGTCCAGCGTGGAGTTGCCAAGGAAGATCCCTGTCAGCCCGCCGGAGATGAACATGCTCACGAAGCCGATGGCAAAGAGCATAGCCGGAGTGAACCGGATATTACCCCTCCACAAGGTCGTCAGCCAGTTGAATACCTTGATGGCCGAGGGCACGGCGATAAGCAGGGTCAGCAACACGAATACGGAGCCCAGGAAAGGGTTCAGACCTGTCACGAACATATGGTGCGCCCATACGAGGAAGGCGAGGATCGTGATCGCAAACAGCGACCCCACCATGGCCATATACCCGAAAATGGGCTTTCTTGAATTTACGGACATCACCTCCGACACAAGGCCCATCGCCGGGAGGATAATGATATATACCTCAGGATGACCGAGGAACCAGAATAAATGCTGGTAGAGTATGGCGCTGCCACCTTCGTTGGGCAATGCTTTCTGGGTCGAGGCGATAAATATATCGGAAAGGTAGAAGCTCGTACCTCCGTGACGGTCGAATAACAACAGAATGAAGCCGGATAACAATACCGGGAAGGAGAGTACTCCAAGCACGGCGGTGAAGAACAGGGCCCAGATCGTAAGAGGCAGTCTGGTCATGCTCATCCCCTTCGTGCGCATATTCAGGATAGTGGTAATATAGTTAAGCCCGCCCAGCAGGGAAGATACCACGAACAAAGCCATGCTCACCAGCCAGAGGTCCATCCCGGTCTTTGATCCTTCCGAGGCGTCCCCCAGGGCGCTCAACGGCGGGTAGGACGTCCACCCACCGCTTGCAGGGCCGGTCTCCACGAAAAGAGAGGACAACATGACCACGCTGGCCATCCAGAAAAACCAGTAGGACAGCATGTTCAGAAAAGGAGAGGCCATGTCCCTTGCCCCGATCTGCAGGGGGATCAGGAAATTGGCGAAGGTTCCGCTCAATCCCCCGGTCAGCACGAAGAACACGAGCACGGTCCCGTGCATGGTCACCAGCGCGTAATAGAACTCGGGCTGGATATGGCCGCCCTTGGCCCATTTGCTGCCCAGTATATCCTCCAGCCAGGGGAAGCTGGTATCCGGGTAGCCGATCTGAAGACGAAACAAAACGGACATCAGACCTCCGAGTACGGCCCAGACCATCCCGGTGATCAGGAACTGTCTTGCGATCATTTTATGATCCTGGCTGAAAACATATTTGGTGATGAACGTCTCCTTGTGGTGATGAACGCCATGTTCATCGTGGTGCACGTCATGAGTAGTAGTCACTTCAGCATGTCCGTGTAATGTCGCGTCGTTGCTCATGAGAAAAAATTTTAATTGCTGCCGGCCCACCCGGCCACTGATCAGTTATTCAGAAAAAATTAATTTTTTTGCGCCAGGCTTTTATCCGCTGTTGCTCCTGGATTCATGATTGCTGCCGTTGCTTTTGCCGTATCCGATTTTGCCGGTACGCCGCCCGGGCCCGCCGGCGCCTTGTCAGGGAACACCTGCGCATAATTCGGCGTCTGTTTGGCTTTCCAGAGAATAAACTCCTCTGGTGTAACCACTTTGACAATGCCCCGCATCGTATAATGCCCCGCTCCGCACATCTGGTCGCAGGATATCTCATATTCAAAATCGGGATTGCCCATTTTAACTTTCATTTCATCCGTAGTGAACTTGGGGATGAACCACAGGGTAGTGGGAGTGCCCGGTACGGCGTCCATCTTCTGGCGGAAATAGACCAGCCCAACGTCATGCACCACATCCCTCGAATTGATGATCAGCTTTACAGCCTGACCCTTCACGATATACATGGTACTCTGGACGACGATATCGTCATGGGTAGCGGGGTCATCCCAGAGCAATCCAAGGGCGTTGTTATCCTTATCGCTGATATTCTGAAAGTATTTCTTACCAAAGACCTGGTCCTTGCCGGCGTATCGGAATATCCATCCGAACTGCTTTCCCGTCACTTCTACCTGCAAAGCCTCTTTTGGAGCGTCGCCCGTGATACGGAACCAGTAGAACAGGCCAAAACCCACGAGCACGGTCAGCGCAATGGCGGGCACGACGGTCCAGATCACTTCGAGCCGGTTATCATGGGGGAAATAATACGCCTTTCTTTTTTCGGAATGCTGATATTTATACGCAAACCAGAACAGAATGACCTGCGTAATGATAAATACGACCCCGCAGATCGCGATGCTGATATACATCATCCGGTCGATGTCTTCTCCATGCACGGAAGCGGATTCACCCAGGATCTTTCCCCGGAACAGCTCATTGCACCAATATACTCCGATCAGTCCCAGCACGAGGAATACGATCATCAAAAATCCATTGATACGGTTGTTCTGCTCAAAATTTTTCTTCTCGCCCTTCAGCACGCCCACATATTCGCTTGCCTTAGCGATCTGGAAGGTGATGAGGAAGCCCAATAGCAGGATCAGTAACAGAAAAATAGTTGACATGATGGTTAACAGATTTTAAGTATGATGGATAATACTTTCTTTGAGAAAAGGGTGATTCTTTGCCAGTAAAGGGAACTTGCCCAATACGCGCCCGGTCTGCCACATGATCAGTCCCACAAATCCAAGGGCAACCCCGAAATCGAATAAATTCAGCGGCACATGATCGGAAAAAGGACCGGCAAAGACCATCTGGAAAAAATCCAGCCAATGCCCGAATATTAAAAGCACCGACATGAAGATCACGGTTGCATAATTGCGTTTGGAGCTCCTTTTCATAAAGATCAGGAGTGGGGCCAGGAAGTTGATGACCAGGTTAAGGTAGAACACGCCGATATAAGCGCCTTCGAACCTGACCTTGAAATAAATGGTCTCCTCGGAGATATTTGCATACCAGATCAGCATGAACTGAGCAAACCACAGATAGGTCCAGAAGATGGAAAAAGCGAACTGGAATTTACCAAGGTCATGTAAATGCTCTTCGTTGACATATTCCAGATAGCCCTGGTTCTTTACATAGATGATAAAGATCGTCATCAGCGCTATGCCCGATACGAACGAGCTTGCAAAGGTGTACCAGCTGTACATGGTAGAGAACCAGTGCGCGTCTATGCTCATCAGCCAGAGCCATGGTGTAACGGAAGCTACCGTCAGCGTAAACCAGACGATATAGATGGCGGACCAGACCGTATTCTTGAAAATATATTTTTTCCCTTCTTCCACGGTCAGCGGCGTATCGTCAATGGAGCGGGAAAGTTTGCGCATTTTGATGCCCAGCAGGGTCCACAGGCCGATCGATAAGACGCTCCAGATCGTAAAGAAGGTCGGGTTGAGAAACCCTTTCTTGCCATTCAGCACGGTGTCCGTGGCGACGGTATCCTTATCCAGCCATTGATAGATCGTCGATTTGCCCCCGAATACCAGACACATGAGGATCACAAAGGTGATGATGCCGAGGGGGATCACGGAGGCCGAGATCGCCTCGGTCACCCGGCGAAAGCTGATCTGAAACCCTGCCCATGCCAGTGAGGTAGCACAGAAGAAGAACATTGCCGCATTGGTGATCAGCAGGAAATATACGCTGTTCTGCAGGAGAGACGCCCAGAACCGGGTCCCATGGTTGGTATTGCCATACAGGATGAATCCGATGATCAGAGAGACCAATCCAACGCCGACCAGGCCGAGGCTCCACTGTTTATATCTTCCGGGTATTTCAAAATGTTCTTTCGTCTGTGACATTCGCGAGTGATTTAATATATTCTTTAATCCGGTATTTCTTATTTCTTTGCGGCCGTCGAATCGGCACCGCCCGATGCTGCACCCGCACCGCTCTTGCCTGCCGCCTGTTTCGATTTGATATAGGCGATCACCATCCAGCGCTGATGGGTGTTCAGCTGGGAGGCATAGCTCCCCATCTTGTTCTTGCCATAGGTCGCGGAGTAGAACATCTGCCCTTCCGGCATGGCCACCATATTGGCGTCTCCTGTGAAATTCTTTGGCGCGGAAGGGAAAGGACCGTCGCCACCCTTATATAAGGGTCCGTTGCCATCCAGCTTCGCGCCATGGCAGATACCGCAATTCACAAGGTACAGCCGTTCGGCCTCGACCTTCTGAAGCGTATCCAGTGGCCCGATGGGATTCTTCACCTGCCTCGATGCTCCATAATTGGTAGTGTCTCCATCCTTGTCCTTTGCCAGTGCGAACGGGAACATTTCTCCTCTTTTTATCGTCCCGGCCACCGGTACATTGCTGAAATAAATGCCATGGGCCTTCAGGGAATCTTTTACTTCCTCCGTCACGGAATAGGTCTCATATGCGCGGCTATACGACATATCCGGCATATACACTCTGCCGGGATTGCGTTTTATATCGCTGCAGCTGACTATGATCGTCACCGCGATCAGAACAAACGATAGGATGGATAGCTTCTTCATTTATAGATAGTTTCTTTCTTCTTTTATACTAAGGCGGCGTTTTTATGCTCAAATGGCGTGATATCTTTGTCATAACGGCCCAGCCACCAGCCGGTCTCCGCAACCTGTACATTGATCTCGGTAGCCCCTACGCTCTTCAGGAAGGCCTGCGCTTCGGTCTCGTTGGTCTTTGCCGTACATTCGATCACCATGACAAACTTGTCGTCGGTGGCGCGCAGATGAAAATGATGCTTTCTTACAAAAGGGGCCATCTGACAGAGATAGCAGAAGGTCAGCACCATGCCGACAGCCGAGAACAAAACGGTCATTTCGAATGTAATAGGGATCCAGGCCGGCAGGTCGAAATGCGATTTGCCTCCATAGTTCAGCGGCCAGTCCGCATTGAAGATCCAGCCGATGCCGGATAGTGCGGTCGTGGTCCCGGTGATCCCGTATATAAATCCTGCCGTGTGCAGACTGGTCTCTCTCAGCCCAAGCGCCTTATCCAGACCATGAATGGGCATGGGAGTATATACATCATGGATCTTATAGCCTGCTGAACGGGTTTTTTTCACCGCGGGGAACAACACCGCTTCGTCATCAAAACAACCCACCACAAATTTTTTAACTGCCATATTTTTGTCTTTTGCCTAGTGTTTGTGTGCAAATTCATGCGTGAACGCTTCCACCGACTCGCTCTCGGCCACGCCCATTTCAGCTTTGTAATTAGCGCCCGATTTTTTCAGGATATGCTTGATCTCCGCTATAGCGATAACGGGGAAGAATTTCGAGAAAAGGAAATAACAGGTAAAGAAGAGCCCGAACGTTCCCATATAGAAACCGATCTCCCAGATGGTCGGCCGGTAATAAGTAGACCAGCTGCTCGGCACATAATCCCGGTAAATGGAGGTTACGATGATCACGAAACGTTCGAACCACATCCCGATATTCACGATCACGGACATGAACATGGTCACCGTAAGGTTCCTTCTCATTTTCCGGAACCAGAAGATCTGCGGGGACAGTACGTTACAACCCATCATAATGTAATAGCTCCAGCCCAGCGGACTGAACAGATTGACCCTGTTCTGCATAAAGGCCCAGCTCTCGAATTTATTCTGGCTATACCAGGCAATGAACAATTCAGTAAGGTAAGCGCAGCCCACGATGGAGCCCGTCAGCACGATCACTTTATTCATCACGTCGATATGCTCTATCGTTATGTATTCTTCCAGATGCAGCACCTTCCGCGTTACGAGGAGCAGGGTCTGCACCATCGCAAAGCCGGAGAAGATGGCGCCCGCCACAAAATAAGGAGGGAAGATCGTGGTATGCCAGCCCGGAATGACGGAAGTGGCGAAGTCAAAAGATACGATCGTATGTACGGACAATACCAGGGGAGTAGCCAGACCTGCCAGCACCAGGGACAGCGCTTCATGCCGCTGCCAGTGTTTGGTGGATCCGCTCCATCCGAAGGAAGCGACTCCATAGAACATCTTTCTCCATTTCAGTTTGGCCCGGTCGCGCACGCTCGCCAGGTCAGGCAATAATCCACTATACCAGAAGAGGAGCGATACGGTAAAATAAGTAGAGATGGCAAATACGTCCCATAAGAGCGGGGAATTGAAGTTCACCCAGACCGGTCCTCTTGTATTGGGATAAGGAAAGATAAAGAACGCTAACCACACACGGCCCATATGCCAGATCGGGAACTGGCCCGCGCACATTACCGCGAAGATGGTCATGGCTTCCGCAGCACGGTTCACCCCCGTACGCCATCCCTGACGGAACAGCAGCAGGATCGCAGAAATGAGCGTACCGGCATGACCTATACCGACCCACCACACGAAATTGGTGATATCCCAGCCCCAGCCCACTGTCCTGTTCAGGTTCCACTGACCTACCCCATAGACCACCTCATGCGTTACGGATACTATTCCAAAACAAAGGAATAATACAGACACAAGGAATCCGATCCACCATAGTCTGGAGGGAGAGGCTTCGATCGGGCGCACTATATCCTCCGTGACCTGATGGTAATCTTTCTGGCCCGATACCAGCGGGGGTCTTACCTGTGATTCGTACTTTAATACTGCCATAGTTATCTGAGCTTTTAGCTATTCATACTTTACTTTACCGGCCTCTTCCCATTTGATCTCACCGGCCCGCAACCCTCTCTAGGAGTGCTTTTCAGCAGCCGCCCCTTCATTTTCCGTCTCCATTTCCAGGCCTTTGATATGCTCCGTGTTCCGCACCTTGGCCAAGTAGTTTACATTGGGCAGTACGTGCAGCTCTTCCAGCGCATAAAACAAGCGCTGAGAATTTACTGTCCGGGTATTGACGATCTGACTGGTCTTGTCATTCACATTGCCGAATACGATGGCTTCCGTAGGACAGGCCTGCTGGCAAGCCGTCCTCACATCCGCCATATCCTTCAGCGGCCTGTCCTCTTTCTTTGCTTTGAGCTTGCCTTCCTGCAGACGCTGTACGCAGAAGGAGCATTTTTCCATCACCCCGCGGCTGCGGACGGTGACGTCGGGGTTCAGCACCATGCGGGTAAGATCATCATTCATCTGGAAGATCGTAGGATCAAGCTTACCAACCGTAGTCTGGTCCTGATTGTCCGGGAAGCTGTCCGCGCCGGTGTAATCGGCCCAGTTGAAGCGACGAACCTTGAAAGGACAGTTATTGGCGCAATACCTTGTTCCAATACAGCGGTTGTAGGCCATCTGGTTCAGCCCTTCGCTGCTGTGATTGGTAGCTGCCACCGGACAAACATTCTCGCAGGGCGCATTGTCGCAATGCTGGCAGAGCATAGGCTGGAACAGGGTCTGGATGCTGTCCGGGTCCTGCAGGTCGCCGCTGAAATAACGGTCAATGCGCAGCCAGTGCATATCGTGATATCGTAATACTTCGCTCTTCCCGACAACGGACACATTATTCTCCGCATGACAGGCCACGACGCAGGCGCCGCAGGCCACACAGGAATTCATGTCGATGGACATGGCCCCATTGATGCCTGGTCTTTCCAGCATCGAACCGGGATACAGGGTGCCCTGCTCTCTGTAATTCTCGGTTCCTCCATAAGGCTTCAGCTCTTTTTCGCGTTCTTCGAGGATCTCGCCCGGGGACTTGGTGAAATCCGCCAGGGTCAGCTCTCTTACCACCTCGGTGCGGCCTTCATAGCTGCTATGGGTCTGGGTCTGGGCCACCTGATAGATCTCATCTGTCTTTTCAAAGCTGATATCCGGAGCGCTCCATTCCACCGTGCTGCCATTGAAGCTGGCCAGCGGGAAGGCATTCCGGCCGACGCCCACCACCGATCTTCCGATATAGGCGGGCGTATTTTTAGGGTCTGCGCTCAGGCGGCCATAACCGACGGCCAGCCCGATCACTTCATTGTGCGTTCCGGGCACGATCACCACCGGCAGGGTCAGTGTCTTTGCGCCGACCTTCAGCCTGATCACCTGCTTTTCGGGATGTACCTCATATTTATCGGCCTGACGGCGATCGCTCAGATCAAGTCCCCAGGCGTCTTTGGCAAATTTGGGGGATACTACGGCATAATTGTCCCATGTGGCCTTCGTGATAGGGTCCGGCAGCTCCAGCAGCCAGGGGTTATTGGCCTGCTGGCCCGTGCCCATGGAAACTTTCTGGTAAAGGACCAGCTCGAGATTGCCGCCCTTCTTGCGGGAGCCGATGGCGGCTGCCGCCTCGGATATTTTTGCGCTGCTGAAGCTGGCCCCGGCAGCCGCGGGAGCGGTGGCGGGTTCGATCACGCCATCCTGAAGTGCTTTTTCCCAGGCTTCAAGGCCCCCCGTCTTCGCCAGCCAGTATTGTTTAAAATAAGTTTCGTAATTGCCGGCATTGCCGCTCCATTTCAACAGGGAGTCCTCGAATGGCCTCGTCTTGAACAAAGGGGAAATGGTGGGCTGAAGAAAGCTCAGGTAACCGGTTTTTGGTTCGGCATCTCCCCAGCTTTCAAGGAAATGCGGGGCGGGGATCACATATTTCACCAGCTCCGTAGTTTCGTCCAGGCGATCGTTGAAGGACACCGTGGCCTTTACTTTCCTGAGCGCCGATTTGAATTTCTCGGCATCGTAATAGTCATAGGCGGGATTGACGCCATAGATCAGCAGAGATCCTATTTTTCCGCCGTCCATATCGGCTACCAGGCTGTTCATCTCACTGTCGATGCCCTGACGTCCCTGGAAGGGGGCCGACCAGTTGATCGTATTGCCGCCGGCGTTCACCGCTTCGTTGATCGCATTGACAACGATCTGTACATTGGGGTCATTGCTTCCGCAAACGACCAGCGCCTTGCCTTTATTATTGGAAAGGTCCTTCGCCGCTTTTTTAATGGCGGCTTTCAGCTTTTCGTTCAGCGCGGGGGCCGTGACGCTGCCCCCCAGTTCTGCCAGCAAGGCCAGGGCTACGGCCCCGGTCTCGGAAGGACGGTGCGTATAGCGGTCATCCGCATTGGCGCCGGTCATGGAAAGAAGGCTTTCGAACTGATAATGCTTGCTCATGGCAGGATCCTTTTCATTGATCTTCCTGCCACGGACATAGTCCCTTGCAAATTCTACAGGGGACAGCCAGGTACCGAGAAAATCGGCGCCAAGGCTCACGATCACTTTCGCGTTCCCGAACTGATAAGAGGGGATCGCTTTTTTACCATACGTGGCCTCGTTGGCCAGCAGCAGGCCGCTATACGAGTCCGCATCGTATTGCACATGACGGCTGCCTGGATATTTTGCAAGGAATTCAGTGATAATCTGTTTGGTAGTGGGAGAGGTCAGGGTACCGGTGAGCAGTACAAGGGGTGCGCCCGCGGCGGCAGCCAGCGCATCAGCGACCAGCTTATCAAAAGCCTCGAAAGTGCTTACCTCCTGGGGTTTGCCATCCGTGAACTGAACGGGGTAACGCAAACGCGCCGAATCGTAAAGGTCCAGCACCGATGCCTGTACCCTTGCCGAGGTGCCGCCTTTGGTGATGGAGGATAATTCATTGCCTTCCAGCTTGATCGGCCGGCCATCCCTTACCTTGGCCACGACGGATACTATATCGCCGTTCGAAACATAGGTGGTCGCATAATAATCCGCCACCCCAGGGATCATGTTCTCCGGCTTATTTACATAAGGAATGACTTTCTTGACGGGGATCTCGCAACTGGCAGCCAGCGTTGCTGCAGCCGTGCTGAATCCCAGATATTTCAAAAAATCTCTTCGGGGGGTTTTAGCGTCGAGCAATCCTTTCCCGTCCAGGCCTTCCAACGATAGATCTTCGCCGAATTCGTTTTCCGTTGATTTCTGAAACGCTTCACTGTCAGTGCGTTCTCCGAAACTTTGCCAGTACTTTTTGTCGCTCATATTTGAGAAGTTAAAACCCCCGGATTACGCCTTTGCTTTCGCCCGGTTACCCGTCCGAGGCTTGAATTTTTATATATAATCTTTCAAATTGTAATATGACCCTGATATTTCCCTGACCCCTCCGGGCTGGAAATTAGTAGTGACATTTCTGGCATTCTGTACCACCGATGTTTTCAACGGTCACACTGTCCATCTTGCCAGTCGCTAAATTTTTATGGAATTGCTCGTAAACGCTGTAGAATTTATTGCCATTCCCGCTCGAATCGGGGAAATTGACCTTTGTAGTACGGTGACAGTTGATACACCAGCCCATGCTCAGCTCGGCGAATTGCTTCACCTCGTTCATTTCCTGGATCGGTCCATGACAGGTCTGGCATTGAACCTTGCCCGCGCGGATATGCTGCGAATGGTTGAAGTAAACATGATCGGGGAGATTATGGATCTTGATCCACTCTACCGGCTTGCCCGGATGGGTATATTTTCCGGCCTTGGGATCGTAGCCGGTAAAGCTGTATAATTTCTGAATCTCGGTAGTCCCATCCACTTCGGTGCCATCTTCCCGGTATAATTTCGGACCCTTGGTATAGTCGTTGATCGCGGCATGACAGTTCATACATACGTTCAGGGATGGGATCGCCGCGTGCTTGCTCTCCCAGGCGTTGCCATGGCAGTACAGACAGCTGATCTGGTTGATCCCTGCATGTACCTTATGAGAGTAAAAGATGGGTTGTACAGGCTGATAATCCTTGGTGCGGCCCAGGCTGATAGCGCCCTGGATCGTGAAATAACCACCTACGACGAATAAAAACAATATGATCAGCGTGATATAAACTTTGTTGCGGTAGAAAGGAATGGGCTCCGAGGTCGGAATGCCTTCCTTATCGTCGGACAGCTTCTTCAGACTGCTGTTCACCTGGAGCAGGACCATCATAATGACCGCGAGGATCAGGGTCAGAATGCCGTACAGGAGTGTGCTGTCGTTCTCTTCGGGCTTTCCACCGGGATTGTCCTGGCCTGGAGGAGCCGGAGGCTGTGCCGTCTCGATATACTTCAGGATGGCGTCGATCTCCCCATCCGTGAGGGATGCGAAGACGGTCATCGGAGATTTGTTGAACTGATTGAACAAGCCGGTAAAATAAGGATTACCCGTGCCCAGCACTTTCTGGTTGTTTTTGATCCAGGAATGAAGGAGGGCCTTGTCCGGGACCCTTTCCGTAACCCCTTTCAGGGCGGGACCAACCACTATTTTAAAGGGATTATGACAGGACGCACAATTGGTCTGGAATAACGTTTTCCCGTCCTGCGCATACAATCTATTACCGGTAAAAACCAAAGTGAGGAGTAGGATACTGAATAATAACTTCTTGACAATACGTCTATGATGGATCATATATACAATCTGTTGTATAAATGTGGAAAAATCTCCCGAACAGGTTGCAAAAATAAGTCAGGATTTTAACAAAATATCAACATCGGGAAAATTTTTTTTCCTTCATCTGGCGTGGATTTCAGCGTTTTGTGCAATCCTCGTCTGCCCTTATGTCACAATTCTGTCAACAAAAAATTATTGCGGTGGATTGAACGTCTCTCCGCGCTTTTTATTTTCTGACCCGCCTTGTGTAATTTTGGCGGATGAAGCAGATTGCCATCTTTGCGTCGGGAACGGGATCGAATGCCGGCAGGATCATCGGATATTTTCGCAACCATAAAGAGATCAGGATAAGCCTTATCGTCTCCAACAAACCCGGTGCAGGGGTGCTCGACATCGCCCGGAATGAGTCCATTCCCACCCTGCTCATCGACAAAGAAAAGTTTTTCCACGGGAACGCCTATGTGGAGGAGCTACAGGAAAGAAAGATCGATTTCCTCATACTGGCAGGGTTTTTATGGAAGATCCCGGAAAGGCTGGTAAAGGAATTCCGGGGACGGATCATCAATATTCACCCTTCGTTATTGCCAAAATATGGGGGCAAAGGCATGTATGGCCGCCGTGTTCATGAAGCCGTGATCGGGGCTGGAGAGAAGCAGACAGGCATCACCATCCATTATGTGGATGAGCTGTACGATCACGGGCAGGTCATTTTTCAGGTCTCCACAGAAGTGGATGCCGGGGATACGCCCGAAACCCTTGCCGGAAAGGTCCATCTGCTGGAGCACGAGCATTTTTCAAAAATAATCGAACAGGCCATTGTGCAAAATCAACGTTAAAACGATGATCCCGGGTCATAAATTCCCTTTTTGGTGGTAATATCACTTTTAAAATCGCGGCTATTGTCCTTTTCTACCCATAAAATAATACTGGTCCTGTTTACCTTATGGTTGTCACTAGAAGGTGGCGGCGTCACGGGACAGCAGCTCACGTTGAGAGGTACGGTATATAATATGTATAAGACCCGGCCGCTGGATGCTGTCAGCGTGATGGCCACATCCGGCAGGGGTACGACCACGGATTCCAACGGCAACTATATCATCGTGGTCAATCCTGACGATTCCGTCTATTTCTCCTACCTCGGCAGGGCTACGATGAAATACCCGGTGACGGGGATCAATACCTTCACCAATTTCGACATCGCGCTCCACGTTGACCCACTCGAGTTGAAAGAGGTCAGGGTCATGCCGCGGAACTATCATATGGATTCCCTGCAAAACAGGAAGGACTATGCGAAGATCTTTGATTTTAAAAAGCCGGGGTTCAAGCTGACCAGCCCCTCGTCCGGTCTGGGGGTCGGGGTCGATCTGGATGAGCTGATCAATGTATTCCGCTTTGGCAGGACCAGGCGTTTCCAATCCTTTCAGCGCAGGCTGATAGAGGAAGAGGAGGACAAGTTCGTCGATCACCGGTTCAGTCATTATATCGTCAAAAAGATCACGCATCTGAGGGATGAGGAGATCGATACGTTCATGATCAGGTTCCGGCCTTCCTATGAATTCTCCAAGCTGGCCAACGACTACGACTTCTATGACTATATCAAGCTGGCTTACGGACAATATAAAAAAGGCAGGAATGATAGACGCGGCGAGATGAAAAAGGAAAATGAATAAACCATCAATATGGACCAGTTAACCCTCGGCATCGGCACCCGGCTTCAGCATACCCAATATGGACCGGGCGTGATCGTTGGCGTAAGATACGCCGTCTACAAAATTTCCTTTATCCATCATGGCGTCAAGGAGATCGATAAGAACGATCCGCACCTGGATGAGATCATCGCCGAAAATGTAACGGAAGAGATCGAAACGCATTCGGATGTTGAAAGGTCCCTGCTCAAGATCCTCCGGCTCTGGGGCGGCCTGACGGAGAATGTTCCGCTTGGCGATAAATGGCGGGGCGGTACCATGGTCCTGCACGCCGGTGACAAATCCATCAAGCCAAAAGAAGTTCCTATCGATGCTTTCTTTCATAAAATAATCATGGCCAGAGATCGTCTCCGGGTCCTGGAGCAACAGATCAACGGGCATAAAGGCCTGAGCGATGAGGATAAGGTAAATCTACAGCAGTATATCACGCGGGTCTATGGTTCTTTTACGACGTTCAATGTGCTGTTCAAGAACAAGGAACAGTGGTTCGTCGGAGAGAAAGGATCGGGTGAATGACAATATAAAGCCTCCCGCTGTCTGTGGGAGGCTGCTTCTAACCAGTTTCAATAACCATTAAACCTTATCCTATTGATCCTAAGATAAACAATTCCATAATGGCTGCAAGCAGTGTGCATGAAAAGTGTAAAACTCACGGTTTATCCCCCCATTAATATCCCATCAGCATCTGTACGCACTCATCCAGCCTCGACCTGGCCAGAAAATTGTTTTCCAGCTCGATATTGAAGGGTATGGGCGTGTCCAGAGAGGCGCAGCGGATTACCGGCGCGTCGAGGGATTCGAAACAATGCTCGCCGATCCAGGCGGCTATTTCGGCGCCGAGGCCGCCGGTCAGGGTATCTTCATGTAAAAGCAATACTTTACCCGTCCTGGCAACAGCCGAACGGATGGCGGCGTAGTCCAGCGGCAACAGGGTCCGGAGGTCGAGGACATCGAGGGAAATATCCGGATGCGCGGCAGAATAGTCCATCGCCCAGTGTACACCGGCGCCGTAGGTAATGATGGAAATGGCCGATCCTTCCTGCACCCATCTGGCCTTACCGATCTCCACCTCGTAATATTCTTCGGGCACTGGACCGCTGATGCTCCGGTACAGGGCCTTATGTTCGAAATAGAGGACGGGGTTAGGGTCATTGATCGCGGCGATCATCAGCCCTTTTGCATCCATGGGCGTGGAAGGGTACACCACTTTCAGACCTGGCGTATGGATAAACCAGGCTTCATTGCTCTGCGAGTGAAATGGGCCCGCGCCTACTCCCGCGCCCGTTGGCATACGGATCACCACATCCGCATTCTGGCCCCAGCGGTAATGGCTCTTGGCCAGATTGTTTACGATCTGGTTGAAGCCGGCCGTAACAAAATCCGCGAACTGCATTTCCACCACGCTCTTAAATCCTTCCAGACTAAGGCCCAGCGCACAACCAACGATGGCGCTTTCACAAAGAGGGGTATTCCTCACCCGATCTTTCCCGAATTCGTCCAGCAGCCCTTCGGTGATCTTAAACGCGCCCCCATATTCCGCAATGTCCTGGCCCATGAGGATCAGGCCATCATGCTTTTGCATGGACTGGCGCAACCCTTCCCTGATCGCATCGATCATGCGCTTCTCGGGCGCGTGCGTTTCCTGTGCTTCCGATTCCGGCCAGGAACCTGCAGACTCACCGATCAGTCCAGGGTCCTCCGATTCCGGCCACCTGTGCCCATCGGAACCTGGTTCCACAACGGCAGATTCTACTGCTGCGCGTGCTGCCGCCGGGACATGCGCATATACATCCCACAACTCTTCCGCAGTATCCGGGACTATGGCGGTGGAGGCAGATTCCAGCCCCGGCCTTAGCTCTGACTCGATATATTCATTGATCTCTCCGCGGATCTGTTCGATCATACCAGGCGTCAATACACCCTGCTCCTGTAGCCAGCGCTCATAGGTGGTCACCGGATCTTTTTTAGCCCAGTCTTCGATCAGCTCCTTCGGCACATATTTCATACCGCTGGCTTCCTCATGCCCCCGCATGCGGAAGGTCATACATTCCACCAGATAGGGGCGCTGATATTTTATACAATATTCCCGGATGCCTCTCAGGGTATCATACACCGTCAGGATATTATTTCCATCGATACGCACTCCCTCCATCCCATATCCCTCCGCCTTATACACCAGGCTTTCGCAACGGTATTGTTCCGAGACGGGTGTGCTCAGGGCATAGCCGTTGTTCTCTACCAGAAAGATCACCGGCAGATCCCAAACGGAAGCCACATTCAGCGCCTCGTGGAAATCGCCTTCGCTGGTGGCGCCATCGCCGGTGAACGTCAGGGAGGCCTTGCCTTTCTGCGCAAGCTTATAGGCGAGCGCCGCGCCATCCGCGACCGCCAGCTGAGGCCCCAGGTGGGAGATCATGCCACAGATGGCATGCTCCCGGCTGCCAAAATGAAAGCTTCTTTCCCTTCCCTTACTATATCCTTCCCTGCTTCCCTGCCATTGGAGGAACAACCGGCTTAGCGGCATCTTGCGCGCAGTAAAGACGCCGAGGTTACGGTGAAGGGGCATGATCCATTCATCTTCCCGCATAGCCAGGGCAGCGCCGACCGAGATCGCTTCCTGACCGATGCCGCTGAACCATTTGCTGATCCTTCCCTGCCTCAGCAATACCAGCATCTTCTCTTCGGTCAGCCGGGGTAATAAAATGCTTCTGTAAAAATGAATGAGCTCTTCGCTGGTAAAATCTTTTCTGTCAAAGTTCATACGGTCTGACCTATCGGTTTATGAAATTAGTTATCGCTCCCTTTCGGCTTCACGGTCCTTATAAAGGATGGATGTGAGCAGGGAGAGCAGCAGGCTGAACAACAAAGCCCATCCAAATCCATCCACACGGAACCCATCCACAAAATGTCCCGCGATCAGCACGATGCCCGCATTGATGACAAAAAGGAAAAGACCGAGCGTGAGAATGGTGATCGGAAAAGTAAGAATAATGAGGATCGGCTTGAGCAATGCGTTCAGAAGGGCCAGTACAATGGAAAGAACGATAGCCGTCCAGAACGTGTCGATATGGATGCCCCGCAAAATATAAGATAAGCCAAATGCCACCACTGCCGTGACTATGATGCGGAGAAGGAAATTCATGGCGATCTTTTATTCAAGTTAAGAAGAATAAACGTATAGACCGGCATTTCATTGTTAAGGCTAAATGACGACGAGCTCGAAAAAGGCGGCCGGATCAAGATATTTTTTTGCCAGCTCCTGTAATTCTCCGGGACCGATCGTCTTTACCGTGTGGATGCCTTCATAAAAATAATTTCCGTCCAGCCCGTTCAGCAGGATGTTCTTCCATCTCGATGCGACCTGAAATGGACCGTCCAGGTCTCCGAGAATGGTCCCGATCGTATAGTTGCGGGCCATCTGCAATTCCTCTTCGCCGATCGGCTCCTCGCAGAGCAGGCGCATTTCTTTATAGACCTCGCCGATAGTGGCCGCACATACTTCTTTGCCCGCCTCCGTGCTGATCATTAAGGCGCTCTCCTGCATATTGTTCACCAGATAGCTATAGATCCCATAGGTATATCCTTTGTCTTCGCGGATATTGTCCATCAGCCGCGATCCGAAGAACCCTCCGAACACATTGTTCAACACCTGCACCTTCTGAAAATCGGGATGATGCCGGTTGGGGAAATTGCGGGCTATCCGGATAGAGCCCTGAACCCCGTTCGGATCATTTATGATATGATGCTTTTTCTCTTTTTCCGGGCTGATGGTCCATGAAGGGGTCTGCTTGTTCCTGTCGTAGGCCTGCAGAGGCAGCTGACCGAAATGATCATCCAGCTGCCGGACTATATCGGCCGGTAGTTTGCCCGCCACGATGATCCGGCAGGTCCCGTTCTGGTAATAGCGGCGGTAAAAATCCATCAGTTCTTCCCGTTCCAGCCCCTGATAATCCTCCAGCGAACTATACTTTCCATAAGGATGGCCAGGGCCATACAGATAGGCTTCTATCAGACGGCCTGCAACGAACTCGCTTTTTTTCAGGCTCACCTGCAATCGTTGCTGCCCATTCTTTTTATAAATACCCAGCTCTTCCTGAGGATAGATGGAGTCCGTGACCAGCTCGGCCACCACGGGCAGCAGCTCTCCGATATGCTTGCTCAGACAATGCAGGGTGATATCCGCCGTCTCATGATGGCTGGCCCGGCTGAGATGCGCGCCATAGTATTCGAAATGCTCGTTTATCTGGAACGCATTGCGCGCGGAGGTCCCGTTCTTCAGCAGGGCGCTGGCCGCTGCGGCCACCAGATTTTTTTCTTCGTACCCATTACCCGCTTCGAAGATCCAGTTGACCATCAGGGTATCCAGTGTGCCGAGGTTGATCGCATAGACTTCCACCCCATTCTTCAGCACATGTTTTTCGCAGGGGGGCAATAGCAGCTGGAATTCCGTAGCGTCTTTTATCCCCGGGGCGATTTTTCTGTTCAGCATATTTACTTGTTGTACCACTCTCTTAATTTGCCTGGTTATTACTCCGATAATAAAGGGTGTTGCTGTTATTTGGATCGAAGATCCGACGGCTGGTGGCCAATATTTCTTCTGTGGTTACGGCCTGGTATCTTTCCAGCTCCGTGTTCATCATATTCGCATCTCCCAGCAGTTCATAGATCGCCAGGCTGTTAGCCCGGTTCATTACGCTCATATCTTCAAATACGATGGCCGACTCCGTCTTGTTCTTCACCTTCATCAGCTCTTTTTCACTGATGGGCTCCGACTTTATCTTTTCGAGCTCTTCTTCCACCGCCTTATCCGCATCTTCGAGGCTGACCCCTTTGATCAGCTTGCCTTCGATCACGACCAGGCCCGGGTCGACGGAGCCGGTATGATAACATTCGATCTGGCTGAATAGTTTTTTCTCCTTGATCAGCGCCTGGTGCAGACGGGAAGATCCTCCTCCGCCAAGCACTTCCGTGATCAGATCGGCCACATAATAACCGGGTTCCGTACGCGAGGACATGTGATAGCATTTATATAAAGCATCCAGCGGTACATCGGATTTAACATCCATTTTTCGGATCTCGTGCTGGACCGGCTCGCCGGGCAGACTGCGGATATATTTCTCGCCCGGAGGGATGTCCCCGAACCATTTTTCGGCCAGTCCGCGGACCTGTTCGGTCTTTACATTGCCCGCTACGACAAGGATCGCGTTCACGGGCCGGTAATATTTAAAAAAGAAATTCTTTACGTCCGCCAGCTTCGCCTGTTCGATATGGCTCAGCTCGCTGCCGATGGTCATCCACCGGTAAGGGTGTTTCTGATAGGCGAGCTGCCGCATTTTGAACCACACATCCCCATAGGGTTTGTTGATATAATGTTCCTTGAATTCTTCGCACACCACTTTCCGCTGTACTTCCAGGCTTTTTTCACTGAAGGCCAGGGAAAGCATGCGATCGCTTTCCAGCCAGAAGGCGGTTTCGATATTCTCAGCCGGCAGCTGAATGTAATAATTGGTGAAATCGTTGGTAGTGTACGCGTTGTTCTCCCCTCCGGCAAGCTGGAGAGGGGTCTCGAAGTCGGCGATATGAACGGAACCGCCAAACATCAGGTGCTCGAACAAATGCGCAAAGCCGGTCTTTCCCGGGTCTTCGTCCCTGGCGCCCACATCATAGAGGACGTCGATAACGGCCATGGGCGTGGATGAATCCTCATGCACGAGTACCCTCAGCCCGTTGGCCAACTGAAATCTGTCGTATTGTATCATATCAATCCTTTTCTCTTTCCGTTATCGGTAAAAGGATTGCAAGGTAAAGAAAGTTCACTAAAGAATACTTTTAACACGGAGGGTAAGCTGCTCCAGCGTCCCATTCCTTTTCACGATGATCTTTATTCTTTCCCCCGTATTCTGCAGCATGTTCTTATAGACCTGGATATTCTTGGAAAAATTATTATTCACGGCTATCACGATGTCGTCTACCTTAAACCCTCCCTTCTCGGCCGGGGAGTCCTTCATAACATCGCCGACCCTCACTTCTCCGTCAACCCAATAAATGCTCAGGCCGGTATAGGAATAATCGAAAAGGTCGCGGTAATGGGAATTGGGGAGCAGGTAAATATCGCGGTGATCATAATTCAGGATCACGTTAAAGCGCCGCAGGATATCGTTTCCCAGCAGTCCTGCCAAGTTGGGATAATTCGTGACGCCAAAGTCGTCATCGAATATATAGACGGGGACCTTGCGAAACCGGTAGGGCCCGAGCTTCAGCTCTTTCATTACGCCCAGCCTCATATTGGCCTTGCCGCCAAGCCCCTCCGCCTGTGTCTGGTAGGTTTTCTTCCGGGAATCCATCAGACTGCTGTCGTTTACGAAATCCGTGGACAACAGGGCGCAGAGACCGGCACCCGTGTCGAAATAGAAACGTGCGGTGACCGCCTCCGCGTCCGTTACCCGGGCATATTGAATGGGAAGGGAGGCGATGATCGGCTTCAGCAAATGCCCCCCCTTGGGATATTTGAAAGACCCCTTGGAATAAACATATACCCTTGAGCTGTCGTAATCTACCTGCACGATATAACGGGAAAAAAAGCTATATCCGATAATGCCATCGACCTTATCCCCATAAACACTGCTCAGGATATCATAGTCGTTCACATGAAAATTGAGACTGTCTACCGAAAGGCCGGGAAGATGGAGCGTCTGGTTATAAAGAAATTTGACCTGGCGTATGCCGGCAATCCCGAGGATGGTCTTATCCGACAGGATCGGCACGAGGTTCATCCTTACACAGGTGGCCGAATCCAGGGAAATGCCGCCGCTGCCGGTGTCCAGAATGAAATTGAGGGTGTCCGGATAATTGCTCAGCCTGGCCTTTAAAAGAATAACCCCCCCGGTAAACAAAGAGAAGGAGAAACTTGTAATCAGCCTGGCAGGCGCCGGCACAAACTCTTCCTGGGCTTGTAAAGGGCGGTTTGGGAAAATAAGACAGCTTGTCAGCAGAAGAAGGCAAAGCCATCTTCCGGCGAGGCCTGGGAAACGGGATAAGCACGGGTGTAATGGTAGGCAAGGCATAGTTAGCGTGTTACAGTTGCTAAATATATTACCTATTTGCATCTGCCGCAAGCCATTTATCCAAAATCCCCCGTTTCAGCCGGTTAACCGGGATATTTGCGCTGTGAACTTTACCTTTGCAGTCCCATCTCCACCTAATGTATGATGCCATGAATCTGTCCAAACTTTACGATAAGGCCCTGCGCAGGGAATTTCTCGATACGGAAGAAGGGGTATTCCTTTTTGAGAACGCCCCGCTCACCGAGCTGATGTACCTGGCCGATGAACTGCGGAAGATACAGGTCCCGCATGGCAAGGTCACCTGGCAGATCGACCGGAACGTGAACACCACCAATGTCTGCATCGCCAATTGCAAATTCTGCAATTTCTACCGGATACCGGGCCATGCCGATGCCTATATCACGGATATAGAAACCTATAAGAAAAAGATCGAAGAGACATTCCGCTGGGGTGGCGATCAGCTGCTGCTTCAGGGCGGCCATCATCCCGGGCTGGGACTGAATTTCTATGCTTCGCTTTTCCGTCAATTGAAGGAGCTGTACCCTTCCCTGAAGCTACATACGCTCGGGCCACCGGAAATAGCGCATATCAGTAAGCTGGAAAAGATGAGCCATCATGACGTGCTGGCGGAGCTGAAAAAAGCAGGGATGGACTCCCTGCCGGGAGCTGGCGCAGAGATCCTCGTAGACCGGGTCCGCCGTCTCATCAGTAAAGGCAAATGCGGATCCCAGGAATGGCTGGACATCATGCACGAGGCCCATATGCTCCATATCACCAGCTCCGCGACCATGATGTTCGGTCACGTGGAGACCCTCCGCGAACGCTTCGAACACCTGGTCAGGATCCGCGAGGTCCAGTCGAGGAAACCCGCAGATGCAAAGGGATTCCTTGCTTTTATCCCATGGACCTTCCAGGACGTGGATACCCTGCTTACCAGGATCCGGGGCGTCCACAATCTGACCACCCCCGAAGAATATATCCGCATGATCGCGATGAGCCGCGTCATGCTCCCCAATGTAAAAAATATTCAGGCCTCCTGGCTCACCGTCGGAAAACAGACCGCACAGCTATGCCTCCATGCCGGGGCCAATGACTTTGGCAGCATCATGCTGGAAGAGAACGTGGTCAGCGCCGCCGGCGCGCCTCACCGTTTCACCGCCAAAGGCATTCAGGAAGCGATACGCGAGGCCGGTTTCGAGCCCCAGCTGCGCAACCAGCAATATGAATGGAGAGCCGTTCCCACGGCTATGGAGGAACAGGTTATAGATTACTAATATGAAAAACTTCAAGCCGGGGCTTGAAGTTTAGTGCAATAATTCATAAACATTTATATATTAGCCTTTTATACATGTTAAAGTCAGCTACAAAGTACTATTAGTCCTTGTCTAAGTATTTCCATTGATTTTTTTATAGTCCTACAAACTTTAAGTCCTGATTCTGCGTTTCTATTGCGAGACCCTTAGCAGCAATCCATGAAAAGTCCTTTTCGCAAACTAATACGTATATCGGTCGTCCTGGTTGTATTGGTGCTTCTCTTCAATTTCTTCGGATACTATTTCAACCATATTAGATCCCTTGAAAATAAAGAGCTGATAGAAGCCATCAACAGATCAGGTCGCCAGCAAACACTCAGCCAGCTTATTGCTAAAGAGTCTATTTTGCTGTTGAGTAATCCCGAAAGAAAAAAAGCGGAGATCATAAAAGACACCCTTTCGAAATCTCTGGCCTTTTTTCAGACAGAACAGGATCTTCTTCAGAAACAGGCAGGCACTACGCCCCTTCCCGTTCCTCCCCGCATTTTCGAGATCAGAATATTGTTGTCCAGCTCCCGTCAGTTCTTTACCCCGCTGATCGCTATCGGACAGGAGCTCACCCAGGCCGATTCTTCTTTGCTTGCCATCAACAAAAATCTTTACCTCCGCGATCTGCTGTATAACGAACAGAAGTACAGTTCCCTCATGAGCCAGGTCACCGGCAGGTATTCGGAAATGGTGAACGACAAGAACAGCGAGGTATCAACGGTCGACACGACAAAATTCGGATTTCTGATCGCCGCCATCATCTGTCTCATCATCCTTGTACTGGAGCCGGCCTTTAAAAAAGGCGAGACGAATTACAATGAGCTCCAGAAAGCGAAGAATGAACTGTTGAATGAAAAGAAATTTCTGGCCTCCATCCTGCAATCCCAGACCAACTATGTTATCCGGATCAACAGGAGCGGGCACTTTACCTATGCCAACCCTGCTTTTCTGAAGACCTTTGGTTATTCCCCCGAAGAGATCCACCATACGCTTTTCTATACCACGATCTTTCCAAAGGACCTGGCCCGCTGTCAGCAGATCGCTGACGAATGCTGGAATAATCCGGGCAAGGTCTTCAGCCTCGTGATCCGCAAGCCGATAGGACAGTCAAGAGAATTTTTATGGACCGAATGGGAATTCCTGGCCCTGTCGGACGAGACCGGTCATGTCAACGAGATCCAGGGCATCGGCCTCAACGTATCGGAAAAATTACAGACACAACAATCGAAGGAAGATGCCATCCGCACCTTGTCCTACGCCATGACCTATGCCAGGATGGGTTCCTGGAAGCTGGACCTTCTCTCAGGAGAAATGTCGCTGAGCAAGGAGTTCAAAGCCCTTCTCGCCATGGAAGAAGAGGATTCCGACAAGATCTCCATGGAGAACTTCCTTCATTTGTATATCGTCCCGGAAGATTTCGTCATGGTGTCCGAAGAACTTTCAAAAGCCATACAGAATAAAGAGAATACCGGCTACGAGACCTCTTTTTCCTGCCGGATCATTACCAAAGAAGGCTGGATGCGCTACCTCTCCGTAAAGGGAAAAGTAGTAGATGAGCAGCAGCAGTTTGGCATCGCACAGGATATCACTTCCCAGAAAGAGTCGGAAACGGCCCTGCTGAACAGCGAACAAAAGTTCCGCCTCCTGGCAGAGAATTCGGAAGACATCATCAGCGTACATGCCATCGACGGAACGATCTGGTATCTTTCGCCTTCCATAACGACCGTACTCGGATACGACGTGGACGAGGTGATCGGCAGGTCCTTTGCCCAGTATGTCCATCCCGATGACCGGCACAAATTCCTGCCGGCGAACGAAATGCCTTCCTTTTCGGATAATGAAAGCATCATTGTACGTTACCGCATCCTCCGCAAGGAAGGCAATTATATCTGGCTCGAGACCATTATCAAGCCGATCGTCGATGAGGAGGAGCTGGTCAAGCTCATCTGTACTTCCCGTAATATCACCGACCGGAAGATCGCGCAGGAAAAGCTGAAGAAAAAGGACCAGCTGCTGAACGCCGTAGCCCAGGCCACTCATTCCCTGCTGATCAATACGGATCTAAGCTATGCGATCAACGAATCCATCCAGACGCTGGGCAGCAAGGCCGTCGTGGACAGGGTCTATATATTCCAGAATCATTTCGACAAGGAACAGCAAAAATGGTTTACCAGCGAGACCCATGAATGGACGGAAGATAAATCCGACTTCCGCCTCGAAAATCCCGCCGTGAAAAATATCCCTTTCGAGAGTATAAAAATGATCGTTGGGCCCTTACAGAATAACCAACCCTTCCTGAGCTACAGGAGCACGGAGGAAGATCCGCAACTGAAAAATATTTACGAGCGCACCGGCGTCCTGTCCTCGCTCGCCGTTCCCATTTTTCTTAAGGACGATTTCTGGGGCTTTGTAGGGTTTGATGAAATCAAGAAAGAAAGGGAATGGTCTGAAGCCGAATTCTCGATCCTCCGCTCCTACGCCTCTTCGCTGGCGGCTGCCATCGAACGCAAACAGATAGAGCTGGAGCTGGTGCAGGCCAAAGAGTTGGCCGAATCCGCCAGCCAGGCCAAGAGCGAGTTCATGGCCAATATGAGCCATGAGCTACGTACACCCATGAACGGTATTATCGGCTTCACCGACCTCGTGCTGACCACCGAACTACAGAAATCGCAGCGCGACTATCTGCAGAACGTAAAGAAATCCGCATACGGCCTCCTGGGCATCATCAATGACATCCTCGATTTCTCAAAGATAGAGGCTGGAAAACTACTGATCGACCATACCTTATTCAAGCTCGACGAATTGATCGAAGAGACCATCGATATGCTCACGATCAAGGCCTTTGAAAAGAAATTAGAGATGCTCTACCGGGTCGACCCCGCCATCCCTTCCCAGTTCCTCGGTGATCCTGTCCGTATCCGTCAGGTCATCGTCAACCTGCTGGGCAACGCCATCAAGTTCACCGGCGAGGGAGAGATCCTGGTCTCGGTGAAAAAGACCAGCGAAAGCTGGCTCCATGATGGAAAGCCCTGTATGAATATCGCCATCGAAGTAAAAGACACCGGTATCGGCATCCGGAAAGAAAAGTTGGAAAAAATATTCGAGAGCTTTACGCAGGCCGACACCTCCACTACCCGCAAATACGGCGGCACCGGCCTGGGGCTTACCATCTCCCGCAGTCTGGCAGAGCTGATGGGCGGCCAGCTGACAGTGCATAGCGAGCCGGCAAAAGGCAGTTCCTTCATCCTGCACCTCGTGCTGGAAGTGGCAAATGAACAACCGGAGATCCTGTTCCCGCAGAAACCATTGCTGAAAAAAGTGCTGATCGTAGATGACAACACCACCAATCTGCACCTGATGCAGGAGACCTTCGGCTATTTCAATATCGCATCCGAGCTGGCTAACAGCGGCTCCGAGGCATTGGCAAAGATCAAAGAAGCCAAAAAAAGCAAAGAGCCTTTCAATCTCATTATCACCGATCATCTGATGCCCGGAATGGACGGCATCACCCTTGTAAAGGAAATAAAAAAGATCTTCCCCGGCAGTGAACAGCCGTTCATACTCATGTTGTCGTCGCTTGAAAAAAATATTTATCAGAACGAAGCGGGCAAGACCGGCATCAACAAGTTCCTTTCCAAGCCGGTGAAAATACATGAGCTGCATGCCACCCTGCTGTCTCTGTTCGAAAAAGGCATGAACAATGACCTGCTGCATCCTTCTCTGCCCAATATTGAAAAAATATCCGAACCGAGCAGCATCCTCGTGGCGGATGACGACCCGATCAATATGCTGCTCATCTCCGAGGTTTTGCGCAGGATGGGCTTCGAAGTGATCCAGGTCAGCAACGGCCGGGAAGCGCTGGAAAGGCTGCCGCATTGCGAACCGGTGATGATCTTCATGGACGTGAACATGCCCGAAATGGATGGATACACGACTACCCGGCATATCCGGCAGATGCCCGAGCCATGGCGGAATATCCCCATCATTGCCCTCACGGCAGACGCCATGAAGGGCGACAGGGAAAAATGTCTGGAAGCCGGGATGAACCATTATATCTCCAAGCCCTTTAAGCTCGAAGAGATCGATATGATGTTGAGAAGCTATACGCTGGTTGTGTGACCCACGACAGCCTCACCGGGGGCCGCAGGATCTCCGCGCCGCCGGCTGGCGAGCTTTGCCGTTCTAACCAATCACAAACCGATAGCCGATCCCTTTTATGGTAATGATCTCGAGCATTTCATCCCCCCGCAGATAGCTTCTCAGCTTGGTGATATATACATCCAGGTTGCGGCTGTTAAAAAAGGAGTCGCTGCCCCATAAAAGATTCAGGATATCCTTCCTGTCGATGACCTTATCCCTGTTCTCATACAGAAACCTCAGCAATTCATTCTCCCGGAACGATAATTTTCGCTCTGATCCGTCCAGGCTCAGCACCTGGCGCCTCAGCAGGAAATGATATTTACCAATGATCGCCGAATCCCCGGTGATCGCCGAAGGATTGCTTTCTTTGTGCCGCAGCGCATTGTGGATGCGCAGGATCAGCTCTTCCATGCTGAACGGCTTGCGGATATAATCGTTGCCCCCCATCGTGAACCCTTTTACCACATCCTCGGTCCGGACGCGTGCGGTGACAAAGAGGATCGGCATATTTTCATCGAGGGCGCGCAGCTCTTCGGCGATCTCAAATCCATCCCGGTTTGGCAGCATCACATCCAGCACGCATACATCCGGCTGCATTTTTTTAAAACAGGACAGGACCTTCGCCCCGTCGCTCTCCATCTGGACCTCGAAGCCGCGGGTCTCCAGGCTCTCCTTGACGATCTTTCCAAGGAACAGCTCATCTTCTGCGTACAGCACTTTTATTTTAGACATGCTCGCGGGGGATTTTAACGGTGAACCGGCTGCCCGCCCCTTCCTGGCTTTCCACGCTGATCTCGCCGCCCTGACGTTGCAGCACATAGGAGACATAGCTCAGGCCAAGACCATATCCTTTAACATTATGTCTGTCACCGGTAGGCACCCGGAAAAATTTCTCGAAGATCCGGTTCATATAGGCCGCGGGGATCCCCAGCCCATTATCGGTGACGGACAACAACAGTTGCCCGCGCCCGGAAGCCAGACGGATCTGGATGGCGGGATCCTGTCTGCTGTATTTTAACGCGTTGTCCAGCAGGTTGAAGATCACGCTTGTGATATGCAGCTTATCCGCCTTCAGATAAAAATCGGCGTCCTCTTCTCCATCCTGCACTTCCAGCGTCAGCCTGGCCTGGTATTTCTCGAACTGCAGGCGCATGGAGGCCATCACCTCTTCCACAAGGACCTTCAGATCAAAATGATCTTTTTTCAGCTCGATCTCCTCCCTTTCGAACAAAGATAACTTCAGCACTTTGTCCACGAGGAGGGACAGCCGTTGCAATTCATTCGAGGAGATATCCAGATATTCCTGGGTCCGTGCGGGGTCATGAAGGGCATTGAAGTTCTTCAGGGCCTCCACCGCCACGCTCAGGGTAGCGATCGGCGTTTTCAATTCATGCGTGATATTGCTGATGAAATCATTCTTCAGCAGGGTCAGCCTTCTCTGCTGCTGCCAGTTGCGGTACAGCGACAAGAAAGAAAGCAGGGTAAACCCCACCAGCACCAGGGAGAAGAGGGCCTGCGGGCCTATCCGCCGGGCTACATACCAGCCTGAATTATCAAAATGCAGTTCATACGCCATCCGCCTCCCAAGACTGGTCACGACCTTACTATCGTCCTGATCGAAATCCAGCAGCTCGGATCCCGGAAGCCCCGATCGCGGAGGATTGTTCTGGTCCCGGACCACCGGGGTCGCCTTTATCCTGAAAGGGAGATGAATGGCTTCCTTGTCCAACACCCGCAGGTAACGTGCGGAGATCTCACTGGCAGTAACCGGTTCTATCAGAGAATCGATATTCGACAGGAAATCAAAAGCGCGTGCGTCGGGGACCCTTAGCTGGATCCGATGAGCAGGGTCCGCTCCTCTGTTCGTGTCCTCATGATTCATGGTAATGACAAAGGTCTTCTGCTCGTGCAGCTTGCCCGAACTATCTTTTGTCTGCTTGTCCAGCATCACCCTCGCCAATTTGGTCATGCCCGGCCTTTCCTGAAAGCTGAAATTTATAGAAGTATCGAGGTGCAGCTTCGATGCCTCGAGCTTAAGGATCGTCTCCCGGAAGAGCAGGTTGGTCCGGATCGTAAAAAGCCTTTTCTCCTCTGCATAGCTTTTTCTCAGCCAGAATGCCTGGAAGGCCACGATCGTTCCGATCGTGAGCACCATGAGTAATATGGATATGCGCCGTTTGTACATGGATCCTTTCCGGAAATAAGATAACAAAATTAGGCTAATCGTCCGGGCCTTCTCAGGAACATTAACCTTAATTAACATTAAACCAGGGCCGGTTAACCTGCTTTGCGGAAGGGTAAAAATAGATTTGTATCCTAAACTATATAGCATGCAGAAAATTATTTTCGCAGCCCTTGCGCTGTCATCGGGACAAAACATCCACGCTCAGGCTCCCACAAAAGAAGGAAAGATCATTTACGAACGAAAGGTGAACGTCCACAGGCGCATGACCGATGAAAGTATGAAGTCCATGATCCCCGAATTTAATATATCGAAGACCGAGCTGGACTTTTCGGCTGAAGAATCTATTTATAAAAACATAAAGGAAGAAGAGGATATCCGGGACCATGCCGGCGAAGACAATAACAGGGTCATCATGAGGATTGGTGGCGGCGATGACCGGGTCTATAAAAATTATACTTCGGAAAAAATTACGGAACAGCGGGAGCTGGGCCCTAAAAAATATCTTATCGAGGACAGTCTGCCCAGACAGAGCTGGAAGTTTCAGGATGAGACAAAGACGATAAAAGGCTACGCCTGCAAGAAAGCCGTAACGCACAACCGGGAAGGCAAAGAGGTCGTTGCCTGGTATTGCGAGGATATACTGTCGCCTTCCGGCCCCGAAGGATACGGCGGATTGCCCGGCCTCATCCTTGAATTGAACAGCAATGATGCAGAGGTTGTTTTTTCCCCCCTGGATATCATCACCAAAGATTTCGACAAGAAGATAGTGAAAGCGCCTACGGAGGGCAAAAAGATCAGCCGCAAGGAGTTCCAGCAAATGCTGACGGACCAGTTCGGCGCTAATCCCAACGGCGGCCCGACCATCCGGATCATAAGGAATTAGGGGACGGCCACGGCCGCTCATTTGCGAAAGGGTAATTTCTTTACCTTTAAATATGAGAAAGATATTCCTTTATGTGATGGCCTTGTTCTACGTGCTCGCCGGCATCAATCATTTTGTGAACACGCCCAATTATCTGGATATCATGCCTCCCTACCTGCCTTTTCCGCTGGCGCTGGTATATATAAGCGGTGTCAGTGAAATAGTGATCGGCCTGCTGCTGCTGCCCGTGCTTACCCGGAAGCTGGCGGCCTGGCTCCTTATCGCCCTGCTGGTCGCCGTATTCCCCGCCAATATCCAGATGGCCCTCAACTACTGGCGTCCCAATAATCCGCATTTATGGGTAGCGATAGTAAGACTACCTGTTCAGTTCCTGCTGATCGCCTGGGCGTATGTTTACACCAGGCCCGATTATACGATAGTTCCTTTGTAAGGCCAAAGTCTGCAGCGCCGGGATCCGGGCCATTCCGGCTGGTCGCAGCCCCACCTAATTGATTACCTTGATATCCATACGCCCGGAACCGGCCCGGCCACCCATGGACTTACCGGCAAAGCGGCTGATATTGTATGTGAAGCTCAGCAGCCAATACCGGTTCAGCACCCTATAGGATACATCCTCGATATTATTCTGTCCGGTATTCCGGGCAAAGCCCGTGTTCTGCTTCAGGATATCGAATACCTGCATACGGAGTGTAGCCTTCTTGCTTTTTAAAAACTGTTTCGCCAATCCCGCATTCCAGATCAGCGGGCTGGTATTATAGCCTGCGGGAAGCCCGCTGCGATGAATATAATCGAGATCGCTCGCCATGCTGAAGCCTTTTGGAAGATACCAGTTAAGATCAGCCGTATATTCCTCCGACCAGTAGCTCTGGTTCATCAGCGGTTGCAGAGCATAACGGGCGTCGTTGTACTCCGCTCTTATCCCGGCGGTCAGATCGAAGGATTCCTTATAAACAAAGTTCAGGTCGGCTCCCTGCGCAAGGGTCCAGTCATTCCCATTATTCCTTACTCCATTCACAAGGTTGGCATTATGGTCGTACTGTATATTGCCATTCAGGTTCAGGGTACTTTTAATGGCCCGGACAGGGAATGACCAGGACAGATTCCCATTGGCCCTGTATAATCCTCCCATGTTCACGGGTCTGGATACGCGCACGCCCACCGCATCCACAGAATCGTCATTTACGATCCTGTCGTGGATCCCGGTATAGTTCAGCATGGCAAAAAAGCTGGTACGCCGGAAAGGGTCGAAGGCTATATAATTAAGTCGCAGGGAATGATAGTATTCCTGTTTCAGCGCGGGATTGCCCAGCTTGATATTCAAAGGATCGGAATTGTCCGCCACCGGCTGCAGCTGCGTTATACCGGGTTGGTTGGTATAGGTGGTATAGAACATCCTTATGTTGCTGTACCTGGAAATACTATATTGGAAATTTGCGCTGGGCAGGACATTCACAAAGGACCGGTGCAGCGCGCCCTCTTTCGTGAGGTAGCTGTAATTGTTGGCAGACGAGGCCTGTTGCAGAGTAGCGCCTCCCGTAAAATTAAGTTTGCCCTGCTGATTGCGGAATTGTATGCCCTCCCTGTGATAGGTATAGGTGTTTTTAAAGTCATTGGTCGACAGCGTATCGGGCAGATTGAATTTGCCATTGCCATCGGCATCGAAAGTCCTCTTATCCGAATGCAGATGGCCCTGATAAAAATTATAGGACAACTCCAACAGGGATCTTTTTGACAATGGCTCGGTATAGGCAAGGTTGACGCCATAGCTGTTCCCGTTTGTCGGCAGATCATAACGCTGGTTCAGGGTATCCGTGCTGACGGGGCCTCCTGTCTGGTAATATTTATTGACGGAGTACAGGCTGCCGCCTCCTTCCTGGTTGTTCAGCGCGAAAGAAAGATCAGCCGATAAGGTCCTCCCTTTTTTTGCAAAGCGGTGACGCAATAATGCTTCGTTCTTCCAGCTGTAGCCTTCCGCATGTGCAGCCGAATTGGAGAACCCATCGTTCAGCAGATCACCCGACGGCTGCGCACGCGAACTGTCGACAGCCCTTGAAAAATTATTGCTGTTCTGATAGATAAAAGAACTGTTCAGCTTTATCGAGTTAAATGAATCGATCCGGCGGTCGAGGATAAAGGCAAGCCGGTGATTCTCGTTATGTTTTCCGGCGGCGCTGGTCTGGTCCTGCGTGAAGGAATTGACCGGCAACAGATACCGGCGTTCATCTTTCTGATCGATGCGATCGTCCGTATTGTTATAAAAATAATTACCGCTGACATTAGTATGCGCGCGCCAGTCATCGTTAAAATTCAGCCCGCCTGCGCGGGTGCTGGTGATCGCATGGCTATTGTCCGTAAGACCTGTTATGGGAACACCGGAATTAAAGGGATCGGAATTGCCCTGGCCATTGCCACCCGATCCCTGCCCCGGCAAGCCTCCGGTAAATCCAAGAACATCCTGGAATGAAAAGCCTTGTTTATTTGTATTATTGACCATGGCCAGAGCAGACACCTGCCTGTTGTCGTTGAATTGATTGAGGTTGAGCCGCCCTTCGTAGCGGGTGTCATGGGGCGTCATTACACCCGCCGGTCCATTTCCAGCCGACCCGTCCGTTGTCTCGTTCAGCATCCGGGGCCCGCCTACATCGCCGCCAGCGCCTGCCGTCGCCTTTCCAAAAACCCCACGCTTCTTGTCCTTCTTTATGGTCAGGTTGATCGTTTTCTGACTGTTCCCGTCATCGAATCCCGTGTACTGGGCCTGATCCGATTTTTTATCAAAGACCTGCACCTTATCGACGGCGTCGGCCGGCAGATTTTTTGTAGCGATCTTCGGATCGTTGCCAAAGAACTCCTTTCCATCCACCAACACTTTTTTTACCTGCTCGCCATTTGCCTTGATATTTCCATTCTTATCGACCTGCACCCCAGGCAATTTTTTCAGAAGATCTTCTACCACCGCATCGGGCCGGGTCTTGAAAGATCCCGCGTTGAACTCTATCGTATCGTTGCGGATGCTGACGGGAGCTACTTCCTTTTCCACCGTCACTTCAGCCAGCAGACTGCTTTTACCAGTCAGGATGATCTCACCTATATCCAGATCCCTGATCGTCTCGCTGATCATGAAATTCCTGCTCGCGCTGCGATAACCCACATGCGTGATCAGCAGCCGGTAATTCCCTTTACCCAGGCTCCTGATCAGAAAAGCGCCGGATGGCTGGCTCCGGGAAAAGCCCACCAGGGAAGAGTCCCTTGCATCCAGAACGGTCACGGTGGCATCCGGCACTGAGGTCACAGCCGCAGTATCCTTCAGCCGGCCATGTATGCTGCCATCCCGCTGGGCCAGCGCACGCAAACCAAAAAAGATCAGGAAAAAGAAAAGGAAGCAACTATTATTCATACCGGAGTATTTATCGCTGAAGGATCAACGAAAATACCGGCCCCCGGCTGGGAAACAGGTTAACCAGGGCTGATTCAATGTTAAGCAAGGTTAAAATCTGAAAAACCTGCGGTACAACGGGTTGTCGATCCCGATGGTACGGACCTCCAGGCATCGTCTGCATCAATTCGCAGTGATCGCGCCCTGTCCATTCTTCTGGTCGCTGTCATACACGCTGAGGGATATCTTCCATTGTTTGCTTTCTTCCCGCAGGGACAGTTCCACTTTCAGCTTCTTCTCCTGGCCGACTCCCGGCAATAAGGAAAAAACGATGCGGGTGAGGTTTTTATCTTCGGCGGGCTCTTCATACTGCCCGGTAAGAATATAGGTTTTCTGGCCACTTGTCGTGATAATGCTGTTGCTGATCTGGGTGAAGATCTCGTGAAATCTTGCTTTTGCCTTGCCGAAGCCCTGGGTCTCCGCCTCGGCGCAGGTCCATGTATAGTCCTCATTCCTCGACCCATTGACCAGCGTTATGACACTGGTGGATGACCCGGGCAATTGAACGGTGGATCTGAATTCGGTGATCTGGCGGGTCTGCTGGATCTGCTCGCCTTTTATATTGTAGAAACGGTTGGGATAGTCCTGGATCACCTTTTCCAACACCGATTGGGTCTTGTTTGAAAAAACCCCCTGTGCGGAGATCATTCCAGACAGCAGCATCGGCGCAAGCGTGAGGATGATATTTCTCATAGAAAGGATTTCCGACAAAGTACAAAAATCCCCTGCCCGGTACAATAGAAAAACTACGAGCCCGCTTTAACAGAATTTTAAGCAATAAAACCGGTTAATCCCGCGTTACCAGTGGTGAGGAAAACGTAAACCCCTAAAAAAGCCAATACGATGAAGAACGATTCCATGCGGTTTGATACGCGTAACGCTAAGATATACAAGGATATATATCGTCCGTCTTCCAATTTATCCCGTTTCCTCGGGACTATCTTATCGGTGATCCTGCGGGGCCAGTCCCCCGTAAACAGTCCGGACCATCACTATATCCGGAAAATGAGATAGAGATTCTTCTTATCAGAAATCCGGTCCGCCACCGCCTCTTCTTCCGCCACCGCCGCCACCGCCCCGGAACCTTCCCGGGAAAACACCCGGCATCTTTCTTTGCTGTGAGCCCGCAAAATTATTTAAATTATACGTAAAGGTCAGCATGGCATACCGCTTCAGCGTATTGGTCCTGGTATCCGTGATCTGATTGTCCCCTATCGCTCTGTTCACCGAGGTATTCTGGTTCAGCAGGTCAAAAACACTCAGGCGCAGTTCTCCATTCTTCTTTTTGAATAACTGTTTGGCGATGCTCGGGCTCAGCAATGGTACACTGGCGTTATACCCGGCGGCACGGTTGCCGTTAAAGGTATAATCGAAGGTGGTGGCGATAAGCCATCCGCTGTTGGTATATGCCGTGATCTCGGCGCCCAGCACCTGGGAATAATAGTTGAGGTTCTGCGATGGTTGCAGAGAGTTCCTCGCAATGTTATAGGTGGAAGCCGAGCTGAAATTCATATCGAAATTCTTCTTGATGTTCGTTGTCCAGGAGATCGTCTCGCTCAGGGTAGTGTTCCGGGTATAGTTATGGGCGAAATCGGCATCTCCAAGGTTCTTTTGCAGGTTCTGGCTCTGCGTATAGTTTACATTGGTAATAAAATTCAGATTGGATTTTGGCTTTTTCAGCGCGAAACCATAATTAAAATAACCGGAAATATTGTAGGTGCCGTTCAGGTTTACATACGTGCTCGTTCTCCTTCCTGCGTCACCCCTTACTATGGAGCTCTGGATATCGTTCATAATGGCGCTCGCATTGATCGTGGCGAAGATCAGCCGCTGGGTCCCGGGATCGAAGGAGGTATAAAGGATCCGCATGCTATGCGTGAACTGTGGCTTCAGGTTGGGATTTCCCACCGTGAAATTAACGCTGTCCGACGTAGTGGTCAGCGGCTGCAACTGTGATGCGGTGGGAGTTCCCGTCCTTCCGGTATAATTGAACCGGAGATGCTCCGTCCTCGTGATCGTATAAATAAAATTAGCCGTCGGGGTAAAGTTCACATAGTTGTGCGCCACGAGGATATTCTTCGTCGTATTCAGGCTGTTGAAGTCGGTGAACTGCAAACCGGAGCCTATGCCCAGATTGAATTTCTCATTCTGGATCCGGTAGTTCAGGCTGACCCTGTTGGAATTGGACGTGAACTTATACGAATTGCTGAACAGGCTGTCGAATCGGGTGAAGCCATGGGATGCCTCTTCAAAGTCATAGGTATTATTGATGCTGGTATTTCTGTTGTAAGTATAATTATAGTTCAGCTCGAGGATCTGGTTCTTTGCGATAGGTTCCGTATAAGAAAGGGTTGGGCTGAAATTGAGCGTATGAAGGGAATCGTTGTAACGCTGATTGATCGTGTCGATGCCGCTTCGGATTCCCGTAAAAGTGTTTATCGAATAGGTATAACCATATCCGTTATTTGTATTCGCCGTCGTATTCAGATCGAGGGACACGGTCCTGAACGGCTTTTTGAACTTATGTCTGAACTGAAGATTGGCATTATTGATATTGAAGCCGGTATTATAGCTGGAATTATGACCGATCAGGCTGTTGACCAGCGCGCCGTCGCCGGTCGTCGTAATCGTGCTGGAAGATCCGTTCGGCGTAGAGGTCTGAAAGGTTACCCCTGGCCGGAAGATCAGCGAGTTGCTGCTGTCGAACCGATGTTCGATATTGAAATTGATCCGGTGATTTTCCGTTCGCTGGAAGTTCAGCGAGCTCTGATCGATCAGGTTTGTGCTGTCTGGATTTGCTTTGCCGCCGACATTGCTCTGCGTATGGCTGTTCTGCTGGGTGGTCACATGCTGTTGGTTGTAAAAATAGCTGCCATAAGCGTCTGTATTTGGGCTCCAGGCATCCCGGTAATTGGCGCCACCCGCCCAGATGGTCGTAATGCCGCTGCTGCTCTGCCCCGCTCCACCGCCAAATCCACCGCCACCACCTCCTCCACCGCCGCCTCTCTGCCTGCCACCTGCATTACCTAAAATATCCTGCGGGGTGAAGTTCTGTTTGTTGACATCGTTGGCCTGTCCCAGAAGAGAGACCTGCCGGTCATTGTCGAACCGGTGCATATTGATGCTTTCATCATAATTCCCATCCGTCCCGACCCCGGCCACCGCCTTTCCAAAATAGCCCATTCGATTGGCTTTTTTGGTGGTGATATTGATCGTCTTGACCCGGTTGCCATCGTCGAAGCCGGTGAATTTGCTCTGATCGCTCAGGTCGTCGAATACCTGGATCTTATCGATGATGTCGGGGGGAAGGTTGCGGGTCGCCAGCTTGGGATCGTCGCTGAAGAAGCGTTTACCGTTCACGAGGATTCTCGTCACGGTCTCGCCCTGTGCAGTAATATTGCCGCTCTTATCGACCTGTACGCCCGGAAGTTTTTTCAGGAGATCTTCTGCCACCGCATTAGGCTTTACCGCAAACATCCCTGCAGTATATTCAACGGTATCCTTCTTCATGTTTATAGGCGGCCGCGAAACGACCACCGCCTCCATTTCCTGGCTTGCCCGCTGCATATACAGGGTAGCCATATCCACGTCTTTTGCATCCGCGGTTATCGTAAAGGTTTTATTGATCGTCTGATATCCTTCGAAGCTGATCTCCAGGTGGTATTCACCGGTCGCCAAACCTCTGATCAAAAAGGCGCCTTTCTTATCCGTGACCACGAACTCCGTTAAGGAAGTATCGGTCCCGGGCATTACCGACACCGTTGCCGCGCTGAGATTTTGTTTTCCGCTGGTATCCACGATGGTTCCCTTCACCGTTCCTTTTACCTTCACCGGCGCCGGCACCTGTGAAAAGGAATGCAGGGTGAAGAATAAGATTCCCAGGATAAGAAGTAAGCCGTTTTTTTTCATCGGACGATTCATAATCTGCTATAATTGTACTGATTGACCGCTAAAATAATAGCTCGTTTAGTTAACCCATAATTCAGAGTTACCAGTGGCAAAAATCAATTGCCGGTAGGGTGAATATGTCTCTTCCAGGGCAAGGCTTCCCGGTGAATATGGGTGAATGTCGACGAAGCTCCGGCCCCAGTCCATGGCCGCGCTAGCTGAACAGGTATTCCACATCGGCCCTGGAAAGGCTCTTTACAAATCCATCGTCGTCTGCGATGAGGTCTTTGGCCAGAATACGTTTCTTTTCCTGTAACTGGAGGATCTTGTCTTCAATGGTATCCTTACAGATCATCCGGTAGGCAAAAATATTCTTGGTCTGCCCGATACGATGCGTACGGTCGATGGCCTGTTGCTCTACGGCTGGGTTCCACCAGGGGTCGACGATGTAGACATAATCGGCGGCGGTCAGGTTCAGCCCCACACCCCCGGCTTTCAGCGATATCAGGAAGACCCTGCAGCTGTCGTCCCGCTGAAAGCTTTGTATGGCACGCTCTCTTTCGATAGCCGAAGTGCTGCCGTCGAAATATTCGTACTTGACATCCAGCTCTTTCAGCCTTTCCCGGATAAGGGCCAGCATCCCGAGGAACTGCGAAAAGATCAGCGCTTTATGGTCCCCGATATTCTCGTTGATCTCCCTGGCCAGCTCGTCCAGCTTGATGGAATGATTGGGGTATTTATCCGGTTCGTTAAGAATGGCGGGTGAATCGCAGATCTGCCGCAGTTTCATCAGGCCCTGCAAGATAGTAAGCTGCGACCGCTGGATACCTTGCGTTTCGATCGTTCCGAGGATCTTATCCCGGTAGTCGTTACGGTAGGCATCGTACACTTTCCGCTGCTCGTCTTCCATTTCGCAGAACAGGATGGTCTCCGTTTTTTCCGGCAAGTCCTTCGCCACCTGTTCCTTGGTCCTCCTCAGAATAAAGGGATACAAGAGTTTTCTCAGATGATCTTTCCTGTCCTGCTCGCCAAACTTATCGATGGGTACGGCAAACTCCTGTCTGAAGAATTCAATGCTGCCAAGCATTCCCGGGTTCAGGAAATTCATCTGGGCAAAAATATCGAAGGTGTTGTTCTGTAAGGGCGTACCGCTCATGCAAAGCCTGTGCTTCGCGCGAAGGAGACAGGCGGCCTTGGTGACCTTGCTGGCCGGGTTCTTGATCGCCTGAGATTCATCGAGCACGACATAATCGAAAGGGATCTCCAGCAATAATTTGATATCGCTGCGTAAGGTGCCGTATGTGGTGATGATCACGTTATACTGATCGAGGGCTTGTTTGGTCCGGGTCCGGTCCCCTCCATGATGGATATGATAGGTCAGTTCCGGTGAAAACTTCCGGATCTCATTCTCCCAGTTGAACATCAACGTCGTGGGACAAACGACCAGGGCATTCAGACGCTTGTTCACATCCCTGTAATGATGCAGGAAAGACAAGGCCTGTATCGTTTTACCCAGACCCATGTCATCGGCCAGAATGCCTCCCCAGTTGACTTCCTGCAAATAATTCAGCCAGTGGAACCCATGTACCTGGTAAGGGCGGAGGATATGTTCCAGATGTACGGGAGGAGGGATCTCTTTGATCTTGTTAAACTCTCTGAGCTGTTCGTATTTCTCTTCCAGCCGGATGATAAGCTCTTCCTCGTTCCGGTTGTCATAGAGCTCGTCGATCACGCTCATATGATATTTCGACAGGCGGAGCTGATTGCTCTTGCCTTCGCCTACCCGGAACAGAAGTGAATATTTTTTGATCCATTCTTCCGGCAATACCCCCAGCGTGCCATCATCGAGGGGCACGAACTGCTGACGGTTCGCCAATGCTTTTTTGACGTCTGCGATCGTCACTTTCTGGTCCCCGAACACGATGTCCACTCTGGCGTCAAACCAGTCGGTATTGCTGCTGATATGGATCTTGGTCTGCGGCTTGGCCGTATTGAACCGGAAGTTCTTAAGGGCCTCGAATCCGTAGACCGGTATTTTCATCTCCTCCATGGCATCCACAAAGAGGAAGAACCAGTTGTTCTTCAGCACATCCGTTCCTTTCAGGGCCAGGCTATGCGATCCCTCGGGATGGATGAACTGGGAATGAAGGGATTCGAGCTTGCGGATAAAATTCATTTCCACTTCCCGGTTGCGATGCACGATCAAGACCTGTCCGCCATCCGGCACGATGATCTCATCCTTCCCCCCTGGTTTGGTCTCAAAGCCTTTATAGGAGAACAAGGGTTGAAAGACCAGATAATCGCCCTTTTCCTGCAACAATAATCTTTTTTCCGGATCTCCGTCCTTCACCTCTTTTACCAGCGCCGGATCGAATTCCACGTGATAATCTTTGGTAAGCGGCAGGACAAATTCCTTCAGTTGCCTTGGCCAGTCCTCCATTCCGATGGTCATCTTCTTACTGACGGAGAATTTATCCACCAGGGCGATATCTTCCGGCTTATTCCAGAGGTAAAGGTTATTATTATAAAAGAACAGCAGGCTGCTGCTGCATTCATTAAGGCTTACGTCTACTGGCTGACCGTTGATCTTTACAAAACAGGTCAGCTCGAACTGCCCGTCCTGCACTTCCACATTGAAGAATGGCGTGATCGTCTCGTCGGCTATCCCTATGGGTTGCAGGTTGGCCGTCTTGAATGGTTTGTGGCCGTTGAGATAGAACACAAATGGGTTTGCCATTACTTCCGCAAATAATTTCTTAAGCTTCGGATGCAGATATTCCACCATCAGCTTCTTTGTCTCTTCCGGCAGATCGTCCTCTTCGTGATGAATGATGTTTTCCCAGATGCCGCTGAACGGAGAATTACGGTTCAGGTATTTATTGATCTCCGAGATCTGCATTTTCCGCAACGAAGGGATCAGCTGCTTGTCGGGTTCGTTAAAAGAATCGGTATTGATGAACTTGCTGAGATCCATTTTCTCCACCTTGCCGGAATAGGAGGACTGCTCCTCGTTGCTTTCTCCCGCAATGGCGTCCAGGGCGAAGCCTGGAAAGCTTCCATGGTTGAAGTTGAACACAATGCCCAGCCGCTGGGCGACGCCCGCCGGTTTTTCCTCCTCCGATACGATGGCCGGAGCCACAGTAGCCTCAACAGGCCTGGGTCTTCCCGTAGTCACCGGCGCAACGCGCTTGATGGAAAGGTCCAGCACCCTCAGGAAGGGCTTTCCTTCCTTATAGGTAAATTCAAACTTGCCCTTCAGGTCATCCTCCAGCGAATAGCCGTATGCCTCGAGCAATTTATTCTTTTCCTTGTCCCAGTTGCGGATGCTGTCAAAATAATAAGCGCCGTGAGCGCGGAGCAATTGTAAAAAAACGATCACCTTGGGCAGGCAAAGGGGGTGGGCTGCATCGGGGTAATCGCTGCTGGTGTCGAAGTTCCTTTCTTCATTTTTCCGGATGACGACCTGCCAGGGCTTCCCATCCAGCTGAACGGAAGCCTTTACCAATTCGTCTTTGGCCAGACTGATGGTCGCCTTTTGGGTAGCCAGGAAGGTATCGGCCTCGGCAAGGGTTTCAGGAGAACAGAGAAGGCGGATACTTTTCAGGTCTATGAACTTCATTTTCACAACCGTATGCTGCTGATCGTATTGTACCTGCTCGGCTTTCAGCATATTTCTGTCCAGCAGCTCCTGCAGCTGGATAAGCGCGCCCGCCTCATGACGGCAGATATCGCCCAGATTGTAAGGGCAGCTGCAGCGGATGGAAAGCGTCTTGGCGTCTTTGAACTTTTGTACGTAGACCTTGTAATAGGTAGCATAGCTGTCATCCTTTACCCGGAAGGTGACAGATTCGAACAACTCATCGTATTCGACCAGCTCCACGTACCCAATGGCATGGATCTTTTTCCCCCGGCGAATCACTTCATCGGTCCCATTGGTATACACATATTTGATAAGGTGCGGTAACGCCATTATATTATTTAGAGTTTGCGGTTCACAGCCCGTCCAGTGTCCCCCGACTGTGAAAAGGGCAATCTGCAAAACTAAAGGAAAAAAGGTGAGTGTAGAAAAGATTTCCTGACCCATTAAAAATAATTAATAATTCTTTCTTATGCATTTGGAATAGCTATTGCCAGATATACCTTTGTGTTCACAGATCAGTCCCGTTAAACCGATTTAATATGATCATTCGTACTAAGATTGTCCCCCTTATCCTGTTCATATCGGCTGTACCCGCCTTATCTTTCGCACAAAGCCCGAAAAAAGCCGACAAATCCACGCTTGCCAGCCTGGAAACGCATATTCAGTACCTCGCAGACGACAAGCTGGAGGGCAGAAGGGCAGGCAGTCCGGGTGAAAAAATGGCCGGCGACTATATAAGCATTGAATTCGCCAAGGCCGGTCTGCAGCCAAAAGGGGACAAGAATGGCTGGTTACAGGCCTTTGAGATCGATGAGGGCAGGCAGATCAGCACGGATTCATATTTTTCGGTGAATGACCGGATGATCCAGCCCGGCAAGGAATATTTTCCACTCTCCTTCAGCGCTTCCGGCTCCGTTGCCGGATCACCCGCCATTGCTTTGCAGGAAAGCGGAGTACCCTGGTTCGTCGATCTGAAGGAAATGCTCGAAACCGGCCAGAACAACCCCCATTTCGACTTCGATGAGACCATCCGCGCCAGGATAAAAGAATGTTCAAAAAAGGGAGCTACGGCCGTTATTCTTTACAATACCTCCAGGATTGCGGAGAATCTTGCCTTCGATCCCCACGACAAGTCGGAACCGGCGGCTATTCCCGTACTTTTCATAACAAAGGAGGCCAAGAAAAAGTGGCTCCGGGACGAGTCGGCCTCGCTGGATATAAAAATACGGGTAGGCTTTACCGAAAAGACCCGGACCGCCCGGAACGTGGTGGGATATCTGGATAACGGGGCAAAGACAACGGCGATCATCGGGGCCCATTACGATCATCTTGGCTTTGGGGAAGACAGTAACTCCCTGTACCGGGGGACGGAAAGACAGATCCATAATGGAGCCGACGACAACGCAAGTGGGGTGGCAGGGATCATCGAACTGGCAAAACTGCTCAAACAGTCCAGGCTCAGGAACAATAATTACCTTTTTATCGCTTTTTCGGGCGAAGAACTGGGCCTTTTGGGCTCGAAATATTTCGTGGAACATCCCCCCATCGATCTGAAGACCGCGAATTATATGATCAACCTGGACATGGTTGGCCGGCTGAACGACAGCAGTCATTCCCTGACCATCGGTGGTTATGGCACATCCCCTGGCTGGGGAGAGGCCTGTAACACGGGGGCCGAAAGAAAATATTTCACCGTAAAGTATGACAGCAGCGGCACGGGGCCGAGCGATCATACTTCCTTTTACCGCAAGGATATTCCCGTGCTCTTCTTTTTCACCGGGATCCACAGCGATTATCATAAGCCAACCGATGATTATGATAAGATCAATTATCCGGGAGAGCTACAGGTATTGAAGTACATTTATAGCATCGTCTGGAACCTGAATAACAAAGGCCGGCTTAGCTTCACGAAGACCCGGGAAGTGCAGATGGGATCGTCCAGGTTCAGCGTTACGCTGGGCATTATGCCCGACTATTCCTTCAGCGGGAACGGGGTCAGGGCGGACGGGGTCAGCGATGGGAGACCGGCACAGAGGGCGGGAATAATGGCCGGCGATGTGATCCTTCAGCTCGGGGATTATCCGGTGCCCTCCCTTGAAAAATACATGCAGGCGCTGTCGAAATTTAAAAAAGGAGACACGACCATCGTAAAATACAGAAGGGGGAACGATACCTTGTCGGCATCGGTACAATTTTAATTTTCGCGCATGAAGCTGAAGCTCACCATTGATGATCTGGCCAACGATTTTTTCGAAGACACCCGGTTGCTTGGCGTTGTGGCGCCTGTAAAGGATTACCAGTTCTGCTGGCAACTGAATACCCGGTTACTGTTCGATTTCCGGATCAACAATGATATCGAGATCCAGCTGAGCAAAAAGCAACGCAAATATTTCTTCGGGGTGTATGAACACTGCGAATCGAATAATAGTCTGAAACATTTCCTGTACAACAATCAGTTCGACGGAGAATACCTGCTTCCCGAATTCAAGCATCTCGATTTCCTATGGCTGCTGAAAGGGGATCCTGTAGGGGAGGATAAGCTGAAGGAGCTTATGAGTTCCATAAGATCCATGCCTGGCGTGCAATTGGTGACAGAGCTGACCCAGGAGAAGATAAAGAACAAAGGGCATCTGATATTCTGACCGCTTCCGCGACGGCCCCAATGCAATGCCAGCCAACAATTTGTGAAACAAAAAATCAGATATATGTGGGAAGAAAAGAATAACACCCTGTACCGGAAATTCGGATTCAAGAATTTCTCGGAGGCCTTTGCCTTTATGACCCGGGTTGCGCTGGAGGCGGAAAAGATGGACCATCATCCACTGTGGACCAATGTCTACAACCAGGTGGAAGTATGGCTTTCCACACATGATGCGGGCGACATTGTCACAGAAAAGGACAGGAAGCTGGCAAAAAAGATCGACGGGCTGGTCGCCTAGCTGTTCATGCTGGCGAGGAACTCTTCATTGCTCTTCGTTCCGCGCATGCGTTTCAGCAGCTCATTCATAGCTTCTTCCGTATTCATGTCATTGAGATACACGCGGAGGAGGTTCATCCGCTGCAATACTTCCCTGTCCAGCAAGAGGTCGTCCCTGCGGGTAGAGGAGGCGACCAGGTCGATGGCGGGATAGATCCGCCTGTTGGCCAGGCGGCGATCCAGTTGCAGTTCCATGTTACCCGTTCCCTTGAACTCTTCGAAGATGACTTCATCCATTTTGGAGCCGGTATCGATCAGGGCAGTAGCCAGGATCGTAAGGGAACCGCCGTTCTCGATCTTACGGGCGGCGCCAAAGAACTGTTTCGGTTTTTGCATGGCATTCGCTTCCACACCGCCGGATAATACTTTACCGGATGAGGGAGCCACCGTATTGTGGGCGCGGGCCAGACGAGTGATGGAATCAAGGAGGATCACCACATCGTGTCCGCATTCTACCAGCCGCTTGGCTTTCTGCAAGGCAATGGTAGAGACTTTTACGTGTTTTTCTGCGGGTTCGTCGAAAGTGGAAGCGATCACTTCCGCTCTTACGCTGCGTTCCATATCCGTGACTTCCTCAGGGCGTTCATCCACCAGCACCACCATCAGGTAGCATTCGGGATGGTTCGCCGCGATGGCATTAGCCACCGCTTTCAGCAGCATGGTCTTACCCGTTTTAGGCTGGGATACGATCAGTCCGCGCTGTCCTTTGCCAATAGGCGTGAAAAGGTCTATTATACGGGTGGAATAGTCGCTGGGTGTCGTGAAAAGGTTCATCTTTTCGAAAGGGAACAATGGGGTCAGGTAATCGAATGGCACCCTGTCCCGGACCTCTTCGGGTCCTTTACTGTTAAGCATTTCGACCTTCAGCAGGGCAAAATATTTTTCACCTTCCTTCGGAGGGCGTACGGCTCCATGCACGGTATCGCCCGTTTTCAGTCCGAAAAGCTTGATCTGGGAAGGAGAAACATATACATCATCGGGTGAAGACAAATAGTTATAATCGCTGCTCCGCAAAAAGCCATATCCGTCGGGCATCATTTCCAATACTCCTTCCGCCTGGATCACTCCGTCGAATTCGATATTGAATACTTCATTTCTGCGCTGTGGGTACATTTTGCCGGCCTGTGAATCGGCAGACCGCTGATCGGAACCGGGTTCGCCTTCTTCCTGCGATGGCATTGAATCTTCTTCATCGCGCTCTTCCCCCTGATCGTCGCCCTGGTCTTCCCTTCGGTTGTTCTGTTGATCGCGGACGTCTCTCTGATCACGATTGCCTTGATTATCGCGGCTCTCCCGCTGGTTGCCCTGGTTGTCCCGCTGATCGCGGCTATCGCGTTGATTACCCTGATTATCGCGCTGGTCGCGGTTTTCACGATTGGGTTGGCTTTCTCTTGGTTTGGCTTGCTCGGGTGAAGGCACGGCAGTGGCGGCCTGAGGGACGCCATCTTCCTGATCTTCTTTCTTCCTTACCTTTTTCAGAAGAGGTTTTTCTTCCTTTTTCCGGACTTCCTTTTTAGGCTCTGGTTTCTTAGGCTTCTCTTCGGATTCTACAATGGCCTCTTCGCTGGAGTTAGCGGTGGTGGTCTTTATGATGCGTTTGCGCTTATTAGGTTTATCATCCGTTGCATCCGTCTTTGCTTCGCTTGCCTCGACAGCTTGTTTATCCAGGATCTTGTAGACCAGATCTTGTTTACTTAATTTTTTTGCGCCGGTGATTTTTAATTGATCTGCAATATCTAGCAGCTCTGGAACGAGCATGTCGTTCAATTGGAGAATATCGTACATAAAATAACTTGAGAGTTAAACATCATTCCCAAACAGCAAGTCTGTTTAATTGAAAATGCGAAAAATGAATTTTGATTATTATGATGAGCGGATGACTAAAACTGATAAGCCGTGAGCATTGGATAAGTACTAATCAGCTTAATTCCAATGCAATTTTACCACTAAAAAAGTAAAATTCAAAAAATTATTTTGGGGAAAGCTTGCTTCCCAAGCAGTTATACACCCAAAAACACATATATTTTACAGATTTTACCCAAAAACCGGCGCAGGCCGTATAGCAGGTCTTCGTTTCCGGAGGATTCTTTATCCGCTTGCTTTATCTTTGCCGCACTAATTTTGCAGAATCTTATCAATCAGCGAATAATATCATGTTCAACACAAGAGTGAAAGTAAAGGAACTGCTTGTCACAGAGCCTGCAGACCAGGAGGTGACCGTGATGGGATGGGTGCGCACCTTCCGCAATAATCAGTTCATTGCCCTGAATGACGGTTCCACGAATAATAACCTTCAGGTGGTGCTGGAGCTGGGCGCATACGACGACCCTTTCCTCAAACGGTTGACCACCGGCGCTTCGCTGAAAGTGACCGGGAACCTTGTGGCCTCCCTGGGCAAAGGCCAGAAAGTGGAAGTAAAGGCCGGCACAGTGGAAATATTGGGAGACTGTAATCCCGAAAAATATCCACTGCAGCTAAAGAACAGGCCCAGCCTCGAATACCTGCGCGAGATCGCACACCTGCGCTTCCGCACCAACACCTTTGGAGCGATCTTCCGCGTGCGTCATTCCCTGTCCTTTGCGGTCCATCAGTTCTTCAATGAAAAAGGGTTCGTCTATCTGCATACGCCCATCATCACCGCCTCCGATGCGGAAGGCGCCGGAGAAACGTTCCGGGTCAGCACCCTCCCCTTCGACAATCCGCCGAGAAAAGAGGACGGGACCATCGATTACCGGGAGGATTTTTTCGGCCGTGCAACCAATCTGACGGTGAGCGGGCAGCTGGAAGGGGAACTGGGCGCCATGGCCTTCAGCGACGTTTATACTTTCGGGCCGACATTCCGTGCGGAAAACTCCAATACGGCAAGACATCTCGCAGAATTCTGGATGATCGAACCGGAAATGGCCTTTCATGACCTGGAAGACAATATGAATCTTGCGGAAGACTTTATCCGCTATATCATCCGGTATGCCATGGAGCACAACCGGGAAGACCTTGATTTCCTGGCCCAGAGGCTGGCCGAAGAAGAAAAGCAAAAGCCACAGGCCGAACGCAGCGAGATGGGCCTTATCGAAAAGCTGGAATTTGTGGTAAACAACAGCTTCCAGCGCGTCACCTATACCGAGGCTATCGACATCCTGCTGAACTCCCCGGCCTATAAAAAGAAGAAGTTCCAATACGACGTGGAATGGGGCATCGATATGCAGAGCGAGCACGAGCGCTACCTCGTGGAAAAACATTTTAAGAAGCCGGTCATCGTTACCGGATATCCCAAAAAGATAAAGGCTTTCTATATGCGGCAGAACGATGACGGAAAGACCGTTGCCGCCATGGACATCCTCGCACCGGGTATCGGCGAGATCGTAGGCGGATCCCAGCGGGAAGAAAGACTGGAGAAGCTGGAAGAAAGGATGAAGGAGATGAATATTCCCGTGGAAGAAATGTGGTGGTATCTGGATACCCGACGCTTCGGGGCCGTACCCCATGCTGGTTTTGGCCTGGGATTCGAAAGGCTGGTGCTCTTCGTGACGGGAATGACGAACATCCGGGATGTGATCGCTTTTCCGCGTACGCCCAAGAACGCGGAGTTCTAGTCAACAATAATAATATGCCGACCAAGCCTGTTCCCGTTTCAAAAAAGCTCCTGTACTACAGTATTATGATCGTTGTGTTGCTGATGATCATTGAGCTTTGTTCAAGGGCCTACTATTATCAGGGTCTTTCTCCGCATCCAATAGCGTCAATCCAGGTTTTAAAAGATTTTAGAAAATTAGTCCGCAAGAAATTTTTGCCCGATTCGGCGACCAAAAGATTGCTCAATAATCATTATTTGATACGGCCTGAGCTGCCCCGGGCCGAAAATGACCGGATCAACACCGAGACCGCGCTGGCTAACCAGGCCGTTTATGAGCCATGGGTTGAATTCGCATTCAGGGATATCCAGTCTAAATACGTGAACGTAAAAGACCATATCCGCAGGTCGGTCCCCGAACGTTCGGATTCTCTTTCGACCGACAGCCTGACGGTCTTTTTCCTTGGAGGGTCCACCATGTATGGCTTCAATGTGACGGATGCGGAAACGATTCCAGCCTGTTTCGTAAAGGCCTATCAGAAAAAGTATCCCCACGGAACGCCGATACATGTGGTAAATTATGGAACGCCATCTTATTTCAGTTACCAGGAATTGATCTTGCTGGTTGACAGGATCCTGCACGATCAAAAGCCGGATATGGTCGTCATGCTGGACGGCCTCAATGACTGTCTGCAGGCCAGATCGTCTTATGCAAGAGAGCCTCTTTATAAACCCGGGTTCGGCGAGTTTATAAACCCAGGAGGCGATAATGACAGGACACAGTTTGCCGACTTTTATGAATTGCCCGCAGGCATGAAAGCCGACTCCGCCTGTACGCTCATTTATCAACGGTATATAGATAATATCCGGCATGCCCGGGAAATAGCCGGGTTCTATGGCATTTCATTATATTGTTTCTGGCAACCCGTGCCTTATTATAATTATCCCAACCGCGTCAACGACCCGATATGTACAAAATCTTCTCCTGAACGATTTGGATACATCTATCCCCTTGTCAAAAACAAAGCCCGCGAGCTTGATTATTTATTTTTCCTGGGAGATATGCTGGAGCGGGAAAAAGGATTGCCGTTTATCGATCAGATCCATTATTCCCCCGACTTTAACCGCGCCGTTGCTGAAAATATCCTGCAGGTAATGAGCTTTAAGCCGCGGCCTCAACTCTTCATCCGGAAATAACGGATACGGGTGCGGATGTTTTCCCTGATATTGAGATAGAATAAGTTGATGTCTCCGATATGATAGTTCTTCGTCCGGAGTAAAATACTACCGGGAAAATGAGGGCGATGCACCCAAAGAACGCCCCCGTGGATCTGCGCATCCGTCACTTCCGGCACAAGCTTGCTAAAATTAGTCAGCACGGCGCCTTTATTGAGACTGCGGGGCGCTTCTTTTTCGTCCGTTGTCCAGGTCAGGGGATTCACCACCCAGGAGCTGTTTTTTTCTTCCGTTACAAAAGACGGCTCATATCCTGCCCTATAGGTCCTCCAGCCGATAACGCAGCCGGTGCTCGTGGAATCCCGGCAAGGCTGCAGTCCCGAAAAATAATCTCCGGGTATGGCCATGCCGATAATATAGGCCGCCACAAGCCTTCCAGCAAGCGGCTTGTTCTCAAAGAATTCTTTCAGCAGGCGCTCCGCATGGGTCGTACCCTGGCTATGAGATGCGATGATAATGGGACGGCCCTGGTTATAATGGTCCAGATAATATTGGAAAGCGGTGCGGATATCATCATAGGCCAGATCGAATGCCTTGTGGGCGGAGGCCGTATCGCTGGTAAAATAGGCACGGACATGGGCCTGCCGGTATCTGGGCGCAAACAGACGGCACTCGTTAAAAGCGCTGGCCTGAAAAAGGATCGTGGTGCGGTCTGTCTTTGCATTGAGCGCCGAATCATCAAGGGAGGCATTCCATTGCAGCTCGCTGGCGGCCGTCAGCGTGGTCGGATGCAAAAAGAATACATCGGTCGTGGAATCTTTTATGGTCATTTCTTCCAATGGAGGCGGAATGCTGTCCGAGAGATCTTTCTTGAAGGGATGTGCCGCCCAGTAATCCAGTTTACCATAATCGGGGGCGCCCACCGTGTCCTGGCCCAGCCTGTAGCCGGTGATATTCCGCGTAGTCCCCGCAGAGCAAGACAAAAAAAATAAAATAAGTATTAAATAGGGGGAAGCTCCGGTGCGGTGTGCCAAAATTTTTTACATTTACAGGTAAATCTAATTACAAATCTTATCATATAAAACTATTGATATGGCTATTCCTGTAGTTGATCTTTCTGATTTTTCCGGGGACGCAAAAAAGAAAGCGGCCTTTGTGAACGCATTGGGCAAAGCATATGAAGAAGTCGGTTTTGTCGCAGTAAAAAATCACGGGATACCCGAACAGACTATATCCGATCTCTATAAGAATACCATGGAGTTCTTTTCCATGGATATCGGGACAAAAAGAAAATACGAGATCCCGGGTCTGGCAGGCCAGAGAGGATACACTTCCTTTGGAAAAGAACACGCAAAAGGCAGCAAAGCCGCCGATCTGAAGGAATTCTTCCAGTTTGGACAGACCGTGGAGGATAAGGATCCCATCGCCACAGAATATCCCGCAAATGTCACCGTAGAAGAGGTGGCGCCATTTTCACCCACTTTTTTCAAAGCCTACCGGGCTTTTGAGGGTTCGGGCGGTCTTTTATTGAGGGCTATAGCTCTGTATCTGGGCCTTGATGAAAAATATTTCGACCCATTCGTACACAATGGAAATTCGATCTTAAGGGCCATTCATTATCCGCCTATTACCAGCGAACCCCAGTCCGCGATCCGCGCCGAGCAGCACGAAGATATCAATCTGATCACCTTGCTGGTAGGAGCTTCTGCCGACGGCCTGGAGATCCTTTCCAAACAGGACGAATGGGTGCCGGTGACCTCCCTGCCCGAACAGATCGTCGTCAATGTAGGCGATATGCTCCAGAGGCTGACCAATGACAAGCTTAAATCCACCACGCACCGGGTAGTAAACCCACCCCGGGAAAAATGGGGTTCTTCAAGATATTCCATCCCTTTCTTTTTACACCCAAAAGGCAGCATGAGCCTGACCTGTCTCCCCTCCTGTATCGATGCAAGCCATCCAAAGGCCTATCCGGACGTTACGGCTGGCGAATACCTCGACGAACGTCTGCGGGAAATAGGGCTGAAAAAATAAGGGGAGCTTTATGGTTGTCTGTGAAATCCGGCGCTGGGGTCGGCGTAAGGACCGCGTCGGTTACCAATGAAGTATCCGGATCAGCAGGAACGCGCTCATAAGACCTGCGGCAAAGCAGATCAGCAGTTTTATCAGGACTGCAAGCCGGACATTCTTTATTCGGTGAATACTCATGGGTTTTGGCGGCTGATTCCGACAGCAAGCTACGCAATATTACCCTTTGTTTTAAGCCGGAAATTCACTTTTTTTAATCTTATTTTAATCTCAGGGGCCGGTCTTCTCCTGTTCCGATAAAGAAAAATCGGGCTTTATCAAGCTATTTTACCATTCATCCATTCACGCTTTTTTGCGATCTTTTTCCTTATTTCCGCAAAACCCTTGCCTGGACTACGTTCTATTTAAACACCATTAGTAGTTTATGAAAATTACCTTTCTTAGGGTAGTACTTTGTGTTGCATAGTACTAAAAAAGTATTATCTTTGTTTGGTCAAGATGATTAAATCACTGCCACGCCGACCCCGGATAAAAGCAGACGAAGGGGCAGGCTGGGTTTAAAACTTCAGCTCATGAATATTGAGAACACCCAGAGCCAGATGCGTAAAGGCATCCTGGAGTTTTGTATTCTCTCCGTCATCAGGCGCGGCGAAGCCTACCCGTCCGACATCGTGGAAGAAATGAAGGCCGCCAACCTCAATATACTGGAAGGCACCCTTTACCCCCTGTTAACCCGGCTCAAAAACGCAGATATGCTAACCTACCGGTGGGTAGAGAGTAATTCCGGCCCACCCCGTAAATATTTTTGCCTGACCCCAAAAGGGGAGGCTTTCTACGGGGAACTCGAAGCCACCTGGAACGAACTGGCCAATGCAGTAAATACACTCACCAGGAGAACCCAGGGTCTCGGTGAAACCAACACCAACTAAACTTCAACCTTCAAATAAAACTCAAATGAAAAAGATCATCAACATAAACTTTCATGGCAGGGTCGTTCCGATCGAAGAGACGGCTTATGAAATACTGCAGGAGTACATTGAGAGCCTGCGTAAGTATTTCGCCAACGAGGAAGGTCGTGATGAGATCATCAACGATATTGAAAATCGCTTCGCAGAGCTTTTTTCTGAATTCCTGAAAAAAGGCGCCAACTGCATCACCGATGCGGACGTGAATACTATTATTACCAGTATGGGCCGGCCGGCTGACTTCGAGCAGGACGAAATGGGACAGGCAGCTCCGGCATCGGGTGCAGCGGGCAACAGCAGCAGCAGCAATAGCTACAGCAGCAAAGCCGGGAGCGAGCAATACGCCGGCCAGCAGCAAGGGGCGTACCAGCAGGCCGCAGAAGAGCCGCGCCGTCTTTACCGCTCGGAGAACGACAAGCTTCTGGGTGGGGTCTGTTCGGGTCTTGCCAATTATTTGCGCCTTGACCCGGCTATCGTCCGTATCCTCTTTGCGCTGATCACGTTCGGTGGGTTCGGGCTGGGTTTTGTCCTGTATATCATCCTCTGGGTGGTAGTGCCGCCCAGATCCCTTGTCGCCAATGTACGCAAACGACTTTACCGCAATTCCGAGGACAGGGTCATCGGCGGCGTAGCCAGCGGATTGGCCTCCTATTTTCATATCGAGGTCTGGATCCCCCGCCTGATCTTCTCCCTGCCGCTGATCCTGGGTATTATCACCTCTGTCTTCCGCAACGCCTGGTTTAATTTCCATGGGGATATATATTTCACCGGCGGGTTCGGTGGTAGCCTTTTCGTCAGCTACATCGTGCTGTGGATCGTGCTGCCCGAAGCGGTGACCGCTTCGGAGAAGCTGGAAATGAGAGGGGAAAAAGTGGACCTGGAATCCATAAAAAATACTATCCGTGGTGACATGGAAGGTTTCAAAGGCCGCGCCGAAAAAATGGGCAATGAGATGAAAGAAAGGTTCCAGAAAGTAGGAGAGGATGTGAAACAAAGTACAAGGTCCTTTGCTTCGGAAGCCTACCCCATCGCCCGGAAGACGGGCAGCGGCATCGGACATGCCATCGGAGTGCTTTTCAAGGCTTTCTTCCTTTTCATCGCCGGAACGATCGCATTTGCGCTGACCATGGCGCTGATCGGGCTGATCTTCGGTGGTGCGGGCGTGCTGACCTTCAAAAGCTATATCCTGACCGGATTCTGGCAGAACTTACTGGCCTGGGCGAGCTTTATTCTATTGCTGATCATCCCGGTCGTGGCCCTGCTTACCTGGCTGATCCGCCGGATCACGGGCACCCGCAGCCGCAGTCATTATCTCGGATATGCGTTTGCCAGCCTCTGGGTCATCGGCCTGATCTGTTTTATCTGTCTGGTAGGAATGGTGGTCAACAATTTCCGCTCAAGACAGCATGTAGAGGAAAATCTGACGCTGGCCTCTCCTGCCCATGGAAAGCTTTTGATCAGGACCACAAGCGCAAAGGCGGATTATTATGACCATGATGGATGGTTCGACGGTCATTGGGATAATAACGGGACCTTTTACAATATGAACGAAGACAGCATCAGCATGAACACCATCCAGCTGAACCTGGTAAAAAGCGATGACTCGGCTTATCATGTCCGCTTGTTGAAGTCCAGCCTGGGGAGTGAACCCCGGGTCGCCAGGGAACTGGCCTCCGAGATCGTATTCCCCATTCAGCAGACCGACAGCATTCTTTCTCTTCCCCGCTTCTTCACCGTTACCAGCAGCCAGCGTTTCCGCAATCAGCAGGTAGTGGTTGACGTGGCCATCCCATTGGGACAACGTGTCACCGTGAACAGGAATGTCGGCGGCTACCATTGGTTCAATATCGATGTCAACCGCCGCCACTTCCGCTGGAACAGCCGCTGGAACGATCGCCAGGATGATTTCTGGAATGGCGACTCGGATGACAACTGGGGCCGGAGCTATTCCTGGTCCACCAATACCGAATATATCATGACAAAGGACGGCCTCGTCAGGACCGACAAAAAGATACGCAATTCCGACGATGGAGATGACGACGAACGCGCGGGACGCCCCGAGCGCAAGGAACGTGTGGAAAAACCGGAACGCAGGGAACAACCCGAACGTCCTGAAGGCGGCAGCTATCGTTACAAAGGGCATTCGAACAAGGACGGGGATTCCGGAAAGCCAAAAGGCCACAGGGACTCTGCTGCCGTAAAGTCAACGGCCATGAACGACGGGCCCGGAGCGCCTGTTTACTTTCTGTCGGCACTCGTCAATCTATAATATTTCTTCAAGGGCCGGCCTGAAGGCTGCGCCATTCAAAGTTGGTTGAAGTTGGAACACAGGGCCTCTCCGAGTTGTCGGCGGCCCTTTTTTTATTTTGGGCAGGCTGCAAGGCAAGCTTTATTTTTGCGGCTCAAAATCACAGCAATGAAATCAACTCCATTCACACACAAACATTTAGCGCTCGGAGCAAAAATGGCCGAATTCGCCGGCTATAACATGCCGATCAGCTACAGTGGGATCAATGACGAGCATCAGGCGGTGCGCACCAATGCAGGCATCTTCGATGTAAGCCATATGGGAGAATTCATCATCAAAGGAGACAAGGCGCTTGACCTGATCCAGCGTGTGACCACCAACGATGCTTCCAAACTGACGACGGGCAAAGCCCAGTACAGCGCGCTCACCAACGATTCCGGTGGCATCGTGGATGATCTGATCGTCTATTGCATGGAAGAGAATAAAGCGTATATGGTCGTGGTGAACGCCTCGAATATCGAAAAAGACTGGAAATGGATAACAAAGCATAATACCAAGCATGCAGAGATGCATAATATCTCCGAAAAAACATGTCTGCTGGCGATACAAGGTCCCAATGCCACCAAAATATTGCAGCCGCTCACGGAGATAGATATTCTCAATCTTCCCTATTACACATTCGTAAAAGGCAATTTCGCCGGTGTAGACAATGTCGTAGTAAGCGCCACCGGATATACCGGGGCCGGGGGCATCGAGATCTATTTCGAAGACAAGGATGGGGTCGCAAATAAGATCTGGGACAAGATCTTCGAACTGGGCGCACCCCGGGGCCTGAAGCCTATCGGCCTCGGCGCAAGGGATACCCTTCGTCTGGAAATGGGCTATTGCCTCTATGGTAACGATATCGACGATACCACATCCCCCCTGGAGGCTGGGCTGGGATGGATCACCAAATTCACCAAGGATTTTACGGCAAGGAGCATCCTCGAACAGCAAAAAGAAGAGGGGCCGGACAGAAAGCTGATCGGCTTTGAAATGCTGGAAAAGGGTATTCCCCGCCATGATTACGAGATCAAGGACTTTTCGGGCCGGACGATTGGAAAAGTTACGTCCGGTACGCAATCCCCGTCGCTTGGTAAGGCGATCGGCCTGGGCTATGTCTCCAGGGTCTTTTCCAGCATCGATTCGAAGATCTATATCAAAGTACGGGACAAGCTCCTGCACGCAAAGGTGATAAAACTCCCTTTTCATCCCTAGGCGCCGGCTTTCCCGGTCATTCGCCACTCCCGTCAGCGCGATCACCGGCCCTCCGCACCCCCTGCACCCCGGTTCGCCTGCCCGGCCCCTGTGACCTCCTGATTTCTTTTCCTCCGGAAGCAAGCCTGGAACGATTTTTTCTTGTTATCGGGGCTATCTTCCAACAACCTATTAACCGGATCCATGCCTACTATTCACCTTACAACCTTTATCGCCGCTCCGGCAGATCGTGTATTCGACCTTTGCCGCAGCATCGACCTGCACCGGAAAACAATGGCCCATACCAGAGAGGAAGCCATTGCGGGCACTACCAATGGCCTGATCGGGCTCGACGAGACCGTGACCTGGAAAGCCAAACACCTCCTGAAGACAAGAATACTCAAGTCGAAGATCACCGCCATGGACCGTCCCCGGTCTTTTACGGATGAGATGGTGAACGGAGATTTCAAAAGCCTGAAACACGAACATCATTTCAAACCCGTCAATAACGGTACCCTTATCATCGATCTTTTCCATTTCGAAGCTCCCTACGGTACGCTGGGGAAATGGTTCAACCGCCTGTTCCTCACCGGTTATCTGAAAAAACTGCTGGAGCAGAGGAATACCGTCATCAGGGAATACGCCGAGTCGGATAAATGGAAATTTGTCCTGGATAAATAAAGCACCCTGCCCCAGGAAAGAGCCGATCCCTTAAATTTGCTGTTTACTACCCGATATGACAAATTCCACGCCGGCAAGGCCTTCATTATATACCGTATTATCTCCCGCCCTGTTGCACTTGTACGATATCAACAACGCCATCGTGGTGATCATCGATGTGCTCCGGGCCACGTCCACCATCTGTACAGCCCTGTACAACGGGGCTAAATGCGTCATCCCCGTAGACAGCGTCGCCAAATGCATCGAGCTGGGCAAACAGATCGACGGCATCACCGCCGGGGAACGTGACGGTCAGATCGCCGAAGGGCTTAAACATGGCAACTCGCCATTTGAATATCCTCCGGAATTTATAAAAGGCCGGACGCTGGTGCTCACTACAACCAACGGCACCAAACTGCTGCATATGGCCCTTGAAAGAGGCGCCGGGCAGATCATCACGGGTTCTTTTCCCAATATGAGCGCGGTCTGTCAGTATCTCTTGTCCCAGAACCATAACGTCATTCTTGGCTGCGCTGCCTGGAAAGACCGGGTAAATATCGAGGATCTGCTGTTTGCCGGGGCCATCATCAACGAGGTAAAGCAAAATTTCGATATGAACTGCGACTCTTCCCAGATCGCGGAGACCCTGTACCTCGATGCGAAAAATGATCTTTTCGGTTTCATGAAGGCAAAGGACGCCTCCCATTATCACCGGCTCAGCGGCTATGGCCTGGAAAAAGACATCCGCTATTGTCTGACCCCGGACCTGGCCAATGTATTGCCCTTTTACGAAAACGGGAAATTGATCGTACTATAACCCGATTTCGCTCCCTTCCTCCTTTGTAAGGGTTACTTTTGCAGATTATACCGGTTTGCAAAAAAACATTCTCCATATCGCATTAGTGGGCAATCCCAACAGCGGGAAAAGTTCCTTGTTCAATGCACTGACGGGGCTCAACCAGAAAGTCGGGAATTTCCCCGGCGTCACGGTAGACAAGAAGACCGGCAGGAGCGAACTTTCTCCGGGCCGGGCCGCAAACATCATCGATCTTCCGGGTACGTACAGCCTCTATCCGAAAAGAGCCGACGAATGGGTCACGTATAAAGTGCTTTTAGGCCAGGACCCCGCGGTAAAGGCCGATATGGTCGTCCTGCTGGCGGATGCGAGCAACCTGAAAAGGAACCTTCTGTTCTGCTCGCAGATCATCGACCTGAAAATACCGGTGATCATAGCCCTGACGATGATGGACCTCGCCAACAAAAAAGGAATCGAGATCGATACCGACGGGCTGGAAAGAGAATTGGGCGTGCCGGTCGTAGCGGTCAACCCCCGGAAGAACAAAGGCATCCCCCAGTTGAAAAAAGTAATGGAACAGACGAGCCGGCAGCTCTACCAGGCGCCAGTCCGGGATTTTATCGATAACAAGCAGGCCGCAGGAGCCGTTCAGGACGTAAAAGACCTGTTTCCCGGTGGAACGATCAGTGATTATACCGCCATTCATTATTTGATCAACCACGAAAATTTCGACTTTGGCCCCCCCCTCCAGGAAAAGATCGAGCATATAGAAAGCCGGCATGGCTTTAACCATACCCGTATCCAGGCGGACGAGATCATGCAGCGGTACTCCCGTATCCGGCAGATCATGCAACATACCGTGTCCGAACCGGATCCCCTGCAAAAGACCCTGTTCACGGAGAAGCTGGACAACCTGCTCCTGCACCGGCGCTGGGGGTATATCATCCTTTTCGCCGTACTCTTTCTTTTGTTCCAGAGCGTTTTCTGGATCGCCCAGTTCCCGATGGACGGCATCGACTGGACCTTTTCGAAGCTGGGCGGCTGGCTGGGACATATCCTGCCAGAGGTATGGTGGAGCGACCTGCTGGTCAACGGGCTTATAGCCGGCATGAGCGGCATCCTTGTCTTCGTCCCCCAGATCATGATCCTGTTCGGGCTCATTACGATCCTGGAGGACACCGGCTACATGGCCCGGATCAGTTTTCTCACCGACAAGCTTATGCGGAAAGTGGGGTTGAACGGCAAGAGCGTGATGCCTATGATCAGCGGATTCGCCTGCGCCGTGCCCGCCATTATGAGCACCCGTAACATCGAGAACCGTAAAGAAAGATTGCTGACCATCCTGATCACTCCGCTGATGAGCTGCAGCGCCAGGCTGCCGGTATACACGATGCTGATCGCCCTGGTCGTTCCCAGGCATGAGGTGATCGGCTTCTTCAGTCTCCAGGGGCTCGTGATGATGGGGCTTTACCTGTTAGGCCTCGTCATGGCGCTGATCGTTTCGTATGTGGCCAAGTGGTTTATCCGGCTGAAAGAAAAAAGCTTCTTCATACTGGAATTACCCGTCTACCGTGCGCCGAGATGGAATAATGTGGTCGTGACCATGATCAACAAGGCAAAAATATTTGTGCGGGATGCCGGCAAGGTGATTATCGTCATCAGTCTGATCCTCTGGGCCCTCAGCTCTTTCGGTCCTCCTAACCGCATGGCCGGGGTAAAAGAGGAGTATGCCCGGCAGGTGAGCCAGCATCCCGGGCAGGCCACCGAGCTGAAAAAACAGAGACAGGCGGCGCTCCTCGAAAATTCCTATGCCGGTTTGCTGGGCAGGGAGCTGGAACCCGTCATCCATCCCCTCGGATATGACTGGAAGATCGGCATCGCGCTGATCACTTCTTTTGCGGCCAGGGAAGTATTTGTAGGCACCATGGCTACATTATACAGCGTGGAAGGAGGAAAGGATGCCGATCCGCAGACCTTGCACCAGCGTATGCAATCCGCCCGGCGCGAAGACGGCAGCCCGGTATATACCCTGGCAAGCGGCATCTCGCTGATGATCTTCTATGTGCTCGCCATGCAATGCATGAGCACGCTGGCCGTCGTTCGCAGGGAGACGCGCAGCTGGAAATGGCCCATCATACAGTTCGTCTATATGACAGGGCTGGCTTATATCATGAGCTTTATTACGTATCAGTTGTTGAAATAACCCCTAGCGCAGCAAGTTCCTCTCTGAACTGTCGGGGGAACTGAAAATGGATCCCGTGGAAGCACAGCTCCTGTCGGATGGCTAGATCTTTATCAGCCGCTCCACGGCCCGCTCCAGCGTTTCTTCTTTCTTGGCAAAACAGAAACGGACCACTTTATCATCTTTCCCCGAACGGTAAAAAGCAGAGACGGGGATCGTAGCCACGCCGTATTCTCTGGTGATGCGGATCGCGAGGTCTTTGTCGCTCTCGTCGCTGATCCGGTCGTATTTGTACAGCTGGAAATAGCTTCCATAGCTGGGAAGCGGAGTAAATTTGGTCTGCTCCATAAGGCGGCGGAAATAATCTCTTTTCCCCTGCATGAAAGCTCCCAGCGACAGATAAGAATCTTTATGGGCAAGGAATTTCGAGAGCCCCACCTGAGAAGGCGTATGGCAGCTGAAACAGTTGAACTGATGCACCTTGCGGAACTCTTTCATGAGTGCCGGCGAGGTCACGCAATAACCGAGCTTCCAGCCTGTGCAGTGATAGACCTTACCAAAAGAGAAACAGGCAAAGCTCCTCTCCATAAGCCCGGGATAACGCAGGATGGACTGATGGGGAATATTATCGAAAATGAGATGCTCATAGACCTCGTCCGCCAAAATAAGAATATCCGTATCGCGTACAATGGCGCTCAACTGTTCCATATCCTCCGGCCTCAGCACCGAGCCGGTAGGGTTATGCGGAGAGTTGATCATGATCATGCGGGTCCTTGGGGAGATGCGTCTCCGCACTTCTTCCCAGTCGATCCGGTAATCGGGGAACCGCAGGTCTATCCTGACCGGGACAGCACCGTTGATCTCTATGTTCGGGATATAGCTATCGTATGCCGGCTCAAATACGATGACCTCATCGCCGGGCCGCAATACCGTTGTCAGCGCAGTATAAATGGCATAGGTGCCACCGGGTGTTATCGTGATCTGAGAATCGGGATCGATGACGCTTCCATAAAGTGATTGCATCTTTTCCGCGAGCACCTCCCGCAGGGATTGTAGTCCGTTCATGTGCACATACTGGTTGAACCCGTCCTTCATCGCCTCGTCCACCAGCGCTATCAGTTCTCCGCTCATCGGATAATCCGGGAAGCCCTGTCCCAGGTTCACCGCACCCAATTCCGCAGCCAGGGAACTCATCACCGTGAAAATGGTGGTCCCGACCTCTGGAAGCTTGCTCAGTATCTTTGGATGCATGCAGCTGTTCTTTTTCTTTAGTGTATTATCTGATTTCTATGCTTTCGCCTGCGATCTGGGATTCTCCATTCATCCGGAGATACACCTGTGCTACGGTGATCACATCCTTCTGGCAATAGGTCACGATCCGTGTCAGGTCATGCTGCGACCAGTACACTTCTCCTACCTGACTACCATCGATATCATCCTTAGGTGTGGGGATTCCCAGCACATGGGCCAGCAGCTTCAGGGAAATAAAGCTCTTGTAATCCCCGAATTTCCAGAGCTCAAGGGTATCGATATGCGATATTTCCCACGGCTTTTTACCCGAAACATTAAGGATGGCGGGAATGGACAGTCCGTGAATGATCATTCTGCGGCACAGGTAAGGAAAGTCAAACTCTTTGCCATTATGTGCGCACAAGTATCTGTAATTGTCCGTAGCCCATTTGCGTAAAAGATCACAAAATTCCGAAAGCAGGACTTTCTCATCATCGCCATAGAAAGATTTAAGAGAAAGCTTTTTCCCCGCGCCGGAGCCGGAGATGATGCCGCAGCTGATACAGATGATCTTGCCGAATTCTGCATAGATCGCCGCCCTGTTATAAATTTCCCCGGGAGTAAGCGCTGGCTTATCGCGCACCAGGATCTCCGCCTTATGCCGCCAGAGCTCTTTACTATTTTCGGGCAGGTCTTCGAACAGAGGGTACTGGGACACCGTTTCGATATCCAGGAACAGGATCGTATGGAGAGGATAGGGAGGCATAATTATCGGATGCAACGCTGACAAAATGGATTCCCGGTCGTTGGTCTGGCGGCAGGTTAAAGATACTGATCTCCTTTGTTACGTTTGACCTCCGCAACATATTCTTTGATCTCCTGCTCTTTCTCCCTCTTGCAGATCAGCAGCACGTCAGGGGTATCTACTACAATCACATTATCCAGTCCCTGCAACACCACTAATTTTTCATTGCGCGCATGCACCATGCATTTGGTGGCATCGATCACCACCACGTTATCCCCCGCAACGGCGTTGTCAAGATAATCCTTCTCGAGGTTCTCATACGCGCTGTTCCAGGTACCGAGATCACTCCAGCCAAAGGAGGAAGGGATCACATATACATTATCCGCTTTCTCCATGATGCCGAAGTCGATGGAAATATTGGTACAAAGCGGGTAGATATGATCGAGGGCGGCTTTTTCTCCAGCGGTATTGAACTTGTCCTTATCGGCGGCAAATACGTCGAACATTTCCGGCAGGTATTTTTCAAAGGCCTGGATGATATTCTTCACCTGCCATACAAAGATGCCTGCGTTCCACAGAAAATCGCCGCTGGCCAGAAAGGTCTTGGCCAGTTCGAGGTTGGGTTTTTCGGTGAAAGTCTTTACTTTATACACATTGTCCGTCACCGAATGCTGCTCATGCTGGATATACCCATATCCGGTATTGGGATGGGTAGGCTTGATTCCCAGCGTAATAAAGGCATTGTGTTTGTTGACGAAGCTGAGGGCTTCGAGACATACCTTTGTGAACCCTTTTTTGTCGAGGATCAGGTGATCCGCGGGGGCCACGATCAGGGAGGCCTTCGGATCGGATTGCTGCAGCTTGAACGAAATATAAGCGATACAGGGCGCTGTATTCTTGCGGGATGGTTCTCCCAGTATATTGGCCTTGGGCAGGTAAGGCAGCTGTTCGTGGACGATCTCCGAATATTCCTGGGAGGTCACGACATATATATTCTCAACGGGAATAAAGGTGGCGAACCGCTCGAATGTCCATTGGATCAGTGTCTGTCCCGTATTCAGGATATCCAGGAATTGTTTGGGATAATCCTGCCGGCTCATAGGCCAGAAACGGCTGCCGATCCCCCCTGCCATAATAACGACGTAGTGATGTCTGTTCATAATTTAAATTATCCCCTCCCGGATAAGGTCATGCAAATGGATAAAGCCTAAATATTTGTTACCCGCCGTAACGACGAGCTGTGTTATATCATGTTGGCGCATCAGATCAAGTGCTTCCACCGCCAGAGCGTCCGCGCCGATGGTCTTAGGATGGATGGTCATGATATCTTTGGCCATTATGCTCTCCGACATCAGGTTTTTTTCCAGCATCCGGCGAAGGTCCCCATCCGTCACGATACCCAGAAGTTCATCGGCTTCATCCGTCACTGCCGTTGCCCCAAGCCGTTTGGACGTGATCTCCATGATCACACCCCGGAGATTGATATCTTTTCTCACCCTGGGCTGCTCATTGTGAATATATAAATCCTGTACCCGCAGGTATAATTTCTTTCCAAGTGTGCCGCCAGGGTGGAACCGGGCAAATTCCTCATTGCCAAAGCCGCGCATCTCCATCAGGGTCACGGCCAGCGCATCTCCCATTACCATCTGGACCGTCGTGCTGCTGGTAGGCGCGAGATTGTTGAGACAGGCTTCCTGTGATACGGTCGTATTGAGGACAATATCGGCCTGTTTAGCCAGTACCGACTGGAGGTTGCCAACCATACCGATCAGCGTATTGCCAAAGTTGCGGATAAAGGACAGCAGCATCTTGACCTCCGGGCTTTCCCCACTCTTGCTGATGATCATGACCAGGTCCTGTTCCTGCACCATGCCCAGGTCGCCATGGATGGCATCTGCGGCATGCATAAAAATAGCCGGGGTACCGGTGGAGTTCATCGTGGCCACGATCTTTTGCCCAACTATAGCGCTTTTTCCGATGCCGCTGATCACGATACGCCCTTTGCAGGCAAGGATCTTTACCACCGCCGCCTCGAACTGTTCGTCAAGGAGCGCCTCCAATGCAGCGACCGAGGCGGCTTCCATCCGGATCGTATTTTTTCCTGTCTCGATGATGTTTTTGGCCCTGCTCATAAAAGATTTGCAAACCTACATTAAAATGCGCAATGAAATTCCATAGCCTCCCCAATGCCACCCGACTCCAGGCACTTCCTCCACTCCTTCCCGCTCCGCACACTTCTTCCATTCCTTTTATCTGTCCTTTCCTACCGTTTGTTCAATTGCTGCCACAGGCATACGGTTCCCTCAAAAATGAAAGACAGATTTCCTCCCGATTTCCCATCTTCGGCATTAAATAATTGAAAGTCAATTTATTACGTGAATTATTTTTAATATAAATACATATAAAAAATTCCTATATCTATTATATCGGGATCAATTTTTAACACAATAGCCTGGTTCCTTACCCTGTTTTTACGTAACTTCGCCATCCCTAAAAAAGCAGAACACCTTGGTTACCTTGTTAATCCTGACGCGTGAATAACTACTTCCGGCTGTTCTGGGTATTTTGATTATCTTAAATCGGTTGAGTTCGGCAGGTTTGAAAAACCGGACCCACTAGCTCAGCCGCTGATCCGATGGTTTTCGGCCCCGATATTCCGGACGAAACGGGGTTCAGCAACTCCTTCGATCAGACTTAAACCGTGAGGAGGAAAATATTCGAGCATGGCAACAACCGCAACAAAAAAAACGACAACCCGAAAAACTAAGACCCCCGGCAACAGCTCCGTAAAGGATACTGCAGCATCTGCCTCACTCCTGCTACATCTCCAGGAACATTTTGGTTTCGACGCCTTCAAGGACAACCAGGATGCCATCATACAAAATGTATTATCCGGCAACGACACGTTTGTGATCATGCCTACCGGCGGGGGCAAAAGCCTTTGCTATCAGCTGCCCGCAATCATCAGTGAAGGGGTAGCGATAATCGTCAGTCCGCTTATCGCGCTGATGAAAAATCAGGTGGACCTCGTCCGCAGCTATAGCAGCAGGGACAATATCGCCCATTTTCTGAATTCGACCCTCAATAAAAAACAGATCCGGGAAGTCCATTCGGATCTCCTGAATGGTCATACCAAGATGCTCTATGTTGCGCCCGAAACACTTACCAAGCAGGAGAACATGGAGTTTTTCAGCGACCTGAAGATCTCTTTCTTTGCCGTTGACGAAGCGCATTGCATCTCGGAATGGGGACACGATTTCCGTCCCGAATACCGGCGACTGCGTGAAATGATGGACCAGATCAGCCCGGATGTTCCCGTGATCGCCCTGACGGCGACTGCTACCCCTAAGGTGCAGAGCGATATCCTGAAGAACCTGGGCCTCCGCAATCCGAAGGTCTTTATGTCTTCGTTCAACCGCCCCAATCTTTATTATGAGATCCAGCCCAAGGTAAAAAAGGATCAGACCATCAAAAGCATTGTCCGCTATATCGTCCAGCATAAGGGCAAGAGCGGTATCATCTATACTCTCAACCGGAAAACGACGGAAGAGCTGGCCGATATGCTGGTCGCCAATGGCATCAAGGCGGTGGCCTATCATGCAGGGCTGGACAGCAAGCTCCGTGCGGAAAGACAGGATCTCTTCCTCAACGAGGATACGCAGGTTATCGTAGCCACCATTGCATTTGGCATGGGCATAGACAAGCCGGACATCCGGTTCGTCATCCATTTCAACATACCCAAATCCATCGAGAACTATTATCAGGAGACCGGTCGTGCCGGACGTGATGGTCTGGAAGGGAACTGCATATTGTATTATTCCCATAAGGATGTCGCCAAGCTGGAGCATCTGATGAAGGACAAGCCCCTCAGCGAACGCGAGGTGGGCGCTCAGCTTATCAATGAGACAGTAGGTTATGCCGAGACAGGAGTCTGCCGCCGCAAGGTGCTGATGAGCTATTTCGGAGAAGAATATACGGCGGAGAACTGCGGCCAGTGCGACAACTGTCTGCATCCGAAGGAAAGGGTGGAAGCCAAAGACAGCGCGGTGAAGGTGTTGAAGGCGATCCGGGGACTGGACGAACGTTTCGCTACCGGCTATGTCGTGAATATCCTCATGGGCAAGCTTACCCCACAGATCCAGATGTTCCGCCACGAAGGCATCGCAGAATTCGGGATCGGGCAGGACGAACCGGAACACTTCTGGAATTCCCTGCTCCGTCAGGTATTGCTGGAAGACCTGTTAAAGAAAGATATTGAAGAATACGGCGTGCTGAAGATCACGAAGAAAGGAGAGGATTTTCTTAAAAAGCCCCGCTCGTTCCCAATCGTCCTCAACAACCTGTTCGAAGAAGCCAATGCCGATGATGAGGATGAAGGTACGGAAGTGGCCGGAACCTCGGCCACGGACGGAAAACTGTTCGAACTGTTGAAAGACATACGCCAGAAAGAAGCTAAGAAGAAGGCCCTGCCTCCTTTTGTCATCTTCCTGGAGACTTCATTGCAGGATATGGCGACGCTTTATCCAACGACGACCCAGGAGCTGGAGAAATGTCAGGGCGTGAGCAAGGGCAAGGCGATCCGCTATGGAAAGCCTTTCATCGAACTGATCGCGAAATATGTCGAAGAGAATAATATCGAGAAGCCCGATGACTTCATCATGAAGAGTGTGGTGAACAAGAGCGTCAATAAAGTTTATATCATCCAGCAGGTCGATAAGAAGATCCCGCTCGAAACCATCGCGCGGAACAAGGATATGCGTCTCGACGCATTGCTGGAGGACATGGAGACGATCGCCGCCAGCGGTACAAAGCTGAGCCTGGCCTATGCCGTCGATGAAATGCTGGATGAATATGAGCAGGAAGAGATCATCGAATACTTCAAGAGCTGCGAGACCAGCAGTCTCCAGGTAGCCCAGGAGGAGCTGAAGGAAGGGAATTTTACCTGGGAGCAGCTAAAGATCATGCGTATCAAATTTCTGAGCGAATACGGGATGTAGGCAGGCCCTGTGGTTCTTGCCCCTCCGCGCCACAATGGTCGGGCGCCCGTCTTGACGCATGCCGGTCCCACTGTGTTTTTTTGAGGAATTCCCGTCTGGAATTTCGGAATTTTGCCCAGAAAGCCTATTTTTGTTGCCCCGATGTAAAAACCGGGAAAGGCGGTGCGGTAGCTCAGTTGGTAGAGCAAAGGACTGAAAATCCGTAGCCTTTTTGAGCACTGACGCGGCTTTCAGCCAACTTCTCCCTAAGTGCGCCATTGAATGAGCCAAATGCTCATTCTCCATGTTCTCAGAACCCACCATTCACACTACCCCGGAATTAGCAGGCAGAACTTATGTAGAGTTTTATTTTGACGGGGAACGTCACCGCCTTTACAATGGTAAATTAATTGGAATCAGCTGCAACCCAAACAGGGCAAAATCTCTTGCTGAAAGAAATAAAGCACTGGACTTTCTCCTCTTTCATCTGCGCAAGCAACTGGAAAAGGGATGGACACCTGCCGCAGAAATCCCTTTAGTTAAGCCGATACTCATTATTCCCGCAATCAAGGCTTTTACAGACCTTAAGACAAGCATTGAAGCAGAGAGCCTCAGTGATCTGTATGAACGTGATCTGCTTGGGCTTAATGACCATTTTTTAGCTTATCTGCAAAGGGAGAAACTTAGTAATCTGCCTGTAACAAATATAGGCTCAGACCATATTGAGCAGTTTCTACAGCAGTTCAAAAGTTCCCCGACCAACTACATGAACAGAAGGCGTACCCTTTCAGCCCTGTTTCTACGACTGAAAACTACCCAGAAGGTGCTGAAAGACAATCCTACTCAACAAACCGGCAAACTGAAGGAAATTCCTCACCTCAATCTGCCTTATAAGAAAGATCAGTTACGCAAGGTGCTGGAAATTGTCAGGGGGAGGCATAAAGATGTATATCTGTGCTGTCTGCTCATGTATGGCTGCTTATTAAGGCCGCACCAAGAAATAAGACTTCTTAAAAGAGGATACTTTGATGAGGAGTTTACCAAAATCAGTCTGGGAGGCCACCAGAATAAGAGCCGTAAGATCAGGTCAGTATTAGTCCCAGAATATGTAAGGACTGAACTTATGCGACTGGGTATCTCCCTGCTGGATGATGGCATGAATATTTTCAGCCACACAACAAGCGCATTCAACCCTTTCTATTTCAGCACAGCTTGGGCCAGAATAAAGGAGAACCTGCTAGAGGATGGTCTTATAGAGCAGGATCATACTCTTTATTCATTTCGTCATACCGCAGCAGTGTATATGTACCTGAAAACAAAAGACCCCTACAAAATCCAGCAGGCATTTGGGCATGGCTCTTTACGGGTAACACTTATTTATCTCCGCAGTCTGGGGATGGTAATAGATGCCTCTCTGGACGATCTGCCGGAACTCCCTGTATAGGTAATAGCTATGTCCCTATAGCTAAGTCAAAAATGATATACTCAGATAGAAATATCATCCTTCTGGTGTCAAAAATATTGTCAATCTGAAGAAGAGTAAAATGCCTACCTGAGGTCTTTATATACAAAGGCTCCGGGTAGGCAAATTGAAATGTTATTACTATAATATATGGTCTAATTGGTTAGGATGCCAGCACTCCCTTTTAAAGTGCGGTTGAATTCCTATTGCTTTATGAATCTCTTGTTTCATTATCTGTTCCACATATTCCTCATTACCCCTAATAGTTACCAAACTATCATGTATGGCGAACAAGGGCAAATCTGGCCTTTCATATTCAATTCTTGGCAAAATCTTATTAAACATCAAATAGCTTTCCATGCGTTGCAAAAGTTTGGGCAAGGCTTCTGATTGACCCTTTTTCAGCAGACATGTTAATTTGTACACATTAGGAAATACATCTCTGAAAGCTCTTTTTGGCTCAGCCTCAGGCTGCCCAATAAATCTGTTGCTTGTATATAATGTCAAAAAGATCACCGGCTTAATTGAATCTCCCAGATAATGCCTGCCTGTGCTTTTGAATACTAAGTCACGAAAGTTATCCTTAAAGTTTCCTCCCTCAATTAGGCTGATATATCTGTTTACATCTTCTGGAACAGCCCCATTTTTACCATGTATAAAATCGCACAGAGTAATGAGAGGAGAGGTGCGTACAAAGGACGGATTGATAGATAAGGGAAGGGAAGAAATAGAAAATTCCTTTTCCCCGCGCCAAAACAGAGGATCAAACAATCCAGTCAGTAAGGTAGGCTGGCTGGAAGAAAGATCAACTCCAACCAAAGGCTGGCTATCCCAAGTAATGAAATTTCGAAGCTCCCTCTTCATATTGGTCAGATTGGTATGAAACCTGCATATATTAGGATCGAAATGTTGCCTAACCCTGCCATTCCTTATATTCTCAATGCTGGAATGACCTGCCAAATATTGTATATAGGGATCTTTAACAATGATCCTTTTATAACGGGTACTATACTCCCTGTCCCGTAAATCGGGATTGGCCCTCTTTACATTATATACTTTAGCATTATACGAATGAGCTGATTCATGATCTATCTTCAATCCCATCCTATCCAGCCATTTGTAAGCATGGGCATATTTGGAGCGCATCATAAAGTTGAAAACCTTTATTTCCTCCTTAGTTAAAGATTTGGCTTTGCATGGTAGTTTGCTCTTAACTAACTCTTGGGTTACAGTAGGGGTCATATCTGAAGTAGTAACAGCATATTGGGTGCCTTCTATAACTACAGTCAATGAAGTGTTTGAAGTAGTACTTGATGGCGTATCTGATGCACTATTTACTAAATGCCCATGCAATGGTTTTGATACATTAATAGTAACCGCTTTTAACTCAGTTTGATAAGCAGGTTTAAACTTGTACCCAGTGGATATGTTAAACCTCCTGCTAAAGGAGTAATTACAATCAAGTATACCCACCTCAACCAAATATAGCAGGTAATAATGATACTCTTTTCCAATGATAGACCTTAAGACCTCTGCATTAATAGGAATATAGCCACGATTATAGCTAATGTCCTTGTTGATAGATGCTATATCTGAAACAATATGTAAAACAGCTGCCAGCTTTTCACGCTTTAAAATTGGTAGTTGTGTGGTTGGATTCGCAGCCAGTACTGCATCCAAATCAATGTTGCCCGGAATGAAAAATGTAAACTCTCTGTTCACGAAAAAAAGGTATGCCCGTAACAGGCAGATGACTAATTCCTTCTTTTCATCTTCTGTAAAATTTTTGTATTATCTTCTTTGGGAGTCGTCTGTTTCTTATTTCTTCAATCTCTGCAAGATGGGGAATCTTACATTGCAAATGTAAGGCAAGAAAGGGATGATTCCAAAAAAAACTTCTTCCTTTCCTTCACTATTTCCTTGATTATCTCCCACTTAACTCCGCCTCATTATCCTGTGCGTTTTCATTACAACAAAAAGAAGCCTTTTAAGGCCAGCATGAGGACTTCTCCAAACTTGAATTTGGTCTAATAAGACCGTATATTTGTCTGCCAAAACTTTCTTACATTAACCCCTAAACCGAATACATGAAATCACTCATTCTGATTGCCTTTGCAGTAATATCCTGTAAATGCATAGCACAAACAAAAAATGTAAAACCAGCTAATGAAATTGATAGGCTTTACCAAAAGTACAAAGGAGTCGATTCAGTGGAAATCACCAATCCCTATGGAACATTTAAGGCTGATATATATGTAGAACTCAATAAAGAAGGTAAACCTATGGAGATAACTATGAGTGGCAATGTTGGGGGTACTGAAATTGAAGCCGTAAAGCAATTTATAATTGGCCTTATAAGACAAAAGAAAGCCAATGGATACCATATTGTAGGTGATGATTACGATGAGGGGTTGTTAAATGCAACGGTTGCCTTAACAAAGGGAAATCTGTATACCCGAATTTTGCAAATGGACAAAGAAACCGAGCCTATCTACTTGCATAATGGAGGGTATATACCGGCAGAGCATTATATTTCATTTTCTATAACGAATGGTGATGTCAAAAGAGCAGCAGGTCCAAAAAGTAGTAAGGTTGATTTTTAATGCTAAACTTAGGGCCGCACTTGCTTAAACGAGCTGCGTAAATACCTCTCCCAGTTCCTATATTTACTTCCGCTAAGGAAATTCTCTACTCATCTAATTATATAGCTATTAAACTTTACAGATTAGTTTTTCTAGTCCCTAAGCTGGATTCATATACCTAGATTATCCGTCAGTCATTCAACATAGTGTAAATCTGAGTGACTGGCCATTAATAGCAGACCAGGTACGAAAGGGCCTATTCACGGGAAAATAATAGTTATTATAGCAATCCCCTTATCATTAGTTTATACCTAATATATTCTTAATTCTGGCTTTAGTTTTAGGGTCAGGTATAGAAGGACTAGCATCATTAGGAGTCCATTCAAACATCTCAATATATGTATTTTTCCCACGTCCATAATAATTGGTATAATAGCTTCTGATATAAAGAAAGAAGGTGTCAACAATTGCCCCATGCATGTTAGTCATGTTACAGGATGGATCAAATGTTATGCCTACATGCACAGGGATTTTGGAGCCAGAATCCAAAGTATATTCCTTTACCGTAAAATAGTTCGCCGTATCAAATATTGCCAAAGAACTAATATGAATTTCGAAGTTATAAGCATCTGTTTTTGAAATATTATTCAGATTTATATGTACTAAGATATGATCTTTATTGGGAGAATATTTAATTCCTATATCTTGATCGCGCATAGGAGAAATATTCGGAACCCCATAATAGTTTGAAGAATCTACCTTTATTACTTCAACTTTTCGAGTGAAGGAATCATAATGAAGATTATAATTCTTTAGTTCTGCTTGAAAAGCTGCAACAATCTCTTTTTTATCAGCATTACGATTGATCTCAGCTAGTTTAGTCGCCTCCCTTTTTTCTTTGTCACCTATTTTGATACTAGCAAACGCAATTATTCCAAAAATAACAGTAACACCAAAGCTTACCCACCCTAAGGGAGTTATTCTTTTTAGTCCTTTTTCAGTCTTGTTCGTTATAAGTTCCCAAGCCGGAATAAGGAAGAATGCTATCGCACAAAAAATTGATAGATAATCAAGATCGGATTTTGTCATTGTATATAGAGTTTAGAAGTAAGCTGCTAGAAGGGGGAATGACGAAAGTAAACCTAATTTCAGAATAATGGTCTTTGACTTTCTTGCAATTTTATATACCCGGATGGTATACTGTTAGTCTCTTTCAACGGCCTCCAGCAACTTGAGGATAATGTTAAGCTTTGTATTTACAAGCAAGAAGAGAATTATGGTACTATTCTTTGTAAATAGATTTCTTGGTCAGTCAATCAATTTGTCTGGGTTTATGAATGATTGACCAGGTCTAACCTAGTTGTGGGAATATTTCAGTATAAAAAGGTACTTTATCAATGTATCCCTACCCCAGAAATTTGTTTAATATATGCACGTGCTAGTACTATCCCTTTCAGTAACCGCTCTAACAGCTTGGGGTTGACATACCCCATACCTCTTTTTTGACAAATATTCTTCATCCTAAAAGTCTATAATTATGATTAAAGTTATTTCAGCCAACCTCAGGGAATCCCCTAAGGGACAATTCGTAACCCTAGAAATCATGGGAGCTATAGAGTTGGTGCAGTCCCAGAACACTGGCAGATTCTATGCTACAGCCAAGCGGTGCTTTATAAGCTCCACCTTTAGCCTAGAGATTGCCAAAGGCTTAATAGGTCAGCAGCTTTCTGGAACTATTGACAGGATGGCATGTGAACCATACCAGTACACCTTACCAGAGGGAGGGCAGGTGATCACCTTGTCACACACCTACTCGTATGTTCCAGCAGTAAAAAAGTTGGTAGAAGCAAAAGAGAATTTCAGAGAGGAATTGCAGGAGATAGTGTAAGATTCCCTTAGTGCCTCCTAGAACTATCTGTAAAAGCGTTAGAACCCAATTCTGGCGCTTTTTTCTTTGCTGCCTACAAAGCCCCACAACAATACTTTCCCGCCTCATATAGGTTTAGAACACACTAAGGCCATATACGATCAACTATGCAATTCCAATACTTCAACCCCAAAATCTTGCTGGTGATTAACCCACATGGACAAATCAGAACACTTCATACACCCTTCAGAGTACAGCATATAGCCAATGAGTCATTCGTGTATGTAGATGAAATAATTACAAACAGTGACAAGGAGCTATTATACTTGGTTAATGGCAAGATTGCCCCGCATTCCAGTTTCAGGATCATTATCAACTTTTAATTAACACAGACACCAAATTATGTCCCAATGAAATCGCAGAATATTCTCATAACTTTATCTTTATATCCTCTAAACCAAATACTATGGATTTTATAAACATTTTTCTTTTGTTCTGGCCATATCCTCATTTAGCTGAATGGTTAGATATTGTTGCGCCATTTATAGGCATTGTATCGGGAATATATGGCACTGTTACAAAAACAAAAAGTTTTTGGGTAATACTGGGAATTGTCGCCGGTGGATTGACTACTGTTGTTGTAAAATATATGCAGTTTCAGGATAAATTGGAGCAGGAAGCTAAGGATAAGATTGCAAAGGTTCGTCAAGACTCTACTACCTTAGCTAACAACCTAGCAAATATCGCTAACAATCTTGCAGTAGCTGATAAGTTTAAGGCAGCACTAAACGCTCTAAAATCCATACAAGGGAAGGAAGATAACAACTTACGATCTACAAGCAAAATAAACAAATCGACTAATCAAGTTCTGCGGAAAACTGACACATTGTATAATAGGTTAATGAAAGATTCTGCTTTAATCACCGATGACGCTAATAAAGTTTTATATCGAACAATGAAAAGACTTGAATCTATAGATGCTGAGAAACATTATATTCTTAAGGAAGATACGGACACAGCAGCGTTAATTAAAGACATAAAAAAATTAACGTTGGAAACCCTGCAAATATTGAATGAATTCAGAACTAATGTTGTTTTGATACGAAACGAAAAATATAATAAAGCTTGGCGAGTACTTGAAAATAATTTTAAAGTGATAGAAGCTGACTTAAAAGGTCCAAATCCCACTCAGTTTCTAGAACGAGATTGTGATACATTTAATAGGGAATATCGTGCTTTTAGAAACACCTTTTCTGACTTACAAGAGCCAAAATTTTATTGACAAGTTTAAAATAGTCATAAGAAGCCCAAACAAAATAAGGACCCAAACATCAGCAGCGATATCCACTTAGGAACACAGCCCAACTAAGTCAGGAAGATAGGTATGGAGTATTTACGCCAACAATAAAAACCCCGCCAGATACCCTAAGCTGCAAGCCAATACTACAGTATCTGTCATGGTTTTGCTAAGCCCTTCATAAATCTCCATTCCGGCTGCTATCTGTCTATTGTATAGCCAGGCAGCCTCCACCAATTGGTCTGCCACACTGCGAACAGTTTGGGGCTTGTCTGATGATTATGCCTTCTCCTGCCTAGCCATGCTCAATGCTCTAAGGCAGGATAAAGCCATTAACAAGGTCCCACAGGGGTCAGGAGGTTTCTACGTGCAGGACAAATAAATGAATATATATGATTGCCTGCACTCCCAAACCCTCCGCCCAAACTGCATGGCAGTGAGTGGCAGGGCAGTAATAACTTTCTCAACGGTGGATTATAGCTCCCTTCTGCCCGTCCCAATAACCCATTGATAGAGCGCACTGGATACAAACTATTAACATATCACCTAAATCAACTTTTATGAAACCAAAAGATGCACAAGATTGGGAGCATGTCCCTGCCTATTTATCCCATTCTCAAAGAGAAGACCCAATTGATACCGTATGCAACTTCAGTCACTGGGATTCTCTTTTTAAGATGAGATTTTACCTGCAATATATGTTTGAAGCTGCAATGAGCAGTAAACTCTGGAAGGATCAAACCCCAAAAGACAAAGGCGACCAGTTCTGGTTCTTCAATGAGCTGATGGACTTGCTTGAAAGCTCATATTTGCTGGATGAGATGCTTGATGAAGGAAAGCTGACCTATTCTATTAAACCTAAAAAGATTTGAACGATGGAGGCAGCAGCAATTCTATTAATCGGCTGATTATAACCACTTTCTCAATAAAACCTTTGCAATGACAAAAGACATTCGATATGAAAGAGTTGGGCAACTAATTAAGGATGGCCGGATTATATGCTTCCGGGAGATATTTACATTACTTCCAAAAACGATAATGGCGGGTGATCTTTGGATGAATAATAATCGGTTTGATAAGTTGAAGAAAAATGTAACCCTGTTTAGAATTAAAGACCTGTTCAGGATGGCCTTCTTGCTTGAAATTGATGAGATGTTAATTCTTACTATTATTTACAACCAGTATATGGCAGACAAGGTGGAGAAAGCCAAAAGGATATGAGGCATATCCTTGTTTCAGGCTGGATTTACGATTGAACAGGAGCTTTAGGCTCAATGCTCAAGTTCAGGATATACAATCATAAATTCAGCCCTGAAATGATATTATGAGATATTAATATGATTCTCCCTACTTCTTACCCGCTTTGAGTTTTGCAATTTGTTCATCCTTATCTGCAATCAATCTTTCCAGCAATTCAACAACTTTATCAATTGGATTGAAATTGCATTTGTAGTACTGAACATAGGCGGCTGATTCGCCTGCGAATGTATTAGCAATGATATTTACAGCAGCATCTTCATCAAAATTCTTGATAGCTTCTACTGGAACTTTAAGGGCATTGGCAACCTCCTGTAAGATTTCAGGTTCTATATGCTCCTTCTGTTCAAGCAATGATACTTTCTTTTGATTCCAATCTTCTCCCATAACAGTGGCTAGTAAGTCCTGTTTAATGCCAAGCATCTGACGGAACCTTGTAATGTTCCTTCCTTGATGAATAACCTTTTCCATGATGATAAAGATAATGATTTAGTAGATGGATAAAATACCCACATTAATGGCTAAGATAGGCATTTCCAGAATTTAATATGCCGTAGATACATACTTTCTTTACCTCATGGGTTGGTTCACTTTTGGTTAATCCTCCTTTAGTAGTTATTTTTTGTCATGCGCAAGCAGGTAAGCCACCCCATATTTTAAAACAAACAATATGCCCCCAAAAAAGAGTTTGAATGAAGAATATATCGAAACGTTGAAAAAGAATTACGATAACCTGATATTGAATATTGACAAAATGATTGAAAGTAATAACAGACTTGTCAACGTGAATATCACTATGGTAAAAACTAATCAAAAGGTGATCAAAGCCTATATTTCATTTATGGATCAGCAGACAGAAAAGGCATTTCAGCCGAAAGATAAATAAGTAATGAGCCTACACTCATAACCGTTTGATTATGGCATTACCTCAGAAACAACATAAGGAACTACTACTGAATCTTGAAACCTTTTACGAGCTTGTTCCTGTCCGTAGGTTTATTAATAGTAACATGAAAATCCTATTGAACTATCTGAAAAGGGAACATGAGTTTGATTATGACGATTGGCTGATAGATCACATTAAGGACATGGAGAATCTGGTGATGTTCCTTGAAGCTATTGAAGAAAATGTAGATCAATCTGATTTGCAGAGGAAGGGCAAGTAACTTTGGCTTACTTTAATGCTTCAATAGCTTGGGTAATGGCTTCTAAGGCATAATGGTTAGTCAGGGTGCCTTCTATTACCGTCCATTCCCCTTTCCTATGCTTAAACCCTTTTGCCAGAAACAGCTTCCTGTTGGTCTGTAGAACTATCTCCTTATTACCGCCATAAACTTTATATTTTTCCAGACGATCGGATTCAAACACCTTTTCCATTTGAAAACGGTGGACCGTCCCATCTAACTTGACAAATAGATTCTGTTTCACCTCGTAAAGTTAGGGATCATAGTGAATGCTATATTCTTATTGGACGAACCAAACTTATAGTATCAATCTCCCGCTTAGGTAATAAAAAGTAGCAAAGTAATGGAGAAAGTGCGCCAGTATATGAGCCAAATTTCTCGGACTTCCTATAATTTTGGATTACTAAACAACATTTATTCACTAATTCATTCTTTGGACACTACAGAGGCAAATAAGAGGTTCAACACGTAAGTAGCAGGGAATCAATGAGGGATTTTAAGATTTCTACCTTAGAATTTCGGAATTTTGCCCAGAAAGCCTATTTTTGTTGCCCCGATGTAAAAACCGGGAAAGGCGGTGCGGTAGCTCAGTTGGTAGAGCAAAGGACTGAAAATCCTTGTGTCGCCGGTTCGATCCCGGCTCACACCACGAAGATAATCAAGCGATTACGACAGATGTTGTAGTCGCTTTTTTTATTGGGTTAAGTGTAGGTGTCCATTAAACACCTCTTATTCACTGCCGTCAGATAGCCGGTCAAAAAACTTTACTTTCCTGAGAATAAATTCTATCTGGTCTTCTGCTTCGATTTGTGCCGCCAGTATTGTCCTTACAATGTAATTTATCCATTCGGTTATTTCATTTGATCTCTGTGCTTTTCATGCACCTACCTTGATCGCTCTATCTCCTCTTAATAACATCTTATGCCAGGCAAATAATTTTTCCTGATCAAATTTTTCCATGTAAGTATTACGCACATCTGTCATAAGCTCACCGATGCCTTCCGCCATCTTATCTTGTATCTTTTCAATGTTTGGACTGACAATGCCGGGATTATTTTTGATGGAGGAGATCACATCCTTACGGTTTCTATAATGGCCTCCACCTTCGTATCTTCTGGGAGAGCATTTAAAATACCTGTTACCTTTCCTGTTTTTTCGGCAAATAAAAAGAGACCATCCTCTGTTCCATTCAGAGAATAGGTAAAATCCTTTTTTGCCAGTTATAGTGTTCCATGAGCCAATTCCAGCGTTTATTCGGCTCAAATATTTCAAAAAAATGAGCCGATTAGTCTTATTAATCGGCTCACCAGTCCTGAAAATTCTTATTCAGCATCCACCAACCCCTATCTCAGATACCCCCTCAGATACTCAAACACCTTCTTCCGGATATACTCCGCATCGAACATCTCGCCGTAGTGCGGGGCATTGGGCACGATGATCAGCTCATTCTTCACACCGGCCAGGGTCAGCCAGGAATGTAATATTTTGGACTGTGTGTTGGGGACGGATTCATCCTTTTCTCCCTGCACGATCAGAAACGGTGGATCGTCCCGATCCACATACGTCACCGGGCTGGCAATCTTTGCCAGGTCCGGCCGGTCCACAGGTAAAGCGCCCAGCAGAATAGCAACAGGGTCCCGCATATTGCTTATCGCCGTATCGGGATTGCTGGCCAGCATGATAAAATCGGAGGGGCCATAAAAATCCAACACACATCGTATACGAAAATGCCCTCCGCTGCCGGCCGGATAAAAGGCTTTTACCGGTGTATTATTCGACAGGGCCAGCAGGGATGCCAGGTGACCGCCAGCCGAAAAGCCGATAACGGCCATCCTCTCCTTATCGATCTTATACCGGTCCGCATGCTGATAAAGGAATTCCAGGGCCTGATTGCAATCCTGGATCTGAGCAGGGAATGGCGCCTCGGTGCTATAGCGATAATCGATAGAGGCAAGCGCATATCCGCTGTCCAGAAAACCCCTGACCGTATTCTTCATATAACCCATGTCCGCATACTTGTCATTCAGCATCCAGGCACCCCCATGTACCCAGACAACAAGGGGAGTGTTCCTGCCCGCTTTTTCCGGAAGATAGACATCCAACTGATGCCGTTTCAGGGTATCTCCGGCATAAGGAACATTGCTAAAAACAACCGTCCCAGCCGGGAAGAGATGCTGTACATGCGAAACAGCCTGTGCAGGTACTTCGGTCACCATAAAGAAAAGAAGCAACAGGACAAAGGTTCCGCTCATGATCATAGTGCGTTTCATCGTAACTAAAGTATTTTGAATAAAAAGATAAGGACCATTGATAATCAACCCTTCAATCTATTAATTAATCCCGATCAGGCTTACAGGCCTTTAAAATAATTGTAATATTTAAAATTAAAGGCTTAAATTATGATAATAATATAAAGTTATAGCCTTATGAAACAAAGAAATAACAGGCTGATCCTTCAGCAGCTGGATAAAAAACTGCTGGCCTTGCAGCCCCTTAAGGAAATGAACCTGCCCGAAAGCTGGGTAAAACAAATACGAAAAGCATTCAATATGTCTCTGGGCCAACTGGGACACAAAATGTTGATGACCCCCCAGAGTGTAAGAGATCTTGAAAGACGCGAAGCCCAGGGAACGATCAGCCTGAAGACCCTGAAAGTTGCCGCGGAGGCACTCGATATGACCCTTGTGTACGGGCTTGTCCCAAAAGACGGTTCTTTTGAGAAATTGATTGAACGCAAAGCCCATGAAATGGCAGAAAAGATCGTGAGCCGCACCTCCAACTCCATGAGGCTGGAAGATCAGGAAAATTCATCGGAAAGGATGGAACAGGCCATTGAAGATTTGGCCGGAGACCTTAAAAAAGAAATGCCAAAAAGCCTATGGGACTGACAGAAATACCAGGCTCCGGACAGCAGGGTCTGCCCGATAAAGAAGACCTGCTCATTCCATCCATCGCGACCAGCCATGAACTGAACGAGCTGGAGCAGCTCAATATCCAGCAAGCCATCCGCTGGACCATCCAGCGCAGGAGAAAATTTACCCCGACCGAAGTCCTTACCGAACGGTTTATAAAAGACCTTCACCGGAGAATGTTTGGACTGGTTTGGAAAAATGCCGGACATTTCAAAGATTCCGGAAAAGAGGGCGAGCCTGATAAATATCTGATCGGAAGGGAGCTGAGGCTGTTGCTGGACGATATCCGCTACTGGATCGGGAACCAGACCTATACCGAAGACATGATTGCCGTACGGTTCCAGCACCGTCTCGGATCCATCCGGTGTTTCGCAAATGGTAACGCCCGGCATTCGAGACTGATGGGGGATCTCCTGATCGAAAAAATATTCGGCAAACAGCCCTTTTCCTGGGGCGGGGCAACCATCGGGGCCGATAATATAAGAATGGAAAATCCGAGGGCAGTCTATACGGCATCCTTACAGGAGGCCGATGCTGGAAAATTCGAACCGCTGTTACAATTCGCCAGGTCCTAGACCGCCATCAGTCCTCCATTACACGATCTTGTTATCATAAAAGGTCATCATCGGGACGCAGTTCATACTGCCTCTGCAAGGCCTGCCCCCTCATTTCCCCTCCGGCACAGGGCCCTTCTTCTTCTGGTCCTGCCCTCCAAAAGTCCAGCCGGCAAAGATCTGCACGATATTGCTCTTAGTATCGATCTTAAAAGAAGGTTCCTGACCATTCATCGCATCCTTATAAAGCTTCCCAAGACCTATATTGTATCTTGCCCCGATCAGCATCCCTTTAAAGGGATGGATCTCTGCGCCTGCGGCAAATCCATAATCAAATTTGTTATAGTAATCCATTGCCGCTCCGTATGGACCGGCCATTGACCCAGCCCCTTTTGTGCTGTCAGCCTTCGCATTGATCAGGAATGCCATCTGCGCGCCGAGCTGCAACTGGACATATTTTGTGATATTGATCCCCATCAGCTGTGGCAGCACAATATAATCCAGGTTTACTTTTCCTGTGTTGGCGCCGGTATTGAAATTGTAGCCCTGCCTTGAATAAATAAGCTCCGTACGGGAGCTCAGAATACTCTTTGAATGAGGCGCAAGGAATATCCCAGCCATAAAGCCGGATTTGCTGCCGTTGTTTATGGAAGAAGCCTGAGTGACGTTCGCGAAATTCAAACCGGCCTTTATACCGATCTGCGCAAAGACACAAAATGGACCGGAGAGCAGCAATCCAAGAAGCAGTTTTTTCATGGTCATTTGTTTAGGGGTTAAAAAAAATATGGTAGGTCACGATTTGACGTTCATAGCCGATGCCTGGTAAACAATGATCTAAAATAAATACAAGCAGGAAGAGAAGCCCTCACCCGAAACAGTGATTCACGGCAAATCCTGCAGAATCACCCGAAACTGGTATTTTAAGCGCCTTGCTTGGGAATGTGAGTGGGAATGTTAACCTTTATAGACAATGGTCTGGCAACTCCCTTTTATAAAATCGCTTACCCGTTATCTGTTCAGGGTATTCGTTCTTTTCATCTGCATACAGCAGGCGAAAGGTCAGACTCATTTTATCGACAGCCTCGAATCCGAGCTCAAAAAAACCCACAACGATTCGGTAAGCGTCTATCTTATCATTGACTTAGCCGCCAAATATTTTACTTATGACAGCGTAAAGGCGCTTCGCTACCTGGACAACGGCTATAAAATGGCGAAGAAGCTTAACTGGGATTATCTGTACGGCTATTATTATGACCATAAGGCCACGATCAGACAATTGGCCGATGATGGGGTCAGTTCGGAACTATACTTTGATTCCGCCATCTACTATTATCAGAAAAGCGCCGATGCAAAACACAATCCGAAAGAGACCGCCGACGCCATCCTGTCGATAGCCTCCGCTAAAGGGCAAAAAGGTGATCGCTTCGTCGCGAATGGAAAATATAAAGAAGCGATAGCCGAATATATTACGGCCCTGGAAGCCTGGAAAAACTCCGGCAACGAAACAAGGTTCACGGCGATGGGAACATATTATAGCAGGATCTCCACCGTTTATTACAAGATGAACCAGTTTGATAAGGCACTGGAATACGACAAGCTGTCCCTTGCCCTTGTCGAGCATGATGGCAATGAAGAAAATACGGTCTGGGCCTTGTTATATGTCTGCGATGATTTTAACGGGCTGCGACAACTGGACTCTTCCCTGTTATACCTGTCCAGAGCAAAGCCAATGGTAGAACGACTGAATAATTTCAGGATCAATATTCAATATTATAATAAGCTGGGGAGTGTCAGTCGCCAGAAAAAAGAGTATAAAACGGCTATCGGTTATTATAATAAAACACTGTCGACAGCAAGGTCGAATCATTTTAAATATCAGACGACCTCCGCCTTGAAAATTATCGGCCTTTGTTACGAACAACTGGCAGACTATGCTCAAGCCCGGAAATATCTGCTGATGGCCATGCAGGAGGCTGCGAATGAAAGCACTTTCCAGGCTGAAAAGATCGAGATCTTGCAAGAACTGGTCAATGTAGAAAAAAAGACGAATAACGGAGCCCAGGCATTCATTTATCTTGAGCAGCTTAACATCCTTAAGGACAGCCTGAATATACAAGCCTCCAAAAAATCGGTGGCCGAAATTGAAAATAAATATCAGGCTGCCGAAAAAGGAAAAAGGATCGCTCAGCTACAGGCTGAAAAAGAAATACAGATCCTGTCTATCCGGCAAAAGTCACTCCTCAATTATTTTTTGATCAGTTCCGTCCTTGCCTTGCTGATCGTCGGTTTTCTGGGTTTCCGCAACTTCCGCAACCGCCACCTGCTGGCAAAGAAACAGGATGAGCTGCACCAACAGCGGATCGGAGAGCTGGAAAAAGACCGGCAGCTGGTAGCCGTCGACTCCATGCTGAAAGGCCAGGAAGACGAGCGGAGCCGTCTGGCCAAAGATCTGCACGATGGGCTGGGAGGTCTCTTATCCGGAGTAAAATTCTCATTAAGCAATATGAAAGACAATCTGATCGTAACCCCCGATAACATGGCCGTATTTGAACGGTCATTGGACATGATAGATACTTCCATCAAAGAGCTGCGTCGCGTAGCGCACAATATGATGCCGGAAATGCTGACTAAATTTGGCCTCGACGAAGCCTTGAAAGAATATGGCAATACCATAAATTCGGCAAAGCTGCTTGTGGTAAAATACCAATCCTTCGGAATGGAGGCAAGACTGGACAAATCGGTCGAGATCATCATCTACCGTATTGTGCAGGAATTGCTGAACAATATCCTGAAACATGCCGCTGCTACCGAAGCCTTTGTCCAGATCATGCGGGAAGGCAATCGCCTCAATGTGATCGTAGAGGATAATGGTAAAGGATTCGATGCCGCCCTTCCGGAAAATAATATGGGGGCCGGGCTGTTGAGCGTCCGGAGCCGGGTCGATTACCTGAAAGGGCAGTTAGCCATCGATGCCAAACCGGGAAAAGGAACCCTCGTAAATATAGAACTTAATATACAGCCATGATCCGTGTATTCATTGTCGATGACCATCCCGTGGTAATTGAAGGCATTCATTCCCTGCTGCGGAACGAGCGGAACATCGAATGGGCAGGTCATGCGATGAACGCAGCTTCCTGTCTTGGGTTTTTTGTAAACAATACGGCAAACATCGTGTTGATGGATATCAGTATGCCGGGTGTGGATGGCATCGAGCTGTGCGCCCTGATGAAGGAAAAATATCCCGGTGTCTTTATTCTTGGCTTAAGCACCTTCAACCAGGGACTGTACATAAAAAAGATGATGGAAAACGGCGCATCGGGTTATATTTTAAAGAACTCCTCCAGAGAAGAGCTGCTGAAGGCCATACAAACCGCTGCGGACGGTGGCATTTTCTTTAGCGGGGAAGCCGGAGAAGCGTTGAAAGAATATCAACGGTCATCCAAAGTCGAGCTACCCCAGCTCTCCCCCCGGGAAAAAGAAATTCTGGGCCTTATCGCCGAAGGTTACACCAATCCCCAGATCGCGGAAAGACTTTTCCTGAGCTCTTTCACCATAGACAGCCACCGGAAAAACCTGCTCGCAAAACTGGACGTAAAAAATACGGCCAGTCTGATCCGGCTCGCCGTTGAAAGAAAGCTCATTTAAAACCCCGCTTCTATCCGGTAAATTCACCGCCCTTACACTCCGCTCCAGCAAGTACTATCCCACTTTATTTCGCTTTTGACCAGGTTCTGCAAACTTATGGCTACGGCAACCCGATTATCCGGATAGTTTTTATACTTTCCGGGGTCATCCAATCATACCATATGCCGCACAATCGCCGCCTGCTTATCGCAACCGCCTTTCTGTCGTCCTCCCTCTGCTGTCTGGCGCAGACCGACAGCGCTACAAAGGCGAAACAGATCCTGCGGATCGAACAGTCGCTTGCGGATGCCATCGCTCCCGGCGATACCAGCATCTGGAATAAATACCTCGATCCAAAATGCTATACCATCACCGAAGATGGGACTGGTTATTTCAAAAAAGAGTTTCTCGCCACTTTCGGCCCCTTGCCCAAAGGGTTTTCCGGCTATATCAAGGTGACCCATCCCGTCTTCAGTTTTATCGGCAACACCGCCGTAATTCATTATGTGGCCGATGAATACGAACAGGTTTTCGGACAAAAGCTCCATACAACCTATGGGATTGCCAACACCTGGGTCCAGAACGGCGGATCCTGGAAAATGATAGGATCGCAGGTCTTTGAGATCCCTCAACTACCCCCCGCCATAAAAGCGACCACGCAGATCCTGAGATCGTATACCGGTAGCTACCAAATGAACGACAACAATACCTGCACCATCAGCCTGATAAACGATACGCTCTTTCTGCAAAAGAAGACGGGCAGCCCGGTAGCGCTTTTCGCTGAAACGGAGAATGTTTTTTTCAGACAGGCCGACACCAGAGGAAGAAAGATCTTTGTAAAGAACGATACCGGTGAAATGCTGATGCTGGAACGGCGCAATGGAAATGATCTGGTCTGGAAAAGGATAAAATAATTCCGCTGGAATGGGATATTTTTGCAACCATGATCACCTCTACCCTCGCACAGCTCCACTGGTATAAAATAATCAGCCCTAATTTCGCGGCAGCGATCGACTACGCCCTGACGACCGACCTTTCCGGGGCAGAGCCAGGAAAATATGAAATAGACGGAGACAACGCCTTTGCCATCCTCAATGAGTATATTACCAAAACCATCGATGAATGCGAAGCCGAAAGCCACCAGGACTACGCGGACATCCAGATCATGATCGATGGAACAGAAAGATTTGGATATGCCCCTCTCATCGGTCAGGAGCCATCCGTTCCATTCCAGCTGGATAATGACGTCGCATTTTATGAACTGCCCGAAACCGAACTCAGCTATATTACCCTTCACCCGGGTCAGTTCATCCTCTTTTTTCCTTCCGACATTCATCAGCCCGAAGTATTGCAACATCAGCCCGCGCCCGTAAAAAAGCTGGTCATCAAAGTAAAGATCTGATGACCCACACCGAAAAAATAGCGGTAAAGAACGGGCTCAAAAAGTTTGCGCTTGATCTCATCGAACAGCGGATAGCCGTGTCCAGGTTGGCCATCGATCAGGCCCAGCAGGCCGCCAACCAGGAAGAAAAAAGCTCTGCCGGCGATAAATACGAGACAGGAAGGGCTATGGGCCATCTTCAGAAAGATATGTATGCCCGGCAGCTCTCGGAAAACAGGAAAGAGCTGGCCAGCCTCCATGCCATCAACGTAGATAACATTTACGAGGCCGCCGCCGCCGGAGCGCTGGTCGAATGCGCGGGGGTCCATTTTTTTATCGCTGCAGGCCTTGGTAAGCATATAACAGGGGGACGGACCGTCTTCTTCCTTTCGCCGGATGCCCCTCTGGCCAAACAGCTGCAACATAAGAAGGCGGGGGATCCGTTTCTTTTTAATGGCCTGAGCACCACGATCCTCCGCGTATATTAGGGTATAAAAAATAATTACAAAACCCATTACAACTTCCCAATATCGTTCACCCTATATTTACAAATATTTATTGGTCATCCCGCAATCTCATACACATGAAAAGAACGCTCCTGATCCTCGTGGTAAACGCATTCTCCGTTCTGGCATTCGCACAGGCCCAGCCCTCTATCGCGCTCATCCCCATCCCGGTCAGCCTGCAGCTGGATCCCGGTCATTTTATACTGCCCCCTGCCATCCTTATCGAAGCCCCCGACCGGCAGGATCTCGGTCAATCCCTTGAGGTGCTCAAAACCAGACTATCCCAGCCAACAGGCTCAGCGGTCACGATCAGTAAAAAACCAGCGCCGGCCGCTACAATACGCCTTCTTCTCTCCACGGCCGGAAATGATTCCCTCGGCGCAGAAGGATATCGCCTGTCCGTTACCGAAAAAAATATTATTATCCGGGCCTCGCAGCCCGCCGGACTTTTCTATGGGGTGCAGACCCTGCTGCAGCTGTTCCCAAAAGAGATAGAAGGACGAGACCTTCAGAAAGGCGTGAACTGGCAGGCGCCCTGCGTGACGATCATGGATCGTCCCCGCTTCTCCTGGAGAGGGCTCATGCTCGATGTTTCCCGTCATTTCTTCACAAAAGACGAAGTAAAAAGCTTTATCGATGGAATGGTAAAGTATAAATATAATCTGCTGCACATGCACCTCACCGATGACGAAGGCTGGAGGGTCGAAATAAAAAGCCTGCCCAACCTGACGAAAAAGGGAGCATGGAATGTCCGCAGAACGGGGACTTTCGGAACTTTTCAACCACCGGCGCCCGACGAAGCCCGCGATAATGGCGGATTCTATACGCAGGATGACATCCGGGAACTGGTGAAATATGCCAAAGACCGTTTCGTCGATATCCTGCCCGAAATAGACTGCCCGGGCCATAGCCTATCCGCCATAGTCTCCTACCCGGAACTGTCCTGTACGCCAGGAGCAGAGAGCTATCAGGTGAACTCAGGTGAAAAAGTCATGATCTGGCCAAAGGTCGGCAGATTTTATGGGCTGGTCGACAACACCCTCTGCCCTGCGAACGAAAAAGTCTATCCTTTTCTCGATAAAGTATTCACGGAATTAGCGAGCCTCTTCCCCTTCGGATATATTCATGTCGGCGGCGACGAATGCGCAAGAAATTTCTGGGAGAAGAGCGATGCGATCAAACAACTGATGCAGAAAGAGGGATTGAAGACCCTCGACGAAGTGCAAAGCTATTTTGAAAAACGCGTAGAAAAGATCGTCGAGTCGAAAGGAAAGAAAGTCATCGGCTGGGACGAGATCCTTGAGGGCGGGCTGGCGCCCAACGCCGTGGTCATGAGCTGGCGCGGAATAAAAGGCGGCATCCAGGCGGCGAAGATGGGTCATGAAGTGGTGATGAGCCCCACGACTTTTGCTTACCTCGATTATATGCAGGGAGATGCCGTCATCGAGCCGCCTGTGTATGCCACGCTCAGATTAAAAACAGCTTATTCCTTCGAGCCGGTCCCCGACAGCGTAGATGCTAAGCTGATTAAAGGCGGCCAGGCTAATCTCTGGACCGAACAAGTATATAACACCCGCCATCTTCAGTATATGATCTGGCCCCGGGCCCAGGCCATCGCAGAATGTCTCTGGTCCCCAAAAGAAAAAAAGGACTGGAACAGCTTTGCCAGAAGGACAGAGATAAATTTTGGGAGAATGGATATGGAACAGATCAAATACGCCCGCTCTATGTTCGACCCGATCTTCACGCCAAAAAAAGATTCCTCGGTTGCAGGCGGTGACTCCTTGCGCGTCGAACTCTCTACCGAAGTGGAGGGCCTGGTCATTCACTATAGTTTCGATAATTCCAACCCGGATAATTTTTACCCCAGCTATTCGTCCCCGTTGTCCATCCCGAAAGAAGCGGTGATGCTGAAGGTCATCACCTATCGCGATGGCCGCCCGATAGGCAGGCAACTGGACATCACCGTTAAAGAATTGAGGCGACGGGCTGGCCTTTGGACAGGAGAGTAGCGCCATGGCCAGCGGAAAGGGTCGCGGTGAATGGCCGGAGTTCAAACCATACCGATATGAAAGACGTCCTGGGCGAGGCCCTGTCAGACTATCATTATCATTTGTCTCCCGGAAAATTATGGATCCGTAATAAATACGGCCCGAGAGAAGAAATGCCTGTACACGTTTATTTCAGACAGGCCGATGATATGCCAGAGCTCGAATGGATCGCCTTACAACAATGCCGGGGAAAAATATTGGATATCGGCGCCGGTGCCGGCAGCCACGCCCTCGTGCTGCAACAGATGGACCATGATATCACCGCCCTCGACAACTCGCCAAAAGCGGCGGCCATTATGGAGGGGAGAGGAGTGAAGAAGATCATCCGCCAGGATTTTTTTGACCTTCCCGACCCGGTCCCCACCGCAAGGATGCCTTCCGTGCAGGAAGAACCCGGGTCCTTCGACACCTTGTTGCTGATGATGAATGGCATCGGGCTGGCCGGAACCCTGACAGGGCTCCGGCATTTCTTAGCAAAGGCCAGGAAACTGATCCGCCCCGGTGGGCAGCTGCTCTTCGATTCTTCCGATATAGCCTATATGTATGAAGGAAATATACCCGAAATGGAAGACTATTACGGGGAGATCCTTTATCAGTATGAATACAAGCGGCAAAGAGGCGACTGGTTCAAATGGCTCTTCATCGATAAGAGCAGGCTTGCCGGAATAGCGGCGGAAGAAGGATGGTCGACCCGGCTCTTATTTGAAGATGGGTATGACCAATATCTGGTAAGCTGTACCATAAATTCAGACCAGGTCCTTTAATAAATAGGCCGTGCTTCTTCCACCTGACCTGTCTTTGAGCAGGATGCCCCGGTCTACCAGATCCTGGATATCACGCAGGGCTGTATCGGGTGAACAGCAGGTCATCTCCGCCCACTTAGAGGTGGCCAGCCGGTTCGCGGATCCGTCCAGTAATCTTTCGATCATCAGGAGCTGTCGTTCATTGAAGGATGCTGTTTCATGACGCTCGCGGAAACGCAACCGCCTCATTACTCCGGCAAGCGCTTCATCGGTTGCAGCAAGAGCCCGGTCCAGACAGGCCAGGAACCATTCCAGCCATACCGTGATATCCGGCATCGCCTTCATCGTTCCTTCCACTATGGTATGATAAAGATTGCGTTCCCTGCAGATCTGTGCAGACATGCTGTAGCAGCGGTAAGCGCTGCCATCTGAACGCGACAGCTGCATATCCGCGATGGCCCGGGCGATCCGCCCGTTTCCCTCATCGAAAGGATGAATGGACAGGAACCAACGGTGTGCAATAGCCGCCTTCACTACCGGGTCGATGCCCATTTCTTTATTGAACCACTGAAGGAATTTTTCCATCTCCGCTTTTACAAAGCCCGTGTCCGCCGTTTCGTAATGCACGGGCGAAGTCCGCTTTCCATGCCCGCGCCAATCGCGGGCGGAAACTTTTCGTACTGGCTCCTGTCCGGTTGCAGACCATGCAGTATGCCATCCACTGATCCTGTCGGCCGATAGTGGCTTATCATAATGCAGTGCGGGATCCAACATCATTTCAACGGTCCTTTCTATCTGAGGAGAAGTATGGATCTGCCCGGTGATCTCAAGGCCCAGACGACGAGCCGCCGACGACCTGACTTCTCCGGGATTAAAGATGACGCCATCTGTCCCAGCGGAACCTGTGGTGTCCAGCACCAGATTCAGTAATAATACCGTCTGACGCTGCGAAGGGCCGGCAGCTTCCATACGGCCGGCCAGCTTTCCCTGACGATGACGCACGCCGGTCAGTAAAGTCAGTAATTTTTCCTGATTCCAGTGGAAGACAGGCCAACTTCTGGGCTTATGAATATACACTCCCATTATCCGCAGATTATGCGGTGAATATAGGATGATTTTGTGGAATTTTAAGCCATTAAATTCCGCAAAATATGCGGCGAATAATGCTACCCCCCATCAGCCCCTCTCCGGGTTACGCTGACCCCCTCTGCCGGACCGCACAAGTGGGCCCTGGCCCTCTCTAATGCTCCCTGAGCAGGTCCAGGAACTTCTTATCCAGCTTATGTCCATACCAGTCCTCATACGCTACATCGGCCCTGCCCGAGTCCAGGACGCCAAAATCACCGATAAAATTCCATGGCGCAAATCCGATCTGGTTTACAGAAAGAATGTCGACGACATCGCTGAACCAGGCGATAAACACATCATGCGGTGTTTTATTCCAGCATCCGCATTCCCCGCAATGAACCCCCACGCCTTTTTGCACCAGCGCTATCCAGGGCTTATAATATACTTCCAGCATATCCCTGCCCAGATATTGATTCCCCACCAGCCCGGGCCACAGAGGTTCGGGAAGATGATCGGGATCCTTGTTCGCCCAGGGCGCTTTATAATGAGAAATGGCATGCGGATAATAGCCCCGGCAGCTTTGCGCAATATCCAGATCGGTGATCTCCGGGATGACCGCATTCCCTACATTGTTTCCGTCGGCAATGACCAGATGCTGAGGATTCTCTTTCCGTATGGCTTCTGCGGCAGCCTTTGCCACTTTCCGGTAGACATCGCCAGGAACCGGTCCAGCCTTGGAATGCTGGTCATTCATATCCTCCCGCATGCTGGGTTCGTTCAGCAGGTCAAAGCTTATCTTTTTGGAGGATACATTTTTATACCGCCTGGCCCAGAAGTTCCAGTGAAAATAAAAAGCGTCCTGTGCTGCCTGGTCGGTCCAAAGATTATAGGGCTCGTGAAAGCCTGCATTGATGCAGTAGCCCGGAGCTCTGTGCAGATTGAGGCTAACATGTATGTTATGCTTATGCGCAAGGGCTACCAGGTTTTCTATCTCGGAGATTTTTTGTTCGTCGATATGATACACTTCCTCCGGCAGGATATTCCTGCTGCGGTCAAACTGCAGATAATGCGGATAGGCGATCGGCAACCGGATGAAATCAAACCCCCAATCTTCCATCCACTTGAAATGGTCTTCCGTGGATGGCCTGCTGCCCAACTCCGGACCGGGAGAGAAAAAATCCAGCAGATTGAACCCCTTCCATTTCGGCAGCTTGTTGCTGTACGCGGGCTGCATGGCCGCCAGCGCCGCCTTTTCTGCAAGTGACAAGCCTAATGTGATAAGCCCGGTCGTTTTGATAAAGGATCTGCGCCGCATAGTATTTTTTGTTTTAAATAGCTAATCTCTAAGATACAGATAAATTAACAGCTCCGTATCCACTTGATAGCTAAGTGCCTGAGAGCATCTGCAAACAATGCGTTAAAATAATTTCCCCGTGTGGCATGCAAATTGTCTTACCCATCTCTGGTTACATCACTTTAAATGGAATATTATGGAAAGGATCAAAAGAATAAGGATGGTTTTTTGTAAATACCTTTCTTCTATTGCACAAGAGAAGAATTTAACCATCGAAGACATCGTGCTTAAAACGAACAAATCGTACACCGAAGTGAAAAGAATGATGGAAGGCCTCATCTCTCCCTCTTTTGACGACCTGTTATTGATCGCCGAGATGCTGAATATCCATGTCACCCTGAACACCGAAATTCCGCTCGGGCATAAAAAGATCGCTAAGCTCCTCCCACTTTTTCCCGACAAATCCAGGATCTTGATATAAAAAAATCCCTCTCAATTGAGAGGGATTTTTTTACTATTAACTCCTATACAAACACTTACTTATTCATCTGACAAAAACAAGAAAGCTTGATTAAGAACGATTGATGAGCAGCTTGCTGGTCTCATGTGAACCATCGGCGCTGGCAATGGCCAGGATATAAAACCCTGTATGATACTGCTGTACGGGGAAAGATACGATCGTACCGCTACCTGCAGGCACTTTCTTTTCCTGAAGGACCTGACCAGCCTGGTTCAGCAGACGGACGGTTGTTTCTGTACTGGCGCTGGCGCCTAAAGAGATATTTACATAATCAGTGGCAGGATTAGGGAAGAAGCTGACATTGGTAACCATCGCACTGCGCACGACCTTGATATCGGTATATCCAAAACTACCATCGAGGTTCACCAGCTTCAGCCTGTAGTAGTTCATTCCTGCTGCTGGATTCTGATCGGTATATACATAATCCGATGCAGTAGCAGAATTTCCTTTTGCTTTCACCGTCCCGATCTGATTCCATACACTACCGTTCAGGCTGCGTTCGATCTCAAAATGACCTGAGTTAACTTCCTGCTTTGTATCCCAATCCAGACCGATCGTCCTGTCGTTGTTCAGTTCAGCAGAAAAACCAACCAGTACTACCGGTATTGAATTTCCTGTTGCAATGCCACCGGAACTGAGGATGGCTGGACCGTAGAGCGCAACGTTCGAACAACTGTTCGGGTAACCGTTGCCGCAATTCATTTTGATACCCGCTGTTGCGTAAGAATTCAGGGTGCTCGTCGTGCTGCTGGCCGTATTGAACTTCGACCAGTTGCTGTAAGAGTTATTCTGATTTCCCAGTACTATAGAAGAGTTATCATATACATTGATATTACATACGGATCCGCTGATAGCAAAGCTTGATGCGCTGGTCCGGATACCGCTGCCGATAACGATCTGGCTGGAATTGCTCAGGTTGATCGAGCTGCTCTCTGAACCAGTCGACTGCATGCTGGAATTATCATAAATATTCACACGGCTGGCAGAAAGGTCTACCTGATAGCTCGTCTTGAAAGAGGAAGCATCATTAAAAATAAAAGTAGCGCCGGTCACCGAAAGGGCTGAATTGGCGATCACTGCGCCATTGTTGCCATAGACCAGCAGATTTGTTCCCTTGAACGAGGTATTTGCATTATTACCTCCGGCGAACTGCAGGGTCAGGTCTTTTATAGAAACCGTTCCGCCATCGAAATTGCAATTCTGCAGGGTAACCGCCTTGTCGATGGTCAGCGTTGTCCCCTTGGAAATAGTTATGTTACAATTGGTACAGTTGGTAGGAAGACCATCGGACCAGTTATGGTTCGTGGTTACATTATAGGTGATCCTGGCGGCGTTTGACCCGTAGGATGACTGTGCACTGGCCCCAGTGGCCGAAACAAGCGCAAATGCAGTTAAAAAAGGAAGGATAGCATTTTTTACACTCTTCTTTGTCTTTTTAACGGTGTTCGTGTTTGTTAAGGAATTCATGGCTTTTTTTAGTTTGAGTACTTGTAATGTCAGACTTGTACCCATGATTACCAACCCAATGCCACTTTATACTGAATTGATAATCAACGAGAAAAGGATATCTTTCCAGATACCCTTTTCCATTTTTTGGAATTTTACGATTTTAATGGGAAAAATACGGTCAGCGGGTTGCCAATTCACCGATCAGCTCCGCCACCAGGGAGGTCCAGCCAGTCTGGTGGCTGGCTCCAAGGCCATGACAGGTGTCCCCGTGAAAATACTCATAATATAGCAGAAGATCCTCATTTCCAGGCTTTTGGTAGAACCAGTTGTATTTGCCATGCAAGGGCCGCTTGCCGCTGGGGTCCTTTTCGAACAGGCTGACGACCCTGCCTGTCAGCTCATCCGCCACCTGCTCCAGGTTCAGCTTGTTGCCGGAACCCACCGGATATTCTACCAGCAACCCATCCCCATAGAATTTTCCATATTGCCGTATCGAGCGGATGATCAGATAATTAATAGGTATCCACACCGGGCCCCTCCAATTGGAATTGCCTCCGAAAAAATCTGAGGTCGAATCTCCCGGATCATAGCGGATCGTGTAGTCTATCCCTCTTATATTGATGGTATACGGCTCTTTTTCATGATGTTTCGACAAGGCCCTGATCCCGCCGGCCGACAGGAACTCTGCCTCGTTCAACAGACGCTCCAGCAGGTAGACCAATCTTTTCTGCGGCACCAGGGATAAAAGGATCTGCTCTCCATCGCTGTGCTCCTCATTTGGCCAGTACCGTTTGTTCTTCAGTCTGTAATTTTCAAACCAGCTGATGCGCTTCTTGAAATCTCCCAGTTTGGCCAGGGTCTTTTTTTCTATGATGGACACGGCGAACAGTGTGGTAAGCCCCACAATGGATTGGATCTTCAACTGCACCGGCAGGCCATCAACGGACAGCGTGTCGTAAAAGAATTTGTCTTCCTCATTCCACATGCCCTGTTCATTCAATGCTTCCGCAATAAGCACGAAATGCTCGAAGAACTTCGTGGCGGTATCTTCGAAGGCTTCATCCTTCATGGCGATCTCCAGCGCCATATCCATCATGTTCAGCGCATACATGCCCATCCAGCTCGTACCATCCGCCTGCTCAAGCTGCATATCGTTCGACAGCTGATGGCTCCGGTTGAAAACACCGATATTATCCAGGCCAAGGAATCCGCCTTCGAACATATTATTCCCGTTCGCATCTTTCCGGTTTATCCACCACGTGAAATTGATCAGCAGTTTCTGAAAGATCCTCTTCAGGAAATTGATATCCCCTTTTCCCGTTTTCTCCTTTTCTACCCGGTATACATGCAATGCCGCCCAGGCCTGTACGGGTGGATTTACATCGCTGAAGTTCCACTCATAGGCCGGTATCTGACCATCCGGCTTCATATACCATTCCCGCATGATCAGCAACAGCTGATGCTTCGCGAACACCGGGTCCACCAGGGCCATCGATATGCTCTGGAAGGCCAGGTCCCATGCTGCATACCAGGGATATTCCCATTTATCCGGCATGGCGATGATATCCTGGTTCTTCAGATGCTTCCAGTCATGATTACGCCCGTTCAGCTTGCCCGCATTCACCGGACTGATCCCATCGCTGGTTGTAAGCCATTTCTCCACGTCAAAATGATAGTATTGCTTGCTCCATAAGAGGCCGGCAAGCGCCTGTCGCTGTATGATGGCCATCTCCTTCGAAATATTAGATGGGAGGATCGCCTGGTAGAAAGCATCGGCCTCTTCCTTGCGGTTGGAAAAAATGCCAGCCGTACCTCCCGAAAAGGGGTTCTCGAGGATCTTGTTGCTCAGACGCAGGTAAACGGTCCTCGAGCCTCCGCCTTCGATGGTATATTTATAGACGGGTGAGAATTTCGTCCCCGACTTTTTTTGTTTCAGCGCGTCAAGGTCCTTCTTTTTTATGATCGCGTCATGAAAAGCATCTTTTACAAAAATAGTTTTGTTGGGAATTCCCGACACCTTTTCCGTATTGGTCTCGTTCTCCGTGAAAAGACAACACTGCGGCGGTTGAAAATATAAATAATAAGGTCCCAGACGACTGTGGGTAGCCTTGACCGAGCCTTTGTCCCTGCTGGTGATGACCGGCTTTTTTTCCAGCCCATCGTGGCTCCAGCGGTTATAAAACCATAAGGTTGGCACTACGGTGATCTCCGCCGGCTTGGTATAGCAGTTGCGGATATTGATCCGGATAAAAATATCCTTGGCGTTCTGCTTTGCATATTCGATACGCACATCGAAGTATTCGTTGTTGTCGAAGACGCCGGTGTCGAGGATCTCATATTCGGGCTCTTCTTTGGAGCGATTGCGATTTTCCTCCAGCAAGGCTTTATAAGGGAATTCCTGTTGTGGGTACTTATACAGGTATTCCATATAATAATGGGTGGGAATATTGTCGAGATAATAATACAGCTCTTTCACATCTTCCCCATGATTACCCTCTTTGTTCCCAAGCCCGAACAGGCGCTCCTTTAAAATAGGGTCTTTCCCATTCCACAAAGCCACGGAAAAACAGAGGTTTTGAAAAAAATCGGAGATCCCTGCCAACCCGTCCTCACCCCAGCGGTAAGTCCTGCAATGGGCCTGATCGTATGGAAAATATTGCCAGGCATCCCCATTTGCGCTATAATCCTCTCTCACCGTCCCCCACTGCCGCTCGCTTAAATACGGTCCCCACTGTTCCAATGGTATCTTTTTAGCAGCGTTCACTGCCAGTCGTTGATGTTCTGCCGTCATGCTTTTTGTTTCTGCAGCAATTATCCCCGGGCCCTGTTCTGTCATTTCCAAGCCGTTTAGCCGGTCGCACTACCGTGATAAGTCACTGATCATTAAAAAAAATCTGGTTCAAGGCAGGCAATCATTAGCAAAATCCCCGTTAAATGGGTCGTTTTCGCGAGTAAGTTACTAATTGTCCGATCATTTATTTTACTTTTGCACATATTTCAATCAACATTACCGGGGGCCTCCTATAAGCTACTGGTCTTATTTAACTCTTTCTATTTTGAATTTTAAAGAATTTGGCCTGGATGAAAGTCTGCTCGAAGGTATCGGAGCCTCGGGATATGAGAACGCCACACCAGTGCAGGAACAAGTGATCCCTCTTATTTTGGCAGGTAAGGATCTTATCGCCTCGGCGCAGACAGGAACGGGTAAAACGGCCGCCTTCCTGCTCCCTATAGTCAACAAACTACTTGCTTCCCGGATCGAAGACCAGGTCAATGCCCTCATCATCGTGCCCACGCGCGAGCTTGCCGTGCAGATCGCACAGAACCTGGAAGGCCTTTCCTATTTTACGCCCATCAGTTCGATAGCCGTCTATGGCGGTGGGGATGGCAGCAGCTTTTCCACGGAAAAACAAGCCCTTTCCAAAGGAGCCGATGTCGTTATCTGTACTCCGGGTAGAATGATCGCCCATCTGAATATGGGCTATGTGAAACTGCAGGGGTTGCAATACCTCGTGCTCGACGAAGCCGACCGGATGCTCGACATGGGCTTCTTCGATGATATCATGAAGATCATCTCCTTTCTTCCGGCAAAAAGGCAGAACCTGCTCTTTTCCGCCACGATGCCCATGAAGATCAGGGATCTCGCCCGGAAGATCCTGCATGATCCCGCCGAGATCAATATCGCGATCTCCAAACCACCCGCGAAGATCATTCAGAAGGCCTTTGTCGTTTACGAAACGCAAAAAATACCGCTGGTAAAGTGGGTGCTGAGCTCGCGGGATTTCAAAAGCATTCTGGTCTTCTGTTCCAAAAAGCACAATGTCAAGCAGCTCACGATGGAGCTGAAACGTTCCCGCTTTTCCGTCAAGGAAATCCACTCGGACCTCGACCAGGCTGGAAGGGAACAGACCCTCCTTGAATTTAAAAGCCGGCGCCTTCCCATACTGGTGGCCACGGATATCCTTTCCCGTGGCATCGACATCGATAACATCGATCTGGTCATCAATTATGATGTACCGAATGACGGAGAGGATTATATTCATCGCATCGGCCGTACGGCCCGCGCCGAGACAGATGGGATGGCCATCACCTTTATCAGCGAAAAAGAACAAAATAAATTCCGCATCATAGAAGATCTTTTAGGAAGCCCTGTGGAAAAGGAAGAAATACCAAAACAGTTTGGCCCCGGACCGGAATATAGTCCGCGGAAAGGAAGATCCGGAGGCGGTGGCCATGGGGGCGGTCATGGCGGCAGTCGCGGAGGCGGCGGCAACGGTGGTGGTGGGAGAAAGAACTTCAGCCAGCAGAAACGCAGACATTGATCGGGAGAAAGATCCTTTTACAAAAATGCCCATCCCAGCGCAAGACAGATCGACACGATCACCGGCGATGGAAACCGGGTGTATTTTAACAAGCCCCAGGTCCCGGCAATTACCCCCAGATTCAATATGATCTCTTTCCAGTTCCACGCGGAAATATCTTTCATCATATAGAATGCAGCCGCGATCATGATCCCGACCACAACGGAGTTGATTCCTTCAAGAGCCCTGTAGACGGCAGCATATTTTTTCAGATTGTGCCAGATCGGGAAAAAGAAAAGTACCAGCAGGGCACTCGGCAAAAAAATACCGGTCGTCGCAATAAAGCATCCGAGGATTTGCATGCCCGGCCCCCTGTCCCTCATGGCGATGCCACCCATAAAGGTGACCACGGAAAATACGGGCCCTGGTATGGCGCGGACCATGCCCGCTCCCGTAAAGAAATCTTCCTTGTTCACCCGGATGATCCCTGGATTTCGCTGGATGAGCTTCTGAGATTCGGGGCGCGCGACAAACTGTTCATACATCATAGGGATGAGCACGTTGTTACCTCCGAAGACAAGGCTTCCAAAACGATAGGTATTCTCGAACAGGTTCAGCGGCCGGCGGTTCGGCCAGTTATATTTATGCGCCAGTTCGCTGCCGGCGCCAGCCAGCAGAAAGATGATCGCAAAAAGCCAGATATTGCCCCATTTGATCTTCTTGTGCAATAATTCCTTTTGCGGAATACGCCTGCTGCTCAGGTTGGTGACAAAACCTCCCAGTACGATCAGGATGGGAAAGATCCAGGGTGTCTTGAATAAAATGAAGGTGGCGAATGCGCTTACGACCAGGATCACCCGGGTGATCGTATTGGTAATGGAGATCTTAAAGGCCTGCTGGGCCGCATAGGCGAGGAAGCCGACCGTCATAGGGGCAACAAAGCGGAAAAGCTCGGAGGTCTTCAGCGTTTTTTCGTTGATATACCCCAGTAAAAAAGAAAAACAGCCCATCAGGATACAGGCCGGCAGCGTCCAGATCACGAGGGTCATGACCGCCAGTACAACGCCCCCCCGCTTGTAGCCGATCAGGGTCAGGGTCTGTGTAGAACTGGCGCCGGGCAGCAGTTGGCAGAAGGCGTTATAATCCATCAGCTCCTCTTCCGTAATATCCCCCCGCTGATGCACAAATGTTTTCATCATCATCCCAAAATGTCCCTGCGGTCCCCCAAAAGCGGAAATGCTGTGCAATAACACTGCTTTTAAAAAAGCAATATGTCTGAAGAGAACTGTCAAATTCTTCTATAAGTCTACAATTTATCAATTGTTGAAAACATTATCAAAAGGAATCGATCAACTGAAAAAATTGCCCGACGGATTTTGTATATTGTTTATCAAACTACTGTAATATGAGAAGATCGTTCGTCCTGCTAAATGGTCTCCTGCTGCTTACCCTCCTCGCCGCAGCGCAAAAAAAAGACATTCATTTGCTCATCGACGAAGCCTCGGAAAGAATTGAGCCCAGGACGATCGCCTGGCGAAGGGATTTTCACCAGCATCCTGAATTGGGCAACCGCGAATTCAGAACGGCGAAGATCATCGCGGATCATCTTCGTTCTCTTGGTATAGAAGTAAAAGAAGGCGTGGGAAAGACCGGCGTTGTCGGAATATTACGCGGGGCGAAGCCTGGCCCTGTTATCGGACTAAGGGCCGATATGGATGGCCTTCCTATCGTGGAAAGGACAGCAGTACCTTTCGCATCCACGGTAAGAACAACGTACAACGGACAGGATGTCGGAGCGATGCACGCCTGCGGACATGATTCCCATATGGCGATCATGATGAGCGTCGCGGAAGTCCTTTCCGGCCTGAGAGATCAGCTGCATGGTACCGTAAAATTTATTTTCCAGCCGGCGGAAGAAGGCCCTCCGACAGGAGAAGAAGGCGGCGCGGCGCTTATGATAAAGGAAGGCGTGCTGGACAATCCGAAAGTAGAGGTGGTCTTCGGTCTCCATATCAATTCGGCCACAGAAGTGGGGAAGATCAAATACCGCAGCGAAGGCGCAATGGCAGCCTCGGACTGGTTTACCATCAACGTAAAAGGCAAAGGGTCTCATGGTTCCCAGCCCTGGGCTGGTGTTGATCCCATCGTCGTCTCCGCACAGATCATCGATGGCCTGCAGACGATCATCAGCCGGCAGACTGAGCTGACAAAGGATGCGGCCGTGATCTCCGTGTGTACGATCAAAGGGGGTGTACGCTCCAATATCATACCGGAAGAATTGGAAATGACCGGCACCATCCGTACCCTCGACACGGCCATGCAAAGAGAGATCCATGAAAGGATGCGCCGTACCGTTACAAAAATTGCCGAGAGCGCCGGCGCTACGGCTGAACTGTCCATCGACAAAAAAACCCTCATCACCTATAATGATCCTGCTCTCGTCAAAAGGATGTTGCCATCCCTGCAAAGAACAGCCGGCGAAGGGAATATGGTTTGGATGGATGCCATGACCGGCGCAGAGGATTTTTCATTTTTTGGAGAAAAAGTCCCCTCGTTCTTTTTCTTTCTGGGTGGAATGAAAAAGGGGCAGGATCCCCATACCGCCTTTCCACATCACACGGCGGATTTTTATATTGAAGAGAGCGGTTTCAGACTGGGAGTAAGGGCTTTTTGCAACCTCGTCGTTGACTATCCGGCGGCAGCATATGGAGACCATGCCTCCGCGAAATGATAGTCCCTCATCAAAAAATTTAACTGATGGATATCGAAATGCTCCGGGAATATTGTCTCGCTAAAAAGGACGTCGAAGAAGGATTTCCTTTTGGCGAAACCACGCTTGTATTCAAAGTAAGGGGGAAAATATTTTTACTCACAGGTCTCGATAGCCCCACGCTTCAGTTTAATGTAAAATGCGATCCGGAAAAAGCGATTGAATGGAGAGAGCAGTTTTCGGCTGTCCTGCCCGGGTATCATATGAATAAAAAAATGTGGAACACCGTGATCGTGGACGGCTCCGTTCCGGTCAGGATCATCCGGCAGATGATCGATGATTCCTACCGACTTGTGGTCAGCTCTCTTCCAAAAAAAGACAGGGAAGGACTTTTGTAGAACCCTACCCCGACAATGTTCATCGGGTCCGCTGGTCCGCCTCACGCTGCACATCACTCCCGCAGCAACTGGACGCTCACCGGTAATACGCATTCCGTTCGATCTCCTCTCGTACCGCATCTGGTACGAGATATCGTATGGACTTGCCTTCTTTTATATTTTTTCGGATATGCGTAGCCGATATAGGCAGCAGAGGGGCTTCCAGTATTTCGATCTTCTTTGCACCCGGATATCCGGGGATCGTTTCATGCTCCGGGCGCCGGTAAATATAGAGTGCGTAGTTGGACAGGATATGGGTATAGTTCTTCCACCGGGGAAGGTTCTGAAAACTATCGCTGCCCATGATGATGGAGAATTCGTAAGCCGGATATTTCTCTTCCAGATAAGCCAGGGTATCTACCGTATAGGATGGGCGGGGTAATTTAAATTCGATATCGGAAGCCCTGAGTTTCTTTTCTCCTTCTACAGCAAGGCCTACCAGATAAAGACGATGATATTCATTTAAAAGGGTCCCTGCCGGCTTTAAGGGATTCTGCGGAGTTACGACAAACCAGAGCTGGTCAAGATCGGTATGCTGAAGAATATAATTGGCAATGATCAGATGCCCATGGTGGATGGGATTAAAAGATCCGAAATAGAGACCGACCTTCATCAGAACACCCCCTCCTCGATGAAAATGTTTTCGGCTTCGTCCAGCCGGAGGCTCAGATTATACCCTGCGACCGAGATGGCGATAGGGTCACCAAGCGGGGCAATCTGTTCTACTTTGATCATTTCACCCGGAACACATCCCATCTCCATGAGCTTGAGGAACAGATCGTTCTTTTCGAAGGAATGAATTCTTGCCACTGTCCCTGCTTCTAATTCGGATAATCTCTTCATTTTAATATATTTGCGATGAACGCAAAACAAAATTATGCTTTGTAATCCCAAATAACCTTACGATTTTCGGAAATGTCTTCCCAAGCTCCCAAAATACAATTTCACTTTCTTCAGCAAGGCTTCTCCCTTGCCGGGCGTTCTTCTTTAAAATCTTTCATCGTTTCCCTGTTCAGAAAGGAGAAAAGGCCGCTGGGGGAACTTAACTATATCTTTTGTTCAGACGATTATTTACTGGAAGTAAACCGACAATACCTTAACCACGATTATTACACCGACATCATCAGCTTCGACCTTTCTGAACCCAACCAGCCTTTAAACGCTGAAATATATATAAGTGTTGACCGGGTACGCGATAATGCCAGTGATTTCAAGTCTTCCTTTAAACGGGAGCTCCACCGGGTAATGTTTCATGGGGCCCTGCATTTATGTGGCTACAAGGATAAAAAGCCAGAAGATCAGCAAATAATGCGTAAAAAGGAAGATAAGTATCTCGCTTTATATTTTCCAAGGGCCTCCGATTGATCTGACAATGAATCCCGCAACGCACTTTCTTCTGATTTTGTTTCACGTGAAACAAGATTTTTCTTCTTAATCTTTAAGTTCCACGTGAAACCGTATCTCTTATCACAGGCCCATCCTTAAAATATTCCCCCTCGTTGCGCCAATAGACCTAATTTTGCACCCTATGTTTCCCGAATATGATATAATAGTGGTGGGTGCCGGTCACGCCGGTTGCGAGGCGGCCGCCGCCGCTGCCAATCTAGGCTCAAAAGTGCTTTTGATCACCATGAACATGCAGACGATCGCACAGATGAGCTGTAATCCTGCTATGGGAGGCATCGCAAAAGGGCAGATTGTACGCGAAATAGATGCCCTGGGGGGATATTCCGGCATTGTTACCGATGCCAGCATGATCCAGTTCCGGATGCTAAACCGATCAAAGGGTCCTGCGATGTGGAGCCCAAGGGCGCAAAGCGACAGAATGCTCTTTTCCACCAAATGGAGGGAAATGCTCGAGCAAACCCCCAATATCGATTTCTACCAGGATATGGTCAGTTCCCTTGTCGTTAAGGGAGACCAGGTCCGCGGAGTAATAACTGGTCTGGGTAATGAGATCACCGCCAGGGCGGTCGTCATTACCAGCGGAACCTTTCTCAACGGAATTATTCATATCGGAGAAAAGAAGTTCGGAGGAGGACGGGTTGCCGAAAAAGCAGCAACCGGGATAACGGAACAATTGGTATCGCTGGGGTTTGAAAGCGACCGTCTGAAAACCGGAACCCCACCCCGCGTTGATGGCCGCAGTCTCGATTATAGTAAAATGGAAGAACAGAAAGGCGATGAAGACATCGTGGGCTTTTCCTATCTCGATATACCAAAGCCAAAACAACAGCGATCCTGCTGGATCACCTATACCAACCAGGCCGTACACGATATCCTGAAGACGGGTTTCGACCGCAGTCCCATGTATACCGGAAGGATCGAAGGCACCGGCCCGCGCTATTGTCCAAGTATCGAAGACAAGATCAACCGGTTTGCGGAGAGAGACCGGCACCAGCTGTTCATAGAACCCGAAGGATGGAATACCGTGGAGATCTATGTCAACGGGTTCTCCACCTCACTCCCGGAAGAGGTCCAGTACAAGGCGCTCAGCATGGTCCCCGGCTTTGAAAATGTCCGCATCTTCCGGCCTGGTTATGCGATCGAATACGATTACTTTCCACCGACACAATTAAAACATTCCCTCGAAACAAAGCTCATCGCCAACCTCTTCTTTGCGGGTCAGATCAATGGAACTACCGGATATGAGGAAGCCGCTTGTCAGGGACTGATGGCCGGCATCAACGCCCATCAGAAAATAAAGAAGGAGGAACCCCTCATTCTGAAAAGAAGCGAAGCCTATATCGGCGTGCTGATAGATGACCTCATCAGCAAAGGGACAGAAGAGCCCTACCGCATGTTTACCTCCCGCGCCGAATTCCGTACACTCCTGCGACAGGATAACGCCGACCTCCGGCTCACCGAGCTCAGCTACCGGCTGGGCCTCGCTTCACAACAAAGAATGGATAATACCCTCATCAAAAAAAATGGGGTAGCCAAAATAAAGACCATCCTCAGAGAATTCTCTCTTGAGACAGCCGAGTCTGAACAATACCTTCTTGGAAAGAATACGGCGCCGCTCACGCAGAAACAAAAAGCATCCCAGGTGTTGCTGCGTCCAGGAATAGATCTGCCTTCCATGATCGAGGCTATCCCCCGTCTGCGTGCAGCCCTGCCAGCATTGACCAGCGATACGCTCGAGCAGGCTGAAATTCAGATAAAGTACGAAGTCTATATTGAAAAAGAAAAAGAGCTTGTGCAGAAGATGTCACAGCTCGAAGATCTCCTGATCCCCGATAATTTCAATTACGATCGCATTGCTTCTCTCTCAAACGAAGCCATGCAGAAATTTAAAAAGATCAAACCAAGGACGCTGGGTCAGGCCAGCAGGATCAGCGGGGTCAATCCCAGCGATGTCCAGATCCTTATGGTTTTTATGGGTAGATAATAAAACCATAAGGACTATTATTTTAATAACTTGATTATCAATTAGTTATAACTATAAACCATATCTTGCGCTGGGAATAGCACCTTTACGCACCTAACCGGATCGGCCAAATTGGCCCAGACCAGCCCGGCCAATGGTTCCGGCAACCGATCCGGCATTATAGGCCATTTTTAGCCGATTTTAGGCCCTCTATTCTGGCCCGCCCTAATGGGCTAAACGTCTATTTTAGACCGTTTTCGGGCCCGTCTGAGCTTATACGACATAACCGGCCCGGACGGATAAACGGGAGCCGGACGGGAGGCAACCCAGCTAGATAAGCCCGCCGACAAGGGACAGGGACGCGGCCAGTCACTTACTACTCCGACAACCCGCCCACAACGGGCAGGCCAGTCAAGCCGCCAGTTAGACCGCCTAACAATCCACTCAAAAAAGCCAGCGATAAAGATCGCCGGCCTGTGCTTACCTCTGAAACCATAAAAAAAAAGATTTTGATTGCCTGACCAGCTTGGCCCCTCCACGCTCTTTCTTTTTTAAAGTGGGAGACCTGTAGCCTTTGTCCTGCATTTTATGAAGAATCTTAGAGACAATTTTTTTTGCCTCTTTAGGGGATAATTTTAAAACTTTGATGGCTTTTACCTGACCCATTTTTATCAACTGAAGAAGTAGGGTTGAGTCCTCTGTTTTATCCGTTTTCCACCATTCGACAAATGTATCTTCTAATATAGAAGCCGCTATCTCTCTATCTGAAGTGAAGTACAAAATATGCGCAAAGACGGCGCCCGAATACTTTTCGTAAATGACTCCATACATTTCTTGCGAAATAACGTCCGTTGACATAAATAACAGTTAGATGCACATATTTAGTTACTTCTTCAAAAAGGCTTCGCATTCTTCTTTTACTTTCCTATATAGGAAATCTTTGATCGCACTCTGACTATGAAATTCCTTCCTATGTTTAAACAGTTCCATGTAGACATCATTAACGATCTGCTCTACCTCATTGCCGTCACTTATTGTTGTAGCTGCCAGTATCATTAATTCTTTCACATGCTGCCGAATGATATAAAGCCTTGCCACCTCTGTATTGTTATAAAAATCTTCGATTGAAAATTCGTAAGCTCCTCCACTCATATTTGCTTATTGCTTTAATGTTCCCTATTCTTTTTCCTTTCTCTAATAGAATACCGTAGAACAATATGTTTCTCACGGCGGACGTTTAAATCCAGACGCCCTTGCAATAACCTGAATTAAAATAAGCCCCCCACTGTCCTTGCTCAGTAGAGGGGCTTTGACCCTTAAAACAACCTGTCGCAAAATTTAAAAGGCATAGGTATTTAACTTCTAAGAAGTTTAAAAAACAGGGAGAAAAATCCCCCCGATTTACCAAACCTAACTGCCTATGAAGACTATAAAACTTCAATGCTGCCAATAGGCAGACATAACAATTCTAATTGAATGGGAAGGCGGAGAATTTACTCCACTGTCCGAACACCTGTGAAGGTGGGAACTAATCAGTAAGACTTAACCGGAGTGTTTTAGTGTGTGTTTCTCTGTAGTGTTCACTAAGGTAAAACATTTTCTATACTGGACAAATAAAAATTCTGACTTGGCTGCATAAGTAGGTATAAGGCGGCTAGGGATGGACAAACGCCATAAGATCATGGACAAAAAAAATCCCCGCTTTAGGCAGGGATGCACTAATCAAATACCATAACCATTAAACCTTATCCTATTAGACCCTTAAACTACTTCGAATTTTTCATTTACCAAAAAATTATCCTTTCAAGTATATATTTTTTTGGGGGTTATGTCCTCTTGGAGCATTAATTGTAGCGATTCCGTCTTGGCGGGGTATTTTCCCTAAGTCATTACCTGCTCGTAGGATCTCCAAACTCTTTTATTTATGCCATAGTACGATGATGGTAGACACGAGACTTCTATCCGGCCCCAACGGGCCAGTATTCTCAATCGTCATAGAATAAAATTGATCTGTATACATTCCATTCTGGTTATAAAAATAACCATACTTATTAAACGCGTTAACGGTGATCATCCAGAACTTCTGGTTCAATGCAGTATCTGAACATCCCGATGAACAGGAGAAGAAAAGATTATTCAATTGATCCTGAAAGTACCATCTGCCTTTAGCTGGTAATAGTTTGGAAAGGTAGTTATTGTTCAAATACATATCTCCCTGTGGAAACTTAAAACCATAGTCTGTGCTATCGTTTCTAAAGGTGATCGCGGTATCTATTTCGGTGCTATCATATTCAGACCATTGTTTTCCTGTAGCGGTATCAAAGTGGAGATATGTGATACCTGAAAGCCCCCACACTCCGATGAACGTGGTAGCCGTAGGAGTTATGTTTCTAAATCCATCATCCACGTCTTTCTTACAGGATACAAAAAAAGTAACCAGCAACATAAGCAGTAGGTAACGCATAGCACAAGGGTTTATGGTTAATAACGGCGGAAGGTATTGAAAACAAGCATGTCAAATCCTACAAATGGACGAATACCGCTTTTTGAAGGATAGAAACTACTGGACTCCTACCTAGACCTCGTAGATCGGCAACCCCTGCGAAGTCTTCGCATTTATATAATGGTTTGCTTTTATGAGAGCAAAATCCTGCGTTTTGGACAACGTTTTTACTTGACAATGAAATTTAATTGTTGGAGCTTTATATAGAACAGAAAGACGGAAATATTTTCAGACAAAGCACAACTATCTCCACGGCTTAATTATTATCATCTCCGCATTCCCTTAATTTATTCTCAAAAAAATATTTGTAGGCCACAAATACGATTCTGTATTCCCGTGAGACTAAAATGTTTTCAATCCTAATTATTAAAAGTTTAAAAAAACGATTATGAAAAAGATTTTAAGAATTTCGTTGTTTACGTTGCTGGCAGTGCTAGCAATGGGTGTAGTTTCCTATGCTGCCACTGGTGGAGGCAAACACAAAGCCAAAGCAACAAACGCAAAGGAAAACAAAAAGTTTGTGAATATCGTGTACTTTACCTTTACTGGTACAGTTCCAGCAGACATAACTAACGCCAGCAAATGGGCGGTTGCTACTTCCAGTCTTTGTCCTAGCGGCACAGCTCAGCTTTGCGGAATTAGTTTTGATGCTGACCAAAGTGGGTATGCACTTGATCCATTTACTGGCAAACCCAATTCAACAGTTTTAGCTATTGTTGCCGGTAATTATCCTCCTTCTCCCGCCGTCCACAGCTTTACCGTAAGTGGAATAACAATTTACAGCAAACCTTAGTAAAGTGACAAAAGGATTACCCGTTCGGTCTATTGGCCCATCTGGGCGAAAATAGGCCCACCAACAAGCTAAAAGGCCCGGCATATGCCGGGCCTTTTAGCTTGTTTAGTATATTACATGCGTAAGGGTGCTATTCCCCTTGCGCTGATCTCCAGCATCCGCTCCATCGGTTTACGCGCCGCCCTCATCAGCCCTTCATCCATGACCAGTTCCGGTTCTTCATACTTCATACACAGATATAGCTTCTCCAGCGTATTCAGTTTCATATACGGGCAATCATTACAGGCACAATTATTTTCCGGGGGAGCGGGGATAAAGGTCTTGTCCGGAGACGCCAACTGCATCTGATGTAATATCCCTGCCTCTGTTGCCACGATATATTCCCGGGCATCATCACGTTGTGAATACTTCAATAAGGCCGTGGTGGACCCGATATAATCTGCCAGGCGCAGAACCGGCTCCTCACACTCGGGGTGAGCAATGAGCTTTGCCTTGGGATGGCGTATCTTTAGTTTCGTTATCTTCTCAAGACTGAAGATCTCATGCACGATACAGGCGCCATTCCATAACACCATATCCCTTCCCGTCTTCTTCACCAGATAAGCACCAAGGTTCCGGTCAGGCGCAAAGATGATCTTCTGGTTCTTTGGCAAGCTCTCCACAATCTTTTCGGCATTCGAGGAGGTGCAGATGATATCGCTCAATGCCTTGATCTCCGCCGTGCAGTTGATATACGAGATAACGATATGATCTGGATATTTTTCTCGGAAAGCCCTGAAAAGCGGCGCCGGCGCGGAATCCGCCAGAGAGCAGCCTGCCTTCAGATCCGGCAGCAACACCTTCTTGTCAGGGTTCAGGATCTTCGCGGTCTCGGCCATGAAATGCACTCCCGCAAAAACGATCTGATCCGCCTTCGTCTTCTCCGCTTCCTGAGCAAGCCCCAGACTGTCCCCGATATAATCGGCAATGTCCTGAATGTCCGCATCCTGATAATAGTGCGCGAGGATGATCGCGTTCTTTTCCTTTTTCAAGACACCAATCTCGTGAAAAAGATCCAGATCGGGCGGAACTTCAAGATCCAGAAAGCCTTTTCGCTTCACATTTGCCCTTGCTTCCGCAATGTTCATAAATGCCATAGTATTATAATAGTATTACTTATTTATTAATAAAAGCTATTACTATTAGGACGGTGAATTAGTGGATAAGAATATTTACCGGGTCTTTGAATAAAGGAAAAACCTTACTTATCCACCTCATTCCACAAATACTTAACAATGGTAAACCTGTTTTGGATCGATATCCAGGTAGTTTTTCCACCTCTGTGGAAGAAAAGCATATCCGGATAACTATTTTACCCCCTCTCTGTTAGTCGGATTCTAATAACTGCCCGGTTACGCACCCCGTTCCTTCCTTCCCCCTTCCCCGAAAAAGTTCTGTTCCATCTTATACCAGTTTCCGGAGCTCCAAAACCCGGCTTATCCACCGGAAAAAAAACTTATCCATAGACCATGTTGATTCACGTTTCACAGGCTTGGTTTCACGAATTTCAGGCTTTTCCCCTATTTTTGCCATCCGATTCAAAAATCGTACATAATAATATATCTATGTCAATTATTCAGACAATAAGGGAAAGAGCAGCCTGGTTAGTATTCGGCCTGATCGCTTTGAGCCTGATCGGTTTTTTGCTGATGGATGCTTTTGTGGGGAAAAGCCGTCTTTTTGGCAACCGTTCCACCACAGTAGGCAGCATCAACGGGAATAAGATTGAATATAGCGATTTTCAAAAAGCGGTCTCCGACCAGGAGGAACAATATAAACAGAGGAACTATCCGCTGAATGAGGCCATGCAACAGAATATGCGTGACAATATCTGGAAGCAGATGATCGAAGACGCGGTCCTCAGTGATAATTACACAGCCCTCGATCTGAACGTCAGCGAAAAGGAACTCAACGATATGCTGGTTGGCCCCAACGCTATCCCGGATATAAAACAAGCATTCACCGATCAGAAAACGGGGTTCTTCAATTCCCAGGCCGCCGCCGAGCAGATCAACCAACTCCGCAATGTCTATAACAGCGGTAAGAGAACGGATAAACTCTATGATGGCGCCCGGCATTTTTTCGAGGAGTCCGTCCCACAGATCAGGAAAATGCGCCAGCGCGAAAAATACCTCTCCCTGCTGGCCAACAGCGTATACGTTCCTAAATGGATGATAGAAAAAGGAAATGCGGACAACAGCCAGATAGCTACCATTTCTTATGTCAACACGCCTTATTTTACCATACCCGACAGCTCGGTGAAAGTCACCGATGAAGATATCAGCGAGTTCGTAAGCGCCCGCAAGGATCAGTTCCAGCAACAGGACAGCCGCAGCATAGCCTATGTAGTATTCGACGCCGCCCCTACTTCAGCCGACACCGCCAAAATATATCAGCAGTTGGAAGGTTTCAGAAAGGATTTTGCCGTGGCCGATAAACCCGAGAGCTTTCTGGCCCGGGTAGGCAGCGAGCAGTCCTATTCCGACGCTTTTCTCGGTAAATCCAAAATAATGGTTCCCAACAAGGATTCCATCTTCGCCCTGCAGAAGGGTCAGCTTTTCGGGCCTTATCTGGATGCCGGCAATTATACGGTTGCTAAAAAGATCGACGAGAAGACCCTCCCCGATTCCGTCAGGGCGCGTCATATCCTGATAGCCATGGTAAATCCACAGAACCAGCCTATTCTGGATGACAGCTCGGCAAAGAAAAGGATCGACAGCATAAAGAACCTCATCGACAAAGGCGCCCGCTTCGACAGCCTGGCCGCAAAAATATCCGATGATCCGGGCAGCAAAGAAAAGGGAGGAGACCTCGGTTATTTTACAAAGGACCGCATGGTAAAGGAATTCGACGAGTTTGCATTCAACGGCAAGAAAGGGGATAAAAAAATAATAAAGTCACAGTTCGGATATCACTATGTTGAGATCCTCGACCAGAAAAATTTCGAACCCTATTATAAGGTAGCTTATCTCAGCAGAAAGATCGAGACCAGCACCGAAACGGATGTGGCCGCCTCCGGACTGGCCAACTCTTTTGCCGGTGAAAGCCGCGATGCAAAAGCCTTCGAGCAGAACATACAGAAAAAAGGCCTGCAGAAATTGCTCGCTCTGGAGATCGGACCTTCCGCATTTTCGATCCCGGGACTGGGCGCCAACCGGCAGCTGGTCCGCTGGATCTATGATGCGGCTATTGGGGATGTATCCGAACCCTTCGCCGTCGGCGATAAATATGTTGTCGCGATGCTCACCGAGATCAATGCGGAAGGCACGGTCTCGACGGCAAAGGCAAGACCCCTCGTCGAGCCCCTCCTGCGCAACCGGAAAAAGGCCGATATCATCATCAAAAAACTGGGCACCCCCGCTTCACTCGAGGCCGCCTCGGCCACAGCAGGTCAGCCCGTCCAGCACGCCGACAGCATCATGTTCTCAAAACCGACCATTCCCAACGCGGGTCAGGAGCCAAAGGTTACCGGTTCCTCTTTTAATAAGCAGCTGACCGGCAAACCGGTATCCTCCCCTATCCCGGGTAACGGAGGCGTCTTCGTTATAAAGGTGGAGAACACCGCCGCAATGGCTAATCCCAACGCGGATGTAGAGCAACAGCGCTTCAGCCAGGAACAGCAGGAAAAATCCATGGTCAGCTACCGGGCGATCGAAGTCCTTAAGAAAAACGCAAAGATCAAAGATGACAGAGGTAAATTCTTTTAATAAAATAAGTTGAACGACAGGAAAGCGCCCCGGAACCCGGGGCGCTTTTTTAATTTCGCGTCCGTACCTTTGCCGGGTAAACACAACGGTATGAGCGACGAGATTATCAATAAAGTGGCCCAGAGCGCCTTGATGACACTGGACCTCGAAGATTATTATCCGCAGGAACAGATCATGCTCTTCGATCTGAAGCCTCTACTCTTTATGGAAATGATCCTTAAAGAAAAAGAGTTCCGCACTGCCTTGCAAAACATAGACTGGTCGCTCTACAAAGACAAGATCGTAGCCATCACCTGCACCGCCGATGCCATTATCCCTTTGTGGGCCTATATGCTGGTAGCCGTTTACCTCGGGCCCATAGCAAAGGATATGATCCTGGGCGACGAACAGACCGCCTTGCAGCAGACCTTTCTTGCCCGGATAGCGGCGATCGACCTCGGGGGCTACACCGATAAAAGGGTCATCGTAAAAGGATGCGGGGACAAGCCTGTGGGCGCTTTTGCCTATATGGAAATAGCCCGGCGGCTGCGCCCGCTGGCGAAAAGCATTATGTATGGGGAGGCCTGTAGTAATGTTCCTGTCTATAAGAAAAAATAACCCTGCAGAACTTACAGCAGCTTGCCCTGCATGATAACAAAGGCGACCGAAAAATAAATGATCAGACCGGTCACATCCACCAGCGTCGCCACAAAAGGCGCGGAAGAGGCGGCAGGATCCGCCCCCAGTTTCTTTAAGATCAGGGGTAACATGCTGCCGGAGATCGTTCCCCACATCACAACCCCGATCAGCGCAAAGAAAACGGTAGAAGCTACCAATATCCAGTGCTGGCCATAATCGTGAAAATTCAGTTTCTGCCAGAGATAGATGCGGAAGAAGCCCACGATCCCAAGGATCAGGCCCAATGTCAGCCCCGAAAAGAACTCGCGCCGGATAACACGCCACCAGTCGCGGAAGCCGACCTCTCCGAGCGCCATTGCCCGGATAATGATGGAAGAGGCCTGGCTGCCGGAATTGCCCCCACTCGAAATGATGAGGGGAATAAAAAGCGCGAGCACCACCGCCTTACTGATCTCTCCCTCGAAATGTTGCATAGCTGTTGCCGTTAGCATCTCACCGAAAAATAAAATGATCAGCCAGCCCGCTCGCTTTTTAATAAGGTTCTTGAAAGAAATGGTGTTGTAGGGCTCATCCAGCGCTTCGGAACCCCCGATCTTCTGCATTTCCCGGGTGTCTTCCTTTTCCGAAAGCCTCAACACGTCATCCAGCGTAACGATCCCCAGCAAGATCCCGTTATTGTCTATGACCGGAAGCGCGAAACGGCTGTTGTTCCGGAACATTTTGATCGCTTCCTTCTGCGGATCGTTCACATTCATGGCGATGAACTGATAATCCATGATCTGGGCCACCGTCGTGTCCGGTTCTACCACCAGGAAATCTTTTATATTGATATCGTCGATAAGAACCCCCTTGTCATCTATGACGAATAAAAAATTCAGGCTTTCCGTCGCCTTGCCCCGGTGCCGGATGATATCCAGTACGGTCCGGCAGGTATCGCTCATTTTTATGGTCACATAATCCGGCGTCATGAGCCTGCCGACCGAATCTTCGGCGTATCCCAACAACTCAAGGGTCTTCGCGCGATGCTCCGGCGTAAGCACCTTCAGCAACTCCTTCACCGCGCTTCCCGATAATTCGGACAGAAAGGCCGTCCGGTCATCGGGCTGCAGGGCATTCAGCAATTCGGCCGCTTTCTCCTCGGGCAGTGATTTTATGATGATCTCCTGCTTTTTCTTCCGGAGGAACTTGAATGCTCTTGCGGCGCTCTTGGTGTCCAGATGCTGGAACAATTGCACGGCCCACCGGCTGTGACGATTGGTAAAATCAGCAATATCCCGCGGGGTCAGCTTGTTCAGCTTTACGAATTCCGTAATGCGGTTGTGTTGGAGCAGATTTTTGATATCATTAAGGTTGGGCATAGGTCAAAAATACAGAACCCTGGCCTGCAATAACAAGCGCGTGCGCATTATTTTATGATTATGATCAGGGCAGGAGCAGCTGGCTGATCCGCTGGACAACGATCGTTTTTCCAGCCACCTGGTCGCTCGTGACAAGCGTGGCCGGCGAGTTATTATGAGTACCCATGAACTGGAGCAATCCATTCTGCAGGCTAACGGAGATCGTGCCTCCTTCTTTCGTTGTAAGCGTATGCTGGGCCGCCAGCGTATTGGTGAAATATCCCCCGATCACAACATGGTATTCCAACAGGTTGATCAGACTACCCAGGTCTGCAGAGTCGATGGCGCCGAGACTGTCATATCCCGCATTCTGGAAAGCGCTGTTGACGGGGGCGAGGAGGGTATAGTTACCGGTAAGCAGCAGAGAATCATAAAGATTGGTCCGGCGGAATGCTTCCGCCAGATAGGAAAGGGTAGAATCTCCGTCCAGAAAATGATTCAGGGAATCGGAGGAGGCCGGCAGGATCTGGTCCAGCTTATAGATGATGGCTTGTCCGGCGTGGGCGGTGTCCAGGAGAGCCCGGGCCCCGTTGAACCAGACCCGTTGACCATCGGACATGCCATATACGGGATTGCCCAGCAGCGTATTATAAGGAGCATACGCGGTGCTGTCGGGTACCGGAATGGCCACTGTCGAAGGAATAAAAAGATATCTTACCAGATTATCGGCCTGAGAGGACTGAAGAGAATCGATATAGCTTTGAGAATAACCGGCGGCCAGGAATGCAGTATTGGTAGGGATCAGCAGGGTTACGGGCTTGTCTGCCAGCAAACCTGTCTCGTTGGCCTGGATCAGCAGCCGGTGAAAAAAGCTCAGGGTGCTGTCCGAATTGATAACGGCCTGCAGCGGAGTAATGGTGGCCTTTACAGGAGCAGATGTTTTTGTACAGGATGCAAGGATCAGCAGGAATACCAGAAAGCATCCTGCGCCACAACGGATCATTACTTTTATGGAAAGACTCATCCTCGTTTGCATCTTCTGTGGTTTACAGCTTTTCGTACAAGGCCCTCAGCCTGTCCCGGCTCATGATCTTTTCCCAGCCCTGTCCGAGCGCATTTTCCCATAAGGGCTTCATGACAAGTGAAACGTCGATCATGGCGTTGAATTGTTCATCCGTCAATCCTTTTGTGATATGCTGCGGAATGTCGATCTTATTTTTTTCCACCATCTTTTTAAACGCATAGACGCCTTCGGGATAGAATTCCTCCAGCTTGTCGAATACGATACAGTTGCCGATCCCGTGTTTGGTTCCGAGAAGATAGGAAAGGCCATAGCTTACAGCATGGGCCACCCCCACCTGCGAATAAGCAATGCTCATCCCCCCTGCATAAGAGGCCATCATCAGCTGATCGTCGCTGAGCTCATCCCAGCCCTGCTTTTTCACAAAAACTTCCTGACAGAGCTGCAAGGCTTTTTCACCATAGGACTTGCTGAATTCATTAAGAAAGGTCCCCTGCAAGCTTTCGATGCAGTGGATATAGCAATCCATGCCGGTATAGAAACGTTGGTTCACTGGCGCGCCGGCGGTTAATTCCGGGTCCAGGACGATCTGATCGAAAGGGGTAAAATCGGAATTCATGCCCAGCTTTTTAGTCGGCCCCGTCAACACCGTGGTCCGGGATACTTCCGCCCCCGTCCCGCTTAGGGTCGGGATCCCCGCTTTGAAAACGCCGGGGGATCTTACCAGGTCCCAGCCCTGGTAATCGGCGGAAGAGCCGGGATTGTTCATCATCAGCGAAACGGCCTTGGCCAGGTCCATGGCCGACCCGCCCCCGATCCCGATCACGCCGCTCACCATACCGAATTCCTGCTTCAGGTCTGCGGCCAGCTTGTCGACATAAGAAGTCTTGGGCTCATCGTTCACGTCCACGAAAATGATCTTGTCTTTTCCGCGCAAGGGAATACGACCGGCCAGCGGCTTGTTCTCAAAAAAATGATCCAGAAAAAATATCATCGGGGCATCCCCCTTCCGCTGTGGAGCTAAGATCTCATCGAGTTGGTTAAAGCTGCCACGCCCATAGATGACGTAGCCCACCATTTTAAAATTTCGGAATTTATTGACGCTCATAGCCGGCAAAGATAGCAGAAGTTGAGGAATCGGGGATCGCCCTCAGCCCCGTTCTACCGTCAGGGCGGCAGCCCCGAATACACCGGCGCTGTCTCCCAGCCTCGGCTTCAGAAGCGGGACTTCCACACGGTTGTTAAAAATGAAGTGCCGGAGGGATTGGAGCCCTTCCGTATAGACCTCATCCATATTGCCTACCCCGCCTCCGACAATGATCACGTCCGGATCGAGCAGGTTGACCATAACAGAGACCGCCTTTCCGAAGAAATGGCCGAGCCGCTGGATCGTTTCCGTGGCCGCGGGGTCAGCGCCTTGCCGGTGCCGAGCGGCGATCTCCTTTAATTTTAACGGGCTGCCGGTAAGACCGGAATAGAATCTTTCGAGGGCCGGACCGGAGATAACCGTTTCTACGCACCCAGCCTTTCCGCAATAGCAGGACCCACCGGATTCGTCAAGGAAATTATGCCCCCATTCCCCGCCGATGCCATGCCGGCCATTCCAAACTTTTCCATCGATGACGATGCCGCCGCCAACCCCTGTTCCCAGGATAATGCCGAACGCCATCCTGGCTTCCGGAGCTTCCTGTTTCACCGCACCCCAATGCGCTTCTGCCAGCGCAAAACAATTGGCGTCATTGGCCAGCTCGACAGGTAATTTCAGGACAGCTTCCAGATCCTTTTGCAACGGCCTTCCGTTGAGTGCAGTCGTATTGCAGTTCTTCATGGTTTGCAAAGTGGGATCCAGCACGCCGGGTGTACCGATGCCGATCTTCTCAGGCTTTATACCGGACTTTTGCTCCAGCTCCGCCACCAGTTTGGCCAGTTGCCCGATAATATGATCGTAACCCCGGGAGGCTTCCGTATCTACACGCGTGCGGACAAGGGGAGAAGGATGATCGGTGGACTCCAGGACTACCCCTTCGATCTTGGTTCCACCCAGGTCAATGCCCCATAATGCTTTGTTCATGTCCGGAAAAGCTTGTAGTTGTCTGAATAAATAAGAAAAAATCGAGTGAGGATAAAAGTAATGAATGAAAGCTTTAGCATTTTGCAAAAATCTGTTCCTGCCAATAAAATGATAAAATCCCCTGATTTGCCCGGCGGACACGTCATTTGAACATCTTCACCAGCAGTCCCGCAGCCCTTTCCAGGTCCGCAGGGGTATCGATCTCGACACCCATATACTCCGTAATGGCCATCCTGAGCGGGACGCCGTTCTCCAGATAACGCAGACACTCGATCTTTTCCGCGGCTTCCAGCGGGCTTACCGGCCAGGAGGCAAAGCGGAGCAGGGCTTGTTTCCGGAACGCATAAACGCCGATATGCTCATAATAGACAGCGGGCGCTGCCTTGTCCCTCGGATAGGGGATCACGCTGCGGCTGAAGAAAAGGGCATTTTTATGCTTATCGAGGACCACTTTCACATAGTTGGGATCCTCTATGAACTTCTGTTCTTTCAGGATCTGCACAAGGCTGCCTACCTGCACATGCTGACCTTCATCGCCTTCGAATAAGGCCAGGAGCTGCTTCAAGGGTTCCTTTTGTACGAAAGGCTCGTCTCCCTGCACATTCACGACAATATCTATTTCCATATCGGCGATCGCTTCGGCGATCCTGTCACTCCCGCTTTCATGGGCTCTGACGCTCATTTTAGCCTTGCCACCATGGCGCACGATCTCCTGATAAATGATCTCGCTGTCGGTGACGACCACCACTTCATCGAAGAGCCCGGTGGCCAGCGTATTATCATAGGTATGGCGGATCACGGTCTTGTCTCCAAGCACCTGCATCAGCTTGGCCGGAAAACGAGTAGCCGCATAGCGGGCGGGTATCATGGCGATAGTGTTCATGAAAATAATTTGCCCATAAAAATAGTTTTTTAAACGCTCGGTTATTTTTATATTTAGTGTACTTAACGAGATCTGCCTGCCAGCCGCTTTGAGGTGTTTTACGCGCACCCGTCCGAAAGACCAATTCTGCCTCCAAAACTAATAAGTATGCAAACCAGCGAACTGCTCAACAGCTATCTTGTGGATTCCGACACCTGGGATGAAATGTACACCGACCTTGCCGTCCGGGAACAATACCGGGGGGTAGTGGAATTTATGCAGCAAATGAGCATCGAGGAGCTGAACAGGAAGGAAGAGCTGGCGAAAAAACTGTTCATGAGCCAGGGCATCACCTTCACCGTTTACAGCAGCGGCGAAGGCATAGAGAAGATCTTTCCCTTCGACATCATTCCCAGGATCATCACCGCCCCCGAATGGAAATATATCGAGGAGGGCATCCGCCAGCGGCTGAAGGCCCTGAACCTTTTCCTCAAAGACGTTTACAACGAACAATTCATTCTCAAAGACGGCATCGTGCCAACCGAGATGATCTATAGCTGCCCTCATTTTTTGCGGGAGATCCATGGTCTGCAGGTGCCCCATGATATTTACGTCCATATTGCAGGTATCGATCTGATACGCAATAACGACGGGACCTTCTATATCCTTGAAGACAACCTGCGCACCCCCAGCGGTGTAAGCTATATGCTGGAAAACCGGGAGATCACCAAACGCATCTTTCCGGACCTCATACCAAAGAACAACGTACGGACGGTGACGGAATACCCGAATATCCTCCACCGCAACCTGGTCTCGCTTTCCCCGCGGCAAACAGCCAATCCTACCATCGTCCTGCTGACACCCGGTATCTATAATTCGGCCTATTTCGAACATACTACCCTTGCCAGACTGATGGGCGTAGAACTGGTGGAAGGCCGGGACCTGGTGGTGGATAATCACCGGGTATATATGAAGACGACCTCCGGTCTGCAGCAGGTCGACGTCATTTACCGCCGCGTGGACGACGAATTCCTCGATCCCATGGTCTTCAATCCCGATAGCATGCTCGGGGTGCCGGGGATCATGAGCGCCTACCGCAAAGGGAATGTCGCGATCGTAAATGCGCTGGGCAACGGAGTGGCCGATGACAAAGCCATTTATACCTATGTGCCTGCCATGATCCGCTACTACCTGAACGAAGAGCCGATCCTGAAGAATGTCCCTACCTATCAGCTTGGCAACCCGGGAGAAAGGGAATATGTATTTGCCAATATGAATAAAATGGTCGTTAAGAAGACCAACGAGAGCGGCGGATATGGCATGCTGATGGGCCATGCCGCCTCCGAGGAAGAGATCTTTCGCTACCAGGTTGAGATCCTGAAAGATCCCCGTCAATATATTGCTCAGCCGATCATCAGCCTTTCTTCCGCCCCTTGTTATATGGGCGGAAGGCTGAAACCCCGGAGAATAGATCTCCGGCCTTATGCCCTCTGCGGTCCCGGCGGCATCGAGATCGTTCCGGGCGGACTGACCAGGGTGGCGCTGCGGGAAGGCTCGCTGGTCGTAAATTCCTCCCAGGGTGGAGGCAGCAAGGATACCTGGGTGCTCGCGGGATAGGTGGGTCACCCTCCATGCAGGCCATCCCACACCGACCCATTTTTTTAACCAATCAATTACTTGCCAACACATGCTGAGTAGAGTCGCCGACAGTTTATATTGGATGAGCCGCTACCTCGAACGAACGGATGGTATCTTACGCATGCTCAAGATCAATTATGCCTCTTCACAGGATGACATCAATGAATTTTCCTGGAAACCGGTGCTGAAGACCTTTACCTACATCGACGAAGAAACAGCCAACAGCATCGCACACCATTCCCGCGCCGTCTTGCAATATATGGTGACGGATAAAGAGAACAGCAATTCCGTGCTGAACATCATTACACATGCCAGAGAAAATGCAAGGAGCGTACAGGATCATATCACCAAGGAATTATGGCAATGCCTCAACGATTTCTATCATACCATCCGGGATGAACAGCTGGTCCGCGGCATTCATAAAGACGATCCCGTCACCATACTGGACATCCTCATCAAACAGGGCCTGCTGTATTTCGGGATCATGGATATCACGATGGCAAGGGGAGAAGGGTTTTCCTTTATCAATATCGGAAAATTTCTCGAGCGGGCGGTCCAGTCGGCGGATATCGTCGATGTAAAATTCAGCGACCTGAATTATGATTTTACAAAAACGGATACTACCTACTGGAAATATCTGCTGTTGTCGATATCGGGATACGAACTGTACCTGAAGACCTACCGCAGCGGTTTTGACGCGAAGAATGTGATCGAACAGATCGTGCTGAACGAAGACTTTCCGCGTTCGGTGATCTATTCGGTGAACCAGTTGCACCGGTATTTTGAAAGGCTCAAGAGCGAACGAAATATGGATGCTTACCGCAAGATAGAATTCCTCATCGGGAGGATCAGGAGCAAAGTAAAATATTCCACCGTGGGATCCATCATGGATCAGGGGCTGCACGCCTATCTCAAAGGGATCAAAGAAGACCTTTATGAAGTAGGAAATGCCCTTAACCTGAATTACTTTGCGTACACCTAAAAAAATCGCCGATGCCCCGGTTTACCATTCACCACATCACGAAATATACTTACGACGGTCCGGTAAGGGACAGCGCCAACCAGATCGTTCTTTTTCCCATCAAGGACGAATACCAGGAAGTGCTCAAACAGGAACTGACCATTTCGGGCGAACCCATCGTGGATATTTACAAAGATTACTATGGCAACGAAGTGGGTTCCTTCACCCGCGCCGAACCGCATAACTCCCTGCTCATCGATTCAAGGGTCGAAGTGATCACCAAGGCCCGGCCCGATCCGGTGGACAGGTTAGGAAAGGAAGAGCAATGGGCCCATCTGCACCAGATCCGGTGGCAGGTGCCCTACATGGACTTCCTCAAACATGAACAATTCTCTTCGCTGAAAGAGGTCATGGACAGCGCCAGACTGGAGGAGGCCAGGGCCCTTACCCCTGTGGAAGCGGCCCTCCAGCTGAGGACCTTTGTCTATGACCACTTCAAATATATCAAGGGGGTCACCAGCGTGGAAACGACCATCGACGAGGTATGGAAGCTGAAAGCCGGGGTCTGTCAGGACTTTGCGCATATCTTACTGGTTCTTCTGCGTCAGATCAATATCCCGGCAAGATATGTAAGCGGATATGTCTGCACCAATCAGAATGGCATGAGAGGAGAAGGGGCCACGCATGCCTGGATAGAAGCCTATATTCCTTCTAACGGATGGGTTGGATTCGATCCAACCAATAATTGTCTTGCCGGAGATCAGTATGTTCGCCTCGCCTTCGGCCGTAATTTCAGTGATTGCTCGCCGGTAAAAGGGGTCTATAAAGGGACCTCCGATCATGTGCTCGAAGTAGGCGTGTCGGTGTCTTATGAAGATGGAAGGACCAGCGAAGAAGCAGCGACCGTCCTGACCCAGCAACCATCGAAGAACGGACCGGAACAGAACTCTTACCGCCGGTATATGGAAATGATGCAGCAACAGCAGCAGTAAAACTGCCCCGCACCAACAGCGCCTGACCCAGGCTCCGTCTGCCCGCACTCCCAGGCCCGGCTCCCCATCAGGTTCCCGGCTCAACCCTGCCCTTTCCGCCGAACTTTGCCCCTTCCGGTGGTCGGTACGCCTGAAACGGGATCCCGAGCAATTTACGCATGCGGTTATGCTCTTTTTCATCCGGGTAAGTATCGATCCCATAACGGAGGGAATGAATATCGCTCACCGAAGCATAGGTGCCGAAGATACGGTCCCAGAAAGAAAAAATATTCCCATAGTTCGTGTCCGTCAGCGGCTGCTTGTAATGATGATGCACTTTATGCATATCCGGCGAAACGATGACCCAGCCGATGGCCCTGTCCATCCATTTCGGTAAGGAAATATTCGCATGATTGAACTGGGCCAGCAAGACAGAGAGGGCCTGATAAAGAAAGACCATCCAGACCGGCGCCCCGGTGATCATTACGGCCAGTAAGGTGAATACCGCCCGGAAAATGCTTTCTCCGGGATGATGCCGGTTGGCCGTAGTAGTGTCGACCCAGACATCGCTGTGATGGACAAGATGGAATTTCCACATCCATTTTACCTGATGCTCCAGCCAGTGAATAAACCAGGCGCTGATCAGGTCCAGAACCGCGATCCCCGTAAACGCAAACAGCCAAAGGGGCATGGAAATTAAATAAAGAAGTCCTGTCCTGTGCTGAGCCCCGTAATGACTTGCGCGGATGATCAGAAAGGCGAAGGCAAAATTGATCACAATGGTTGTCAACGTAAAGAAGAGGTTCAGCCCGGCATGGCGTAATTTCCGATACCGGAAACCAAACAAAGGGATCGCCCCTTCCAACACCCAGAATAACATCAGTCCTCCGGCAAGGATCGCAGAACGCTGCCAGGACTGAATATGATCGAAAAAAAAGATAAGTTTTTCCATACGGAGCCGATTCATCAGAAAATCATCAGCATATTCCGGCAGGCATGAAATGAGTTATTATACCGGACCATCCGTTTCTTCCAGTAATTCTACGGCCCGCTGCGCCTGTGATGGATACACCATTAATTTCATACCCCCGATCGCGGGACTCAGAAATGGATCCAGCGTGATCATGTATTCATCTTTTAAATGACAATTGATGCCAGCATCCTGCAGCATCATCATGCGGATATGAGCGGAGATATAATTATCGAAGGAACGTATCTGGATAAAATTCATAAAATTGCCGGATAACTACAGCTACAATTTACCGAATTTTCCGGTATTTCCGATCAGCTGTTCAGCATGAGCGGCATCACCAGCATAAGGACTTCCTCATTTTCGTCTTGCTCGGTCGGTTTGATGATCCCGGCCTTGGTGGGCGTGGATAATTCCATCCTTACTTCATCCGAATCGGTCGAAGACAGCATTTCTATAAGGAACCGGGCATTGAAGGCGATAGCCAGGTCCTCGCCATCATACTGGCATTTCATACGCTCATTTCCTTCGAAGGAGAAGTCTACATCCTGAGCGGTCAGCTGCAGCTCGCTGCCCTGGATATTCAGCACGACCTGATTGGTGCTTTTATTACTGAAAATGCTCACCCTCCGCAGGGCGCTCTGGAAATCAGAACGGCTGACAACCAACTTGTAAGGATTGTCCGCAGGGATGACTACCTTATAATCCGGGAACCGGGCATCGATCAGGCGGCAGCTCATCTGGGTGGTGCCATGGATTACGAACAGGTGATTGCTGTTGTAGCTGATCGTGATCTCATCTTCATTATCGGGCAGAGCAGATTTTAAGAGATTCAAAGGCTTCTTGGGGACGATCAGCGAATCCGTTTTAGGGCAGGATATATCCGTGCGTTTGTAACGGACCAGACGATGCGCGTCCGTGGCCACAAATTGCAGCCCCTTCTTGTCCATTTCGAAGAATACGCCCGTCATGGCCGGCCGGAGGTCATCATTGCTCACCGCAAACAGGGTCTTGTTGATAGCGGTTACCAGAGCAGAAGAGCTGGCTTTGAAAGAGGTGGTTTCATCCGTTGCCGGCTCCTTAGGGAAATTGTCGGGGTTTTCGCCCATGACCTTGTATTTACCGTTATCGCTGGTCAGCTCGACGGCAAAATGTTTATCGATATTGAAGGTCAGGGGCTGGTCCGGGATATTTTTCAGCGAATCGATCAGGATCTTGGCAGGGATACATACCCTTCCGCTGTCCTTGGCCTCTACTTCCATGTGTACCTTCATGACCGTTTCCAGATCGGTGGCGACAACGGTCAGCTTGTTTTTTTCAACTTCGAACAAAAAATCTTCCAGTATGGGCAGTACGGTATTTGCGTTGATCACACCGCTTATCTGTTGCAATTGTTTCAATAAAGCCGAGGAGGAAACGATAAACTTCATGGAATATGTCTTTGGGGCGAAACTACTGATTCGCCGGGTAACGTCCAAGAATTTGCTCCGGCTGTCCGGGGGCTTTTGCCGATTGTTAATTTCTTGTTACTAACGAGCTCCGCCGGCCGGGTTTGTACGTACATTTGAGCTACCAATATGACCATGATCAGGCGACAGCATTTGACAAAAGAACAGGCTTTTCAGAAGGCAAAGCACTACTGCGCCTACCAGGAGCGTTGCCATAGCGAAGTGAAGGAAAAGCTCTATTCCCTTGGCCTCTGGAAAAAGGATGTCGAAGAGACCATTTCCCTGCTCATCGAAGAGAACTATCTTAACGAAGAGCGGTTTGCCGTCCAGTTCGCAGGAGGGCGTTTCCGGATGAAACACTGGGGTCGCGTGAAGATCCGCTACGAGCTTAAACAAAAGCAGGTCAGTGAATATTGTATCAAAAAAGCGCTGGCAGCCATCGATGAAGAGGATTATGCCCGGACCCTGGAAAAGCTGGCCGCTGAAAAATTGAGCAGCCTCGCCGACGAAAAGAACAGCCTGGCCAGAAAGCGGAAACTACAGGACTATTTATTGCAGAAAGGATACGAACGGGAACGGATCAGCCCGTTCGTGCACGGTTCCGCAAGATCCTGATCACCCGGTCCGCCCGGAGCACAGGCGTTCACATGGAAGTTAACGGTATCCTTCTTATTTTGCACCCGCATGTCCACACTTACGATAACGACTATACAGGCTGAGCTCAGCTGGGAGGACAAAGAGTCCAACCTCCGGCGCTTCGGGGAAAGGATCGGCAGCATCAGGGACCATACCGAGCTGATCATCCTCCCTGAAATGTTCAGCACCGGCTTCAGCATGAACCCGCAAGCCTTTGCAGAGAAAATGGACGGACCGACGGTGGCCTGGATGAAAAGGACGGCCGCTCAGAAAAAAGCGATCCTGACAGGAAGTCTCATCATAGAAGAGAATGGAAACTATTTCAACCGCCTGATCTGGATGCTGCCCAATGGCCAGTATGGCTGTTATGATAAACGCCACCGCTTTGCCTTTGCAGGGGAGGATGAAAAATTCTCGGCCGGCAACAAACGGCTGATCGCTTCCGTAAAAGGCTGGAAGGTCCACCTGCTGGTCTGCTATGACCTGCGCTTCCCGGTCTGGTCCCGGCAACAACATTCGCCCGCGCCACCCGTCCCGGCACAACTACATGCCCAGGCTTCCGCTGCGACTCCCCAAGGCTCCGCACCACCCCCGCCCGCCCCCGCCCCAGAATACGATCTCCTCGTCTATGTCGCCAACTGGCCCGAACGCCGAAACCATGCCTGGAAGACCCTGCTGCCCGCCAGGGCTATCGAAAACCAATCCTATGTGGTGGGCGTTAACCGGGTAGGCAATGACGGGAATAATATCCGGCATAGCGGAGATTCCATGATCATCGACCCGCTGGGAGAGATCCTCTACCAGGCGCCGGAAAAGGAAGATATATTTACCTGCACCCTCGGGAAAGACAAACTGGAGGAGACCCGCACCCGCTTCCCCTTCTGGCGGGATGCCGATCATTTTTCGATACAACCTTAAAACAACCGCATGTCCATCGCATACATCGCCCGCGAGATTTTTACAGGTCACGAGATCCAGACGGACAAAGCCGTTCTGGTCCGGGAAGGGAAGATAGTCGGCATCGTACCGAAACCGGAGATCCCGGCAGGATACAGACGCCAGGAATTATCCGGGTACATGCTGGCGCCGGCTTTTGTAGACCTGCAGATCTATGGAGGGAACGGAAGACTGTTCTCGGCGGAGCTGACGACGGATGCGCTGGAAGCGGTCTATGAATATTGCCTGCAAGGAGGCTGCACTCAATTTCTCATCACTATGGCCACGAACTCCATCGAAAAATTCCTCCAGGGGATGGAAGTGGCAAAGAACTATAAGGCCGGGGGAGGAAAAGGGCTGCTGGGTGTCCATCTGGAAGGGCCCTATATCAACCCCGCCAAAAAAGGCGCGCACATCGCGAAATTTATAAAAAAACCCACGCTGGAGGAGATCCAACTGCTCCTCGAAAAAGGGAAAGGCATATTCCGCATGATGACATTAGCGCCCGAGCAATGCGATAAGGAATGTATCGACCTGTTGCAGCAACATAAGATCGTTGTTTCCGCCGGTCATAGCAATGCTACCTATGAGGAAGGGATAAACAGCTTTTACGCGGGCATACCCGCCGCCACCCATCTTTTCAATGCCATGTCCCCCTTGCAGGGGAGGAGCCCGGGTATGGTCGGCGCTATTTATGATCATGGGGATGTGATGAGCAGCATCGTCTGCGACGGCATTCATGTGGATTTCGCATCTGTCCGGATCAGCAAAAAGATCCTTCAGGAGCGCCTGTTCTTCATCACCGATGCCGTTGCCGAAGTGCAGTACGGAGAATATACCCATGTTTTCAGAGAAGACCGCTATACGCTTCCGGATGGCACCCTTTCGGGCTCCGCACTGACGATGCTCCAGGCCGTAAAAAATGGAGTGGAGTCGGCGGGCATTCCCTTGCCCGAAGCGCTCCGGATGGCTTCCCTTTATCCATCCACACTGATGGGTCTGGAGAGATCATGGGGCAGTATTCAACCCGGCGCCCGTGCCGACTTTGTCCTGCTGGACGATCAGTTGAACCTGCTGCAGGTGATCGTGGATGGGGAGGGCTGATCCGACCGGGACAGGTCCGGCGCGGATCATTTCTTATGCGTCCCGGGCGCAGGGCTCAGGGCCTGTATCTTCGAGATCAGCCAATGCTCGCTGCCAGCGCCGAATCCCGACTGTTGATAAACGACCTGACCGCCCTGCAAGACCATTGCCTGCGGAAGATTACCGACGTTAAGCGCCTGATGCAGATCTCCCCTGAAATCGGAAAAGACCTCGAAGGCCCAGGTATTCATATTGGCTATCCCACGCAACCTGGCGGGAGTTACGCCCTCATCGACAGATACCGCCAGCATAGTAAAGACCGCGGCCTGCTTCCATTTTTCATACTGCGCGCTGATGGCATTCAGTTCATTGATGCTGGTCTCTGAATTCATCGACCAGAAACAAACCAGGGTCAGAGGAGCTTTTTGGCTGAGCGAAGAAAAACTGACCGTTACGCCTTTGACATTTTTCAATTGTGCAGAATCCGGAGTGACCTGCGCCCGCAGGGAAGCGGTGATCACCAGCAGCAGGAGGCCGGCGGCTATTTTTTTTACAAGGCTCATTTAATGATAATAACGCACCTTAAATGTACAAATTCCCTGAATTTTTTTTGGGCTGTTATTTTTGAACGGCACGCAACTGGATCAGCTCCTTTACCTTGGCTGCTTTGAAATCCAGTCCCTTGCCTATTGCCTCGGCATTCGGCAGCGACGGCACATCGGGCGGAACGCCACGTCCGTTCTTTTCCCGGTTCTTGTCCACCACCAGCCGGAACCTTGGCAGCCGGAAACGCAAGCCCGTGATGGGAAGCGTTACATCGGGGATCATCCATGCCGTATTCCCATAATAACCTCCTCCCGTTTCTTCGCCCACCAGCGTCACATTCTTTTGCCCTTTGAGGCTGCCCGCAAAGAGCGTAGTGGCGGAAAAGGAATTGCCGCCGGTAAGAATATAGACCTGCCCGTTAAAATGATGGGTTCTTTTGGGAGAAAAATAATGTCGTTCAAAATAGCCGAAATGATATTTCCCGTCCGCATGCCGGGTGGTGACAAAATCCATGAGGAAGCGGTATAGCAGACTTTTCCCGATATATTTATCATAACGGCTATGCCTGTGCAATGCATAAAGAGAATCGGCCAGCTTGAATTTCTTATCGATAAGGTATCGGGTAAGCAAGGTGGAATTGGTGGCATCGCCGCCGCCGTTCGACCGCACATCGATCACGAGATTGGGGATCTTTTTTTCATCGAGGGTCCTGAAAGACTGATGAAAGAATTTCCCCAGATGATTGCCATGCTCGAACGTGTTCAGCGTCATATAAGCCGTGTTGAGGCCCGTATCGATCTGAAGGTTCCTCGTAAGAAAGACGTCGATCTGCCTGCGTGTCCTTTTATTTGGCTCGGGGCCCGGGATGCGCCGTCTGGCAAAAAGCCTTCTTACGGTATCCGTTCTCGGATCGTACAGGGGAACAACCGTCTCCTGCACATTATTGTATGGATCGAGATAATCGATGGTAAAGGAGGGGGAGTAACCGAAGACATTCTTATACCAGTTGCTGAAATTAAGCCCCGTGCTCAGGTACTGATATTTTCCTGTCAGGTTATACCCGTCCGTAACAAAATAATTGAACAGGGTATCCATCAGCTGCGCGGCCGTCCTTCCATTGATGCTTTGAATGATCATTCCCCGCCTCAGGATGGAATCCCCCCGGTTGAGGTTCACCGCCACCACCATGGTATCCTTCCAGAATTTGAGGATCAGCGGGAACTGCTGCCGGCGCGCCGTATCGAGCCATTCGCTGTATTGTTTGGAAGAACGGATGCTGGTATGTCCACAGCCTACCTTGGAAACGGTATAGCTGAGCAGGGTCCTGAACTGTGGCTCCGTCATGGAATCGGTCAGCCTGGCTGCACCCTCGTCAAAATAATGATCCATGCTGTCGCGGGATGTGTACCAATAAAGGCTCGGGTGCATCTCTTCGAGGATGTTCCGGAACAGGCTGTAATCCTTATTCAATTGTCCGGGAGAGAACTTTCTGTCGGGATTGAAGGCTTCCCTTGTTGTCTGACAGGAATAACAAAGACAGGAAAAATATAATAAATACAAAAATTTGTTCATGCAAGGTTCATTTGGAGGCAAATGCATTCCATCCCTGTGCCGTAATGTCAAAAGTATTGCCGCCTTTCGTGATGATCTTTTTTCCTTTCTCCGGTTCTGTCATATAACCGATCACACTGATCTGCTCATTCAGCACCAACTTATCATAATCTTCCTGCGCGATGGTGAACAACAGCTCGTAGTCTTCCCCTCCGCTAAGGGCGCAGGCTGTGGGATCCAACTCAAACTTATAGGCCGCATTCCGCGTGTCGTCAGCCACGGGTATTTTTTCTTCATACAGTACGCAGCCCAGCTCGCTTTGCCGGCAGATGTGCAGGATCTCCGAGCTAAGCCCGTCGCTGATATCCATCATGGAGGTTGGGATGACCCCCGCCTGTTCAAGGAATTCGATCTGGTCCTTTCTTGCCTCCGGTTTCAGGAGCCGTCCGATCACATATTTTTCACTTTCGAGGTCGGGCCTGATCTCCGGGTTCTCCAGAAAGATCTTTTTTTCTCTTTCCAGAAGGATCAGACCAATATAGGCGGCGCCAAGATCGCCGGTGCAGCAGAGCAGATCCCCATTACGCGCGGTGCTGCGTTTTACGAATTTGCCGGGGGCCACTTCGCCGATCGCGGTAACGGAGACCACCAGGCCTTTACGGGAAGAAGCGGTATCGCCGCCGACCAGGTCGACGCCATATTTCTCACAGGCTGCATAAACCCCCTCATAGAATTCATCCAGCGCCTCCAGCGGGAAGCGGTTGCTGAAGCCGAGGCTCAGCGTGATCTGCGTAGGCGTGGCATTCATGGCGTATATATCGCTCAGGTTCACCACGACGGATTTATAGCCAAGATGTTTCAGCGGAGTATAGATCAGATCGAAGTGGATCTCTTCGAGTAAAAGGTCCGTACTGATCACCGTTTGTTTGCCAAAATGATCGATGACCGCGGCATCGTCCCCCACCCCCACGATGGTAGAGACATTCTGTATTTCGATGTTGCGGGTAAGATGCTCGATCAGCCCGAATTCTCCCAGGGATGATATTTCTGTTCTTTCTTCGCTCATGATTATATGGTATCGTTGACCCAGTTTAATAATTCGTCATGGATCTTTCCATTGGTGGCTACGATATGCGGCTGATAGAGTGAATACCGCTGGCCGGTAAAGTCCGAGACCCTTCCCCCAGCTTCCTCCACGATCAAAAATCCCGCCGCGCTGTCCCATGCCTGTAGCTTATGCTCATAAAAACCGTCGAAACGGCCTGCAGCCACCCAGCAAAGATCGATGGCAGCCGAACCAAGCCGCCGGACCGGCACTCCTTTGCGGATAAGCCTTGAAAAGACCTCAATAGGTCCGTTGGGCTGATCCAGATAGGTATAAGGGAAACCGGTTACCAGACAGGCCTTTCCTACTTCCGTTTCATTGCTTACCTGGATCTTTTTATCGTTGAGCGTGGCGCCGAATCCTCGCTGCGCAAAAAAGAATTCATTGATAAAAGGGTTATAGACAGCCCCTAATATGACCTCTCCTGCCTGCTCCAGACCGATGGATACGCAGCAGAGCGGAAGACCATGCGCGAAATTGACCGTCCCGTCAATCGGGTCGATGATCCATTTATAGGTGGAGTCCATGACGATCTCCCCGGCTTCCTCGCTGAGCAGAAAATGGTCCGGAAAATCTTTTTTGATGACTTCGAAAATGGCCTTTTCCGATGCATGATCGGCTTCCGTAACGAGATTGTTGATGCCTTCCTTGTTGGAGATCACGAATTCTCCCTGAAAATAATGCTGCATAACCTTTGCCCCGGCTTCCACAGCCTTAATAAGTGTTGATTTTAGCATGGCGCAAAGATAATGCTTACCGATTCACGCTGCCCATCATTTCCGCATTATAACGCAGTCCTGCAGCAACACCCTTCGGCGCGATCTGATCGATGGCCAACAGTTCCTCCGCAGTCAACCGCACCTGTAGCGCTCCGGCATTTTCTTCCAGGTACTGGATCCGTTTTGTCCCTGGAATGGGAAAGATATGATCTCCCTGTGCAAGGACCCAGGCCAGCGCCAACTGCGAAGCCGTACATCCTTTTTCCGCGGCCAGCTCCCCGATCTTACGCACGAGGGCTAAGTTCTTCTGAAAATTTTCTCCCTGGAACCTTGGCGAGAACCGACGGTAATCATCAGCCGCGAGGTCTTCGAATTTTTTTATCTGGCCCGCAAGGAATCCTCTTCCCAGCGGACTATAGGCGACAAAGGCAATTCCAAGGTCCTTACAGGTATCCAGGATCCCATCCTCCGGCTCCCGGCTCCATAAGGAATATTCCGTTTGAACGGCGGTGATGGGATGTACAGCATGCGCTCTTCTGAGCGTATCTTCCGTCACTTCCGATAATCCGATAGCGCTGATCTTTCCCTCTTTCACCAGCTGCGCAAGAGCCCCGACCGTTTCTTCGATCGGCGTACGAGGATCGACCCTGTGCAGATAATAAAGATCGATCGTATCGATACCCAATCTTTTCAGGCTTGCTTCACTGGCCGATCTGACATAAGCCGGACTCCCATCGAAGCCCCTTTTACCTGGATCCGAGGGATCGCGGACGATCCCGAACTTAGTTGCAAGGGTCACCTTATTCCTTCTTCCTTTCAATGCTTTGCCAACGAGAATTTCATTCAGATGAGGGCCATACGCATCCGCCGTATCCCAGAAGCTGACGCCCAGCTCCAGCGCTCTGTCAAGGGTTTTCAGGGATTCTTCATCATTACGCGCACCATAGAATTCACTCATCCCCATACAGCCCAGCCCCAGTTCAGACGCCTGCAGCCCTTGTGAGCCCAATGCTTTTATTTTCATAAACAGAATTTACAGCGTTTTCAGATCGTTCAACATTCCGATATAGCTGTCCAGCAAAGAGCTGTTCAGCGTATATTTATAATTGCGCCCTTCCTTTTCCTGTTCGATAAGACCCGACTCTACAAGGATCTTCACATGATGCGAGATCGACGGCTGCGCAAGGTCTACCACTTCCGGCAGATCGCAACACTCCCCGCAACCTCCTTCATTGGAGATAAAATGTAATATTTTGAGCCGGTTGCCATCACCAAGGGCTTTGGAGATCTTCTCTATCTGTTTAGAGCTAAGGGGTGGTTTTGCAGGCAACGTGCTGGGAGGAATCGTAGACATGGCTATATATTGATAGATGCAAATATATCTATTTCTTTGGCCTTTTCAATGAATTTAAAACGCAAAAACATGTTTTTAACATTTTGCCCGGTAGCCCGAAAATGGCTTACTTCGCAGATCACCGCAGTCCTTTTCCATGCTCCTTTCGGTCATCATAGTCAATTATAACGTGAAATACTTCCTCGAGCAATGCCTTTGCTCCCTGGAAAAGTCTCTCCTTGCCGCTGGACTGCAAACGGTCAACCCGGTTTCCGATGTCTCCGCAGACACCCCCTTCAGCACAGCCAGCGCCGAGATCTTCGTGGTCGACAACCATTCATCGGATGGGAGCATGGAATGGCTACCCCCCCGATTCCCAGGGGTACAATTTATTGATCTTCAAGATAATATAGGTTTCGGTAGGGCCAATAACCACGCGCTGGCAAAGGCCGGCGGGAAATATATCCTGTTCCTTAACCCCGATACCGTTCTGGCTGAGGATAGCCTCCTTACGATCCTCACCTTCATGGAGTCGGCTCCTGCCGCCGGGGCGGCAGGAGTGCGCATGATCGATGGCGGCGGCCGTTTTCTGAAAGAATCCCGGCGCGGATTTCCTTCACCCTGGGTAGCCTTCTGCAAGCTGGCAGGACTGACGGCCCTGTTCCCCCGCTCTCCCCGCTTTGCGGAATACTATCTGGGGTATCTGCCCGAAACGCAAAACCATCCTGCGCCAATCCTCTCCGGCGCCTGCATGACAGTGCGGAAAGCCGTCCTGGAAATTACCGGCGGGTTCGACGAGCAGTTCTTTCTTTATGCCGAGGACATCGATCTGAGCTATCGCATCGGACAGGCCGGGTACACCAATTACTATATCGCCGATACCACCATCCTGCACTACAAGGGCGAGAGCACCTTCAAAGATGCGCGGTATGTAAAATTGTTCTATAAGGCGATGAGCCAGTTCCGCCGCAAGCATTTTAAAGGTGCGCTGCCCTTCCTGTACGACACGCTGATGGAAGCCGCGATCTGGTCAAGGGCTGCGCTTACGGCAATAGAGAACCTTTTCATGCGTAAGAACAGAACCACCGGAGGCCCGGGCCTCCGGACATGGGTGGGTGGGGAACCGGCAGACGCCCGCAGGCTGATGGACCTTCTTTCCAGGGGGGACAGAAGAGTCGTGTCGGACCCTGCTCAGGCCTCCGAGATCATTTACTGCGAAGGCGCGCATTTTCCTTTTAAAAAGATCATAGAGGCCATGCAGGAAGATGGGGGGGGACAAGTCATTTATAAGATCCATGCGGCAGCCGGCGCCGCTGCCGTCGGCAGTCATTCAAAAGATGAAAGGGGGGAAACATTGTTTTTCCCTCCAAAAGCTTAATTTTGGCCGCAACCCAACACCTTGTATCTAATGGCGTTGATTGAAATTCAATTACCCAAATCACTGGCAAAAGCATTGCGGTTACCGCAGAAATCTCCAGGGCGGCAACAGCTCAAGGTATTGAGGAAGCTTCTCAAAAAGGCAAGGTTCACCGAGTTCGGTCAGCAATACCGGTTTGACGAAATTCTGATGAGCAAGCATCCGGGAAAAAAATTCCAGGAACTGGTCCCCACTTTCGACTATAATAAGATCTATGCCGGCTGGTGGAACAAAACACTGGAAGGTCAGGCAGATGTGTGCTGGCCGGGAAAGATAAAATATTATGCCCTCTCCTCGGGTACTTCCGAGGCGGGCAGCAAATATATACCCATCACCAGCGACCTGCTGCGCGGCAACCGCATCGTGATGATCAAACAGCTGCTCACCCTCCGCAACTACCACGATATTCCGGTGAAAAGCCTTGGCAAAGGCTGGCTGATGATCGGGGGTAGTACGGATCTGCAGAAGGGCCCCGGTTATTATGCCGGCGATCTCAGCGGTATTTCGGCGAGAAAAGTTCCCTTCTGGTTCCAGCCTTTTTATAAGCCTGGTAAAAAGGTCGCCCGTACCCGGGACTGGGCCAAAAAACTCGAAGAGGTCGTGAAGCTGGCCCCCGGATGGGATATCGGCTTCGTGGTGGGCGTACCGGGATGGATCCAGTTGTGCATAGAAAAAGTGATCGAGCGGTATGGCCTGAAAAATATTCACGAGATGTGGCCCAACCTGGGGTTCTTTGTACATGGCGGCGTTTCATTCGAGCCCTATAAGAAGGGATTTGAGAAACTGCTCGGCAAACCCATTACGTATATAGAGACTTATCTGGCTTCGGAAGGATTCATCGCCTATCAGGACCTGCAACATTCAAAAGGCATGCGCCTGGTGACCAACGAGCATATTTATCTGGAATTCGTGCCCTTCGACAGTAAGAATTTCGACCAGGACGGCAATCTGGTGGAAAATTCCGAAGCGTTCATGATCCACGAGGTAGAGGAAGGGAAGGACTATGCCATCCTGCTGAGCACCAGCGCGGGGGCTTGGCGCTATCTGATCGGCGATACGGTGCGCTTTTTGAATAAAGAACGCTGCGAGATCATCATTACAGGCCGTACAAAGCATTATCTGAGCCTGGTCGGGGAGCATCTCAGCGTGGACAACATGAACAAGGCTGTTCAGCTGGCCAGCGAAGAGCTGAATATCTCCATTCCCGAGTATACTGTAGCCGGCGTTCCCCATGGCCTGTTCTTTGCGCATCAATGGTGGTTGGCCAGCGACGATCAGGCAGACCCGGCCGTCCTGAGACAAAAGATCGATGACAAGCTGAAAGAGCTGAATGATGATTATGCTGTAGAAAGGGACAGCGCGTTAAAGGATATTTATGTGAACGTGCTGCCCGAGGCAAAATTCATGGAATTCATGCAATTGAAAGGAAAAATAGGAGGACAACATAAATTCCCCCGGGTTCTCAAAGGAAAAATGCTGCTGGACTGGCAGCGGTTTTTGGAAACGGGGGTCGTTTAATTGTGAGTCTCCTCACAACTCACAAAAGATATTGTTATGACAGAGGCCATATTGAAAGGACTGGCATTGGGATTTGTTCTTGCGCTCTCGGTGGGGCCTATCATTTTTACCATTATAAAACAGAGCCTCGATAACGGGCACAAAGGCGGTTTCAGCTTCGTGGCCGGGGTATGGATCAGCGATATGCTGCTGGTCGTGCTCAGCAATACCCTTACAGAGCTCGTGGCCCAGCTGCTGGAACATACAAAAGCCATTGCCTTCAGCGGCAGCGCTTTTCTGATCGCCATGGGGATATACTTTGTCTTCTTCAAAAAAGTCCATCTGGGCACCGATTCACAGGGAAAGACCATCCGGTTCCGCAAACGCGATATGGCAAGGGTCTTTGCATCCGGCTTTATCATCAATACGCTGAACCCCGGCGTCATCCTTTTCTGGCTGGGGAATGCTACAGTGCTCTCCCTTACCCATACCCTTCAGGACCGGATCATCATATTCTCCGTATGCCTGCTGGTGAATATGAGCGCCGATGTGGGAAAAGTAATGATGGCGGGTAAGCTGCGCAGTAAGCTCAACCTGCGTACCCTTTCGATCATCAATAAGATCTCGGGCACCATCCTCATCGGATTTGGCATCGCCCTGCTCTGGGGGGTTATCTTTTTTGCGCATAAAATAAAATGAGCCGCCGCATCATCATATCGATCCTTTTTCTCCTGCCCGCCCTTGCCTGGGCCCAGACTGACCTCCTGATCTTGAAAAACAACAGGTCGAATGTCTTTACCTATACCACCGGCGCCGAGCTCCAGATGAAGACGGTCTATGACCAGTGGCTCCAGGGAACGATCAGCGACCTGCGACATGATAGTATCTATATCAACGGCGCCGCCTTTCATTATCATGAAATTGCGGCTATCCGTATCATGCACAATAATTTCAGCAATTCTGTCCTGGCAGCGGGTATGCTCGTTGCCGGCGGTGGGATCTTTGTGCTGGGAGCCGTGAACGGCCTCTACCGGGGCGATAAGTCAAAGGACTGGTACACCGGGTCCGGGCTCGTCACCGGCGGCGCCCTGCTGGTGGTAGGCTTTTTGCTTACAAAGACCCGCTATAAAACCTACAGGCTGGGGAATAAATACCGGCTCGAATATCTTACCCTCAACCCCAATAAAAAGTGATTTCCATTCGTTTGGGGACAGTCAGTATATTGCAACCGTAAATCTATTGGATGCCTCTTAAAACAAAAGGACTGTTTCCCAGAGCATGGCGGGTGATCAAACGGGTTGTACTCTTTTTATTTTTCTTCCAGCTATTTTATATTCTCCTGTTGAAATGGGTGGATCCACCCATTACCCTTACTCAGCTGGGCAGCGTGTTCCGGGGCGAAGGGCTCAAGCGCGACTATGTTGGCATGAAAAATATTTCCCCTTATGCAAAACTGGCGGTCATCTGCTCGGAGGACCAGCTTTTCCCGGACCATGATGGGTTCGATTTCAAGTCGATCGAAAAGGCGATGAAGCACAATCAGAAAAGCAAGTCGCTGCATGGGGCCAGCACGATCAGCCAGCAGGTGGCCAAGAATGTTTTCCTCTGGCAGGGCAGGAGCATGTTCCGAAAAGCGCTGGAGGTCTATTTCACGTTCATGATCGAGCTGGTCTGGGGCAAGAAAAGGATCCTGGAACTGTACCTCAATGTCAGCGAAATGGGGAAAGGCATCTATGGCATCGAATCCGTATCCCGTCATATGTTCAACAAGCCCGCAAAAAACCTGTCAAGACTGGAAGCGGCCATGATAGCAGCCAGCCTGCCCAACCCGAAGATCTATACCATCAGGCCTCTGTCCAAACACGTGGCGTTCCGGTCCTCCTGGATCCTTGTCCAGATGAACCATTTCCAGGATGATCCCGATATTCAAAAGTTATTACAGTAAATGCCGCTCATCTGCCCGCTTCCCGCCCAATCGCAATCCCCGCAATTAATCCGGGTCCAATGCGTGCTGCATACTTCACGGCATGCTCAGCGGGATGCTCAGGCTGTTCAGAGAAGGGCGACCGGGGACAGCCGACGGTATGGCATAACGCAGGATATAATCCCCTTTTGGCAAATCCCCTTTCAGCAACGCGGCAGATTGCGGAGGTGGCCACCGCATACCCGGTCCGGCGATCTCGCGGAGGACAAGGCCGCTGGGAAAATAACCCAGCAGACTATCGTTCCTGAAAATACCAAGCTCCACGGCAATGCTGTCATAAGGCGGTCGCTGGAGCAAAGGCAGGGAGCCGGCAGGGATCAGCGGCTTCCCAGCCCGAAGGCTGATCCTTGAAAAAGAAAAATACGGCGAGATCATTTTCCCCCCATCGTGCTCCCAGCCCGGCGCATGGACCTTTTCATTCAGCACCTGTTTATCATAAGGACCGATCACGTATACCCGTTTTCCGGTAAAAGAATCTTCCATTGGCCAGAAATTATAATTGTTACGGCGATATTCCGGCGTATTCAGCGACATGGCCGGTATGCCGGTATAGAACCAGTACTTGGACGGCTTCTGATAAGAATCGATAAAGACCACCGGATTTTTGTCCGACTGCTCCCGGATAGCCGCGGCCCAGCGCTTGTTACCGTGGAACTCATCCCTCGGCACCAGCAGGGAAGGGTCCGGGTCCGAGATCATATAGACCCGTGCGGCCATGACCAGCAACAGGGTCACTGGCGCCAGCCGGTAGATCCATCTGCGGGACCGCGGATTTTCCTGGAGATACTGATGGCTCAGCACCACCAGACCGATCAATGCCGGAACGGTCCAGTTGGCTTCCACGCGGCCCCTCAGGGCGAAGAACAGGAAAAATGCGTAAAAGCCCACCATGGTATACTTCAGTGCCTTTTCGACCCGACCCCTCGTACGGTAGGCAAATGCAGCCCAGAGCAGGAGGAAGCCCGCAACCGGCCCGGCCAGCAACAACTGCCCTCCCAGATAATCCAGTGTAAAGCGGAGGCGGTAGTGCTCCACATTTCTCCCGAACAACTGGTATTGCACGGAAGGAAAGCCGTTCTTGTATTGCCACCAGAGATGCGGGGAGAAAAGTAATATGGCGATGCCGGCGACAAGCCAGGTCTGATATCGGAGCAGGAGACGCGGATAGGAGAGCAGCGTGAAAAAAAGGATCAGCAGCCCATGGTATTTACTATAGCAGAGCAGGGCGATAACGATCCCCAGCAGCAGGATATTCGCCACGCTCATCTTTTGCACAAAACGGCCATATAGTAAAAAGAAAAGACTGGCAAACAGCAGAAGAGGAATATCCGGAACGGCGATTATCCCTCCCAGTTGTATAACGGCTATCCCGCTGACAATGGCATAGAACAACAGGTCGTTACGGCGGGAGATAAGCTGACCGATCAGATAAAGGGTGAACGTGCTGCAGGAAAGAATAAGCAGTCTTACCCCGAATTCATTCCGGAAAAAAAAATAACCCACCCGGATGAGCAGGGAGATCATGGGCGGGTGATCGAAATATCCCCATGCAGGCCAACGGGAATAGACCCAGTAATAGGCCTCGTCGTCGGACAATTCGGTCATGCCCGCCTGGATAAGGTTCAGGAGCAGCCAGACGCCGAAGAATAGGACCCTATGGTGTTTGCGTAACACGGATCAGCTTGTTTACCGCTTTAATGGCTGCATTCAGCCGTTGCTCAGCCTCTCCGCCGATCTCGGTCCAGGGGGTGTGCTGATTGATCATACTGTCTCTGTAGATATGAAAAAGTTTTTCCCGGGTGGCGGGATCGGGATATTCGCGCAGCTCCTCGTTTTCCCAGGGCAGGTCCGTCCGGCAGAGCAGGTAGCCATCGTATCTCCTGTTCAGGATCTGGTTCAGGATCCACGGATCACAATTTCCAAAGACAAATTCGCTCCACACCTTCATCACATACATATCCGTATCGATAAAGAGCAACGGCTGTCCTGCAGCTCCTCCTGGACGCTCGGGCTCATCGGCGGTTCCAGTCAGGTCCGGACCGGCCATTCCCACCCCGGCTAATTTCTTTTCCAACTCCGCTGCCCTTGCATCCTCCAGCTCCAGCTGCCCCCTGGCGATGGTCAGCAGGTCTTCATACTTGTAGCCCATTCCATGCCGGTGCAGATATTCCCGGGCATATTCAGGCACCCAATCCGTCTGATAATATGCAGCCAGTTGTTGGCACAACGTGCTTTTTCCCGTGGACTCGGGACCGATCACGACGATTTTTTTAAGCAAGGCCATGCATGATTTTCTTTCTCCAGCTTATATACCCCATGACAGCGAGGATAAGGAATACCAGATATTGAAAGCTGGTAAACACCAGATGTTTATAAAAATTCAGCGGCACCGACGCGAGATCGGTAATGATCCACCAGGTCCAGTTTTCCAATTTCTTTTTATTCATCAGCCACATGCCCGTAAAGGCCGCGGCAGACGTAAGCGCATCCGCCTGGGGAACCGTGCTGTCCGTGAATTTTTTTAAAACGGTGTACAGGACTACCCAGCAGCAGGCAAAGAATATCAGGGAATTTCTCCAATCTTTTGCATTGGATTTTGTAATGATCAGGGCGATGTGCCCGTCTTTTTTCCGGGACCATAATATCCATCCCCAGACGCTCATAACGGTATAATAGAAGTTTACGCTGGCATCCGCATACAATCCATGGACGAGGTAGAGGTAAATAAATATAGCCGTGTTGATCATACCCGTCGGATAGACCAGGATATTTTCCATGCGGGAGAAGGCCACGCTCGCTATGCCGCAGACGACCGCTATGAATTCCAGCCAGGTGGTTTGTTGCAGATCCGCGGAGAACCGCAGGTAGAGTTCGTGTAGATTCAAGGGAAAGTTTATTCAGCCTCCGCGACGACTTCTTTTACTTCGGGGATCATGCGTTTCATCATCCCTTCGATGCCCGCTTTGAGCGTTATCATGGAAGACGGGCAGCCCGAACAGGAACCCTGTAACATCAGGTTCACGACACCCTCGTTATAGCTTTTGAACTGGATCGCGCCACCGTCCATTTCTACGGCCGGCTTTACATAGTTTTCCAGCAGCTCCTTGATCCTTTTCACCACATCGTCATCGTCTGCATCGATCGTATTGCCTTCAGACTTCACCACCACAACATCTTCTTCATTGATCACCGGCTTTCCTTCTTCCAGGTATTCTTTCAGGAACTGGCGGATCGCGGGGATCACGTCATTCCAGTCGGTATCGGCGGTCTTGGTCAGGGTTACGAAATTGCTGGCGATAAACACGCTCTTTATAAAGGGGAAAGCGAAAATTTCAATGGCCAGCGGAGACGGCCCGGCCGTCCCTACATCCGGGAAATCGATGCTTTTGCCCGGGTACAATAATTTGTTCGCAACGAATTTCATCGTTTCCGGGTTAGGGGTCATTTCGGTATAAATGCTGATGACCGGATTGCCTGTTTTGATCATAACGCTCAATTTAATATGCAAAAATAACAATTCCCACGGACTGCTTGTTTTTATAATCGGGAATTATCGGGCCATCAGCGTGCTGGCAGCCTTCCGGCTGGGATCATGGCCCCGCTGTTCATACCGTTTTGGCTCCGCCGGCGGCCACCGGCCGGTGAGCCCGGCAAAGGCGGTAATTCAGCACATGGGCGACAATGATCAGGATCACGGCGAAAGGAAGGAGCCGGAACTGGTATTCATGCCATAATTGCTTGGCCAGCAGGAGTATCATGCCACCCATGAAGAAAAGTACCGGGGCCAGACGGCGATGGTGATGGCGGAATCCATGCCACAGGGCCCAGGAGCCGATGGCAAAGGCCAGACCGATCATCCCGTATTCAAAGCGCGGATTATCGATAATATTGACGCCAAGGACAGGCAGGCTGGCGATCAGCAACGGCAGAACGGCGCAATGAATGGCGCAAAGCAGCGAAGTCGTTACGCCCAGCGCATCCCAGTTTATCTTTTGCGACATGCCGCGAAGATAAGATAAACGCAACAATGTTGCAAAAAAAATTACCCTATCTTTGCATTCCGGCGGGATCAAGCTGCGACACCCGCTGGGTAAATATATCGGTATGAATAAAAAAAGGTGGTTCCTGGCTGGTTTTTTTTTGGTGCTGTTCCTTGGATTCTATTTTGTCCTGAAACGGGTCATTCCGGGATATGGGGATGTCCAGCTGCCCGTGCTTAGTTATGTGCATCCTTTTTCTTTTACGAACCAGGATGGAAAGAAGGTCACCGAAAAGGACGTGACCGGTAAAGTATTCGTTGCGGAATATTTTTTCACCACTTGCAAGGGCATCTGCCCAAAGATGAATGCCAACGTCAGAACGATATTCCGGAAATATTCGGATGAGCCCGATTTTCGCATACTCTCGCATACGGTGGACCCCGGGACCGATACGGTCGCCCGGATGAAAAGATACGCAGACTCCCTTGGCGCCGATCCGGCAAAATGGTGGTTTCTCACCGGCCGTAAGGACAGCCTTTATAGCATGGCGAGAGGGAGCTACCTCCTCGACGATCCGAAGAACAATACGACGAATATCGATGACCAGTTCATCCACACGCAGTTCATCGCCCTCGTCGATAAAGAGGGGCGCGTGAGAAAGATCTATGACAGCCTGAAGAAAGATGAGCTGGATGAGCTGGAGAAAGATATAAAGGTCCTGCTGAAGGAAAAAGTCTCCAGTCCCCGTTTTGCAAATTCATTGTTCGGCAATAACCCCGGATGATCAACACACAAGCAATGGGAAGACAGATAAACGATATTCTCAAACATAATCAGTTAAGCGTCACCGCAGGTCGCCTCAAGATCCTGGAGTTATTCCTCGGTCATGAGGGAGCGCTTTCACACAGCGATATTGAAAAAAAAGCGGGTGAGAAATTCGACCGGGTAACGGTGTACCGTACACTTCAGGCATTTCTGGAAAAGGGCCTGATCCATACTATACCTACAGCGGATAATTCTATACGGTACGCGTTGTGCAGGGACAATTGTTCCGCAGGTCATCACCATGACGACCATATTCATTTTGTATGCCACTCCTGTGGCAGCACCATGTGCCTGGAAGGCGTCTCCATCCCGGCCATACGGCTCCCCAAAGGGTTTACTTCGCAGCAGGTGGAAATGGTCGTCAGTGGAGTATGCAAAGGGTGTAATGCCTGAAAAGAAGAAAGCCCCGATGTAGAAACACCGGGACTTTTGGTTAAGGCTCTGATTAGTAGCTCGTTTATGAATACGGATGAGCATTCATCCGATCTTTTTTCTTTAAGTGTGTTACAAATATAGCCGTTAAAAAGCATACGAACAAGACCTGGCCATACTACTTTGTGGGTATTTTTTAAAATTTCTCAGGAACAATTCTTCTCCATTTCGGTACTAACGAACTCCATTAATTGTTTGATATGACCTTTTGAAAAGTTAAAAGGCAATTGCGCGGCCTCATATAATTCCGGCAAAGTCCTCGTCCCACCAAGGCTTAACGCCGCCGTATAATTCTCTAACGCTTTCTCTTTGTTCTCTTTATATTGTTTCCACAGGCCGATAGCACCCAGTTGAGCGATGCCGTATTCGATATAATAAAACGGCACTTCGAATAAGTGCAGCTGCCGCTGCCAGGCATGCTGACGGAATGTTTCCAGCCCGCTCCAGTCTGTTACAGGTGAAGAAAAGTCCGACAGGATCTGCATCCACATGGATTTTCTTTCCTCGTTCGTGTGTCCGGGGTTCTCATAAACCCAGTGCTGGAACTTATCGATGATGGCGATCCATGGAAAAATAGAGATCACTCTTTCAAGCTGATGAGTGCGGGCTCTTGCTAAATCGTTTTTATCAGAAAAGAACAAGTCCCAGTGATCCATACTGAATAATTCCATGGACATGCTTGCCACCTCGGCAATTTCCATGGGATAGTCTTTAAAAGCGTTTAATTCCAGGGGATGCGCAAGGAAAGAGTGAATGGCATGGCCGCCTTCGTGGACCATGGTCGTGAGGTCCCCCATCTGACCTGCCGCATTCATGAAGATGAACGGAGCTCCCGTTTCGGCTAACGGACAGTTATAACCGCCAGGTGCTTTGCCTTTCCGGCTTTCCAGGTCGAAGCGACCCATCTCTTTCATAGTGCGCAGACAATCGCCGAAAAAGGGGTTGAGGCGGTCAAAACATGCCGTCGTCTTCGTGACCAATTCCCCCGCGTCTTTAAAAGGACGCAAAGGATCCGTTCCTGCGGGTTCTGCTTCACTGTCCCAGGGCCGCAGTGTATCCAGGTCCAGTTTCTTCCGCTTGTTCTCATTGATCTTGCTCACCAGCGGCAAGATATATTCCTTGACGGCATCGTGAAACCGGTAGCAATCCTCTTTGGTATAATCGAACCGGCCCAGTTCCTGGAACTTGTAATCCCGGTAATTTGCAAACCCCGCGTTCAACGCGACCTGATGCCGTTTCGCGATCAGCTGGGAATAAAGATCGTTCAGCGCTTCCTTATCCTGTAACCTCCTTTCCTGCATTTTCCGGTACACGTCTTCCCGTAAAGCCCTGTCGGGGCTCTCGAGGAATTTAGACGCCTGTTGTAACGTATATTCCTGCCCGTTGACCTGTATGGTCATCTTGGCGGAAATGACGCCATATTGCTGCGCCATCACGCTCAACTCGGCCTGTAAAGGGATGTTTTCGTCGCGGAACAGCTCGATCCTTTTCTTTACGGACCGCAGATAGCTGAAATATTTTTTGTGATCGAGCTCCTGGACAAACGAATTTTCGACCAGCATCCTGTTCAGACGATCGGCATAAGGCTGGATCTTCGGCTGGATCTCCATGCAGAAATAGGTGAAGGCCTCTTCCAGCGCTTTATTCTCCGTATCGCAGGTCATCCGGATCTGTCGCCAGCAGGCGTCTTCGCTGACCACCGCTTCCATCTCGCTCATGTCCGCAAGCCATTTTTCCAATGCTGTACGGGAATCCAGTTTTCTTTGCTGCAGGTCCAGGAAATAAGGTTCCAGTCCTTCCCAATTCGTAATTATAAAGTCTCCCGGCAGAAAGATCCGCTCGGGTTTGTGCAATTTTGCTGTGTAGTTCATTAACTAACTTTTCTTTTTGGCTGCCTTCTTTGGCTTCTCCGCCGCGGGTGCAGCCTTTTTCTCCGGTACGGCCTTCTTCACCGGTTTTTTTGCCTTCCCGTCCTCATCCGCCCTGGCCTTTGCCTTTGGCTTTTCTGCCGGTTCAGCCTTTTTTGCTTCGGCTTTCTTCGGCTTTTCCGCAGCGGGCGCTTCGGCCTTCTTCTCCGTTACGGCTTTCTTTTTGGCGGGTTTTTCTGCCGCCGCATCAGCCTTTTCTTCGGGCTGCTCTTCTGCATTCTCCTCTACCGGATCGGGAAGCCTGATCTCTACATCATTGTTCTTCAGCACGACAAACCATTTCACCATTTTTTTCAGGTCACTGCTGTAGACCCTTTCAAAATCAAGGTCCGGATAGACCTTGGTGAAATAATTTTTCAGGCCTTTGCTGTCCTTTTCATCGGGCAGTTTTTCTGTGCTGCTCTCCATAGCCTTCAGGATGTCCACCAGGTTCACGTTGTCCCGTACCGTATATATTTCAATACTTTCAAGATGTGAAAAGTTATGGATCCGGCTGGATACGAATTTTGTGCTTTTATCGTCCAGCGAGCGAACGATCGCTCCGTCTGTTTTGCTGTTCAGCAGTTCGTACAATCCTGGCAAACCGGTAACAGCAATGATTTTGTTATATTCCATATTAGTAGTATTCAATACTTTTAAGGGACGTGCAAGTTAAGACGAAACGATCATTTTGACGAGAAATTCTTATTTTCAGGCAAACTCAATTTCCCATCCATATTTTGAATGCTGGCGCTCTTTCCTGGCTGATCACGATCTCTTCCCCGGTTGCCGGGTTCAGGTCGAGGGACAGCTTGCCTTTCACCAATGCTTTTATCCGCCTTACGTGATGAATATTAACAAGGTATTTGCGGTTTACCCGGAAAAAAAGCCCGGGGTCCAGCTCTTTTTCAAGATCGTTGAGCGACCGGTCGACGATGAACTTTTGCCCCGTATGCTCGATGAGAAAGACCAGCTTGTAGGCAGAGTAACAATAAGCGATCTCGGTCGTTTTGATCGTCACCAGATCTATCCCCTTTTTCACCAGAAATCGCTGTCTGTAGCCATTATTCTGGGCAATAGCCTGTATCAGCTGCTTGCACTGACCTTAATGGGTGCGATCATCGGCGCCTGGAGATGACAGCGCCTGATCGATCGCCTTTTTCAGCGTTTCATGATCCGTATAACCCCTGGCAAGCAGATAAAATTTTGACTCGCTTACCTGCAGAAATACGGTAGGGAACCCTGTCACCTTCAGTTGCTTCACCAGCGCAAACTCGTAATACGCTTTTTCCTTATACTCCTCGCTGTGCAGTTTTGTATAGAATTCCTCCGCGGGAATGACATATTTTTCGAGCAGGTGGCGATAGGCTTCGTCGTCGCAGAGATCCCTCCCTTCGGCATGCAGCGCCGATTGAAGGTCCGTCGCAAAGGAAATGGCCAGATCATGATGATAATCCTTGAATACGCATAGCGCAATAGCGGGTTTTTCCGAGCTGGGATACCAGTCGCTCTCTTCCGGGTTATTGATATGCCAGAGCCAGTCCTTCCCAAATCTGATCCCCGTTCGTTCCTCCACCACCCGGTAAGCTTTTTGAATATAAGGGGCCATGATGCGGATATGCCGGGGTTCTTCCGGAAGGATCATGCCTCCCGATAACACCTCAAAAGCCAGCTCCCGGCCATATTCAATAAAGATCTTTCTGATAACGGGGCTGAACCCATAACACCAGCCGCACCAGGCATCGTAACAATAATATAAGGTGGGGGTCATGGGGGCGCTCATGCCGGCAAAGGTACAGCCCTGGGATCAGAATACCGTAGCCCCGGATGGCTCCCTGGACCAGGGTTCGGTGGACGCAACTGCGATCTGTGCGCAGGGAGACGATCAGGAACAAGGCAATTGTACGCTCAACTCGCATCCCTTGCCCGGCGCCGTAACCAACTTCATATTTCCTTTGTAATACTCCACCCGGTTCTGAATATTGTTCAGCCCAAGCCCTTTTTTGATTGCAGCCTCGTCAAACCCCCGACCATTGTCGGTCAGCTTGAGGTAGACCAGATTATCGTACAGGTCCAGGGATATTTTCAGTTCGGTAGCCTGGGAATGTTTCAGCACATTGCTGATCTTTTCCTGGATGATCCGGAAAAGGGCCAGCTTAATGTCCGGGCTGATCTTTTCCTCTTCAAGGTTCTGAAAAGAGACCAGTATGATCAGCAGCTTTCCCGACTGATTGATCTTTTCCACGATGTCCCGGATGGCAGCCGCAAGTCCCAGGTCTTTCAGGGTATAAGGCGTGAGATTGTGCGAGATATTTCTGATCTCTCCGATCACGTTCTGGATATTGGTATAACATCCATCTATGAAACGTGCATCGGCCGGATTATTGCGGGCTATTTCGAGGAAAAGCATACAGGTAGTCAGGATCTGGTTTACATTATCGTGTAATTCGGCAGAGATCTCCCTCCGCTCTTTTTCCTGCGCATCCATGATCGCTTTGATGATCTCCCTTTTCTTTTCGACCTCTTCTTTCTCCAGCATGGTCTCCTGGTTTTTCCTGGCCGTTATATCGATCATGATCCCGTTATAGATCCGGCCTTTTTCCGTCTTCATCGACATGACGGAACTGCCCCTCCACCATTTGATGCTTCCATCCGGATATAACAACCTTCCTTCGAACTCCCACGGCTTTTCCGTCCGGTTGGCCTCGTCTATCGATTCGCGGAGTCTTTTCTTGTCATCCGGATGTATCAGATCGGGATGCTTATAGATATCTTCCTGCCGGACGCCGAAATATTCTTCGATCTTCGGACTTACATACGTGAAGCCAAAACTGCCGTCATAATTTTCTTCCCACTGATAGACCACGCCGGGCACGTTCTGTATAAGGTCCCGGAAACGCAGCTGCTCAGCCAGCAGGTCCTCTTTCACCCGAAGGATCTCGGTGATATCCCTGCAAATGGATACATACCCGATGGTCTGACCTTTCTGGTTCTTTACACAGGATGAACTGATCTCCATGAACAGCTTTTTCCCATCTTTTCCGACCTGAAGTACCTCTCCTTTCCATTTTCCGGTCTCTCTTAATTTTCTCCAGACGAGCTCGCGGGTATCGCCAAGAAACTCATGGAACAACACCTCGGTCACCGGCCTGCCAATGACTTCCTCCTCTTTTGCTCCATATAATTCTTCGGCTTTCTTATTCCAGCTTCTGATATTAAAATCAAGGTCACAGGCGATTACCGGGTCAGCAAGGTTATCCAGCAGAAAGGAAGCAGGATGTAACCATTCATCGGGGATCTCCCGGAGCGTATCGATAAGTTCGGCTCCAGGATCGCCGGAATTCCGGGGGATTTCAGATGTAAAAGGACTGATCAGAGACATGTGACGGGTTTTCAACATGTAAGATGACGCTTTGATCTATAAATGCAAAACAAGTAACATATAAATTCCCATTATTAGTCTGAGGGCTGGGTAAATAAGAAACGGAAGTAAGTGTTTATGCTTACTTCCGTTTCTTATTTTATTTATCGTCAGCCCCGTTCGGGACTCGTTTATCAATGCCTTCCAGGCCGACTGCCTCCACTCCCACCAGCATTCCCACCGCCTCCGGAGGGCCTTGAACCGCCACCGCCTCCGCTGGACCTGGCCGGAGCTGCTCCGCCTCCACCGCCACTGGGTCTGCTGGGTGCGCTGTACCCTCCGCTTCTGGCCCTCTCAAAATTCTGCGTCCTGGTCTGGCCGCGATCGCGCATCTGCTGTTCCCGGTTCAGATTGGGTACGGATCGATTGGTATTGGGCACCGGCCTCCACTGGTTGTTGGACTGCCGTTGCTGCCATTGATTATTCGATGGATTGCGCTGAAAAACATTCCCGTTCCGGTCCGAATAGACATTGTTCGTCCTGCCATTGGCCCTGCCCTGCACTGCCGGGCGGCCATTATTGAAATTGGCTCCCTGACCGGGACGTGCGCCGTTGGCTCCGCCATTCACCTGCGGACGACCGGATGAACCTCTTGGACTGACTCCTCTGTTATTGTTGAATGTCCGATTATCCCGGGTGACTACACCACCCCTGTTCCTGTAGATATTGTTCCGGTAATTATTGTTTACAAATGTGTTCCTGTTCCTGGCAAAATTAGCTCCATAGTAACCATATGCCCGGTTGCGGTTCCATACATAAGCCGGACGGTATGCATGCGGTCCCCACCATCCACCTCGTCCCCAGCCTCCATATCCATGTCCGAAACCTATGCCAAGATGGAACCATCCAAACCCGTAACCATATCCCATGCTCCATCCAGCCCAGGGATTATAGCACATATTGAAACCCCATGTCCAGGGACGTGGATAATAGAAGCCATCGAACCAGGGATCATAATAGAAACCCGTTCCGTATACTACCGTAGGCCCATAGATAAAGGTGTTCAGGTAGCCCGGGGTATAGCCCATATATACATACTGAGGCGTTACATCATAGACATAAACATATTTGATATTGTACAAAGGCGAATTGGGTGGGATCCTGTCCACTTCGTCAGGCCTTTCCGTGGACACCGTCCAGGGGCCTGAAGGGCTTGGGCCCTGGAACCATACGCCGTTATCCACCGCATAGTAGACCCCGTTATACAGGACCACTGATGAGGAAGTGTTGGTGCCATATTGCATATCCGTTCCCTGAAGGGGCGCGAACTTAGGATCACCATTATACTCTACGTTGGTAGTGGCTGTACTGCGGTCTACTTTGGCTGTTTGCGGGATCTGCGCATCCATTACCGCTTCCCTTGCAGCCTGCGTGCCGGCCACGCTGGCCAGAACATTGTCCTTGGGCGAGCCTTCGGGAATGCTTGCAAAATTAGCCGGAAGCGCATTAGAAGCGATATAATGCCAGCCACCCGACAGGGAAGAAGAAGTGTACCAGCGACCGGAGATCAGCACAAAATATTTGCCGGTGCTCTGATCCTGGAAGATATCATTTGATGAATTACTGACATAAGACAGATCCGTTCCGGAGATCGGGCTGAAATTAGGTTGCCCGTCGGACTGGATCAGCTCGGCCGGAGATGTGCTTACGATAATATCGGAAACCACATTGTCCTGTGCAGCGCCGGCTGAATCGACATAACCCGCATTCGAGCTGTTGGCCGCATCCACAGAGGTCTGGACCTGTTGCAGGCTGGAAGGGACATTCCCCGCCGGTGCAAAGGGCCCCGTAGCCGACTGTGCGCTGTACCAATGCTTCCCGCCATATAAGTAAAAAAGACCATCCGTATTCTTTACGATCGTGAAAGGCGTGTTCACCACGACGTCCAGGTTCCAGTCCTTGTTGGCCTGCAGCTTGGGCTGGCCATCGATCATCACCAGCAGCGAAGGTCGGTTGGCATAAATGATCCTCGGCGCCGTGGTATTCAGATCCTTGGACAATTTTTTCTGTTCCTGGTTCTCATCCAGCGAAGAAAGGAGCTCGTCGAGGGAAAGATCCCCGGCTGCCTGTGGAAGATTGGTCTCAAGGGTCGTCTTCAGGCTGCTGGTAAAGCTCTCATCCGTCTGCCCCGGGAATTTGACATTGGGCACCTTGACGGATTGAATGACTACCCGCCGGTTATCTCTGTCGGTCTCAACATTGGCCACAGACCAGAAAGTACCGAATACAGGATCGGCCTTGCCATTCTGCAACACGGAAATAGCCCAGCGGGATTTTAAAACATTGTCGGTAAAAGATTCCGGCTGGGGCTGATAAATTTTAATGGTTGTACCATCATCCGTCGTAAAGCTTCTGGGCCAATCTGCCTGGGCATCCTGCGCAACCGCGGTCCCGGCCAGAAAAATAGCGCACGAAAGGGAGAATAATATAGTACGAAATGCTTTCATATTCAGTCATTTATAGTTTAAATATAACAAGTCGACCGGATGCTTCTACTTTTTGCAGCAACATCTTGGTTAGTATGACTTTTTCCGGGGTCTAAAGTTTATCAACCTTTACAAAGAATATGTTAAAATCAAGGATTTTAATGCGCTTCCAGCCAGTTTACCCCCGAACCGACTTCGGCATCGGCGGGGACTTCATTGGGTAACAACAAGGCTGTTTGCATACAACGCTTTATTATGGGTTTAATTATATCCAGCTCAGCTTTGTGGGCATCGAATACCAGCTCGTCATGCACCTGCAGCAACATCTTCGACCGGAAGCCATGCTGGCTGAACTCCTCATGGATCCTGATCATGGCCAGTTTGATCATATCGGCTGCCGTTCCCTGTATAGGGGAGTTGATGGCATTCCGCTCCGCGAAGCCCCGGACGGTGAAATTGGCGGAATTGATGTCCTTAAGCCATCTCCTCCGGCCCATCAGGGTCTGCACATACCCATGTTCCCTTGCGAAATTGATCGTATCGTCCATGTATTTCTGGATCCCCGAGAACTGCTTTTTGTAATTATCGATGATCTCTTTAGCCTCTCCGCGACTGATGCCCAGGTTATCGGCGAGACCAAACGCTCCCTGCCCGTAGATGATCCCGAAATTGACGCTTTTGGCTTTGTACCGCATTTCTTTGGTCACCTCTTTTTCGGAGACGCCGAATACTTTGGCGGCGGTCGCCGTATGAATGTCCTTACCTGTTTTAAAGGCTTCGCACATGTTCGGGTCGGCGCTGATGGCCGCGACGATGCGTAATTCGATCTGTGAATAATCCGCCGACAACAGCACGTATTCTTCGTTGCGTGGAATGAATGCCTTTCGGATCTCTCTGCCCCGTTCGGTACGGATCGGGATATTCTGAAGGTTCGGGTTGTTCGAGCTCAGCCTCCCGGTCACCGCGACGGCCTGGGCATAACTGGTATGCACGCGTCCTGTTTTTCGGTTTACCATCAGCGGGAGGGCGTCCACATAGGTCGACTTTAACTTCGTCAGCTCCCGGAAGGTCAGGATGTCATCCACGATCTGGTGCTTGTTGGCCAGCTTTAACAGGACATCTTCTCCCGTCGCATACTGCCCCGTCTTCGTCTTTTTCGCTTTCGGGTCAAGCTGCATCTTTTCGAACAACACCTCACCCAATTGCTTGGGGGAAGCGAGGTTGAATCGTTGCCCTGCCTGCTCATATACTTTTTCTTCGGCGACTTTCGCATCCTTGTCCAGCTCCTTTGAATACTCCTGTAAAAAATTCATATCGACGTTCACTCCCTCGAATTCCATATCGGTCAGCACTTTCACAAGCGGGTTCTCCACTTCATAAAATACTTTTTCGACATCTCTGGATTTCAGCAGGGGCATAAAAGCCTGCTTCAGCTGCAGGGTTATATCGGCATCCTCCGCCGCATATTCGGTGATCTTCTCAAGGGCCACGTCCCGCATATTCCCCTGTCCTTTGCCTTTCTTGCCGATCAGCTCTTCTATCGGGACGGGCTCATAGCCAAGGTATTGCTCGCTGAGCATATCCATACTGCGCTTTCCTTCCGGCTCGATAACATAGTGGGCCAGCATGGTATCGAAGAGAATTCCCTTCGGCCCGATGCCATACCATTTCAGGACGAGCAGGTCATATTTGATATTCTGCCCGATCCAGACGATGGATGGCTGGTCGAACAGCGGGACAAGGCCCTGAAGGATCTTTTTTGTTTCCGCCTGATCGGCTGGGCAAGGGACATACCAGGCTTCACCCGGCTGATAGGAGAAGCTCAGGCCCACCAGCTCCACGTCATTGGCGTCGATGCCCGTCGTTTCTGTGTCGAAACAGAGCTCTTTCTGCACGGATAGTTTTTCCACCAGCTCCTGTATGGCGGCATCGCCTACCACGGAGAAATAAGTATGCGCTACATTGCGGATATTCTTACTGGCATGCGGGCTGGGTGCTACGCTTGCATCCCCCGCCTCTCCGTTCTCTGCTGCCTCCACTGTCCCGGCATCTTCCCCCCTTTCCGCGGCTGCTTCCAGCCTGGTGCTCGCTTCTTCCAGCTTTTCCAGGTTGGTTTGTTGCTCCGGTCCGGCGCCCGGTCTTACGGATGGATTCACCGGCTTATTGCCAGGCGTCTGGCCTGGCTTGCCGGGGCGTCCCGGGGACAGCGGCCTGCTTTCCACCACATCCCCGAACAGGTCTTTTTGCTGAGGCTCCGGCGCCGCGCCGGAAGGCGAGAAAATATCTCCAAGGATCCTTTTCCCTATCGTTTTAAATTCCAGATCGATAAATACCTGGGTCAGCGCCTCCTTGTTCCAATCTTTCAGCCTGAAGTTTTCTTCATGGAATTCCACAGGCACGTCGGTAATGATGGTCGCCAGCTTCTTGCTCATGATGGCCAGGTCCTTACCCGCTCTTATCTTTTCTCCCAGCGCTCCTTTGATGTTTTCTGCATTGGCCAGCACATTTTCCAGGGTGCTGTATTCGGCCAGCAATTTAGCCGCCGTTTTTTCCCCTACTCCCGGAATGCCCGGTATATTATCAACGGCATCGCCCATCAGGCCAAGGATGTCGATGACCTGGGAGATCTCTTTGATGTTCCACTTTTCACAGACCTCTTTAGGGCCCATGATCTCGATATTGCCACCCTGATAAGGAGGCTTGTAGATCCTGATCTGTTCCGATACCAGCTGACCATAGTCTTTATCGGGGGTCACCATAAAAACTTCATAGCCTGCCGCAGCGGCCTGCTTGCTCAGCGTACCGATCACATCGTCTGCTTCGAAACCGTCCAGTTCCACGCACGGTATATTGAATCCGGTAATGATGGCTTTGATATCATCGACGGCGCTCAGTATATCTTCAGGTGTTTCCTGGCGGTTGGCTTTATAATCTGCAAAATCGGTATGGCGTTCCGTAGGCGCATGCGTGTCGAAACAAACGGCCATATGCGTGGGGCGCTGGTTGTTGATCAGATCGATCAGCGCATTGGTAAAACCAAATTGCGCATTTGTATTTCTGCCTTTGGAGGTGATCCGGGGGCTTCGTATCAGGGCATAATACGCGCGAAAAATAAGCGCCATGGCATCCAGCAGGAATAACTTTTTTTGCATACGCGAAATTAGGCAATTCCGGTCATCCCTTCATCTCCTTCAACCGCTTCTGCAGACTGAACATTTCATCCCGCAAACGGGCCGCTTCCATAAAGTCCAGGTCGCGGGCCGCTTTCTCCATATCCTTCCTGGTCCGGGTTACCGCCTTTTCCACCTGGGGGATGGTCTGATATTGCTCCTGATCTTCGGCCGCAACCGATACCAGTTCTTCATCCGGTGCAAGGGCATAGGGATTGGCCGGATCATAGCCTTTGATATCCAGCACCGCGCCTTGTGCGAACACCTGCTCTTTTGATTTTATAATGGTCCGGGGTGTGATGCCGTGCTCCTGGTTGTAAAGGATCTGTTTCTCCCTGCGCCGGCTTGTCTCATCGATGGTCCGCTGCATGCTCTCGGTCATGATATCCGCATAAAAGATCACGAGCCCGTCGACATTACGCGCGGCTCGTCCCGCGGTCTGGGTAAGGGACCTTTCATTACGCAGGAACCCTTCCTTATCCGCATCGAGGATGGCTACCAGGGAGACCTCGGGCAGATCGAGCCCTTCCCTCAGCAGGTTTACGCCCACCAGCACATCGATAACACCAAGACGCAGTTCGCGCAGGATCTCGATCCTCTCCAGCGTATCCACTTCGCTGTGGATGTATTTGGATTTTATATCGATACGGTGAAGGTATTTATCCATCTCTTCCGCCATTCTCTTGGTCAGTGTGGTCACCAACACCCGGTCGCCTTTTTTCACCCGCTTGTCGATCTCGTCCAACAGATCGTCGATCTGGTTTACGCTCGGCCTGACCTCGATCGGCGGGTCCAGCAGCCCGGTCGGGCGAACCACCTGCTCCACGACCACGCCGCCTGTTTTTTCCAGCTCGTAATCGCCCGGCGTAGCGGACACAAAAATGGTCTGATCGGTGATGGAACTAAACTCATGAAAATTCAAGGGGCGGTTATCCAGCGCGCTGGGCAGGCGAAACCCATAATCCACCAGCGTTAGCTTGCGGCTCCGGTCCCCTCCATACATGCCGCTGACCTGCGGGATCGTCTGATGACTTTCGTCGATCACGCATAAAAAATCCCTTGGAAAATAATCCAGCAGACAGAATGGCCTCGAGCCCGGCGTTCTCCGGTCGAAGAACCGGGAATAGTTCTCCACGCCATTACAATAGCCCAACTCGCGGATCATCTCCACATCATAATTCACCCGCTCGCTTAAACGCTGGGCCTCGATATATTTACCGGTATTCTTAAAATAAGCTACCTGCGCCGTGAGCTCGTCCTGGATCTCATAAAGCACCTGCTGCATGATATCTTTTGGGGCGAGGTACAGATTGGCGGGAAAGATAGCCGCATCTTCCAGTACGCCGATCCGCTTTCCGTTGCTGATGTCGAAGCTCTCGATCTCCTCGATCTCGTCTCCGAAGAAACTGATCCGGTATCCATAATCGACATAGGGCAGATTAATATCTACCGTATCTCCTTTTACCCGGAAATTGGCCCTTCCGAATTCCACTTCGCTGCGCTTGTACAATGAATTGACAAGGGCATGCAGAAATCCCTGCCGGGAAATGACCTGCCCCTTTTTTATACGCACGATACCGTTCTCGAACTCGGCAGGATTACCGATACCATAGATACAGCTTACCGAGGCCACTACGATGATATCCCTCCGGCCGCTCAGCAACTGCGTAGTCGCCTGCAACCGCAGCTTTTCCAGTTCCTCATTGATGGAAAGGTCCTTTTCTATATAGGTGTTGCTCACCGGCATATAGGCCTCCGGCTGATAATAATCATAATAGGAGACAAAATAGCCTACCGCATTGTCCGGGAAGAATTGTTTGAATTCGCCATACAATTGCGCTACCAGCGTTTTGTTATGCGTGAGGACCAGGGTCGGTCTTTGCACGTTCTGGATCACATTGGCAACCGTGAAGGTCTTACCCGAACCGGTAACTCCCAGCAAGGTCTGGTATTGTTCACCCTGTAAGACGCCTTCGGTCAGCTGACGGATCGCTTCGGGCTGATCTCCTGCGGGCGAATAGGGGGAATGAATTTTAAATGGCATGTCGGAATAATTAAAGCCGGTAAAGTTATGGATTATTATTTTTCTCTTTCTTCCGCGCCTTCGGCGAAGACGCTCCCGGTCCTTTTCTGAAAGGGTCCCAGGTGATCTTCAGCTTGCCATCGTCGCCTGTCCTGGCGCGGAGACGAAGGCTGATGCCGGCCTTGCCCTTATTGGTCGGAGCGACATCCTGTTTCTTCGCCTTAAGATTGCTCAAAGGTATCTGGAGGCTCATATCCGCCCCCTTTTTCAGATCGTAGACCCCTTCCGCGAAAATGGTGAACGCAGTGGACTGTATTTCCATACGGTGAATGACGATGGTCGTACTGTCCACATCCAGCTGATTCTTCAGCTCGGCGAAGTGGATCTCGGAAAGATCCCTTTTCTTCAGGACATTTTCGCTGATCTTTTCCATCGGTTCGAAATCGAGCAGCTGCCCGTTGCTGATCGTGAAATTCACCGTTCCCTTCAGACTGTTGTTAACCATGGTCGCCTTATCGGTCAGCAGACCGGTCATCCGGATATCGGCAGTCAGTTTTCCTTTCAGGTTCTTTTCCCGGATAGCCTGCTGGCCGAAATTATTAAAGGAAGCAAATATACCCGGGAGATCCGCTTGCCCGATATGCGATTGCAGCGTCACCGGATTACCAGCGCTTCCCCTGTTCCGGCGGAGGCTTCCGCTCATAGCCAGCGAACCCGAACCCTGCTCTACCTGCATGCTGTTGAGTTTTACCTCATCACCGGTGAACAGCAGATCCGCCTTTGCATGCGCACCCGAGAATTTCCCATAGCTGATATTGCTGGCTTCCAGCCGCACATGCGCCGATCCGTCCCGGAGCAGCCGGTCCACCCTTGCTGTCGCCGCTCCGAATGGGTGTTCAGTGGATTTTTTTGCGACCGTGACCGGTGCAGGTCCGGCAGGACTGCCAAGCACGGAACTGAGATCGCGCAGATCGAGACGCGGGGAGCTGACGGTCCAGTCCATGCGCTGGTCTCCTGGATTCTTATCGATCAGCGAAACCGCTTTGCGGGCAATTCCTTTCATAAAGATCATACTGCTGCCTGCATGAGCCTCCAGCTTGTCGATGAGCACATCCTGGTCTTTGAAATGGATGCTTGCCCTGCAATTGGTAAGGCGCAGCCGGTGTGGAAGATATTCCACCGCAGCCGAATCTATATCCATGGTCCCGTTGATGGAAGCCGTTACACTATCGTTCTCCGACAAAGGACCTTTGTAAAAGAGGTCTACCGCACAGCCGCCTTTCTGGAATTGGATCGTTCTGCTGCCGCTGAGGTCATTCAGCCGCTCCAGACCGAATCTGGAATGCAGATCGCAGAACAATACAGGGTGTTTGAGATCGATGATATTGATCGTGTCCGCGCTGATCGGTATATTTTCCCAGATGCCCCGGAAGGAAAGCAGACGAATCCCGGAATTCTCGTCCTCGCGCTTGTGACCATTCACCCATTCATTGGTAAAGGCAGCATTGAAAGACGCGGCGGAGAAACGGCCCGCGGGTGTAGTGACCGTCGCGTTGCTCAGGTTCATTTTCGCAATGATCCTGGGGGTATGGTCATCGGCGGATCCGGCATCCAGACTGACGTCCAGCGAGACATTTTTATCGACGGCATATTGTTCCAGCTTTTCCTTCAGCCCAGGGGTCAGCAAGGCCGTGGCCTTTCTGAAAGGGACATCGGTGGCCTGTATAGTGAGCAGGAACGGATCCGGTCTGACATTTGGAAAGAACCGTCCCGAAAACAGGAAGGGGTGACCATCCAGCGTAAGAACAACCTTGTTGAACTGTAATATACCGCTGGCGGTATTGAATTGAAGGGTAAACCGTCCCGACAGTTCTTTGTCTTTTATAAAGCTTCCTTTTTCCGTGTTAAAGGAAAAATTGCCTACGCGCATGGAAGTATTTATCTGGAGGGACAGCTTTTTCTTATCTTTTTCAAGGACACAGCTCAGATGCCGGACCTGCAGATCGAATTTTTTATTACGCGACTGATCATCCATGACCAGCCTTATGTCTTTGAGCGAGATGTCCGGAGGCTGAACTTCTTTTTGCCCGGAACCCTTATCGCCGGTGCGGAACAGGGATTTGTTGCTATAGCCCATGGAATCCGTGAACAGGTAGACCGTACCCTGCTCCAGCGACACCTGGCCTGCACGCGCCTGCCCGGACAAAAGACCCCGCAGCGAGAGACGGATAAATACATGATCGGCGCTCAACAGGTCATGATGATGGTGCTGCCACAGGCTATCCCGCAACTCCACTTTTGATAAATGCAAGGCAAGGGAGGGGAATTCATGAAACAAAGAGATATCCATATTCCCGATCAGCGCCTCCCCGGCGATCTGTTTATTCAGCTCACTCCTTACCTTTTTCAGGAGGGAGGCCTTGTTAAGCAGGATATAGCCGCCGAGGACCAGCCAGGCCAGCAAGAAAAGCGACAGGACCGCAACCGCAATCCGAAGTGTATATCGTAATGTTTTTTTCAATAGTTCAACCTCATCCCCGGAGGATCGTATCCAAATAGTCGGACAGCCTTTTTAAAGCTGTGGCAGCGATCTCAATCTGCTCCTGCGCTTCCTTCCAGTTGCGCTGTTCAATGGCTTCCCGGATACCGGGCAACGTTTTTACGCCATAACCGGTGTAAAAACCCGGCGCATATATAGCATGACGATACCATGGACGACGCGGAAGCCCATTCTCAGACAGCAATTGTTGTTCCGCCTTAAAAAGCTGCTGGTTTACATGGTCCTGTACAGCAGTCGGCAGTCCAGGCTTTGCCAGCGTATCGGCAAGACGGTCGGTTGCCTTTTCCAGCTCTTTCAATGCGTTGGAAAGAGGAGCGAAGTTCAGAAAAGGGACGTCTTCCCTTGATGGGGGTGCCAATAAATGGATGGTCGGATCCCCGGCATTGCTGTAATGATTCTCCTTTATGATCTCGTTCACCAGCGCGGTATTTTCTCTCGACTGATCGAGCAAGGAGATCAGTTCGGTGGCATATCCGTTGACCGTCCTGTAAAAGGCCCTGAAATCGAAGGGCAATGCAGGCGCATCCGCCATACGCAGGGCCACCCGGCCGGCAGTCCTGGCGAGGACCACTCCGTATTCAAAGCCGGGGTCTTTGAACCTCCGGTAGTCGTCGTAAGAATCATAGATGGAATGATATTCTCCGCCCGGATCCTCGCCGCCAAAGCCCAGGTTAAAAGAGGGGACGCCAATATGCTGCAGAAAGGCCGAATAATCGGAGCCCGAGCCGAGCGCTCCAAGGGCAAATCCTTTTTTGCTCAGCAGCTCTTTGCGGAGCTTGTTATTATTCGCGGCGTCCACCAGCTCCTTCGATCGCTTGCGCTCTGCAATACTGATATGGGTTTCCGGATCGGTGACATCTCTGGCCACTTCGTTCATAAAGGGTTCCAGGGCGTGCGAACCTTCCGCTCCCAGAAAGCCCCTGCCATTCCCATCGGAATTGATATAGACCACCGCTTTTTGCTGTAGCTCTGCGGCATGGGTCTCCACCCATTCGGTAGATCCAAGCAAGCCCGGCTCTTCTGCGTCCCAGGCGCAATAGATCAGCGTGCGCTTTGGCCTCCAGCCCGTTTTGACCAGCTCGCTGATCGCCCTTGCTTCTTCCAGCATGGCCGACTGGCCGCTGAGCGGATCGCCGGCTCCGTTCACCCATGCGTCATGGTGATTGCCCCTGATCACCCACTCGTCCGGCCATTCGCTGCCCGGTAATTTCGCGATGACATCGTTGATCGGTTTCAGACTCCAGTCGAAAGCCAGCTTGAGATGGACACGCGTCTTGCCAGGTCCTGTATGATAAGTGAACGGGAGGGCTCCACGCCATTCTTCCGGAGCAACGGGTCCTTCCAGCGCACGCAACAGGGGTTCTGCGTCGTGATAGCTGATCGGAAGCACCGGTATTTTTAGCAAATTGGTCACATCTTTTCTGTCCAGCCGTTTCGCATCCTTTGTGGCGCCGATCCCAGGCGTCAGCGGATCTCCGGGATAGATCGGCATATCCATGACCGAGCCCCTCTGAACACCGAACTCATTTTTGAAAGCTCCCTTTGGATAGACATCCCCCTGATAGTAGCCGTCGTCTTTGGGATCGGAATAAATGATACAGCCTATCGCGCCATGCTCCTGAGCCACTTTAGGCTTGATGCCACGCCAGGAACGGCCATATTTTGCCAGCACGATCCTGCCTTTTACGGAAATGCCCATCCTTTCCAGACGCTCATAATCATCGGGGATACCATAATTTACAAAGACCAGCTCTCCGCTGACATCGCCGTCGGGCGACCAGCAGTTATACGTCGGCAGTTGCTCGGATACTTGTCCTGAAGTGGCGTCTTCTTTCAGCGCGGGCTCCGACAGCAATGCGGTATAATGAACGGGCCCGGTCATTTCGAGCAGACGTTCCTTCGGAGTGGGAAATGGCACATAGAAGGTCTCGACTTTGGTATCGAAGCCAAGGTTCCTGAACTGAGTATATATATAGTCTACGACGGCCTTGTTTCCTGCCGACCCCACATGATGAGGATGCGCGGACATGATCCTTATACCGCTGTCCACATTTTTTGCTTTCAGGAAATTGTCGAATTTTTCTTCGAGGGAGAATTCTTCGCTGGCTCCTTTCTGGTCGAAGCCGGCCAGGGGCTTTGTTTGGGCGTTCGCAAAAATGGATAATAAGAGGAGGACGCCGGTAAATGGATTTCTCATGATTTTGCTGAATGGGTTGTGGTGGCAATGAAATTAGTGAATGACCGCTGGTTTCCGCGCTTATTTTTGGAGGCGTTTGACATATTGGCTATAATCGGGCAGGATTATCTCGTAGTCCTCATGCATAAGCGGAGAGGTAAGCATGAAGTCTGCCGTAGCGCGGTCGCAGGCGATAGGGATATTCCATACCACGCCAAGCCGCAGTAAGGCCTTGATATCCGGATCATGCGGCTGGGCTTCCATCGGGTCCCAGAAGAAAATAAGTACGTCGATCTTACCTTCGGCTATCCTCGCCCCTATCTGCTGATCCCCGCCCAGCGGGCCGCTCAGGAACTTGCTGACCGACTGGCCCAGCGCCTGCTCCAGCAGCTTGCCGGTCGTTCCGGTGCCGTACAGCCGATGTTTGCTCAGCGCCGTCTTGTTATAGACCGCCCACTCCATTAATTCATTTTTCTTATTGTCATGGGCTACCAGCGCTATTCTTTTTGAGCCGCTCATTTTTCTGATGGAGGATTGCATAAGAGGTCTTTTAGGAAATGAAGATAATTAATGCGCGTAAGCCGGTCGGATTTTAAGAAGACTATAACAAGAATAAAGAAATTTTTAAATCCAGGATTCGTTTTTCTTGGCTGGCGGAGACGGATCCTTGCCAGAAATACATTCAGGCATGGAATTTGTTAATTGATTCCTCCCTCTGGATCAGGATATTAAGTGCTTATCATGAAACGACCTTTTTGGCTAACCTTTATTGGTTTTATCTGCTTTTTTGCCGCGGGTGCACAGCAGACGAGGAACTCGCTGGACTCTGCGGCGAGCGCCATTGCGGTTAGTGGAAAGGAGCTGACAGCTGAAAGCAACGGTTCATCGGTGTTTGCAAATTGCTCCGCTTCGGTGAAAGAGACAAATAAAGTATGGCTGCAGTGGAAGGTGGACAGCGCAGAGGAAGGAGATTATTTTATTATAGAGCGGGCAACGGAAGGTAATCTCTATGAGACGATCGGCGTATTAAGGAAAGAAAAAAACAGCGATCATTATGAGCTGACCGATATCGCTCCACCCAATGGAAATGATTTTTACAGGATAAAATATACCGGCCAGGGTGGCCGGCTTGTCTATTCAAAAGCAATGCAGGTGAGCTTGTCCGGTGATTTTGATTTTAAGTTCTATCCCAATCCAGCAGATAAACTACTCATCATACGAACAGAGCATGTAGTGGATCTGCAAATGCTCGATGCAGCCGGTACGGTGCGGATAAGCAAGCGTTTATCACCAGGCATGCAGGTAATAAATATTTCTTCGCTGGAAAGAGGGGTGTATATCTTACGAGTTGCTGATAAAGAGAGCAATAGGATCGTTTCAAACCAGCTTTTGAAGAATTAAAGTTCCCTTAAAATCAGAATTACCACAAAATGGTATTGCAGAATTGATTTAGATCATATACCTTTAACACGGTTTTTCATAGGATATTGGATTTTAAAACGGGGTTGAATTTCTATTCAGACCCCTTTTTTATTTTATGCCTTGCAACATATTGATTGCCTGCTGCTTATGTAGAAGTTCCCAAAGCCTCTCCAGCTCTCTGACCCATCCCATCCTCTTTATTTTTTATGATATTTTGCTCCCGATCGGACTGTTTTGTGGCTTCCTGCCCGTTTCATCATCCGTTCCCCGTCCGGTTCATCATCGGTTCCTCACCAGTTCACGATCGATGTTGGAACATGTCAACCGTTGATTCGCCAGGATGTGTCGAATTCAGCCGGATCAGTTCGCGCAGCTTCCGGCGCCACATTGCATCCGCTCTGTTACTCCTTCGCATCCCGGAGCAGAATCGATCGCGCCGTGTTGTGCGCGGTCGTAAAAAAATACAGCCCCGGTGGAAACCGGGGCCGTTTTACTTACTAACCCAATTAAAATCCGTGAATATTTTTTCCGGTCCCTGCAATATGGAATGCATCCGGGATCCGGCAGTTAAGCCAATGCCATTTCTTTTACTTTTTCGCGGATCTTGTTTTCGATTTCCGTAGCCAGTTCGGGATTGTCGCGTAATAATTGTTTTACCGTATCCCGGCCCTGTCCAAGTTTGTCTCCATTGTAGCTGAACCAGCTGCCGCTCTTCTGCACGATGCCCAGCTCGACGCCCATATCGACGATCTCACCGGTCTTGGAAATACCTTCTCCAAAGACAATATCGAATTCGGCGGCCCGGAAAGGAGGAGCTACTTTGTTCTTGACGACTTTTACTTTCACCCGGTTGCCCACCGCTTCTTCCCCGTCCTTGATCTGTGCCATGCGACGGATGTCCAGTCTTACGGAGGCGTAAAATTTCAGCGCGTTGCCACCGGTGGTGGTCTCGGGATTTCCGAACATGACCCCGATCTTTTCACGCAGCTGGTTGATGAAGATACAGATGGTATTGGTCTTGCTGATGGTAGCAGTCAGCTTTCTCAGCGCCTGCGACATCAGTCTTGCCTGAAGCCCCATTTTGCTGTCACCCATTTCACCTTCGAGCTCGCCCTTCGGCACCAGCGCTGCGACGGAGTCGATAACGACCACGTCTATGGCGCCGGACAGGATCAGACGATCCGCGATCTCCAGACCCTGCTCGCCATAATCCGGCTGGGATATCAGCAGGTTATCGATATCCACTCCCAGCTTCTGGGCATAGGCGCTGTCGAACGCATGTTCCGCATCGATTATGGCGCACATGCCGCCTTTTTTCTGTGCTTCTGCGATGATATGGGTGGCAAGCGTTGTTTTTCCCGAGGATTCAGGTCCATATATTTCCACGACCCGTCCTCTCGGCAGACCGCCCACGCCAAGGGCGACATCAAGACCGATCGAACCGGTGGAAACGACTTCCATCGGCTCCGTGCTCCTCTCATTCATCATCATTACACTTCCCTTCCCGAAATCCTTGTCAATCTTGTCAATGGTCAGCTTTAAAGCCTTGAGTTTTTCTGCGTTTGACATAGTCGTAGTTTTTAGTTCTTCAAATTTATTGATTCGGTAAAGGTAGAGGAATAAATTTATTCACACTAATTTTTTTAGTATGGAATAACTATTTTTTTTAGTTGCGGGTGGTAGGCCAGGGGGTCGGCATGAACGGCAATTTCCCTGGCGATGTCGGGACGGGAGGCGGGTAAGCCGGGTTTCGGGGACGGGTCGGCTTCGCGTGGCAAAGGGCGCTGCGGTCTACTGCCGCTTCTCCCAGGCATTCATTTTCTTTTCCAGTACTTCCAGCGGCATGGCGCCGTCCTTCAGGATCTCGTCGTGGAACGCGCCCAGACGCCAGCGGTCTGTCAACGCTTGCTGGTATCTGTCGCGCAGCGCCCTTATTTTCAGGGCCCCGATCTTATAGCCCAGCGCCTGCCCCGGGATCGCCATATAGCGTTCGATCTCGGCCGTGGCGCCTTCCATGGAAATGGCCTCGTTATCGGTCATGTATTTTATGGCTTCTTCCCGGCTCATGCCCCTGGTATGGATGGCCACATCCACCACCAGCCGGATGGCGCGGTGGATCTCATCGCCCAGCGCGCCCATATACTGATAAGGGTCCGTGTAAAGACCCAGCTCTTTTCCAAGGGACTCGCAGTACAGCGCCCAGCCCTCCACATAAGCGTTGTTGCCGCCGAAGCGCCGGAAGGCGGGCAAGAGGCTGTCCTCCAGTTGCAGGGAGATCTGGTAATGATGTCCGGGTATGGCCTCATGCAGGAACAGCGATTCCATCCCCGATGTGGTATTGAATTTTGTGGCATCCAGGATCGGGATATAAAAAATGCCTGGTCTTTTCCCATCGGGTGATCCCTGAAAATATTCCGCGCTGGCGCTCGCCGCGCGAAAAGCCTCCGTCTGTCTGATCTCGAAACCGGTCCGCGGAGTATGGCCGAACATCTTCTGCAGGTTGGGCTGCATGGTCCGGTGAATAGTCTCAAAGGCGTCCAGCACTTCCTGGGGGGTTTTATATGGCATGAATTTTTTCTCCGTCCGCATATAATTAAAGAAGGCGTTCAGATCCCCATGGAAGCCGACGGTATTCTTAACGCTGTCCATGACGGCCCGGATACGCGCCACTTCCTTCAGCCCCGTCTGGTAGATCTCATCCGGCTGTAACGAAGTGGTGGTCTGATCCCTGACCAGATAAGCATAATAATCGCCGCCCCCGGGAAGCGCGCCTATTCCCGAACTCGTCCTTGCTGCGGGCAGGTATTCCTTCTTTAAAAATTCCGCCAGTTTTTTATAGGACGGAATGATCGTCAGCCCGACAAGGACTTCATACTGCTCGCTTAATAGTTGCGCCTCCCTGGGATCGGGCACCGAGCTCAGCTTTTTGGCAGCACCGTAAAAAAGGTTCTTATGGCTTGTATCTCTGGCTATCGCCTCCAGCTGCGGGATTATTTTCATGACCAGCGCTGCCGGCAATACGAATTTTGCGGCCATGCCTTTTCTGAAATATACGATCGCGCTGTCGGCCCAGGCGCCAAAGGCCGTTGCCCTGCGGATCCAATCCTCATGGTCCTTACTGTTGCGGAAAGGCTGGAACGATTCGCCGCTGCCCAATTGGCCAAGTGTCAGCGGCATGGCATAAAACTGGTTGAATGGAATATAATTGCTGTGAAAATTCAATCCCTCCAGCTTCGTTCCCAGCTCCCATCTGAAAATATCATAGCTGAGCCGATCGTTTTCGCTTAATGCTTCGCGGTCGAACCGGTTGATCCCATCCCGGAAACTGGTGTAGAAATTCCTCAATGTGTCGCGGTAACTGTCGGTGAAATCGATGGGCAGAAGATTATTATACCGGTCATCCCCATTCTGCGTCGCGTCCAGTGGAAATAGCTTCATCCTCCCTTCGTAGTAATCGGAGAAGACTTTCGCCAGCTCCTTGCTGTCTTCCTTTGCAGGAGCGGTTTTCGGCATCAGCTTGCAGGAGAGCAGCAGAAGGGAGAGGCCAAAAAACAGGAAGATTTGTCTCATTGCGCGTGTCGTTTAAAAATAAACATATACAATTATAATAAGCCCGCCAAATCATCAGGATAAGTGCTCTTTCTCTATGTGATCCATGCCTGGCGAAAATATTGGCATTAAATTCGCCTTAATTTTGTCAGGCATAAATTCGCTTATTTGTCACGATAAGCTATCTTTGAGCCTATTCTTATTTATCGCATGACCCTCTCAGCGTATAGGAATAATTAATTTTTTAAAAAAAAGATATTACTATGAAGCTTAAACAACTCCTGTTTTTCAGTGTTCTTTCCCTATCCCTTTTCTCCTGTGTAAGTTCTAAGAAATTCAAAGCGGCACAGGCCAAGATCGATTCACTGACGGCCGCCAATCAGAAACTGGCAGGCGATCTTAAAAATTGTAATGACCTGACCAATCTGGACGCAACCCAGAAAGCTGCCTTGCAGGCACAGCTCGATGCACTCAACAAGCAGATCGATTTCCTGAAGCAGAATCATGACGCAACGCTGAAACAATTACAAGATCTGTCGGTCATCTCCGGCTCTCAGGCGGAAAGCATCAAGAAATCCTTAGACAATATCGGCTCCAAAGACGCATATATCCAGAACCTCCAGAGCGAACTGGCTCATAAGGACTCCATCAATCTGGCCCTGGTCATGAACCTGAAGGGCGCGATCGGAAATATGGATGACAAGGACATCAATATCAAAGTAGAAAAGGGCGTTATTTACATTGACATTTCCGACAAGCTGTTGTTCAAGAGCGGAAGCTATGATGTAACGGAAAATGCAAAGGCAGTACTTGGTAAAGTAGCCACCGTGCTCAAGGCCCAGCCCGATATCGAGTTCATGGTCGAAGGGCACACGGATAACAAGCCTTACAACAGGCCCGGCGGTCTGTCCGACAACTGGGATCTCAGCGTAAAACGCGCTACTTCCGTGGTCAGGATCTTACAGAAACAATATGGTCTCGATCCTGCCCACATCACGGCAGCAGGTCGCGGCGAATATGTTCCCGTTGCTGCCAACGATACCGAAGAAGGCCGCGCGTCCAACCGCCGTACCCGTATCGTGATCCTGCCTCAGCTGGATCAGTTCTTCAAACTGCTGGAAAAGAAATAAATGTTTTCCCGTATATCATTAGAAGAGGCCGCCCGGCATACCGGGCGGCCTCTTCTTTTTTTGTCCTACTCCATCATTTTATCGGGGAATCTGCGTTATGTACTCACCTTTAAGTGAATCAAAATCAATCAGTAGCCTGTTTTATGGCCCGATCTGTCCAAAATCCTATATCTATGCTCCCGGAAAGCAAAATCCCGACCCTGGCGGCGTTCCTGCTGGTCGTGCTGACCGGGGTATTGGCGCCTGGGCTCTCCCTCGCAAAAGGCCTCCCGGATCCCCAGGCAAAGAATGGCCTGATCGATCTGCGCGGCCAGGACCTTTTTACCAGACCGGTTGCCCTCGACGGAGAATGGGGATTCTACTGGAAAAAGTTGCTGACGCCGGACCAGGTACCGGCTGCCGGCAAACCGGATTATTTTCCTTACCCCGCACTCTGGAAAGACCTTCGGCTGAATGGACAGGCACTGAGCTCCCAGGGTTATGCTACCTACACGCTCACCGTGTTGCTTCCTCATAAACGACCAAGGATCGGTATGGAAGTACCAGACGTCTACTGCTCCTATAAATTATATGTCAACGGGGTCGTCCAGGGACAGAATGGAGAGCCCGCCACAACGGCTGACCAGGCCACCCCTTTCTGGGCGACCCGCACGATCCCGCTCCCGCCGGGAGAACCGGATACGCTGGTCGTGGTTATGCAGGTAGCCAATTTCTGGCATTGGAAAGGCGGCACCTATAAAAAAATATTGATCGGCGATAAGGACATACTTTTTCTGAAAAAGAACAGGGATGCCGCCTTCGACCTCGTTTTGGCGGGCTGTCTGTTCATGGGCGGTCTTTTCTTCCTGGGGCTGTTTGTTTTCGGGCGCCATGATAATACCACGCTTTATTTTTCCCTGTTCTGTCTTCTGTACTGCTATCGCATGGTGGGTACGGATTCATATGTACTTCATACGCTGTTCCCCGGCCTGAACTGGTTCATCACCATCCGGATAGAATATATCACCCTGTCCCTCAGCGCAGCCTTGTTCACGAGGTACACCAAACATCTTTATCCAGAGGATACGCATCCGGTCCTGATGAACTGGATGGGTTTGTTCTGTCTGACCTACAGTTTTATTACGATCCTGACCCCTACGATCATATTCACCCGGTTCCTGCATGTTTTCCTGGTGGCTATGTTCATCTGTACGGGATACGCGCTCTATGTTTATCTGCAGGCAGCCCGGAATAAACGGAGCGGCTCTCTCTTCGCCTTGCTCAGCACCGGGGTCATGCTGGCCATATTGCTCCTGATCAATATGAGCTTTTTCGGGATCATTCCACCCCTGAAAGTGGTGGTGTTCGCCGGGTATATCGCCTTCCTCTTCCTGCAGGCGCTGGCCCTGTCCCACCGGTTCGCCCATACATTCAAGCAGGCTGCCCTTCAGGCGCAGCAGGGGCTGAAAGCCAAGTCGGAGTTCCTGTCCACCATGTCCCATGAGATCCGCACACCCCTGAACGCCGTGATCGGCATGACCCATCTGTTGTTGCGCAACAAGCCGCGCAATGATCAGAAAGGCGATCTGGACGTACTGTTGTTCTCGGCCAACAATCTGCTGTCCATCGTCAATAATATCCTTGATTACAATAAGATCGAAGAGGGTAAGATCGCCTTCGAAAATATTCCCATGGACCTGCCGGCCATTGCCCGCAATATCGTGGCGGGGCTGAAAAGCACGGCACATGATAAAGGCATCGGCCTGCTGATGGACATCGATGCGGGCCTGGATAAGAAGCTGATGGGAGATCCCACCCGCATCAGCCAGGTGATCACCAACCTGGTGCACAATGCCATCAAGTTCACCCGCGAAGGCTATGTGCGCTTATCCATCCACGTTGACTCTGCCGGACCGGCCCATACGCCGGGCAGCCCGGGCGGGATAACGGATGGCTCCGTCACCCTGACGATAAAAGTGGAAGATACGGGCATCGGCATCGCGAAGGAAAAACAGCATATGATCTTTGACCGGTTCACCCAGGCCGATTCCTCCACATCCCGCAGCTATGGCGGAACAGGGCTGGGACTGGCCATTACCAAACGCATTCTGGAATTGCAGGGAGTTTCCCTTCAGCTGGACAGCGAGCCCGACAAAGGATCCTCGTTCCATTTTACGCAGGTCTTCCTGTACAGCACCGAAGCCGCCGGAGAGAAGGAGCCTTCTGCGGGGGCCTGCGACCCGGAGCACCAGTTGCTGGGTATTGCCATCCTCCTGGTCGAGGACAATCCGCTGAACGTCCTGGTCGCGCAGACCATCCTCGAGAACGGAGGAGCCGTCGTCGACGTGGCCGTCAACGGGCAGGAAGCGCTGGACAAGCTGGACAGCAGCCGGCACCGCCTGGTCCTTATGGATCTGCATATGCCGGTCATGGATGGTTACGAGGCGACCATGTGCTTACGCAAAAGAGGGGAAACACTACCCATCATAGCCCTGACGGCCAGCACTCCGAAAGAAGTGGAAAGCGAAGCGTTTGCGGCCGGCCTCACGGACATCGTGATCAAACCTTTCAACCCCGACGATCTTTACCGGGTCATCCTCCTGCATGTACCCTCGCCCACTTCCGCAGCGACGGGTCATCCTGTTTAGCAAAAGGCGCCATCTGGCAACCCCGGTGATCCAGACTTTCCTCGGCGTCACCAGCTCCGGTGATCAGACCGCCCATGACGACAGACGGGGACAATTTTCCCCAGTTCCCGCCCAGCACCCGCTGGCGCACGCATGATCCGACCCGCTCAGACGACCATTGCGGATGCTCACGCCCCGCTCTATCCGATCTGAGATCTGGAAGAGGAGTTGAGACGCTGGAACCTGGCTTCCTCCAGGTCGAGCTCGAATTCTTTTCCGCGGATCAACTCATCGGCAAATTCGTTATCCCGCCGCATCTGGGCGAGCTCCTTACGCTGGACCTTTACCAGCTCCAGCAACATTTTCCGGTAGCGTGGTAAAAAAGGAGGGTTTTTTTCCGTCCCATCCTTCTCCTGTATTTTTTTATTGGCTATTTCGACCATCCGCTCATAACGGGCTTTCAGCCGGTGGAATGCATCGACGGAGCTGGCATCGTCCGCATACTCCGTTTCGATGTGATCGAGCGCGGCCTTTGCCAGCCGCAGACGGATGGCCAGGGTCTGTTCCGACTCGTTCTCCTGCGCTTCGAGATTCAGCCATCGCATCAGCAAGGGAAGGCTGAGCCCCTGCAATACCAGCGTAAAAAGGATGACGGTGAACGTGATGAACAGGATCAGGTTGCGATGCGGGAAGGCGGCGCCACCGGTCATGCTCAGGGGTATGGCCAGGGCGGAGGCAAGGGATACGACGCCGCGCATGCCGCTCCATCCGATTATAAAAACGGCTTTCCAGGTGGGGCGTCTTTCCCTCTTCCGGATCGATTGGCTGAGCATCCTGGGAATATAAGCCGCAGGGAATACCCATATTATACGGATTACGATGGTGACGAGGCTGATGACGATCCCATAAAAGATGGCTGCCTGCAGGGAATATTCTCCAAGGCCCTGCACGATGGCCGGCAGCTGCAAGCCGATCATGATGAACACGACGCCATTCAGCAGGAACACCAGGATATTCCATACGCTCTGCGATTGCAGCCGGGTGCTGTAGCTGAAAATATCATGTGAACAATAGCTCATCATCAGACCGCCGCTGACCACGGCCAGCACACCCGAAAAATGGAAATGCTCCGCGGTGATATACATCAGATATGGGGAGATCAGCGTGATCACGGTATCGATATTGGCAGTGGTAGGCAACCATTTATGCACGGCAAACATAATGAACCCGATGGCGAGCCCGATAAAGACGCCCATGCCGGCAACCAGTAAAAAGCTACCGCCGGCCTTCCATAACGCAAAATGTCCCGTAACGATGGCCAGCAGGGCAAAACGGAATATGATGAGTCCGGATGCGTCGTTGACCAGGCTTTCTCCTTCGAGGATGGTCACCACCCGCTTGGGCGCTTTCAGTTTCGCCAGCACGCCGGTGGCGGCTACGGCATCGGTCGGGGAGATTATGCCTCCCAGTAAAAAGCCGAGCGCCAGTGAAAAATCGGGGATCATCCTGTTCGACATCCAGGCTACGGCTCCGGCCGTGAAGATCACCAGACCGAGGGCGAGCAGGGCGATGGGCCGTTTGAAAAGCCAGAAGTCATGCCAGGAAGTGTTCCAGGCAGATGCATACAGCAGGGGTGGAAGAAAGATGATGAATACGGTATCGGGGTCGAGGCTGATATGCGGAATGCCAGGCACAAGACTGATCAGCAGGCCCGCTATCACGAGAAAAACCGGATAGGAGATGCGAAGCTTGTCGCCGAGCATGGCCAGCAGCGAGACCATGAACAGCAGCGATATGATCAGTAATAAGTTGTCCTGTAACATACCCCCGTAAATTAAATTTTTATGACCAATTTCCCCGTGAAAAATCATTGACGGCCATTCCTGCGGTGGCCGGCTGGTTTTGCGGCATGGCTCAAGGGGAATTTATTCCGCAGATCTTATTGGCATAGTTTTTCCACCCTTATACCGGGAACGGGAGTACCATTACCCGGGAGCGGGATGGAGTGCGATGGACCACCAACTAAATTGTCTGAGGATGAAAGCTATTATTTTAGGTTGCCTGATATTCATGACGGCTTGCGGAGAAGCGGTCTCCGACCATGCCGTCAGCAAGGATACGGCAAAAATGACCAGCGCCCCGGTGATCCGGGAGCCGGATACGACCACGCTGGCAGGAATATGGTTTCTGCAGCCCGTGCTGGCCTCCGATACGGCAGCCGGCAAGACCCCATTCCTGCGCTTCGATATCGGGAAGACCCGTATCAGCGGCAACACGGGTTGCAACAGCCTGAACGGCGCTTTCTGGTTCAGCGATAAAGACAGCAGCCTGTCCTTCAACGAAAAATTCGTCACTTCGAAAATGGTCTGTACGGGATATGATGAAAAGGCCTTTCTGAAGAGCCTGCTGAGCACCAACCACTACCGGCTCTGGAAAGGCATGCTGATCTTAATGGTCGATCAGACCGAGCTTTCAAGATGGGTCAGAAAACCGGCCACTGCACCAAAATCCGATAAAGCCTAGAGGTAGAGGAAGGCCAGTGGAAGGCCAGCCGTGGCGCCGAAGTCCAATAAGGCCTGGAGGGGAGGCAGCGGAACCGGCGGATGGCCAGTGGATAACAGGCGACGATAATCAGGGAAATGCACAATCCATCCACAACACATTCAGATAACACAAAGTTTACGATACGGTAATATGCACACAGGAACTTCATCAAACTAAATGGAACGGTTATGATAAACAGATTGATCGATCTCACCCGGGAATTACTGAGGAAAGGGATTTTCAATCATCTGCCCGACAGTGAAATTACGCGTCTGCACTGGATGATCATGCAGGGCAAAGGAGGAGGAGAGCTGCCCTTGCATCCCCTGCTCAGCTTCTGGTACCGGGGAGATTATTATTCTTCCAACGGCGAGCCTCACCTCCTGCAGCAATGCAATGAATGTTTGCAGCGTATGGGCCAGCCGCTTATCGATGTATTCGGGGAAGAGTTCTACGAAGTCTGATCCGTGCTGACGGCTGCGGATCATGAGACCGGCGGATCATAAGACCGCAGATCATCGGGTGGGCAGCGGACCAAGGCGGGTATCGGATCATCGGGCATCCTGATTTCCGTAGCGGTAATATTCGCCCGGATCGGTGAGCACTTTTTTCCATTGCCGCTGATGACTTTCCTGCCACTTTTTATCGGGATGCACCGCCCAGTTCACCGTCCTCAGCAGATCCCGTATAAAATCCCTTTGTTCGGGGTGTACGAACATTGGATGGAGATAAAACCATTTCGGGTCCTTTGTCAGCTCGGTCCAGAATGCCGCAAAATCGGGATAATCCGTCTCAAAAACTTTCAGCTCATCCTTTGTATCGTCATACGTGCTGTGATTATAATAAAAGTAAGGGTCCTTCCCTTCGCCACTGACCCGGTAGAGGCTTCCGCCGCTCTCCGCAGAGCTGATATCGAAATAGAGTTCCTTCGGCATAATGAACATAAAGAAAAGGAAATTACGTAACTTCAGGCCTGTTTTTATACCTATTTAAAACGTTCATATGGCACTTATTCCTAATAACAAAAAGAAAAAAGACGGTAAGCTGGCTGGAAATCAGAAAGGCAATAATCCGGGCTTTCCCGCTCCCAAAGGGAAAACGAACAGCAAGGGCGTTCCCAAAAATACCAGACTGACCGGCGGATCGCAACGGGGCTCCTGATCTTGCCGCGATTTAACTAACTTTGCAGCATGCGAGATTATCTAAGTGAACTGAATGACCCTCAGAAAGAAGCGGTATTGCATAAAGACGGGCCTATCATGATCGTGGCGGGGGCGGGGAGCGGAAAAACGAAGGTACTCACTACCCGCATTGCCCATCTGATGGCCCAGGGGGTTGACGCATTCAATATTCTTGCGCTTACTTTTACCAACAAGGCTGCCAAAGAAATGAAGGAAAGGGTGGAAAGGACCCTTGGCAACTCCGATGCCCGGAACCTCTATATCGGCACCTTTCACAGCGTTTTTGCCCGGATCCTGCGGGGGGAGGCTCACCGCCTCGGCTATCCCAGCAACTTCACCATCTACGATACGGATGATGCCAAAAGCGTGCTGAAAACGGTGATCAATGAACTGAATTTAGACGACAAGCACTATAAGCCCAATGTGGTGTACAACCGTATCTCCCAGGCGAAAAACAGCCTGGTGGGGCCGGCGGAATATGCCACCGACTATGCCATCCAGCAGGAAGACATGCGGAGCAACCGGCCTGCCATCGCACAGATCTATGCGGCCTATGCGGACCGTTGTTTTAAGAACGGGGCTATGGATTTCGACGACCTGCTCATCAAAATGTACCACCTGCTCAAGAATTTTCCCGAGAGCTTGCATAAGTTCCAGCACAAGTTCAAATATATTCTCATCGACGAGTACCAGGATACCAATCCCGCTCAGTACGAGATCATCAAGCTTCTGGGCGCGGTCCACGAGAACGTCTGCGTGGTGGGCGACGATGCGCAGAGCATCTATAGTTTCCGTGGCGCTACGATCGAGAATATATTACAGTTCCAGAAAGACTATGACGATGTACGGGTCGTAAAGCTGGAACAGAACTACCGGAGCACGCAGAGCATCCTGGAAGTGGCGAATGAAGTGATAAAGAATAACAAAGGGCAGATCCCGAAAAACCTCTGGACGGATAACGCCGCCGGCGAAAAGATACGCCTGGTGCGCACGATGACCGACAACGAAGAAGGGAAATTCGTGGCCGACACCATACAGGAACAGAAGCTGCGGAATCATTTTAACAACCGCGACTTCGCCATCCTTTACCGCACCAACTCCCAGAGCCGCGCCTTTGAAGAAAGCCTGCGCCGGATGGCGATCCCCTATACCATGTATGGGGGCGTCAGCTTCTATCAGCGCAAGGAGATCAAGGATTTTATCGCCTATCTGCGGATCATCGTCAACCCGCAGGATGAAGAAGGGTTGAAACGCATTATCAATTACCCGACCCGTGGCATCGGCAAGACTTCGATCGACCGGGCCGTGCTGGCGGCCAATGAACAGCATATCACCCTCTGGCAGGTGCTGGAGAGGGCCAGGGAATTCGGCTATAAGGCCGGGACGCTGGAGGCTATCGAGAATTTCGTTCTGATGATCCGCAGCTTTGCCAGCATGCTCGCCAGCAAAAATGCATACGAGGTAGCCGTGCATGTGGGCAAGCAGACCAGCCTGGTCAAAGAGCTCTTTACCGATAAGACCACCGAAGGTCTCGCCCGCTATGAGAATATACAAGAGCTGCTCAACTCGATAAAGGAATTCACCGAAAGGCCGGATGAGGATGGGGTCCTCGAAGAGGACATGAAGGGATTGGGCAATTATCTTCAGCAGATCACGCTGCTGACGGACGCCGATGAAAAAGACCCGAACGCGGACACCGTTAAGCTGATGACCATCCATGCCGCAAAAGGCCTCGAATTCTCCTGTGTATTCGCGGCAGGCCTCGAAGAAATGCTTTTTCCCAATGCCATGTCGATCAACACACGGGAGGAACTGGAAGAAGAAAGAAGATTATTCTATGTAGTGATCACCAGGGCCAAACAGCGGCTATGGATCACCTATGCGAATACCCGTTACCGTTTTGGCAGCCTGGTGCAGAACGAGCCCAGCCGTTTTATCGGGGAGATCCCCGAAGCCAATCTGGACCGGAGCTTTGCCGGCGGAGGCGCACGCAACCAGGGCGGCTTCGGTTTTGGCAGCCAGTCGGGAGGATCGGCCTTCGACAGCGCCACCGGCGCGGGATTTGGAAGAGCTGCGGCATCGGCCGAACGGAAATATGGTCCCCCACCGAATAAAAAAGAGCCCCGGCCTGCCTATGTCCCGCCCAAGCCGTATATGAAGACGATCGAACACAATCCCAGTCCCGACTTTATGGCAAGCGATACCTCCGCGCTGCAAAGCGGTCAGAAAGTGGAGCACCAGAAATTTGGTTTTGGCGAGGTGATGGGCGTTGAAGGTTCGGCGCACAATCCCGTGGCCACGGTCAGATTCCAATACAACGGCGATAAAAAGATCATGCTGAACTACGCTAAACTGCGGATCATCGAAGATTGAAGCCGCCGCCGCCCCGGATGCCGTGCTGACTGTTACCCGCAGTTCGCCCAGGGCCGCCGCCCCGATTTTCTATTGTGCGGAATTTTTCCCCGTTTGGGAACTGGACGATGTTTCATTGGGAGAAAATATTGGGATTCTCAGATAATTCCTTTCGTCCGAAGGACATGACTATTGATTTTAACAAAAGTTTACTATCTTTTACGCATGCCCGAAAAACGCAAGATGCGTCCACCGGGACTGCATTTTGTAACCCTGACCGTAGTTGGCGGGATCGACGTCTTTACCCGCTATGAATACTGTGATCTGCTGGTTGAAAACCTCAACTTTTGCATTGAGCACAAGCGTCTTCGCATATACGAATATGCCATCCTTCCCAGTCATTTATACATGATCGCAGGTGTAGAGCAAGGTAACCTGCCCAAGGTCTTAAGGGATTTCAAAAGTTATTCCGCCAAGCAGATCCTCCGCGCCATTGCGGAACATCCGGAGGAAAACCGCAAGGAATGGCTGCAGCGGTTGTTCCAGTTCTTCGCCAACCGCTATCAGAATAATTCCGAGCACCATTTCTGGCAGTTCGGCAATCAGCCCATCGATCTGGACAAAGTCGCCGAAAAAAATCTGCCCGCCCCCTCTCCCCTCAATAATCTCCTGAAAGCTAATATAGTGGACGAACCTGGCAATTACAGGTATTGCAGCGCCTGGTCTGACCAGAAGGTGAAATTGGCCGGAAAATTGTAATTTTAAATCTACCCCCTCACAGCCCGTTCCGGTCAATAATCTTTATTTCATCAAATCAGATGATTATGCCATCACGCACGCAAAAGTTACCCGCCGACAACTGTCATTTGATTACGCTGACCGTAGTAGATTGGATCGACCTGTTCACCAACCTGGCATACCGACAGATCATCACCGGTTCGCTCAATCATTTCACGGAGAGGCAGGGCCTGATCATTTATTCCTGGTGTCTGATGACCAATCAGCTTCATCTCGTGGTAAAGACCAGTGATGAATATGGGATCGCTTTGTTCGAACGCGATTTTAAAAAATACTCCACGGCAGAAATAGTCAAGGCCATCGACCATACGGACCTGCGACAGGATTGGATGATGGACCGGTTTGAAAATTTCGGCAAATCCTTAAAGAAAATTGAGAAGTACGTTATCTGGCAGAATTGCTGTAGCCCATTGTATCTGGATTACAGACAGCCAAACCTGCTCATGGAAAAAATTTCGTTTGTCCATGCCATTCCGGTCCAGGAACATATCGTCGAATTACCGGAGCATTATTTATACAGTTCGGCCCGCGACTATGTGGGTGTGAAAGGCCCGGTCCGCGTCACCGTACTGAAGCAGGGGTTGTCAAAATTCAAAATGTTATCGGAGAACTGACTTCCCAGGCTACAGCACCATGCCACCTGGTCGCCGATGGGCTCATCATCTGACGGCTTTCTTCAGTCTTTCGACCGTCGCTTTCTCGCTGCCGACGAAGAGCTCATCGCCCGAAAGAATTACGGGCCGCTTCAAAAAAGTATATTCTCCGAGGATGAGGCGCCGGTAATCTTTTTCCGTGAGCCGCTTGTCCTTCAGCCCCATTTCCTTGTACCTGATAGCCCGCCTGCTGAACAGCGCTTCATAGCTACCCGCTTTTTCCTTCAGTTCTTCCAGCTGTGACACCGTGATCTTCTCTGTTTTTATATCCTGCAGGGTAAAGCCCTTTTTTTCTGCCTGTATCTCCTTGAGGATCCTGTTGCAGGTGCTACAGGTCGAGAGGCAATAGATCTTTTTCATAGGGGCAAAAATACGGCATCCCCGATAGCCGGCCCACCGGAAGCTTTCTTTCGTAATATTTTCGCCATGCCGGCGACTAATAGTATAATTGCTAAACTGTTTTATTTGCAGGAGCCCGTCAGTCCGGAAGAATTTGTCCACCTGGTGCACGAACATCGCGCCATGCTGCATAAGGTATGCAACCTGTATTGCTATACGGAGCACGACCGTCAGGACCTTTTTCAGGAGATCATCGTACAGTTATGGAAGTCCTGGCCCAGATTCAGGGGCGAGTCGAAGTTCGGGACCTGGCTCTACCGGATCGCGCTGAACACGGCCATATCCGGTCTGCGCAGACAGAAGAAACAATTCACCTTCACAGACCCCGGGGGCCTGCCGGCGGAAACGCCCGATATCCCCTATCCCAGAGAGCAGGAAGAGCAGCTTCAGCAATTATACCATGCGATCGGCAAGCTGACGGAGGTCGAAAAAGCGCTGGTCATGCTCTATCTGGATGACAAGAACTATGAAGAGATGGAAGAGATCCTGGGGATGAACCAGAACAACCTGCGGGTAAAAATGAACCGCATCAAAGATAAATTACGTAAACTCACAAAAGAAGCTGCCGATGGAACTGGAAAGCCTTAAATATATCTGGCGCACGATGGAACATGCTCCCGCCCAGGAGCAGAACAGCGCGCAGATCCTTGCCCTGCTGGGAAAAAGATCACGCGGTCCCATCACAAAGATGAGGAGGAACCTCATCGGCGAGATGATCCTGATGCTCGTCACGTATATTCCCGCGATGGGCTATTATCTTTTTGAAAAGGATGGCAGGCTTCCGGAGATCGCCTGGCTGCTCGTCCTGCTGATGACGGTTTTCGCAGGATATTATTACCGCAAGAACAAGCTGCTGAAAGAAATGCAATGTCTGAGCTGTCAGGTAAGATCCAATCTGCAACGTCAGGTAAAGATGTTGCAGAAATACGTCCGCTTCTATACCATTGCGGGTACCCTTCTGGTCCCGGTCGTTGCGATCCTCTCCTTCCTGCTGATACGCTGGAGGCTTCCCCAGCCGGTGGGGTCCGTCTTTTTCTCCATGGCCCCCGACTCCCCCTGGTGGAGGACGCTGTCGGCAGGACTGATCGTGCTGGGGCCCGTCACCGCCGGGATCTATTACATAAATGCCTGGTGGGTGAACAGCATGTACGGGCGTCATATCGGAAAATTGCAGCAGTTGCTGGAAGAAATGGGCGGGGAGTAACGCGATACTGGACGAACATCATGCCATGCTTACTGAACCTCCGGGGACTGAACTTTTTTGTATATTTCAAAAAAACGCCCATGCAACGATCCCTCCTGCTCTGCTGCCTTCTTTTCTCCGTCCTTACCGGCCTGGCCCAGACCACCGGCGAAGAGGCTATCCGGAAACTTATGGAAGACCAGACCATTGCCTGGAACCGCGGCAGCCTCGATGATTTCATGAAGGGATACTGGGAGAACGATTCCCTGGAGTTTATCGGCAAGCAAGGGATCAGCTATGGATATGCTCAGGCGCTGAGCAATTACAAAAAAAATTTTGACAGCCCGGATAAAATGGGCCAGCTGACTTTCACCCTGCTCGAGCTGAAGCCGCTTTCCCCGGAATATTATTTTATCACGGGCAAGTGGTTCCTGAAAAGAGGGGCGGGCGATGTCGGCGGGATCTTTACCCTGCTGTTCCGGAAGATGGACGGTCACTGGGCGATCATTGCAGATCATACGAGCTGAGCCTTATCCATGCGGGAATCTTTTCCGCCAGGTCTTTACAAAGAACCGGATCAGAAAGGCCAGGCTGACGATCATGAAGATATAGAAGATCAGGTTGGCAACGGTCGGCCGGCCCCAGATAAAGAGTAACCCGAAATAGAGTCCCAGGGTCATGTTCAGGACCAGCCACACCAGGCCCAGCAACAGGGACAACACGATCCTTCGCATAAAATCTCTTACTTCGGGCTCAAAATGGCTCATAAAGGGGAATTCACCAGCAATTTCCTGAATTCGGTCGAATCGCCGTTAAAAACATCGAAATCGACATGCGTGAGGATCCCATTCACCCTGCCCGCCTCACTGTGCTGCCAGAAGATCCAGTCCCGGTAAATGCGCGGCCGCTCCTTCTGAAGGTAATGCGCCACCCAGAGCGGGTATTGGTCGAAATCGTCTTTCAGATACTGTCTGTAGAAATCCACATTGGTGTAGATGATCGGAATGACATGGTAGTAGTCGTGTATGGTCTGGAGCCATTCTTTTGCCCTCTCCCGCAACCTGTCCCCGGGCACGCCATAGGTCTGCTCGATGTCCAGCACCGGAGGCAGGTCCCCCGGCAGCAGTTCGACGGAATTGATGAAATTCTCGGCCTGCGCCTTGCCGCTCTTGGTGGCCAGGAAGAAATGATAGGCGCCCCTTACGAGGCCGGCGTTCTTTGCTTTTTTCCAGTTCCGGGGGAAATAAGTATCCTCGTTGCCCAACCCCTCGGTAGCCTTGATAAAGGCAAATCCGATCTGCACATCTTTAACTTTCATATCCCGCACGGACTCCCAGTCGATAATATCCTGGTATTTCGATACGTCGATGCCATGGATGGAATAATTTATGGGCACTTCCGTCCCAAATTCCGGATAACGTACAAAATGAGATCTGCCTTCCATCCACCAGTCATAAGTCGTGAATCCCAGCATGACGATCACCCCGCCGGTCAGAGAAAGAATTACAATTTTCCAGCCTGTATTTTTCCTTTTAATATTCACCATATTGCAGACGCCGTCCGGGTGCAAATATAAATTTACTGGCCGCCAAAAACCGAGATTCTTGCCGAATAATTGAGAAAGTTTACTTTTATACCTGTATGCCCGCATTTAACAGGAACGATACAGTCAATCTTCTGTCCAAGCTCACGCTGCGGCGCCTGTGGAACGGCAGCAAAGTATTGGGCAGCTATTATCTGAGCAAATGGACCGGAAAAGCCATTCAATGGGGTTATCCCGTATCCATTTCCTTCGAGCCTACCACCTCCTGCAACCTCCGCTGTCCGGAATGTCCCAGCGGTCTCCGTGCTTTTACCCGGCCGACAGGAATGCTGGAGAACGATTTTTTCAGGCAGACCATCGACCAGTTGTCGAAAGACCTGCTTTACCTTATTTTTTATTTTCAGGGAGAGCCTTATCTGAACCCCGGATTCCTGGAGATGGTAGCCTATGCCTCCGCAAAGGGCATCTATACGGCTACCTCCACGAATGCCCATTATCTCAACGACCGGAATGCGAAAAGCACGGTGGAAAGCGGCCTCGACCGGCTGATCATTTCCGTTGACGGGGCCACCCAGGATGTCTATAAGCAATATCGCGTCGGCGGCAAGCTGGAAAAGGTATTGGAAGGCGCCCGCAATATCGTTAAATGGAAAAAGGAGCTGAACAGTAAGACTCCTTTTGTGTTCTTCCAGTTCCTGGTAGTAAAGCCCAATGAACACCAGCTGGAAGATATCCGGCGGCTGGCGGCTGAAATAGGCGTGGACGAAGTACGGTTCAAGACCGCCCAGGTCTATGACTATAAGAACGACCCCAATCAGCTGATACCCGTCAATAAAAAATACAGCCGCTATGCAAAGAATGAAAAGGGGGAAAATGAATTCAGGAATGGCCTTGACAATCATTGCTGGCGCCTCTGGCATGCTACCGTCATTACCTGGGATGGCCTGGTCGTCCCCTGTTGCTTTGACAAAGACGCGCAACACCGGATGGGGGACCTGAAAGGAAAACCTTTCAAAGAGATCTGGCACGACGAGCAGTATATGGATTTTCGCAGGCAGATCCTGCGGAGCCGTAAGAATATCGATATTTGTGCCAACTGCAGCGAAGGCACAAAGGTTTGGGAAGATTAATAATACGATTAATGATTGCGATACATGACACTTGAAAAAGACCTGAACCAGACAAAATTCCGGAACGAACACCAGAAAGCCACGGTCAATATCATCTTTACCAACAACTGGCTCATGGACAGGATCACCCGGATCTTCGATGAGGCAGGCATCACCTCCCAGCAATATAATATCCTGCGCATTCTCCGGGGAGCAGGAAAACCCCTTTCGACCCTGCAGATCCGGCAACGCATGCTGGATAAAATGAGCGATTCGAGCCGTATCGTGGATCGCCTGGTCCTGAAAGGGATGGTAAAAAAGAATATTTCCAGGGCAGACCGGCGCCTGGTTGATGTGACCATAACCGCCAAAGGGTTGAAGCTGCTCGAAAAAATAGATACGTATAACGACCAGGTGGATGGCATTATGATGAACCTTACCGTGGCCGAGGCAAAGGCGCTGAATGAGTTGCTGGATAAGATACGCAGTCTGGATTGACGGCCGCCCGCCGCGGTACAAATAACGATGACGCCCCCTGGATCAATAAATAAAACGAAAGAAAGGATGATGACGCTCTCTGGAATGAAGAAGCTATGGCTTACTGCATATTTCGTACTCCTGATCGCGGGCCTTTGCCGGGCCCAGCCCAAATATGAATTTCGGGCGGCATGGGTGGCTTCCGTGGAAAATATCGACTGGCCCTCGAGGAAAGGTTTGCCGGCGGACAGCCAGCGGGCGGAGTTCATCCGCCTGCTGGACATGCACAAACGAAATGGCCTCAACGTGATGGTGGTGCAGGTAAGACCTGCAGCCGATGCCTTCTATGCCTCTTCTTTCGAACCCTGGAGCGAATGGCTGACGGGCGCACAGGGTAAGGCGCCTTCCCCGTATTATGACCCTCTGTCATTCATGATCGAAGAAACGCACAAACGGGGCATGGAATTCCATGCCTGGTGTAACCCATACCGCGCCGTTTATGCCATCGGCAAGTCTTCCGTCGCCCCCAACCATATTACCCGGATCCGCCCGGATTGGTTTGTACGGTTCCAGAATACGCTGTATTTCGATCCGGGCAATAAAGAAGTACAGCAATATGTGACGGCCGTACTGAGGGATATCGTCCGCCGTTATGACATCGACGGCCTGCACCTCGATGATTATTTCTATCCCTACGATATTGTCGAAGGCAGCCCGGCAAAGGATTTCCCCGACAAGGCCAGCTTTGAGAAATATGGCAACGGCATGTCCATAAGCGACTGGCGGAGGAGCAACGTGGACTCCGTCATCCTGCAGATCAGCCGGGCCGTCAAAGAAGAAAAAAAGACCTGCCGGTTCGGCGTCAGCCCTTTCTGCGTCTGGCGTAACAAGAGCAGGGACCCGGATGGCAGCGATACCCAGGCCGGACAGACGAATTACGATAACCTCTATGCGGACATTCTTTTATGGATGAAGAACGACTGGATCGATTATGTCGCTCCGCAGATCTATTTCGAGTTCACCCAGACCCATGTGCCCTATGCGGTGCTGCTCGACTGGTGGAGCCGGCATAGCTATGGGAAGCATTGCTATATCGGACTGGGGATCTACAAGGCAGGCACTACTGCGGCATGGAGGGACAGGACCTTGCTGACGCGCGAATTGCAGGCATGCCGCAATACGCCCGGAATTCAGGGAGAAGTTTATTTCAGCAGCAAGTCCTTTGAGAAAAACCCGCTCGGATGGAGCGATAGCCTGAGACTGAATTATTATAACTATCCCGCGCTGATACCGCCCATGCCCTGGATCGATACGGTAAAGCCGCATGATCCGGTGACCAGGAGCGAATACAGTAAAAAAGATTGGGTGCTGACGGGCTGGCTTTCGAAGGGTGCGGTCTCCGACAGCCTGAGAGGATTTGCTGTTTACAAGTCCGATTCCGCGCGGTTCGACCCCGATTCGCTGCGGGCTTTTGATTTCATACCCTATGATCCGGTCGCCTCCTTCACGATAAAAGCGGATGCCCTGAAACAGGAAAGGGCGGTTTATTATTTTGTGACCGCGGTGAGCAGGACCAATGTGGAGAGTTCCCCTGTCCTGTTGTTCGGGTTCGATCCCGCTACGCCGGGAAAGCCCATCGACAGACCGGTAAAATGATAGCCGGGGGTCCGGCGGAGCCCGGATACGATCTTTTTTTTACCTTTGAGGGCTGATGCCACATGCCGGTCGTCGGCCGGCCATCCTGTAAATCTAAATGCTGTACTATATGCCTGGTTTCGAATTATTCGGTGCTGAAGAACGCAAGGAAGTAAACGACGTCCTGGAAACAGGGATCCTGATGCGCTATGGTTTTGATGGTCCCCGTAAAGGGATCTGGAAATCGAGGGAACTGGAGGCCGCTATCTGCCAGACCTTCGATTGTCAGTATGCCCAGCTGGTGTCCAGCGGTACGGCTGCCGTGACCGTCGCCCTCGCTGCACTGGGCATCGGGGCCGGAGACGAGGTGATCATGCCGGTATTCACATTCGTAGCCAGCTTTGAGGCGGTGCTCAGCACAGGCGCCGTGCCGGTGCTGGCGGATGTCGACGAGACCCTTACGCTGGACCCGGCCTCCGTACGCAGGGCCATCACTCCCCGGACAAAATGTATCATGCCCGTTCATATGTGCGGCAGCATGGCCGACCTCGATGCCTTGCAGGAGATCTGCCGGGAACATAAGCTGATCCTGCTGGAAGATGCGTGCCAGAGCATCGGCGCCCGCTATAAAGGCAAATACCTGGGCACGATCGGCGATGCCGGCACTTTTTCCTTCGATTTTGTAAAGACCATCACCTGTGCGGAAGGCGGTGCGGTGCTGACCAACAATAAAGATATTTTTACAAAGGCCGATGGGTTCTCGGATCATGGCCATGACCATATCGGTAACGACCGGGGTCTCGAACAACATCCTTTTATCGGATATAATTTCCGGATCTCCGAGCTGCATGCCGCAATAGGGCTGGCGCAGATCCGTAAGCTGGATACCTTCCTGGCCATCCAGAAAAAAAACCACGCACAACTGAAAACGATACTGGCCAGGATCCCGGAGATCTCCTTCCGGTCCATACCCGACCCTGCCGGTGACAGCTGCACTTTCCTGAGCTGGTTCCTTCCTACGGAAGAGCTGACCATGGCCCTCGTGAAGGAACTGAAAGAGCAGGGGATCAATGCGGGTAATTTTTACTGGTTCAATGACCATAACTGGCATTATATCCGCAAATGGGAACATCTCCGGAATTCATCCACGCTTTTCAGGCTGAACGACCCGCAGATAAAAGGCCTGGAGGAGATCGCAGCCCGCTCTTTCCCATCCAGCGATGCGGTCATGGGTCGTTGTGTGTCCACCGCTATCAGCATGGCCTGGACGGAACAACAAATAACGGAAAAAGGAGAGAAGATCGCCGCCGCCGTCAGGAAAGTCCTCAGCAGGCAGAAAGAATATTCCTGAACTCCGCCCGGGTTTCAGGACAGCGGCTTTCTTTTCAGGAACCGTTTCTCGAACAATTCATAGCTCAGCGTCGCCGACGCGACGGTCAGCAGGCTCACTAATCCAAAAGCGATCAGATCGCCTGCGGGGCTATCCTGTAAGAAACCCGTCCTGCCCAGCCAGGTCCGGAAGACGAAGTATACCCAGAAATGGTGCAGCAGGTAGATCCCATAAGATATTTTCCCCAGATATTTCAGCGGCCTTGTTTCCAGTAAACGCACCGGCTGGTGCGTGATCTTCAGGATGACAAAGGCGAAGAGAACAGCATAGCATTGGTAAATGCTCGCATTAAGACGCCAGCTTATCCACAGAAGCCCTGCAAGAAGAGCGGTGATGATCCAGCCTCCGGCAGGACGCAATTCCATGCGCCCTCCGCTCATACTTTTGCCAGGGATTGTAACCCTCAAAGCCGCCAGCCCGCCGATCGCCATACAGTCGATCCTCGTGCGGAACAAGAACGCATTCAGGAAAGAATCGCGGCCGGCCGTGAGACCGATGACCATCCTTGCGACAAACCAACCGACAACGATCCCTGCAAAAACGGTTGCCAGTGTCTTTATCCGCAGCGTCTTCACCAGGAAAGGCCACAAAAAATAAAACTGTTCTTCGGTTCCGATGGACCAGATCTGTATGAGGATCTCGGGGATCCTGTTCAAGACGAAAGTTATATTTGGCAACAACAAAAAATTCAGGAGTAGACCGTTGGACCATGGGCCCGGGGGAGTGTCTTTCAGCAAGAATATGGAAATGAGATAACCGGCGATGAGGACGGCATAGTACAGGGGCCAGATCCGGAGCATTCTTTTTTTCAGGAATCTTCCGATCCGGATACTGTTGGTGGCCGTTTTTTCTCTTACCAGCAGCGAAGTGATAAGGAATCCGCTCAATACAAAAAAGAAGGTAACGGCGAGGCCGCCTATAAATGAATTTACCGGACTGGAAACGATATAGGGCAAGCCGGCGATCTGCCTGTAACGTTCTATATGGGTAAACAATACGATGAAAGCCGCTATCGCCCTCAAGCCGTTCAGGGATGGAAAATAAAATTTGTCTGGTACAGCGGTCATGTTCAATTCCGGGCTTTGGATTGCAAAATGAGCATATTTCCGGTGATCTCCGGATATTATTTGCATCTATTCCTTATTTTGTATCATGAACGCGCTCCGCCGGTTCCTGCGGCCATTGCAACCGTTATGCTCAGTCTTGGGGATCTTATTACTGCTCTATGCCATGACCAGGCTTGTTTTCTGGTGGTACAACCATCGTCAGTTCCCTGGGATCGGTTTCCACGAAGGGCTCATGATATTTTTACGGGGATTGCAGCAGGACCTGGTCACGGTGATCCTGGTGAACAGCCCCGTGTTGTGCTTATCAGCCATCGCCGCTTATCTACGCCCGGATCATTTTTTGCGCAGGGGCCTGATCGTTATATCCCGCTGGCTCTTTACCGGGCTCAATGCCGCGGGTATTGCCCTGAATATCCTGGATGTGGGATATTTCCAATTTTCCAGGCACCGGAGCAACCTGGATTTGTTGTATGTATTTTCGGATTCCCTGGGCTCTTTTAAGAGTGTCCTTGCCGGGTATTGGCTTCTTCTCCTTTTCTTCACCGGGACACTTTTTATATTGATCAGGACGGCCCGCAACGCCATCCCCGGAAATCGCCCCGCCGGGAAGGTTGCCTTATCTGCTTCGTCCGTCCATACCCAGGCGGCCTCCAGGCCGCGCCTGGCCCTGTACCAATTGCTGGTCCTCACAGCGGCAATGCTGATCACCGGCGCCCTGCCGCGAAGGTTTGTTTTACCCAGCACCCCACTGCTGTCCCTGAATGCTGCCGATCTGCCGCTCGCACAGAACAGCGCGTTCACGTTTATGTATTCTGTCCTGCGCAAACAGCATCAGCTTAAGCCTGTAAATTATTTTCCTGCGCAGGAGCTGGCATCGATCGTCTCTACATCCCATAACATGGGTAAGGATGGAGATACTTTACAAAGGAAGAATGTCGTGATCTGTATCCTCGAAAGCTTTTCCCGCTGTTACCTGACGCCGGGCGACCCGATGAAGGCCAACACGCCTTTTTTCGATTCGCTGATCGGCAAAAGCATGTATTTTCCCAATGCCCATGCGAACGGATATACATCCAACCAGGGGATCGTCGCGATACTGGCGGGGCTGCCATCCTTTCTGGACGAACCCTTTTTCTATTCGGAATATGCCAACACACCGTTGAGAAGCATTGGCAATATCCTGAAGGAAAAAGGCTATGACACGAATTTTTTTCTGGGTGCGGGGAAGGATCATTTCGGTTTTGGGAAGTTCACGCACATGGCCGGCATCGATCATTATTACAGCCGGTCCGATTTCAACGATGACCGCGCTTATGATGGCAACTGGGGTATTTTTGACGAGCCTTTTCTCCGGTTCGGGGCCCGTGTGCTGGCCGGTAAACCCACTCCTTTTCTGGCCGTGTTCTTCAATATCAGCTCGCACCCTCCCTTCACGATCCCTCCGCAATACCGGGAGCGGTTCAACTATCCTGATCAGACGCCCGCCCAGCGCAGCATCAGCTATACAGATCATTCATTCCAGACTTTCTTTGCCGACTGCAGCAAAGCGCCGTGGTTCCGGAACAGCATTTTTGTGTTCTGCGCAGATCACTGGCTTGACCCTTATAACAAGAAAAAGCCTTACAATTTTGTCAATCCCACATCCATTCCCATTTTTATATACGATCCATCCCGGGACGGCGCCGTCGTGAACAATACCCTCGCCGCACAGGTCGATCTGACCCCGACCATCCTGGAGCTGCTGCATTATAAAGGGTCCTATACCGGCATGGGGAAAAGCCTGCTGGACAGCGCCACCGCCAATAATTATTCTGTCATAAGGAATGGTGACCTGTATCTGATCATTACCAAAGATTTTGTGCTGGGCTATGATCTGCTGCGGGAAAAGAGCCGGTTCCTTTACCGTCACAGCGGGGATGATGTAGAAATGAACGACCTGCTGGAGGAGGACGCTCAGTGGGGCGCCCGGACAAGACTGGAAAGGCTGCTGAAAGCGAATATCCAATGTTATGATCAGGCCCTGACCCGGAGGAGCCTGGAATGAATCCGCGCCAGCTCAATTCCTGACCCGAAGCCCCCCATGACCGCAGGCGTGCCCGCTATCTTTTCCCTTCCAGGCTGTTGCAGTAATCCAGTGAACCCAGCCTGAAGCGCAGCGGAATCCGGGTCGTTTTCTCGATCATCAGCTCTTTCTGGCAGAAAAATCCGAAATGGCGGGTGTAATAATCGTCCGCCAATGGTTGCGGACTGATCCTTGCCGGCTGCTGCCCGGCGGCGGCTGAAAAAGGCCCTCTGAGGCCCTGTACGGGCCTGGTGAGCTCCTCCCGGGTAAATGGCAACGGCAGGCGTCTGAGCTCCGGGCCGGGCCCCAATGGGACCGCCAACCGTTCCGCAGGCGCTGCTAGTCTCTTACCAGATGCCCATCCACGTTCCGGTGGTTGATGCTGTGCCCGTGCGCTGGCCGCAAAAACAACCAGCAAAGACACAACAAGAAAACTTTTATTTCGTTGCACGTCGCATACCCTCCTTTTTATGTAAATTACGGCCTGATTTTTGTGGTTCGCGCGCGATTTTCCAAAAAAGGGAAACCGGCCGGGCAAAACCCCCAAAGGCTATGTCGTTAAGTCAATCTTTACAGCAGAAGTTACTACAAAAATTGTCGCCACAGCAAATTCAGCTGATGAAATTGCTACAGGTGCCTACGGCCAACCTTGAGGAACGGATCAAGGAAGAGCTGGAGGAGAACCCTGCCCTGGAAGTGACCGAAGAAGACCATGAGGACGGACTTACGGATGACAGCAAGGACGAATTCGAGACAAAAGAGAGCGAGGATCATGAGGAAAAGGATGGCAGCGAAGATGAATATGAGAATCTGGATATCAGCGAATATGTAAATGAATACGATGACGATGTGGCCGATTATAAGCTGCGGGATGATAATTATCCCGAGGCTGACGAGGAAAGGGTCATGCCCTACCGGGTCGAAACTTCTTTCCACGAGCTGTTGCTGGATCAGCTCGGCATGCTCGTCGTCGATGACCGTACCCGCAAGATCGCAGAACAGATCGTAGGCAGCATCGATGACGACGGTTATCTCCGGCGGGAGACGGCCTCTATCGCCGATGACCTGGCCTTCCGCCAGAACATCGAGACCTCCGACCAGGAGATCGAGGAACTGATCAAAAAGATCCAGCATTTCGATCCTCCGGGCGTTGCGGCACGGAACCTGCAGGAATGCCTGCTGATCCAGCTCAACAAGAAGAAGGGTAACGGGAAGAGCGTGGAGACGGCCATCGAAGTGCTGACCTGGTATTTCGATGAATTCACCAAGAAACATTATGATAAGATCCAGCGGGGACTGAACCTCACCGACGATCAGCTCAAGGATGTGATCAACCAGATCATCAAGCTCAATCCTAAGCCGGGTGGCGATATCAGCGAGGGCGTCAACAAAGGGGAGAGCTATGTGATCCCCGATTTCTTCATCACGAACAATGCCGGCAAGCTGGAGCTGTCGCTGAATTCCAGGAACGCTCCGGACCTGCGCATCAGCGAAGGGTATAAGGATATGCTCAGGGAATACGACCGCGGCAGCAAGAAAGACAAGCGGCAGAAAGAGGCCGTCCTGTTCATCAAGCAGAAGATAGACGCGGCGAAATGGTTCATCGATGCGATCAAGCAGAGACAGCAGACGCTGTACAATACCATGCACACGATCATGGATTACCAGCACGAATTCTTTCTCACGGGCGACGAGACCTCGCTGCGGCCGATGATCCTGAAGGATATTGCCGAGCGGACCGGACTGGACATCTCGACGGTAAGCCGCGTGGCCAACAGTAAATTCGTACAAACGGAATTCGGCACCTATCGCCTTAAATTCTTTTTCAGCGAATCCCTGAGCACCGACAGCGGAGAAGAGGTCTCAACCCGGGAGGTAAAGAAGATCCTGAGCGACCTGATAGAAGGGGAGAGCAAGAAGAAACCGCTGAGCGATGAAAAACTGACGGAGCTGCTCCAGGAAAAAGGCTACAACATCGCGCGCCGGACCGTAGCCAAATACCGCGAACAACTGAATATACCGGTGGCGCGTCTCCGGAAAGAACTATAGGAACGTTACGTAATAAAGAGATCGTCATCGTCAAAATTGGTCTGCATTATATGAATGAGATACCTATCGCCCGGAACCTTCCGCAGCCGTCTTCCCGGGAATATCCGCTGCCCGTCCGCCTGCTGGCGCAGTTCTTCTCTTATCTTTTCCACCCCTTGTTCATCAGTACGTATATGATGGCCTTTCTGATGTTCGTCCACCCCTATGCCTACACGGGATTTCTGCATCAGGAAAAAATGTTCAGGTTTTTGCACATCCTTATCATGAATGCATTTTTCCCGGCCTTTGCCGTCTTCTTATTATGGAGGCTGGAATTTATCCGCTCGATCTATCTGCGGACGGCGAAGGAAAGGATCATCCCCTATCTGATCGCGATGATCTTTTACTGGTGGACCTGGAATGTGTTCAAGAACAAGGATAATCCTTCCATGGCCGTGCATTTCTTATGCGGCTCTTTTGTGGCGGTATGCGGCGCCTGGATGTTCAATATCTATTATAAGATCAGCATGCATGCTATTGCCACCGGCAGCGCGATGATGTTCTTTTTTTTATTCTCCGCACAGGATGATTATGCATCCGGATTGTACCTGTCCCTTGCCGTGCTGGTGACGGGGATCGTCTGCACGTCACGCCTGATCGGCTCGGACCATACCCGCTTCGAGGTCTGGAGCGGACTGTTCGTCGGTATCCTGGCGCAGTGGATGGGGTGGTGGTTCTAGTCGCGCCCAGAGGTCGGCCAGGCTGTAATGCGCGGGGCTGCGGTTGCGGCGCGGCGAATCGCGGGCCACAGGAGAAAAAGAAAAGCCCAATCATAGGGTACGAACCTAAATTGAGCTTTTTCACCTTCAAACCATCTGAAGTTATCGTCCATGCTAGCTATTAAGTATCTTCGATCGGCTTATATATTTAGTGGTCGGGTGATAGATGAATAAACAGGATCCTTCTTTGATCGTGTCGATGACGGTATCGATCTCGTCCGCAGGCACCGCCGGACAGCCAAAGCTTCTGCCGGTAAAGCTGTTCATACGGAGGTAATCCGACCCCACATATTCCGACCCGTGGATAACGATGTTACGGCCATCCGCTCTGTCGTTGAACCCTCTCTCCTGACCATGTATCTTGAGCGAAATTCCATTATTGCCCTGATAGGTCCCTTCCGTCACATAGAATCCCAGGCTGCTCTTGTGCGACCGCGGATTATTGGAAAAAGTGCGGGCATATTCCTGACCGGAATTCCGGCCGTGCGCGACATAAGTATTGATCACTACTTTTTTCTGCTCGAGGTCTACCACATACAAACGTTTGTTGCGGGAAGACTGGCTGAGATCGCAGATGGAAAGGATATTGGTCCTTGCCAGCCGGTGATGCTCCAGCAAATAGTAATATCCTTTAAGGGCATATTCAAGCGCCTTCCTGCTCAGTCCCATTTCCTTCAGATCGGTCTGATCATAGAGGGTAGTAACCTCTTCCCGGAAAGCGGCGGCTTTTTCTCCTCTTCTGCCTCCGTCGCCAGGATGGGGCGCGGCATGGAGCCAGCCTCCCGGAATAAGGAATGCTGCTAATGCACATAAAAATAACGTCCTGGTTGCTCTGCTATACATTGTTTCAAAGGTAATTTTATCGATGCCCTATATAAACGGAGCGAGGACTAAAATATTATCTAATTGTTACCTGTGCAAGCATATATCCATAAAACTTTTATTGTTTGGGCCGGAGGGTTTTTTTAAGCATAAACCCTTAGTCGCAATTGGCCCAAAAAGCTGAATACCAACTAATCAGGGTCCGCAATCTTGTTTTTTGACGGGCTGAACTCACTGGAATAGATCTTTATCAGCAGGATGAAGATGGAAATGAGGATCGGACCGAATATGAGCCCTATAAAGCCAAACAGACTGAGGCCAAGGATCACCCCGAAGGCCGTGATCATGGGGTGCACGTTACCGATCCTTTTCTGCAGCCAGAAACGGAATATGCTGTCGACGGTGCTGACCACGCCGAAGCCATAAGCCAGCATGATGACGCCCTGGATGTTCATGCCGGCCGCAAATAGTAAGATGGACACCGGCACATAGGCCAGGGCGGCGCCCACCACCGGCATCATGGAAGCGATGCAGGTAACGACAAACCAGAACACCGGTTCGTCTATTCCAAGCAACAGGTAGATGGGCAGCGCCACGATACCCTGTAATAAGGCTATCAGAGGAATGCCGATGGCGTTGGAATAGACAAGGGAATTGGTTTCCCGCCGGAGCAGCAGCAGGTTCTCATCCTTTAACGGCAGCCATTCATGCAGGGAAGATTCCATTTTGCGGCCTTCCACCAGCAGGAAGTAAAGGATAAAATACATGACGACCACCGTAGTGATCGTATTAAAGGTAGCGCCCAGCACCTGTGGCAAGGTCTGTGCGCCCCAGTTGGAGATCTCCGCCATGGTCTTGCCGGACGGAAGGATCAGGTGGTATTTATGTTCATAACGGCGGATGAATTGCTGAACGGCATTCATGACCTGGTTCGAATGATCGAGGGCAAAGCTGATCTTGGAATATAGCATGTTGACGAGCAGGGCGATGGGCAACAGGATGACCAGAAAGGAGCCGAACATCAGCATGGAGGCGGCCCATCCCTTCTTCCATTTATAATGGCCGGTCAGGATGTACATGTATTTTTTCAGCAGCACGAACAAGGTATAGGCCCCGAGAAAGGCCGGGAGAAAGGACTGGAGCTGCCAGAAGAGGACGGCTCCCAGCAGAATGATCACGCATAACAAGAGGACCTGTCTTATAGCATTGTTGGATATCGGAGTCATATTTTCACTTTTTTCCAGCGTCCCCTCCTGAAAACGAGGAAACCGGTGATCGTGACGGCCGCTTCCGCCAACAAGATCGCCAGATACACGCCGGTGG